>JAESFG010000047.1_pt1 | contig 561077 bp, 533 predicted proteins | sample 9269371 | NCBI WGS metagenome assembly JAESFG01 (sample SAMN14506227, study PRJNA617093) | algae metagenome | isolation source: Aetokthonos hydrillicola CCALA 1050 (B3-Florida) and co-occurring... | place: USA: South Carolina | collected 2013-01-01
CCCGGAACTGTTGGACCTGGTTGAGCTTGAAATCCGCGAGTTGCTGACGAAGTACGAATTCCCGGGCGACAAGATTCCGATCGTGAAGGGTTCGGCTTTGGCGGCGTTGGAAGATTCGAACCCGAAGTTGGGTAAAGAAGCGATCCTTGAGCTGATGAAGGCGGTTGACGAGAACATCCCGCAGCCTGCGCGTCCGAAGGACCGTCCGTTCCTGATGCCGATCGAAGACGTGTTCTCGATCTCGGGCCGCGGCACGGTTGTGACGGGCCGTGTTGAGCGTGGGATCGTGAAGGTTGGCGAAGAAATCGAAATCGTTGGCTTGAAGCCGACGACGAAGACGACGGTGACCGGCGTTGAAATGTTCCGCAAGCTGCTCGACCAGGGTGAAGCTGGTGACAACATCGGCGCGCTGCTGCGCGGTACGAAGCGTGAAGACGTTGAGCGTGGCCAGGTTCTGGCGGCTCCGGGTTCGATCACGCCGCACACGAAGTTCTCGTGCGAGTGCTACATCCTGAACAAGGAAGAAGGTGGTCGTCATACCCCGTTCTTCTCGAACTATCGCCCGCAGTTCTACTTCCGCACGACGGACGTGACGGGGACGATCGAATTGCCGGCTGGCACGGAGATGGTGATGCCTGGGGACAATATCTCCATGCAGGTGAACCTGATCTCGCCGATCGCGATGGATGAAGGCTTGCGCTTCGCCATTCGTGAAGGTGGCCGTACCGTCGGTTCGGGCGTCGTCGCGAAAATCGTCGAGTAATTGAGACCGCGGCATCTCCGCGAAAAGCAGAGATGCCGCGACTTTTCTAAAGATTTGAGTTTGGCATAGGCCGCTGGAAGTAACGTCATGATCGACAGTCAAAATATCCGCATCCGCCTTAAGGCGTTTGATCATCGCGTGCTCGATCAATCCACTAAGGAGATCGTGAGCACTGCGAAACGCACGGGTGCTCAAGTGCGCGGCCCGATTCCGTTGCCGACCCGGATTGAGAAATTCACCGTGAACCGTTCGCCGCACGTCGATAAAAAATCGCGCGAACAATTTGAAATTCGCACTCACCGTCGTCTGCTCGACATTGTCGACCCGACGCCGCAAACCGTGGATGCGTTGATGAAGCTCGACCTCGCCGCTGGCGTTGACGTCGAGATTAAGCTCTAAGGTGATGCAAATGCGTACGGGCCTCGTCGCAAAGAAGGTGGGTATGACCCGCCTGTTCAATCAAGATGGCAACGAAGTGCCAGTGACCGTTCTCGATGTGAACGGCGTGCAGGTTGTTGCTCAACGGACCACGGAAAAGGACGGCTATACGGCTGTTCAGCTGGGCATTGGTACGCGCAAAGCGTCGCGCGTGACGAAGCCTTTGCGTGGTCAATACGCTAAAGCAAAGATCGAGCCGAAGTCGAAGCTCGTGGAATTCCGCGTTGACGAAAAGAACCTGATCGAAGTCGGCGCTGAATTGGCTGCCTCGCACTTCATCGCTGGTCAATTCGTCGATGTAACGGGAACCTCGATCGGTAAAGGTTTTGCCGGTGCTATGAAGCGTTGGAACTTCCGCGGTTTGGAAGCCAGCCACGGCGTGTCGGTTACGCACCGTTCGCACGGTTCGACGGGTCAACGTCAAGATCCCGGTAAGGTGTTCAAAGGCAAGAAGATGGCCGGTCACATGGGCGTTGAGCGCGTGACCGTTCAAAACCTGAAGGTCGTCTCGGTGGACGACGCGAAGGGCTTCGTGTTCGTACAAGGCGCAGTTCCGGGTTCTGAAGGCGGCTACGTGCTGGTTTCTGACGCCGTGAAGAAAAAGCTGCCTGAAAAGCTGCCGTTGCCGGCTGGCTTAAAAGGCAAAGCTGACGCCGAGAAGAAGGACTAAGGCGCCATGAAGTTCGACGTCATTACATTGGAAAATAAAAAGAGCTCGGGCTCGGTTGATCTGCCCGATGCTTTGTTTGGCGCGGAAGTCCGTAAGGACATCCTGCACCGCGTCGTGCGCTGGCAATTGGCCAAGCGTCGCGCGGGCACGCACAAAACCAAAACCCAAAGCGAAATCAGCGGCACGACCAAGAAGCCGTTCGCGCAGAAGGGTGGCGGTCGCGCTCGTCAAGGTTCGATGCGTTCGCCGCAGTTCCGCGGCGGTGCGACGATCTTCGGGCCGGTTGTGCGCAGCCATGGTCATGATCTGCCGAAAGCGATCCGCCGTTTGGGTCTGATCTCGGCTCTGTCGGCCAAAGCGAAGGACGGCAAGTTGGTTGTGATCGAAGACACCAAGTTGGCCAAAGCCAAGACCAAAGATTTGGCCGGCAATGTGAAAAAATTGGGCTGGGCTTCGGCCCTGATCATCGACGGTGCTGAGATCGATGTCGCGTTCGTGAAAGCGGCGCGCAACATTAAAGGCCTTGATGTACTGCCGACCCAAGGCGCTAACGTTTACGACATTCTCCGCCGTGACACTTTGGTTCTGACCAAGGCCGCCATTGCGAAGCTGCAGGAACGCCTGTCATGAGCAAGACCAAGAAACCGAGAAAGAAAGCTGTTGTGCCGAAGGCTGGCGTGATCGCGCCGTCACTCTACGATGTTTTGAGTGCGCCGATGATCACGGAAAAAGCCACGCTGGTTTCGCAACATAACCAAGTCATGTTTCGCGTGCCGTTGACGGCGACAAAGCCGGACATCAAGCGGGCGGTTGAGACGTTGTTTAAGGTCACTGTTACGGCCGTGAACACCTCGATCACTAAAGGCAAAGTGAAGCGCTTCCGTGGCCTACCAGGTCGCCGTAGCGATGTTAAGAAGGCAATCGTGACATTGGCTGAAGGCCAATCAATCGATGTGACGACGGGGCTCTAAGCCATGGCATTGAGAACGTATAAACCGACGACACCGTCGCTGCGTGGAACGGTCCTCATCGACCGCAGCGAGTTGTACAAAGGTAAAGCCGAGAAGTCGCTGACCGAAGGTCAGAACAATACCGGCGGCCGTAACAATTCTGGCCGTATCACCTCGCGTTTTCGCGGTGGCGGTCATAAGCACAAATATCGCGTCATCGACTTCAAGCGTAACAAGCGCGATGTTGTCGCGACCGTCGAGCGTTTGGAATACGATCCAAACCGCACGGCGTTCATCGCCCTCATCAAGTACGAAGATGGCGAGTTGGCTTACATCTTGGCGCCGCAACGTCTGAAGGCTGGCGACAAGGTCGTCTCCGCCGATCAAGCGGACATTAAGCCCGGCAACACGATGCCGTTGAAGAACATGCCGGTCGGTACGATCGTGCATAACATCGAAATCAAATTGGGCCGCGGCGGTCAGATCGCTCGTTCTGCTGGTTGCTATGCTCAATTGATTGGTAAAGACTCTGGCTACGCTCAGCTGCGTCTGTCCTCGGGTGAGTTGCGCGTTGTGCGCGCCGAGTGCGTCGCCACTGTCGGTGCCGTGTCGAACCCAGACAACCAAAACATCAGCTTCGGTAAAGCGGGTCGCATGCGCTGGCTCGGTTTCCGCCCTCACAACCGTGGTGTCGTTATGAACCCGGTCGACCACCCGCATGGTGGTGGTGAAGGTAAGACCTCGGGTGGTCGTCACCCAGTCACACCGTGGGGCAAGCCGACTAAAGGCAAGCGCACTCGTAACAACAAACGCACGCAACGGCTCATCATGCGCAGCCGTCACGCCGCGAAAAAAGCTTAAGGGACGGAGGCATCATTGGCTCGTTCAGTTTGGAAAGGCCCGTTCGTCGATGGCTATCTGCTCAAGAAGGCAGATGCCGTCCGTGGCAAGGGTCGCAACGAGGTCATCAAGATTTGGTCGCGTCGTTCGACCATTCTGCCGCAATTCGTGGGCCTCACGTTTGGCGTTCATAATGGCCATAAGCATGTTCCGGTGCTCGTCACTGAAAACATGGTCGGTCATAAGTTCGGCGAATTCGCCCCTACGCGTAACTTCCATGGTCACACGGCTGCCGACAAAAAGGCAGCTCCGGCCGCTGGGAAGAAGGGCTAATCCATGAGCAAGAAAAAAGCTCCTCGTCGTGTTGCTGATACCGAGTGCCGCGCCTTTGGCCGCTCGCTCCGGACCAGTCCGCGCAAACTCAATCTGGTTGCTGAAAGCATTCGCGGCAAGTCTGCTGAGAAAGCTTTGGCCGAACTGGAATTCTCGCCGCGCCGCATCGCCCGTCAAGTGAAGCGCATTTTGGAATCGGCTATCGCGAACGCCGAAAACAATCACCAACTCGACGTAGATCAGTTGGTTGTGTCCGAAGCTTATGTCGGCAAGTCACTGGTCATGAAGCGTTTCAGCCCGCGTGCTCGTGGTCGCGTCGGCAGCATCACGAAACCCTTCAGCAATCTGACGATCATCGTGCGTGAAAAGCGCGAGACCGAAACTAAGGAGCGTGCCTAATGGGTCAGAAAGTTAACCCGATCGGTCTGCGCCTCGGCATCAACCGTACCTGGGATTCCCGTTGGTATGCCGGTCGCAACGAATACTCAAAGCTTCTGCATGAAGACTTGAAGATCCGTGAATATTTGCGTGAACGCCTGGCTCAGGCTGGTGTTGCGCGGATCGTGATCGAACGTCCTGCGAAGAAAGCCCGCGTCACCATTCATACCGCTCGTCCGGGTGTTGTGATCGGTAAGAAGGGCGCTGACATCGAAGTGATCCGTAAGGATCTGCAGAAGATGACGGGTAACGAAGTCAACTTGAACATCGTTGAAATTCGTAAGCCTGAAATCGACGCTCAATTGGTTGCCGAAAACATCGCGCAACAGCTCGAGCGCCGTGTTGCCTTCCGTCGTGCCATGAAGCGTGCTGTGCAAGCGGCGATGCGTTTGGGCGCAGAAGGTATTCGTATTAACTGCTCGGGCCGTTTGGGTGGCGCGGAAATCGCACGCATCGAATGGTACCGTGAAGGCCGCGTGCCGCTGCATACGCTGCGCGCCGACATCGACTACGGCGAAGGTACAGCGAAAACCACGTACGGTACCTGCGGCGTGAAGGTGTGGGTGTTCAAGGGCGAAGTCATGGAACATGACCCGATGGCCCAAGACAAGCGCGCTGCTGAAAACACGACGCCGGCTCGGACCTAATAAGGGAAATGTATCCGGAGCCTTAAAAACTCCGGTTTCGTGAGTAACGATCATGCAATCACCGAAACGAACGAAATACCGTAAGGCCTTTAAAGGCCGCATTAAGGGCAAAGCCAAAGGTGGCTTTGCACTGAACTTCGGCACCTACGGGCTGAAGGCGATGGAGCCGGATCGTATGACCGCGCGCCAAATCGAAGCTGCGCGTCGTGCTTTGACCCGCGCTTTGAAGCGCCAAGGTCGCGTCTGGATCCGTGTGTTCCCGGATGTGCCGGTGTCGACGAAGCCCGCCGAAGTGCGCATGGGCTCTGGTAAAGGTACACCCGAGTATTGGGTTTGCCGCGTAAAGCCAGGCCGCGTGTTGTTCGAAGTGGACGGCGTGCCGGAAGCAATCGCGCGCGAAGGGTTCGCGCTGGCGGCAGCAAAACTGCCGATTAAGACAAAGTTTGTCGCCCGTATCGGCGGCTAAGAAACGACAGGATGATGGCGATGGCCAAAGCAGCGGATATCAGAGCAAAAACCGACGACGAACTTGCGACGCGGTTGGGCGAGCTGAAGAAGGCGCAGTTCAATTTGCGTTTCCAAAAGGCGTCCGGGCAGCTGACGAACACGGCTCAGGTCAGCGAAACGCGCAAGGAAATCGCGCAGGTCCAAACCGTGCTCGGCGAACGTCGCCGCAGCGCGAAGTGATCTGGCGAGTGAAAGGGTAAGGCTATGCCGAAACGTATTCTTCAGGGTGTGGTGGTCAGCGACAAACAGGACAAGACTGTTGTCGTTCGCGTTGAACGCCGCATCATGCACCCGATCTATAAAAAGTTCATTCGCCGCAGCAAAAAGTACGCGGCTCATGATCCGTCGAACACGGGCAAGATCGGTGATGTGGTGCGCATCCGTGAGTGCCGTCCTATTTCGAAGTCGAAGCGTTGGGAACTGATCGAGGAGACGGCGGCAAAGTAACGTCTGCTTTTAAAAAAGTGACGTGACCCCCCGTTTTGAAGGATCGAAAAAATGATTCAGCAACAAACAAACCTCGAAGTAGCCGACAACTCCGGTGCCAAGCGCGTGATGTGCATTAAGGTGCTGGGTGGTTCGAAGCGTAAGTACGCCACCGTTGGCGACGTGATCGTTGTGTCTGTGAAAGACGCAATCCCGCGTGGCCGCGTGAAGAAGGGCGATGTGCATCGTGCTGTCATCGTGCGCACAGCTTTCCCGCTGCGCCGTGCAGATGGTACGTCGATCCGTTTTGACCGCAATGCTGCTGTGTTGATCAGCAAGCAGGACGAGCCGATCGGTACCCGTATTTTCGGGCCCGTGACACGCGAACTGCGCGGCAAGAACTTTATGAAAATTATCTCGCTGGCTCCTGAGGTGCTCTAATGAGCAAATTAAAAATTAAAAAAGGCGACAAAGTTGTCGTTTTGGCCGGCAAAGACAAAGGCAAAACCGGCGAAGTGTTGAAGGCTTTCCCGCGCGATAGCAAAGTGATCGTGCAAGGCATCAACATGATTAAGCGTCACACGAAGCCCTCGACGACTGCTCAAGGCGGCATCATCGAGCGTGAAGCTAAGATTCACGTATCGAACGTGGCGCACGTCGATCCGAAAGACAGCAAGCCGACGCGTGTTGGCTTCAAGACGCTCGATGATGGCAAGAAGGTCCGCGTTGCGAAGCGGTCCGGCGAAGTCATCGACTAGGCAAGGACGAAGACTATGGCGCGTTTACGCGAACACTACGAAAAGACCGTGAAGAAGAACTTGATCGAAAAGTTCGGCTACAAGAACGTCATGGCTGTGCCGAAGTTGACGAAGATCGTCATCAACATGGGCGTCGGCGAAGCGTCTCAAGACCGTAAGAAGATCGAAGGTGCCGTTGATAACCTGACGGCCATCGCTGGTCAGAAACCGGTTATCACGCGCGCTCGCAAAGCTATTGCGAACTTCAAGCTGCGTGAAGGCCAGCCGGTTGGCTGCTCGGTCACGCTGCGTAAAGCACGCATGTACGAATTCCTCGACCGCTTGATCAACATTGCTCTGCCGCGCGTGCGTGATTTCCGCGGCGTGCCGGGCAAGTCGTTTGATGGCCAGGGCAACTACAACATCGGTTTGAAAGAACAGATGGTGTTCCCGGAAATCAACTACGACAAGATCGATAAGGTCCGTGGCATGAACATCACCATCTGCACGACGGCAAAGAGCGACGAAGAAGCTTATGCGCTTCTCGAAGGCTTCGATATGCCGTTCCAGAAGAACTAAGGCGGGCGGAGTAAACCTATGGCCAAAACAAGCACAGTTGAGCGCAACAAGAAGCGCCAACGTATGACCAAGCAGTACGCAGCGCGCCGCGCAAAGCTGAAAGACGTGATTATGAGCAAGGAGTCTTCGGACGAAGACCGCTTTGAAGCCGTGCTCAAACTCGCGCAATTGCCGCGCAATAGCGCAGCAATCCGTCGTCAAAACCGTTGCGAATTGACCGGCCGTCCGCGCGCCGTGTACCGCAAATTCAAAATGGCTCGTAACAAGCTGCGTGAGTTGGCCTCAAAAGGCCAAATTCCCGGCATGGTTAAATCGAGCTGGTAAGGAGGACCTACAGTGGCTCTATCCGATCCGATCGGCGATTTGTTGACCCGCATCCGTAACGGTCAACAGGCTGGCAAATCCAGCATCTTGGTTCCGGCTTCGAAGCATCGCGAAAGCGTGCTCGGCGTGCTTGAGCGCGAAGGTTATATCCGTGGTTTCTCACGCGTGAACCAACGTGCTGGCATCGACGAACTCAAAGTCGAATTGAAGTACAACGAAGGCGAGCCTGTGATTTCGCAAATCATGCGCGTTTCCACACCGGGCCGTCGTGTGTATGCGAAAATCAAAGACTTGCAGAAGGTCTACAACGGCCTCGGCATTTCGATTTTGTCGACACCGCGTGGCGTGATGTCAGATCACGAAGCACGTCAAGCCAATGTCGGCGGCGAAATTATCTGCCAAGTGTTCTAACGAAGGGTACGCCCAAGGCTGGTTCGCTGGTCTCGGTTAAGGAAAACGATTATGTCACGCGTAGGAAAAAACCCTGTCACCATTCCCACCGGCGTTACGGCAACGTTGGCCGGAGGCGTTTTGGTCGTGAAGGGCAAGCTGGGCGAACTGAAACTCCCCATCACCAATGATGTTCATGCCGAAGTTAAAGACGGCAAGTTCTGGGTGAAAAACGCCAACAACTCCAAGCGTTCACGCGCTCAGTGGGGCACCACGCGCGCTCTGGTGAACAACATGGTGAAGGGCGTGAGCCAAGGCTACACCAAGACGTTGGATATCAACGGCGTTGGTTTGAAAGCTGCGGCGCAAGGCAAGAAGCTGACCTTGAACTTGGGCTTCTCGCACGACGTGTCATATCCGGTGCCGGAAGGCATCGAAATTAAGACGCCGACCCCGACGCAGATCATTATTTCAGGATCTGATCGCCAACGCGTTGGCCAAGTCGCTGCTGAAATTCGCGGTCACAAAGGTCCGGAGCCTTACAAAGGCAAGGGTATCAAATACAGCGACGAGACCATCCTGCGTAAGGAAGGCAAGAAGAAATAATTGGCCGCTGAGGCCCAAGGACGAGAACCATGAGCACGAATGCAAAACGTTTCAGCCGCCGTCAGGCGCGCAATCGCTACAAGCTGAAGAAGTCAGCAAACGGCCAAGCCCGTTTGTCGGTCTTCCGCTCGGGCCGCCACATCTATGCTCAGATCATTCAAGACGTCGACGGCAAGACATTGGCCGCGGCTTCTTCGGTCGAGAAAGAAGTGATTGGCAAATTGAAGTCTGGCGCCGGCAAAGATGCCGCTGCTGTCGTCGGTAAGGTGTTGGGTGACCGCGCCGTTAAAGCTGGCGTCAAAGCTGTCGTGTTTGATCGCGGCGGTAACGTTTACCACGGTCGGATCAAGGCGCTGGCGGATGCTGCGCGTGAAGCCGGCCTGGCGTTCTAATAGTTAGAGACGAAGAAGGATCATACATATGGCGCGTACTCCTCAAGGCGCTGAAGAACCGAAACGCGGCCGCGGTGGTGATCGTGGCGAGCGCGGTGAACGCGGTGGTCGCGGCGGTGATCGTGGCGAGCGCGGCGGTGAACGCGGCGAGCGTGGCGGTCGTGAGCGCGAAAAGGACGATGAATTCATCGACAAGCTCGTTCACATCAATCGCGTGGCGAAAGTTGTGAAGGGTGGCCGTCGCTTTGCATTCGCAGCGCTGGTTGTTGTTGGCGATGGCAAAGGCCGCGTCGGTTACGGTTCGGGTAAAGCACGTGAAGTGCCGGAAGCCATCCGTAAGGCGACCGACCAAGCCAAGCGCAACATGATCCGCATTCCGCTGCGCGAAGGCCGTACGTTGCACCACGATCTGCGTGGTCACTTCGGCGCTGGCAAGGTGATCTTGCGTTCGGCTCCGGCCGGTACCGGCATCATCGCGGGTGGTCCGATGCGCGCTGTGTTCGAAACCATGGGCGTGCAAGACATCGTTGCGAAGAGCACCGGGACTAACAACCCGCATAACATGGTGAAAGCCACGTTTGCTGCTCTGCAATTGATGACGTCTCCGCGCGCTGTTGCTGCTAAGCGCGGCAAGAAGGTTGCGGACATCGTTGGCCGTCGTGAAGACGCCAAAGCTGGTGAAGAGAAGGAAGCCTAATCATGGCGACGAAGAAAGCGGGCAAGACGGTTACCGTCCGCCAAATTCACAGTGGCGCAGGCCGCTACAAGAACCAACGTGCGACCTTGGTCGGCTTGGGCTTGAACAAAATCGGTCGCGTCAGCACGTTGGAAGATACTCCGGCCGTGCGCGGCATGATCCGTACGGTTCAGCACTTGGTTGAAGTCGTGCAGGACGCCTAAGGCGCCCATATATAGGACGTAAGAATACGGCCCAGGCGACTGGGCCGTTCGACATAGGGATGAGACGGCGATGAAGCTCAATCAATTGAAAAGCCGGCCTGGTGCAACGCGTAAGCCGAAGTTGCTCGGTCGTGGTATCGGTTCGGGCCTGGGTAAAACCTCAGGTCGCGGTGTGAAGGGTCAGAAGGCGCGCACTGGCGTGTCCATCAACGGCTTCGAGGGCGGTCAGATGCCCATGTTCCGCCGTATCCCGAAGCGTGGTTTCCATTCACTGGCGCGTAAAGATTACGCTGTCGTGAACCTGGGCCGCATTCAAGCTGCCGTCGATGCCGGTGTCTTGAAGGGCGACAAGATCAACGCTGCTGCTCTGATTGCAGCTGGCTTGGTCCGTCGCGAACTGGATGGCGTGCGCTTGCTGGCGCAAGGTGAATTAAAGTCGAAGTTGTCCATCGAAGTTGATGGCGCTTCCAAGTCGGCTGTTGCCGCCGTTGAAAAAGCGGGTGGCAGCGTGACGATTATTCCGGCGCGTCAACCGCAACCGGGCCCCAAGGACCGCAAAAAGAAAGCGGCGAAATAACGCCACTTTCTGAAAACGCGTCATAAACGGAAAAAGAGCACCATCGATGGCTTCAGCCGCCGATAACATTGCAGCGAATATTAACTTCGGGGTTTTCTCGAAGGCCGATGAGCTCAAAAAGCGCATCTGGTTCGTGCTGGGTGCTCTTATCGTTTATCGCGCTGGTACGTTCATTACCCTTCCCGGTATCGACCCCGTCGTCATGGCTGAGATCATCAAGACTCAGAGCCAAGGCGTGTTGGGTCTGTTCGATGTGTTCGCGGGTGGTGCGCTGTCGCGCATGAGCATCTTCGCGCTGAACATCATGCCGTACATTTCTGCGTCGATCATTATTCAGCTGATGGGCTCGGTGAGCCCGCAGATGGAAGCCTTGAAGAAAGAAGGCGTGACCGGCCGCATTAAGATGAACCAATACACCCGTTACCTGACCGTGATGATTACGGCTCTGCAGGCCTTCGGGATCGCGACCGGCTTGCAAAGCGCAACATCCGCCTCGGGTGCGCCTGCTGTCATGAATCCGGGGACGTTCTTCCAGTTCACGACTGTGGTGACGCTGGTGGGCGGCACCATGTTCCTGATGTGGCTCGGCGAACAAATGAGCGAGCGCGGAATCGGGCAGGGTATCTCGCTGCTGATTTTCGCAGGTATCGTTGCTGGCTTGCCGGGCGCTTTGGCCGGTACGCTGGAACTGGGCCGCACCGGTGCATTGTCGCCGATCATCATCATTCTGCTGGGTGTTGGCGCCGTGGCCGCCATTGCCTTCATTATCTACATGGAATTGGCGCAGCGCCGTATTCTGGTGCAGTATCCCAAACGCCAAGTCGGGATGCGTATGACGGGCGGCGAAAGCTCGCATATCCCTTTGAAAGTGAATACTGCAGGCGTTATTCCGCCGATCTTTGCATCATCGTTGCTGTTGCTGCCGTTGACCGTGGCTGGTTTTCAAGGCGCTGGTACGGGTGCTGAAGGTGGTATCTTGAACACCATGGGCGCGCTGTTGGGCCGCGGCCAGCCGCTGTACATGTTCTTGTACTCGGCCATGATTATCTTCTTCTCGTTCTTCTACACTGCGGTTGTGTTCAACCCTTCGGAGACGGCCGAGAACTTGCGTAAATATGGTGGCTTCGTGCCGGGCATCCGTCCGGGCAAGAACACTGCCGAATATTTGGATTTTGTGCTGACCCGTCTGACGGTTGTAGGCGCTGCGTACCTGATCATCATCTGCTTGCTCCCTGAGTTCTTGATTTCGAAACTCAGCGTGCCCTTTTACTTCGGCGGCACCAGCTTGATGATCGTTGTGAACGTAACGATTAACACCATGCAGCAAATTCAGGCGCACCTGCTCGCGCACCAATACGAAGGTTTACTGAAAAAGGCGCGCCTGCGAGGCAAGAAATAATGGCCGGCAGACGCCTGATCCTGATGGGGCCGCCCGGTGGCGGGAAGGGTACCCAGGCGAAACGCCTTCAAGAGCGCTACAAGATTGTGCAGCTCTCGACGGGTGACATGCTCCGGGCCGCAATTGCCGCCGGTTCGCCGGTTGGGTTGCAGGCCAAAAGTGTAATGGATGCCGGGAAACTGGTATCGGATGATTTGTTGATCGCCATGATCGATAACCGTATCGATGATGCCGATTGCGCGAACGGGTTCATTTTGGACGGCTTTCCACGGACCATCCCTCAGGCTGAGGGTTTGGACCAGATGCTGGCCAAAAAGGGCCTGAAACTGGATGCAGTGATTGAAGTCCGTGTGCCGGACGAACGCCTGATGGAGCGCCTGACTGGCCGCTTTACCTGTGCGAAATGCGGCGAGGGCTATCACGATAAGTTTAAGCAGCCCAAGACGCCTGGGGTCTGCGACGTGTGCGGCGGGACTGAGTTCTCGCGCCGGTCGGATGACAAGGCGGAAACGGTTAAAACCCGTTTGGCGGCTTACCATCAACAGACGGCCCCCCTGCTGCCTTTTTACGAGGCAAAAGGGGTGCTGAAAGTGGTCGACGGTGACCGGGATATGGACCTGGTAGCCGCTGATTTAGAACGTATTTTAGGGCTGTGAGCGTCGGTTGACTCGGAAAGCTAAGTGCCTATAATGGCGCACTTTTCCGGGATCGCCCCAGGCGTTCACCAACACAATTGAATGGATAAAAAGGAGTACGGGCCTTGGCACGTATCGCTGGCGTCAACTTACCGACGAATAAGCGCGTAACGATCGCACTTCGCTATATTTACGGCATTGGCCCGGCCAATGCGCAAATCATCTGCGATAAGGTCGGTATCGAGAGCACCCGTCGCGTCAATCAATTGACGGAAGACGAAATCGTTCGCATCCGCGAAACGATCGATAAAGACTACACGGTGGAAGGTGACTTGCGTCGTGAAGTCGCTATGAACATCAAGCGTTTGATGGACCTGGGCACGTATCGTGGCCTGCGTCATCGCAAAGGCTTGCCGGTTCGTGGTCAACGCACGCACACGAATGCTCGTACCCGTAAGGGTCCGGCCAAGCCGATCGCCGGCAAGAAGAAAGTGACGAAGTAAAAAGCTTCGCACGTACTGTAACGCAAAGACGACAGACTGGATCGACACATGGCAAAACCCGCCGCCGCCTCTGGTAATGCTGCTCCTGCAGCCGGTGCCTCACGCGCGCGTAAGAAAGAGCGTAAGAACATCAGCTCGGGCATCGCGCACGTGAACGCGACGTTCAACAATACGATGATCACCATCAGCGATGTTCAAGGCAATACGATTGCCTGGTCGTCGGCTGGCACCATGGGCTTCAAGGGTTCGCGTAAGTCGACCCCGTACGCTGCTCAGGTGGCTGCTGAAGCTGCTGGCAAGAAGGCGATGGAACACGGCATGAAGGTCGTGTCGGTGTTGGTGAAAGGTCCGGGTACGGGCCGTGAGTCGGCTTTGCGCGCTCTGCAAGCCGTCGGTTTCACTGTCACGTCGATCCAAGACGTTTCGCCGGTGCCGCACAACGGCTGCCGTCCGCGCAAGCGTCGTCGCGTCTAATATTTTCATAACGCCAAGCTGCGTTACGCGTGGCTTGGCGATATTTTAGCCCTCTTTTTCAAAGAGGGTTTTTGAGTTCAACTACGTAGGCGGAACCAAGCCGTGATCCAGAAAAATTGGCAGGAATTGATTAAGCCCTCGAAGCTCGCCATTGAAACCGGCGACGATCAACGTCGCGTTGCGACCGTTGTTGCTGAACCGCTCGAGCGTGGTTTTGGCGTGACGTTGGGTAATGCTCTGCGCCGTGTGTTGTTGTCGTCGCTGCAAGGTGCGGCCGTTACGTCGATCCGTATCGACGGCGTTTTGCACGAGTTCTCGTCGGTCCCCGGCGTGCGCGAAGACGTCACTGACTTGATCCTGAACATCAAGCAATTGGCCTTGGCGATGCACTCCAATGGTCCGAAGCGCATGACGCTGAAGGCTAAAGGCCCAGGTGAAGTGACAGCTGCGCAAATTCAAACGCCAGCTGACATCGAAATCATGAACCCCGACCTGATCATCTGCCACCTCGATGATGGCGCTTCGCTGTCGATCGAATTGGAAGTGAACTCAGGTAAAGGTTACGTGCCGGCTTCGGCGAACCGTCGCGAAGATGATCCGATCGGTTTAATTCCGATCGACAGCATCTTCTCGCCGTGCCGCCGCGTGTCGTACAAAATCGAAAACACCCGCGTTGGCCAGCAAACCGACTACGACAAATTGTCGATGACGGTCGAAACCAATGGCGCCGTGAAGCCGGATGATGCTGTGGCTTTGGCCGCGCGTATCTTGCAAGAACAGCTGCGCTTGTTCATCAACTTCGAAGAGCCGCAAGCTCAAATTGCTGAACGCGTTGAAGACGAACTGCCGTTCAACAAGAACTTGCTGCGTAAGGTTGATGAGTTGGAATTGTCGGTCCGTTCGGCCAACTGCCTGAAGAACGACAACATCATCTACATCGGCGATCTGGTTCAAAAATCAGAAGCCGAAATGCTGCGCACGCCGAACTTCGGCCGTAAGAGCTTGAACGAAATCAAAGAAGTGTTGGCTCAGATGGGCTTGCATCTCGGTATGGAAGTGGCCGGTTGGCCGCCTGAAAATATCGAAGATCTGGCCAAGAAACTCGAAGAGCCGTTCTAATAAATTGAGAACAGGCGGGGCCCTTAAGGCCCCGCTTGAAGTTTGGGCCAAGTGGCCCGCTCTGCCAGTACACATCGATTGATGCGGCTTGGCGGATTTAACAATCGGTATCGCACAGCGATTCCAGAGTGAAGAAAGGGACGTATCATGAGACACGGTTATTCTGGCCGTAAACTGAACCGCACGAAGGCGCACCGTAAGGCGCTGTTCATGAACTTGGCCAATGCGCTGATCAAGCACGAGCAAATCAAGACGACGCTCCCGAAGGCGAAGGACCTGCGTCCGATCGTCGAAAAGCTGATCACTCTGGGTAAAGCTGGTACGTTGCACGCCCGTCGCCAAGCCATCTCGAAGTTGCGCGATGAGTCGGTTGTGCAGAAGTTGTTTGCCGTGTTGGGCGAGCGTTACAAGTCGCGCAGCGGCGGTTACACCCGCGTGCTGAAGGCTGGCTTCCGTTACGGCGATGCCGCTCCGATGGCCGTTATCGAGTTGGTCGACCGCGATGTTGACGCGAAGGGCAAAGATTCTGGCCCGGTTGTCGTCGCTGACGAAGCGCCTGCCGTCTAATCTGTTTTCATCTTTAAGATGAGCGTAAAAAGGCAGTCAGCAATGACTGCCTTTTTTGCTTTCGGAGACCTGGATGATACGCATCATCTTTGCCGTCGTATCTTTCCTGATATGCATGAGCGCGGCGCACGCTGAGACAGTATTGGTCACAGGAGCTAATCGCGGCATTGGGTTTGAGTTTGTGCGTCAGTACGCGGCGCGGGGGTGGAGCGTGATCGCCACTGCGCGCGACCCAGATAAAGCTGTAGAGTTGAATGCCCTGGCCGCGCAAAATCCAAACGTGAGCGTTGCCCAGCTTGATGTCAGTGACGATGCCAGCATCAAAGCATTGGCTACAAAGTACAAAGGTCAATCCATTGATGTGCTGATCAACAATGCGGGCCTGCTGGGTGATTTGAAGGGCAAACAAAAGCTGGGTAGCCTTGATCGCCGTGAATTCGAAACGCTCATGACTGTGAATGCCTTTGGTGCGCTTGCCGTGGCTGATGCATTCAAAGGCAATGTTGCGCGCAGCACACTGAAAAAGATCGTGGCTGTCTCCAGCGGTAATGGCTCGGTTTCCGAGAAGCGCGTACCGGGCGGCTTATATTTCTATCCGGCCAGCAAGGCGGCGCTGAACATCATGATGCGGGGCTTGGCCAGTGAGTTAGAGCCGCAGGGCATTGCTGTCGGGGTGCTGTCGCCTGGCGGTGTGGATACGGACATGGGCCGAACCGCTGGTGGCAATCGCCGTCCCCAAAACATGCCGGCTTCTGAAAGTGTCGCGGGCATGATGCGTGTGATTGATCAGCTGAATACCAAGAATAACAATGTATTTTATGGGTTCGATGGCAGCACACGGCCTTGGTAAAGAACTGATGCGGGTAGGGCTATAGCTCACGTGAACGTGTGTGGACGACCAACAACTCGTCTCCACCCATTAGTTTCCGCCCACTGGCCTCCACGCACTGGCCTCCACCCACTGGCCAAAGCGCCATGACCTATCGGCCAGCGCTTGGGCTATAGTTATGCTGGTGCATTGATCTTGACGGGGGAGCACTCATGATCACTGTCGGTTATCTCATCATTTCCATTATGTGTTTTGTGGCGCTGTTCTATGCTGTGAAACTGTGGCGCACACATCCGAACGCCATCACCCTCTTCATCCTGATCCCGCTGCTGTTTTTGTGGATTGATAACTTCGCTATTGCCGCCGGGCGGTATGTGGGCGAGGGGATGGTCATGACCGGCATGACATACTTGCGCTTCTATTGGCATTGGCAAACGTTGCCGTTGCTCGTCATTGCGGTGCCGCTGTTGGGCGAGCGTGCAGGCTTTGCGTGGATGGGCAACAAAGTCGTCGTCGGCATCTTTGTGCTGATTGCATTGTTCTTCATGTATGAAGATGTGCCGTACATTTGGCAGGTCACGTTCCAGCCTGCGTGCTACGGCGAAACTTTGCGCATGGTGGTTAATGTTCCGGCAGATCAGATATGCGAAGGGACAACACCAATCAAGCAGACGCAACCTGGGCCGTTGCCCGCCATCTCAGCCAATCTGATGATGATGGCTTTGGGCATTGCATTCTGGGTGCGCGATAAGTGGCCGTGGTTGGCGTTAAGCGCCATCTTCATGTTTGCCTGTGCTGCAGTTGGCCCTGCCTTGCCAGGTGCATCCTGGACGCAAATTTTGGGTAATTTCGGTGAGCCTATTTTCAACGCAGGCGTGATTGCGGCGGGCTTTAAATACGCCGGGCGCCCAAAGCCCAGTAAAAATCAACCGAGCGAAACACAAGCGACCGTAGCCGCGTAAATGTGGTAAGAGCAGCAGATGTATTCCATTCTGCTGCTCATTCTCGCGGCGATTGATGTCGCGTTGTTGGTGTGGGCGTGGCGCGCTTACATGCGTGACCGCGCCAATATCGCACTCCTGACTCAAGCTATTCTGTTGCTGCTGCTGTGGTTCGATGTGTTGACCGTGGCCATTGGCGGCTGGGTGGGGGCCGGGCCAACGCTTGAACTGATGAGCCGTATCCGGTTCACGTGGTTTTATCTCACCATGCCGTTGCTGTTGATTGGCGTTGTGGCGCTGGCACGGCAAGCTGATTTCGCGTGGGCACAGCGTAAGTGGTGGCTGATTGCGTCGTGTCTACTGGCTGTGGTTTTTGTCGCGCTCGAAGTGCCGCGCGCCATTACCGCCGATTATCACATGGCTTGTTTTGCAGACACCTTGCGCTATGTGAACAAAGTTCCCGTCGGGCAGGCCTGTGTGACGGGCGAAGAAGGGTTGGGGAGTGGTTCGTTCTCACCTGCCATCCCGCTGATTTTCCTTTGCGTGTCCTTAATGGGTGTATTGTTGTGGGTAGCGCGCGGTTGGCCCTGGTTGGGCTTAAGCGCCTTCCTGTTCATGGCCTCAACGGCTGTGCCGCCGAGCATTGTGGGGCCGTTTTTAACATATCCATTAGATACCCTGATGACGGCAGCATTTGTGTGGACGACGGTGCGATTCTCGCCTGCGCGAAGTCCTTCAAAAACCTAAGAATTATGTCATTTTACCTGGGGTACCCGCAGGTGCCGTGCAGGGGTATAAGCAGGGCTAGATAAACTTAAGGCACACCCCCATCTAGGGGGCTCGTTTGTGCATCTTGTCCACGGAATAAACCCATGCGTTTTGCTCGACTGCTTTCTGTCCTTACAGCCTTTGTAAGTGCAAGTGTGCCTTTGGCAACTCAGGCGCAAAGCCAAGTCGTGCAGAGCACGCAAACACAAGTTGTTCCCAGTAGTCGCGAACAGATCTCGCTGACCTTTGCGCCCGTGGTGAAAAAAGCCGGGCCCGCAGTGGTGAACATTTACACCAAGCGCATTGTGCGTCAGCAGGTTTCGCCGCTGTTTAACGATCCGTTCTTTCGCCAGTTTTTCGGTCAGCAGTTCGAGCAACAGTTCGGCAAGAACGAGCGTGTGGAAAACTCACTTGGCTCGGGCGTGATTATTCGCTCGAATGGTATTGTTCTGACCAACAATCACGTCATTGCCAACGCCGACGAAATTCGCGTTGTGCTGTCGGATCGCCGTGAATTCGAAGCCACCGTGATTGGCCGCGATGATCGCAGTGACATCGCCGTTCTGCGTATGAAAATCGAGAAGGAAACGCTGCCAGCTTTGGAACTTGCCAACTCTGACGCCATTGAAGTGGGCGATTTGGTGTTGGCGATTGGCAATCCGTTTGGGGTTGGCCAAACCGTCACATCGGGCATTGTCTCAGCGTTGGCGCGTACCAACGTCGGCGTGGCCGACGTGCAATCGTTCATTCAAACTGATGCCGCGATTAACCCCGGTAACTCGGGCGGTGCCCTCATATCCTCCGATGGCCGCTTGATCGGTATTAACACAGCAATCTTCTCGCAGACGGGCGGCAGTGTGGGGATTGGCTTTGCCATCCCTGCAAACTTGGCGCGCAACGTTGTCGCCTCGCTGCTGTCGGAAGGCAAAGTGGTGCGGCCTTGGTTGGGCGCAAATGGTGCAACGATCACGCCTGATCTGGCGCGCAGCTTAAACTTGGCTCGCCCCAGTGGCTTGGTGTTCGAGCGCGTGGTGCCCAAAAGCCCCGCCGCCCGCAGCGGCTTGGCGGTGGGCGATGTGGTGCTGTCTGTGAATGGCAAAAACATCACCGATGTTGATGAATTCCGTTACGTGCTGGCGACTGTGCCATTGGGTGAAAGCGTGGATATCACGGTGAACCGCAACGGCACCGAGAAGCATTTTTCCATCAAGTTGGAAGCGCCGCCGGAGGATCCGCCGCGCCAGAAGACCACATTGGCAGGACGCCAGCCGTTTGCCGGCGCGACAGTGGTGAACCTCAATCCTGCGGTCGCAGATGAGATGAAGGTGGAGTTCAACGAAACCGGCGTGTTGGTGTTGGATGTACAAGGCAACAGCATTGCGGCGCGCATGGGCATTCGCCCCGGTGATAAGGTGGTGGATATCAACGACGACGCGATCAAGTCGGTTGAGCAGTTAACCACCGCCGTGCAAAAGCCGGGGCCGTGGAAAATTTCACTCAACCGCAATGGCCAGCTTTTGCAAGCGACGATTAAGGATTAGTTGTGCCTGATCTGTTTGGTGATGCAGAACTGCCCCAAAGTGTGCCGGATGCCACCCGGCCGCTGCCGGATCGTCTGCGCCCCAAAAACCTAACCGAAGTCGTCGGGCAAGATCATCTGCTGGGTGCAGAAGCGCCGTTGGGGCGCATGCTGGCGGTTGGTCGCGTGCCGTCGATGGTGCTGTGGGGGCCGCCGGGCTGCGGCAAAACCACAATTGCCAGATTGCTGGCGCAAGATACGAATTTATTCTTTCAGCCCCTTTCTGCGGTGTTCTCCGGTGTCGCGGATTTGCGCAAAGCGTTCGACGCGGCAGCGCAGAGAAGACGAAAAGGCCAAGCCACACTTTTGTTCGTGGATGAAATTCATCGCTTCAATCGCGCGCAGCAGGATGGCTTTTTGCCGTTCGTGGAAGACGGCACAATTACCTTAGTTGGTGCGACCACTGAAAACCCATCGTTTGAACTGAACGCAGCGTTGCTCTCACGCTGTCAGGTGTTTGTATTGCGCCGCTTGGATGATGCGGCCTTGGAAAAGCTTTTGGTCCGTGCCGAAGAAACCATGGGCCGCGCGTTGCCGCTGACAGAAGGTGCGCGTGCTGCCTTACGTGCCATGGCCGATGGCGATGGCCGCCACATGCTCACACTCGCTGAAGATTTGTTCCTGCTGCCGCCGCCGAAACAATTGCTCGATATTTCGGACCTGCCCAGCATCGTGCAACGCCGGGCCCCCGTGTATGACAAGGACCGCGAGGAGCACTACAACCTCATCAGTGCGGTGCATAAATCCCTGCGCGGGTCCGATGCCAATGCAGCGCTGTATTGGGTCAGCCGCATGCTCGATGCGGGCGAGGACCCCACATATCTGCTGCGCCGTCTTACACGCTTCGCGGTTGAGGATATCGGCATGGCCGATCCGCAGGCGCTGCAAACGGCCATTGCCACTTGGGAGACCTATGATCGCTTGGGTTCACCTGAGGGGGATTTGGCCATCGCCATGCTGGTGATCTACCTGGGCACGGCCCCCAAATCCAATGCGGCCTACGAGGCCCATAAGGCCGCCATGGCGGCTGCGCGCAGCACGGGATCATTAATGCCGCCCAAGCATATCCTCAATGCGCCCACAAAGCTGATGAAAGGGCTTGGCTACGGTGCTGGTTACGAGTACGACCACGCCACGGAAGACGGCTTTTCGGGCCAGAACTATTTCCCCGAAGGCATGGCCCGCGAGGATTTCTACCAGCCGCCTGATCGCGGCTTTGAGCGGGAAATCAACAAACGCCTGGAATATTGGGCTAAACTGCGTTCTCAAAAGCAGAACAAGACGAAAGAATAATCAAAGTGGCTGGGGTTCATCAAACAACGGTCGGCAAAGACGAAGCCGATATGCGGCTCGACCGCTGGTTCAAGCGCCGCTATCCGGCGCTGACGCACGGCCGTTTAGAAAAATTACTGCGCACCGGCCAAATCCGTGTGGACGGCGCGCGCGCCAAAGCCAACACGCGTTTGGAAGTGGGCCAAACCGTTCGCATTCCGCCGTTGGAAACACCGGCTACCGAAGCCGCCAAGAAAAAGCCGCGCTCGACAGTATCACCCAAAGACACCGCCTTCATGCAATCGCTCGTCATCTACAAAGACGACGAGATGATCGCCATCAACAAGCCTGCGGGCTTGGCCGTGCAGGGCGGCAGCAAAACCACGCGTCATATCGATGGCATGTTGGATGCGCTGCAGTTCGATGCCAAAGATCGTCCACGTTTGGTGCATCGCCTCGACCGCGACACGTCTGGTGTTCTCATCCTCGCGCGCACCGTTATGGCCGCGTCGCGTTTGGGTGAAGTGTTCCAAGAACGCGAGATGGATAAAGTCTACTGGGCCTTGGTGCATGGTCGCCCGCAATATCCGGCGGGCACGATTGATGCCTCACTCGCCAAAAAAGGCGGGCCGGGTTTTGAGAAAATGAAATGGGACGATGAAGAGGGCCGCAAGGCCGTCACCGATTATGTCACCGTCTCGCAAGCGGGTGCGAAGTTTACGTGGTTGGCTCTCATGCCGCGCACGGGCCGTACGCACCAGTTGCGCGCGCACTGTGCGATCATCAACACGCCGATTGTTGGCGACGGCAAATACGGTGCACCCAAGATGCAGGAAGAGGGCATGCTGGAAGGCTTAGGCCAGCAACTGTGTCTGCACTCGCGCTCGCTCACCGTGCCACTCTCGGGCCGCAAATCGGTGACCATCAAAGCGCCGCTGCCGGATCATATGAAAAAGATTTTCAAAGTCCTCGCGTTTGAAGAGCGCGAAGGCGACGACATTAACTAGGCGTCGCCCGTGTCGAACAACATCAAACTTGCAGTCTTCGATCTGGACGGCACGCTGGTCGACAGCGTGGGCCACATCGCGCGTGCTGTGAACGAGACCGCGAAGATCTTGCAAATCCCTCCACCCACAGCCGACGCAATCCCCAGAGTCATCGGACTGTCTTTGGACTTGGCGCTGGAAAAGTTGTTCCCTGGCCACGACACCAAAACTTACGCGGAAGCCGACCGTGTTTATCGAAAACTCTTCGCCGACTGGCGCGAACAATCCGGCCATGTCGAAACCTTGTTCCCCGGCACGCATCAGACCCTCGATGCGCTGGAGTCGGCCGGATACATTCTCGGTATCGCCACTGGCAAAGGCCGCCGGGGTGTCGATTTCCTCCTCAACCATCACGGCCTTGTCGGTCGTTTTGTCACGATCCAAACGCCCGATGTGGCGCCCGGCAAACCCGATCCCGGAATGCTGCTCCAAGCCATGAGTGAAACCGGTGCCACGCCCGCAAAAACCGTGATGATCGGCGACACCACGTATGACATCGGCATGGCGCTCGCCGCCAAGACCCATGCGCTGGGTGTGAAGTGGGGCAATCACCCCGCGCACGAATTAACCGACTTCGGCGCCCATAAGATTGTTGATCGCATGGAAGATGTTCTGCAAGCTATGGAAGAACTAACATCGCGAGCGTAACACTCAGCCCATAGAGGTGCGTCATGAAGGCCCTCAAGATCGTCGCCGGCGTTGTCGTCATCCTCTTTCTCGGTCTTGTGGTGTTCCTCGCCACCTTCGATGTCAGCCAATACAAAGGCCTGATTCAAGATCAAGCTAAGGCCGCCACAGGCCGCGATGTCAAAATTGGTGACATCAAGCTTTCAATCTCACTTAAGCCCGCCATTGTTCTCACTGACGTTGTGGTCAGCAATGCATCGTGGGGCAGCGCGCCCGAGATGTTGTCGGTGAAGAGCATCGAAGCAGGCACGCAACTGATCCCGCTGCTGCAAGGCGATATTCGTATTTCCGATGTCGCGCTGAATGGCATGCAAGCGCTGCTGGAAGTGAACAGTGCGGGCAAACAAAATTGGGTGTTCGATGTGCCGCCGTCGACATCATCATCGCTGCCGCTCAGCATCAGTGGTTTAAAACTGGTGGGCACAAAACTCAGCTACAAAGATGCGCAAAGTGGCCGTAACGCTGATGTGCAATTGGGGCCCACGGTCATCAAACTCAGCGGCGATGTCTCGGCGCTGGAGCTGACGCACCTGGAATTTGATGGCGTGGTCGTGCACTACACCGACAAAACGCAGTCAGCAAAACTTGCGGTGGGTGAAACCGCGCTGGATGCCAAAGGGCCTATCGCGCAATTGGGCATCACGCAGCTTAATGTTGGTGAGACGCGGGTGGAATACAAAGGCCAAGGTGGCCCTACAGAGCTGACCTTGAAGGCCTTCAAAATTGCGGGCGATGGCGCGGTGGATGTGGATGGTGCGCTCTCGGGTCAGCCTATCAAAGCATCAGGCAAAATCGCACCTATTGCTGAATTGGTGGCGATGAAAAAACCCATTCCGGCGAAGCTGACGTTGGAAGCGCTGGGTTTGAAAATTGATGCAGACATTGTTGCCGATGTGTCGAAAGCAAAGCCCGCCATCTCGGGCGTGATGACTATTCCTGAATTGGATTTATCAAAATACTTGCCGCCTGACCCAGAAGCGAAGAATGCGAAGCCCGTTAAGCCAGCACCCGGCACCAAAGTATTTCCGGCCGATCCATTGCCGTGGGACTTGCTCAGTTCCGCCAACACCGATTTGAAACTCAGCTTCGGTAAACTCACACTGCCCAATGGTCTGACGCTGGAAGATGTTGTGGTGCCGGTGAAGCTGAATAACGGCAAACTTGATGCCAACGGCGTTGGTGCAAATATTCTCGGTGGCCGTCTGACTGCTGATTTAGGCTTGGTGCAATCTGAAAAGCGCATGGCGCTGAAACTGAACGCCCAAGGCTTTACCGCCGAAAAATTGGCGAACGAATTGAAAGTCACTGACCTTGTCACCAAAGGCCCCGTCGATGTGGCGGTGGATGTACGGGGGCAAGGTGACAGTGTGCGCGCCATCATGGCGGGTTTAAACGGTTCAGTGATCGGCGGTATGGGCGAAAGCCGCATTCGTAACGATGCGCTGAATATCATCGGCGCTGATGTGATCATGCAATTGCTCAGTGCCCTTAATCCGATGGGCAACAAAGACCCTTACACCGTCGCAAAGTGTGCGGTGATCAACTTCCAGATCATGAATGGCATCGCCAACACTGACAAAGGTGTGGTGCTTGTGACCGATAAGATGGATGTGCTCTCCACCGGCAAAATTGATTTGGCGCAAGAGCAGGTTGATCTCTCCATCAAGCCGCGCGCCACAACAGGTATCAGTGTGGGCTTGGGTGATCTCACGCAATCGTTCCGCATCGGTGGGCCGCTGGCGGACCCTGGTTTGAAAATTGACTCCAAAGGGGCCGTTAAAGCCTTGGGCACAATTGGGGCAGCCTTTGCGACAGGTGGTGCATCGCTGTTGGCGAAAAGTGCCGTGGATAAAGCCGAGGCGTCGGCTGATCCGTGTGCTGATGCGCGGAACTGGCATCAGAAGAAATAAAAAAGGCCATGAATTAGCCCCAGAGCCGCGCCATAACGTACTCTTTGGGGCTAACTTAGGCGCAGGTTTTTTTGCATGTTGAAATCCATTGCTAGCGGTGCTGTTGTGATCGCGTCTCTCGCGGTCGCATCTGCCCAAGCACAGTTACCCAAAGTCATGCCGGGCATGACCGGCACACTGAACATTCCCACACTCGATTTATCAGAGGGCACTGGCCCCAAAACACCACGCACTGCTATGCGTGATGGAAAAGTGTTCTCCGATGATCCGTTGCCGTGGAGCCAACTGAATGGCGCACCGTCGGATGTGACCTTCAAGATCGGCCAGATGGCTTTAGGCAATGGCGTGATGCTGACCGATGTCACGTTGCCGGTGAAAATGGGTGGCGGCAAATTATCGTCCAATGGCATCACGGCGAATTTGCTGGGCGGCAAACTGTCCGGTGATTTCACGATGACCCAAACCACCAAGCGCGCGACGTTGAAACTGAATGCGCGCGGCCTCAGTGCCGAGCGTCTCGCCAAACAATTGGGTTACAGCGAAGGTGTCAGCAAAGGCCCGCTGGATCTCAGCATTGATGTGCGCGGCACCGGCAACACGGTGCGCGAGGTACTGGCCTCATTAGATGGCACGGTGGTGGGTCACATGGGTGAGGGGCGCATTCGTAATGATGTGCTGAACGCCATGGGTGCCGATATCGTCGTGCAAATCTTGGGCATGATCGGTGACAAATCAAACGAAACGGTTGCGCGTTGCGCCGTGCTGAATGTGCAGATCGAAAACGGCATTGCCCGCACCGAAAAAGGCATCGCGCTCTCAACCGACAAAATGGATGCCACAGCCACTGGCCAAATCGACCTCGCCAATGAGCAAGTGGCCTTGGCCGTGACCCCGCGCGCCAAGAGTGGCTTTGCCGCTGGCCTGGGTGACTTGGGCTCATCGTTGCGCGTGGTGGGTCCGCTGGCGCAACCCCAGGCGCAACTCAATTCCGACGGCGTGGTCAACGCGCTGCGCACTCTCGCCAAGGGCGAACAGGCGCAGCCCGTGGATACGGGGGATGTGTGTGCGGCGGCCCGCATCTGGAATCAGAAGAAATAACGCGCTATAGGGGGCGCATGACCGATGAAGCCCCACCACCAAAAATCGACACCTCCAAGCTGGCCGTAAAAGAAGCGCCGCGGCCCAAGACCAAGCGCGTCTATAAAACCGTTGGCGTGGCGCAAGAGGCCGACGGCTGGCATGTGCTGCTGGATGGCAAGCAGCTTAAAACGCCCATGCGCAAGTCACTCGCCACACCAGCGAAGGCTTTGGCTGAGGCGATTGCCGCCGAGTGGGATGCGCAAGTGGAATTCGTGGAGCCTGAGAACATGCCGCTGATGCGGTTGCTCTCCACTGCCATCGACCGCGTTGCGCCCGAGCGTGAGGCGATGATCGACGAACTGATCAAATACGCGGATACAGATTTGCTGTGCTACCGCGCCGCCCATCCTGCCATTTTGAAAGCGCGCCAGGAGACAATCTGGCAACCGGTGCTGGATTGGGTGGCCGCCAAGCATGGGGCCACGTTCGTGGTGGTGGAGGGGATTCTGCCCGCCGAGCAGTCGCCCGAGACCGTTGCAAAATTAAAGGCTGCCATTGCGGCCTTGAACGATATGCAACTCACCACCTTCCAGGCGGCTGCGGCAATTACGTCGTCCCTCACACTCTCGCTGGCGTTTGTTCAGGGGCGTTTAAGTTCCGCTGAACTGTTCGCGGCCTCGCAGTTAGATGAAACCTACCAGATCGAAATGTGGGGCGAGGACGAGCTTGCCACCGAACGCCGCAACCGCATTGCAGCCGACTTGGATGGGATTGGGCGGTTCCTCGCGCTGACGTCTGCCTAGATTTTGCTTCGATCAACTCGCGCCAACAAACCGCGCGAGCTTATCCAGCGTCTGATAGCCGTATTCCACCGCGCCAAAGCCAATGCCTGCATCGCGTTGCTCTTTGGTGGGGTGCAGTTGGCGCATGGTCATCACCGTCTTGCCGTCGCTTTGGGCATCGAACGTCACCGTCACATAAAAGCGGCCAGGGTCATCGTCTTTATCCGAGCCATGTTCAATTTCAATGAGCCGTGGTGCCTCGATCCGCGTGAACACCATGCGGTTGTCCCACCGCGTGCCATCGGGGCCAGTGTAGATGAAGCGCCAGCGGCCACCGACGCGAATATCACATTCCAATGACTCAACCTTAAAGCCTTCAGGCCCGAACCAGCGCACGATCTGCTTGGGGTCCGTCCATGCTTCAAACACGCGCTCGCGCGGTGCGGCGATGACACGGCAGAGGACGATTTCGCGATCAAGCGCCCAGATTTTACGCGGGTCGGTGGTCATAATGTCTTCCGTTTGTTTTTTGACTTTGTCGATTTTGGTTGGGCGAGGAAACGCTCAAGACGATCAAAGCGTGCTTCCCAGGCTGCACGGGTGTGGTCGAACCAGCGTGCGGTTTCGGCAATGCGCTCGGCATTCAAACGGCATAATCGTTTCTGCCCGTCGCGTTCACGCGCAATCAGCCCAGCAACTTCCAGCACTTTCAAGTGCTGCGATACGGCGGGCAGGCTCATATCGAAAGGGGCCGCAATCTCTTGCACCGTCAGGTCACCCTGAGCGGCCAAGCGGCTTAAGATCGCCAGCCGCGTGGGATCACCCAGCGCTGCAAACGCCTGTGGCAAAGACTGTGAAGTCTGCATGGTTCCGAATCATTTCTGTATTTAAGTAATTACTTAAATACAGAATGCCGGGCCGTATGGCAAGCAAAAGGGCCGCGCTCGTTTCCAAATGCGGCCCTTCGTTTCTATTCGCGTTGTAACGCGATTATTTTGTCGTTGTTGTCTTGCTTAAGATTTCAGCCGTGGCCGCTGCAATGGCGGCAGCGGTGGTTTGCTTGCCCTCCACAATCTCATCACTGAGGGTCAGTAATTTGATGGTGGTGTCACTGCCACTCTCCGCCACTTCTGGCACATGCAGCGTGCCGGTTTTGGCGAACTGCGCATCCCAGGTTTTGCGCACAGCCGCCCAGTATTCAGCCGTCGCAGTCCAGTACTTGTCGCCCTGTTCAGTCAAAGCTGCATCTGGATTACGCGTGTAGGTGTTCACACCCACTTCGTGCACAAACACTTTCAACTCGCCGTCACGCGCCTGATTATCAAGAGGGCCTTGCTTCGCATTGTCTTGTTCATGTACCCAGCCGTTGGGAATGAGCGTGTGGCGGTTCATCGCAAGGTAGCGATCAAACGGCGGCTTCTTCACTGCATCACGTCGCGCCAGGGGACGTACGGCATCGTACGCTGCCCAACGGGTTTCGCCGCCATCGTAACGCCACTTCGCGAGCCCGCTGTAACGCGGTGAGTCGTCCGACTGCCATACGATCTGCGCCCAAGCGCCTTTACGCGCTTCAGCACTCACCGGCTCTTTGGTCCATGTGCTGTTGCCGTGGTAGACAACAATTTCAGTCGGCTCATAGATCCAATCCTGACGCCAGTGCTTTAACGTGAACTCTTTGCCGCTGCGCGTTTTGCCAACCAAAATATGTTGAAGTCGGATCACCGTGCCGGTGTCTTCAATCACCTTTACCAACTCTGTGCCGCCGCTGGGTTTGGGTTGGGCCGGTGTGTAGTCCGCCGAGAGGCTGACGGTCTCACGCAAGTCAAAGCTCACTTTGTGCAAACCTGCCATGGCGAGAATGGATTGGCGGTCGCGTTCAAACGCAGCTTTTTGTTCGGCTAAGACCTGCGCCGAAGTGTCCTTCGGCGCAGACGGGTAAGCGATTGGGGCGGTGGTGCAGCCGCCAATGAAAAGGGCTGCGCACAACATTGTCGACTTAAGGAAACGGTTCATGATGTGTCCTTAGAATTGCACAGCCACAGACACGCTGGCATTGCGGCCAGGCTGTGTGTAGCTGTCGACGATGGTTGAGGTGCTGGCGACACCACGCACGTCACTCCACCACCAGTACTTTTCATCGAACAGGTTGAACACGCCTGCGCGTAAGGTCACATTTTCAGTCACGTTGTAGAACGCCGTCAGGTCCACAACTTCAAACCCTTTCGGGGTGTAGCAGCTGGGCGCGCAGATGTTGCTGGTGCGGCTCACATCTTTGCCGTTGGAATGCGTGACCGACAATTGACCGCCGTAGGTGTCGTCGGCTGATTTGTAGTTTAAGCCCGCCACGATTTTCACAGGATCAACGCTATCCAGCGGTGCGCGCACGCCAGCTGTTGTGGCGTTGCCGCGTGAGTATGAGCCCGCAACGATGGCGCTGAAGCCAGAACCCAACATGGCGCGGCCTTCAGCTTCAAGGCCCTTCAGCTTCACAGAGCCACGGTTGATGAACTGATACACAGCTGGGTTAGCAGCGGTGAAGTTGCCCGACACTTGTACCTGGTCGATGAAGTTTTTGTAGCGGCCCGAGAATGCGGTAATGCTGCCCGACCAGTTCGGATCGGTGAAGCGCAAGCCACCTTCGATGGTTTTGCTGGTTTCAGGTTTCAAGTCGGGGTTTGGCACGCTGCGATAGTTCGCGACGACATTCGCGAAACCATTATTCACTTGGCTCGGCGACGGTGCTTTGAAACCTTCCGAATAGTTGGCGAACACGCCCACCAGGGAATTGATTTTGCCCAGCACGCCGATTTTCGGCGACAGGTGCGTGTCTGATTTTTCAGCCGTTGTGCCTGCGGTGAACAGCGGGTCCGCTTTGGGCGAGAGCTTGTAGTGATCTAACCGCAAAGCGGGGTACGCGGTGATAGTACCATCCAAGAACGCGAGTTCATCTTGAATGAAGGCACCTGCTTGCAAGTAGTCGGTGGTGGGGAATGCGCGGGTCGGGAAGGTTTCGCCAGCGGGCGGAACGGTACCATCACGCAAACCAGTTTGGCGCGTTTCTGAAACATCACCGCCTACAACGATGGTGTGATCGACCGCGCCTGTGTCAAAACCTGCGCGCAGTTCAGCGTTCAAACCGATCACGCGGTTATCGAAATCGTTGATGCGCAAACGATCAGCTGCGGTATTACGGTCCTCGCTCGAATATTCATGGTTCTGGCTTTTTTGGTAGTACGCCGCCCAGCTGGCTTTTTCGATCACGTCACCGTCGTCGCCGTCGTAGCGTTGATCAACGCTCACGCGGTCTCTGTCTGTGTCATCACGCGCAGTCAAACCAATCACGCTGGTGGATGCTAAAGGTGGCTTGGCAATGGCGGTGTAGACAACCGATTCAACCGCGCGGTCAAAGTGCTCGTACGTCAGGCGCAATTTGTTTTTGTTACTGATGTTGTAAACGCCCTTCGCCAACACAGCATTCGACCAGATGTCTTGCGGGTTGGGGCCGGTGCGGTCGGTGTTCAGCGAATAATCGGTGCCTTGGTTTTCTTGCTCGTGGGCGTCGCGGCGGGTGTAAGCCACAAACGCTTCAAACGCGCCCAGGCTGGCGGCACCCACAGCGCCCTTGGACCAACTGTCGTCTGCGCTCGCGTAACCGGTTTTGGCATGGACCGCCCAATCATTACCTTTTAAGAAATCCGACGGATCTTTGGTGGTGAAACTGACGGCACCAGCAACACCATCGCTGCCGTAAAGCGCTGACGCAGGACCGCGCAAAATTTCCACGCTCTTCACCAAGTCCAAGTCTTGGTAGTCACCACGACCGACCGACTGACCGCCGAACGTGAACGCTTCCGGCATGCGAATGCCGTCGGATTGAATCAAGATGCGGTTGCCGTCCAGGCCACGGATGTTGAAGCCGGCATTGCCGTCGCGGCCTGTGCCTGCTGTCGCAGCCCCAAAGCGCGGCGAGGCGGAGCGCACCGATACGCCGGGCTCGAACTTCACCAGGTCTTTGATGTCGGTGACCATTTGATTGGCGATCTCGACGTCGGTGATGACGGAGACGCTGACGGGTACTTCCAGACGGTTGGTTTCGATGCGTGTGGCGGTGACAGTGATCTGCTCGATGAAGGTGTTGGTGTCGCTTTCGGCGATTTGTTGCACCGGTTCATCTGCCAGCGCGGACCAAGCCAATACGCTGGCGAGCACCGCCGGGGTGAGGGCGGAGGTGGTGCGCAAGGCTGTCGCGGTGGGCGCCTTGGGTTTGCGGGCTCGGGAAGCCCCAGATCCCGAAGTGCCATCCGAGGAATGCCCGCCGAAAGAAACCCCGCCAGAAATAGCCCGGAACCGCAGCGACATTTTATTTCAACCTTTTTTCTATTATGTGAATGCGAATCAGTCGCAATTTCATAGTAAGCTTGAAGGTCGAGCGTCAATAGCAAATGCGAGTCATTCGCAATTATGATACCGAGGCCGCAGGCAGGGTGAGGCGTCAGTTTTTGGAAAATGGGGGTGCAAGAGGACTCACGCAGTCCCCACAATCCCCCTGTTATTGTCTGTTATTATCAGGCGGAACAGAGGCCGCCTAACGACCGACCCGGGCAGGGGGGCGCGACGTCCGAACAACCCCAGCCGACCCCGATTTGGGCTTTGCACCCATACTGGCCTTCGGCAACGGTTTCACTTTAACGGGCTTCTTGAGCTCGCCCGAGCTGGTCTTGGTCGGCGACATGTCTCTCATCCCCAGAGATTTGATGCGGTGCAACATAGAAGGGATGGAGGGGGATTGCACCCCTTGAATCGCCGGGTGTCCGCCCGGCAACCCGCCCAAACGAAAAGCTTAATTCTGTTCGGGCGCAGGGGGGTGAATCTGGTGTTTCATGATGATCGGGATCAGCGCAAAGCTGAACAACAAGGTGAGCGGCATGATGCCGAACACCTTGAAACTGACCCAGGTATCGGTGGGGAAATTGCGCCACACCACTTCGTTCAACACGGCGAGCACGATGAAGAACCCGATCCAAGCTTTTGTCAGGATCGTCCAACCTTGATCCGTCAGTTGAATCGCGGCTTCCATCACCAGCTTGATGAACAACCGCTTCATCATCAATCCGACCAATAAAATCGAGGCAAAACAGAGGTTCACAATGGTCGGCTTGAGTTTGATGAACACTTCATCTTCGAGATAAAGCGTAAGCCCCCCGAACACGAGTACGAACACGCCGCTCACCAGCGGCATGATCGGAATGGTCCGCGAGAGAGCGTAAGACACCGCCAATGCCGCGACAGTTGCGACCATAAAGGCAATCGTGGCGGGGAAAAGACCAAAGCGCGCATTGCCGAAAAAGAAGATCAGCAACGGCCCCATTTCGAGGGCCATCTTCAGCCAGTGATTCAGCGGTTTTACTTTTGACATACCATTTTATACGCAAAGGGGCCCAATACAGGCCAGCGCATTCCCATAGTCTGAAATAGCAACTTTGTGAGCCTTTTTCTGCGGTTGCGGCCACTTTTTTTAGTGGCGCAAAAGGGGAAGGGGTGTGCTAACTGAGGGCTCAGCCAGGGTCTGTCCTGGGCACCCGCAAGGGGCGAACACTTAATCTTCCTCCATACTCTTTCCGACGGCGAGAACACCGGATCAGGCATGAGCGCGAATATTCAAAAACTTGAAGAGAAACGTCGTTTAGCTCGTTTAGGCGGCGGACAAAAACGCATCGACACCCAACACTCCAAAGGGAAACTTACCGCCCGCGAACGCATCGAACTGCTGTTTGACGAAGGCACCTTTGAAGAATGGGACATGTTTGTCGAGCATCGCTGCACCGACTTCGGCATGGCCGATCAGAAATTCCCCGGCGACGGCGTGATCACCGGCTACGGCCTCATCAACGGCCGCCCCATGTTTGTGTTCAGCCAAGACTTTACGGTCTTTGGCGGTTCGCTGTCTGAATCGCACGCCAAGAAAATTTTGAAGATCATGGAAAAGGCCGTGCAAGTGGGAGCCCCCGTGATCGGCTTGAATGACTCTGGGGGTGCACGCATCCAAGAAGGTGTGAGCTCGCTGGCGGGTTACGCCGACGTGTTCCTGCAGAACGTTCTGGCGTCGGGCGTCGTGCCGCAGATCAGCATGGTCATGGGCCCTTGCGCTGGTGGTGCGGTGTACTCGCCCGCCATTACCGACTTCATCTTCATGGTGAAGGATACGAGCTACATGTTCGTAACCGGTCCGGATGTTGTGAAAACGGTGACGCACGAAACCGTGACACAGGAAGAACTGGGCGGTGCTATGACGCACTCGGCCAAGTCAGGCGTGTCGGACGGCATGTTCGACAACGACGTAGACGCGCTGCTGCAGCTGCGCCGCCTCATGAACTTCCTGCCGCTGAACAACAAAGAAAAGCCGCCGATTGTGCCGTGCACCGATCCGCCAGATCGCGACGACTTCTCGCTCGACACGCTGATCCCGGATAATCCGAACAAGCCCTACGACATGAAAGAGCTGATCATCAAAGTTGTTGATGAAGGCGATTTCTTTGAAGTGGGCGAGCACTTTGCCAAAAACATCATTTGCGGCTTCGGTCGCATGGAAGGCCAAACGGTCGGCATCGTCGCCAACCAGCCGATGGTGTTGGCAGGCTGCTTGGACATCGACAGTTCACGCAAGGCCGCGCGCTTCGTGCGCTTCTGCGACTGCTTCAATATTCCCATCGTGACCTTCGTGGACGTGCCGGGCTTCATGCCGGGCACGGATCAAGAATACGGCGGTATCATCAAGCACGGTGCGAAGTTGCTATACGCTTACGCCGAAGCCACGGTGCCGAAAATCACCGTCATTACCCGCAAAGCTTACGGTGGCGCCTATGACGTGATGAGTTCGAAGCACGTACGTGGTGATGTGAACTTCGCCTGGCCCACGGCTGAAATTGCAGTCATGGGTGCGAAGGGTGCGGTGGAAATCATCTTCCGTCAGGACATCGGCGATAAAGACAAGATCGCAGCGCGCACGAAAGAGTACGAAGAAAACTTCGCCAATCCGTTCAAAGCGGCCAACTACGGCTTCATTGATGACGTGATCATGCCGCATGGCACACGTCGCCGTATTTGCAAATCGTTGAACCTGCTGAAAACCAAGGACATCAAAAATCCTTGGAAGAAGCACGGCAACATTCCGCTTTAAATCTGGCCGCTTTAAAGAGTCGCGACAATGTTCAAAAAAATCCTGATTGCCAACCGAGGTGAGATCGCCTGCCGCGTGATTAAGACCGCGCGCAAAATGGGCATCAAGACGGTTGCTGTTTACTCCGACGCCGACAAAGAAGCACTCCATGTTCAGATGGCTGATGAAGCCGTGCACATTGGTGAAGCGCCGACGGCAAAGAGTTACTTGCTCATCGACCGCATTGTTGATGCCTGCAAAAAGACTGGCGCTGAGGCGGTGCATCCGGGTTACGGGTTCTTGTCTGAGAACCGTAAATTCCAGGAAGCGTTAGCGGCTGCCAAAATCACGTTCATTGGTCCTGATGCCCATGCCATCGAAGCGATGGGTGACAAGATTGAATCGAAGAAGCTGGCTGTGAAAGCCGGCGTGAACGTGGTGCCGGGTTTCAATGGTGTCGTCAAAGATACGGCGCACGCCATTCAAATTGCCAAAGAGATTGGCTTCCCGGTCATGATCAAAGCCTCTGCCGGTGGTGGTGGGAAGGGCATGCGCGTCGCGCACAGCGAAGCCGAAGTGCAAGAAGGTTTTGAGCGCGCCACGTCAGAAGCGAAGTCATCCTTCGGCGATGATCGCGTGTTCATTGAGCGCTATGTCATTCAGCCGCGTCACATTGAAATTCAAGTGCTGGCCGACCGCGCTGGCAACACGTTGTACTTGGGTGAACGCGAGTGCTCGATTCAACGGCGTCACCAAAAGGTGATCGAAGAAGCCCCGTCGCCATTCCTGGATGAGAAAACCCGCCAAGCCATGGGCGAGCAAGCTGTCGCGTTGGCAAAAGCTGTGAAGTACGTCTCGGCTGGTACGGTGGAATTTATTGTCGATCAGCAACGCAATTTCTACTTCCTGGAAATGAATACGCGTTTGCAGGTGGAGCATCCGGTCACTGAGATGGTCACCGGCCTCGACTTGGTGGAATTGATGATCCGCATTGCTGCGGGCGAGAAAATCCCGTTTGCGCAAAAAGACGTGAAACTGAACGGCTGGGCGATGGAAAGCCGCGTGTACGCTGAAGATCCGTACCGCAACTTCCTGCCTTCGACTGGAAGACTTGTACGCTACGTGCCGCCAGTGGAAAGCGCCAACGTGCGCGTCGATACGGGTGTGTACGAAGGTGGTGAAATCTCGGTGTACTACGATCCGATGATCGCAAAGCTGATCACGTACGATAAAACCCGCGACAAGGCGATTGAAGCCATGCGCGAAGCCTTGGATGCTTATTACATCCGCGGTGTCAGCCATAACATTCCGTTCTTGGCCTCACTGATGGGCAAGAAGAAGTTTGAATCGGGGAATCTCTCCACCAACTTCATCGCTGAAGAATACCCAGACGGTTTCTCGGCAAAGGATTTGCCAGCCAAAGATCCGACGCTGTTGGTTGGTATCGCCGCCCTCGTTCACAATGCCTATCAAAACCGTGCAAACGCTATTTCTGGCCAAATTCGCGGCCATGCGCGCAACGTGCCGGAAAACTGGTTCGTGGTGCAGGGGCAGGGCGAAAGCTTGGTCTCGTACCAAGCCGACGTGGAAGCGCATACCGAACTTGGCGATGACCCGAACTTGGGCCCTGCCAGTGGCGCGGTGAAGGTTGGCGATAAGACTGTCGTGATTGCCAGTGCGTGGACTTACGGCCAGCCGCTTTACACTGCTGAAGTCACTGAAGACGGCAAAAAAAGCGAAGTGACGGTTCAGATCGACGTGCGCGGTTCAGGTTACCGCCTGTTCCATGCTGGCGCGCAGATGGATGTGAAAGTCCTGACCGCACGTGAAGCGGAACTGAACAAGCTGATGCTGTATAAGCCGCCAGCAGATATGTCGAAGTTCCTGCTGTCGCCGATGCCGGGCTTGCTGGTGTCTGTCGCAGTCACTGAAAACCAAGAAGTGAAGGCCGGCGAAACGCTGGCCATCGTTGAAGCGATGAAGATGGAAAACGTGTTGAAAGCCGAACGCGATGGCACGGTGAAGAAAATTCACCAAGCGTCTGGGGCGTCACTGGCCGTCGACCAAATCATCATCGAGTTCGCTTAAAAAATTATGGTGGCGGTTGTTGAAAAATGACCACGACCGCCACCATTCATCTTTTCATCTCTGGCCGTGTACAGGGCGTGGGCTACCGCGCCTGGACGCAAAGCACAGCCCGTAAACTGGCTTTAACAGGCTGGGTGCGCAATCTCACAGACGGTCGCGTCGAAGCTGTGGTGCAGGGTCACCCTGATGCCGTTGATCAACTGATCTCGGATTGTCAAAGCGGCCCGCCACTGGCGCGTGTCACATCCCTCGACACACAGCCACTCGAAACATCAGAAATTTTCAGAAGTTTTGAAGAGCGCGATACGGCGACGCTAGAGAGATAAAACTCTTATCGTCATGCTCGGGCTTGACCCGAGCATCCAGGGAAAATTGCTCGGATAGTGTTTTTAGCCCTGGGTCCTCGGATCAAGTCCGAGGACGACAATGATGTTAGCTATTCCACCGCACGTACAGCGACGTGGGTAATAACCGCTGCACACTCGCACCCGGCGCAGGCGCTTCGCGGATTGCCAGTTCGCCCGTTTCAAATGTGCCGCCACGATCTGCCAGCACGTCTTTCATCACGCCGTCCATTGCTAAAGCTGAAGCGCGAATGGCATAAGCTGTGAAAATCATGAAGCCGTAGTTGGGATCAATCAGCTTCACGCAGTCTTGCATCATCTCGCGCAAGTGATCGAACAGTTCCCATTTTTCCCCCTCGGGGCCGCGCCCAAACTTTGGCGGGTCGATGACAAGACCATTGTAGAGTTTGCCCCGGCGCACATCGCGCGCCACGAACTTGCGGGCATCGTCGACGATCCACCGAATGGTGGATGAGTCTAAGCCAGACGCACTTTGGTTTTCTTTCGCCCAGGCGACAGATTTTTTCGACGCATCAACGTGCGTCACATCCGCACCCATCTTGCCTGCGATCAGCGAGGCAACCCCGGTGTAAGCAAACAGGTTCAACACACGCGGTTTCTCAGGAGCACTCTTCAGCCGATCAGCCATCCACTGCCAATGTGGTTCCTGCTCGGGGAAGATGCCCATGTGGCGGAAGGCGCTGAAACGGCAGATCGACGTAATGCCGCCAATCTCCATGGGCCAGCTTTGCGGCGGGTTGCCTTTGTAACTCCACTTGCCTTGTTCGTCGTCATCACCGCCGTCAAACACGCCGTGCGCTTTGTCCCACTCTTTTGGCGGCAGACGTTTCGACCACATGGCTTGTGGTTCGGGGCGGTCGACGATCACCTCGCCAAAGCGCTCGAGCTTCCGGCCATCGCCAGAATCGAGCAGGGCATAGCCGCCCGTTTTGGCGGGTTCGGCGGCGACAATGTGAAGTGTGTTTTGTGGCGGTTGTGCTGACATCACGTGGTTTTTATAGCTGTCCAACGTATGAACCAAGAATAATCGTTTCTGCCGCCCCATCGACTTCACGGGGCGGATAGGTTGTACTCGCCCCGGTCAAATTGATCAGGCGATTTTTACGCCGATAGGGAGGAAAGTCATGACTGAAAAATTACCGCTCGCTTCGCGCCGCAGTGCGCTTGGGTTCGGCAGCGCTGCCTTGGCGAGCTTGAGCGTGGGGGGCTTAACATCGACTGCCGCTGAAGCCGCATCGCGCAAAAAGCTTGATCTGAACAACAAAGCTGATTTCCTGACCGCCATCCAAAAAATGCGCGGCGCTTTGGACAATCGTATTTGCTACGGCATGGTCAAAGGCCTGTACTACGGCGTGGTCGATACCAAATTAACGCCGCTCTACGGCGTGTTGGGTGGCACCTTCAGCCGTTACAAGCAATTGCCTGATGGCAGCTTTGAAGGCCGCACGTTCGAAGTGGCATACTTCACCGACTGGAACACCGGCGCACGTTTGGAAACCTTCAACAACCCGTACACCGGCGAAACCGTCACCGTGCCGCCGACCCGCATGGGGCCCAGCACTATACGCGTCACCGCTGACGGCGTTGAAGCCGCTGGCGCTGCAGCGCGTGGTTTACAGTTCTCGCACCGCTTCCTTCCGGCGCGCGTTGTGAATGACGACGTGTGGATTGTGGAAGAAACGATGGCCTCAAGCCCGCCGGACTTCAAAGGTCCGAAGTTTATCTACAACGAAGTGACGACGTATCAATCGACGTTAACTGAGTTGAACAACACGAAGCTGAAGCAAACACCGACCTTGGTGCACTTCAATGGCATCGTCGGCTGGCGTCCGTGGTTGAAGATGGGCGACCGTCCGGGTCACTTGTTGGGGAATGCCACGGGCCGCCGTTTGAACGGCTTGAAGGACTACCCGAAAGAATACCAAGAGTGGACCGCGAAGCTGTTCCCCGATGTATGGGCAGATCCGGGCGCTGTCTTGGACGGCAAAGACGGCTGATCATTTTCCGTCACGCAGAAATGCAAAAGGCCTCGTGGAAACACGGGGCCTTTTTTGTTTTGAGAAGGCCGCAGTGTTTCATCAAACGCATAACGTCACCCTCGGGCTGACCCGAGGGTCCAGAGCAATTTGCTTCGGCGGTGTTTGTAACCCTGGGTCCTCGGATCAAGTCCGAGGACGACAGATGTGTGTGATTACAGCTTACGTCCCAAACACGTTTCTGAATTCTGTGATCAGAACTTTATCGACGTCGGCCATGCTCACCTTCACACCTTGTGCATGAAGTGAGGTGACGCCGAACTGGCTGATGCCGCAGGGAACAATCCCGCTGAAATGCGACAGATCAGGGTTTACGTTCAGCGCGATGCCGTGGAAACTCACCCAGCGGCGCACGCGAATGCCCAGCGCAGCGATTTTATCTTCCTGCGGCTTATTGTCTTGAAGTGGGCCCAATTCATTTTTGCGCGCGACCCACAGGCCGATGCGGCCTTCGCGGCGCTCGGCTTTCACACCAAAATGTGCGCAGGTGCGAATCAGCCATTCTTCCAGGTCGTGCACGTAGCAACGAATGTCGGGGCCCGGGGGCAGGGCGCGACGCTTCAAGTCCATCATCACATACCCAACCCGCTGACCGGGGCCATGGTAGGTGTACTGGCCACCACGGCCAGCGTCATACACAGGGAAGCGGTCTGGGGTTAGCAGGTCATCGCGTTTGGCTGATGTGCCAGCTGTATAAAGGGGCGGGTGTTCCAGCAGCCAAAGCTCATCGTCACCGCCAGCCCGGATGGCCTCGACCTTGGCCTCCATGGCGGCCAGGGCCTCCGGGTAGTCCACAAGGCCCTCTGAGTGCCGAATAGCAAGCGGTGCAGCCGCCGTATCGGCCCAGGGCCGCCAGCGGAGCTTGGGGGTGCAACTCACCCCTGTATCGTCGGAATTGTCCTTCATGGGCTTATAATTAAAGGCAAAGGGGGCTTTTCACGAGCCCCATATGGGCATGGCTGGCCTGCCCAGGGTAGCTTGGTGTAACCCCTTGAAGCGGCCTGGGTTTGGGCCGGTGGACTTTAGTTGCACAAGGGGGGCCGATTTGGTATTCCCCGGCCCCTTACCAAGGTCTTATGGACCTGGGGCCGCTTGCCCCTTTAAACCCGATACCGTGCGGTCGTGGCGGAAATGGTAGACGCGCAGCGTTGAGGTCGCTGTGAGGCAACTCGTGAAGGTTCGATTCCTTTCGACCGCACCATCCTTCGCCCGCGAAGCGGCGAAGGATGTCACGCCAAAGCCCCTAAGGGCGTAGGCGGACACTCTTCGCGGGCTACGGCTCGGCAAACCGATTCTACGAACGGCTCGTTATTCCTGACCCGCGCGCGGTGGGGGCCAGGTGAGAGACTTATCTTCAATGTGATAGACCTTGTTGGCGCAGGCCTTGTTATCGAGGCAACTGACGGTCAGTTGCGCCAGGTCGATGCGCGTCATCGGCGTTAGAACGGTTTGATCTTCCGTCAACTTCGCTTTGCCGGTAGCGGGAGTATTGGCGGGCCATAAACGGCTGTTGCGGATGATGGTGTAGGTCAGGCCGCTTTTTTTCAGCAGGTCTTCACCCACGCCTTGGTCTTTTAAGCGCTCCAGCAGGCCTGGCACCTTTTCCCAGCCGAGCGTGGGGAAATTTTTTGCGTTCTCGCCTGCGCCCACTGCACTTTGGTGAATCACTTGCTTCACACCGGTGGCTTTGGCGTGGGTGGCAAGACTGCCCATAATTTTTTCGTAGAACTGAAGATCGTTGGTTTCAACCCGGACGGTGTTGAACACCGCGCGGTAGGGCTTCGCTTTCAGGGCCGCGGCCACATCCGTATCGTTCACCAAGTCGCCCGTCACGTAATCGACCTTTAATCCGGCCAGTGCATCGCGCTTCGAATCAGGGCGCACAAACACGGTGACATCTTCGCCTTTGGCCACCAGCAGTTTGACCACTTCGGCACCCAATTGGCCCGTGCCACCGAGCACCAGAATAGGTCCTTTGGCTTGGGCAAAGGCAGCTTGTGATGTGAAAGCGAGGCAGGCCGTGAGGGCCCCGATGATTGTGCGTCGAAGAAGTGTCATGTGTGCTGGTCCCCCAACGTTGAAGGTCGATGCTGTCATGCTAGCGCAACGCTGACGAAAAAAGTTTGCGTGTTTGATGAGCTGGCTCACTTTTGCTTGATCGCAGGCTTATAAAGGTCTAGGGCAGGTGGGCAGACGCCGCGCCATTCCGGATGCGTCGCCAGCCCAAAATCCGCCATACCATTCCATCCTCATTCGGATGGACGACCGTTCGACGAGGTGCCGCCATGCCTATGCTGAAGCGCATCAACCTCTGTGACGCAGGCCATCTTTTTGCCCTGTGCGCACAGCGGCATACGTGCCGTAACCTCGATTAAGCGCGTGTCCCATGGCTGAACCTGTTGCGCACCGTCAACTGCCGCAAGAGACCGAAGATGCCTTCGGCCTCGATGCTGCGTTTGTGGAAGAGGTCGCGGCAGGTTTGCGTGCCGATAACAGAGAACGCGTGCGTGAGCAGGTGACGGATCTGCATTATGCGGATATGGCCGACTTGCTAGAGCGCCTGGATGCTGAAGACCGCCGCCTGTTGGTGGAAACGATCCGCGAAGATTTTAACGCCGACGTCTTGCCTGAATTGGCTGAAGAAGTGCGCGATGAAGTGATGGTCGCGCTGGGGTATGAAGATTTTGCAACCGCGCTCACCGAACTGGATTCGGACGACGCGGTGTATGTGGCATCAAAGCTCAGCCCTGAAGAGCGCGCTCAAGTGGCCGCGCGCATGCCGCAAGCAAGCCGCATGCTGATCGAGCAGGGTCTGGCGTATGCCGAAGACTCAGCGGGTCGCTTGATGCAGCGCGAATTCGTGGCGGTGCCAAACTACTGGACCGTGGGCGAAACCATCGACTACATGCGCGCGGTCCAAAACATCCCTGAAAAGTTTTACGCAGTGTTTGTCGTTGATGCCCGCAACCGCCCGCAAGGCATGGTCGAACTCGCGCGTCTTTTGCGCGCCAAACGCCCAGATCGCATGCGTGATCTGGTGGATGAGGACGTGGAGACCATCGCCATCGATCTCGACAAGGAAGATGTGGCCTTCCTGTTCAAGCAGCGCAATCTGGTGACCGCACCTGTCACAGATAAGTCAGGGCGTTTGGTCGGGCAGATCACCATCGATGACATCGTCGACGTTATCGAAGAAGAAGCGGAAGAAGATATTCTGAAGATGGCCGGTGTCGGCAATGCCGATGTCTCCAGCCTTTACAGCGCGATTATGCGCACGGCCTCATCGCGCTTTCCTTGGCTGGGGATTAATTTAGTCACGGCGTTTATCGCATCATCTGTTGTTGGGCTTTACGAAGACTCCATCGCGAAACTGGCTGCGCTTGCGGTGTTGATGCCGATTGTCGCCGGCATGGGGGGGAACGCTGGAACCCAAACATTGGCGACGGCTGTGCGCGCACTCGCGACCCGCGAACTCAATTCAAGCAATGCGCTGCGAGTCACGAGCCGGGAACTCTTGGTGGGTATTATCAACGGTTTACTGTTTGCGAGCATTGTCGGGGCGATCGCGTACTTATGGTTCCATGACACGTATCTCGCTGTGGCAATCGCGGGGGCGATGTTGATCAATCTGACGGTCGCGGGGTTTGCGGGTATCATGATCCCGCTGACCTTGAATAAAATGGGCGCTGACCCGGCAGCGTCAGCTGGCGTATTTCTGACAACGGTCACCGATATTGTCGGATTTTTCACTTTCTTAGGGCTTGCGACCCTTATCGTTCTGTAATTGCTGAACATCCTACTCCCGATACCAATTGCGACTAAAATCGGGCCAGGGATAGGGCGTGTGCATTTGCGAATACATTTGATGTGAGACGGGGTTTTACAGCCCCCCAATTCGAGGTACAGTAACGCCTTACGCCAAGGACCGTTCTGGGATGTCTGATCAAACAGTTAAGTTTATTACGCCGCCGAATAATCTTCGGAAAAAGCAGATCGCTGCAGGCGTATCTCTCACAATAGATCCCACCCTTGTCGGGGCCGCCGAAAGCAAGATCGGCGCCATGAAGGACGATTATTTGAAATGGGTTGGTGGCGACCTCGATCAACTTAATGATCTGTGCGATCTGGCGATCAAAGACAAAGCCAATCGCCCCGCGCACATCGAAAATCTCTACAATAAAACTGTCGAGATTAAGGGGCAGGGGGGCAGCTTCAATTACGCCCTTATGACGCAGGTCGGCAGCCAGCTTTGCCGCTTTATCGAAATTCAGGGCAACGATCTGGATGATCCGCGCATGGACATCGTGAAGCTGCACGTGGAAACCCTGCGCTTGGTGATTGCGCAGAAGATGGAAGGCGATGGCGGTGCCATGGGCCCGAAATTGCTGACCGGCTTAGCGCTCGCGATCAAAAAAGTGACAGGTTAGGCCCGTCTACAATCTCAGTTGATGGGCGTCATCGCTTCCCAGCGGCGATAGCCTTCAACACCGGCAATCACAATTCCATCAAATCCCAAGTCGACAAGGCCAGCAAAGGTTTTGCCGTAAATCGCTTTCCAGGCTGGGTTCCAGAATTCGACATTGTATTTGCCGGGGTTCTGACGATCGAGCGATGTCAGCCATGACGGATTGCCCACCTGCCACTCGCGTTGCCAATAGTACCCATCGTCAGAGGCTTGGCCGATGTCGATCCAGGCCATGACCAGACGGCGTGCGCCGAGTTTCTTGAATTTCAGGCTGTTCACTTCGGCTTTGGTGAGCGCTTGGTTGCCATTGTAAAAGCCCGTGATCACAACAACATCGTGGTTGGTGCTTCGTAAAGCTTCAAGCCAGTTGCCCTTACTCCCGAATTTGCGGCTGTTGAGGTTCACCAGCATGCTGCGGGCGGCGTTGAGGTTTTCGACGCTGTAAGGGTTCTCTGGGTTCGGGCGCGCTGCCGGAATGTCCGCGAACTTCTTTTCCATGTCCGTATCAATATGCGCAACGATACGATCCTTACGCGCCATATCGACGGATTGCTGGGCGCGATCTTGCGGGCAATGATCAATGGAAAGAGCCTTCAATGACTCGTTACGTGATGCTTGCACATCAGCCAGTGGTACGCGGATCGGCGCGCAATAAAAGCCGTCCAGGATAAATCCGTTTACGCGTTGCTGATAACGGCGCATCGGAAATCCGACGGGCAGTTCTGATTCCCCTGCCGTGGCGGCTTTGAAATCTTCTGGACGACGCAGTTCGGTTAGATCGACTTCGCGTTGCCCCCATGAGAACAGATCGAATCCACCGAATGTAACTATGGTGAAGCCGGGAATACGTCCACGCGCATAACTCGACAATTCCTCGATGATTTTGCGCATCTCATCACGGTAGTTGGGAATTTGATTGAGTGGAATGTTCAGGATGATGTTGGTGTCGCCCAGCAGTTCCTTGGTCCGGTCCGGCAGTTCCGGCGCCACGGTTTTGATCGACGTAATGTCGTCTTGCGGCTTCAATTCTGGAATGTCTTCCGGTTCCAACGGTTCTTCGTTGGCTTCCCCACCTTCCAGATTGGCACCTGGTGGTGGGCCGCGAGGACGCTGGTCCTGCTGCGCATGGGCTGCTGTGACGTTCAGCGACAAGCCAAGGATCAGAGCCAGAAAAAGTTGAGTGCGGCGCATCAGGGGCGTCTTTGCTTACAAGCGCTCGGCGACATAATCAGCGATAGCCAAGCTGGACGTTAAACCCGGCGATTCTATGCCATAAAGGGCCACAAATCCGTTAACGCCAGTGTCGGCTGGGAATTGGATCATGAAATCCTTGGTGGCCTCGCCCTGGGCCTGGATTTTAGGCCGAATACCACTGTATCCGGGCCTTAAAGCGCCATCGGGCAGGTCGGGCCAGTATTTGCGGATGGCGGCGTAAAAGCTCGCCGCGCGAGCCTCGTTGACGTCATAGTTAATCTTATCGATCCATTCGACGTCAGGCCCAAAGCGGCCCTGACCGGCCAGATCCAGCGTGTAATGCACGCCCAAGCTGTAAGCTCCTGGCAGTGGATAAATCAGACGCGAAAAGGGGGCTTTGCCTGATAGATAGAAGTAATTGCCCTTGGCATAGTGCTGCGGCGGAATTTGCGGAATCGGCAGGCCCATGATGCTGCGGCTGACCGTTTGCGCCGACAGGCCCGCGCAATTGATCACGGTTTTGCATTTCAGAGATAACGGCGCGTCTCCACCGGTGTGGATAACTACGCCATCGGCGGTCACTTCCCCGCCAATGACGGGGCTGTTGTAGGCAATCATGGCGCCGTGCGCTTCGGCATCGCCTAAGATCGCAAGCATATAGCCATGGCTGTCGATAATCCCGGTCAGAGGCGATAACAGCGCGCCTGCGCACTTTAAATTGGGCTCTAGTTTCTGGGCTTCAGTGCCGGTCATGTAGGTCATGTACACGCCGCTTTTGGCCGCGTGGTCTTGCAGCTTCTTCAGGGCAGCAACTTCTTCCTCGTTGGCGGCAAACACAATTTTTGTGGTGCGCTTATATGTAACCCCATAGGCATGGCAGAAGGCGTACATTTTATCGCGGCCTTCAACGCATAGGCGCTCTTTTAAGGTGCCATGTGGATAATAAATCCCGGCGTGGATAACCTCACTATTACGCGCACTGGTGATGGAGCCAAACGACTCTTCCGCTTCAATCAGCAGGACTTCCCGGCCTTTACGGGCCATGGCCCGTGCCACAGCCAGCCCGACAACCCCAGCCCCGATGACGACACAATCAGCAGATTCAATCGCGGACGACATATGTTCAGGTCACAAAAAAGTAGTGTGAAAACGCATTCTTAGCTTTATCACACAGTCTGAAGGCGGTTGCCCAGACGGTCAAGAATTCCGCGCAAGCTATGGGGCACCTTTAGACCTGGCTACGCGGCCTGATTATGAGCGAGTGATACGGCTAAAATGGCGTCTTTAAAGTCAGCTTCTGGTCCCAAAATTATTGTTTTCGGCAACGAAAAGGGCGGTACTGGTAAATCCACATTGGCCATGCACGTGGCCGTGGCCCTGATGGTGCGCGGATTAAAGGTTGCGACCATCGACCTTGACGCGGGCCAAGGGACGATGTCGCGCTACGTCTCGAACCGTAAAGCGTATGCTGAGCGGACAGGCCAAAGTGTCCCACAGCCCGAGCACCGTTCGATTCTGCCTGTGGCCTATCAGGACGGCGATGAGGCGGAACTGGCGAAAGCTATCGGCGCGCTCTCCCATTGTGATGCCATCGTGATCGACACTCCAGGGTATGACTCGCTGTTGTCACTGGCGGGGCCTTCCTATGCCGACATTATCGTAACGCCACTGAACGACAGCCTGATCGATTTGGATGTCCTGGCCACTGTTGATCCAATCAAAAAAGTGATTGCACGTCCTAGCCGTTTTTCCGAACGCGTGTGGAAAGCAAAACAAATGCGCGCGCGCCGTGATGGTGGTCAGATCGATTGGGTCGTGGTGCGCAATCGTTTAGGTCACTTGGATGCGCGTAACAAACGTCTGGTCGGCGAACTGGTTGATCAACTTGCGCGCCGCATTGGGTTCCGGGTGGCCCAAGGGATTACCGAGCGCGTGATTTATCGCGAAATGTTCTTGGACGGTTTGACGGTGGAAGATTTGTCGGTCCTGAATGTGGGGGGTGGTTTGGCCATGTCGCATGTGGCGGCCCGCGCCGAGATCAGAACACTGCTGGATGCTTTGGGTTTGTCTCACCTGGAAGATACACCTATATCTGACGATATAGAGGCAGATCACAACAACCCGACACATGCCGCCGCCTGATAAGCCATCAGCGAATACACCAGCGAACCGCCCTGTCAGTGGTGGCGTTGCAGCCTTTCTGAAGCAAGTATCGTCATCACCAGTGCCGATTTTAACCGGCCAGCGTGGCCGACTTATCTTCGCCATGGACGCCACTGCCAGCCGTGCGCCCACTTGGCATCAGGCCATCGAAATCCAGACCGAGATGTTCAAAGAGGCTGCAACGGTTGGCGGCCTTGATGTGCAGTTGGCATACTATCGCGGCATGATGGAATTTGATGTCAGCCCGTGGATGGTTGATGCCGCAAAGATGGTCGCACAAATGCGCCGTGTGAGCTTTTTAAGCGGCCAAACGCAGATCGAGCGCATTCTTGCCCACGCGGCCGATGAAACAAAGCGCAAGAAAGTGAACGCGGTGGTGTTTATCGGCGATGCCATGGAGGAAAGCGCTGATGCGCTTGAAGCGGCTGCTGGTAAACTCGGCGTACTGAATGTTCCGGTTTTTATTTTCCATGAAGGTGGTGGCGAACCGGCAGCATCGACCTTTAAGCGCGTCGCCCAGTTAACACGCGGTGCTTACGATACGTTTGATGCAAGCAGTCCACAAAAACTGCGCGACTTGTTAAAGGCCGTGGCAATTTATGCGGCTGGTGGCGCGAAAGCACTGGCGGATTTCAGCAAGCGCGCGGGCGGGGATGTGCTGCGCCTCACATCGCAGTTGGGGCGCTGACGTATGCTGCCAAGTTTGCTTCTCGGGATTCTCGTTGTCGGTGGTGTGCTGTACTTTTTGAAGTGGTACGGCAACGCTAAGACAGAAGAGGTGAAAAAGACGCTGCGCTGGGGTGGTGTAACCATCGGGCTTTTGATTATTGCGATTTTGGCGATCACGGGTCGCCTTGGTGTTGCGATTGCTTTTCTGGTGGGCTTGTTCGGTTGGGCGTGGCGTGCGTTCAGCATGGTCCAGATGGGCCGACAGATGTCGGGGGCGTTTAAGGGCTTTACGCGCACAATGGGCGGGGGAGCCAAGGCCAATACATCGCAAGTCCAGTCTGCGTTCCTCAGCATGACGCTGGACCATGACACAGGACACTTAGACGGTCAGGTGGTGCAGGGGCGGTTTTCGGGACGCGCGCTTTCAAACCTTTCGTTTGAAGATTTGATGACATTCGCATCGGATGTTCAAAGCGATCCTGAGTCTGCGGCTTTGCTGGAATCGTTTTTAGATCGTGCGCATCCGGATTGGCGAGAGCGCGGCTCGGCTTCATCCAAACCGAGCGCGCCCAACAGCATGATGATGAGCGAGGATGAGGCTTTGCAAATCCTGGGGCTAGCGAAAGGGGCTAACACGGATGAGATCAAGGCGGCTTATCGCCGACTGATGGCCCAAGTCCACCCAGATAAGGGTGGCACAGACTATTTGGCGGCCAAAATCAACGCGGCGAAAGACTTCCTGCTCGGCGGCTAATTCAGGACTGAACGAGCTCCAAAATTGCCTTGGGCGGTTGCTCCGGGGGCGTCCGCATGGCACAAAGCCAGCGGATTTAAAGAACCCGAATCAAAGGTCGTTGAATGCCAAAACGAGTTCGCAAAGCCGTATTGCCGGTGGCCGGTCTAGGCACGCGTTTCCTCCCTGCCACCAAAGTCATCCCCAAAGAAATGATCCCAGTGATCGATAAGCCGGTGGTGCAATACGCGATTGAAGAAGCTCGCGCGGCGGGAATTGAAGAATTCATTTTCGTCACGGCCGATGGCAAAGAATCCATCGCCAATCATTTCTCAGTTCATCCGGTTCTAGAAGCCATGTTGGCGGAGAAGAAAAAGACGGCTGAACTGAAATTGGTCACCGACACAACTTTGCCGCCGGGTTCGCTTCACATGGTGAAGCAGCACGAGCCGTTGGGTTTAGGTCATGCTGTATGGTGTGCATGGCAATTAATCGGTGATGAGCCGTTCGCTGTTATTCTGCCGGACGACATGGTGTTGTCGACCACACCGTGCTTGAAGCAGTTGATTGATGCGCACCAAAAAGTTGGCGGTCACGTAGTCGCGGTGGAAAACGTCGCGCGCGATCAGACCAATCGTTACGGCATCTTGGATGTGCAGTCGGAGGAGGGCAATCTCGCCAAAGCCAAAGGCTTGGTGGAAAAACCTGATCCGGAAAAAGCGCCGTCAACGCTGGCCATTATCGGTCGTTATATTTTGGACCCGGTTGTGTTCAAAGAACTCGACAAACGCACCAAAGGTGCGGGTAACGAAATTCAGCTGACTGATGCGTTGAACCGTACTATCGGTGATGTCCCGTTCCATGGTTATCGTTTCGAAGGCACCCGTTATGACTGCGGTACGCGCGTGGGCTTCGTGGAAGCGAACGTGGCCTTCGGTTTGGCGAACCCTGAGATGAAGGGCCGCTTAAGGCCGATCATCGAGCGCTTGCTGGCTGAATCGAAATAATAAATCCATTTAAGGATTTGCTCTCATGCGCGTGGCGATGATTGGAACCGGATACGTTGGCTTGGTGTCCGGTACCTGTTTCTCTGAATTTGGCGTCAATGTGATTTGTGTCGACAAAGACGCAAGCAAAATTGAGCGCTTGAGGAAGGGAGAAATTCCGATCTTTGAACCCGGCCTTGATGAACTGGTCAAAAATAACATCGAAGGTGGACGCTTAACCTTCAGCACGAATTTAAGTGAAGCCGTGAAGGGCGCCGATGCTGTGTTCATCGCCGTGGGTACGCCGACGCGCAAAGAAGATGGTCATGCCGATCTGACCTATGTGTATGCGGCGGCCAAAGAAATCGCGGCGGCGATGGACCAGTACACGGTCGTTGTGACGAAATCGACTGTGCCGGTGGGGACGGGCCGTGAAGTGGCGCGCATCATTAAAGAAACGCGACCCGATGCAGACTTTGATGTGGTGTCGAACCCAGAGTTTTTACGCGAAGGCTCGGCGATTAACGACTTCATGCGCCCAGACCGGGTTGTAATTGGCGCTGAAACGGATCGCGCCCGTGAAGTGATGCGCAAGCTTTACCGCGCGTTGTATCTCATCGAAACACCAATCCTGTTCACCAATTTGGAAACATCGGAATTGGTGAAGTACGCGGCCAACGCTTTCCTTGCGACGAAGATTACCTTCATCAACGAGATCGCTGACTTGTGTGAGAAGGTCGGGGCCGATGTGCACGATGTATCCAAAGGCATCGGGCTTGATGGTCGCATTGGCAAAAAGTTCCTGCATCCGGGCCCTGGCTACGGCGGCAGTTGCTTCCCAAAAGATACGCTGGCGCTGACCAAGACCGCGCAAGAACACAAGGCGCCGATCCGTATTGTCGAGACTGTGGCCGAGATCAATGAAACGCGCAAAGTGAAGATGGCTGTGAAGATTATCGCGGCTTGCGGTGGTTCGGTCCGTGGCAAAACCATAGGCATCTTGGGCCTGACGTTTAAGCCCAATACCGATGATATGCGCGATAGCCCCAGCCTGGATATCGTGCCGGCTTTGCAAACAGCGGGTGCAACGGTGCGTGTGTATGACCCCGAAGGCATGCATGAAGCGAAAAAACTGCTGCCCCATGCGGTCTTCTGTAAAGACGCTTACGACTGCATGACAGGCTGCGATGCCGTGTCGATCCTCACTGAGTGGAACCAGTTCCGCAATCTCGACATCAAGCGCATGAAGTCAGTGTTGAAGGCGCCGGTGATGGTGGATTTGCGCAACGTCTACAGCCCCGCCGACATGGCGGCTGCGGGCTTCCACTACACCTGCGTCGGTCGTCCTTCCGTCCCAGTTGCAACCTGAAGCCCCTGCTTTAAAAACAGGGCGGGTTGATAAAAATCAATTAGTGGTCAGAGCTGTGGCCGACCGCGACAAGATTATGATGGTCTGCTAGGGTCCAAGCCATCTTGGGGGTCAGCGGTGTTTGCGCTGGCACAGATTTCTGCAAGGGGACGATTCCATGGCTGGACCAATGCCGACGGCAACCGCCGCCGACGTCGCTGCTTCTGAGGCGAACTATCCTAATCCGCAGTATGCCTGGTATGTCGTTTCCGTCATTTGCGTTGGTTACGTCTTCGCCTTCATCGACCGCATTATTGTCGGTCTGCTGACAGCGTCGATCCAAAAAGATCTGCTGCTGACAGATACTCAAATGGGTATTTTGCAGGGCATTGCCTTCGCGCTGTTCTATACGATTTTTGGTATTCCCATCGGCTGGCTGGTCGACCGCTGGAATCGCAAAACGATTTTAAGCATCGGTATGACCGTGTGGAGCGTGATGACCGCCGCCTGCGGTTTTGCCGGTACCTTCTGGACACTCTTTATGGCGCGCGTTGGTGTTGGCATTGGCGAAGCCACGCTGAATCCGTGCGCGTCATCCATCATCGGTGACTACTTCCCGCCGCGCACGCGTGCGAAGGCTTTTGGCATCTACGTGATGGGAACCGCGATTGGGACCGGCCTGACGTATCTGGCTGGCGGTATCGTGTTTGGTTTCTTGGCTAAGTATCAAGTGATCGATGTTACGTTCTTTGGTGAGATGAAGCCATGGAAAGCGATGTTCTTGTTCATTGGCTTGGCGGGCTTAATCCCGGCGGCGATCTTCTGGCTGACAGTGAAAGAGCCCGCGCGTCAAGAAGTTGCGGACAAAACCAAAGGCAAAGCCAGCTTCGCTGAGATCAAAGCCTTCTTCGCGACAAACAAGCGCGCATTGGTTTGCCATCACGTTGGTATCGCGTTGGTCATTATGTCCATCTATGCCTGGGTGAACTGGATGGCGGTGTACTTCGAACGCATCCACCAATGGGGCCCAGCGAAGTTCGCGATTTACTACGGTATTCCCGGCTTGTTCATGGGCGTGGCCAGTGCGCTGTCGTCAGGCTGGTTGGCTGGAAAGTTGAAGCAGGCCGGTAAGGTTGACGGCACATTGCGTGCGTGTCTGTGGGGCTGCATTGGTTGCGTGGCGGGTGGCGTGATTGCGCCGCAAATGCCGACACCGGAATTGGCGCTGGCGGTGTTCGTTATCACAGGTTTGTTCGCAAACTATCCTTCAGTGCTGGCTCTCGCGTCCATCAGTGAGATTGTGCCAAATGAGATGCGCGGATTTGTTACGTCAACGTACATTTTCCTGGTAGGCTTGATCTCATCAGGCTTGGGCCCGCTGTTGACGGGATGGGTCACCGACAAAGTGTTCGGTGATAAAATGCAAATCGCCAATTCCCTCAGTCTTGTCACGATTGTGACTGGCACTGTGGGCTGTCTCGTGCTGGCCTATGGCTTGAAGGGATATCGCGAAAGCTTGAGTCGCGTGACCTGGGGTAAATAACCAAGGCCTATCAGCGCGCACGCCTGAAAAGGCGTCCTTCGGGGGAAGGGGTTAATGAGTACAGCACCGGCAACAAACGCCGCAACGACGGCGCACGTTTATCCGTCGGCACGTTATTCTTGGTACGTGCTGGGTGTGATCTGCTTTGGCTACGTGTTTGCATTTATTGACCGGACGATCTTAGGTTTGCTGGCCCCAGCCATCCAAAAAGACCTCGGCATTACTGACACCGAAATGGGCTTGCTGCAGGGCTTGGGCTTTGCGCTGTTTTACACGCTGTTTGGTTTGCCCTTGGGCTGGATCACCGACCGCTTTAACCGCAAATGGATTTTGACGGCGGGCATGACGTTCTGGACGGTCATGACGGCCTTCTGCGGCTTGGCCATGGGCTTTAAGTCGTTGTTCTTCGCGCGTGCTGGCGTGGGCGTTGGTGAAGCAACGCTAAACCCTTGTGCGTCGTCACTCATTTCAGATTACTTCCCGCCCGAGAAGCGCCCACGTGCTTTCGGCTTCTACACAATGTCCACAGCGGTCGCCAACATCCTTAGCTACATTATCGGCGGCACTATTCTTGCGGCACTTGTAGGTGTGGCTTACGTCTCAGTGCCTGTGCTGGGTGATTTGAAGCCCTGGCAGTTGGTGTTCATCATCGTCGCTATTCCGGGCCTGATCCCAGTTGCCCTCTTGGCCTTCACGGTGAAAGAGCCAGTGCGATTGGGACAAGCCGCGTCGCAAAAAGGCAAAGCGACGATTGGTGAAACCTGGGCTTTCATCATGCTCAATAAAAAATCGTTGGGCTTGTTCTTAGTCGCCTGCGCGCTGATCATTTTGGAAATTTATGGCGCGGCGTATTGGCACGCGACGATCTTCATCCGTGTGTATGGATGGAGACCCGATGAGACGGCATTCAAGTTTGGTGTGATGAGTGGGCTTATTGGAATTATCAGCGCCTACACCTCAGGCTCAGTGACCAGTTACTTCCGTAAGAAGGGCATGTCTGAAGGTGTCTGGATGACGGCGATGGCGGGCAGTATCGGCTGCACGCTCTTGGGTGGGTTCGGTCCGATGATGCCGACGTGGGAATTGGCGTTGCCGATTTTGCTGGCGAAGGCGTTGTTCGTGAACTACTCGGCCGCAGCAGCCATGACGGCGATCAACGAAATTGCACCGAATGAGCATCGCGGTTTGATCACCTCGATGTACGTGATTCTCACTGGTCTTGTTGCGCAGGGCATCGGTCCATTAGCTGTGGGTCTTGGCAGCGATAAAATCTTCGGTGATCCCATGAAGATCGGCTGGGCCTTGGCGCTGGTGGTATTCATCACCGGCATCTTGTCGATCATCTGCCTGTTATGGGGGCGTCAGGCGTATCGCGAGGCCTTGGCCCGCGTGACCTGGGAAGTCAAAGCAAAATAGTTAATTAATTCAAGGTTCTACGGGCGGGTGAGGGGCGAGCAAGCCTGATCACCCGCCTTGAACCGGCCACACTATTCCGCCATAAGCCTGGGCAGTTCAGGCTTTCATGTGTGTTTAAATCCCATGTCTTCTGCCACGCCTTCTTCAGCTCATACATTCCACCCCACCATTTTGCGTGAATACGACATTCGCGGCATCGTCGGCGAAACACTATTTGCGGCGGATGCGCGCGCCATTGGACGCTGCTTCGGCAGTAACGTGCGCCGCAAGAACCCCGGCAAAAAAGATTTGCTGGTGTGCGTGGGCTATGATGGTCGCTTAAGCTCACCCGAAATGGAAGCCGCTGTTGTTGAAGGCCTACTGGCCTCTGGCGTGAATGTGCAGCGCGTGGGCCGTGGCCCAACACCAATGCTGTACTTCGCGGTGAATGATCAGAACGCTGATGGCGGCATCATGATCACTGGCTCTCACAATCCGCCGACGCACAATGGCTTCAAGATGATGATCGGCAAGAAGCCGTTCTTTGGTGACGATATCCGTGCGCTGGGTCCGCAAGCGGCTAAGGGCGATGTGGAAACCGGCACGGGCGTTGCGACCGAACGTGAAACGTTGTCGCGCTATGTGGCGCGTGTTCTTCAAGATTTCAAAGGTGATCGCAAACTCACCGCCGTATGGGATACAGGCAATGGTGCGGCTGGTGAAGCCGTGACGAAGGCAGTTGCGAAATTGCCGGGACGTCACATTGTTTTGTTTGGCGACATAGACGGCACGTTCCCGAACCATCATCCCGATCCGACGGTACCGAAGAACCTCGAGCACCTGCAAGCCGCTGTTGCGAAAGAGAAGGCCGACGTTGGTTTTGCCTTCGACGGTGATGGTGACCGGATTGGCGTGATTGATGGTCAAGGGCGTATTTTGTGGGGCGATCAGATTTTGCAAATTCTCGCCGAAGATGTTTTAAAAACGCATCCCAAGGTGCCGATTATCGCCGACGTGAAAGCAAGTCAGGGTTTGTTCGATGAAGTGGCTCGCATGGGGGGCACGCCGATCATCTGGAAAACCGGCCATTCTCTGATCAAGAACAAAATGGCTGAAACCAAATCGCCTTTGGCGGGTGAAATGAGCGGCCATATCTTTTTTGCGGACACTTACTTTGGTTATGACGACGCGTTGTATGCCGCACTTCGGTTCCTCAGCATCATCGCCAAGAGTGATAGCTTCGATTTGGCCAAGCGTTTCGATGCAATGCCGAAGATGGTGAACACCCCGGAACTGCGCTTCCCCTGCGCCGATGAACGCAAGTTCGCGGTGATTGATGAAGTGAAAGCGCGGCTGAGCAAATCTGGCGCTGATGTCTCTGCTATCGACGGTGTGCGCGTGAATGAGAATGGCGGATGGTGGCTGCTGCGGGCCTCAAACACGCAAGCAGTATTGGTGGCGCGTGCCGAGGCCAATAATGAAGCGAATTTGGAAAAGCTGAAACACAGCTTGGCTGACCAACTGAAGCAAAGCGGCCTTGATTTGCCCACAGAGTCAGTTGGGCACTAAAGAATAGCTCAAACAAAAAGGCCCGTTCATTTTGAACGGGCCTTTTTTTGATTCAGGCGATGTATTTCGCTTAGCGGGTTGCGACCTTCACGGCTTTTGCCGGCGCCACTGTTTTGCAGCCCGCTTTCGTTTTCACGTCAGCGACTTGGCACGCGAATGCGGTTTGGTCTTGCGTCAGGCCAACGATCTGCGCGCGATAGAGGGTGCGGCCTTTGCTGTCCTGCATGGCTTCTACGCGCACATCAGCCTTCGGATATAGCGTCATCATGCGTGTGAGGGCTTGGGTGGCTTGTTCGGTTGCGGTGCTGCGCGAGCCGTAAGCACCCACCTGGATTCCCCAACTTGTCGCCAATTCAGCTTTGCGAGCCTTGCTTTGCTGCTTGGCTTGCGCCTTCACAACATTCGGATCAGGGAACACAGCCTCATCAATATCGCCCACAGCCACTTGTTCGGTGTTATTGGCATCCGGTTGATCATACAGCATCGGCAACGCGATCAGCGTTTCTGGTTGGCCGTTGATGCGGGCAAAGCCGTTATCGAGCAGGTTGGCCATATGAGTGTCGCGAGCGCGGGCAGAGGTGCCGCCCAGCACAACGCCAATGATGCGATGGTTATCGCGCTTGGCTGATGCCGCCAGGTTGAAGCCAGACGCAGCCGTGTAACCCGTCTTCAGGCCATCGGCGCCAGCGTAGCTCATCATCAAATGGTTATGCGATTTGATGACTTGGCCAGCGTAGGTGAACGAGTCTTGGCCAAAAAAGTGATAATGTTGCGGAAAGTCCATCATCAGGCGCTTGCCCAAGATGGCCATGTCGCGCGCCGAGGAGATTTGGCCTTTGTTCGGCAGGCCTGATGCGTTTTTGAACACTGTCGTGCGCATGCCCATGGCATGTGCCTTGGTGGTCATGTTTTGCGCAAAGCGAGCTTCGCTGCCGCCCGCCAAATTTTCAGCAACGGTTGCGGCCACATCGTTCGCAGATTTTGTGATCAGCGCTTGAATGGCGTCCCGCACTTGAATGGTCGAGCCCGGGGCCAAGCCCAGTTTGGACGGTGCCATTTCAGCAGCGCGCTTTGAAACCTTCAGGCGGGAATCGAGTGTGTATTTGCCCTGATCCATAGCTTCAAACAGCATGTACAGGGTCATCATCTTGGTCAGCGAGGCCGGGTGATTGCGAGCATCCGGGTTAGCTTCGTGCAGAACTTTGCCGGTTTCCGCATCAACAACGATGGAGGCGTAGCCTGCCAGAGCGGGAAAGGGGTTTAAAAGCGCACAAAGTGCCAATGCGCCCGAGATAAACCCGAGTCGATGCCGCGCAGCCGCGCGCCCAGAAATCGTCGCCATTCCGATAATACCCTCAAATCTCAGGGCCTTTTTTGGCCCGCGTTAACCCCACGCTTACCGGTTCTCTCTCAGGGCGACCCATTTTCTGGGTTCTATTGGGTCAAAAGATATGGATTTAGTGTGACAAAGTCTACCATGTCGTTGAAATCCATCATAATTCATTGACCTTAAGGTTGTCTGAACAACCTATGCGCGATTACGGCTAAATCGCCAATTGTGGATAACTTGCGATCACGCGCGCCCCCGCAACCCGCGGAAAAGGCAATTGAAAACAAATTGCGCCCGGCCCCTGGCACAACACCTTTTTTAAACCAATATCTGGGCGGTATTGCTATTCTTGAGCACCAAGTTGGGGACGAGCCCTGACGACCTTTTTCGAGACCGATTGCCGACCATGATGACACCCGACGTTCAACGCTATCTTCATCTGCAGACCGTGCCGCTTATTCGCTCATCTGGCGATGAGAAGAACAACGGGAACGGTGACGACGGACGCTCGAACACAGGCGTTGTGATTAAAACGCGGCCAAAAGTCAAAAAGCCCTCGCTCTACAAAGTGCTCATGCTGAACGACGACTACACGCCCATGGAATTTGTGGTGCATGTGCTTGAGAAGTATTTCAGCAAGACCAGCGAAGAAGCCACGCGCATCATGCTGCATGTCCATCAAAAGGGTGTGGGCGTTTGCGGTGTATTCACCTTCGAGGTCGCTGAGACAAAAGTGAACCAAGTGATGGATCTGGCCCGTAAAAACCAACACCCACTCCAGTGTACGCTTGAGAAAGAATAACCGCCGACGCGGCGGTGAGAAAAACTAGAAACGAATAAGGAACCCCGCCCTTGTCAATGTTGTCGCAAAACCTGGAAAAAACGTTGCACCGTGCCTTAGCGGCCGCTTCTGAGCGCCGTCATGAGTACGCGACGCTTGAGCATTTGCTGCTCGCATTGTGCGATGATCCAGACGCGATTTCCGTCATGAAAGCCTGCAACGTCAACGTCGACCAATTGCGTGGCACCGCCAAGCAATTCGTTGATGATGATTTGAAAGGCTTGGTGAGCACATCAGGCGATGACCCGAAGCCCACTTCAGGCTTCCAGCGCGTTGTGCAACGTGCCGCCATTCATGTTCAATCGTCAGGCCGCGAAGAAGTGACAGGTGCCAATGTTTTGGTGGCTCTGTTCTCGGAGCGCGAGAGCCATGCTGTGTACTTCCTGCAGACGCAGGAAATGACGCGCCTTGATGCCGTGAATTATATCTCGCACGGAATTGCAAAGCGTCCGGCGCAATCGGCATCTGAGCGGCGCCCGCCGTCTGGGGCTGATGCTGATGGTCGCGCAGAAGAAGTTGTAAAGAAAGGCCAAGAAGCCTTAACCGCGTATTGCGTCAACCTGAACGAAAAAGCCAAGCAGGGTAAAATTGACCCGCTGATTGGTCGTGACAAGGAAATCGAGCGCACAATTCAAATCTTGTGCCGCCGTACCAAGAATAACCCGCTGTATGTGGGTGATGCAGGTGTTGGTAAAACCGCCATCGCCGAAGGTTTGGCGCGCCGGATTCTAAACAAAGAAGTCCCTGAAGTTCTGCATGACAACACCGTGTTCTCGCTGGACATGGGCGCTTTGTTGGCTGGCACGCGTTATCGCGGCGACTTTGAAGAGCGTTTGAAGGCCGTGTTGACAGAATTGGAAAACACCAAGGGGTCCATTCTATTCATCGATGAAATCCACACGGTGATTGGCGCTGGTGCCACATCGGGTGGCGCTATGGACGCCTCGAACCTATTGAAGCCAGCGTTAGCTTCGGGCGCGCTGCGCTGCATGGGTTCAACCACCTATAAGGAATATCGCAACTACTTCGAAAAAGACCGCGCACTGGTGCGTCGTTTCCAAAAGATCGATGTGAACGAGCCGAGCGTGGAAGATGCGATTAAGATCCTGAAGGGTTTGAAGCCGTACTACGAAGAGCATCACAAGGTGCGTTACACGTCTGACGCCATTCGTACGGCCGTGGAATTGGCCGCGCGTTACATTAACGACCGTAAATTGCCCGACAAAGCCATCGATGTGATCGATGAGGTTGGTGCGTCGCGGATGCTGTTGCCACCCAACAAGCGCAAGAAAGTTGTGACTGTGAAAGACGTGGAAGAGGTGATCGCAAAGATTGCGCGCATCCCAGCCAAGACAGTCACGCGCGATGATAAGACCGCGCTGCAGAACCTCGAGCGTGACTTGAAGACGATGGTCTTCGGTCAGGACAAGGCGATTGATGCTTTAGCAAGTGCGATCAAGTTGGCGCGTGCGGGCTTGCGTGAACCTGAAAAGCCGATTGGTAGCTACTTGTTCTCAGGCCCCACGGGTGTGGGTAAAACCGAAGTGGCACGTCAGTTGGCGAAAAGCTTAGGCATCGAAATTCATCGTTTCGATATGTCCGAGTACATGGAACGCCACACCGTATCACGTTTGATCGGTGCCCCTCCGGGCTATGTGGGCTTCGATCAAGGTGGATTGCTGACTGATGCTGTCGATCAACATCCGCATTGCGTGTTGTTGCTGGACGAAATCGAGAAGGCACACCCGGACCTTTACAACATCCTGTTGCAGGTCATGGACCACGGCAAATTAACCGACCACAACGGCAAGTCGGTCGACTTCCGTAACGTGATCCTGATTATGACCACCAACGCTGGTGCTTCGGAAGCAGCCAAGCATGCCATCGGTTTTGGCCGCGATATGCGCGAAGGCGAAGATACTGCGGCCATCGAGAAGATGTTCACGCCGGAATTCCGGAACCGCTTAGATGCTATTGTGCCGTTCTCGAACTTGCCGCCGGAAGTGATTGGCCGCGTGGTCGACAAGTTCGTGATGCAGTTGGAAGCTCAATTGGCTGACCGTAACGTCACCATTGAGCTGACACCTGAAGCCCGCGAATGGTTGGGCAAGAAAGGTTACGACAAGCAGATGGGTGCGCGTCCGCTGGCGCGTGTCATTCAGCAAGAGATCAAGAAGCCCTTGGCTGACAAGTTGCTGTTCGGCGACCTCATCACTGGTGGGCACGTGAAAGTGGACATCGCAGAAGGGGTGCCAACTTTCAGCATTACCCCATCGAAATCATCACCGAAGAAATCCGATGAGGAGGATGATGACGACCATGGTGCCGATGGTGAGGGGTCTAAGGAACCCGAAACCGTTCGGTAAGCTGGTTTCAAGGTAAAGTCGATTGAGGCGCGGCCAGGGGTCGCGCCTCTTTTTTTAAGACTGTCAAAAGCCGAAGACCGGTTGGCCGCCCTGCGACGCTAATAATGTAATAATTTCAAAGGTTACGAACCCGTGAGTTATCCTTAGGCGCAATGGATTCGCGGGTGCCAAACTGCTATGAACAGGGCCGCGTTGCTGCAGGGACGCCCAGAAAAGGGACATGGGCACGGCCCTGAATTAGAAAAATTCAGCCCTTAACGGTAGTGCGCTTTTCAAACCCATGACGCCCGCAAGCTTAACGCCCGCCCATTCAAATCCGATACCGCTCGTATCTGTTGTTGTGCCGATGTTCAACGAGGCGAAGTCGCTTCCTGAACTGACAGCACGCCTTGATGTTGTCAAAGCGAACGATCCTGCGCGGTTTGAATTCATCTTTGTCGATGATGGCAGCTCGGACGATTCGTGGGCCACAATCACAGCATTGGCTGCGGATCGGGCCGATTACAAATTGCTGCGCTTGTCGCGGAACTTCGGAAAAGAAACAGCCCTAAGTGCTGGCATTGATGCCGCCTCAGGCGATGCTGTCATCATGATGGATGGTGATTTGCAGCATCCGCCGGAAGTGATCGCGGAATTTTTGGCGCTGTGGCGTCAAGGGAATGATGTCGTGTACGGCGTGCGCAAGGGCCGAGAGAAAGATAGCTTCTTACGCTCAAGTCTTTCGAAAATGTTTTATCGCGCCTTCAACTCCATGTCTGAAACGCGCATTACGCCCGATGCGGGTGACTTCCGCCTCATGAGCCGCCGCGTGGTCGATGCTATTCGTCTATTGCGCGAACGTTCGCGTTTCATGAAGGGCATCTATGCCTGGGTTGGGTATGACGGTATCGGTGTTCCGTTTGATCCGCCAGATCGCAAACACGGCAAAAGCTCGTTCTCCATCATCGGCCTGTTTAAACTCGCCACCGACGGCATGTTGTCATTCTCAACTGTGCCTTTGAAACTGGGCATACTGATGGGTGGCGTCGTCGCAAGTGCCGCTTTGCTCTTGGGGTTGTTCTATTTCACACGGACACTTGTCTATGGTGTGGATGTGCCGGGTTATGCATCGATCATCGTGTCAGTGTTGGCATTGGGCGGCTTGATTCTCCTGCAATTGGGCCTCGTCGGATTGTATGTCGGTCGTGTCTTGGAAGAAGTGAAAGCTCGTCCGTTGTACGTGGTGCGCGATCAATTACCCCAACCAGTTGTCGCCGGCGCGCAAGTCATTCACCTGGATCGTGCAACAACGCAGCGCTCAGGCACGAACGCTCCTTAATTTCCCATTTATGTCTCAAGGTTTGATTCTTTGCGCCGATGACTTTGGCTTATCGCCAGGTATTGATCGCGCCATCATAGAGCTTTCAGAACAAGGGCGGTTATCGGCTGTCAGTTGTATGACAGGGGCAGCGTACTGGCGTGAACACGCGCCACTGCTGAAGCCACTTATCGGCAAAATTGATATCGGCCTTCATGTAACACTGGTGGATGAAAAGCCCATTACTGTGATGCCTCGCATTGCGCCTCATGGGTGCCTGCCCGGCATCAAGACGATGCTGGTCAAATCGCATTTGGGGTTGTTGAATCGCGCTGAACTCGTGGCAGAAATTACGGCGCAGTTCGATGCGTTTGAAACCGCTCTGGGCCGTCCCCCTGATCATGTGGACGGGCATCTTCATACGCATGTGTTTCCAGGAATACGCGACGCACTTTTAGAGGTTGCCTCTCTGCGTGCCCCGCAGGCTTGGGTGCGCAATATTGCTGAGCCATATGTCGATATTCTGAAGCGCGGCATAGCGGTTCCGAAGGCGATGTTCTTGGCCAGTTTAGGACGCGCTTTTTCTAAGCGCGTGCAAGCCAATGATGGCTTTAGCGGCGTCTACGGGCTGCGCGGTGATGAAAATGTTGCGCGGCTATTCGAGCAGTTTATGAAAACGCGGGCCCGCAAGCCGGTCGTGATGTGTCATCCCGGTGATTGTGCGCAGGAAGACGGCACCACTCGGCATGCGCGCTCAAACGAGTACCTGTTTCTGAAGTCCCAAGCCTTTGCTGATCTATTGACCCACAGCGGTGTTACTTTGTGCCGCTTTCAGGATCTTTAGCCGCGAGGGAACATCTGCATAAATGGTTCGGCTTCTTTCAACGCGCGCGCGTACGACGGGCGTTGCATGAGCCGATCAAAATACGCTGCAACAGTTTTGTGCGTACTGGTGTAGGGCAGCACCAGGTTTGCATAAAACAGAGCAGGCGCTGCGGCACAGTCTGCCATCGTAAACATGTCGCCCATCACCCAGGTTTTACCAGCCAAGTCCTTCTCGGCAATATCCAGCGCGGTTTTCAACGCTGCGCGGGCTTGTTCAACACCGAGCGGATCACGCTGACCTTCCGGGCGGATGCGATCACCGACAATTTTCTGCATCGGCACTTGGATGTGCAGATCGTAAAACCGATCTTTCAGGCGTGTTTCACGCGCGAAATTCTCATCCTTGCCGATCAATTGTGATGGCCCGGGATAATGCTGTGCCAAATACTCAATGATGATGCTGGATTCTGGGATCGTTTGGTTGCGGGTGTCATCGCGCAGGAGTGGAAATTTGGCGATGGGCCATAATTGCCGCATTTCAGCGCTGGAGTCCGCATCACCTAAGTTCACCACAACAGGTTCGAAGGGTGTGTTGTTTTCGTAAAGCGCAATCAGCACTTTATGACAGAACGACGATAGTGGATGGAAAAACAGTTTCAGCCCAGACATCAACGTCACTCCCCAGTGATTGGAGTTGATTATGGACTGGCGGACTTGCGTAAGTCGATAGCGCGACTAAGGGTTACGCCACGGCGTTCGATGTTCGAAATCACCCTTCCTGTATCAACAGGAGCATTGCGGCAGGCGGGGCCATTCAAGCCAACATAAAAATCAGCAGCTGCACGGTCGCGGGTCAATGTGACTTTGTCTTCTGGTAAAAAGTACATCACCGACTTGGGATTGGCGCAGACTTCAATTTTAAAGCCGCCGGGTGGGATTGTATGCGTGTGGTCAATCACATCGTACACTGCTTTGGTCGCTTCTTTGAGCGAACTGCCCCAGTAATCCATTTCAAACAGGCCTTCAGCGCCCTTCAGGTCGCCAATAAACGCGTTGTAATAGACATATTCGTTGGGGTGCAGTTCATGAGCGATCCAGGCTTGGCGGCCTACGCCAATTGTAATGAATGCAATCAACGCATATGCAACAGGCTTGGCATTGCGCCATGTCCATTGCACCAAGCGTTCAATCCCGATGGCCGCGAGAATCCCTAACAACGGTACTAAGAACAGGAAGTGTCGCATGCCGTTGTAAAGCGTGGGGTCTAAGGCTGCGCACGCCACGATGGGCAAGAGCGCGGTGACAGTCACCAACAACACAGCAAGCGTTTTGGCATTCGTGAAGAAGGGGATGCCATGCTTGGTAAGGCGCATGATTACCAACACAATGGCTGCGCCTAAGCCAAACCAGACCAATTCGGGGAGTTGAACCCACAGCAGCAGCGGCAGGTACTCCGGCGGCAGATCGTTCGACATCACCATTTCGCCATCCCACAGCACTTGCGCGGCCCACGGGAAATCGGTGAATTCCTTAATCGCGATGCCAATGTTGAAAGGTGCTGTGACTGACCACGGCCAGAAGATCGCCATCAGCGCCAAGGCAATGGGCAGTGCCCACCACAGCGGCTTAATGCGCGCCCAGAACAGCGGAAACCACACTTTGGGGGCTGTCAGGTTTGCAGCCATGACACCAACAGCAAACGCGCCCAGGATCGAGAGCAGCCAAGCCATCGCCATAATGCGCGTGCCCAGTGCTAAGCCCAGCGTAATGCCAAGGCCCAGGATGGTTTTCCATGTGACACGCTCGCCTTCCATCAGCGCGCGGCAGCCGTAATACAGCACCCAAACCGTCAACCACGCGAAGGGCGCGTCTTTCGGGTTGATGAACATGTGGCCGTAAAGCAGCGGGGCCGAGGCCAGGATCGCCAGCGCAATCAACGCGGCCCAATCGCCCGCCAGAAGTTTGGTCAGGCGCCAAATACCGAAGTAACCCACCACGCCAAACAGTCCGCCCAGCAAGTGCCGGGTGGCGTACATATCGAAGGGCGTGAATTGGTTCACGATAGCGGTGCAGAGATCGAAAAACCCGCCGTAAAACCACAAGTTCAGATACGAGAACACACTGCGGTCGGAAAAGAAGCTGGTGTACAGCGAAAGGATTTTCAGGCCGTAGGTGTTCTGAACTTCTTCGTCCCAACTGATGCCGTAGGACTGAAAGGTCACCAGCACCAGCACCGTCATGGCCCCCAGAATCGCAAACGACAGCTTTTGCGCTGTGATGTTTTCGACCTGCGGCTTGGGCAACGCTACGTTCATAAACTTGCCACGGATATTCTGCCCCAATCCGAAAGGCCGGGCTGCCGCGGTTGTACCAGGGAAGTAAATAGGCTGGGCACAAGATTTTGTGATGCCGTCCGCTAATTCGGACACAAAGCGATGTGGCGGTGCACCTAAACTTTTAAGCCATCAAAGAAAAACCCCCGATCTTGCGACCGGGGGTTCTTTGGCGTCTGCGGTGGTTGCTCACCGCGGAACGTCTTAGTTCGAGTAGTAGTAGTAGTACTCGAGCGGGTGCGGCGTGATTTCGAGGCGCTTTTGTTCGGCCATCTTCAATTCGATGTAACCATCGATGAAGTCGTCGGTGAACACATCGCCTTGCTTCAAGAACGCACGGTCCTTGTCGAGGTTTTCCAGAGCTTCACGCAACGAACCGCAAACTTGCGGAACTTGCTTCAGTTCTTCCGGCGGCAATTCGTACAAGTTCTTATCCATCGGATCGCCCGGGTGGATCTTGTTCTTAATGCCGTCCAAACCAGCCATCAGCATAGCCGCGAAGCCCAAGTACGGGTTCGAAGCCGGATCCGGGAAGCGAACTTCCACGCGCTTGCCTTTCGGGCTCGCCACGTACGGAATACGGCACGACGCCGAACGGTTACGTGAAGAGTAGGCGAGCAGAACAGGCGCTTCGTAGCCCGGCACCAAACGCTTGTAGCTGTTGGTGGTGGCGTTGGTGAACGCGTTGATAGCTTTCGCGTGCTTGATGATACCGCCGATGTAGTACAGGCAGGTGTCCGACAGGTCGGCATAGCCCGAGCCAGCGAACAGGTTCTTGCCCTTCTTCCACAGCGATTGGTGGACGTGCATACCCGAACCGTTGTCACCGAACACCGGCTTCGGCATGAAGGTCGCCGTTTTGCCGTATGAGTGAGCAACCATCGACACGACGTACTTGTACAGCTGCATGCTGTCAGCGCACTTTACCAACGTATCAAACTTAATGCCCAATTCGTGCTGGCTGGGGGCGACTTCGTGATGGTGCTTTTCCATCGTCACGCCCATTTCCTGCAACACCGTCACCATCTCGGCGCGGATGTCTTGGCCGCCGTCAACCGGCGCAACCGGGAAATAGCCGCCCTTGGGGCGCGGACGGTGGCCCATGTTGCCTTCGTCGTAGCGCTTGCCCGAGTTGTACGGACCTTCTTCTTGGTCGTACGAGAAGAACATGTTGTTGGACTCGATCGAGTAGCGCACGTCGTCGAAGATGAAGAATTCAGCTTCGGGGCCGACGTACACGGTGTCAGCGATGCCTTGCGCGTCAGAGTAGGCGACAGCGGCTTTGGCGATCGAGCGCGGATCGCGGTTGTACGGTTGGCCGGTTGAGGGCTCGATAACGTCGCAGAACAGGATCAACAACGGTTGAGCAGCAAACGGATCGATTGTCGCGGTCGACAAGTCCGGGCGCAACTGCATGTCCGATTCAGAAATGTCTTTCCAGCCAGCGATCGACGAACCGTCGAACATGATGCCTTCCGTCAGCATTTCTTCATCAACCGTGCCGACGTATTGCGCGGTGTGCTGCCACTTACCGGCAGGGTCCGTGAAGCGGAAATCGACATACTTGATGTCTTTTTCTTTGATCAAATCCAGGACTTTTTTAACGTCCGACATGGTCCTTATTCCTCATTCCCAGTTCTATTGGTTGTTAAGCACATAATACCCTGCGGCATGCACCGAAGGGTAAGACGTTGGTGATGTGCCGAGTATTTCCGTCCCCGGCTGGAGTGCGTGGCTTAGATGGCGTCTCCGCCGCGCTCTCCGGTTCTGATGCGAATGGCGTCTTCGATCGAGTACACGAAGATTTTGCCGTCGCCAATGCGGCCGGTGTGCGCTGCCTTTTTGATGGCCTCGATTGCACGGTCCAGCATGGCATCTTCCAGTACAACTTCGATTTTCACCTTAGGCAGAAAATCAACGACGTACTCGGCGCCGCGGTAAAGTTCGGTGTGGCCTTTCTGACGACCGAAGCCTTTCGCTTCGGTGACGGTAATGCCCTGCAAACCGACCTCGTGCAATGCTTCTTTCACTTCGTCCAATTTGAACGGTTTAATGATGGCTTCGATTTTTTTCATAAGCGTCCCTTGTGTGTTCGGGCCGTGATGAGCCTTAGGTTCCTCTCCGCGATAAGGTGAAGGGCCGCGCAACTTAACACTGCGGCAAGCCACCCCATCACCGGGATGATATTCAATTTCTGTGCCAACGCCCGTGAACAACAGAGTGGCGTTTTTGCGCGGGTTTTTTGCGTCAGTGCATGCGACTCTGCACAGGAAATCACCAGACTGCTTAAAGAGTGGGCGGCGTATTTTTATCCCCAGGAGGCATCTCCCAGATGGCCGTATTTTAGAGCCTCGGGCCGCCCGCCCAGTGGTTTCCTTGACGCTGCCAAATAGGGGGTATAAGAACCCGGTCCCAACGCGTTGGGACGGTGGACTCCAGGCCCGTTTTGGCCCATATCCACCGCAGTTAATGACATTGTGGCGGGTGTAGCTCAGTTGGTTAGAGCACCTGGTTGTGGTCCAGGGGGCCGTGGGTTCGAGTCCCATCACTCGCCCCACTTTGTCATCATCCGATTCGACCAGAATCGGCTCTCTTTTTAGGCCAGCCTTGGATATTAAAATTCCCAGGAGCTTTAAATCCGATGGCCTCGCCTCCTGATCTCGACGTTCACGCCCAGAAGCCTGCCGGTTCGCCCCAGGCGATTATTGGCTTTTCGTCGGTCGGGCATTTTTACAATCACCTGTTCGAACCCATGTACTTCGTGGTGGCCTTGGTGCTGCCCGCAGTGCTGAACATCCCGTACGAACAAGTCCTCACACTTATTATCGCCGGCAAAATCCTGACCGGCGTTTTTGCGCCCGTCATGGGCTGGGTGGCAGACCGCTGGTCGCCCTTGGGTATGATGGCGATTTATTTCTTTGGGTTTGGCCTCAGCGCAGTGGGCGTGGGGCTGGCGTCGACGCCATTGGAAATTTCAATCGCCCTGGCGGCGCTGGGGATCTTTGGCTCAATCTACCATCCTGTCGGCATTGCCTGGATGGTGCAGAACAGTGTCGCGCGCGGCAAAGCGCTCGGCATCAACGGCATGTTCGGCGGGTTGGGGCCTGCCATCGCCGGTGTGCTGGCGGGCGCGCTGTTGGAATTTTCAAGCTGGCGTACGGTGTTCATCTTGCCCGGTGTTGTTGTGGCGCTAACGGGCCTTGCGTTTTTATGGGCCGCACACAAAGGCAAATTGCACGATGCGAAAATCGTGCATCAAGCGGCGCCGAAGTTAGATCGCGGTGACACTGTAAAAGTGTACATCATTCTGACGTTGGCGATGATCGTGGGCGGCATGTGTTACAACGTCGCACAAACCTCGTTGCCCAAAGTGTTCGAGCAAGGCTTGAACGGTTTATTTGGCGACGGCACCTCAGGCATCGGCACTGCCATCATGATTGTCTATGCCGTCGGTGGCGTGGTGCAGGTGTTTACCGGCCACATGGCTGATCGCTATCCGCTGAAATGGATATACGCCCTGTTCTTATTCCTGCAAGCACCCGCCATGCTGTTGGTGCCGGGGAATACATCTGCGCTGTTGTTTGTCGCGGCTGTCATGATGGTCACCTTCAATATCGGTGCCTTACCAGCCGAGAACGGATTGCTGGCGCGTTACACGCCGGGCAAGTGGCAGGCCACTGCGTACGGCATGAAGTTCATCATCTCGTTCAGCTTTTCTGCGCTCGGCATTTACCTAACGGCGAAAGTGAAAGAGGCCACCGGAAGTTTTGATGTGCTGTACATCGCCATGGCTGTTGCGTTGGTCGTGATGTCGATCATCGCGTTGTCACTGCCCAGCGAACGCCGTGGCGCCAGTGCTGCCCCAGCACCCACACCGCTGCCAGCGGAGTAGGGCCGGATTTACACGAAGTGGCGCCGCTCATAGCCCCCTATGAATGTTCATAGGAATATGGCATCTGATTCGTCAACGTGCCGAGGTGCGACAGGGGATTGTTGATGTTGAAGAAGCAAGGTCCGGTGAAGCTTTCACCGCTGGAAATTGTTCTGATCCAGAAATATTTCGAGATGATTTTTTACCGGAAACTTGGGCCGGTTCTGACCAAGAAATTCTACAAATATTTATTCATCGCGCGTCCTGGCTTGCGTGACGTATTTCCGCACCAGATGAGCCATCAAAACAGAAAGCTTGCGCGCTCGATCAAAATGCTGATCGAGGTGTTGCCTGACCTGGATTTGCTCGATGAACACTTTGTCGTGCTGGCGCGCGCGCATCATGGTTTTGGGCTAACCGATGAAGACTTCCGGCTGTTTGCTGCCTGCCTTATCAAAGCACTTGAAGATTTGACCAAAGAGCCGGTAATCCGTGAAGCGCAAATCGCGATTGTTCGGCTGTGCCTTGAAGTGGGGCGTCGCATCATGTCGTGGATGACGCATATGCCGACGCGCAAGAAAGCGGCTTAACGGCTGCTTAAAAATGCAACTTCGGATATAGCGCGTCTAGCGCGCCTGGTTGTGCGCGGCGTTTGACGATTTCATCGTAGCATTTCTGCACGTTGTTGATTTCGCCAGGCCAGCGCATAACGATTTCCTGCAGCAATTCCACCGCATAGTCGGGGAAGCCGTACACATCAGCGATGGCCGCGGCCCTGAAGGCTTTCTTGGCATCGCCTGCATTTTTAACGAACGGTTTGGCTTGTCGAAAGAATAGCAGTTCAAAGCTGATCGCTTGCTCGCGTTGTACGAACTTGAACGTTGGCGTTTCGGGGAAACTCCGGCGCGCTAAGCCTGCAATTTCCTGCGTCATCAACACATAGCCGCGTTCGGCCATGAGGCGCATCACCGCCCACGCGGGCTTCACACCTTTGTAGATTTCAGCCGTCCATGTTTCCGCCAGCACGGCGAACAACGACGTATTCAGTGTTTGTGTGGCGCCTTCGAGGATTTCATACTCGGCCCCTTGCGTGTCGCACTTCAAAACATCGGCATCAAATGACGCAGCTTTGATTTCTGCATCAATTGTTGTTGTTGCTACAGACGTTGTACGTTCAACCGCGCGGCCTTTGTACAGGTTCACGTACTGCGTGCCGCTCAGGGCGTAGAGAAAGCCTTGCTCCGTGTTGGGTGGAAACAAGCTCGACATTTGCGCCGGCGTGGTGATGTGCAGATCGTGCGTGCCTGCGGTGTTCCACGCGGCTGCTGCAATATATGTGCGATTTGTATGAGCCGCACTGAGGCGTGCGGCTTCACTGGCATCGGCTTCAAACCCAAGCACACGCAAAGCGCTTCCATATGTAGCTTCATAACTGGCCCAGGGTTCGGGGATGTTGCCGCGTGCGCCGCAATCAATCAGCCCGATGGGCGAAGGTGCAATGATGTCGCGATGTGTGCTGGTAAAAAGCAACGCGCGGTCTGTCCAAGTTACAGTCATGCTTTACTCTGCGCGTTGTGTGATGTTGCGGCCCAATCCCAGCGGTAATGTATAGTATACTGTTTCCGTACTCCAGCGCATCGCTGAAGGTTAAGCAATCAACGCTTGATATTGAAAAGTGCGCAGCTCGCATTGTCGTTGACGTGTTTTTTACCTAACCTGTCGCACCGTTAGAACGGTGCTGATGCGTTGTGCCCAGCATGGTCCGAAACGGGTGGGGCTTTATATGAAGCGTCGGTCTTTTCTTGCACGTGGTGGGCTGTTGGCGGCGGGCCTAACGTCGAGCGCGCTCGTTACATCGCGTGCATTTGCGTCTGATGCCGAAACTGCGCATTTGGCAGAAGTTGCGGCACGCGCCGAAGCTGCTACGCCTCATTCCGATGCGGACATGATCCGCAAGGCGCGGGCTGCGTTCGATCAGCACGCGTCACACATTACGCATCGCGACCTACTGGGGGTCGTGAATTTTGCTCAGCATTCATCGCAGCTGCGTTTCCAACTGGTTGATTTGCAACGTGGCAGCGTCGAGTGCTTCTTGGTCGCGCACGGTGCGGGCTCTGACCCCGAGCAGACCGGGTGGCTGAAGCGCTTTTCAAACGCGCACGGTTCTCTCGCGACATCGCAAGGCAGCTACGTGACCGGCGAAGAATACGATGGCCAATACGGTCGCTCGCGTCGTTTGGTGGGCTTGGATTCTGAAAACAGCGAAGCCTATAACCGCGCGATTGTTATTCATGGCGCATCGTTCGTGAGTGCTGATCGTGCCAAGAAAAAAGACGTGGGGTGCAGTTTTGGGTGCTTCGCCTTTGCGCTGGCCGACATTAATACGATCCTGAACCGCCTTGGGCCAGGTCGGTTGCTCTTGGCGTATAAGGCGTAATGTAAAGTGCTGTGCGGGCTACACAGTTTGTAGCAGGCGACGCGCTTCCAGCGCCATCTGGCGTTCTTCATTGGCGGGGATCACCAGCACTTCGAACGGCGTCAGGAAACTCAGGCGTTGCACGATGGCGCTACGAACGCTTTCCGCATGTTCGCCAATCCCGCCCGTGAAGACGAGGCCATCACATCCGCCCAGGCTTGCAGTTAAAGCGGCCGCGAATTGCGACACCTTCAACGCAAAATAATCCAGCGCGAAAGCTGCGCGTGGGTCTGGGCTGCGGAGTAATGTTTCCACATCATTGCTGAGGCCGGATAGTCCTTTGAGGCCTGATTCATTGTACAGCGCATGCTCGATTTCGGTAATGCTCAGCCCGAGGTGGCGCAGCATGTATATGACGGCCCCGGCATCGAAGGCGCCCACGCGTGTGCCCATGGGCAAACCATCGAGTGCAGTCATTCCCATCGTCGTATCAATGCTGGCACCATTCTTCATGGCGCACAGGCTTGCGCCGTTACCCAGATGAGCAGCAATGACACGCCCTTGATAGAGGTGCGGATGCTTTTCTTTCAGCATGTTTGCAATCCATGCGTAAGACAGGCCGTGAAAGCCATACCGGCGCACACCTTGGTTGTGCAGGTGGTCCGCAATAGCAAAGCGCGTGAACAACGGCGTGTGCGCCGCATGAAACGCAGTATCGAAGCACGCGATATCAGGGGCGTGCCCGGCAATTGCAGCTGATGCTTTTATGGCGGCGAGATTGTGTGGCTGATGGAGTGGGGCCAGCGGAACAAGTTTCTCTAAGTGCATCATCACCTCATCTGTGATGATCACTGGCGCTGTGTAGTCAGGGCCGCCATGGACGATGCGATGGGCCACGGCGCTCACATGCCAATTGCCATCGTGAGCATGGATCAAATTTATGACAGCGCTCAGTGCGGCGTGATGATCTGCCCCCGGGGTCAGGTCAGTCTTAACGCGCGCACCCGACGGCAATGTGGCGTTGAGTTGCGCGGCCTCGCCAATGCGTACGACTTTGCCACGCATCAGAACGTCAAGGGTATGTGCGTCGAAGACCTGAAATTTTAGGCTGGAAGAGCCCGCGTTCAGGACAAGCAGTGTGTCGATCATTTCAGGCGGCCGCGCTTGCGAGCGTCGGACAGCAGCACGGCCAGCGCGCACGATAGAACAAGCGTGCGTGCGCTATCGGCGCGGCTGGTGAGCATAATGGGAACACGCGCCCCCAGCACAATGCCTGCGGCATCGGCATTGCCCAAAAACGTGAGCTGCTTCGCGAGCATGTTTCCGGACTCGATCTCAGGAACTAGCAGAATGTCTGCGTCGCCAGCGACTTCTGAGATAATGCCTTTCTCTTTCGCAGCGGCAGGGCTGATGGCGTTATCAAACGCGAGAGGGCCGTCGATGGCTGCGCCGGTGATCTGGCCCCGATCAGCCATCTTGCACAATGCGGCTGCATCAATGGTGGCAACCATCTTCGGATTAACGGTTTCAACAGCGGCGAGAACAGCGACCTTTGGCCGCACCTGATCGCCGAACAGTACATGCCAAAGGTTCACTGCATTCTGTACAATATCGGCTTTGGCCAACAGATCAGGCGCGATGTTGATGGCGGCGTCGGTGATGATGAAAGGCTTGGGGTAGCTTTCGATACTCATGACGAACGCATGCGATAAACGCCGTGCCGTTCGTAATCCTGATTGAGACTTCACGATGGGCGCCAGCAATTCATCGGTGTGCAGCGCGCCTTTCATTATGGCGTCAACGTGGCCGCTGGCGGCCATCTTGGCGGCGGTCTCCGCGGCATCGTGACTGTGCTCGGTATCAACCACCTCGCAGCCAGCGATATCGACGTGCGCCGCTTCGGCGGCTTTCAATATGCGATCTTTCGGGCCCACAAGGGTTGGAATGATCAGATTTGCCGTCACGGCCTCGGTCAGGGCTTCCAGCGTGCTGGCCTGGACCGGGTGGACAACGGCGGTGCGAACGGGGGGAAGGGGCCGGCAAAGCCCCAGAATGTGGTTGTAATGGTCTTGCTGGCTTTGATGTGTCGTCACGGATGACCCTTTGCTCGTTCCAACGCGAGGCTAACCCTATGATGCGTTTGGCTTTATTGCGGTGCCAGCGAAATCATTGTGACGGCTGATTTTGGCGGTATTATAATACCACCTTAAAAACCGCTCTAAACTGCGGTTTCGGGGTTGACCCTCGGTCATCAATCTCTATATTCCGCGCCTTCGCTGAACCCCTGGGGATACCCTGAGGCCGTTCATCGTCAAAGACGCACTTTAAGTCTCTCTAAGACTAGTAATGAGAAAACAATGAAAACCTATCACGCCAAACCATCGGAAGTGCAGAAGAAGTGGTTCGTGATCGACGCTGAAGGCCTGATCTTGGGTCGTCTGGCTGCGATCGTCGCCGACATTCTGCGCGGCAAGCACAAAACAATGTACACGCCGCACATCGACACCGGCGATAACGTCATCATCGTCAACGCCGAGAAGGTGAAGCTCACGGGCCGCAAGCTCGAGCAAAAAACCTATCCTTGGTACTCGGGCTACACCTCGGGTCTGAAGGATCGTCCGGCGAAGCGCATCATCAATGGTCCGTTCCCGCAACGTATCATCGAGAAAGCCGTTGAGCGCATGATGCCGAAGGACAGCCCTTTGGCTCGCGCCCAATTCACCAAGCTGAAGGTCTACAAAGGCCCTACGCATCCTCACGAAGCGCAAACTCCGGAAGTGCTGGATATCGCCAGCCGTAATCCGAAGAACAAACGCTAATCAAAGTATTCGGAACACGAGGACATCATGGCCGAAGAGACCAGAACATTAGCCGATCTGAAGGGCACCGTTGCTGCAGCTGCAGCCCCTGTGCGTGAACCCAAGCGCGATAAGCAAGGTCGCTCGTATGCGACCGGCAAGCGTAAAGATGCGGTCGCCCGCGTCTGGATCAAGCCGGGCAAAGGCAAGATCATCGTCAACACCCGCGAAGTGGAAAAGTATTTCGCACGTCCGGTGTTGCGCATGCTGATCACGCAGCCGTTCGTAGCGTGCAATCGCTTGGGCGAATTCGACGTCGTCTGCAACGTCAACGGCGGCGGCCTGTCGGGCCAAGCCGGTGCATTGCGTCACGGCATCTCGAAGGCGCTGACGTATTATGAACCTGCGCTGCGTCCGGTCTTGAAGGCCGGCGGCTTCTTAACGCGTGACTCGCGTACGGTTGAACGTAAAAAGTTCGGTCGCAAGAAAGCTCGTCGCAGCTTCCAGTTCAGCAAGCGCTAAACTTTTTATTTGGTCGCATTTTCCACGCCAGGTGGAAGCCCACTTCTCGGGAAAATGCTCCAGAGATCAAAATACAAAAGGCCGGTCGAAAGACCGGCCTTTTTTGTTTGGCGTTTTGCGTCCGGCGTCCGGTCGGGGTGTGATCGTTCCTTTTGCTTTGCGGTGTGGAACGGGCGCATCCTGTGTTCTGCTGACGATGCAGCAGGTGAGGGACATGGCATGGCGCGCAAAGCAAGTAACGTTGGTCGTCGTAATTTTCTGAAAGCTGCGGCGACAGCCAGCGCAGCCGCACCGCTTGCATCTATCTCCCCTGCGCAAGCTGAAACCAAAAAAGTCAAAAGCGTTGCCGCACCCACGCAACAGCAGATTGCCGCTGAAACAGCCACGCCGAAAATTGTGCAAGCGGCCAATGGTCAGCCCGGTTCGGACTTCATGGTGGAAGTCATGCAGTCGCTGGGCATTGAGTATGTGGCGTCAAACCCAGGCTCCAGCTTCCGGGGCTTGCAGGAATCCATCGTCAACTTCGGCAACAACACGGCGCCTGAGTTTCTGACGTGCTTGCACGAAGAAACATCGGTTGCCATGGCGCACGGGTATGCCAAAGCCAGCGGCAAACCCATGGCGGTGTTGGCGCACAGCACTGTGGGCCTGCAACATGCCGCCATGGCGCTCTACAACGCTTGGTGCGACCGCGCGCCCGTCATCACCATTCTCGGCAACATTTTAGATGCGACCAAACGCCGCCCGGGCGTGGAGTGGTTGCACACCGCGCAAGATCCGGCAGCCATTGTGCGGGACTTTGTGAAGTGGGATGACCAACCCACCTCGTTGCAGCATTACGCCGAGTCATTCGTGCGTGCTTACAAACTCACCATGGCGCCGCCGCAAGAGCCGGTGGTGATTGTGGCTGATGCTGAACTTCAGGAACATGAAATTGAAGACCGCTCTGCCTTGGTGATCCCGAAGTATGTGGCGTCCGCACCACCACAAGGTGATGCAGGCGCAGTGCGCGAAGCTGCATCATGGTTGGCCAAGGCCAAGAACCCGGTGATTGTGGCTGACCGTATGGCGCGCACGCCCGCAGGTATGGGGCTGTTGGTACAATTGGCTGAAGCATTGAACGCGCCCGTTGTTGATGTGGCGGGGCGTTTGAATTTCCCGACCACGCATTATCTCAATCACTCTACGCGCACCAAAAAACTCATCAGTGAAGCCGACGTTATTTTGGCGCTGGAAGTAAACGACGTGTGGGGCTTGATCAACGAGTTCATCGATAATGGGGAGCATGTTCAATTCCCCAAAATCACCGACGGCACAAAGCTGATTACCATTGGTTTGGTGGGCGAAACGTACATCAAATCCAACTACCAGGATTTCCAACGCTATGTGGCGGCGGATTTGCCCATCAGCGGTGATGCTGAGGCAACGCTGCCCGCGCTGACGGACGAGGTAAGGCGCGCGCTGAATGGTGCCAGCACGGCTGCACGCGGTGACGCACTCCGCAAAGCCCATGCCGCCACACGCCAGAAAGCCAAAGAAGATGCGCGCTACGCGTGGGATGCCAGCCCCATCGGCACATCGCGGTTAGCCGCCGAATTGTGGAACGCCATTCAGGGTGAAGATTGGGCCATGGTCTCGCCCGATCATTTTATCAGCTCGTGGTGCCGCCGCTTGTGGCCATTTGAAAAGCCCTATCAGTACATCGGCACTGCGGGCGGGCAAGGTGTGGGCTACGGCATGTCGGCATCTGTTGGTGCCGCACTCGCCAACAAAGCGCTTGGGCGCTTCTCAGTGAACATCCAGTGCGATGGGGATTTGATGTATGCGCCCGGTGCGATCTGGACCGCCGTGCATCATAAAATTCCGTTACTCACGGTGATGCACAACAATCGCGCCTACCATCAAGAGACCATGCACATTCAGCGTATGGCCAACCGCAACAATCGCGGTATTGATCGCGCCCACATTGGTACCACGATTGATAATCCGTTTATCGATTACAGCATGCTCGCCAAATCCATGGGCATGTGGGCCGAAGGGCCCATTACCAACCCGAACGATCTTGGGGCCGCGCTGAAGCGTGCTGTCGCTGTCGTCAAACGCGGCGAGCCCGCGCTCGTTGATGTCGTGACGCAGCCGCGTTAAGGGAGAGGGCCATGAACAAATTTATTCTCATCTCTGTCCTTGCACTGTCATCAACCGTTGCACTTGCGGCGTCATCTGTTGAGCGCGGCAAAGCCCTGTTCATGAAAGTGGGCTGCTACCAGTGCCACGGCACGCAAGGGCAGGGCGGCACTGCAGGCCTCAAACTTGCCCCCGGTCCACTACCGTTCGATCAATTTGCGCAGTTTGTGCATAACACCGCTGACGCCATGCCGCCGTATCGCGAGCAGGTTTTAAGCGATACGGACCTGAAAGACATTCACGCCTATCTCGCCTCAATCCCGCAGCCCAAACCGCTCGATCAATACCCGCTGCTTAAGGGGTTGCCGTAGGCTGCAAATCTGCATTGTCATTCCCACGAAAGCGGGAATCCATGTTTCAAATAAACACGGTGATTGTTGAAGGATGGACCCCCGCTTTCGCGGGGGTGACATGTGAAGTGAGCTACGGTGATGCGGGGCGGAAATTGGTATCCAGTTGGTGTATTAGCGGGCTGCCGTAACGCACGCTAAATACGGGCGGTAATGTATTGCTGCAGAGATCCACTTTATCGCCCGGCCCAGTCGGCCCTTGCGTTTTGATGCGCTCGCGCAATTGCGTGATTAACTTATCAACACCAGCCACATAGCGCTTGGTCGCATCAATATCGTTGGTCCAAGGAGCAACGTTCAGGCCCTTGCGCGCGTCTTCGATGGTTTTTAATGCGCCTTGCGTATCGCCCGCAGCGGCCATTGTGCATCCTAATTGAATGCGGGCTTGGGCGTCATGGGGGTGTGCTGTTAAAGCCGCATTGAATTGCGCGGCCGCGTCTTCAAAGCGCTCAACCTTCATCAACATTTCGCCGAAGTTGTAGTGAAACTCCCGGCCGAGGTTTTTGCCCGGGCTGGCCTTGGCTGCCGCGCTGAGGACGCTTAAGCTTCCTTGCACATCGTTCATGTTGCGGCGGATCTGGCTATCAAGAATGGTTGCGGCCAGCGCATTCTCTCCATTATCCGTCGCACGTGCGAGCGCTAAAGCTTTTTGCGCATTCTGATAATCGCCGAGAGCCAGCAACAGACGTGACAATTGTAAGGCGCGCTCACTACGTTGCTGGATTGTATAGAGATCCCGCATTAAATTGTAAGCAGTGAACAGGTCAGAATCTTCCTTAGTCTCTAGAGCGTAGTCGTATTGCGCGTTGGCGGCTTTGCGTAAAAAAGCAAAATGCTCCGGCGGTGTCAGGAATGGAAATTTAAGGGCGCTCATATAGTGGCGCGCGGCGGCACTATTGTCATAACGTGCGGCGGCCTCATCGCCCAGGTCAACAAAAAGGCGGGGAAGATTCGGAAGAATTACAGCAACGGCAATCAGCGTCATAAAAACGCCAGACGCTAAGTCGGCCCATTTCACGGCGTTTGTTGCATGACCCTCAGTCTTGCGACTTGCTAGGAATGCAATAGTTAACGTTATTGTCGCGCCGATGATAAGTATGATAAGCGCGAAAAACCGGGCCATATAAAACGCATCATCGTGAAACGGATACCCAGTCGCCATGTAAGCGACAAAACCCGCAACACAGATAAGAGCCATCGGGCTGAGCAGTCTAAAGATGGCGTATCTCACGTACCGGGTCCTAGCTAGAGAAGAATCCTCTGACCCAGTATTCGTGTCCGCACGTGGTCAGGCAAGGTGATTAACCACTTTTGCCGTCTGCCGGGTCTGGCCCACGCCGCATAGTTTTGTAAACTGGGCCTCCTTGGGGAAGGGACCATCACATGCGGCTTTTCATTGCCATTCTGTTGGCTGTTGGCTTTGCGTGCGGCCTCTCGGCTGCACCACTGACATTCACACAAGGCACGAACTTCGGCGTCGCGGCATCTCCCGACGGCACGCAAATCGTGTTCGATCTCCAAGGCACCTTGTGGGTGATGCCTGCCAGCGGTGGTGACGCCAAAGCCATCACAGATCCCATTGCCGATGCGCGTGCGCCCGCATGGTCGCCCGATGGATCGAAGATCGCGTTTCAGTCTTTTCGGGACGGCGGCTGGCATCTTTATACGGTCGCGCCCGATGGATCTGATTTAAAGCAACTCACCTCGGGCAGTTTCGATGAGCGCGAACCAGCCTGGTCGCCCGATGGTAAGTGGATTGCGTTCTCGTCTGATCGCGATGGCACCTATGCCATTTGGGTGATGGCGGCTGATGGCTCGGAGGAGCCGCGCCTTCTCACCATCACGCCATCCAATGAATTTGCACCCACATGGTCGCCCGACGGCAAGCGCATCGCCTATGCCTCAGACCGCCCCGACAACGCAGGCATTTACTCCATCACCTTTGAAGGTGTGGCCGAACGCATGATGGCACCTGTGACGGGCGCCATTGCTGGCCCCTCGTGGAGCCCGAATGGCAAATACATTTCATTTATTGAAACCACACGCGGGGCGTCGCGCTTGAAACTGATGGATGCCTCATCCACGGTCGTCACAGATATCAGCGCGCCGACAGAAGATGTGTTTCCGTTTCGGCCTGCGTGGTTGAACGGCGCGGTGGTCTACACCGCCGATGCCGCCATCAAGCAGTTTGATGTCACAAAACCGAAAGCCAAACCCAAAGCCATTCCCTTCAAAGCCACGGTTGAGATCGCGCGTGAAACGTATACGCGCAAAACTTATGACTTCACGTCCACCAAGCCACGTCCGGTGAAAGGGTTGCGCGGTCCGCAAATCTCGCCCGATGGCAAGCGCGCCGTGTTCACGGCCATAGGTGATTTGTGGGTCACGGACGTCACACGTGCCGGGGCCAAGCCCCAGCAGCTCACCAACGATGTGTTTGTGGATTTTGACCCCGCCTGGTCACACGATCAGAAATTCATCGCCTATGTGTCCGACCGCACCGGCAAAACTGAAATCTGGCTGCGCGATCTCAAAGCGAATACAGATCGCCAACTGACAAACCTGACCAACGAAGTCCAAAAGCTGGCGTGGTCGCCCGATGATAAACGCATCGCGTTTTACCAAGCGGGTGGGTTGTCGGGCCTTGCTGGCGGCACGTTGCACACCGTTGATGTGGCGAGTGGTGAGGTGAAGCAACTGCGCCCCAACATATGGGCCCCAAGTGGGGTCAGTTGGTCGGCGGATGGTACGCACCTCGCACTCTCGGCGTTGGCTCCGGGCTCGTCGCGGTTCCGCGAAGGCTTCAGTCAGTTCATGATCATCGCGGTCGATGAAGACGCCAAGAAAGACCAGTTTGAAACACCGCACCCGGATAGGTCGCTCGCCATGCGGGGTGATGATGGCCCGATCTGGTCGCCCGATGGCAAATCACTCGCTTACGTGTTCGATGGTCGCTTGTGGACGGTGCCCGTTACGCCCGAAGGCGAAATTGCGGGCTCGCCCACGCGTGTGAACACGCACCTTACGGAAGCACCAAGTTGGGCGGGGGATAACAAAACGTTGTTCTACGTGGCAACGGATCGCTTCACCAAGTTGAAGCTCGACGGCAAAAGCAAGCCGCAGGATGTGCATCCCAACTTCACTTACACCCTCGATATTCCCAAGGCTAAATATGTGCTGCGCGTGGGCAAGCTGTTCGACGGCGTGAAAGACACGTATGCCGAAAATGTCGATGTGTTGATTGACGGCAATAAAATCGTTTCTATCGAACCGAAGAAAGACTGGCCTGCGGCGATGAAAATCGTCGATGCGTCGGACAAAGCCGTCATCCCCGGCCTGATGGAATCGCACACGCACCAAAGCATTACCTTCGGCGAGCGGTTAGGACGGCTTTGGCTTGCGATGGGTGTAACATCGGTGCGCGAGCCGGGCTCTGACCCGTACGATGCGCTGGAACGCCGCGAAGCCTGGGCCAGCGGGCGTCGCATTGGCCCGCGTGAGTTTTATGCAGGCGCACTTACCGATGGTACGCGGGTGTTTTACGGCTTCGCCAACAGTGTCACGACACCGGAACATTTAGAATTGGAGATGGTGCGCGCGAAGGAACTGGATTTTGACATGATCAAAACCTACGTGCGCATGCCCGATACGATGCAGCAAACCATCGTCACACGCGCGCACGAGATCGGCATTCCGGTCTCAAGCCATGAAATTTATCCGGCCGTGGGTTACAACGTCGATGCGGTCGAGCACCTCAAGGGCACCTCGCGGCGCGGGTTTTCGCCCAAGCAGTCCGAGCTTGGGTATTCCTATGCCGATGTGATCGACATGCTCTCACGCACGGGCATGACGGTGACGCCCACCATTGGCCTCTCGGGTGGTATGACGCGCAATACGTTGCGTGACCCCACGCTGTGGCAGCATCCGGTGTACACAGCAATTTATACGCCGGAAGAACGCGCAACGACCGCCAAGTTTACCGAGCGTTCGCGCAGTAATTTGCCTGCGTTAGATCGCACCGTGGCGGCGATGCACAAAGCCATCAAGCAAATTGTCGACCAGGGCGGGCGCATCACGGCAGGCACCGACAGCCCGTTTATGCCCTATGGCTTTAGCTTCCAGGTGGAACTGGAACTGTACGAAGAGGCGGGGCTTTCGCCGTATCAAGTGCTGCTCTCGGCCACGGCTTGGCCCGCCGCGCGCTTAGGTTTGTTGCCACACCTCGGCACGTTGGAGGCAGGCAAGTTGGCGGATCTGGTTATTGTAGATGGCGATCCCTTGGCGCGCATCAAAGACTTACGGAATATCAATGCTGTCGTCAGCAACGGCCGCTACTTCACGCGCGATGAGTTGCTGAAGAAGCCGGGGAGGTAATGCTGAGAGATGTTACTAAAACAATGTTGTCATTGCCCGGCTTGTCCGGGCAATCCAGCGCTCATCCGCACCTAAGGCAGCGTGTGGCGCGATGGACCACCCGGATAAACCGGGTGGTGACAGATGAGTGAGTTGAACAGAGGTAGCGTCAAACTCGCATGACGTACTACGTCTACATCCTCGCCAGCAAAGAACGTGGTACGCTCTATACTGGCGTGACGAACGATCTTGTTCGTCGTGTGCATGAACACAAAATTCGCGCCGTGCCGGGGTTCACGACCAGTTATGGCGTGCAGCGGCTGGTGTATTTCGAAGAAACCGAAAATATCGAAAGTGCAATTCGCCGCGAAAAGCGCATCAAGAAATGGCCAAGGGATTGGAAAATAAACGTTATTGAGCGTGAAAACCCTCATTGGGATGATTTGTTCTCCGTCATCATAAAATAGGCCCGGAGTATGTTGAGCCCTGGATCACCCGGATACACCGGGTGATGACAGTGGGGGAGGCAGGTATGTGCAAATCTGCCTTGCCCCCCGGGGCCACGGGGGGTAATCAGACCCGCGATTTTCCGGGTTTTTTGAGCTGGATGACGAACGTGGCACCGAAAGTTTTTATCGACGGCGAAGCTGGCACCACTGGCCTGCAAATCCTGCAGCGGCTGGACGGCCGCACCGATTTGCAATTGCTCTCGATTGATCCGGCCAAGCGCAAAGACGAAGCTGCGCGCGCCGAGCTTTTGAACGCCGCCGACGTGGTGATTTTGTGCCTGCCGGACGACGCGGCCAAAGAAGCGGTGAAGCTGATCACCAATGCCAAAACCAAAGTGATCGATGCCTCAACCGCGCATCGTGTGGCTGACGGCTGGGTCTTTGGTTTCCCGGAAATGGACAAAGGCCAGCGCGCAAAAATTGCGGCGGCGACGCGCATCTCAAATCCGGGCTGCTATTCAACAGGTGCAATTGCACTGCTGCGTCCGCTGGTGAGTGCGGGTGTTGTGGCGCCGAATTATCCGGTGACGATTAATGCGGTCAGTGGCTACTCGGGCGGCGGCAAAGCGATGATTGCCGAGTTCGAGAACAAAGCTGATCCCACCTATACCGATGTGCCGTTCCGCTTGTATGCGTTCGAACTGGTGCACAAGCACGTGCCGGAAATTCAAAAATGGTCTGGCTTGTCGTTGCGCCCGTACTTTGCACCATCGGTGGGCCGTTATAATCAGGGCATGCTGGTGGAAGTGCCGCTGCACCTCTCGTTGCTGCCAGGCGAACCGAAGATTGCCGATATTCACGCCGTGCTGAGCAAGCACTACGACGGCGAAAAATTTGTGACAGTTGTGCCGCTGGCTGAATCAGGTGCTCTGAAAACGCTGCCGCCCGAGCAACTGAACGGCACCAACCAGATGAAGCTGTATGTATTTGGCTCGGACAAAGCAGGCCAGGCGCGTTTGGTGGCGCAGCTCGATAACCTGGGCAAGGGGGCTTCGGGGGCCGCTGTGCAATCGCTGAACATCGCCCTTGGTTTGCCGGAGAGCGCCGGGCTAAACTAGTGCTTGGCCCGGAAAAGTGCCCAGATAAAATAAAGCGGGCGTCTTTCCGATCAGGCCAAGTTCAAACATAGAGCCCTTATGCAAAAGCCCCTCATTCTGCCTTGGAAAAACGTGTGGCCCACCATTGCGGCCGACGCTTTTATTGCGCCGAACGCCACCATCATCGGTGATGTACACATCGGCTCCAAAGCCAGCGTGTGGTTCAACGTCGTCTTGCGCGCCGACGTCAGCTACATCCGGGTAGGTGATCGCAGCAACATCCAAGATGGCACGGTGGTCCATGTGTCATCCAAGAACGGCCCAACGTTGATTGGCAACGATGTGCTGATTGGTCACAACGCCATCATTCATGGCTGCACGCTCGAAGCGGGGTCGTTCGTCGGCATGGGAGCCACGGCGATGGATCACGCGGTTGTTGAAAGCGATGCCATGCTGGCCGCAGGCTCATTGCTGGCGCCGAACAAGCGCGTGCTCAAAGGTCAATTGTGGGGCGGCTCGCCTGCGCGCTTTATGCGCAGTTTACGCGATGATGAACTGACGGGCATGCGTGCGGGCACGGCGGGCTACGTCACGCTGGGCCAAGAATATCGCACTGTCGTTAAAGGCGAGACCGAAGAAGGTCATTAAAAGCCGAACGCCGGTCTTCACGCTTTCTGCCATCTCCACAATTCTTTGCGTTACCAGCACTTCCCGGTGTCGATGATTGCGCGCAAGCTCAAGCGCCGTGTTTTGTCGGCGCGATGGACACTGAGGAGGCTTAAAGATGCGCGCAGCGGTTTCAATTCTGGCTTTTCCAAGGTCTGCCCGGTTTTCCACCCAATCCCCCTGCTTTCGGCCTGCATTAACAGGGACTGTTCTTAACGTTTGCCGTTTTCTCTCCGCGCTTTCCACATGTTGTCACATGGGTGTCATTTGCCGCCGCTCTGTTAACCATTACATTGCTGCTGCAACAAAGAGGGCGGTTATGATTCAGCGTGTTTTGGGTTTGGTCGTTGCAGGTCTGATGTTTGCAGTGAATGCGCACGCCGCAGACGAGTGCCCGCACGGCACACTCGATGCGCGGTATTGTGATCGCGATGGCGATCTGATCGCCGATGCACCAACCAACGCAAAAGATTTCGTTGATCCTGATACGCTGATTTTTGCTTACACACCGGTTGAAGATCCGTCGGTGTACGGACCTGTGTGGCAGCAGTTTATTACGCACTTGGAACAGGTCACCGGCAAGAAGGTGAAGTACTTCCAAATTCAATCGAACGCGGCACAGTTTGAAGCGTTACGGTCTGGCCGTTTGCACATCACCGGTGCGAACACAGGTGGTGTGCCGGTGGCTGTGAACTGTGCGGGCTTCGTGCCAGTCGCGATGATGGCCTCAAATGAAAAACCATTCGCAAGCCGCATGGAAATTATCGTCCGCACTGATTCCAAAATTCAAAAGCCTGAAGATTTGAAAGGCCGCACCATCGCCTTCACATCGCCCACATCGAACTCGGGCTACAAGACGCCGATGTATCTGCTGGAAAAAGAATTCGGCCTTAAAAACGGTCGGGATTATCAGTCGGTGTTTTCGGGCAAGCACGATAACTCGATTTTGGGTGTGGTGAACGGCGACTACGAAGCCGGGGCTGTGGCCGATGTGGTGATGGCGCCCATTGCTGCAAGAAAAGTGTTCGACATCACGAAAATCCGCACCATCTACCGGTCCGGTTCATTTCCCACCACAGGCTATGGGTATGCCCACAACCTGAAGCCGGAACTGGCCGAGAAGATCAAGCAGGCGTTTTTGTCTTATAACATTGACTCTGATGCCCGGTTACGCGACGAATTTCCGGGACAAACCAAGTTCATGCCGATTTCCTATAAATCTGAGTGGCAGATTGTACGCGATGTCGATGCGGCCACTGGTGTGAAGTATGACTGCAAATAAAGAGCGAACGGAACACATGATGAAGCGGGCTTTTTTAACGGCATTGATGCTGACGGCGATGACGGGTGTTCAAGCCCAGGCCGCCGAAGACTGCCCGCATGGTGCGTTGGATGCGAAGTACTGCGACCGTAACAACGACATGGTCGCCGACACACCAACCGATGAAGGCGATGTGCTGGACCCCAAAACCATCATCTTCTCGTACACACCGATTGAAGACCCGGCGATGTGGTCGGATGTCTGGGCGCGCTTTTTGGGTCACATGGAAAAAGTGACCGGTAAAAAAGTGACCTTCTTCCAGGTGCAAAACTACTCAGCGCAACTTGAAGCCATGCGCTCGGGCCGCTTGCATGTGGCCGGCGTGAATGCAGGCTCAACACCTGTCGCAGTAAACTGTGCAGGCTTTGTTCCGGCCACGCAATTAGGCACGCCGCAAGGGCAGTGGGGCTACACGATGGAAGTTATCGTGCCCGCGAGCTCAACTGCAAAAACAGTCGCTGACTTGAAGGGCAAAACTATTGCCTTCGTCTCGCCGACATCGGCCACCGGTTACAAAGCGCCGACCGTGATTTTGAAAAACAAGTTCGGTCTGGAAGTCGGCAAGGACTATCAATCGCGTTTCACCGGTAAGCATGAAACATCAATCATTGGTGTCGCTAACGATGACTACGAAGCCGCTGCCGTTGCGGGTGATCTCATCATCCGTATGGACGAACGCAAGGTGATCGACAAAAACAAGCTGCGCATCATCTATGTGTCCGATCAGTTTCCAGGCACGGCCTTTGGATACACCAACCGCTTGAAGCCGGAACTGGCCGCGAAAATTCGCGAAGCCTTCCTGACCTACGATTTTGACAACGATCCGAAGCTCAAGCGCGAACTGCCGGACGTGACCCGTTTTGTGCCAACCGATTACAAAACCGCGTTCCAAATGATCCGCGACATCGACACCCAAAGTGGTGTGAAGTACGACTGCAAATAATCTCAAGGTCCCTTACCCGAGGCCGCAAAAGTTATCCACAGCCTGGGGATAACCTCTAGACACCGATTGCAAAGGCTTTCGCCGCCCGGCACCATCCGCCGGTTTGCCGCTTCATTTGTTGGTTTTATGCCCACGCTTCATCTCGAAAACGTCCTGAAACGCTACGCCTCTGGCAACGAAGCTTTGAAAAGCATTTCGTTGCGTATCGAAGAGGGGCAGATCATCGCGCTCATCGGTCCGTCAGGGGCTGGTAAAAGCACGCTCATTCGCTGCGTCAACCGCTTGGTCGAGCCGACCTCGGGCAAGGTGCAGTGGGGCGATATGAATATCGTTTCACTCAACAGTTATGAGTTGCGCAAAGCGCGCCGCAAGATCGGCATGATCTTCCAAGAGTTCGCGCTGGTGGATCGCCTCAGCGTGATGGAAAACGTGCTCTCGGGCCGTTTGGGCTATGTCGGCTTCTGGCAAAGCTTCTTACGCAAATATCCGCAGAAGGATGTCGACAACGCCTTCGCATTGTTAGACCGCGTGGGGCTTGGTGCGTTTGCTGATCGCCGTGCCGATGCGCTGTCGGGTGGTCAACGTCAGCGTGTGGGTATTGCGCGTGCCTTGATGCAAGAGCCAGACTTGCTCTTGGTCGATGAGCCGACCGCAAGTTTGGATCCCAAAACCTCGCGCCAGATTATGCGCCTGATCGCTGAGTTGTGCCGCGAGCGCAAACTCACGGCCATCGTCAATATTCACGACGTGCCGTTGGCCAAAATGTTTGCCGACCGCGTCATTGGTTTGCGCGATGGGCGCATTGTGTTCGACGGCAAGCCCGATGATTTGAACAACGATGCGCTCACCAGCATCTACGGCGAAGAAGATTGGGAAGACGCAGGCCAGCGCGCTCTGATGAAGTTTGTGCATGCAGGCGAGGGTGGTCCGGCGCTTGAGCCCGAGCGTTTGGCAGGCCTGCGCTAATGGCTGAGGCGACACCAGCTCCTGTTGTGGCGCCGCCTGTAAAGGGACGTGTGTGGCGTGCGCCGCCGCTCATTACAAACCCAGTACTGCGATGGTCCATTTACATTGGCACGCTGATTTATGTGGTGCTGGCTTTTGGCACCATGGACATCAACTGGCAGCGCCTTGCCCAAGGTGTTGAACGCGGGCAGCGCTTCCTGTCGGGCTTTGCGCCGCCGGATTTTACCACGCGTGGCGATGCGATTATCGACGGCGTTTTGGAAAGCATGTGGATGGCGTTTGCCGCCACGTTGGTCGGCATCATTCTCTCCATTCCCATTGGTGTTGGTGGCGCCCGCAACTTGGTGCCGAAACCTATTTACGCGGTGTGCCGCGCTATCATGGCGGTGTCGCGCACGTTGCCTGAAATTCTGGTTGCCATTCTATTCGTGAAACTGTTTGGCTTCGGCACCTTCGCGGGTTTCATGACCTTGATGTTCGCGACCGTGGGTTATTTCGGCAAACTTCTGGCCGAAGATATTGAATCCGCCAACCAATTGCCGTTGGAAGCGATGCGCGCTGCTGGGGCTTCGTGGTTGCAGCGTTTGAATTACGCGGTGCAGCCCTTGGTGATGCCGCGCGCCATCGGCATTGCGATTTATCGCTTGGACATGAACTTCCGTGAATCGGCCGTCATCGGCATTGTTGGTGCGGGTGGTATCGGCGCGACACTCAACACGGCGTTTGACCGTTACGAGTTTGAATCGGCTGCGGCGATCTTATTGGTGATCATCATCATCGTTTTAGGCTCTGAATATATCTCGGCCTATACCCGTAAGTTGGTGCGCTAATGCCGGTGAAAGATCAAAACGGCCAGCGCATCTGGCAACGGTACGATCAGCGCCAAAGTCTCACGCGCTGGGCGGGGTGGCTGATCACGCTCGCAGTCTTTGTATTTTGCTGGCAGAAGATTGCCGCCGGAACCGAATGGTCTTTCGTGCTCGATGCGCCTGAACAAGGTGCAGATATTCTGGACCGCATGATCCCGCCTGATTGGGCTTACGCCAAAATTCTGCTGCGTCCATTGTGGGACACGCTGACGATGGCAACCATCGGCACGTTCATTGCTGTTCTGATTGCAGTTCCTTTAGCGTTCATGGCGGCCGCCAACACAACACCCAGTGCGGTTTTTGCGCGGCCTTTTGCACTGTTCTGCATTGTTGCGTCGCGCTCCATCAACTCACTCATCTGGGCCTTGGTGTTGGTGATGATCTTAGGGCCGGGTGTGCTGGCGGGCACCATTGCCATTGCGTTCCGCTCTATCGGTTTCATCGGCAAGTTGCTTTACGAAGCGATTGAAGAAACCAATCCGAAGCCGGTGGAAGCCATCACGTCAACGGGTGCCACGGCCTCGCAAATCATTACCTATGGCGTGGTGCCGCAAGTCTCGCCGGTGTTTGCGGGCATCGCGGTGTTCCGCTGGGACATCAACATCCGTGAGTCGACGATCTTGGGTTTGGTTGGCGCGGGCGGCCTGGGCCTGGAACTGAATGCCTCGATTGGCAACTTAGATTGGTCACGCGTCTCGGTGATCTTGCTCGCGATTTTTGCGACCGTGATGATCAGTGAATGGGTCTCGGCGCGCATCCGCAGCAGCATGACTTAGTCCATCACCGATGGGATGAATTAAGACCTAATTCGCAACCAAGCGAAAATCAGTGAACTGGCCAGCGGGTTTAAAGCCCAAGCGCTCGTAGATCGGCTTGGTGGTGGCATCAGCTTGAACAAACGCGGTGGTCTGGCCGCTACGTTTGGCAGCCCGCAGAATTTCCAGCATCAAGGCAGGGGCGTAGCCTTTACCCGCTGCCGCCGGGTCCATCACGATGTTCGAGAGCCCGACGATACCGTGCGAGTAATAGGTCTCACCCGCGGCGACCGGTTTGGGCCCAGCCGAACCCACGTAAAGCTTCATGGGGGCATTGGGCATCAAAATGGATTGGGTTGCGTCGGTGTAAAAATCGACGATGTGCGGGTTGGGCGGTTTGGTTGCGGCCGACAGGATGGTCGCAAATTCCTCGACGCCTTTTTTGCTTTCAACCTGTGACACGCTCAAGCCAGCCATCGGCGCGGCGGGTAGGTGAACGTCTTTCAGATTGGCGATCATGCCCCAGCGCTCGCCGACTTGTTTCAGGCCCAGTTCAGTCAGCGTAGCTTCCAAAGCGCCGTGACCCGACAAGGGGCCGACCGTCCAGGTGAAGGGGGCGGGGGTTGGTTTTTTACGGAAGTGGTTGATGGCGGCTTCAATGCGGTCCGCGCCATAGCGAGGATGAACAGCACAGCGACCGATCTTGTTCAGTCTGTCGTTTGGTAGCCCGCTATCAATCAGCAGCAGGTCGGGCACATCTTGCACGACAGCGTCTTTGCGGGTCTTGGCCAAGAAAACCAAGTTGTCCCACAGGTTCGCTTCCATGGATTTAACAATAGCGTTCATCGTCTCAGCACAACTTTCTGTCGTTTCGTCTAAAAACTATAAAAGTTGTGCACAGGTCTGGGAAGGAGGTTTTTGGTTCGAAAAACTCCAGTTTAGAGGGTGCCCGCAGAGCAAATACAAAGTCGACTATGTAATTCGCACTTTAACGTAACTGCCGGGCGCATCCTCGATCACTTTCAGGGCTCCGTCGCCTGGGGTGCGGGCCGCAACTTGCGGGCCAGATTTGGGCGCGAGCCACGCCTGCCAATCGGTCCACCAGGAGCCGGGGTGCTGGGTGGCTTTTCCCAGCCAGTCCTGAGCCGAGGGGCCAAGTTTCTCATTCGTCCAGTAGCCGTACTTATTGGCGGCTGGTGGGTTCACCACCCCCCCGATATGACCCGAGCCTGACAGAACAAATCGGGTGGGGCCTTTCATCAGCTTGGTACCCTCGAAGGTTGATGTCCACGGGGCGATATGGTCGTCCTTGCAGCTGAGGAAGTAGGTGGGGCGATCCACGGTTCCTAGGTCGATGGGAACTCCACCCAACGATAGCCCGCCCGGCTGGGCCAGCTTGTTCTTCAGGTACATGTTCCAAAGGTAAAAGCTGTGCATGGCCTTCGGCATGCGCGTGGAGTCCGAATTCCAATAGAGCAGGTCAAAGGGCAAAGGCTCTTTGCCCATGAGGTAATTGTTCACAACGAACGACCAGATCAGGTCATTGGACCGGAGCATGTTGAAGGTGGTCGCCATGTCCGACCCGTCCAGGTAGCCGCCGGCTTCGGTCATGCGCTGGTCCAAGCTCTCGAGCTGCTTGTCGTCGACGAAGGCCCGGATCTCGCCAATGTCCTTAAAGTCGGTCATGGAGGTGAGGAAGGTGGCCGAGGCCACGCTGTCGTCCCCCTTGCTCTTCAGGTAAGCCAAAGTGCAAGCCAGCAGGGTGCCACCGATGCAGTACCCCACCATGTTGACCTGGCTCACACCACACGCGGCCTTGGCAGCATTCATGGCGGCGATCGCCCCTTCGATCATGTAATCGTCGAAGGTCTTGGCGGCCAATTTTTCATCCGGATTGACCCATGAGACGACAAAGGTCGTGAACCCTTGATCGGTCAGCCACTTCACCAATGAGTTCTTGGGCTTAAGATCAAGGATGTAAAATTTATTGATCCACGGCGGGATAACAACAATAGGTATTTCAAATACTTGTGGCGTCGAAGGAATGTATTGGATTAGCTGGATAAGATCGTTCTGATAGACCACTTTGCCCGGAGTGACGGCGATATTCTCGCCCACTTTGAAAGCGGTTTCATCGGTCATGGAAATGCGCAGGCGGCCTTTGCCTTTTTCCAAATCCGACAGGAGATGCTGCAGGCCTTTGACGAGGTTCTCGCCCTTAGTCTCGGCGGTCAGGCGCAGCACTTCGGGGTTGGTCATGGCAAAGTTTGTGGGCGCCATGGCGTCGACAAACTGCTTGGTGAAAAAGTCCACTTTTCGTCTGGTTTGCGAGTCCAGTCCGTCGACTTGGTGCACTGTGTTTTGCAGCCACTTGGACGTGAGCAGGTAGGACTGTTTCAGGTAATCGAATACCGCGTTTTCGGACCAGGCTTCGTCTTTAAAACGGCGGTCGGATTTGTCAGGTTCAATGGTGGCGGGGGCGGATTGGCCCATCATGCGCAAGGTGGCGTTGCGCCACAGGTCCATGTAGCCGGTCCACAAGTTCACTTGGGCCTGCATCAGCTTGGTGGGGTCAGCCATCATCTGGCGGGTTAATTCCAGGAAGGCCTCGCCAATGTTTAAGGGGTCGCTGATCGCGGATGCATTGGGGTGGGCCGCGTTCTTCGCTACGAAGTCCTGAATCAGGCGCTGCGAGCGCTCGGCAATGTCAGCCATGACGGCGGACATGTCGTCCGGGGTGGTGGCGGGGGCGGTCGGAGGCGGGGCTGTAGCAGCGCCGGTGGATTTGGGGGACTTTTTCTCTGAAGCAGACGTGGTGCGCTCAGCCATGAAATCGTCGTTTTTTTAATGCCTTGATGGCCCCGTTCGCGCTATGCAGTGGGATCATCTGGGGTTCAGTCTAGACGGCGGCTGGGGACCGCGAAAGATAAGATTGCGAGAGATTTCGTGGTTCTTGTCCGTCTTAATCGTGAATCTTAAGTGATTGAGAATAAACAAAACGTTGATGATGTTAGGACGCTACATGAAGTCCGGGGACGCTCAGTTTCAATCGCATCAGTTCCAGGCACGTCTGCGCTTAGGCACAGCCATGCTGGTGGTGACCATGTGCATGGGGTCGCTGTCGGCATGTACGACGGTGAAGAGCGGTTGGCAGAGCACCAAGGACGCTGTGGGTGGCATCTTCAGCCGCGACGACAAAGCCGCGCCGCCCGATCAAACGGCTGAAGCGGATGGCACTGAAAAACCTGCTGAAGCACCTGCGGCTCCTGCTGCGCCGATGACCGGTGGGTTGTTCATGGGCTCGGGCAGTGCAGCCAGTGCGTTCCAAACATCGCAAGGCGGATTGAGCGCGGCGCCAGCGCAGCCAGCGGCTCCGGCTGCGGACGAGAAGAAAGCTGAAGAGGAAAAGCCCGCACCGAAGAAAGCAGCGGCCAAGCCCCCAAAGAAGGCCCCGGAAGCGCCCAAGGAAGAGAAAAAAGAAGAGCCCAAAGTTGATACAGCCAAGGCGGACACCAAACCGGTCGTCGATACCGGTCGCGCAACCGAAGGTCTGCTGGCCGATAAAACCAAGGCTGATTACACCGAGCAGGGTGGTCGCCGTGAACCGGTGACTGTGCGCCCCTTAAACGAAAATGCCCAGACCGCTGAAGCCAGTGCTCCGCCGCGTCCTGCTGCAGCACCGGTTGAGCAAGTTGCGCGCCTGCAGGGTCAGTTGGATGCACCGACACAAGCAGCCCCCGCACCAGCTAGAGAATCTGCTCCGGCGGCAACGGCCAAGCCCGCCCCGACGGCGGCTGATTTGGCGAACCGTTTGAATGCGCCTGCGCCGACACCCGGGCCAGGGATCCCCGATACACCGCCGGCGGCAGCGCCCGTCACGCAAGCGTCGATCCCGGCACCAACGCCTGTTGCGCCGTCGGCTCCGGCTGCGCCAGTCCAGGCTTTGATTCCGGCAAACCCGACATCTCCGCCGCCCTCGTATCCGAGCCAGACGTATCCAAGCCAGGCGTATCCGGCCCAGCCCAACTCAATAGCTGGCTATGGTGATGATACACTGGTGGTCGATAGTTCAGGGACACGCGGCGGCCGCAATGTGGTGCCGCAGGTGGCCAGCGCGGGCCGCGGTAGTTTCGACCCGGGCAATTCGTCCGTCTCTTCGGAAGTCGGAACTGTCTTGTTTGCCCCTGGCAGTGCCAACCTGTCCGCGCAAGCCAAGGCGATCCTGGCCGATGCGGCGCGGTTGCGGACCCAAGTGGATGGCGCGATCCGTGTCGTCGGTCGAGGCAATCAGGCGGCGGCCCGAGCGGCTGCCGTCAGCAAGGAACTGCGCCGCTTAGGCGTTCCGGCGTCACGGTTATATGACGGTGGAGCCGACAGTACGGTTCTGGGCGATGCGGCAGATATCTACCTCGATTACTAACATTATCGCTCCAATCGTTCTGGCTGCTTTAACCTCTTGACGAAGCGCTGGCCAAAGCGCACCCCTTCATTTTGCTATGCTACCCCTCTGGCTTTGCAGTCCTTTCCGGCGGTTTTGGCTGCCATAAAGGCTTCAAGGTTCGGGGCTAAAACATCGAACCATTTTTCATCAACATAAGGTCAACCCCAATGGAGTCCGAGTTCCACCGCATCAAACGTCTTCCGCCCTACGTGTTCGCTGAAGTGAACGCGATGAAGGCGAAAGCGCGAGCGGCGGGCAAGGACATCATCGATTTCGGCATGGGGAACCCGGACTTGCCCACACCCGCGCACATCGTCGACAAACTGACGGAAGTGGCGCGCGATCCGAAAGCCCATGGCTATTCGGCGTCGCAAGGCATCAAAGGTTTGCGTAAGGCCTTCGTGAATTACTACCAGCGCCGCTTCAACGTCGACCTGGATATGAACAAAGAGGTCTGCGTGACCTTAGGCTCGAAGGAAGGCTTGGCGAACTTGGCATCGGCGATTACCGGTCCAGGCGATATCATCCTGACCCCGAACCCAGCCTACCCGATCCATCCGTTCGGCTTCATCATCGCCGACGGCGCGGTGCGCTATCTCCCTTATCAGCCGGGCCCTGAATTCATGGCGGCGTTAGACCGTGCTGTGAAGTTGTCGGTACCGAAGCCGAAAGCGCTGATCTTAAATTACCCGTCAAACCCAACCGCATGCGTGGCGGACTTGGACTTCTATGGCCAAGTCGTCGATTTCTGCCGCCATCACAGCATCTACATTCTGTCGGATTTGGCTTACGCTGAGATTTACTTTGACGGCAATCCGCCGCCCTCAGTGTTGCAAGTGCCCGGTGCGAAAGACATTTGCATCGAGTTCACGTCCATGAGCAAAACCTACAACATGGCCGGTTGGCGTGTGGGCTTTGCGGCTGGTAATCCTGGGCTCATCTCAGCGCTCGTGAAAATTAAGTCGTACCTGGATTACGGCGCGTTCACGCCTGTCCAGGCGGCGGCCGCAACCGCATTGAACGGCCCGCAAACCTGCGTGGAAGAAACGCGCCAGATTTACAAAGAACGCCGTGACGTGTTGGTGGAAGGCTTGGCGCAAGCTGGCTGGATGATCCCCTCACCTCCTGCGTCGATGTTTGCGTGGGCGCCAATCCCTGAGCAATTTAAGCACTTGGGCTCGCTGGAATTCTCCAAACTGCTGTTGACCGAAGCAGACGTTGCTGTCGCGCCGGGCACAGGCTTTGGTGAAGCAGGCGAGGGGTTTGTGCGGATCGCGCTCGTCGAAAACAAACACCGTATCCGCCAAGCCGTGCGCAGTATCCGAACGTTCTTCGGAAGCCAGGGCGTTCTGAAAAACTTTGATAGCAAACGGGCTGCGAATTCGTGACCTCACCATTGAAAATTGCTGTAGCCGGCCTCGGAACTGTCGGGGCCGGTACTTTAAAACTGTTGAATGCCAACGCCGGATTTATTGCGGCCAAGTGCGGCCGCCCGGTTGTTGTAACGGCCGTCAGTGCGCGTGATGCGAAGAAAAAGCGTGACGGTGTTGATCTGGCGAACGTGAAATGGTTCGACGATCCGGTGAAGATGGCGGCGGACGCCGATGCTGATGTCATCGTTGAACTGATTGGTGGTTCGGAAGGGCCAGCACGCCAAACCGTTGAAACGGCCCTGGCGAAAAACCGTCACGTTGTTACAGCCAACAAAGCATTGCTGGCGCATCATGGTGTCGCCTTGGCGGCAACCGCTGAAAAGGCTGGCCTGACACTTGCATATGAAGCGGCCGTCGCTGGCGGTATTCCGATCATCAAGACCTTGCGCGAAGGTTTGGCGGGCAACGCCATTCAGCGCATCTACGGCATCTTGAATGGTACATGCAATTACATCCTGACCACCATGCGTGCTTCGGGCCGCGACTTCGGTGACGTGCTGAAAGAAGCGCAGGATTTAGGCTACGCCGAAGCTGATCCGTCATTCGATATCGATGGCGTCGATGCCGCGCACAAGCTGGCGATCTTGGCCAGCGTTGCGTTCGGTACTGAAGTTGATTTCAAGAGTATGCACATCGAAGGTATCCGCCGCATTGGCGCGTTGGATATTGCCTACGCGGAACAAATGGGGTTCCGCATTAAGCTGATCGGCCATGCGTCACGCGAAAAAGGTGGCATTACCCAGCGTGTGTATCCGTGCTTGATCTCGCCTGACTCGCCCTTGGCCGCTGTTGAAGGCGTGTTCAACGCGGTGGTCACCGAAGGCGACTTCGTGGGCCGCTCTGTACTTGAAGGTCGTGGCGCTGGTGCAGGTCCGACGGCCTCTGCTGTTGTGGCCGACATCATCGACATTGCCGCAGGTCGCAAAGTGCCGACGTTTGGTGTGCCTGTGGGCGCTTTGAACAAAGCCACGATCGTGCCGGTCGCCGAGCGTGTCGGTGCTTATTACGTGCGTTTGGTGGTTGTTGATCAGCCTGGTGTGTTTGCCGACATTGCGGCGGCGTTCCGCGATGAGTCGGTTTCGATGGAATCGGTTCTGCAACGGGGCCGCAACGAAAATGCGCAAGTGAATGTCGTGATTATCACGCACGATACGCAAGAAGCGCCGCTGTTACGTGTGTTCAAAAAGCTCGAAGCCAACAAAGCTGTCGTCGAGCCGCCGCATATGATCCGCATCGAGCGGTTCCCGGCACCATAATTTCTATGAGGGGATAAACTAATGTCGATGCAAGATCCGAACTTCGCCAACGTTTTGGAGCGCAACCTGGCGCTGGAAACGGTGCGCGTGACCGAAGCCGCTGCACTGTCAGCTTGGCGTCTGGTGGGCCGTGGTGATGAAAAGCAAGCTGACCAAGCCGCTGTGGATGCGATGCGTAAAGCGCTCAACGGCTTGAACATCAATGGCACAGTTGTGATCGGTGAAGGCGAGCGCGACGAAGCCCCGATGCTTTATATCGGTGAGAAGGTTGGGTCTGGTGAAGGTCCGCGCGTTGATATCGCGCTTGATCCGCTGGAAGGCACGACCATTACGGCCAAAGGTGGTCCGAACGCATTGGCTGTTATTGCCATGGCGGAGGCGGGCAACTTCCTGAATGCGCCGGACGTATATATGGACAAAATCGCGGTGGGTCCGGATTTGCCAGACGGCGTTGTCGATCTGGACAACACACCGCTGCAAAATCTGAAAAACGTGGCCAAAGCCAAAGGCGTTGATGTGGACGATTTGCTGGTGTGCATTTTGGACCGCCCGCGTCATGCCGATTTGATCGCGAAAGTTCGGGAATCTGGTGCGCGTATTATGTTGATTGGTGACGGCGATGTGTCTGGTGTCATTGCCACCGCTGAAGCGGAATCCGGCGTTGATGTGTACATGGGATCGGGCGGTGCGCCGGAAGGCGTATTAGCTGCGGCAGCCTTACGCTGCATCGGTGGTCAGATTCAGGGCCGTTTATTGTTCCGTAACGACGATGAAAAAGCCCGCGCGCGCAAATGGGGCATTACCGATCTGAATAAGAAATATTCGATCATGGAAATGGCGAAAGGCAACGTAATGTTCGCCGCCACGGGTGTTACGACCGGCCCGATGCTCAAGGGTATCCGTCGCACGAAACATGGTGCTGTGACGCATTCGCTGGTTATGCGTTCGAAGTCGGGCACGGTGCGTTACGTGGAAGCGTTCCATCGCCTCGACGGCGAAGGCAATAAAGCTGTTAAATAATCGCCATTTGGATGAATGCATCGCCGTCACTGTTTGACAACCTGACGTCCTTAAGCGGGCGGCAGTGGCGGCTGCACTCCATTGATAACCGTCTTGTCGAGCGCTTGGTGCGCGAGGCCGGTGTGAACGATACGCTTGCGCGCGTGTTGGCCACACGCGGTGTCACGCCCGAAACCGCGCACGACTTTCTCCATCCAACATTGAAATCACTTATGCCTGATCCCAGTGCGCTGGCGGGCATGGATGAGGCCGTCGCGCGGCTGGTAAAGGCGATCAACGCCAAAGAAAGTATTGCGGTATTCGGTGATTACGATGTGGATGGCGCAACGTCATCAGCATTGCTGAAACGCTTCTTCCGCAGCATCGGCATCGATCTTGTTGTTTATATCCCCGACCGCATGAAAGAGGGATATGGCCCCAACGCGCCTGCCATGCAGCAATTGGCGGCACAGGGCGTGAAGGTGGTGATTACGGTTGATTGTGGTATCACCGCATTTGAACCGCTGTCGGTGGCTAAAAATGCAGGCCTGGACGTGGTGGTGGTTGATCACCACAAAGCCGAGCCGCGGTTGCCCGATGCGGCTGCGGTCATTAATCCCAACCGTCTGGATTGCACCAGCAAGCAAGGCCACCTGGCCGCGGTTGGCGTAACATTCCTGTTTGTTGTGGCGCTAAATCGTGCGCTTAGAACGTCGGGCTGGTATGCGGCCAACAACATCACTGAGCCTGATTTGCGCCAGTGGCTGGATATTGTGGCGCTGGGTACCGTTGCTGACGTTGTACCATTGATCGGATTAAATCGCGCTTATGTGCTCTCTGGTTTGAATGTGCTGGGCAAGGGCGCTAATGCAGGGTTTGCGGCGCTGCGCAAAGTCTCAGCCATTGAAAGTGCGCCGAGCGCGTATCATTTGGGTTTTATGTATGGTCCGCGGGTGAACGCCGGTGGCCGTGTGGGGCAGGCGGACTTAGGCATTCGTATTCTCTCGACCGAAGATCCTGATGAAGCGGCAGCCTTGGCGCTTAGGCTTGATGATCACAACCGTGAACGCAAAGATATTGAAGCGGCTGTGTTGGCTGAAGCGATTGAGCAAATCGAAACACGCAATGAAGATCGGTCTGTGCTGTTCGCGGTGGGGCAGTCATGGCATCCGGGTGTGATTGGCATTGTCGCGAGCCGTTTGAAAGATCGCTATGATCGGCCGACGTGTGTTGTGGCGCTGGATGGCGGCATGGCCAAAGGCTCGGGCCGCTCGGTGCGTGGTGTTGATTTGGGTAAGGCGGTGTTAGCCGCGCGGGATCTCGGGTTGTTGTTCAACGGTGGCGGCCACGCCATGGCGGCCGGCTTCACGGTTGAAGAAGCACGGTTGCCTGGGTTTATCGACTTTATGGAAAAACACGTCGCGGCCCAGGTGGCATCCGGCGGCAGTGTGATGACGCACGATCTGGATGGCGTATTGTCTATCGATGCGGTCACGACTGAATTTGCCCGCATGTTGGGCGAACTTGAACCCTACGGCGCAGGAAATGACGAACCGCGGTTTGCTGTGGTGGATGCGCAAGTAGCGAAGGCCGACATTGTCGGGACGGGTCATGTGCGCTGTTTTCTCACCAGCCGCGCTGGCGGCCGTTTAAAGGCTATTGCCTTCAGAAGTGCGGATTCTGAACTGGGTGTGGGCCTGCTCAATTCAAAGGGCCGTACACTGCACTTAAGCGGTAAAATCCAGCTTGAAACATGGCAGGGGCGCACCAATGCGCAACTGCTGATCGACGATGCCATGTTTGCGACATAATGCAGTGCAGTACACGCGAATTTCGCCCATAAAACCAAGCGATTCCTTTCGTTGACCAGAGGTGGGCGGTCGTGCCAGTTTCGCTCACCGCCGGGGCCGGCCCGCTTGTTTTGTAGACATGCGCGCGACGTCCGGCATAACCAAATTACGACGGGGGACTTGAATGTCTGTCATGAAGAAAATTGTTGCTGGCGTGGCGATGGCTGCCGCGATGGCGTTCGGCGCTTCGGCTGCCCATGCACAAGGTGCAGAGTTTGACGGCACCAGTTTCTCCTGCCTGCAATACACCAGCGCGTCGGCTGAAAACTCGTCGACCAAAGCGCAAGCTGGTTTGGCTAAATTGTGGATTGCGGGTTACCTGTCGGGCTTCCACAAGGCGCAAGGCAAACTCGATACTTCAGGCGATACGAAAGCCGCTGAAGCCTTGAATTCTGATCTGGCGAGCAAGTGCAAAGAATTCCCAGGAGCCACGATTTGGGCTGTGGCTGCAAAGTTGGCTGAGTCGGGTCGCAAGCTGCCGACCATTCAAGAAACCATTGATACCGGCGCCTATACCTGCGCCATGCATGCCGATGCAAAGGCTGGTTCTGCCGCTGATATGATGAAAGCTGACTTGGCTGACTTGTGGGCCTTCGCCTTTATTCAGGGCTTCAAGAACTTTACCGACAAGGAAATGGTGATCAACTTGGAAAACAAGCCGTTGCTGACAGGCGCTGTCACACGTAACTGCGGCAAGAATCGTGAAAAGACATTCCTTGATCTGACCGCCATGGTCGCCCAAGCCGTAAAGCTGGGTGGGTCATAAGCTGATTTGATCTGCTGAAAAGCAAAAAGCCCGCGAGAAATCGCGGGCTTTTTTATTGGTAGTGAATTATTTGCGCTTACGTTTGCGGCGCCCAGGTTTCGCATCCGGCAACTCTGAATCGCCATCGCCCAGGGGGCGCTGCATCAGCACAGCGTCGGCCCAGCGGCCGAATTTAAAGCCTGATGAACTGAGCGCGCCAATCACGCGGAATCCGTGGCGGCTATGGATGGCCAGGGATGCTGCGTTGGTACTATCGCCAATCACGGCAATCATTTGGCGGAAGCCCAAATTCGTACAGCGCTTAATCAACTCGCTCATCAGCGCATTGCCAACGCCGCGGCCTAGCATATCTGGCGCAATGTAAATGGAATCCTCGATAGTGTAGCGATAGGCCGAGCGTTCGCGGAAAGGTCCGCCATAAGCGTAACCCGCCACGCGCTTGCCGATCATGGCCACCAGCCAGGGCATTCCCATGGACTTCAGCTTTTGCCAGCGTGCGGTCATTTCCGCAACCGTTGGAGCCTCTTCTTCGAATGAGGAGGTGCTGTTCAAAACATAATGGGCATAGATTTCTTGGATCGCGGCCATGTCATTCAGGTCAGCGACTGTGACCCGAACTTTCTTGGACCGTGATGATGACTGAGCGGATGAAGACATAGCTTTAAGCCACGTAGTTGCTGTTCATACCTTGGATTGGTTGTTTGCAAGCTTTCCTAGGTTTTTACAAGGTTAAAACTGCGCAGAAGGCTAAGGCCGGTTGCCATCAGGGTGTCATGATCCGAATACTTCAAACCGCGATTAACAATTCAAACATGCTTCAAAAAGCGACCTGTTTTACGCTGCCATTTCTTATCGTATGATGGGATTAAGGTGATAGAATTCTGTGGTGTGGGTTTTTAACACACCTAGAGTGGCATTTTACTCGTCTTGCGTTTGTTATATTCATGCCAAATATTAATTCCCATTTGGGTCAGGTTGCCGATTTTCAATATCATTACTCTCCGGCACTTCGGGCGAGTCTGCTTCTCGCCCAGCGCGCTGAAATTGATGCCGCGCACATTCAGTGTAAAGCCGAAATCGCTTTGAATGATGAAGATGGATGGGCGCATGATGCGTTAGGTCTCATCAACTGCCACGCTTTAGCCGTTAACCCAGTGAGTGGTCTTGTTATCCGGGAAGCAGGTGAATCTTTTCTGCGCGCACTCAGTTGCTCCCAGCCTTCGCCGGTTTTTGTGATCCATGCAGTCAATTTTTTTTGTGCGCTGAATTATTTCAGTCGCGCAGTCCAGATTGCGCAAATCGGAGTTGATGTGTTTGGTGCCTTACCCGCACTGCAGGTGTGCTTGGCTTATAGCTTATCACGTGTAGATCAGGGCGATGCGGCACGTGATATTTTTAGGAAATTAGTGACTGCAGCGCCTCACGATGCATTTTTATGGGACAGATTTGCACGCGGCATGCATGCGTGTGGAATGATAGACGATGCTATTAAGGCTTTTGAGACGGCGTTGCAGCTTGATCCCGCAAAGCTGCAGGATTTTGGCTTACCGCTCAGCAACTTATTACTTGCTGTTGGGCGCAGGACTGAGGCCATTGCCACGAAGGAACGATACAACAATTTGTATGCAACTCCCAAAAATGAGCGTGGGCAGAAATTCGCTGAGATTGAGCGCCATGGCACACCCGAGCAAATACATGCCTTCTGGGAGGATATTGTTGCGCGTGAACAGACCTTTGCTGATCCTGCTATTGAAGCTGCACAGTACTACGCGCGGAAAGGTTTAGTCTCACGCGCGCAGATGATGATACAGAAAGCCATAAGTCTTGCTCCTAAAGTTGAATCTAGCCCACAGTTACAAACGCTTACGTTCGGACTTACACGAGCAATACCCGAGGTGGCCGCTCTCGCGTCTCGGTTACCGGATGCGCGTCGTGTCCCGAGTGATGACATTATTGTGGTTCGTGGGGCCGCGGATGACGATGTTCTGAATTTTATGAAACACTACCGGGCTGCTCATCCGGCCACCTTTATTATATTATCAACCTGGGCAGAAACCGATCCTCTCATCCTGAATGAGGTTTCCAATTACTTCGATGATATCGTTTTGAATGAACGACCATCGGTTCCCGGAATAAGTAATATTAATTTTCAGCTGGTTTGTGCGGTGAAGGGTGTTGAGCGGGCTCGTGCATTAGGGGCGAAAAGAATTATGGTGACTCGAACCGATCTCGCATTCTTACGCCCGGGCTTGTTAGCGTTACTGAGCCAAAAAATGCTTGCTCACCCGCCAGATGTTGCAAAGACGCCTAACTTAAAGCAACGCTTGGTGATCAGTGATGTCTTCACGCAAACTGTGCCATTATATCACGCATCAGATATTTTTTGCTTTGGGATGGCCGAAGATGTGGCGATGTACTGGGCTTCGAGTGAACCAGTTGTGACAAGCATAGGTCCAGAAGTATATTTGGCCCGCGAGTTTGCCAAGCGCGCGGGCCGCATTCTGTCCTATAATTTTGATGATTCTCTTGCCGCAATCCGTGATCTGTTTGTTGTCTGCAATGCCGAAGAATTGCAGCTTTATTGGCAGAAATATCCAACCTGGCCGAATGCAGATCTTCGCACGCAGCGTGGCGTTGTGACCGAGCGTGTTTGGAGTGGCCAAGACGAGATCGCTATTAGAATTTCGGCCGATTTGCTTCCACGCATTGAACTGCCTAGCCAGTGACGCGCATGAGCAAGTTCTGCAGGGCCGCTTTTTTATGTAATTACGGATTATTGAGCAAGGTCACACTGACCCGCAGTTATAGAAATCTGAGTACTTTGCGCGATGAAACAGTCTCAGCCCCCACCGCTATCAAATGGCCCGGCACAATACTATCAGGAGACCTTGGCTCTGCATCGGCGAGAGCTTCTTGTCATGTCGGCGTGTGGGTGGCTGTTATCGCACGTGTAATATCAGATCTTGCGATGTGGGGATGACAGCGTCGTTGATGAGCAAAGAATTCTTGGACTCTCTGGCGCAATGCTCAAAGCTTGCGCAAGCAGGAGATGTGTCCCAAGCCATTGCGAAGTGTAGCGCTCTGGTGCGCGAGGCGCCCGAGTTCGGACACGGGCACCATGCTTTGGGCGTGTTACTGTGGCGCGCGCGCCAGTATGAGTCAGCATTGAAATCAATGCATGCTGCTATTCATCGCCCTAATCCAATTATTGATTACTTTGCTGATCTTCGGTTCGCGCTCACCGCAACGCGTCAGTTGCAAGCTGCATTACGTGTGGCTCGTCGTGCCGCGACGCTATGGCCGGAAAGTACTGAAGCGCGCATCATGCTCGCTCAATCCCTGGCGCAATGCTTCCAGGCTGACGAAATGCATGCAATATTCAGAGCCCTCATCGCTGCTGAGCCTGACAATATTATATATTGGGAAAGCTATGCGCGTGCCGCAGAAATGGTTGGGGCGACCTCTGATGTTCTAACGATGTGTGAGCGCATTTTGCGCCGCGATCCGGGAAAAATTCTGACGTTTGGTGTGCTTTATTTCAGAGCGCTTAAAGCTGTTGGGCGTGCAGCGGATTCTGCGCGATATCGCGATGCTTTAATCGATCACTACATGAAGGCTCCGGAAACGAAGCTCAAAGCGATCGGATTTGTTGATGCTTATATAAGCGCTTCCGCTGCGGAAGTGCATTGGCGCGCATACGCAGCGGAAAACCCGAGCGATCCGCTTGCCCTTTACAGCATGGCAAACAATTTGGCGAGCCAGGGTAAGTGGGATGCTGCTGAACGTATGTTGGAAGCGGCTCAGGCGTTAAAATTAGATGAGGGAGTTCAAGCAAACCTCACGACTCTTGCAAGGTCTATTCAGCAATATATCCCAGCACTCAAAGCTGCGGTATGCCAACCCTTAGCGCCTCGCATTCCTATTAAACGAAATATGATTGTTATCCGTGGAGTCCTAGAGAAGCAATTTGTAGATGTGATCAAACATTACCGCGTCCTGCATGGTGATCATTTCATCATTTTGTCCACCTGGAGCACATCTGATCCTGATCTGCTGGCAGAAATTCAGCCATATATCGATGATTTGGTTCTTAATGCGCTGCCGCAAATTCCGGGTATGGGGAATTTAAATTATCAAATTCAATGCGCAGCGTCGGGTGTTGCGCGTGCAAAAGAACTCGGCGCAGAATATCTTCTTCTCACGCGCACAGACGTCGCTTTTATGAAGCCCAATCTAATGGCTGAATTTATCCAAGCGATGGCCAATGACAAACCAGATCCACACCAAACGCCAGGCTTACGCCATCGTTTGGTTGTATGTGAGTATTGGTCTTTTCTTGAGCCTCTTTATCATTTGTCGGATTTGTTTTGTTACGGGCATGTGGATGACGTTGCCCAATATTGGGCGCTTGAGCATATGAGTGATGCGTGCTTGACGCCGGAAATTACACTGACGCGTGCTTTTGCTCGTAAAGTCGGGAGAATACTTGAAAATGATGTGGCTGATGTTGTCGCGGCGGCCCACGATTTGTTCCATATGAGGGAAGCATCTTCCTTACAACTTTTTTGGCTTAAATATCCAGCGGCGAGCAACTCACCGCACTACCATCATCGTACGATTATCTTGCCGGAGATGCTTACATCGGGCTCTAGAAGTGTAGTATGACCATTCCACAATTCAGTTAGCTCTTTTCTTTCATGGCCTCGGTTCCATATGTCATCACCTATCTCCCCAGCCTCATCTGAAATTGACGCGAAATTTGAACAGGGCCGCACGTTCCATCAGATGGGACAACTAGACCAAGCGGAAGCAATATACAGCGATGTTCTGGCGCTTGATGCCAAGCACTTCGATGCAATGCAGTTGTTGGGAGTCGCAGCTTTCCAACGAGGCGATGCGGCGCGCGCCGAAGAACTGATTAGCAAGGCAATTAGTCTCTTCCCCAACGATGCCTCGTTTTATTGCAACCTGGGGAATGCCCAGCAAGCGCAAGGAGATTTAGAAAATGCGCTTTCCAGTTATGAGAAAGCCATTGCCATGGACGCGGGGTATGCGGGGGCGCTGTTCAGCCGGGCCCAGATTTTGCTGCGAACAAGCAGAACAGAGGAAGCTATTGCTGGCTTTGATGCAGTTATTTCGATTGCTCCGCAATTTTTTCAGGCGCATTTATTTCGTGGCGATGCCTTACAGCAACTTGAGCGCTTCGCAGAGGCCGTAACGAGTTACGATAACGCATTGGCGCTTTCTCCAGCGTTAGTCGAAGCTCATGTCAATCGTGGCATGGCTCTCGCCGGGTTAAATGATCATGCGGCTGCTATTGTTAGCTACGGTAAGGCGATTGAATTGCAGCCAGACCGAGTTGAAATATATTTGAACCGCGGCGCGGCATATGCTGAACTAAAGCAATACAAGGAAGCCGTCGCTGATTTTGAGACTGTGTTGCGACTTCGCCCCGACAATGCCGATGCTTACCTTAATCTCAGCAAGGTGTTTCGTGCGTTAGGACAATTGGCTGACTATGTCGCAGTGCTTGATACTGTCGTTGCTCAGCCTTCGGCGCCTGCGATCGCTTATTTTTACCGCGGATATGCATTGTATGAGCTTGAGCGATATGAAGAAGCGGTTGTCAGTTACGATCAAGCGTTGCTGCGCGCGCCATCTTCGCCCAGCACATTTCAAAACCGTGGCCTGAGTTTAATGCGGTTGGGCCGCTTTGAAGATGCGATCGAGAACTATAATCGCGCGCTGGCGTTGAATCCCAATCTCCCAGAGCCATACTCTGATCGTGGATTGGCATTACATGATTTGATGCGGACCGACGAGGCCATTGAAAGTTATGATCAGGCGTTAGCCTTGCGACCTGATGCCGTGCAGCCCCTTTTTAACAAATCTTTGGCATTGCTGATGCGTGGGGATTATGCCGAAGGTTGGAAACTGTTCGGCAGTCGGCGTAACGTAGCGATTGATAAAAGTTTCAAAACATACCCACAACCAGAATGGATTGGGGGAGAATCGTTGGCAGGAAAGACTGTGCTTGTTCACAGCGAGCAGGGATTGGGTGATGCTCTGCAGTTCTGCCGTTATGTTAAACTTCTCGCACAACGAGGGGCTCGCGTTCTGCTTGAGGTGCGTGGACCGTTGGTTGAATTGTTGCGTAATTTGGAAGGCGCTGCTGAAATCATAAAAAAGGGCGATCCAATTCCGGATTTTGATTTCCATGTTCCGATGATGAGTTTGCCTCATGCGTTTGGAACCGAGCTTTCTACAATTCCAGCTGATGTTCCTTACATCCGCGCTGACGCTGCTAAGGTCGCTCATTGGCGTGAAAAATTGGGCCCAAAAACAAAGCCACGGGTGGGTTTGGTGTGGAATGGCGGTTTGCGGAACGACCCGGCGTTGCGGATTGCGAATGCGCGCCGGAATGTATCTTTAGAGCATATCGCTGCTTTGAATATGCCCAGTGTTGAGTTTTACAGTTTGCAAAAAGGCGAGCCGGCCGAATCTGAATTCCGCGAACGCCGCGCCGATGTGTGGCCCACGTCCAATTTGCATGACTATGTGCCGGAGTTAAAAGACTTCTCGGATACGGCGGCTTTGATTGAAAATCTTGACCTTGTGATCACTGTTGATACGTCAACAGCCCACTTGGCAGGTGGCATGGGCAAGCCGGTATGGATTCTCAATCGCTTTGATACATGTTGGCGCTGGATGCGGGACCGCACCGATAGCCCGTGGTATCCAACGGTGCGCTTGTTCCGCCAAAAGAAGCATGGCGATTGGGCTCCTGTCATCGCGGACGTGAAAGAAGCCTTGCTGTCTTTTAAGCCGTAATCATTGTTTGGTGATTATGAAATAAATTAGGGCCGCGCCGATAATGCCGGTGCGGCCCTAAACGCATTTATCATGTTGGTAATGTCTTAGTCTTTAAACGTGTGAATGACGCGGCGTGAACTGCGCTCCACAATCACCGGCTCGTCATTCACAATTACATAGCTGTAGCGATCAGGGTTCACGACCTTCACGGTTTCCGGCAGCGGATAAACCGTTACGTTTGATGGCAGAGTAGCGCCAACGCTGACGTCCAAAGCGGGATCACTGACCGGTGCGTATTTCTTTACTGTCGAGTATTCCCGGATCATTGTGCCTTGCTCATTGGTCCAGGTCGTTGTGGTCGTTTGTGTCACTTGGGCAATGGCCATGCCGGCGCCAGAAATGAACGCAGCTGAGGCAATGAGCGGAACGAGTAATTTCTTCATCTGGGATCTCCTCTCCAGATTTGTTGATACGACCCTCAGCCACGCAAGAATGCGGTGAGGAGCAATTTCAACGGCCCCTTAGAAGTTTTTGTTCCTGGTCTAATTTAGACGAATTCGCCCACAACAAGGCATGCTCCGGTTCGCTTGCGAAAACCCATGAAGGCTATTTATCGACCATTGCTTCTTGGTCTGCGGTATAGCGCGGGCCTGCAATTGCGCCTGCGCTGAGCTCTTGGTCAAGAGCACTCAATTCATCTGGCGTTAATGTAATGGAAATAGCGCCAAGGTTTTCTTCGAGATATTTTTGACGCTTCGTTCCCGGGATGGGGATGATGTCGCTGCCTTGTTGCAGCAGCCAGGCTAATGCGACCTGTGACGGCTGCGCGTTGTGGGCTTGTGCGATGCGTTTGACGACATCTAACTTCGCCATGTTGATGTCGTAGTTATCGCCCAATAGGCGCGGGTAATTTTTGCGAAAATCTTTATCGCCATATTCTTCCGCGCGTTTTGCCGTGCCGGTAAGGAACCCGCGGCCCAACGGGCTGAAGGGGACCAACGCAATGCCCAGTTCACGGAGTGTAGGGATTATTTCAGCTTCGAGTTCACGGTGCCATAACGAGTATTCGCTTTGAAGGGCAGCTATCTGGTGGACTTTATTAGCGCGGTGCAATGTTTTAGCGCTGACTTCCGATAAGCCTAAATGGCGCACTTTTCCCTCGCGGACTAATTCAGACATCGTGCCGATGACATCTTCGATGGGAACGCTGGGGTCCAGGCGGTGTTGATAGAACAAATCGATGCGATCTGTGCCGAGGCGTTTCAATGACGCTTCAGCGACGCTGCGGATATTTTCGGGGCGGCTATTTAAGCCAGCTTTGATTTTGCCGTCTTGAATGTTGAAGCCAAATTTTGTCGCGACAAAAACATTGGCCCATCGTCCTTTCAGGGCACGACCGAGCAGTTCCTCATTCACGAACGGCCCATACACCTCGGCGGTATCAAAAAACGTGACACCCAGATCTAGCGCGCGGTGAATTGTGCGAATTGACTCTGCATCATCTGGCACACCGTAAGAATGGCTCATCCCCATGCAGCCCAGGCCAAGTGCTGAAACTTGCGGACCGTTGCGGCCAAGGGTTCTGAGCGGCATAGCCATGAATGCTCTCCTGTTTTACTGCGCGAAGTATAGGGGATCGGTGTTAGGCATGAGGGGACGTGGAAACAACGAAATTCAATTGTCCGTCCGTATTGTCGGCGCTGACCGCTACCTGTTCATACCGCGCGCGTAAAGTAACGCGCGCCATGCACTAAATAATGACGATGTTTGTGCTGAATTTAAAACGGCTGGAATGGCGTCCCCACGGGGATTCGAACCCCGGTTACCGCCGTGAAAGGGCGATGTCCTAGGCCTCTAGACGATGGGGACCTAGCCGTTTGCCGCCCCAGTGTGGGCGGCTGAAGGAGGGCAGGTCTTAACGGTTAGGGCAGGGAAAATCAAGCCTTTCAGCGCTTTAAAATGAGCGCTGAAAATGGCGGAAATCCTAGGGTCCCCAAGCTACCCGACCCTCAAGGCCCCCCTAAATCAGCTTAATTTCGGCCAGGCGTTGGCGCAGATAGTCGTGGGCCGTGATCGGGCTTGGGTACTGGTTCGGATTCTCGGGGGAAATACAACCGGGCAGCGTTTCAATCAGATAGTCGGATGCGAAGTGCTGAAAGAACGGCATGGAATAGCGCGGGAACGCTGCCCGTGCCGGGCCAGGGTTCACCACCCTGTGTGTCGTGGATGGCAGGGTGTGGTTGGTCAGGCGCTGCAGCATGTCACCGATGTTGACCACGACACAGTTTGGCGGCGGGTCGATATCCAGCCAGTTCCCGTCGCGGTCTTTCAATTGTAAGCCGGCTTCTTCTGCGCCCAGAAGCAATGTGATTACATTGATGTCTTCGTGAGCGCCAGCGCGCTCGCCGGTAGCATCCGGAGACACCGGCGGATAGTGCAGCAGGCGCAGAATGCTGTTGCCCATCGCGACTTTGTCGTCGAAGAAATGCGGATTCAATTTTAGATAAATGGCAATGGCGCTGAGAATGCGTAAGCCCAGCGTATCCAAGGCTTCGTAGAGTTTGTAGGTCGCCGCCGCGAAATCAGGGATTTCAGCGACTTCAATATTGGGGGGCATGAACGATGCGAATTTATGCCCTGCTGGTAAATTGCGGCCCACATGCCAGAACTCTTTCAGATCTGCGCGCGCAGCACCTTTGGCAGTCTCGATGCCAAAAGGGGTGTAGCCCCGTTGACCGCCACCATTGGGAATAAGGTATTTACGTTTTACATCTTCAGGCAAAGCAAAGAAGCGGCGGGTGCGGTCAAAAGCGTCGTCAATCAACGCTTGTGGGATGCCATGATCTGCGACAACAGCAAACCCATAACGTGCAAAGTCGCTGCCCAGGTCATGCGCAAATTGGGTGATATTTTTCTCACCCGTCGCAATCGAGCGGGGTGTAATTGCATTCTTCGCCATATTGACTCTCGTGCGTTTCAAATCACGCACGATTGAGAGCAAAGAACCTGCGGCGGTCAAGCCCAGATTCTCTGCCATGTCCGGCATATTCAGTCGCTGGGAGCGCTAGACCGGAAATGCCCGAGCCGTCAGTGCGCGTACGTGCACCGGATTATTGGTTCGCAGGTTGAGTTGTTGAAACTTCTGGCGTGAGACTTCCATTTCTACCAGTTGTTTTGCCCCTTCAACGGCGAGGTCAATGCGAACAATGGACCCCAACACCGAGACGTGACGGACAATTGCGGGCTGACCAAACGTCGTGCGGCCATCCACCACTTCGATGTCATGCGGGCGCACATAAGCTAAGCCTTCGTTCTGTTGCGTATTGGCGGGAATGCCTTCCACAACCACATCCTGACCCCAGAACGAGGCGCGATCATTTCCCAGCTTGCAGGGGATGCGATTCACGTTGCCCAGAAATTCGTACACAAACGGTGTTGCTGGAACATCGTACACGTCGCTCGGCGTGCCGGATTGCACGATCTCGCCGTTGTTCATGACGACCACGCGGTCTGCCAATTCCAGGGCTTCTTCCTGGTCGTGGGTTACGAATACGCTGGTCAGGCCCATTTCGTCGTGCAGGCGGCGCAACCAACGGCGCAAATCTTTGCGCACGCGTGCATCCAGCGCGCCAAACGGTTCATCCAGCAGCAGCACGCGCGGCTCAATAGCCAATGCTCGCGCTAACGCCACGCGCTGACGTTGACCGCCCGACAACTGCGTCGGGAAGCGGCCTGCTAAGTTGCCCAGTTGAACCAGTTCCAACAGTTCTTCGACCCGGCGTTTGATATCGCCGTTTGAGGGGCGTTGGTTACTTGGCATGACGCGTAAACCAAAGGCCACGTTTTCAAATACGCTCATGTGTTTGAAAAGCGCATAGTGCTGGAACACGAAACCCACGCGCCGCTTGATCGTTGGGTTGTTGGTGGCATCGACCCCTTCAAAGGTCACTTGGCCCGCATCGGCGAACTCAAGGCCTGCAATGATGCGCAGCAGTGTGGTTTTGCCAGAGCCTGACGGTCCTAGAAGCGCGACAAGTTCGCCCTCCTGAATGGCCATGTTGATATGGTTCAGGGCATTGAATGTGCCGAACTGCTTTGACACGTCTTTAATGTCGATGACGGCCATGTCTTGATCCTTCTTCTTTTAAGCGCGCGCAGCCGAGATATCGCTGCCGTGACGCCACTCAAGAGCACTTTTGATGACTAACGTTACAAGGGCCAGAAATGCCAACACAGAAGCGACGGCAAAGGCGGCGATAAAATTGTATTCGTTGTAAAGAATTTCTACGTGCAGTGGCATGGTGTTGGTCAAGCCTCGGATATGACCTGACACAACGGAAACGGCGCCAAATTCGCCCATGGCGCGCGCGTTACACAATAGCACACCGTATAACAGCGCCCAACGCACGTTCGGAAGCGTGACGCGGAAAAACATCTGCCAGCCATTTGCGCCCAATGAACGCGCGGCTTCCTCATCTTCGGTCCCCTGTTCTTGCATCAAGGGGATTAATTCGCGTGCGATAAACGGGAAAGTGACGAAGATCGTCGCTAAAACGATGCCCGGCACAGCAAACATGATTTGGATATCATGTTTGCCCAGCCATTCTCCCAAGAGACCCTGTGCACCAAACAGCAACATGTAAATCAAGCCTGCGATTACAGGCGAGACCGAGAACGGCAAGTCGATGAGGGTAATTAGAACATTCTTGCCGCGGAATTCAAATTTAGCGATCGCCCATGAGGCCGCGAGGCCAAACAACAAGTTGCTTGGCACTGCAATCGCTGCCGCAATGACCGTAAGTTTTATTGCTGAAATAGCATCTGGCTCAGTAATCGAATGCCAATAACGTTCGAGCCCGCCTCGCAAACCCTCGATAAAAACCGTGAGAAGCGGGAGCGCTAAAAATAAAAAGAGGAAGCCCAAAGATATGGCGATCAACAACCATTTGACAAATGGCGTCTCACCAACTGGGCTTTGATGCTTCGACAAAGGAGCTGACACGGAACTCATGCTTCACCTCCGCGCACGCGCGCCCAGCGCTGGAGCAAGTTTATGACCAGAAGAATAACGAACGCAACGGCTAGCATGACAACGCCAATGGCGGCCGCGCCTGCATAATCGTATTGCTCGAGTTTACCGATAATCAGCAACGGTGCGATTTCAGAAATCATTGGCAAGTTACCGGCAATAAAGATTACCGAGCCGTATTCCCCCAACCCACGCGCAAAGGCCATCGCATATCCCGTCAGCAATGACGGCATAATGGCTGGAAAGATAACGCGGCGGAATGTTTGCCAGCGGGTTGCACCTAAACTGGCAGCCGCTTCTTCCACTTCACGGCTTAAGTCTTGCAGTACAGGTTGAACGGTGCGGACTACAAATGGCAAGCCGATGAACGTGAGCGCAACCACCACGCCTAGTGGTGTGAAAGCAATCTTCAGCGGCGCGACCAAATGGCCAACCCAACCGTTCGGTGCGTAAATTGAAGCCAGGGCAATGCCGGCCACTGCGGTTGGCAGCGCAAAGGGCAGGTCAACCATAGCATCGACCACGCGCTTGAACGGGAATTCGTACCGCACCAGTACCCAGGCTGTAATTAAGCCGAATACGCCATTAATGGCCGCCGCAAGCAGTGCCGCACCAAAGCTAAGGCGGTACGAGGCCAGGGCGCGCGGCGACATGGTTGCTTTCAGAAACCCTTCCCACGTCAGGCCTGACGCTTTGAAGCCCATGGCGGCCAACGGAATGAGAACGATGACGCACAAATAAAACAGCGTGAAGCCCAGACTGATACCAAACCCTGGCAGCACTGAGCGTTTGACCAAGGTCCAGCGTGGCGCTTTTTGAGAAGCGCGCGCGGCGGTCGTGGTGCGCGAGGGGCGTGCGGCCTCGGGCACGAACGGCGGTACGGTGGCGGACATTTCACTCATTCTACAAAACACGCCAAGTCACGTGGAGGGCCACGCGGGTAGGCAGAATCCCGTTGAAATTCAGACTGTTGAGTTACCAAGAAGTGGGGGCTGTTTCAGCTTGCTCTAGCTCAATTTGGTCTTCTCATGCGCTTTTGCGGGATTTTGTCCTCTATTTTGTGTCCAGAGGAGACGAAGTTCATCCCAGACCCGGAATATGAATGCTGCCAGCAGGGTTAGGGCCGCAATTGCCAGTGTATTGAGGACCGATTCAATGCCACCGGGCGAGAGGGCATAGACGGCAAGGAGCAGGATGAATAAGGCCCCAAAGCTGACGGCAGTGCTCGTGTTATGGCGTGTAAAATTCAAATCCAGGTCGTGCGCAGTGCCGCCTTGACGTGTGATCGATGGACGGGCCGGAGGTTCACCTTCCAATGCATAAGCCCGACCATGCACCGTAATGCATGCAGCACCCAATTCCTCGGGGCTCCATAATTTGTCGGCGGATAATCCCACAGCGTAAGGATCAGTCATGGTCGGACTCTTCATTGAAGGGCGGATATTGCGGTTCAGATCTTTTAGAAATCCAAGTGTAGACGCGCAGCAAACGCATCACCCTTGGTTTCAGTGCCAACCGGATCGAGCGGCGTGTTGTCACCTGAGAAGCGCACCCAGTTAAACAGGAACTTGGTGTTCGGGTTCAGGTACCAGTTCAAAGCTGTTGTGACCGAGTGACCATCGTTGCCGATACGGCCGGTGACGGGTGTGTTTGCAAAGTCGAACCAGTCGTAACGTACCGCCAGTTCTACCGCACCCCAGTTACCCTTCAGCGGATTAAAGTTTGCTTTTGGGCGTAGGCGATCAATCGTGCCGTTCTTGTAGGTGCGCGATTCACCTGTTAGGAACCAACTGCCGTACACATAGCCGCCATCAAATGTGACGTTGGCTAACGTACCCAAACGGTTGGCCTCTAATTCACCATACTCTGACTGGATGGCGAACGGACCCCAAACACCAGCGGCTTCCAGGCCCCAGTAATTGATATCTTTCACCGACGTCAGAACGCCAGTGTCGGCAATCAAGCCGCCGTCAACACGGATATTCGGGCGGTCAGATAAGCGCAACGCATCCTTCAGCGTTGTGGTGCCGCTGGCTTGCTTCAAACCACTGCGCACGAAAGCGGATGCGCCAAGGTGTAACACTTGTTGATCGTCGGTCGAGTTGATCGGCTCCCACGTCGCGCGACCGTTGAAGCCCCAACTTTCGTCCGGCGCTGCATCGGCGCGGGCTGAGCTTTCGTTGTCACCAAAGATGCCGAATGCGGCTGTGAATTGCTCATTCACATATTGCGCGTTCAAGCCGATACGGCGTTCAGCGCCAGCATTCCCAAACGCAACGTTCGCGACACCACGCTCAATGAATGTGTTGTAGTTATCCGATGTGTTTGATTCTAAGCTGAACGGCGCTTTTTGCTGCCCAGCCGTGAACGTCCAGCCTTTGATGCCGCCCCATGACACATAAGCATCTTGGATGGCTGTCACGTTGCCAGCGAAATCAACTTCCAAGCGCCATTTGAAGTCTTTGAAGGCGTCGCCTTCGGCGCCCAAACGCGCACGGCGAAAGGCAGTGCCTGTATTGTAGTCGTATCCACCAGCACGTTCGTTGAAGTAGACATAATCGGCATCAACAACGCCACGTACCTTGAATGTGAAGTTGCCTGACGGGTCAACGATAGTTGGTGACACATCAGCTTTCACCAAACTTGCGGCTTTGTTTTCAACCTTTTCCAAGCGTTCGGTGCGCCAATCGACTTTTTCTTCCAGCGCCTTGTTCTTGGCATCAAGCTGGGCATTTTTCGCATCAAGTTCGTTATTACGCTTCTCCAAACGTTCTAGGCGCTCTTCCAAGGCTTTAATGCGCGCATCTTCTGCGGGACCAGCGAAGGCCGCATTTGACACAGCCAACCAACTGATTGTTCCCAGCAGAAAAAAGGCAAGGTTCGAGCGTTGAGTAATCATGTGATTCCCCTTGTGTTATTTTAATTATTCAGAAAACGACTTACGGCGCGTAGATTTGGTCGAAGATGCCGCCGTCGTTGAAGTGCGTCGATTGCGCCTTCTTCCAGCCGCCAAAAACTTCATCAATTGTGAACAACGTGATGCTTGGCAGTTTCACCGGTGACTTCGCGGCCGCTTCATCTGAGCGTGGGCGGTAGAAGTTCTTGGCGATGATGTCTTGGGCTTGAGGCGTGTACAGAAACTTCAAGTACGCTTCCGCAGCAGCGCGCGTACCTTTAGCATCGACGTTCTTGTCAACTAAAGCAACTGATGGCTCAGCCAAGATGCTGACGGTGGGAGCAATAATTTCGAAGTTATCCGCGCCAAATTCTTTTTGGATAAGATAAGCTTCGTTTTCCCACGATAAGAACACGTCGCCGAGGCCACGCTGTGCAAAGGTAGTGGTGGCGCCACGTGCGCCTGAGTCAAGCACTGGAACGTTCTTGAACAGAGCCTTGATGAAGTCCTGTGCCGCTTTTTCGTTCCCATTGTTGGTGCGCAATGCATAGCCCCATGCTGCCAAATAGTTCCAACGTGCACCGCCTGAGGTTTTCGGATTTGGCGTAATAATCGACACCCCTGGCTTCACAAGGTCGTTCCAGTCTTTGATACCTTTTGGGTTACCCTTGCGAACCACGAACACGATGGTGGATGTGTAAGGCGCGCTATTATTGGGCAGGCGCGTGATCCAATTGTCGGGTAGCAATTTTGCTTTATCGGCGATGGCGTCAATATCGTAAGCCAAAGCTAACGTTACGACGTCGGCTTTCAGACCATCGATGACTGAGCGCGACTGACGGCCAGAGCCGCCGTGTGATTGCTGCACAGTCAATGATTGACCGCTGGTTTGTTTCCATTGCGCGGTGAATGCTGCGTTGATCTCTTGATACAGTTCACGTGTCGGATCGTACGAAACGTTCAGGAGCTTTAATTCCGCTTTATCTTGAGCTTGGGCCGTAACTGACGCACCGAGGCTGACGCATGCCATAACGCTCGCGGCTGCTACGGTTAACAGTCGGGATTTTAGCATTTTAAAGGTTGCGTTGGAGGTCATCGTCCTCTCCTCATAGTTAATCAATGGCACGCAAGCGACATCGCGGCGTGTGCGAAGAGAATGATCTATATAGATGGGAGTTCCGCCAAATCCGATCAGCCGACAGATTTGGTAGGGAATAAAAACGAGGAATTTTCTACTACGGACTGGTTCAAAAGCAGCGGAAATCCGCCGGCCTTTAACTATCGGCCCAGGGTATCGGCCAGGGTGGTGTGGTCTAAAATATCCGATATCGAATCACGGACTTTGCGCATGATTTTGCGGATAGAGCAGCGTTTTTCGTCCACACAATCTTTGCATTTTTCGTAGCCGGTCAGGCTTGCGCAGGCGATGGGGGCAAGGGGGCCGTCGGTATAGCGAATGATGTCGCCAATGGTGATCTGCGTGGCTTTCTTAGCCAGCTTATAACCGCCATTGCGGCCGCGGTGACTGGCTACTAATCCACGTCGGCAAAGATCCAGCAAAATCTGCTCTAAGAACTTCTGCGGAATGCGTTGTTCTTTGGCGATGGCCGATGACAAAAGACGTGCATCAGGCTCTTGAGCAGCTAGGGCTTGCAGCGCCCGTAAAGCATATTTTGAACGCTGGGTCAGCATGACGACACAACTCTAATTATAGCCGGTTGGAGCGGTCTTGATTGTGTGTGCAGGCTTATAAAATGCTCTGCGTCGGGTTGCAATTGTTGCGGGCAGAGCGGCCAAAAATGGCCTTAAAGAGTTATATCTTAAAGACCGGCCAGATCGACTTCTGCCAGCCAGGCTTCCAGGTTTTCGCGGCCAGCGGCGGATTGCAGCAGCGGGGCGGTTTGGCGGGAGAGGGCGTTAACCCAGTCTTCCATGCCTATATCTGTATCGGCCACGGGGCCAGCACCGTCGCGGGTTTGGCGCAACAGGTCACTAACAATCAATGTCAATGAACTCTGGGAAGAGAAAACCAAGCGCTCGAATTGTACGCCCATGACCCAAATCGCCCTAAGAGAGGGGGTTTATGAAGCCTGGACATTGCCGCGAGAGTATTAAAATTCCCTCAAAAAGAACTGTAATCCCTAGGACAATATTTTGCGCTGGGCGGCGCAGGAAAGCTCAAACGAAAAAGGCCCCGCTTTGCAGCGGGGCCTTTCAGAAAGGCTTATAACGCCGTTAGGCCGTTATTTGGCAGCCAGAGACCACAGCTTGCCCAGCTTGGCATAAGGCGTGCCAGCTGTGATGGACGCAAAGGTCTTTTTGGCTTCGCCAGGTTGCTTGGCTTCTATTTGAGCGACGCCCAGGCGCAACTTCGCGCGGTCAGCGTCTTTCGGGCCCTTCTTGATGCCGGCGTTGATCAGCTCAATGGCTTTGGCCGTGTTGCCGTAGCTCAAATAAGCTTCGCCGGTTTTCACCAGGAATTCGCCGTTCGGAGCAGCTTGAGCTTGCTTCTCAGAGTCTGCCAACGTCTTTTTATCGGCGTCGGCTTGTGTCTTGGCCATATTGGTCAGGCGCGTGTCGCGTTCGGTCTTTGCACCGACAGCTGCCGCTGCAGCCATTGCTTTTTCCGCTTCGCCAGGCAGAGCCGCTTGGATGGCCAGTTCTGCGATTTCACGATATTCATCGGGTTCAAGCTTTGCGCCGACATACATCCGCAGGCGATAGATCTCGAGCGAGAACTTGCCACCTTGGTTGATGTCTTTTTCTTGCAACTGGATCAGCTGTTCCCAGTATTGGCCCTTCGGATACAGAGCAACGATCTTTTGCAGCGCGGCGGTGAGGCCAGCTTCGTTTTTCTGCTCGTACTCAGCGCTCATCAGCAATTGCAGCCAATCTTCCTTTGGCGTCTTGCCAGCTTTTTCTGCCGTTTCGACAGCAGCTTTCAGCGACTTAGCTGCGTTCGGGAAGTCGTTCTGCAAATAGTAGGCTTGGCCCACCATCATGTGCATGTCTGAATCGTTCGCGTTCTCTTTCAGATACTGCCCGCCGTACTGGGTGACCTTCGGGTAGTTTTTATTTTGATAGTACAACTGCGCGACAGACTTCGCGGTCGAGATCTTCTGATCAGCAGGGGTGAACTCGCTGTTCAGCGTGGTTTCGAAGCTCTTTGCAGCGCCTGCGTAGTCTTGCAGGTTCACTTGCACATAACCCAGCAAGTTCGCGATCGCATAAACTTCATACGGGCTCTTGTCCGGAATAGCGTTCGCTTCGTCGATCTTAGCTTTCGCCTCTTTCCAGTTCTTCGCCGTGATCGCGTCTTGCGCAGCCTTCAATGGCTTGCCGACTTTCGGGCTGACTTGCGGACCCTTTTCTTTCTTATCTTGGGCGACAGCAACCGACATTGTATGCGGAATAACGGCTGCACCAAACGCCAGTGCGCAGGCCACAGTCAAAACGCGCATCGACACGCGGCCAAAGTTTAGTTTGCTCATACGTCCTCCTATTGACGCCGTAGACCTGTAAGGTGCGGCCCGATTACGGCGAATTTATTGTATATACTGCTCGTTGCCGGCGAAGCCGATCTTTACAACCCCGTTACGCTGCGCGGTTGCCAATACTTCAGCCACTTTGCCGTATTTGGCCAAGCGGTTGGGGCGCAAGTGCATTTCAGGTTGCGGTTCCTGTATTGCGGCTTGCTTCATGTAGCGTTCCAACGTTGCCTGGTCGGCCACAATGTTGCCATCCCAGGTGACAGTGCCATCAAAGTCTACGACGAGTTGGATGATCACCGGCTCAACTTCTTGCGGCGGAGGGGTGCTTGTCGGACGCGGCATGTCCAACTTCACTGCGTGCGTTTGGATCGGAATAGTGATGATCAACATCACCAACAGCACGAGCATCACGTCGATCAACGGTGTGGTGTTCAAGTCCACCATTTCCGTTTCGTTATCGCCGCCAGAAGAGCCAACATTCATACCCATTTAAGTAACTCCGTTAGATTTTCTGGTTAGCGACCACCACCCTGAATGGGTTCAGTGATGAACCCGACTTTCAGGATGCTGGCGCGTTGGGCGTTAACGATGATTTTGCCGATGGACTCAAAGCGCGCATTCTTATCGCCACGAATGTGGATTTCAGGCTGCGGGTCCATGGAGGCAATGCCTTTAAAGCGGTCGAGGAGGGCGTTGTAATCCGGGAGAAGAGTGTCGTTCCAATACAGACCACCATCTGAATCGACCGCGATCACGATGTTTTCAGGCTTCGTGACTGTGGCAATGTTGTTGGCGTTCGGAAGCTCGACGGGCACCGTCTTAATCACGACCGGGATCGTGATCAGGAAGATGATCAACATCACCAACATGACGTCCACCAGCGGAGTGGTATTGATGGCGGCTAAGACTTCCTCTTCGCCATTGCCTTCATTGGAACCGACACTCATACCCATAGGGGGCTCTCCAGGATTATGCAGTTAAATAAAGAAGTAGTCGCGGCTCTTACGAGCGCGCGACCTTCTTGTTGCCACTCAGCAGAACAGCGTGGACGTCGGCAGCGAAGTTACGCACCGTTTCCAACACGACCTTGTTACGGCTGACAAGCCAGTTGTAACCAAGCACGGCCGGGATAGCGACGGCCAGACCGATCGCGGTCATGATCAGAGCTTCACCGACCGGGCCTGCGACTTTATCGATCGAGGCTTGACCAGCGATGCCAATGGCGACCAGGGCGTGATAGATGCCCCACACGGTGCCGAGCAGACCGACGAACGGCGAAGACGAAGCAACGGCAGCCAGGAACGGCAGACCTTTTTGCAGCGTGCTTTGAACGTCGTTGGTGGTGCGTTGCAGCGAGGTGGTGATCCAATCGGTCAGAGCGATTTGGTCGGTCAGCTTGCCTTCATGGTGTTCGGCAGCTTTCAAGCCTTCTTCAACGATAGCGCGGAAAGCGCTGTTTTTTTCCAGCTTGGTCAGACCTTCGCGCAGGTTGGCGGCATTCCAGAAGCCGTTGGTGGCGGTCTTGGCATGGTTGAACACAACTTGTTGATCCCACAGGCGGGTCAACAGGATGAACCACGAACCCATCGACATGATGACCAGGATCACCAAGATGCCGCGAGCAACGAAGTCACCTTGCGACCACAAAGCTTCCAAACCGTACGGGTTCGAAACTTCGGCGGTGTCAGTAGCAGGAGCAGCGGCCGGAGCAGCTTCAGCAGCCGGAACGGCAGCAGCGGCGTTCGGATCAGTCGGGGCCGGAGCGGCCATCGGATCGGTTGTCGCCGGAGCAGCAGCCGGAGCGGCCGGTGCAGCCGGGGTCGTTTGAGCCGAAGCTTGGCTCATGGCCAAGGTGCCGACCAAAGCGACGGCGGCAATGCCTTGCCAAAGTGAACGTGTGAAAGAACTCATAGTCATATCCTCCGCGATAAAAGCTAGATGATGGATTTCAGATTAATTGAAGTACGTAAACGTTAGTCGGTGATCTTGAATGTGACCTTCACGCGATGCCACATCGCTTGAGGCTTGCCGCCAACAGTGCCGGGCAGGAAGCGCCACGAACGGCGGGCTTCTTTTTCGGCTGCTTCGTCAAGCTTCGGGAAACCGCTGGTCTGGTCGATCTTCACGTCGGCAACTTTGCCTTCTTCATCGACGTACAACAGCAGCGTCACAGAACCTGCTTCACCCGCACGCTTTGATGATGGCGGATACTCAGGTTGTGCGTTCGGACGGCGTGGGTTGGCTTTCGGCAATACGGTCGCAGTCGATGGCGCAGGGGCTGCAGCGGGGCGAGCGGTTGTCGCTTGCGTGATCGCTGTAGCGGCTGGCGGAGCTTCCGTTGCGAACGAAACTTCCGGCGGCGGAACAAACGGCGGCGGCGGCTTGTCGAACTTCGGCGGCGGCGGCGGCGGCTTGTCCTCTGGTTTAATTTCTTCTTCGATGATCTTGGTTTCGATGGGGCCCTTGATCACTTCAACGACCGAGCGCGCCAAGCCTGTGATCAGGCCGTACACGATGAGGACGTGAAGAGCGGCGGTGACCAAAAAGCCAATTCCGCGCTTCGTCAGGATACCACCGGGTTTGTTACGCTGTGCGTAAACGTTCATATACTCGACCCTCTTTGTGGCGGCGTGAGGTTAGGCACGCCGTTAACCGAGGATGAGCCTCTGATTTTAAGCCATAAAAGTTCGATAGTGTTTCAAGGCAATGTGTATAGGAATTTCAGAGGGGCGACTCCCGGGGCGTATAGGAATCTCATAAAGATCAGCACACGCTAAGATAGAGTTATGCGGTGCAGCAAAGCGAAAGTTATGAAAATAAGCCTTTCTCAGGACTTATCCACAAGCCGCCGTAATTTCAAAGGGATAGCTAAGGTGCGAAATATCGATTCGCAACTAATCGTGTAGTTGTAACCGGTAACCGACACCCGACTCAGTGAGTATGTATTCGGGGCGCTCGGGGTCTTTTTCCAGCTTTTGGCGGATTTGCCGGATGTAGACACGCAAGTACTGCACATCTACGGCCGTTTCGTGGCCCCAGATCTCTCGGACAAGGTGACTGTGGGTTAAAACTTTGCCCGCATGGATCACGAGATGCTGAAGGATGTCGTACTCCTTCGGCGATAGTTTCACGTCTTCACCCCGTACGCGCACGATGCGTTTGACCAGATCAACCTCGAGATCACCTGTGGTGAATGCAGGCTGCGTGCCTTGCGAGGTAAAGCGGTGACGCATGGCAGTGCGAATACGTGCCATCAATTCATCAACGCCGAAGGGCTTTGTCATATAGTCGTCAGCACCAGCATCCAGGGCCGCGACCTTTACTTTCTCATCCACGCGTGATGATAGAACGATAATCGGAATAGTGGATTGTGCGCGCCAATCGCGCACCAGTTCTAATCCATCACGATCAGGCAAGCCTAAATCCAGAACGATCATATCGGGCTTTTCATGGCGCGCTGACCACAGGGCTTTCTCAGCCGTGTCGGCCTCGACGACACGGTAATCCTGCACCGCGAGCGTGTTTCGGAGGAAACGTCGGATCGCAGGTTCGTCGTCGACAATTAGAATGGTGACTTTGTTCTCAGGCATTGACCGCAGTCTTTAACGGGACCGGGACTGCAGCGCTAGCGCTGATAATCGGGAACGTCATGGTGAAGACAGCGCCGCCAGCAGGGCGGTTGGCCGCTATCAGCGTGCCGCCCATGGCTTCCACAAAGCCTTTGGATACGGCCAAGCCCAGGCCCGTACCAGCGCGGTACTTGTCGATAGACTTCACCCGGTAGAAGCGGTCGAAGATGCGCGCCAAGTGCTCGCCAGGAATACCTGGGCCATTATCCTCCACCGAAATCACAACCGCCCCTTGGCGTAAGAACGCGCGAATGACAATGCGGCCGTTGGCGGCGGTGTATTTCACCGCGTTGTCGATGATGTTGAATAACGCTTGCTCGGCCAGCATGAAATCGAGCGGCGCCATTGGTAAATCAGGTGTGATCGCGGTTTCAATCCGTGTGGCGCCCGACGAATTGCTGAAGCGTTTCAGTACAGCGCCCACCAAGTCCGTAACGTCGATCATTTCGCGCTTAGGCTTCAATACGCCCGTATCAAGGCGCGTAATGTCGAGCAAGTTGCCGAGATAAAGGTTCAAACGTTCCGACTCTTCTTGCGCCGTGCCCAGCATTTCATCGCGCGTGCGGTCATCGTACATCACGCCGTAGTGCCGTAAGCTTGAGATGGTGCCCAAGATCGATGCCAGCGGCGTTTTGAAATCGTGGGTCAGCGATGACAACAGCGCGTTGCGGAAGTTCTCGGTTTCCTTAATCAGCCGTGCTTCTTCAACGCGCGCTGCAAACGTTGCGCGTTCCACCGTGACGGCGGCATGGTTGGCCAAGGCATCAAGGAGTTTGCGTTCAGCAGGCGCCAACTCGGCACCTTGCACGCCAGGCTTCACGCCCAGCACGCCGACGACGCCTTGGCCGGTGCGCAAGGGCACGAACAGGTGCGTTGCACCGGGCCACACGCGGAAGTCGCCGCCAGAAGGTTTGCCGTGTTCCCAACACCAATTGGCCGCGTTGCGGTCCGCGTCCGAGAGCGGCGTATTGGGCGGCCACGCCATGATCGGATCAAGTTGGAAGTTTTGCGACGGGCGCAAAATCACCACATCCACTTTCAACATGGCGTGAATTTGCATGATCGCGGCTAAGATCAACTCATCGACGTTGCCGATGGCGGCCAGTTTTTGACTGAACGCATAAAGCTGATCGGTAATGCGCGCGTTCGATTCAGCGGTGGCTGCTTGATAACGCCCGTGGTCGGCCATAGCCGAAGCAAACGCGGCCACCATGGTGAAGATCATAATCGCCCAGATGCTGGAAGGATCCGACACTTCGAACGATGATCGTGGTCCGCCCAAGAAGTGCGTACCTGCCATGGCCGAGAGCAAGCTGGCCCATAGGCCCGGGCGGAACCCATACAACGCCGCGCTGATCAGCACTGAGGGCAGGAACACCAACATGATGTTGGAAGCCCCCAGCCAATCTTTCACGGCCGTGCCTACGCCCAAGGCCACAACCACTGCTAAGGTTGAGACGCCGTACGCGATCAGTGATGGATAAAACTTCTTCACCAGAGCCTGTTTTGGTTGAGAGCGGGTATGGTTGCCGCCCCCCAATTTAAGTCCGAAATCGAGTTTCTGGAATGCTTATCAGGCCGAAGGAAGCCCTTGGACACCCTTAATATTACGCAATCTTGAGAAACAGGGTTATCCGCCCCCAAAAAAACCGCATCTCCCGCCAATTCTTGACCCAGGTCATACGGTGCTGTCGCTTTTTGCCTCATGCTCCCCCTCATTGAATAGGGCGAGTGAGATCCACCGAGGGGCGCATGTTCATTAACTTTTGGTACGTCGCGGCGACATCCAGTCAACTGACCGATAAGCCGATGCGCATTAAAATGCTGGGGCATAACTTCGTGCTGTTCCGCGACAGCGCCGGAGTGGCGCACTGCCTCTCAAACGTGTGCACCCATCGCGGCGGATCCTTAGCTGGTGGCAGAGTCCGTGGTGATCACATCGAATGCCCTTACCATGGCTGGCAGTTCGACGGTGTTGGGATTTGTAAAAAGATTCCATCGTTAGGTCCGGTTGATGGCGTCAATAAAATCCCGAGCCGCACCAAAGTTGATAGCTATCCGGTCCAGGAAAAGTATGGCTTGGTGTTTGCCTTCTTAGGTGATCTGCCCGAAGCCGAGCGACCGCCCATCATGGACATCCCGGAGTGGGGCCAGAACGGCGTGCAAGACGGCTGGCGTGCCACGGTGCAAACGCCCGGCGTTTGGAAGATTGATTACAAGCGCTCCATCGAAAACTCGATTGATCCTGCACACAATGAGTACGTGCACGATACGCATGGCTTCTCGGGTGCGAACGATGAATATCGTGTGCACAAGCTCGATTTCAAAGAAGCCCCTTGGGGCATCGGCTTCTTCAATAAAATGTATTCGCCGCCGCTGGCCGAAGCGAAAATGCGTGCAGCCTCAGGGCGTACAGACGATGCCTTCATCGAAGCAGGCACCGGCAGTCATGGGCCGTCGATGGTGTGGACGTACATTCACCCATCGCCACGCACTTTCATTCATCAGTACTTGTTTGAGACGCCCGTCGACGAAACCGAGACACGTTTGTTCCTTGTCACGCTGCGGAACTTCATGGCGACCGAAGAAGACGACAAGCGCATCATGGAACGAAATCTCTACGTCGCAGTACAAGATCAAAAGGTTCTTGAGGATATCGAGCCTGCTGGCACCCCCGAGACCAATACGCACGAAGTATTCATGCCCGCCGATGTGCCAATCGCGCGTTACCGCGAGTTCTGCAAAGAGTGGGAAGCGCGAGGCTGGCGGATCGATTTGGCGAAAGTCGCCCGCCATCGTGCTCATACAGTTTATGCGATCCCAAGCCCTGAGCGCCGCCGTGCCAAGGGGTGGGTGATCGACCCAGTTCCACTGATCGCGCCACTTACCTCTGTACAGGTGGCCGCGGAATAGAATTTAGCAGTCATCTCTTCATGGCTTCCCTCTGAGTGACTGCTGAAGAGAGCGGCGGGGTGTGCGATGACACTCCGCCGCTTTTATTTCTAGTTTAATTTCGGCCTAAATTCGCTGCTGACCTTGCCCCCTAAAGCGTGCTTCAGTTCAAGAAGCGCGGGGAGGCGATGATATGAAGGTTCAGGGCTCTACGGTTTTAGTGACAGGGGCCAATCAAGGGATTGGCCGCGGGTTTGTTGAAGTGGTGCTCGAACGTGGGGCCGCCAAGGTCTACGCGACCGCACGCCGCTCTGAGACACTTGCTGATCTTGTCGCGCTTGATCCAACGCGCGTCGTCGCATTGCCTTTAGACATCACTGATGATCTGCAACGCCGCGCTGTTTTTACCGCTGCGACAGATGTGAACTTGCTTGTAAATAATGCGGGCATTGCAGGCAGCGAAACAGCAGCTGAGCGCAGGTTTCTCTCAGCTTCCAGCCTTGATGACGCGCGCTCCGTAATGGAAACCGATTTTTGGGCCCATGTGGAAATGTGCCGCGGCTTTGCGCCGCATCTGATGAGAAATTCCAGCAGCCCATCGGGCAGCGCCATCATCAATATTATCTCTATTGGCGCGTTGTTCTGCGTAATCGAATATTCCAGCTACAGCGCTGCCAAAAGTGCATTGGCCATGGCCACCATTGGCCTGCGCGCTGAGTTGGCCCCGTCAAATGTCAGCGTGCACGGCGTATTCACCGGTGCTGTGGAAAGCCGCATGTCGGCGAAGGGGAATCATGCGAAAGCCACACCAGCCGAGCATGCGCGGCAAGTGCTTGATGCTGTAGAGGCCGGAACAGAAGATATCTATGCGGGCCTAGGCGCGCAGGCGATGTACGATGAAATCCGCAAAGACCCGGAAGCGTTCCAGCGCAGCCGGATTGAGCGTTACCGCAACAACCCGGTCAAATAACTACGCGTGTGGCTTTGCGTAGAATGCATCCAGGGCATCCATCAGGATGTTCATCTCGTCATCGGTTCCAACGGTGATGCGCAAATGGTTGGGCAGCCCAAACATCGTCATGGGGCGCACCGAAATACCTTTTGAGCGCAAGTAGGTATCGAGATCGGATGCTTTGCGACCCGGGGTATCGGGGAAACCGACGTTTACGAAGTTACCTTCCGTACCGGTAACGGAAAGGCCGTAGCCTTTGATGCGTTGAATCAGACTCTCGCGCCATTTGCGGGTATGTTCAATAATCTTGCGCTGAAACGCCACATCTTCCAAAGCCGCAATGCCTGCAGCTTGCGACGGCACAGAGACATTGAAGGGTGAGCGGATACGACCCACGATGCCAATGATCTCTTCGCACGCGTAGCACCACCCCAACCGCAAACCTGCCAGCCCGAAAATTTTCGAGAACGTGCGTGTCATGACCGTGTTGGTGGTGCTATCCACCAGTGATGCACCAGCATCGTAGTCGGGCTGTTCCACATACTCGGCATAAGCGGAATCAATAATCAGCAAAATGTCATCGCGTAATCCAGCGCGCAGACGTTGCAACTCTGACTTCGGTGTGTAAGTGCCGGTCGGGTTGTTGGGATTGGCGATGATCACTACTTTTGTGTTGGGTGTGACCTTCGCTAAAATCGCATCTACATCGGCGCCGTAGTTTTTGTCGGGCGCCTGTACAACAGTCGCACCTGTGGCCAGCGTGTAAATGCGATACATCGGGAAGGTGACGGTGGGGTAAATCACTTCGTCGCCTGGGCCTGCATAAGCCCGCACCAGCGCGCTTAGCAATTCGTCTGAGCCAATGCCCATCAAAATGCGCGCGGGGTTCAGGTTATAGAGCTTAGCGAGTGCTGAACGAATGGCAAACGCATCGGACTCTGGATAGCGCGACATACGTGCCGCAGCGTTCGCATACGCCTCGAGCGCCTTAGGGCTTGGCCCCAGGGCAGACTCGTTTGCAGACAATTTAATGCTACGTCCTTCAGCTTCGACAGTTTGGCCGGGCACATACGCCCGTATGTTTGTGATGCCAGGGCGTGGTGTGAGCGTAGAGGCCATACGTTTATGTCAGCTCTGAGTAGGTGGCGCGTTCATTGAAAGGCGGAACGTCATCAGGTTTGAAAGGATGATGCCAATTCCACACGCGATCAACGTGATCTTGATGCCGATGATATCAGCGACCACGCCCCACACAACACCGCCCAGCAAAATTCCCAAACTGAACGTCATAATGAACAATGAGATGCCGCGTCCACGCATGTTTGAAGGTAAACGCATCTGCGTACCAACCTGGAATGTGATGGAAACGTTGGTCCATGCAATTCCGTATATAAAGGTACATACCGCAGCCAGAGTAAGATCATGCACGTAAGCTAGGCCAATATATGCCAAAGCGGCGCCAATCACGCTGAGATGCACATGCATGTTCGGGGTGACTTTCCCGCTGAGACGGCTACGGCCGAACGCAACAAAGACCGAGCCAATGCCAACCCATGTCACCAATGTCCCAAATGTGCTGGGCCCGCCGCCCAGTTGTTCTTTCGCGACGAGCGGCATCAACGACAGCAATGCGCTCATGCAACTTGAAACAAGGGTCAGGCGGATCAACATGCCGCGAAAGCCGCGTTCGGTAATGGCGAAGCGCACGCCATTCCAGAGCGCTTCAGTAAAACTCTCACGCGAGGGCTGATAAAGTTTTGGTGACGGCTGGCGTAAAAAGAATGTGCCTAATCCGCCGTAGCCAATGGTGTTCACTAAAAATACGGAGGCAGAGCCCACAAGGCTGATCATCGCGCCGGCAAACATCGGCCCCAGCGACCGGCCAACATTCAGTGCAATGGAATTGAGGGTCAACGCTTGGGGAAGAAGCTCGCGTTTCACCAAATCCTGGATTACGGCCATGATCGCCGGGCCTTGGAGTGCGAACACGCTGCCGATGACAAGTGTGTGGGCCAGCAACGTCCACGGCCCAATCCATCCCATCCACGTCAGGAAGGAGAGGTCTAATGCCACGATGCAAATAACGCAGCTTAAGGTAATGATGTATCGGCGGCGGTCTACCTTATCGGCCAGAACACCCCCGGGAAGCGATAAGAAGATCGACGGTAACATGAACGAGGCCTGGACCAAGCCCAGCATCAGCGCGCGATTGTCTAGCGAGGTCATTAACCATGCGCAGCCGATACCATTCATCCAGCCGCCGACGTTGGTTGCGAACAGCGCGATATACAGCAGCCGGAAGTCGCGGATTTGCAGCGGCGCCCACAACGAGATATCTGAAGGAGAGTTGTGGTGCGGCGCGGGTATTTTATCAGGGGCACTCATGAGGATGACCCTGGCACATCAATCGTAACATCGCAAAATCCAACCCTGCCACTGCTCGCATATCGCGCAGGATATAACGTGAGGTGCAACCAAATGCCAAAGACAGACGTAACGATCTACCATAATCCGCGCTGCACAAAGTCGCGCGAAACTTTGGCTTTATTAGAGCAGAAAGGCATCCAGCCCAGGGTTATTGAATACCTCAAAACGCCGCCGTCTACGGCGGACCTTAAGTCGATCTTAAAGGCCCTGGGCCTGAAGGCTGTTGATATTGTCCGCAAAAAAGAAGCCGCTGAAGCTGGAATTGACCCAACCTGGCCCGAAGACAAATTAGTGGTCGCGATGGCTGAAAATCCAATCATTATAGAGCGGCCGATTGTCGTGGTAGGGGCCAAGGCCGTTCTGGGCCGACCGCCGGAAAACGTTCTTCGCCTGATCTGAGAAACAACGTGCAGGCAGGCCGGAATCTCTAGAAATTTTGATTAAATTCAGAGGTTTAGAGGAAAATTTCTGTTTAGGGTGCTGCGGCGGGCATTTTATCTACAAGGTATTTATATTCCATCTCATGCAGTGTTTAACAACGTCAGCGCACATTTCTCGCGTTTAGTTGACGGCTAAGGTGAAACAGACGCAGTTTGCGCAAAGGGGCCCTGCTACATATGGCGGGGAAGATGGGATTCTGGGCAGCCGTAGATGACGACGACTTCTCCCGATGTCGCGGAACCTTTCGCGTTACCGGGCAATATCTTGGACCGTTTGCGCGCGCTTCGTGCTGAGTTCAGCGAAGCGTTGGGCGAGCGTGTGCGTGAAGTGCGCTCCATCTGGGCCTCCATCGTGCAAAACCCGTTGGCGGAAAATGTGCCCGCAGGCTTGCAGAAAATTCACGAAGTTGTTCATTCGCTGGCAGGCTCAGGCAAAAGTTTCGGCTTCCCCCATGTTAGCATCGCGGCCGCACCTTTAGATGCGCTGTTCCGTTTGGTTTTGGAAGACGGCGACGCACTGAACAAAGAAGAAATCGCACAAGCTGAATTGCTGATACAGGAACTGGAAAAGTCTGCAAGGTTGCCGGGGGAAGCCATTTCCTTCGATGATAGCAAAGCCAGCACGATTAACAGCAATAATGTCGAGCGTGGCGCTATTCATGTTTTGATTGCTGCGCAAACGAACGACACGAAAGCCATCGAATTACACGACGCCATTTTGGATTTCGGTTATTCGTGCACGATCACGCCCGATTTAGGCTCGGTGCCGCATAATCTGATTCAAGGTGATTACGCAGTGATTTTTGCCGACATTACGCGCGGTAATGCGCATTTGTCGGTGTTGCGTAGTTCTAGTGCGCTTTCGCGCTTGCCGCTGATTTTGACATCGGCTCACGCTACCTTTGAGGAGCGTCTAAAGGCGGTGCGCATAGGGGCGTGCACTTTCATCCCGCAGCCATTTGAAATGCAGGATGTGATTAATGTCATTTCCTCGATTGAGGACACACACACGCAGCGCTCGTATCGTGTGGTAATCGCCGAAGATGAAAAAATCTTAGCGCAGTTCTATCAAGCTACGTTAGAGCATGCCGGCATGGATGTGCGCTTGGTGCACGAGCCCTCGAAGTTGCTCGAAACATTGTCCGGGTTTGATCCTGATATCATTCTCATGGACGTTTACCTGACGGGCTGCACTGGCCTTGAGTTGGCGCAGATTGTGCGTCAATTCCCGGCTTATACAACTGTGCCGATCTTATTCCTGTCGATGGAATCCCGATTGGAATTGCAGCTTCAAGCGCGTCACCTGGGCGGTGACGACTTTCTGGTAAAGCCGTTGCAGCCCGCGCAGTTGGTCTCGGCTGTGGTCAGTCGCTCGAACCGCTACCGCGATTTGAAGAAGCTCACCGACCGCGACAGCCTGACAGGCTTGCTCAATCACACTAACATTCAGCGTAACCTGGAACGCGAAATCAGTGTGGCGGCGCGTACAGGCTCGCCTGTGTCATTCTGCATGGTGGATATCGATCACTTTAAGAAGGTGAACGATACATACGGCCATGTGGTCGGCGACCAAGTGCTGATCCGCATAACCCATTTGCTGCGTAATCGTCTGCGTCGCGTTGACTATGTGGGCCGCTACGGTGGGGAAGAGTTCGCGATTGTCATGCCGAACACGGATGCGGTGACGGCATGTTCAGTTGTGAATGCATTGCGAGAGGCGGCCAACGAAGTGGAACACGATGCGGATGGTACCATGTTCCACATTACGTTTAGTGCGGGCATTGCCACCTATCCGCACTTCGAGACGACGTTGGACGTAACGCAAGCGGCTGACGAGGCTCTGTATGCCGCCAAGAATGGCGGTCGCAATCAGGTCGTTGTCGCAGAACCTCCAGCGAAGGCGCAGTAATCGGATATTCCAAGGCTCTGACATCAATTTCTGACTTGAGTATATTTGCCGACGTGACCACGCAGAAAAGGGGCCGCGCACAAGACGCGGCCCCTTTCTTTTTTCGATGGCCGGAATTACGAGGCGCCTAATGCTGCCGCTTCACTTGCGGCCCGTTGCATTTGTGCGGACATATCCTTCGCCACGGCACTCTGCTGTTCAATGGCAGCGCTGGTAGAGGCGACATACTGCTGAACCGCATTGATAGAATCGTTGATGCCGATCAAGGCATCGGCCACTTCACGGGACACAGACCGCACGCCATTGATCTCGGCTGAGATTTGCTCTGTCGCGCTTTTTGCCTGGCTGGCCAGATTCTTCACTTCCTGAGCGACAACTGCAAACCCACGCCCGGCTTCACCGGCGCGCGCCGCTTCGATGGTCGCGTTGAGGGCCAATAAGTTCACTTGATCGGTGATCTTTTGGATAAGAGTGACAATGCCAACCATCGCCTCTGCGGCATCGCCTAGCTTTTGTGTCGTAGAACCGGCTGCACCCACGCTATGAACAGCGCTGTCGGCGGTATCTTTCACTTTGACCATGTTCGATGCGATCTCGCCGACTGACACGTTTAATTCTTCTGCGCCGGCGGCTACATTTTCCATCTGTAAGCGCACCAGATCGCTCCTTTGGCGGGCGATCGTTTGTGCAGTTACATCAGAGGCGAATTTCACGACCTTGAAGGGCCGCCCGTTCATATCGAAGATGGGGTTGTAGGACGCCTGGATGTAGACCTCGCGGCCATTCTTGCCGATGCGCTTGTACTCACCGCTTTGGAATTCGCCACTGGCGAGGCGCTCCCAGAACATTTTGTATTCGGGCGATTGGCGCTGCGACGATTCCACGAACATGCTGTGGTGGTGCCCACGAATTTCATCCAAGGTGTAGCCAAGGGTGCTCAAAAAATTCGCGTTGGCGGTAATGATCGTGCCGTCAAGATTGAACTCGATCACGGCCTGCGATTTGCCAATCGCTTCCAATTGCCCAGCAAAGTTTGCGTTCTGCAGTTTGGTTTGCGTCACGTCCGTTGCAAACTTCACCACTTTGAAAGGGCGGCCGGTATCATCAAAAATTGGGTTGTATGTGGCTTGAATCCAAACTTCTTTCCCGTTCTTGCCGATCCGCTTGTATTCGGCCGCCTGGTATTCACCACGCCCTAATCGCGCCCAGAAGGCCGTATAGTCGGCACTGGCCCGATAAGCTGGATCCACGAACATGCTATGATGATGGCCTTGAATTTCGCCCAGACGATAGCCCATGACATTCAGGAAGTTTTCGTTGGCATTCAGAATGGTGCCATCCATTTTGAATTCGATCACGGCTTGCGCCTTGCCAATGGCGGTTAACTGGCCTGCGTAATCCAAATTTTTGCGTTTCTGGTCTGTAATATCGGTTGCGAACTTAACGACTTTGAATGGACGTCCATCTTTATCCATCATCGGGTTATAGGTCGCTTGAATCCAAACTTCTTTGCCGTCCTTGCCGAGGCGTTTGTATTCCGACGCTTGGAAGTGGCCTTGCTTCAGTTGCGCCCAAAAGTCGCGGTATGCATTACTGTTTTTCTCATCCGGGCTCACAAACATGCTGTGATGCCGCCCCACAATCTCCTCAAACCGGTACCCTAATAAACTTAAGAAATTTGCATTTGCTGTAAGGATGGTGCCATCCAATGCAAATTCGATTACGGCTTGAGATCTATTGATCGCCGCAATTTTTGAGACCCTTTCATATTCTTCTAATGCGCCCGAGAAGCCGAGTAACCGCTTGATGTTGAATTGATGCATGGCGTAAGGCCTTTTCTTGTGTTGATTTTGAAAGAGGCGATCAACCCTAACTGTTTCAGTTGCTATCCAAGTCCCTTGCGCTGGATGAGGATGGCTTTCGTTCAGAAGGGCTGAATCGCCTTTGTATTCTGTGGAGGGGATAGGAGCGGATAGACGCGCTTCATCCTATCCCCGTATGGGGATGGGGATACGAATTCACCGCCAGCGGGTTACGCGCCGCGGTTGATAGACCACGATTACTCAGTGCTGAGCGGGAACAGGCGTCTTAAGACAGGCCGTGCTGCTGCGCGAGCCGTTGGATGTACGCCTTATACGTCGTGGGCTCGCGACCCAACAGCCAGCGCATCACGTTGGCATTTCCCAAAAAGCCGGACTGATCGTAGTGACTATTCATCTTACGCATGGTGTCGATGCGTAGATCAGTGGCACCTGCGGCTTTGGCTTTGGCCGCCATTTCGTCCAGCGGAATCTGGCGGGCCTTCACGTCGCGCTTTAGAACGTCGGATAGAATCTTCGCCATATCGTCTTGGCTTAACGACTCAGGGCCGGCCAGTTCATAGGTCGCATACAGATGGCCGTCTTCCAGCGCCACTTTGGCACTGACGTCCGCCAAGTCAGCCAAATCCGCGACGTTGAACTTCACATGCGTATTGAAAGGCATGGCATGCACGCCATTGGTGGTGATGTCTTTCCACAAGGCTTCGACGTGCTGCATGTAACGGATCGGTTGCACAATCGTATACGGCACGCCTGACTCGATAATCATCTCTTCGGTGTCGAGTTTGCGCGCATGGTGCGGTACTTCGCGGCGCAACGGGTGCATCACCGAGTAATACACAAAGCGCTTCACATTGGCTTTTTGCGCAGCCGTGACGAAATAACCCGTGATCAGCTTTTCATCGGGGTGCATCGGCGGGCCGACGTGAATGACCGCATCGCAACCTTGCGTGGCGGCCTCAATGGTTTCGGGCTTCAACATGTCGCCGACCACAATATCGGTAACGCCTGTCGCGGCTTTTAAGCCATCCACTTGTGCGGGGTTGCGAATAAAGGCGCGCACATTCGCCCCTTTGGCTTTGACAGCGTTAACGATGGCACGGCCTGTACGGCCATTGGCGGCGCTGACAAGAACAGTCGCAGTCATGTGGAATTCCCCCGGCAAACGTCAGAGGCGTACCGGAGCATAACCTGCCATCACATGCCATGGCGTTTTAGGCGTTTGTCCAAAAGACGAGAGCCCAAAAAGAGAAGAGGGGCTGCGTGGGCGGTTGGCGCGGTTCTTAAGACCGTTACGGCCAAGCGCTGCGCGAATCACTGTCGCGCCGTGGTTTTGTCGCTAAAAATCCACAATTGCACGGCGTAATAGCTCTATTGATTTTTATGGGGATGACCATGTTCAACGCCGTAACTCGACTTGCGATTTTAGCGAGTGTTCTGACATTCGGCGCGGGGGCTGAACTCGCACTGGCGCAAGATACGCCAGATGTTGTTGTTGAACTGAAGAACCCCGAGAAATATTTGCGCCGCCAGGGCCCGCTGCCCAGCGCGCCTGAGCAAGCGCAGCTGAAAGAACAGTACGAGCGTGCACAAGCAACGGTGCAGCCCAACTCTCGTTTGAATCAAGCCAAGCCCACCGCAACAGCAGCGGAAGGTGTTGAACGCTCGCAAGCCATCATCTCGGGCAATTGGACCGTCATTCCCAACACCACGCCAGGTGCGTTAGGCAACATCAGCTTCGTCCGCTTTCCCAACGCCAATACGCTGGCCACGGCAACATACACGGTGCGCTTGATTGGTGATGACACGGGCCGCGATTACGGCACGGCGATCATCGATGTTCCGGCGCGTGCCTCGCCGCAATACTCATTGCAAGACTTGCTTAGCATTGCACGCGGCGGCTCGTTTGATCCGAACGACCAGAACGTCAGCCTGTATGTGCGCAGCAGCCACTACAACACCGGCTACCAGCATGTGTACTACAACAGCGTCTCGGACTTTTTCGAGAATATGTCAGTGTGTTCGTACAAGTCGGGGTACGACTATCTCTCGCTGATGTCGGGTGTGGTGAACCTGCACACAGAACTGTTGTCGTCGCGCTTTCCGGGGCTCGTGACCATTCACAACGAAAACCCGTTCTCGACCACCATCCGCGCGCGCATTCATGAATCGCAAACCGGGCGTTATCGCGGCTTGCTCACGTTTACCGCCTTGGGCAACTCCACTTATGTGTTCACGACAGATGAGATTTTAGACGAGTTGGGCTTGTACCTGGGCGGTTCGGTTTACCATTACAACTTCATCTTTGATGGCGATCCCACCAACCCGCCCAACGTGCTGCTGTCGCATGTGGTGACGAATAATCGTGTGGCGAGCTCGGTCTTGAACCTGACGACCATCTGCTCGATTGATGATTGAGGTTTGGGCAAACTGTTTACATCGCCACCACGCGTCACCCCGGCATTCATTGCCGGGGTCCAGAGTAAATTGATGATCGGTGTCTGCTGCCCTGGATCCCGGTAACAAGTACCGGGATGACGTTTGAGTTTTGCTGTGCCGCCAGTGCGGCCCACAAAAGATTAGCCCCGGCCCAGCCTTTCTGGCTGAGAATCCGGGGCCGTGGTCACCTCGATAAAACCTTGCAACGGTGAAGAGGAGGGTGAGGGACCGAAGTTCAACAATCTTTTTTCATCGCGGGTGTGTAAGCCTGACGGGCGAAGCCAGCGATGTTTTAGGGGCCGTTCCTACCAAAGAGAGTCCCTAAGGGTCGTCGTAGAATTCCTTGCGCTATGTCTTGATCGCTTATTCTTTAATCACGCCGCGCACATCGACGAGTTGCGAGGCAATTGCTTCATTCACTTCGTTATAGGCGGCTTCCATTTCCTGTAGGCGCAGGCGCATGCCCTTTAACGTTTCCACTTCCGCATCCGTCATCGGCGTGCGGTTCGATGCACTGGTAAGTGTCATCGCCATGTACTTGGCTTTCATCTCGGCCATCATCTTGGTCAGGTCGATCATTTCGCGCGGATCAATCACATCCACATGGCGCTTAATCGCGCGGCGCATTTCGTCTTCGGCAATTTGGTTTAAGTGACGTGCAAACTGGCTGGACGACAGCGCCGGCATGGCGCTTGCGGTTTTCTCCGTCGCAGGTGCGCTGGCAACGCTTTCCGACAGCGCCGGATCGGCGTGACGACGCACCGAAATGAAATCGATAACAGACATGACCACTCCAAATTCTGATGCCCCATGGCTTTCTAGCCAGGGACGACAAACCTAGATTTGCAAGGCCCGTGCCACGGCGACGGCAGGAAAAAATGTCGTGATTTCAATGTGTTATGCGCGTTGCTGGGAAGGTGCGGCACTGGGCTGGGCAAAATCTACCGCACTAGAACTGGTAAGCTTTGCCGTGCCGAGCCGAGGGACTGTAACCGGCACTCATTCCTGCTGTGGATAACTCTGCGGTTGCGCAACTTTATATCGCGGCCATTGCAGTGTCCTAGGACTGTACCTTAAGGTCTTGGCAGTGAAGAGTTTTGTCGCCGCCGGTGGGGACCGCCCGACAAGACGATGCGACAAACCAAGATGGGGAAAAATCTTATGACGGCGACTTCAGGCCAAAGCCGATTGTTCATCAAGAAATCGGTCGACCAAATTCAACGCGAGTCTACCAACCACGGACTGAAGCGCACGTTAGGAAAGTGGAACCTGGTGATGCTCGGCATTGGCTGCATCATCGGTGCAGGCATTTATGTGATGACCGGGAACGCCGCCGCAAACTTTGCAGGCCCCGGCGTGATGCTGTCGTTCATCATCGCTGGTCTTGCGTGTGCCTTTGCAGGTTTGTGCTACGCCGAGTTGGCATCCACCATGCCTGTGGCTGGCTCTGCTTATACATATTCATATGCAACCATGGGCGAGGTGATCGCCTGGGTGATGGGTTGGTTGCTTGTTCTTGAATACGGGGTTGCTGCCGCCACCGTTGCGGTGGGCTGGTCGGGGTATGTGGTCAGCTTGGCGAATACGCTGGGCATTAGTATCTCCCCCGACTTGGCCGCGTCGACCATTCAATTTGTCACCGACAGCGCCACCGGTGTTGGCGCGTTCCAGGTCACATCGGATTTCAACTTGGTGGCCGCTATTGGCATTTTGCTGGTCACAGCCTTGCTGGTCATCGGCGTGTCTGAATCTGCCAACGTCAACAACGTGATCGTGTTCATCAAAGTGGGCGTGCTGGTCGCGTTCATCATTGCTGGCGTGTCGTATGTCAACGCCGACAACTGGGTGCCATTCATTCCTGAAAATGAAGGCGGCTTTAAATACGGCTTCGAAGGTGTGTTCCGCGCTGCGTCAGTGATCTTCTTTGCTTACGTGGGCTTTGAAGCGGTTTCCACCGCTGCCGCCGAAGCGCGCGACCCCCAGAAAGATATGCCCTTCGGCATCTTGGGCTCGCTGTTTATCTGCACGGCGATCTACATCATTGTCGCTGCGGTGCTGACCGGCATTGTGCCGTTCCGCGAGTTGGGCGTGCCGGAACCGATTGCCATTGCGGTAGACCGCATGGGCATGCCGTGGTTCTCGCTCGCCATCAAAATCGGCGCTGTTGCTGGCTTGTCGTCGGTGATGTTGATTTTGACATATGGCCAGTCGCGCATCTTCTACGCCATGGCGCGTGATGGGTTGTTGCCGCGTGCGTTTGCGACAGTGCACCAAACTTTCCGCACACCGTGGATTGGCACCATCGTACTGGGTGGTTTGATTGCGGTTGCGGCTTCGCTGCTGCCGATCACCATCTTGGGTGACTTGGTCAGCTTGGGCACAGCGTTCGCGTTTGGCATTGTTTGCATCAGCGTGTTGTGGCTGCGCAAAACACGCCCTGATCTGCATCGTCCGTTTGTCGCCCCCGGCGGCATCTGGGTGCCGATTGCAGGCATCGTTGGTGCGGGCATCATGGCGGCCCCGTTGATCATCGACATTATCGTGAAAGCCACCGAAGGCGACCCGATCCCGGCGTTTATCCTGTCGGGCTATTTGATCTTGGGGGCTGCGATTTATATCTTCTACGGCTTGGCGAATTCGCGCTTGGCCAAGGGCCTCGACATTCTGGAAGACACCACGTTGCCCGGTGCTATGCAGGCTGCGGCGCACGGGTTGGACGAAAAGAAATAAAAAGCTTACCGCTCTAGTGAAAAAGCCCGGACAGAAGTCCGGGCTTTTTTATTTATGAGAGCGGTTGAGACAGATTGAACGATAACGTGTTGAAGCCTTCCAATGCATAGAAGGCCAAGGCCTCTGCATTGAAGGCATAAACGCCGAGCTCTAACGACTGTGCGCCCTTTGCCTTGGCCCAGTCTCTTACTGCCATCAGCAGCGCACGACCTGCGCCGCCACGCCGTTGATCGGATCGAACGACAATTTCTTCGATTCTGGTGTAGCGGGCGGGGTGGTGTGCTCGGCCACCAGTGCCGTCAATCATAGACGCGCGGATAAAACCGATGAGACCTGTTTCGTTCTCTGCCCCGGCCATAAAGCATTCCGGGTCGGCGAGGCGGCGGAGATATTCGCTTTCAGGAACGCACGCATCATTGGGGTGCCGAATTCGGGTGGGATCTGCGGTGTGGTGCGCGTGATCAAGTTCCCAAACAAGTTCGTCGTGTTTTGAACGATCTTTCTCTGTCAGTCGACGCACGATGATTCCAGTACCAGCCTCGCTCATACGCCCCTCAAATGGTAATGCCCCGCTGTCAGCCTACACTGCAATTGTAGTTGCCAAAAAGGTGGTATCGCGGCCATCTTAGCTGTAATGCGCAGCTAAGCTGAGTTGCCTTTTCGAAAACAGTCCGAAGCGGGGCGCGTGCAGTGTCAGTGCAGAGCATTTTAAGTGCTATCAGGCCGCCGTGGCCGTTCCGGGTCAAGCTGTCGATCACGCTGTCGGCCATCAGCATTGTGGGTACAGTGTTGTTCGCAGCCTTGTCGTATCAAGCCGACAAGACACGCATGTTGGGTGATATCGACGCCACTTTGTGCGCGGCAGCCGAAGGCGCACACGAGATCATCGACCCCATCATCATTCGCGAGGCCGAGGCTGAAAGCCGCACCGAGCCGGAATTTACCGATAAATATCGCTATGTGCAGAATGAGTTGGAAGAATACGTTAAGCGCGCGCGGTTGAAGTTTGTGTGGTCCATCGTTGCGCGGCCTGATGGCACCGCGTTTGAACTCGTTAGCAATCTCAGCGATGAGCAGATCGCGGCTAAGGCGGACCCCATTAAGGCGCTGCTGCTGAACCCCTATGAACTGCCGCCGGTCTATGCCGAAGCGGTGCAAACGGGCGACCGTAAGACAGGCAGCGCAGAAGATTCATATGGGGCATTCCGCTCGTGCATTGTGCCTTACAAGCAAGACAGCGGTGAGACAGTTCTGTTTGGCGCCGATATGGAAATCTCCGCCGTCAATCAACGGCTGCAAGACGGACTGACCACCAGCTTCGGGATCGGGTTCTTCGTGCTGGCGATTACGCTGATTGTGATTGGCCTGATCAGCCGCAACATCGCAGGCGAATTGTTGGTGGCCGAAGCCGAGGCCGATGCGGTGCGGCGCTTGGTGTTCACCGACAAAAAATCACTGCGCAGCACCACCAAAGAAATTGATCAGCTCTTCCGCTCGATGACGGACATGAAAACGGGGCTGAAGGCGTTTAGTAAATATGTGCCGACAGCGGTGGTTTCGCAGGTGATTGGCAGCGGCAAAGCTGAAGTGGGTGGCGAGCGGCGCGAATTATCACTTCTGATGACGGATGTGACCGACTTCACGACGATCAGTGAGAAGCTGGCCCCCGAAAGTGTCATGACCGTGATGTCGGAATATTTCGATCATGTCGTGGCGCCGATTCTGACAGAGAAGGGCACGCTGGATAAATACGTGGGCGATGCGATTTTCGCGTACTGGAATGCGCCGGCGTTACAACCCAATCACCCCATCCTGTGTTGCCGGGCGGCGTTGGCCGCGCGTGAAGCCAGTCGCAAGCTTGCGATTGCGTGGCAGGCCGACGGGCGTTGGGCGTGGCACACACGGTTTGGGTTGCACTGTGGCGCAACTGTATTCGGCAACGTCGGTGCGCCGGACCGTATGGACTTCACCGTCATTGGCTCGTCGGTGAATTTGGCGTCGCGGATTGAAGGTTTGAACAAGTACTACGGCACTGAAATTCTGGCGAGCGCGCGCCTGCGTGATCAGGCGCTGAGTGAAATGGTATTCCGCCGGGTTGATTATGTGCTGCCGAAAGGTGCCATTGCGCCGTTCGAGATTTACGAGCTGATCGGCACCAAAGCCGATGTGGCGGCAGACGCCGTGATGACTGCATTCCTGAGGCGCTGGGATGAAGCGCAAGCGCTGTATCAACAGCGCAAATGGGCCGAGGCGTTATCAGCGTTCTCTGGTTTTGTGGCCGAGCGGCCCAGCGATAACGTCGCGAAAATTTATGTCGAGCGCTGCCAAGGCTTCATCGCCAATCCGCCAGGTGCGGATTGGGATGGGGTTCGGTATTTCGACAATAAATAATTAGCCGCGGAAGAGGGCCGTGCGAATGAATTTATCGAACGCATAAACCCGTCAAGGGTTTGTGCGGATAAGCTTTAAAAGACAATTGTAGTTTAGCTTGAATGCTGCGGCTATGCCTGTTGCGAGCAATATAGTGCCCACGAAAGGCGCCAATCTCTTAGTGGCGGCTCGAGCAATTTGTATAAAAACGTTCCGAGCGAAAGCTTGAGAGTATCTTCTTGATATCCACTGCAGTGTTGCCTCCTGCATCATCAAGTCTACTATCTTGCTAAGTAATTTGATTACAAGTCTCCAGTCGTCGACTTGAAGAGCCGCGGATAACTCTTCAAGGCTTTCTCGAATTGGCGGGTATTCATCAGCCAATGTTTCAAGTAACTGTTGAAGAGTAGATAGCTCTAAAGTGTCCAATATAAACTTTATTATGATCAAGAATTTATTCTTTTCCTTGCACTCTTCTTCTAACTCAAGCCGAAGCGGTTTGATTTCAGCTTGCGGTGGAGCCAGCGCTATACCTTCTTCCAGAAAGCGATCAACAAGAGGTTTGAAATTGCTGTCTATGGCGCCGCGGAGTTCGTCGACGGAATATTTCTCCGTCACTTCAAGAAAGCCACGGATGATAGATGTTTCATTTGCAACAAACTCGCGTGCATCGTCTTTCAGCAAAGGTGACTTTGCGTTAATCAGGTTTTGTGCCAGCTGATCAGTTTGTTGCCTTACAAGCTTTACAGCCGATGCTAGTTGCGGCGATTGGGCTTGAGATTGTTTCGATATAGAGCAGTCAAGTGCAGCTGAAGCTACAAGCGTTGTGAGTTTTCGACGGCTTAACATTTGAAATCTCCTTACCACTTACATGGCATGCGTATGATTTCACGTGCTTATGATTGATTCGTTTGGTGCGAAATGCCGAAATACAATTTTAAGTATATATAGTAGTTTGAGGCGATCAAGGATCGTTTCGCGCTCATCTGTTGTGCGTCGCCTGGTGCAATGGGGTCGCCCGATGAACAAAAAAGCGTTGGCTTGCAGTTTCTTAGCCGCGAAACAACGCTGCCAAACCGGCCGCATAGCGCGACGGGTCTTCGGCCAGTGTCACGGCATCCTTGCTCAACGCGTTCGAGCGTTGGGTGTGCGGGCCGTTGTTCAGGGTTGCGATCGTGAATGCCTTTGCAGCGTCAGTGATGTTCGTTTCCAGCGCACTGGCCACAAACGCTTTGTGAGCCGCCGCTGCTTTCAACAGATCAACGGCTTTAATGTGCACGGCCTTGGGATCTATCACGGGCTGCGACGGGATGGCGTTGGCATGTGTGGGTTCAAACCACGGCCAATACAATTCTGCATCGCGCGCGACGGCCCACGCCTCTAACAAATGCGCGCCATACCAAGACGGCGTAAGGCTCGGCGCTAGTTGAGACTTCAGTTTAAGTTTGTCGTTTTCCTGAAAATTCCAGGGGTCCACCACAATCCCCGTAATCCCCCTGTTATGGCCTGATAATAACAGGGCCGCAGCGACGGCAGACCCCGCACCAGACGCCAGAATTTCGTATTCCCCGACCCCCAAGTCGGTCAACGCTTCGGAGATCGAATTTGCGATGTCTTGAACCGAGAACTTGGTCCCAGCCGAGGGGCCCGTGTCACCATGACCGGGCAGGTCAAAGGCGAGGGTGGGGCGTTGACCGTGCAGCATCTGCTGCACCAAGCGCCACTGCTGCGATGAACGCCCGGCATCGTGCAACATCACCACAGGCTTGCCAGTGCCGGTGTGCGAGCGGCGCAAGTAGATCTGGCCACTCTTGGTCGTCGCCATGCTTTGCCACGGACGCGTGGAGATGGTGGCGGTTGCAGTGTGTGGTGGCGTTGTGCCTTTGCAGTACTGTTTGAACAGTTCAAGCGCACGCGCCTCAACGGCCATCGGTGTCGGGTGACCTTCGAGTTTCACGCACGCCGGAATGTCTTTGGGGATGCGATCTAAGTGCGCGAACAACACATCTTGCTGGAACGCCATCACATAACACGGCGATGTCATGCCCTTTAGGCCTTTGATCGCATCGTAGGTGAAGGCGGCTTTGTAAGCGCGTAGGCCATCATTCGCGCAGCGGAAGAAGTCCATCATGAACGGCTGCAAGAAGTCCGCCGACGGCACATCGAACGTCATGCGGTTAGCCGCAGCCTTGCGATACCACGGATAGAAAATCATCTGATCGCGCATGCGCACCCACGACCACACCATGTGCGAGCCATCATCTTTGGGGGTGAGGGGCACGAAGTAGTTGGCCATGGTGTCGCTGACTTCTTCGGGCGTTGCGACCACGTAGCCGTTCAAGCAGCACACGTCGGTGCGTTCAGGATAGGCGCGCGCAAACTCAGCGGCGATCATCGCACCCGTATGCGTGCCGTAAATGCCGCAACGATCAACGCCAATGGCATCCAGGAATTGGGCCAGGGCTTGGGCGTATGGTTCGATCAGCGGTTCTTCGCCGGGCAGGCTGTCTGACAACCCAAACGACGGCGTGTCGGGGGCAATGAACGTAAGGCCCACATCACCCCATTGGTTGAGGAGATGCTCATACTCCGCCGATGAGACCGGGCTCTGGTGCAAGAGCACCACGGCCGGGCCGGTGCCAGACTTGCGGTAATGAACTTGGCGTGGGGCAGCGCCCGGCACGTCGATGGTGGCGAAATGCCGGGTCATCTGAGCCACGGGTAACCTTTAAAAGCAGACGCGTTACTGGTGTTGCGGATAAGACTCGAAAGCCTTGCCGATCTCATCGGCCGTACGCTTCATGAACGGCACGTACTTTTCCACGGCCTGATCAGGCGTCATGGCTGAGCGGATGAAACGCATCACCAACCCTGCAAGCACGCGGCCTCTCGCGAAGACCGGCACAGCCAAGTTTAACTCGGCCAATGCCGGGTTGTCATACATCGCCCAACCGTTCTTCCGAACTTCGGCTATAATGCGGTTCACAAGCGCTTTGTCGCGAGCCAGCTTGTCTTCCGGCCGGTCCGAACGCGTGAGCACGTCCAGCATCGTCGAACGTTGTTCTTCGCTGCAGAAGGCCATGTGCACCCGGCCCGAGGAGCTGCCCAGCACCGGCACACGCACACCAGCTGAATAGCGCTCTAGGGCCAGCGGGCTGTCTTTGTCAGTGGTTTCACGCACTAACATCGATGTGCCATGAAGCGTTGAAATCGCCAACGGCCACACCACTTCTTTGCCGAGCTTGGTGATAAGCGGCTTGGCAATATCGTGCACCCAGGCTTCGTCATCAAAGCCATCCGACAGTGCGCGCACTTTCAAGGTCAGACGATAACGATCATCGGACGGATCGCGCAGCGCATAGCCAGCCACACATAACGTTTCCAAAACGCGGTAAGCCGTGGTGCGTGGCAGACGCACGGCCTTGGCGATATCGGTCACCGTGGCGCCGTTGTGGCGGTTCAATTCTTGCAACGTATCCAGACCACGCATCAGCGCACGGATTGGGCGGACAGAATCCGCGCCCTCTCCAGTCGCAACTTCGCCGTCGTCTAAATCTTCTAAGTCGTCTGACATTGTCGTCCCGTTACTGCGATGAAAGTAAGGTCTTCTGGTGAACCCCTGTTTCGATTTGGGTTCACCCTCTCGGAGGCGCTCTGATAGCCTACCGCTGGATGGACAGGTGGGCAGCGTAGCTGAATGTCCAACAGGTGGATATATGTTTTTGCGGCCATGCCGGTTTGGGCTATACCACTTAGGTTCCGCCGGCGAAGAATGAGGAAGACGTGACCAGCCAATCGATAAATCCCCTGAGTTTTGAAGGCATTAACGCCGTCGACCCGACCTCGGACGACGAGGCGCGGCGTGAGTTCCGCCGTAGTCTGGGTCAGTTCGCGACCGGGGTCACGGTCATGACCACCCTCAATCCCGAAGGGGTGCGCGTTGGCATGACGGTGAATTCTTTCAATTCGCTGTCCTTAGACCCGCCGCTGATTCTCTGGAGCATCGCTAAAACCACCCCGGCGTTTAATTACTTCCAGTCCCAGGACGCATTTGCCGTGAACATCTTGGCCTCCGGCCAAGAAGAATGGGCGCGCCAAATGGCAAAGTCGGGGGCAGATAAATTCCAAAATGTCAGCCTGATGGATGGCCGCCGCGGCGTGCCGCTGTTAGAGGGCTGCGTGGTTTATTTCGAGTGCGACGTTTGGGCCCGATATCCGGGTGGGGACCACGATATTATCGTCGGTCACGTGAAGCGGGTGCTCAACACTGGTAAAGACCCGCTGCTGTTCCACAACGGCACGTTCCGTTCCTTCTAGATGGGGTTTCGCCCACAACGCGATCAGTTGCTGGGTGGAACTTGCTGGGGTGTATACACTCTGGCACATCGAAATCCGCCGGGGGCGGTGTCATGCCGATCCCTAAAAACAATAGGTTCTAAGCAGTTTTGAGAGGCATCATGGCGTTTCCGGGGAAAGATCCAATCATCATTTGCGGCGCAGGCCCTGTGGGTGGTGTCACTGCGTTGTACTTGGCTCGCGAAGGGTTCAACGTCATCCTTCTCGAAAAGGAGAAGGTCCTTCCCGAAGACTTGCGCGCTTCGACCTTCCATCCCCCGTCCATGGACATGCTCGACCGTTTGGGCCTGATGCCCCGTTTGATCGGTCTCGGCCTTATCGTGCCAAGGTATCAGTACCGTGATCGCCGCACCGGCGAGATCGCCGAGTTCGATATGTCGGCCATTAAGGATGAGACCAACCATCCATACCGCCTGCAATGCGAACAATGGCGCTTGAACAAAATCTGCGTCGAAGAACTGAACAAGATTCCGAATGCGAAAGTCTTGTTCGAACACGGCGTGATCAAAGTGCTGGATCAAGATGCCGATGGCGTGAACGTCCTGATCAGTACGCCAGACGGTGAAAAGACCATGCGCGCCTCGTACCTGATTGGTGCTGAGGGTGCCAATAGCATGGTGCGCCAGACCTCGGGTCTGACCTACGAAGGTTTGACGTACCCTGAGAAGTTCCTGGTTGCCTCGACACCGTATCCGCTGGAAAAATTCCTGCCCCGCCTGTCTGGCGTGAATTACGTCTCTGATCCGGACGAGTGGTGCGTGGTGCTTCGCTGCAATAACTTGTGGCGTGTGTTGTTCCCGACAACGCCAGGCGAAGCGAACGAAAAATTGTTGTCTGATGCTTACATCCAAGACCGCTTGCATCACTTAGCCCCCAAGCAGGGTGATTACGAAATCGGCCACCGCACGCTGTACAATGTGCACCAGCGCGTTGCGAACACGTACCGCAAAGGCCGCATTTTGCTGGCAGGCGACTCAGCGCACATTAACAACCCGCTCGGTGGGATGGGGATGAACGGTGGTTTGCATGATGCCTTCAATCTGGTCGAGAAGTTCTTGGCTGTGCGTGACGGCAAGTTGGATGAAAACGCTGCGTTTGACATTTACGACCGTCAGCGCCGTTTAACGGCCACCAAGTTCGTGCAAGAGCACACCATCGCGAACAAGAAACTGATGGAAGAAAAAGACCCCGACGCGCAAAAGAAGCGTCAGGCGGAATTCATGCGCCAAGCCAACGATCCGGAATTGGCCAAGAAGTTTTTGATGAAAACGTCAATGATTAACGTCGTGCGTGAATCCTACGCTATTCAGTAAGTTCATCACCACAGATCGATAAGCGAAGCCGCAAGGCTAAAAAAACTCTCGGAGGACCTAAAATGGTTGATACACTTGGCTACCGCATGAAATTCGGCGTTATTGCGCCGTCCACGAACACTTCAGTTGAGCCTGAATACGCGTTGATGCAGCCGCGTGGTGTAACCAACCACTTCAGCCGCATTGTTATCCCCGATGATCCGGTACGGAACGATAAAGAGTTCGAGCAACTCTTGGTCAACATCCGCGGTGCTACCGAAGATGGCCTGGACGCTGTGATGACGTGCTCGCCTGGCTACGTGATCATGGGCATGAGCGCTGAAACTTTCTGGGATGGCGCAGGCGGTGCCGACAAGTTGAAGCGCAAAATGGAAAAGCGCGCTGGCGTGAAAGTATCGCTGGGCTCGCATGCGTGCGAGGCTGCTCTGAAGATGTATCAGAAGCTCACCAAGAAGAAGATTAAGAAAGTCGCTGTTCTGACGCCGTACATGCCGGTCGGTGACAAGAACGTGCGCAAGTTCTTTGGCGATAACGGCTACGAAGTGATCTCGCTGATCGGCTTGAAATCACCCAGCCCGATGTTGATTGCGCACGAGCCACCAGAGAAACTGCGCAAAGCGATCATGGAATTGAACGCCTCAAGCCCGGACGCCATCATCCAAGTTGGCACAAACTTGGCCTGCATCGATGTGGCTCAAGAAGCTGAACGTTGGTTGGACAAGCCGGTGATCGCCATTAACGCCGCCACCTATTGGTATTCGCTGCGCGATGCGGGCATTAAGGACCGTATGGAAGGCTTTGGCCGCCTTCTTGCTGAAGCTTAAGTTGGCAGAAGCTTAAAGCCGCTGCTACCAATCGGTTTCTTTTTTCAGGAGTGACTTCAGTGACGATGCGTTATCCGTTCTCGGCCATTGCAAAACGCGGGCCTTTAAAGTGGCCCGATGGCAAGAAGGTCGCTCTGATCCTTACGCTCAATCTGGAGACGTGGGATATGACGAAAGACACCGAGAAGGCTTACTACGCTGGTGGTCCGCCGATTTTGCCCGATGTGCTCCCTGGTAATGTCGCGGACTTCCCGAACTTCACCTGGCGTGAATACGGCCAGCGTGTTGGCATTTGGCGTTTGTTCGATGCCTTCGACAAAGCCAAAGTGCCGGCAAGCTGCACGATTAACGCCAAGACCGCGTTGATCCGCCCCGACATCGCCCGCGCGCCGCAAGAGCGTGGCTGGGAAGTTCTGGCGCACAACTACGAGCAAGGTGAGTTGCTGACGGATTTCGCGAAAGACCCCAAGAAAGAGCGTGAGATCATCGAAGCCACGTTGAAGGTGTACAAAGAGTTCTACGGCAAGCCCGCGCGTGGTTGGTTGTCGTCATCTTTGCGCGGCACCGTCAACACACCGGGCATCTTGAAAGAGCACGGCCTGATCCACTACTGCGACATCATGAATGATGATCAGCCGTATCTCATTGAAACGGATCATGGCCCGATTGTCTCCACACCGTACACCAACGAGATCAACGACTTCACGATCTTGACCCGCCGTGGCCACAACACCGACGAGTTCCGTGACATTCTGAAAGAAGAACTGACCGTTCTGCACGAAGAAGCTACGGAACAAGGCTCAGGCCGTATGATGAACGTGGGCCTGCACCCGCACGTCTCGGGACGCGCATACCGGGTCCGCGCTTTGAAGGAATTCTTGGCCTACGCCAAGACCTTGCCGGGCGTTTGGTTCGCGACCCGCGAGCAGGTGGCCGAGTGGTACTTGGCCAACCATAAGGGTCATATCGTTTAAGAGGGCGGCCACATCGTCTAACGGTTGCGCCGTATACAGCGCTGAATAGCTGTATACCGGTTATTATAGCGACCACAGTTCGGAGGTCCGGCGGAACAGGCTTGAAAGCCTGCCGCCGGACTTGTCTTTTATGGGCCACGCATTTCGCTAAACTGCAAACGGGCAGGGGCATCCAGCTTCGGCCTATATCGGGGAGCGCTCATGAATCTTATCGTCAACGACCTTCAGCCATCCAACGCCAACGCCCTCAAATTCTTGGCCACCAAGGACAAGAAAATGCTGATTGGTGCGAACTGGGTGGATGCGAAGTCAGGTCAGCGCCTGAACAGTCATGACCCGGCTACGGGCCGCGTGAACGGCACAATCCCACGCGCGGGCAAGGAAGACGTTGATCTGGCGGTGAAGGCCGCGCGCGAAGCGTTTGAAAGTGGCGTGTGGCGCAACAAAACGCCCGATGATCGCGGCCGTGTGCTGTGGCGCATCGCTGAATTGATTGAAGCCAACGCGCAAGAACTGATCGAACTGGAATCCCTCGACCAGGGCAAGCCGCTGTACGTGGCGGGAGCTGAAATTTACGGTGCTGCGGCGCAGTTTCGTTTCTTTGCGGGCATGACTACGAAGATTGAAGGCCAGACCATTCAGCCCTCAATCAATTACCAACCGGCTGGCAAGCGTGTGATCGCGCATACGTTGAAAGAAGCGCTGGGTGTGGTCGCGGCCATCATGCCGTGGAACAGCCCGCTGGTTTTGGAAGCGATGAAGATTGCGCCAATTTTGGCAGCCGGATGTTCGCTGATCTTAAAGCCCGCTGAAGATACCTCGCTTTCAACGGTGCGTTTGGCGGAATTGATTTTGGACGCAGGCGTGCCGCCAGGCGTGTTTAACTTGGTCACCGGCCTTGGTGGCGAAGTGGGCCAAGCGCTCGCTGAGCACATGGACGTTGATAAAGTGGCGTTCACCGGTTCAACCGCCACAGGCCGCAAAATTCTGCAAGCGGCGCAAGGCAACCTGAAAAAGGTCGCGTTGGAATTGGGTGGCAAGTCGCCCACCATCGTGTTCGATGATGCTGAATTGGATTTGGCTATTCCCGGTGCTGCGAATGCGATTTTGTGGAACACGGGGCAGGTGTGCGTGGCTGGTTCGCGCCTTTATATCCAAAAGAAAGTCTTCGACAAAGTTGTGGCCGGTATCGCTGATATCGCCAAAGGCATGAAACTCGGCCACGGCCTGGACCCGACCACACAGTTGGGCCCGGTTGTGAACCGCGTGCAGGCCGACAAAGTGAAAAGCTACATCGACAGCGGCATCAGCGAAGGCGCAGAAGTTGTGACCGGCGGTCAGCAATTGGGCCCCAACAGCACCTTCATTTCGCCGACCGTCATCACCAAAGTGAAGCAAAGCATGAAGATCGTGCGCGAAGAAATCTTTGGGCCGGTGGTGGTCGCCACACCGTTCGACACCATTGAGGAAGTGCAACACTTAGCCAACGACACGCGCTATGGCTTGGCCTCCAGCATCTGGAGCCAAAACCTCTCGACCGTGCATCGCTTGGCCGCTGACATTCGTGCGGGGACGGTGTGGGTGAACTGCCACCACTTCTTCGACCCGGCGCAGCCCATTGGCGGCTACAAAGAGTCAGGCTTCAGCCGCGACAACGGCATGCAGGCGGTCGAGAACTACCTGGAAACCAAAACGGTTTGCATGGTTGTGTAGGCAACGCGATCTTAAGAATGCAAAAGGGCCGGACGTTGTTCCGGCCCTTTTTTATTGCATGCGGTCAACCCAACCTCATCTCGTCACCCCGGCATTCATTGCCGGGGTCCAGAGTAAATTGATGGTCAGTGTTTGCGGCCCTGGATCCCGGGAATAAATCCCGGGATGACATTTTGAGTTTGATGCAATGGGGCAGGAGGAAACTCGGGCTCTTTTTTATTGCGCTCAAATTCTCCCTCTCCCGTCCGGTCGAAGACCGGCCGACATATGTTGGCGCGCCTTCGGCGCGACGGAGAGGTTAAAGAGAGATTACATATTCAAATGCAGGCCCGCGCGTTTGACGCGGTCGCCGTCGAGTTCTCTAACAACAAGCGTGGCTGTACCGGCAGGGATTTGATCGCCCACTTGCGGCGTGTCGCCAAACTGGGTCGCAAATACATCGGCCAATGTGGAGGCTGGGTTCTCAACCTCAATTTCCAACCCGTAAAGCCGCGCTAAATCGGTCGCTAAGGCCGTACCATCGAAAATGAATTCACCAAAGAATGGATCATCGTGTTCCAACAACTCGGCATGGTGCGCGAACAATTGGTCTAACGTTGCCGCTTTGTCAGGCGGCGCCATGAAGTAAGCGTAGTCGCCGTTCTTTAATTTTCCGGCTTCTTTAGCCACGTGCACGGCTTGCTCGCGCACCACGAAGGCAGGCTGCGCCCACTCGGGCAATTTCGCGCCGTTCATCACCGCGCTATCGGCGTGTACGGGATAGCCCACCATTTCCACGCCCAACTGGCCGGGGATATCCAATTCCACGCGGTGCACAGCGGCCCCTTTACGTGGCAAGGCCAAGCCCAAGAGTTTTGCAGCTGGGCCGATGGTCCAGCCTTGCAGCACCAGTGAGATCAACACCACGAAGAACGCGATGTTAAAGTACAGCTGCGCATTTTCCATGCCCGACAAAATCGGGATCGCCGCCAGGAAAATCGAGACTGCCCCGCGCAAGCCTAGCCAGGAGATGAAGGTTTTTTCCTTCGTCTTAAAGCCGAAGGGGGCGAGGCTGATGAACACCGCAATGGGGCGTGCGACGAACATCAACACCGCTGCGATGATGAGGGCTGGCACCGCATAGTCCAGCATGCGCGATGGTGTGATGAGCAAACCCAAGACCAAGAACATGCCAATCTGGGCCAGCCACGTGACCGCATCGTTGACGGTGATGATGCTGGCTGACGCCCGTAAGGGGCGGTTGCCGAGCACGAGCCCTGCCAAGTACACGGCCAGGAAGCCTGAGCCTTCCAGCACGGCGGTGACAGCATATATCAGCACCGCGCCAGCAATCGCGAGAAGAGGGTGCAAGCCGCCCGGTAGGTTCACGCGGTTCAGCGTGATCGACATGGCGTAACCGCCCAACATGCCAAAGCCTGCCCCGATAACGGTTTGCAGCAGGAGAATTTTGATGATCTCGAAGGGCCCAATGGCGTGCGTGGCCTCGATCATTTCAACCAGCAACAGTGTGAGAATGACAGCCGCTGGGTCGTTGGTGCCGGACTCTGTTTCCAGTACGGTGACGATGCGGCGCTTCAACTCCAAACCGCCGCTTTGCAGCAGGAAGAACACGGCGGCCGCATCGGTGGACGCGACAACAGCGCCCAGCAGCAAGGCGGGCAGCCATTGCACGTTCAGAAGGTACACAGCCGCTAAGCCAACAATGCCCGATGTCACCACCACGCCCACGGTGGCCAGAGTGGTGGCAGGGGCGATGGTGCCTTTCAGGTGGGCCAAGCGCGTGCGTAGTCCGCCGTCGAACAGGATGATGGCCAAAGCCATCGAGCCGATCAGGTAGGTGAGGCGGTAGTCGTTAAAGACAATGCCGCCGGGGCCGTCTTCGCCCGCCAACATGCCGATGACCAAGAAGATCAACAACAAGGGCGCGCCAAAGCGCCGCGCAATGAGGCTGGAGATAATGCCCAACAGCAACAAGAGCGCGCCGAATAAAAGGACAGCGTTGGCGGTGGCGATGTTTTCCATCGTCGTCGTCTAACATCCATTAAATTCTGCGGATTCGCAGTAGCTTAAGCGCCAGGGTTGCTTCGTGCAACCCGCACGGCATTTAAAGCTGTGTTATTAGAACCAACGGCCCAGATACAAATACGCGCTGCGTGCGCCGTTGGCGTCTTTGCTGGTGCCCAAGTACAGCGGACCTAAGCTTGTATCGGTGCCCATGAACACGCTGGTGGACCAGCGCGCGCCATCAAAACGGTTCGGATCAATGTCATAGATCGAGCGGTCGGTTTTCACTGTCGCACCCACGTAGACAGGTGTGGATGTCATCATGCCAACGCCAGTTCCCAAACCACGCGGGAAGGGCATGGGGGAGCGGACAAGGGACATATCTTCGCGGTCCAGCGTGCCACGGGCGTAGGCAGAGAGCCGCACGACGCCATCGACATCCATACTCCAACGGTCTTCTCGCAGTGCGATGGCAGGTTGGAAGGAGCTCAGGCCGCCATCGACCGGCGGCGCATGGCGCGCGCCAATGGGCAGCATCTCAATGCGGCGGTCGAAGTTTGAGGAGGTGGCGTTCGCTTCGGTGAAGGTCATGCTCTCGCGCGGCAGGGCCATGCGGTCGGCGAAGGGCTGGAGAGCGACGTTGTAGGTGCCAGCCACTTGAATCGGGCGGCCTTCGTCAGACGTTCTGGCATCCGACGGCGTACCAGCTTCAGCGGGTTTCACCCACAGAAAGTTCCAGTCTTCATCTTCGATGGTGGCCGAGGACGCAGGAGCAGGGCTGATGAGAACCGCAAGGCCGACAGCCAAGGCGGCGGCGATAATTTCGGCCCAGCCGAAATGCCAGCCTTCTTCCCCCGACTTATCTGTGTGCGTTTGCGCCATTTTTGAGTCGCGCCCTACCAGAATCCCCACCGATTAGCTTTTAGCAAAGGTGTGTTGAAAGAATGTTAAGCTGGTGCCGACATGAAAAACGGGCGACCTTGCCCGCAAGGTCGCCCACGATATTGGTGACGTTTGTTTAAGCCGGGATCAACTGCTTCATGCGATCAGCCATGCCTTGCAGCACTTTGCCCGCAATCTTGTCCTTCTGGGCCGCATCCCAATAGGCTTTCAGTTTCGGGCGGCCATCCAGTACGCCGGTAATGCCAAACAGACCCGTAGCATGAACCGCAAAAAACAACGCAGGCACGACGAAGCAATCAGCGAGAGTCGGCGTGGGGCCAGCGATGAATTTCTTTTTAACGGCGACCTTTTCCAGCACATCCAAACCTTTGTGCAGTTCCGCAGTGGCGGCGTCTAAGTCATTTTGCGTGAACTGGTTGGCGCGTTTGAAACGGAAAAACTTCAAGCCGGCGCCTTGCACGTATTCTGCTGTGACAGTCGCGATCAGTCGGGTTTGCGCCATGGCTTTTGCCGCTGCGGGCAAGAGCTTCTTCTTTTTGTATTTTGCTTCCAAGTAATCGACGATCACGGCCGATTCATAAAGCACGAATGCCCCGTCTTTAATGGCAGGGATTTTACCGAACGGATTGAGCTTTAAATACTCGGGGCTTTTGATGCCATCTTTGGGCATTGTCAGCGTGGTGGGAATATCTTTGTAAGCGCAGGCCAAAAGAACGCGCGCAACAAATGGAGACAGAACAGAACCATAAACAGTAAGTGCGGCCATAACGCGTTCTCCCTTTAACGGCCGCCTGGCCGGAAATTTTTCATTGCTTCACTCATCTCTGCTAACAGGCCTGCAGTAAGTTTTTCTTTGTTCAGCTTGGCCACATATTTGCCAAGTTTTTTGCGTCCCCCCACAGGGTCGGCAACGCCGAACTGCGGCAAAATCGCGCTGACAAAGAACCAGCAGGGCACAGCGTACACATCGGCGATGCTAAGCTTTGAACCCGTCGCCCAGCCTTTGCCTGACAATTGTTTTTCAACCACATCAAGCCCGCGGTTAATTTCCGCGATCTTTTCTTCGATTACTTTCTGATCGCGTGTGGCGGGGTCGCGTTGGCGGATCAACGTCATGGTGGGGGCTTGCACGTATTCGGCAAAAATCGTTGCAAGCAACCTTGCTTTTGCGGCGTCTTTCGCCGCTGCAGGAATGATGCGCTTCTTTTTGTATTTCGCATCCAGGTAATCAACAATGACACTGGATTCAAAAAGTGTTGTACCTGCATCTTTGACGACGGGCATTTTGCCGAGTGGGTTCATGGCCAAAAATGCGGGTGACTTAATGCCGCCATCCAGCATTTTGATTTTGTGTTTGATCCCCTTGTAGCGGGCCGTCAGTACGACGCGCGCAACGTAAGGCGATAATATTCCACCGTAGACATCCATCTGCTGCAGGTCCTTTTAATTACTGTTCTATACGTAGTTTTAATGGCTAGCTGAAGCATTCGAGAAAGTGAATATTACCGCGTGTGCTGGTGGCCGCACACTACAAAAACCCTTATAAACTGCGGGTTAGGTTGTGGTGTGGCGGGCTCGCTTTTTCGAATGCGAAGGTTAAGTCCGCAGCGCCCACGCTAGGTTGAATCCGTTTTGCTCCGCGTGCGTTACGCGATCTTTAATGTTGGTGAATCAATGTCGGGTGTGGACGGATTTGTGTGGCCTTTAAAGCATGTCAACGTTCTGGATGCAGAAATGGCCTACCGCGAGTTGGGCGAGAACGCGGCGCACAAAAACACGATTGTGTTTCTGCACGGCAATGCAACAAGCTCGTTTACATGGCGAAAAATCGCACCATTCCTCGATAATCTGGGCCGCATTATTGCGCCAGACCTCATCGGAATGGGCGCTTCAGCCAAACTGAAAGGTACGGGGGCGGAGAGTTACATCTACCTGATCCACCGCCGCTACCTCGATGCGCTCTTGGAAAAGTTAGACATTGGTACACAGGTTGTGTTTGTCACCCAGGGCTGGGGCACAGCTTTGGCGTGCGATTGGGCGTTAAGAAATCCCGCAGCGGTACGGGGTCTTTGTTATATGGAGGCCGAAATCACTCCGCTGATCTCGGCGTACATGGAAGAACCTGTGGTTGATGAGTACAAGTTTTTGCGCTCTAAGGCGGGCGAGGCTCTGGCGCTACAGACTTCATATCTCATGGATAAATTGCTTTTTACACCTCTCGGCCCACGGTTGGATAATGCCGAACGTGAGACTTTTTTTAAGCCTTATGAAACGCCGGGTGAGGGGCGCAGACCGCTTTTAGAATGGGAGCGCGAAGTACCAATTAACGGTATTCCGGCAGACACCTTCGACATTTTAGTAAATGTTCGTGACTGGCTTGCAGAGAGCCCAGTACCGAAATTATTCGTACACGCGGAGCACAGTACAAAGATGGTGGGGGAGCGATTGGAAACTGCGCGTGCGGCGAACAATCAGCGCGAACTAAACGTCAGTGCCGGCGCGCATCCTCAAGAGGAAGCGGCCGGCACGATTGGTTTAGAACTTGTCCGTTGGATATCGAGCTTATAGCGCTTTCTTGAACATCTCGAACGAACGCGCATGCGCTTGCTTCGTTCCTTCTGCGTCAAAGTGTACGGGGTCGGTGTCGCGCGCGAAGGCGTGATCGAGGCCAGGATACACAAACACCTCAACACCTGCTTTGCCTTTCAGGCCATCTTCGATTTTCTTGATGGCTTCGGCAGGTGCATACGGATCTTTACCCGCGATATGAATTTGCAGCGGCTTCTTGATGTTGCCGGCTTCGCCAATCATGTTCTCGATACCAACGCCGTAGTAGCTGGAGGCTGCATCGGCATCGGTGCGTGTGGCGGTTAAATAGGCAAGTGTTCCGCCTAAGCAGAAGCCGATGGTGCCGACTTTGCCGGTGCAGGCTTCGTGGCCACGCAGCGTGGTGATGGCGGCTTGAATGTCTTCAACACCTTTATCGACGTTGAATTTGCCGTAGTAATCCAGGCCCACTTTGAAATCTTCCGGGAAGAACGGATGTAATTGCACGCCCGGCTTAATGCGCCAGAAAAGATCAGGGGCCATGGCGACGTAGCCTGCACGCGAGAACATGTCGCACACGCTGCGGACCCAGGTGTTCACGCCGAAGATTTCTTGAATGACCAGAACGCCCGGACCGGGCTTTGGGGGCAGCGACAGATATGCGTCGAAGTTGCCGTCTTTACCTTTAATGGAAACGGTGGAGCCAGCCATGAAAAATCCCCTCTGAGAAGCATAAAACCGTTGTCTTTGCGGACAACGGTTTTAGGGATTTTTAAGCGCGATTTCTAGTTCAAACGGCTACCCGTTCAGGGGGTTACTTAGCTCGCTGCACGCCACTCCGTGTGGCTACCGATGGTCTCGTGTGTGAGGGTCGTGCGGTATTCGTAGCGGTCGGCACGATACAGTGCAGTCAGCCATTCCACCGGGCGATTGCGGTTATCAAACACCAAGCGTGTGAGGCGGATTAAAGGCGCGCCCACATCTACACCCAATAAGTTGGCAACCGTTGGGTCTGCGATAGTGGCTGTGATGGCTTGTTCAGCGCGTGCGACGTTGACGCCGGCTTGTAACAATTGTGCTAGCATCGGTTGTGTATTTGTTTCGCGGTCGGCCAAACGTTCAGCCACATCCTGCGGCACAAACGCTTTAATCCACGCGATAGGCTGGCCGCTGTTTTTGCGGATCTGGTTGGTAGCGTAAATTTGCGCGCCGGGATCGCAGCCTAATTTTGAGGCCACATCGTTGGGGGCGGCGACAAAGCCACCATCAAGGCGTTCCATTTCGGTGGCAGCCCCAATGGCCTTCACGTTGCGCAACAAGTCTTCCAACGAGTCACGTTGAGGCAGAACCTGTTGCGACGATTGAGCGACGAAAGTGCCGCGTCCACGTTGCCGTACGATCAGGCCTTCCTTAGCCAATTCGTGCATGGCGCGTTTCACCGTAATGCGCGAAACGCCAAAGGCGTTGCACAATTCCACTTCGGTAGGCACGGGGCTATCGCCGTAACTGCCGTTACGAATGTTCTCGCGTAGCACCAGATAGACTTGGTGATACAGCGGGACAGCCAAATTTTCGTCTACAGCAGCGATGGGTTTTGTCATGCGATTCATCAGCGTTGCCTTTAGCGGTCCAGAACCAAGCCACTCGAAATGTTCATGTTGGTCCCGGTCATGCTATGGGCATGATTAGAACACAAAAACAGAACACCACCAGCGCATTCTTCAGTGGTGGCGTAGCGGCCAAGGGGAAGTTGAGCTTTCAGTCCGTCGTGCTGAGCCTCACTGAGGCGATCCAGCATCGGCGTATCGACGGGGCCCGGAGACAAAATGTTCACGCGGATGCCGTCCGGGGCCCATTCTTTTGCGGCATAACGTGTTAAGTTAACAAGTGCGGCTTTCGAGGATGCATAAGCAGCACCAGACAGATAGCTGCCGCCGTTGGCAGCGTTCGATGACGCGCACAGCACCACCGATGCCCCAGGTTTGCATAAAATGGGGTAGGCGTGCTTCAGCAGTAAAAAGGCCGAAGTGAGATTGGTGTTCACAACAGTGTGCCAATCGGCCAAGGGCATTTCGTCAATGCGGCCTTTGCCCACCATCCCAGCCATATGGATCAGGTAATCAATGTTGCCGAAGCGATCTTTGGTTTTGGCAATCGCATCGGCAACTTGAGTTTCGTCTGTGACATCAAGCGACAGTCTCAGCACGCGGGGATCGTCGTTCGCAACAGGCCGACGCCCTGTTGCGACCACCGAAGCCCCGGCAGCTAAGAACATATCAACACACGCTTGCCCAATGCCGCCGAGTGCGCCTGTCACGAACGCAACTTTACCAGTGGCCTCAAGCAATGTGAGTTTTGCTGTCACGGTTTTGTCCCGCCAAGCGGCTGATTACTCAGCGGCCTTTTTCATCACAACGGATTCAAAAATGCCGTCGAGCATGCGCCAGCGCATTTCGGTTGATGCACGTACGGCCGACAAAGCCTTTTGTTGCAACTCCGGTGTGATGGCGTAGTGCGAAGTAATTTCCAAGCCGACGTCAGCGTGTTCGACGTCGCCGACAATGTGCACATGGAAGAATTCCATGTCATCATCTGTCAGGCCCATCTTCTTCATGGACTCAACATAAGACGGGTACAGCGTCGGCAGTTGGCCTTCGAGAGCAACCATGATACCGGCTGCACCTTCAGCCAAGTGACGCACGTTCACCAGTTCCCAAATCCACGAGCGCATGGCGCGGGTGGATGGCAAGATGCGGCCTTGTTCTTCAGCAGCGTAGAAATCTTCTTCCTTCAAGCCGCAGGCCTTGCCGAATTTCACCAGCAAGTCCGGGTGACGCTTTGAGGGATTGGCCGGATTTTCTTCGCCCAGCAGGTTTTCCAGCATGTGCTGACGCGCTTCCAAATCGTCCAAGCGGCAGAAGAACATGGCGAACTGCTGCGGGATCGGATCGATGTAATAGAAGTGCTGAATGGCCCAGTAGCCGATTTGCTTCAGGCTGAGCTCGCCACGCGCCCAAGCGGCACTGAACGGGTGACCGCCGGAGTGCACCGGGGTACGCGCGGCTTCCAGCGCCTTAAAAAATTCGGGCTGGCTCATGAGTTTGTTTTGCATCGTGGTGACTCCTCGTCGGTAGTTGCAGTTCGTTAAAGCGAAAATTTACGCGCCCCATTTCGCCATGGGGAAATCTTGCAGCGGAATCGTCGTTGTTTTCGCTTCCGTGAAGAACATCATGCAGTCTTGGGCGCTGTCGCGGCCAATACCGGATTCTTTAAAGCCACCGAACGGCGCACGCAGTTCGCGCGTCAGCGGTGTGTTGACCCAAATGGTGCCAGCGCGCACGTTTTGCGAAACTTTCATCACCGTTGGCAGGTGTTCAGACCAGATGTAGCCCACCAGACCGAACGCCGAGTTGTTGGCGATCTCAATGGCTTCGTCGATTTCATCGAACTTGATGAACGTCGCGAAGGGGCCAAAAATTTCTTCTTGAGCGACACGCGTGTTGTTGCTCTTAGCAATCACCGCCGTCGGCTCGATATAGTATCCCTTATCCTGACCCGCGAAGCGCTTGCCGCCTGTCAACAATTCACCGCCTTCAGACTTAGCGACATCGACGTAAGACAGTACGCGGTTCATGTGGCCTTCGTAGCAGACCGGGCCTACTTGGGTTTTTGCATCCATCGGATCGCCGACGATGATGCGCTTCGAGCGCTCGATGAACTTCGCAATGAACTCATCCGCGATCTTGCTTTGCACCAGGATGCGGGAGCCAGCCAAGCATTGCTGACCGTTGTTCGAGTAGATGCCCAAAATTGCGCCATCAAGCGCGCGGTCAAGGTTGGCTGTGTTGGCAATAATGTTCGCCGACTTGCCGCCCAACTCAAGCGCAACCGGCTTCAAGTTCTGGCCAGCCTTCGAGGCAATAGCGCGGCCCGTGGTGGTGCCGCCAGTGAACGACACAACGTCAACGCCCGGATGCGAGATCAAAGCGTCGCCGGTTGTGTGGCCACGGCCATTCACCAAGTTCACCACCCCTTTGGGGAGGTCGGTTTCGTTGATAAGCTCAACCACACGCAACAATGACAGCGGCGTGAATTCAGACGGCTTCAGCACGCAGGTGTTCCCAAACGCGATGCAACTTGCGATCTTCATGCTGCACAACGCAATCGGCGCATTCCACGGACCAATCAAGGCACCTACGCCAATCGGTTCGCGGGTGACAACCGAGAGATACGGCTTGGTTTGCAAGTACGCTTCGCCGGAAGCTTGACTGGCCACTTCCGCGAAGAATTCAAAATTCTGCCCCATGCGGTTGACGTGGAAGCCGCGGACATAGGAATTGGTCAGGCCAGCATTCAGTGTTTCGAGATACGCAATCTCATCGCCATGCTTGATCAACTTTTCTTTGATCTGAATCATGATGCGCTTGCGCTCGTCCGTGCTCATGCGCGGCCACGGGCCTTTCTCAAACGCATCGCGCGCAGCACGTACAGCCGCATCAACTTCGGCTTTATCAGCTTCTTTCAGGTGCGCGATCACTTGCTCGGAGGCAGGGCTCAGCACCGGAATGCGCTCGCCACCAGTGCCAGGCGATAATGTCACGCCATTGATATGGCTGGTGGCCACTTCCACAACGGGGAACTTGGCTTTGGAGCGGTCAAAAGTTATCGCGTTCATGGCGTCCTCGGTTTCCTGTTCAACGGTACTGTTTAAGTGCCCGCCTTAATGATCCGGGCCGCATCGGATTGGTGGAAATCACTACTGCATGAGGGGCAATGCAATTTCACGTCCGGGCGGTTCAGGATGCCTGGCCCCACATGGAACCAGCCTTTGCACGACGGGCATTGAGTCCACGACGTGTTGCCAGTTTTTTCCCACGGGGCGCCAGCAGGAATGTGTTCGATATTGGATTTCATTTTGGGCGCGGTCATAGAGTGGGCCACCCGGTCATATCCACACCAACCAAAACCTTCGCTGCGTTGGCGAGGGCATTCTCAGGCACCTGCGAACGGGGTGGCACCGGGCTCGGCGCACCCGGAAATGCGGGCAGAGGGAAGGTTGCATCGATCGCCATCTTTGACAGCGTCTTGGCACCGGCTGGCGTCGAGGGGTCCAGCAGCGAGCCCGAGAGCCCGTCAATCGTGAAACTGTCGCGGCTCCACTGCACGCGGGTCGCCAGCGCGAACATCATTTCACTGTCATCAAATAGGTCGATGTCGTCATCGACCGCGATCACCATTTTCAGGCGGCGGTACGCCAGCGCAGCAGTTAAACCATCACGCACTTCGCCGGGGCCGGGTTTCGAGAATTGTAGGTATGCGTGGAAGCGGCGGCCTTGCGCCGGGATGTGCACGTTGGTCAGGCTGGGGGCCACAGCTTTCACCAAGCTATAGACCTTGCCTTCCATTGCCATGTTGTCGGGCACCAGCATGTCCGTCAGGCCCGAACCATAGTCATGATAGATCGCATTCTTGCGCATCGTAATGCACGTCACCTGAAACACAGGTGCGGCCACTTGCGGGCCTGAATAGCCGGTGTACTCACCGAACGGACCATCAGCTTCCAGCTGGTCTTTCAGCGCGTAGCCTTCAATCACGATCTCAGCATCGGCTGGCACCATGATTTTGTCGCCAAAGGTGCGGCTGGGAACAACGCGTAAAGGCTCACCAATCAGGCCGCCACAGGCAGACCAGTGGCTTTCCGGGTACCCTAATTTTGCCTGGGTGCCCATCAGTACGGCAGGATGATGCCCAATCCAGAACACCACAGGGCAATCTTCGCCCTTGGCCCAGAATTTCCGCATGTTCCGGTTATTGTGCGAGGCCGGGTAGGGGTAATAGCTCATACGCGACTTGGATTTGACCCAGCAGCGCTGAATGGCGGTGTTATCCACACCTGTATCGGGGTCGTAAGTCGTCGCGTGGGCTGCGGTTAAGTACGCACCCGGATCGAAGTTGTGTTGTTTCAGGGCCGGGATCAGCGTGAGATCTGCCTGATCACCTTCCAGCACGATCTCCTGAACAGGCGCATCTTTTGCGGCCAGAACTTTGGGCGCAATCGGATTGCCGGTTTTCTTCGCATACACTGGGGCAGCGCTGCGGTGATCGTTGATGCCAAGTGCGGCAGCCACAAGGGCGCGGCTGGCGGTGAGATTGCACACCACGGGGATGTCGCTGACTTTACCATTGGCCAACGTGGGTTTGTCGATCACGACAATGGGGCGGCGGCCTTGCTTCTCTAACGCATACTGAAGCGCGGTGATTTCATGCACCGTCGACAGGCTTTCAGCCGGGCGGAACACCGAAGTTTTTTCGGCCGCCAAATATGAGCGTAAATCTAGAATTGTCCCTCTCCCTGGCGGGGCGATCCCACATGCGCGAATGATAAGTTCGCGACTCGCTGCCCACCTCATGTATGGTATATAAGTATACCTTTATGAGGAAATCAAGGAGAAAGCTGAGGCTAAGTATACAAACTCTAAGACGTATTTATTAAAAGTGCAGACCGACGTTAGCCTTCTTCAGCATCATGATCTTGGATAGCCCGATAAGCCGTGCCCTTTAGATCGTTATACTGGTCATGCTTGAGGCACCACAAAAAGGCACCAAGCCCGAGCAAGCCTAGAAATAGCGCTGCGGGCAGCAAATACACAATCGCTGTCATAGTGCCTTATCCTTGTGCGGCCATCCAAGCCGCAACGCATTGAGAACCACGATGACCGATGAACCCGACATCGCAATAGCGGCGATTAACGGATTGACCCATCCGGCAATCGCAATAGGCACAGCAATGATATTATAGCCGATCGCAAGGCCGAGGTTCTCGGTCATGCGTTGCTTACTTGCGCGCGCGATTTGGATGGCCTCGATGACGGCGCCTAAGTTCTCGCCGCGAAAAACAATATCAGCCGCCGTCTGACTGATATCTGCTGCGGTTGAGGGCGACATCGACACGTAGGCGGCGGCCAGGGCTGGCGCATCGTTAAGGCCATCACCCACCATCAGAACTTTGTGATTCTGCTGGCGCATCACATCAAGTCGCGCCAATTTTTTGTCTGGGCTGGCCTCGGCTGTGACTTCATGAACGCCCAACCCCGCGGCAAGTGCAGTGACAACAGCCCCACGGTCGCCGGAAAGGATTTCAACGCGCAGACCCATGCGTTTGAGTTTCCCGATAACATCGGCGACATCAGCGCGTGGGGTGTCGCGGAAACAGAACCGCACTGCGGGCTGATGTGCGCGCTTCAGCCATAACTCACTGTCGGTACTCATTTCAGTTTGGTCGTCCGGCACATCGCACCAAAGGCGACTGCCCAACTTCACCACTTCACCATCAATCACAGCCGATACACCCAGCCCTGCGGCTTCCGTCACTGGAACAGGGTACGGCAGTGTTGGTGTCGCGCGTACCAGCGCTGCAGCCAGCGGATGGCGTGTGCTTTGGGCCAGGCGGGCCGCAAGCGTTAGGTCTGCCTGCGCGTATGCCAGGCTTTGAACAAGTTCGGGGCGCCCAAGTGTTAGCGTGCCTGTTTTATCGAAGACGACCGTGTCAATGGCGGCCAACCGTTCAAGACCATCTCCTGATTTCAACAGTACGCCGTTTCGCAACAGTGCACCGGCGGCCACTGTTTGCACGGCTGGAATCGCCAAGCCTAGTGCGCACGGGCATGTGATAATCAGGACTGCAACGGCGCACATCAGTGCGTGATGCCAACCGGCCCCGAACATAAGCCATCCCAGAAACGTGGTTGCCGCGAGGAGATGCACCGCTGGCGCATAATAGCGTGCCGCACGGTCAGCCAGGAGTGTGTGTCCCGTTTTAGCGGCAGCCGCGACGTTCATGAGTTCAACGATCTGGCCCAGCAAGGTCTGCTGATCAACCAGCGTAATCTTGATCTCTAATGTGCCGGTCAGTGGCAGGGTGCCCGCATACACCTGTGAATTGGGCGCGACTGCGACCGATAAGCTTTCGCCTGTGACCAAGCTGGCATCCACATCGGCCCGACCGCGCACCACGATCCCATCTGCAGGGATACGATCGCCTGCCGCGACGAAGACGGTCATTCCCGGCTGCAATAATTCAGCAGGGCAGGACCGCCGTTGACCATCGGGATCAATGACGGTGGCTGCGACGGCTTTCAGGGCCAGCAAGTTGGCTGCAACCGACCGCGTGCGGCCGCGCATGTTTTGTTCGAGGTATCGGCCGATCAACAGGAAAAAGAGCAACATCACTGCGGCATCGAAGTACGCGTGTGTGCCTGAGCGTATGCTTTCCATAACACTGGCCAGCGTGGCAAGGATCACACCGATTGAAATCGGCACATCCATATTCGTGCGGCCGTTGCGCAACGCCGCCCACGCCGAGCTGAAAAAGGGCTGTCCCGCATAGGCAATCGCTGGCAGTGCAATCAGCCCTGAGATCAAATGAAAGAAGTCACGCGTAGCTGATCCCATGTCTGTGACATTGCCTGACCAGACCGAGACCGACAGCAGCATAATGTTGGCACTGGCGAACCCAGCAACAGCGACAGCGCGCAGAAGCTTGCGTGCGCGACCGTCTTCGAGCTTTTCGAGTAATGCCGCATTGTAAGCAATCGCCCGGTAGCCGCGCGCGGTGAGAACGTTTGCTATGGTGCTGCTTTGCACAGCGGGGTCGCGCCAGGACACATGAAGTCGTCCCAGCGTTAAATTTAGGCGAACGTGTTCAATGCCGGGGATTTGACTGAGTGCGGTTTCAATATCGGGAACACATGCGGGGCAGGTGATGTTCTCGACAATCAAAAAAAGTTCAAATGCGCCATCGGCGCGTTGCGTGACATAAGCAGAAGGGTCCGCGTTTGCAATTGCCAAGGGACCTGCGGGTAAGCGACCGACCTCGCTGCCGGGCTGTACCGGCGGGCAGCAGCCCATGTTCAGTGCTGTCTCAGCCCCCAGAGATAAATTGGAACGTGGTGCAACAGCTGTCATTTTACGATCACGCGGTAATCAAGCATATAAGGCGCTTCACCAGCTGGCACTGCGACCAAACGAACATGCCAGAGTCCCGGAAGCGGTGTCACGACATCTGCGCCGAACGCACCGTTGCCGTAATCGCTGAGTGTCTGCGTAAAATCGTAGCCCTCATGTGTCGGTCGGCTAAATTCTGCGTGTACAGTCAGCCCCTGCATGGGCTGGCCTTTGTTGTCGACGTACTGACTGTTGATTTTTACTGTCTGAGCCGCTGTCGGCGTCAGTGTATTGCGTGCGATAATCGGTCGCTGCCGCTGAGCTGCGACATCTTCTAATGTCTTATTATAATCGAGTCCGTTCAGATAGGACTTGGGCTCGGTTTCTCCCGTGAAGCTCTCGAGCGCGAACCAAATCAACGTAAGATTGGCAAAGGTGACGGCGGCGAATGCGCCGAGTAACCAAGCCAAAACGCTGCGGCCTGTAACGGGGGCGGGCGTTGTCATTACACTGTTCATGGTTTTGGTCCCAGGAAGACGGATTTGACGTCCACGCGTTCATTTGTCTCAATGTTGCGGCCGACGATTGAAAGCGGGGTACTTTCGCGTGACAAGCTTTTCTGCGGCATTGTCACGAAGACGCGCACCGCGCGTACATCGTCGCCATCGACGGGAATTTTTAAGCTGCCATCTTCTTCCGTGCTGATGCCCACAGCGGTTACCACAGCCCCGGGAAAATTTTCGACGGTTAGCCGGATTGTTTGCTGATCTCGCGCTTTGTTGAGCAGTTTAACGGTGTAGGCGTTGCGAATATTGCCGTCAGATAACGCTACAAAAGTTGGATTGCGGTCGCGAATAACGCTGGCATCGAGATTAGAGCGTTGCATCAAGACGAACAGCATAATGCCCGACACGATGGCCAGAATCAGTGCATACGCAACAGTCCGTGGCCGAATAAAGCGAAACCGCGCCGGCAAACCTTGCTGACGGCGTGCAATATTTAAGTCTGTGTCATAGGCGATAAGTCCCAACGGCCGTCCGACCTTCGTCATAACGTCGTCGCACGCGTCGATGCACAGCGCACACTGAATACATTCAAGCTGCAAGCCATCACGGATATCCACGCCCATAGGGCACGCCGCGACACATTGCTTGCAGTCAATACAGTCGCCGCGTCCGGCCCAGTCGCTTCCTTTTTTATGGGGCCCGCGTGGCTCACCGCGATCGAACCGGTAGGTGACAGCTAAGGATTCTTCATCAAGCATCGCTGCCTGGATACGCGGCCAGGGGCACATATACGTGCAGACCTGTTCGCGTGCGTGACCGCCGAGCAGGTAGGTTGTGCCGGTAAATAGAGCAATAAAGAAGTACGCTTCACTGGGTGCGGAGAACGTCAGCAGTTGGCTGAACAACGTCGGTGCGTCGGCGAAGTAAAACACCCAAGCGCCGCCTGTGGCCACGCCGATCAGAAGCCATATGGTGTGTTTCGCCGTGCGCTTTGCAATTTTATCAAGAGACAAGGGGGCGCGATCAAGTTTAATGCGGTCGTTACGTCGCCCTTCAATCGCGCGTTCGACAACCAGAAACAGATCCGTCCAAACTGTTTGCGGGCAGGCGTATCCACACCACATGCGTCCGGCAACAGACGTTACGAGGAACAGAGCCACCGCCGCGAGGATAAGCAGGCCAGTGATGTAGTAAATTTCCTGCGGCCAGATTTCGATGAAGAAAAAATAGAATCGCCGCCCTGGAAAATCGATCAGCACGGCCTGATCGGGGGCATTGGGTCCACGGTCCCATCGCAACCACGGCGTGACATAATAGATTGAAAGCGTCACGGCCATGATCAGCCATTTCGCCATGCGGAACTTACCGCTCACCCGCTTTGGGTGAATCTTCTCGCGCTTCTTGAATAGTGCTCGCTTATGCGCTGCGTTTACAGCTTCGACGGCAACAGTTTCAACGCCATGCGACGCATTGCGCTCTTCGTCTATTGCGTTCGCGAGTGTCACAAGAGACTTCCAATCAGAGTTCTAAATTTATGGCGATGCACTGGCGGCTTTCTGCTCCGGTTCACCGCCGCCCAAGCTATGCACGTATACGGCCAACGCCCGTACCTCGGCTGGACTCAAGCGTTCACCCCAGGCTGGCATTGAGCTGTTGCGCGCGTTTGAGATCGTTGTGGTCAATGCAGCGTGCGTGTTGCCAAACAGCCAGATTTGGTCGGTCAGGTTAGGCGCGCCTTGGCTGCGGTCGCCTTTGCCATTTTCGCCGTGGCATGAGGCGCAGTTCTCGGCAAACAACGCAGCTCCGCGCGAAGCTGCGGCCGCGTCGTGTGGACGCCCGGACAGCGACATAACATGCTCAACCAAGTCTGCGACTTGCGTGCGATTCAGCGTACCGACCTTCACAAAGGCCGGCATTTCACTAAATCGACTTTTATCGTTGGTATTGCGTACGCCGAAACGGATGGTTTGCTCAATCTCCGTCAGCGAACCGCCCCACAACCAATCATCGTCGTTGAGGTTGGGGTAGCCGATCGCACCTTGGGCGCCAGCACCATGGCACGGCGCGCAATTGTCTTTAAAAATCGCGCGGCCACTGGCCATGGCAAATTCAAGGAGTTGCGGATCCGCTTCAACTGTTAGTGCGCTCGCTGCCGCAAGCCGATCTTCCAAAGGCTTGCGAGCTTGCGCTGTTTGCTGCAGTTCGGCAGCCACGTTATTGCGTTGCGACCAGTTGATCATGCCATGCGTATACGTGCTGATCATCGGCCAAGACGGCATCACAACCCAGTAGCCTATGGCCCACAGAATGGAGACGAGGAACGTCCACAGCCACCACCGCGGCAGCGGCGTATTTAACTCCTGAATACCATCCCATTCGTGTGTCCGAATTTCAGTACCTGTAGCGGCATCAATTTTGCGCGGTTCACTGCTCATGGTGTTCAACTTTCATTCTCATCCAGCGGCATCCTGGCAGCACGGTCAAATTTCTTTCGGTTTGCCGGCCATAGGACGTAACCAATCACCAGGGCAAAAAATCCGCAGAAATAAAGAAGCCCTGAATTCAGCGCGACTTCGCGTACGGTTTCGTATGTCACGGCCTTACCTCACCGGTTAAAGGCTTCAGCGTCGTACTGCGAGAAGTCGACCAGCGTGCCGAGCATCTGCAGATAGGCGATAACCGCATCCATTTCTGTTACGCGCTTGGGGTCGCCGTCGAAGTCGCGTGCGATTGCTTTGGGATATCGCTTCACAAGGGCTTCTGTGTCGGCGTCAGGATCGGCCTGCGCCAGCAGATCTTCCTTCGCGGCATTTATCATGTCTTCGGTGTACGGTACGCCGACAGCAGCATTCGCGCGTAAGTGTTCGGCAATATGCTCAGGCTCTACCGGGCGTTCAGACAGAAAACCGTAGCCCGGCATAATCGATTCCGGCACGACACTGCGCGGGTCATGCATATGGTCGCGGTGCCATTCGTCGGAATACTTCCCGCCGACGCGTGCCAAATCAGGTCCGTTTCGCTTTGAGCCCCATTGGAATGGGTGGTCGTACATGCTTTCGGCGGCCAAGCTGTAGTGGCCGTAACGCTCGACCTCATCACGCAGCGCGCGGATCATTTGGCTATGACAGGTGTAACACCCTTCACGGATATAGATGTTACGCCCCACCAGTTCGAGCGGCGTGTAGGGGCGCATGCCTTTCACTTTCTCGATGGTGCTTTCCAAGTAAAAAGTTGGCGCAACTTCGACCAAGCCGCCGATGGAAACAACAATCAGTGTTCCGATCAGGAGCAGGATGGAATTTTTTTCAAATGATTCGTGTTTAATCATCTGAGCTACTCCTTACGCCAACGCGGGATTAAGTTGTGCGGATTGCTGCGCTTCGGCCTGTACGTCGCCGCGCGCGGTCCGCCATAAGTTGTAGGCCATGATCAAAGCGCCAACCAAGAACAGGCCGCCACCTAACGCTCTGATGATATAGAAGGGGTGCATGGCTGCGACGGTTTCGACAAAGCTGTATTCAAGGAAACCAAGCCCGGTGTAAGCGCGCCACATCAAGCCTTGAAGAATTCCCGAGACCCACATGGAGGTGATGTACAGCACAATGCCGATGGTGGAGATCCAGAAGTGAAGATTGACGAGGCGCAGCGAGTAAAGCTGCTTGCGTTTCCATAGCCAGGGAACCAGGCAGTAAAGTGCGCCAAAGCTGATGTAGCCCACCCAGCCCAAAGCACCTGAGTGCGTGTGACCAACGGTCCAATCCGTGTAGTGGCTGAGCGAGTTCACAGCCTTAATCGACATCACCGGACCTTCGAATGTCGCCATGCCGTAGAACGCGACGGACACGACCATCATGCGCAGCACAGGGTCGGTGCGCAGTTTGTCCCAGGCGCCTGACAACGTCATAAGTCCATTGATCATGCCGCCCCACGAGGGCATCCACAGCATGATGGAAAATGTCATACCCAGCGTTTGCGCCCATTCGGGCAACGCCGTGTAGTGCAAGTGGTGTGGGCCTGCCCAGATGTACATGAATATGAGCGCCCAGAAGTGAATGATCGAAAGCTGGTAAGAATAGACAGGGCGTTCAGCGCGCTTGGGGACGAAGTAGTACATGATCCCCAGAAAGCCTGCGGTCAGGAAGAAGCCCACAGCATTGTGTCCATACCACCACTGCGTCAGGGCATCCTGAACGCCTGAGAACAGGCTGTAGCTTTTCGAGCCCATGAACGATACCGGCATCGCCATATTGTTGATGAGGTGCAGCATCGCGACGGTGACGATGAATGCGAGATAGAACCAGTTGGCGACATAGATGTGCGGCTCTTTGCGGCGCGCGATCGTAACCAGAAACACGAGCAGGTAGACGACCCAGACCACAGTCAGCCAAAGATCGGCATACCATTCGGGTTCTGCATATTCGCGGCCACCCGTCACGCCCAGCAAATAGCCGGTGGCGGCGATGACCAGAAAAAGTTGGAAGCCCCAGAACACAAACCAGGGTGCGATATCGCCCGCCAAGCGTGCGCGACAGGTTCGTTGAACCACATAAAATGAAGTCGCGATCAGAACGTTTCCGCCGAACGCAAAGATAACGCCCGACGTATGCACTGGGCGCAAGCGACCAAAGTTGGTCCACGGGAGGTCGAAATTGAGTGCTGGAAAGGAGAGCTGAAGCGCGATGATCAATCCGACAAGAAATCCGGCGATACCCCAGAACACCGCAGCGATTACGCCAGCTTTGATGACATCATCGTTGTAACCCGTTGTTTGCGGCGGCGCATGTTCGGCGCCCACGGTTTTCGAGCCTAACGCAACCGTTGCGGCCAGAAATGCGGCTGTGAAGACCCAGCCGTGAAATGCCATTGCGTCATCATGCGAATTTGTCGCAACGGTCAGGCCCAGGACACTCAGCGCGGCGAAGACAAATGCCAACATCGCTGCGAAATCATTGGATTTACGGGGCTCGGCTGTGATGGTCGACATGCACTTTTTGCCTTTCCAGTTTTGCTAAACTGGACGCTAGGGCGCTTCGCGGCGGACAACTTTGACATGGGTCAAGATGCGACGAGATGCCGATTAACCTACTGAAGTTAAAACGAAATTTGCCTTTCTGGTCTGGTGTCCCACGCTGTTTCCAACTGACCGCGGGCAAGGGAGGCGCGGTCCAGGGTTTTCCAGTCGGTCGGGCCAGCCGACATCCAAGATGAATTGATACGGCACATTAACCCGGCAGCAATAACAGTTCGGTAGGTTTACAGCTTGTTGGTCGGGGTCTGCGCAGCCAGCCAGACACAAAAATAAAGCGCGCCGCAAAGGCGCTGAGATGGCTTCGTTTATGAAGAAAACCGCAGGTCAGAATCGGCTGATTGTCGGCATTAGCGGTGCCTCAGGCATCGTTTACGGCTTGCGTGTGCTGGAAGCCTTAAAAGCCGCTGGTGTTGAAACGCATCTGGTCATGTCCAAGTCGGCGGAAGTCACCTTAGCGTACGAAACCAAAGCCAAGGTCAAAGACGTCAAAGCACTGGCGTCTGTTGTGTACAACAATACCGACATTGGGGCGGCGATTTCGTCTGGGTCGTTCAAGACCGCAGGCATGTTGATTGCGCCGTGCTCGATCCGCTCGGTGTCTGAAATTGCATCGGGTGTCACGTCATCGCTGCTGACACGCGCGGCCGATGTGGTGCTGAAAGAGCGCCGCCGTTTGGTGTTGATGGTGCGTGAAACCCCGCTGCATGTGGGCCACCTGCGCACACTGACCGCGGTCTCGGAAATGGGCGCCATTGTTGCCCCGCCGGTTCCTGGGTTTTACGCCATGCCCAAATCCTTAGACGATATGATCGACCACACAGTTGGTCGGGTTTTGGATCTTTTTGATATCGAGAGTGGTTTAGTGCGGCGATGGGGCGAGCCCGTAGCCGATGAAACCGAACTAGGCAGCAAAAGCAAATCAACCCGCCGCAGGCCCAAATGAACTTCATTAGTTTTGAAGCCATGACCAAATCTCATACCTCGCACATTGGCACTGGAAACCCGCTGTGGGACTTCGCCGTGTGGGTGTATGGCGAGCCGGATGTTGAGCAAGCCTGCCTGGCCTTGCAGAACCGTTTAGGCGCTGACGTAACCATGATCATGTTCTGCCTGTGGTTGGCTCAGCGCGGCACCCCTGAAACCTCGCTGGCTCGTTACATGGGGGCGGCCATTAAGCTCTCGCGCGACTGGCAGCGCTCGTTCGTGGAGCCTTTGCGCACCTGCCGCACCAACTTCAAAGATTTTATCAGCAATACCGACATGGGTGGCGAAGAACTGGATACCGCCAATGCCCTGCGCGCACGCATTAAGCAATGCGAGTTGGATATGGAACAGCTGCAAATGCTGGCTATGTACAGCCTGGTGGAAGACGTAGAGAGCGACGATCTGCGTTCGACCCTTCAACAAAAGGCTGACGCCCAGAACAACTTGAATGTTTATTTCTCGGCGACTGGTGTAAAACTCGATCCGTTGGGGCAGGCCCATGTGGCCCATTTGCTCCACGCTGTCTTTGAGTAACGCAAACTTTTTACAACTCGAACTTTATAAGAGTACGTCGGTGATCCGCGTTTTATTCGCGCTGACCTTGGTTGTGTCGGCTGCTGCGGCTGTTCCTGTAACAGCACAAGAGTCCCGCTCTGGGATTGGCCCCATTGTGGCGTGCGCGGATTTGGCGCGCATGAATTTCTCAGGCATCCCGGACGCACCCACATCGATCCTCACCGCCAACTTGGTGGCCTCAACGCCCGACGCCCCCAGCCACTGCCGCGTGCGCGGCAATATCGCGCCCAACGTGGGTTTCGAGTTACGCCTGCCGGTCGATAACTGGAACGGCAAACTGTTCATGCAGGGTTGCCGGGCCTACTGCGGCGTTATCATGATCGACGATGCCAATGACGCGCTGAAGCGCGGCTATGTGACAGTGGCCACCGACATGGGGCATTCAGGCACTATTCTCGATGCGGTGTGGGCCTACAACAATCGCAACGCCGAGATCGATTATGGCTTCCGTGCGACCCACGTGACGGCGGTGGCCGCAAAGGCCATCGTGCGCGCGTTCCATGGCGTCAATGCCACACAAAGCTACTTCCGGGGTTGCTCCACCGGTGGGCGTCAAGGCCTGGTGGAGGCGCAACGCTACCCGATGGATTTTGATGGCATCGTCGCCGGCGCACCTGTTGCTCCCAAGGCTGGCGCTTTGAATTTCTATTGGTCAGCCAAGGCCAACCTGACTGAAAGCGGTCGTCCTATTCTGTCGACCGATCATGTGTATCTGATCCGCGCTGGCGCCATGAAGAAGTGTGACGGTAAGGACGGTATTGTCGACGGCATTATTGAAGACCCGCGCGAGTGCGATTTTGACCCGGCGGAACTGCAATGCCGTGGCATCGGTGCGGGTGATCTCTTACGTCGCAACGATTGCTTGACCGAAGCGCAAGTGGACGCGGCTCGCAAAATCTATGCTGGTCCTACCACCTCGGACGGCGCGCATATTACGCCAGGGGGGCATATGCCCGGCGGCGAGTTGAATTGGTTGGGGACGGTAGTGTCGTCCGATGGCGGGCCAGGGCAGTACTTAAAGCTGGCAGAAGAAAACTTCCGGTTCCTCGCGTTCGCGGAAGACCCAGGACCGGCCTATACGCTGGATAAATTCAACATCGACACCGACCCCGAGCGCATGAACTTCATGCTGCATTTCACCACGGGCTTTAACCCGGATTTGCGTGGCTTCCGGGATCGCGGTGGTCGCATGATCATCTATCACGGCTGGCAAGATGGGCCTGCGCTGAATACCGTCGATTATTTTGAAACCGCTACAGCGACGATGGGCGGGCAGGCTGCCATGTCTGACACCGCGCGGCTGTTCATGGTGCCGGGGATGGACCACTGTGGCGGCGGGCCAGGCGTGAACAGTTTTGATTTCATTACTGCCATTGAGCAGTGGGTGGAGTTGGGCAAAGCGCCCGATAGTTTGTATGGCACGCACAAAGATGCGGTGGGTAACGAGACGTTCTCACGCCCTGTGTACCCGTACCCGGAATATGCGCGCTACGAAGGGGCGAAAGACCGCGTGAACCCTGAAGGGTTCAAGCGCGTGGTGCCGAAGAAAGAATAGCAGAAAAAGAGTTGGCGTCTTGGTTCTAATGATTTGATTTTATTATATAAAATGTATCTCTTGAGAATGCAGTCCATGTCTATATAATAATTATTATAATAAGCTGGAGTGTAGGGCCATGCTGTCATTTAAAGTCACTACAGTGGGCGCATCAGCGGGGCTGATCCTGCCTAAAGAAGCGATGGCGACACTCAAGGTTCGTAAAGGTGACACTCTGTATGTCACCGAGGCACCGGGTGGTGCCTACAGGCTCACGCCTTACAACCCGGACTTTGAGCGCCAAATGAATTTGGCCGAAGATATCATGCACAGTGATCGCGAAGTTCTGCGGGCACTTGCTAAATAATTATGAGCAGAGACGACCAAGAGTGGCGTTGGCTAAACGCACCACTGGTATTTGCGATTCATGACCGTCAAATCGCCGAGCATGGTGGTGCACCGGGTGTTCGAGATGAAGCTTCAGTTGAAAGCGCGATTGCAAGGCCCGTCAACAAGGCTGCCTACAACACATCCGATGCAGCAGAATTAGCAGCGGCCTACGCCTTTGGCCTTGTTAGAAACCACGGCTTTAACGACGGCAACAAGCGTACGGCTTGGGTCGCGGCGCGTGTGTTCTTGGCTGACAACGGATACAAACTGATTTTCAATCCAAAAGATGCGATTACGGCGATCGAAAATCTTGCTGCCGGGAAAATCGACGAAACTGCTATGGCTGAATGGTTCAGAGAGCGGCTTCAATAAGAAACGCATCTCCAGCGAAAGAGGAGGTTTCCGTGAACGCCGTAGGTAACGAGACGTTCTCACGCCCTGTGTACTCGTACCCGGAATATGCGCGTTATGAAGGGGCGAAAGACCGCTTGAACACCGAGGGGTTCAAGCGCGTGGTGCCGAAGAAAGAACAGTAAGGATTCTGGTTTTTACCAGGGGATTTTCTCGCCGTTCCATTCAAAGAACTGACCCGTCTTCTCGATGGTGAAGGCGTCGATCTGCGCGATCATACCAGCCGTGCGTTCATCGGGCTTGCCCAACGGAATACGGCCGCGCACTTCCACCATGAAATCCGTATCCGTGGCACCGGGCGCCACCATGCCCACGATCACGCCTTTGTCTTTGACGGCGAGAGCAAGATTGACGGTCACCATGTTCAGGGCCGACTTGCTGGCGCGGTAGAAGTACAAACTGGGTGAGCGTACCGATGCGATGGACCCCTGGCTGGAGGAGACCATCATGATCTTCTTCTGCGCGCTCGCGGCCACGTGGTCGATGAACGCTTCCGACATTTTCAACGGGCCTTCGACGTTGGTTTGCATCACGTCGTTGAAGATTGCGTAGTTGATCTTGCCGAACACTTGATTGCTGCCGCCGCCACCAATGCCAGCGTTGTTCACCAGAATATCAATGGCCGTACCCTTTAACTTGGCGGCCAAAGCATCAATGCTGGCGTTGTCTTTCACATCAAGCTTTTCCAAGCGCACATTCTTGTTGGCCTTTGCGAGGGCTTGCAGTTCAGCGGCTTTCTCGGGGTCGCGGGCGGTGGCGATGGTGGTGTAGCCGCGGGCCGCATATTGCTTGGCGAACTCGTACCCAAGCCCACGCGATGCGCCAGTAATCAGCACAACGGTGGAGGATGCTTTGGCATCTGCGGCGTTGGCTTCCGTCCAGAAACCCATGCCCAACACGGCGGTGGCCCCAGCAGAGACACCTAATGCATCGCGACGGTTCAGATCGTTGGTCATGTTGTGGTCCTTATCACCAGGGCGCGATTTCGCCGGTGTGTCGATAGTACTTGCCTGTGTCGTCCATGGTCAGTTTGGCAATGATCGGCATGGTCAACGCCACGCTTTGTTCAGCCGTGATCATGATGGGCAGGCGCAAGTCGCCCACAAAATCCGTTTGCACCAGCCCCGGCGATTGCATGGTGACGATGATGCCTTTGTCTTTCAGGGCTTTGGCCATGTTGATCATCGACATGTTCAGCGCGGCCTTGCTGGCGCGGTAGAAAATGCTGTTCACATCCGGGCGCGGGGAGATGAGGGTCAGTGATCCTTCGGTGGAACTGATGCTGACGATTTTCTTCTGTTTGCTTGCAGCGACGTGGGGCGTGAACGCTTCCGCCATTTTAATCGGGCCCATGACGTTGGTGTGCATCACGTCATCGAACACGGTGTAATCAATGGTCCCAACCTTTTGTTTGGCCGCACCGCCTGAAATACCTGCGTTGTTCAAGAGCACATCAATGGCTACGTCTTTTAACTTCGCCGCCAGCGCATCAATGGCTTTCACGTCAGTTACATCCAACGCTTCAAGACGAATGTTTTTGTGCTTCTTCGCGAGCGCTTGCAGGTCGGCGGACTTGGCGGGGTCACGCGCAGTGGCAATGACGGTCCAGCCGTCTTCAGCGTAGCGTTTGGTGAATTCAAGACCGATGCCACGGCTGGAACCTGTGATCAAAACGGTTCCGGGGTTGGTTGCGGCCATGGCAGTGTGTGCTCCGGTAACTGCGAGCGCGCCAGCGCCCTGTAAAACTGTACGGCGTGTTGTGTGATCCATACCAAAGCCCTCCCCAGAGCAAAGCTTAGAAAAAGAAACGCCCCCTCGATTTCATGAAATAGTTATCATAAACCGATGGAGCGCAGCCTTATACATTTAGGTGCGGTAACAGCACTCCTAGAACGGTTGCTTCTCGCCATTATACCGCACGATCTGGCCAGCGTCCGACGGCTGCAGACCTTCGATGACCTTAATCATGCCGCTGATGCTTTCCACCGGCTCAATCAGTCCCGGCATTTTGGCATTGCCGATTTTTTCCACGCGCACGGTGCCAGGTGACAGCAGGGTAACAATAATGCCGTCTTTGGCGGCATCCATCGACACGTTCACCATGGCAGCGTTGAGGGCGGCCTTGCTGATTTTGTACCAGTAGCCGCCGGGAATGCCGCCGCCGAATTTCGCGCCGAAGGACCCCGCCAGCGATGTAACAGCGACGATCTTTTTACCTTTACCCAACTTCACGTTTTCATAAAGCGCTTCTGTGACTTTGAGCGGTCCCAGCGCATTGGTGTGCATGAAGTTGTCGACTTCTTTGTGATCCAACGTCCCAAAGCTTTGCGGCTTCGGATTCATGAAGTCGCCCGTGATGCCGGCATTGTTGATCAGCAAATCAATCGGCTTGCCTTTGTATTTGGCGGCTAGCGCATCGACCGAAGCATTGTCGGCCACATCCAGTTGCTCGATGACCACGTTCTTGTTGGCGGCAGCGACTTTTTTCAGTTCATCGGCCTTGTCGGGATTGCGGGTGGTGGCAATCACATTCCAGCCTTTGGCGGCGTATTGCTTTACAAACTCGAGGCCAATGCCACGATTAGAGCCTGTGATCAGAACGGTTTGTGCGTCAGCGGCAAATGCAGTGCCAGTGGCGCTGATGGCAGCAACGGCAGCGGTCGCAGCCATAATGTCGCGGCGTGTGAATGTGTCAGTCATAAGTTTAGGTCCCCACTAAATTGATGACGTTATGATAGGCGAGTGATCTAAGGGTGCGAAACCACACCCGTGTAACTCGTATACAGTTTCGAAACGGTGCCCACGCGGTGGACGAAACGCGTCCCTGAAAAACACCTCCAACAACTAAGCCTTGTCGAGAACATCCTCGACGTTGCGACGCGGGCTTAAGTTTGTCACCGCACGGCTGTAGCCAATGCGGAAGGCAAACACGACCACATTTCCATTGAGCGCCGCTAAGCTGTTGAGCGTTCCGTCGGCTGCGGAGACACGTTGGAATGTGCGGTCGCGATCAGCCATTTCGGTCAGCTGGTTCAGCGGCTGCACGGCCAACCCCATGATGGTGGTTTGGATGTGCAGGCGTTGCCACAGGCGGCCTGCTTCAATCAAGGCTGCGCGATCATCCAGGGCCGGAATGGCGATCAACCCAAACTGCGGGGCGGTGGCTAAATGCACATCGCGTGTCATTTCTAACCATTTTGCATGCGGATCGCCGGCAAAGCCGCGCGGCAGCATCATGGCGATGCGGGCCTCGATCGGTGAAAGGCCGACAGTGGACAGCGTCAGGCCATCGCGGTGATCGAGCCCTGTGAAGCGGTACCAGTTGTAACTGTCGACCACCATATTCTTATCGGCAATGAAATCTGCTGTGGCTTTAAGCGTGCCATTGGCGAACCGTTTGCCTGCATCGCTATCGGATGTGAGCCAGAACAGCTTGGTCATGGGCGATGTGTTGAGCGCCGTCAGGGCGTCGAGGATTTTTAGGTCCAGCGTCCGCTCGCGTTGATAAGCGCCGCGATTGGTGCTGCGCTTGGCAATGGCTTTGGCTTCTTTCGATGTCGGGGCCACGTTGTCATAGATGGTGAACCGCGCCAGTGCCTTGCCCAGCGGCCCATCGGGCAACAAGTTCAACAGCGGCGTAATGCCTACACCGGTTGCCCCCAACACTATATTCTCGATGGCGCAGCCCACACTGATATGCATCTCGCGGAAGAAGGGGTCGACAGAGCCTAGGCTGCGGCGTTCATCGGCAACCACATCAAGCAGATTGCCTTTCATCGAAAAGCGCCACGGCTGCGAGTTGTGGGCACTGGCCGCGAGAATGCCAGCCGCGATCAGGCCTTGGGGTTTATGATCCAGCGGTTTTTGGCCGCCTTCACGCACTTGCTCGGCCCAGGCGCGCCAGGGCTCATAGCCCGCGCCATCGGTGAACCCTCTCAGGGCGCCAGTGTGGTACGCCTGCGCGCCAATGCCAGCCACGCTTAAGCCAACAACGCCGCCTACGCCCAGGCCGATCTTTTGCAAGGCCGTGCGGCGCTTCACAGGTTTTTTCTTTTTCTTCTTGGCTTCTTCTGCTGGGTCGTAATCGTCGTAATCGCTCATGATGCATCTCTAGAATTTTTTAACGCTATCCATGTGCCGCTTGGCGTCTTTCAAATCGGTCGGCTGGTAGTTCGAGTAATGGCTATGTGGATATTGTGGCACGTATTTATCATACACCGGTTTGTATAAATCCCATGCGATAGCGGGTTGCTTAAAGCGTGCGCGCACCTGCGCAATGGGGATCGTTGCATTGATTTCCTGCTCGAAGCCGCTGTTGGCCTTGGCTGCTTCAATGCCCATTTGGTTGTAAATCGCAGAGCCGCCACCGGATGCATCTTCCAACACGCCCAATTGAACCGCACCGGGCGAGATGGCGTTGTTGCACACGGCCGTCCACAGGCGATTGTACGCCGCATTGGCCTGAATGTCCCACGGCGTAAAGCCGCCCGTGGCGGTGCGCAGGCAGATTTCGGCCCCCTTGAACGCAAAAGCGCGGATCAATTCCGGCTCACGTTGTACGGATGTTGTGACGATATTACCGCGTGGCGTCCGGGTGACGGGGATCACCGCATCAGCGCCATACATTTCAATGTATTTATCAAGCGCGCCGTAGATGGTGGTGGTGAACAATTCGACTTGCCCGAACACGCCCATGATGTTGCGGGCCTTCCAGTGCTTATCAATAATCTTGCCGGTGTTATCCATGATGGTGGTGATGGACAGCACATGGCCCGGCCAATCCTTGTCGCGCACATAACTGCCGAACACGATATAGGTGTTGTACTCACGCGCCTTCTTGGCAATCGCTTCGGTTTCTTCGCCGGGAAGCTCAATCGCAATCTTGTCGTGCAACTCCTGGCGCGTCCACGCGCTGGAAAACCCAGTGATGGGAAATTCGTGGAAGAACATAATGTCCTTCGGCTGACTGAGCAGGCCGTGGGCCGCATCAATCGTCGCTAACATATGATTGAGGTTTTCTTTGCGGCTTTGCTTGATGTTCTTGTTGTCCACCGGCCGCACACGGGTCTGCATCACGCAGAGGGTGAGATTGTCTTTTTCCAGCGGCACCACGTCCGCGCCACCTTTGGGGGCGACATTGACGGTGTCCGAGCCTTTGCCCATGGCGGCTTCGGCACTTGTGGCGGCCAAGGCGGCCGCGCCAGCACCCACGTGTAATAAGCCGCGGCGGCTTAAGGCGGCCGTTAAAGTGTCGGATTGTTCATTGAGTCCAGACATAGCGTGCGCTCCCCCGATCGCGGTCACAAATACACCGGAAGTCTATCCAGACTCCCGGTGTACGATCTAGGGTTTAAAGCGTCACACGCGCTTGAAAAGACACAAGGCTGCTAGTTTGTCGCTTTAACAGGCTTTACGCGGTCGCGAAATTCCGGCGAAACGCGGTCGCCGTAGAGTTCTTGGATATATACGGCGGGCGATTTCGGCGCTTCGGCGTAGTGAATAAATTTCCAGCCAGCCTTTGTCTTGCGGAAAATGCCTGTGGCGCGCAACCGCTCGGCAATGGGGGCGGTGGGGCGCATTTTCATTTGCCAATAAATGCTCCAGGTCGCGACCGCCAAATCACCGGCAATGGTGCGCACCTGAATATCCGACGCATTATATTCTGAGGCCTGCATGAAGCCTGCACCACGCGCTGGGTTGAAGTATTCGTTCATCGCGTCCCAGCCCATGCGCCAACCGGGTTCTTCTTCGGCCAAATACATCGGGTTCGGTTCTTGCGTATCCCACAAATCTTTCGGAATTGTCGACCACGTGTTCTTGGCCCATCGCCCCGCCATGTCGTGAATGACGGCCTCAACATCTTTTTGGACGTCTGAATTATCGGCGGCGGCAACGGTGCCGCTCCATAGCCCTGCGATCAGTGACAGGGCAGCGATGATATTCAAGGCTCTCATGTCTTCCCCCATGCTGAAGTGAACGCGGGGGGTATGGTACGCCTGCTTTCAAGCCAGCGTCGATGAGAACAAAGAAAAACGGCGGCCACTGTGAAAGCAATGGCCGCCGCTTGGTTAGGTATAGAGGTATGTTTTAGAACTTCGCCCCAAAGCGAATACCCATCTGGCGCTTATCAGCCGCGTAGGTGGCATAGGCCAGAACAGGGGCCGTATCCGGCGGCACAATGAACGGGTCGCCGTAAGTTTGCGCCGATGTCGGCTTGCGGTTGTCAAACAGGTTGGTGACGTACGCCAGCACCGTATAGGCATCGTTCTGAGCGCCGATTTGCGCATCCACGTTCCAGTTCGCTGCAATCCACGTCAGGTTGCTGGGCGCCTGATACCGCTTGCTGCGATATTGCGTCGACAGTTCGCTGATCAGGTTCCAGTCGCCTTGCAGCGGCATGGTGAAGTTGATCGCCGCTGACAACGAATGCTTGGCCGTTTGCTCCAACTGATTGCCGTTGGTGTTCACGTAGCACACGCGCTGTGACCCGATGGTGCCAATGCGGCAATTGCCCGCATTGAAGATGTCCAGGTTCGACGTGGTGGGGAATTCTGAATCCGTAAAGCGCGGGTTCAGGTACGTGTACGCCGCGTGCAACGTTAAGCCTTCGGTCGGAGCCAAGGTGGTTTCCAACTCAAACCCGTCCACTTTGGCTTCGCCTTGGTTGACGGTCTTGGTCACCGTGCCTTGCGGGCTGCGCGGTTCAGGCACCAACAACTGCGTCAGACGATCTTTGTAGATCATGTGGAAGTACGCACCGTTAAAGCGCAACGTATCGTTCATCCACGATGTCTTAAAGCCAGCTTCGAAGTTATCCAGTTTCTCCGGCTTATACAGCGCATCGGCCACATCAAACACGACGGCCACGTTCAGGAAGCCACCGGGCTTCACGCCGCGAGAATACGTCGCGTAAACCATCGCATCTTCTGTCGCTTGGTAGTTCAACGTCACGCGGGGTGCGAAGAAGTTGGTCGACGAGGTCGGGTTGAACACGCCGCCTGCATAAGCATACGGCAGCAATGTTGTGCCCGAGATGGGGGCCGAGATCGAGCGACCGAACAGGTACGTGAACTTCTCGTGGCTATAGCGGCCTTCGGCACTCAGTTCTAACTCATCGGTAATGTCGTATTCGGCAATGGCGTAACCCGAGTAGTGCTCGGTATCACGCGTGTTGAGTTCGCCCACCGGGTTGCCACGAATTTGCATTTCGCGTGCAACCGACCAGCCCGGGATCGCCAAGCGCGTGCTGGCTTGCACGAACACCGATGAGTTCACGCTTTCGTAGTCTTCTTTCCAGTACAGACCACCCACAGCCCACCGGAAGCCCTGCGAGGACAAATCGCCTAAGCGCAGTTCTTGGCTGTATTGCGTGACCTTGTTTCTGAAATCGGACACCTGTGCGGCATTCAAGGGTTCCGCCGTGCCAGCCGAAGGCACAGTAACGGCAGTCGGCACAGCACCATAGAAATCACCGTCGGCACGGCTCAGCGCGTTGGCGCGCGTCACGCCGGTCCATGAGGACAAGGTCGCCCAATCAAAATCAATGTCGCCCACCAGGCTTGCGATGACCGGCTTCAAGCGCCCGCCTTCGTAGTCCTTCCCTGTTAATGGGTCTACGCTGAGCAGAACTTGGTCGCCGCGCAGTTCTTCACCCAGCTTGGGGTAGGGGATCGTGGCCGGGATTGGCGTTGTGTTCGGCAGGGTTTGACCGGCCGGGATGACGCCTAAGCGCTCGCCCACCACACTGGCGGGCATATTCACGCGCGTGCCACGGCCCGGCACACGTTGACCAAAGTAATAGGCCGGGCGCGGCTCTGATTTATCATCCGAGTACGAGACACGCAGTGTGAAGTCGGCATTGTCAGCAGGCTTCAGGCGCAACGCACCGGCAAGGCCCCAGGTTTCCGCGCCGCCAATCGTGGCACCGCTGACGCCGTTTTTGTAGAAGCCGTCAAAGTAGCTGTACAAGCCGTTCAAGCGCAGCGCGGCTTTATCCGACAGGGGAATGTTGGTGGCCCCTTTGGCTTCGTACATATCGTACGTCGCCACGTCGATGTTCACCGTGCTCTCGGCTTTTTCCAGATCGGGCTTTTTCGAGACGTAGTTAATCGCACCACCAAAAGCCACACGGCCATAGAGTGCTGACTGCGGGCCTTTCACCACTTCGATGCGTTCCACATCGACGAGTTTCAGGTTCATCAGGTTCGAGCCACCAGCCGTGCCGATGGACTCAGATGAAATGTCGATGCCATCCAGCAAAATCCCAACCGGCGGGCGACCACGCGTTGTGGGCAGGCCGCGAATGCTGGGGCGTGTGTCTTGCGGGGCAAAACCACGGTCGAAGTTTAAGCCCGGCGTGAACTTCGCCACTTCCGCGACGGTGCGAATACCCTGACGGTTAATCGCTTCTTCCGAGAAGGCGGTGACGGTAATCGGAACAGCCTGCAGACTTTCTTCGCGTTTACGGGCGGTTACCACCACTTCTTCGATTTGCGCAAACGCATCATGCGCGCCGATCACCAAACCGGTCGTAAGAAGTAAGCCCAACTTTAACTGATGAGATATGCGCGACATGAATTCCCCCTCCGACGCACGTGTTTAAACGCGCGACTGCCAAAACGATTGCGGAGTGAAAACCGCAATCACTTGCAGTCACGATTTTGTAACTGTGCGGGAAGAGGTTTTGTGTGCATAGCCGCAAACCCTCTACGTTCGCTTTGCGAACTTCCTGCGGTCAGGAGCCCATTAAAAGTGTGGCTCAGAAGCCACAAGCCCCAGGCCGCGGCCAAAACGTGGTTGGCTATGCTTCTTTCAAAAAGGTCAGCATGGCTGCAGCGGTAGCAGCCGGTTGGTCCTGGTGCGCAAAGGCGCTGGCCTTGGGTACATGGAATGAACGCGATTTGGGAATCTTGCTCAAGCCAATGGGCTCGAAGTTTTTGTAATTCCCGTTCTCGCCATACATCAGCAACGTCGATGCCGTGATGCGCGGCAAGTAATCCACCACACCGGCGTGGCCCACGCCGCGTTCTGAGGCGCGCACCCAGGCACCTGCTTTGGCACGGCTGGCGTTTTGTTCATCGTTGATGGCGGGGTCGCGCACGCCGAATGTTTTGGTCGCTACTTCAAGCGGGCGGGCGAGGGGCCGCCACTCGGCATCATAGTTTTGCGCACTGACTTTATCTTGCTCTTCCAGTTCCGCACGCGTGCGCGCATCGCCTAAGGCCACACTCAATAAAATGAGCTTGCTGAATTTTTGTGGCCACAACGCTGCGGCAACTGTTGCAATGCAGCCGCCCAATGAATTGCCGCCGATAGCGCATTTTGGAATACCCAATGAATCAAGTGTCGCCATCAGCATGGCGGCAGACTCAGGCAACGACACCCAGTAGGGCGCAGGCCCGTTCATCACCGAGCCGCCGTGGCCAGGGTTATCAATCACGATCACCCGGTAATCTTTGGCCAGAATTTTCGCCACATGCCGCCAGTCATCGGCCCAACCGCCAAGCTTCGGCAAAAATACAACGGGCTCACCTTTGCCGACAGACACCCAATGCATTTTGCCCGCGGCCACAGCGACATCGCCTTCCTCACTCCACCACTTTGCGGCTTGGGCCTCTGCGTGTGCACCTAAAGTAGATGCGGCGAGAGCAGTGGCAGAAAGAGTAGTGAAGCTACGGCGTGAAAGGGTCATGTGATTTTACCTGAGAAGGCCGAACTTAAAATGAAAGTGTCCAACTGGTGCTTTCGGTTTTGCACGCAGTGGCTTTTGATTCTGTGGCTTCGCCGCTGTCATCCAGTTTCAGCGTTTCGGTGATGACGCGGCATTTAAAGCCGCCGTGTGTGGTGGCCTCTTCGGCCGATGCCGTGCCCGCGCGGCCGTTCAAATCCCAATATACAACTTCCTTGCCAGGGCCATCCAGCGCATCCAACTGAATGATGGATTGCAAAATCAATTCATCTTTTGTCAGTTGATCCAGCAGTTCGGGCGGCATCACTTCCAAGATTTCCGAGCGCTCTTTGGACATCTTCTTGTTTTTTGCGGCTTGTTGTTTCGCGGCTTGTTTGGCCGCACGCGTGCGCGCTGCCGCCACTTGTGATGCCGAGGGCTGGTTCGATGGGATCACAACACGACGTGGTGCGGCAGCGTTGTACATGGTTTGCGCTGGAATCCGTGAGACAGAGCGGGCAATGGCGTTGGAACTATTCACGACCGTGCGGGTGACGGCATTAGAAGACGCAACCACCGCCCGCGATACGGCGGCGGCACCGTTCACGATGGCGCAGCCTTGCAGCAGCGGTGTGGCGAGCAGCAATGCACACGCGGCTGCACTCATTGCTTTTATTTTAACACGTGAACGCAAACCCATCCCCCGACGGCCATGTTCTATGGTCGGGGGCAGAGTAGCATGGATTTTTAAATTTAGGGCGCAGGTTTGGCGTCGTACTGCTTCTTTATCAACTTCCCCAACTCTTTAAAGTCTTTCACGCGGGGTGAGGTGGCGCGCCATACCATCGCTACTTCGCGCTTTGGCTCTGGGCTCGTGAAGCGTTTCAACACAATGCGCGGGTCGGGTTTATCGGCGCGCGTCACCAATTCCGGCAGCAGTGTCATGCCGTAACCAGCCGCCACCATCTGTAACACCGTGTTCAAACTGGTCGCGCCCAACGTCGTCAGGTTTTTGGGGCTGGCGACATGACAGTACGCAAGGGCTTGGTCGCGCAGGCAGTGGCCTTCTTCCAGCAGCAGCAATTGATCGGGGGCGAGGGACTCTGGGGCCATGCGCGCAGGCAGGCCTTGCGCCTTATTGGCACTGACGGCGACGAGGAATTTATCATCGAACAGCGGAAACACCTCAAAGCCGTGGCGGTCAATCGGCAGTGCGAGAATGGCGAGGTCCACTTGGCCGCTGGCCAGTTCTTCCATCAGCGGGGTGGTTTGGGTTTCGCGCAGCTTCAAATCCAGCCGTGGGAATTCGGCTTGAATAGCGGGCAGGCACAACGGCAACAGGTACGGCGCGATGGACGGAATGATGCCGACAGTAAGGCGCCCCACCAAACGGCCCCGGCGTTGCTTGGCGAAGTCCTCAAGGTCACGTGCTTCAGCCACAATGGCGGTGGCGCGCCGCAACACCTCTTTGCCTTCGGGCGTGAATTCAGCAGACCCGCGTTTGCGCTCGACGATCTGAAAGCCAAGGGTCTGCTCCAGCTCTTTAATCTGCGTGGAGAGGGCTGGTTGCGTGACGTTGCACAGGGCCGCAGCTTTTGAAAAATGCCGCGTTTCTGCCAATGAAACTAAATAGTTAAGCTGCTTTAAGGTGAGCATTTTGGCGCCGATCATCATAAGATAATCTTATAATAAGTTTACTCATTATAATTTTCAATGAGGACGGCGCTGGAGCAAAGTGTCTTCAACGAAACGAACACTTTAGGACCAAGACCCCCTCCCGGCGCTGCACCCCTCCCCAAAGTGGCTCTCCCCCAGTCACTTTTCCCCCAAGCGGGCAGCGCCGGGCCCCTTTTTAGATAAGCCCCTATGCGAAGAGATGTGTGATGCAAGACGGTGCGACTAAAGCCAAAAAGACAGCTTACCTGATGGCCGGTTGGGTGTGCGTGGGCCTGGGCATCATCGGCGCGGTGTTGCCGGTGATGCCCACCACCTGCTTCATGATTGCGGCGTTGTTCTTCTTCTCAAAAAGCTCGCCTGCGTTGGCGCAGAAGCTTCTGGATCATCCGAAGTTTGGTCCGCCGCTCCGTGAATGGGTGCAGCATCGTGCGATCCCGGTGGAGGTCAAAATTGTCGCGGTCGCCTCGTTGATGCTGTCGGCCGGTGTTGTGGTGATGACTGTGAAAAATGTGAGTGTGATGGCGATGGTATTGGTTATTTTATTGGGTGTGGCGATTTACATCACCACCCGTCCGTCTCGTGTTTTGAAACGCGTTGAGGTGCAATCATGACCTTGCATCGGATTGTGAATCAAACGACGCTGAAAACGCTCACCTTCGCTGTGCTGCACTTCATGGTCGGCTTTGCGGTGTCGTACGCCTTCACGGGTTCGGTGGTGATTGCGGGCGGCATCGCGCTGGTGGAGCCTGCTGTGAACACTGTGGTGTTTTATTTCCACGAGACACTGTGGAACAAGAAAGGTGAAGCCCGCCGCAATCATCAGCATGCTTTTGCGTGATTTGCACTGAATTGTGTGAAGATCTTGATCTTAAAAGTTGAACCCGCGCTGCGGCGTTGCGGCGCGGCGTTCTCCCCACACCTCACGCAATCCCCCTGTTATTCTCTGTAAAAAACAGGGTCGGCGGCGAAGAGGCCCGGAATTTAAGTTCACGTTATCCCCCAAAGCAGCCATGCGTGTTTTTAATTGTTTCACGTGAAACAATTGAACATCAGGAGCACTTAACGAGAGGCCGAAGGCCACGAGTTTTAGTGCGAGTATGTTCAATCCCCCGGAGGGAAGGTACGACACACACCGCGCAATCCCCCGGAGGGAAAGCGCAACGTACGCCATTCTACATACTGAACATGATCTCCAATCACCCTTGGCGGCCCTTGCACAAAGCGTAAGCTAACCGCCTCTAACAGAAGGGGTGGGTTATGGTTGATCGTCGTGATGTGCTGACAGGTGTTGCGGCCGGTGTTGCAGCGTTAGCGGCAACTGATGCCAAACCTGCAAAAGCAAACTGGGGCATGCCTGCACTGAAAGCGCCGTTTGATCGGCGCATGGTGGTCAACAAGCCGCGGGCCTACCGGGTGATGGAGGAAGAGAAGCTTGATGGCATCGTCGCACTCAATCCCATCAACGTTTTTTATCTCTCCAACTTCACCAGCTACCGCACCAAGATGATGACGCCGAACGCCAGTTTCGCCGTCATGGCGCGCAGCGAGAAGCAGCCGATTGGTTTGGTGGTCTCATCATCAGACCTGTGGGAGATCGCGAGCAAAGAGCGCGATTATGCGGAACTGGTGATCCCCTACGGCGTGCCCACCAACTGGCGCGATATCGCAGCCAAAGGCGATTTCTCGGTTGAACCCACAGCCAATGTTGGCGTGACACGCCGCGTTGATGTGGATGCCCAAACACCGTGGGAGAAGGACTGGGCGGCGATCAATAAAATCTGGGATAAGCAAATGTCGCCCACACCGGAATGGGCGTTGGTGCGACTGCTGAAAGAGATGGGCTTAAGCAAAGGTCGCATTGCGGTGGATGACTGGCGCATTGCCCACACGCTGCAACAGCTTGGTTTTAATACGGTGACGTGCGTCCCTGGCGACAACACGTTGCGCCGTATTCGCATGATCAAAAGCGACGTTGAATTGGGCTTCATGAAATTGGCAGCGCGGGCCAATCAAGACGCCGCGATGGAAATGCTCAAACAACTGGGGCCGGGGGCCACCAAAGCCGACATTGATCAGATTTTCATGATTGAAGCCGCTAAGCGTGGTGCCAAGTCGACGTGGATTGCCGCTGGCACACCGGCGGGCATGGTGGAACCGGAACTGAAACCGGGGCACGCGATGCTCATCGATGCGGTCAGTCAGATCAACTACTACCACGGTGACTTTGGCCGCACCTATGTTCTGGGCGAACCGTCCAAGGCATTGAAAAATCGCACCGCCATGATGAAGGTGGGGTGGCAGGAAGCCTTCGCGGCACTCAAGCCCGGCATGAAGTACTCAGACATCAACAAAATCGGCCAAGAGGCCATGAAGAAGAGTGGATTATCGGACCTCGCGGTCGGTTGCAGTCCGCATTCGGTGGGTCTGCAACACACCGATCATCCCTTCGTCGATGGTCTGCCTTACACCGTCGCTCAAGACATTGTGCTGGAAGAGAACATGACGATAACCGTCGATTTTCCAAGCCTAACCCTGGGTTTGGGCAATGCGCATTTCGAGGACCTCGTCGTGATTACCAAAACCGGCGCGGCGCCCTTGGCGAGCATGGGAGAACCCTTGGTTGTTGGCTGATAAAAGAGGTTTGGCGTCAAAACCAGGGCGTGTTTTTCGATAGCGAAAGCAAGGACATGAGAGTTTAATCGAGGCCTGGGCAGGAAGCGGGTCTCATATGGCAAAGTCACGTAAAACGACCGCAAGCAAAGCGTCCAAGCGCAAGACGTCCAAATCAAAAACGCCCAAGCTGAAATCAGCAAAGCGCAAAATATCTGCGCCAAAGAAATCCGCCGCGCAAAAATCAAAAGTCATTCCACCCAGCACCGCGTTCGATGCGTTGCCCGTTGTCGCGTTCTATTATCAGTTCACGTCGCAAGACGATCACGGATTTACCTGGGTGAGCGAACACTCCGCGAAAATGTTGGGCGTCAAGGCGCATGAGCTGGTGAAAGAAACCGGTGGCTTACGTTTACACCCCGACGATGTCGGTGCGTTCGACGACTTTGTGTTGCGCACCATGGCCGCGGGAGAGCCGGTTGATGTGCATTTGCGCGTGTTGCACAAAGACAGCGCGCCGCGTTGGATTCACTTCAATGCCTGGCCCCAAACCAAAGTAAAACACACCTGGAGCTACACCGGACTTATTCTGAACATTGATGAGCGCAAGAAAGCCGAAACTGAGCAATCGGTCATGCTACAGCGGATGGAGGAGGCGCAGGATATCGCCAAGCTGGGGTGGTATGACTTCGACGTGAAAAGCAAGATGTTGGATGTTACGAACGAGTTTGCCGACAGCTTAGGCCTGCCGTTTGCTCCGGGTGGGCGCGTAACGGGTGAGGCTGCCGATAATTACATCAATGCGTTCTTAAACGCCCTTCATCCCGACGATCGTGAACGCTATATGTCGATTATTGCGGATGAGTCCTGGCGGCGAATTGAGTTCGATTACCGTATTCTTACGCGTTCCAACGAAGTGCGGCATTTGTGCTCGCGCATTCAGCGCACAGCGGATAAATCGGGCAAGCGTATCCGTGATTTTGCAGTCATCCTCGACATCACTGAGCGCAAACGCTTGGAAGAAGATTTGCGCGCCCAAGCCGGAACCGACCCACTGACGGGTGTTCCCAATCGCCGCAGCTTTGAAGCGGCCGCGCGCCGCGAAGTCGAGCGCGCCCGACGTTATGCGAAACCGTTTGCCGTGATTGCGTTGGATATCGACTTCTTCAAAAAAGTGAACGACACCCATGGCCATGATATCGGCGACATCGTGCTGAAAGAAATGACCAAGGTGTGCCTGACGCAACTGCGTCTTACCGACGTGTTGGCGCGGCTTGGAGGCGAGGAATTTGCAGCCTTACTGCCGGAAACTGACATCATCGCGGCGACAAAGCTGGCCGAGCGTTTGCGGGTTGCAGTTGCGAACAAGCAGATTGCGACGCCCCGGGGACTTATCTCGATTACGGTCAGTCTTGGTGTGGCGCAGTACGCGCCCAATGAGAACAGTATAGAATCCGCAGTAAAACGCGCTGATGAGTCGCTCTACGAAGCCAAGAATAGCGGCCGCAATAGGGTGGTCGTCGCGAAGTTGCCGAGCCTGGTGAAGCCCACGACCAGTAACCGCGTGCACTAGGGTTAGGGATTCCAGCCGGGCATGGCTGCGGCCTGCTTAATCCATGCCGTCATTTGCTTTTCATCCAGCACGTCATTCTCATGAATATCGATCCAGCGTGCGTCACCGCTGCGTTCTGTGGCGCCGGGGGGTAACGGCTTTAGGGACGTGCCTTTAAAGAAAGTGACCTTCACGTACTTTGTGAAAACGTGAAACGAGACAAACCAGCCTTTGCCCGCGATGCCGTAAAAGGGCGAATTCCACTTCACGGCTTTCTTGGCCTTGGGCGCGGCTCGTGTAATTAAAGCATCAAGCTGTTGACCCAGATCACGCTTCCAACCCGGCATGGCGGCGATATAGGCCTGAACGGGCGCGTCACCGTCGGCTTTCGCGATTTGCGGATTGCCACCGGAGAGTAACTTCACACCTTTCTTTGGCGCGACCTTTGCTTTGGCTTTCTTCTTAGCGCTTTTTCTTACTGTTGCCATTATGGGCTACTGCGGCTTTGATGAGTGTTTTAAAGGCTGTGGCATTCACCGTTTCGCCTTCGCTGATATCAATCGCGCGGCGCATGTTGCCCTCTAAGCTGGCGTTGAACAGCTTTGATGGATCGGGCAGGGATGCGCCTTTGGCGAATGTTAGCTTCACAACCTGTTTATAAACTTCGCCGGTGCAGATGATGCCATCCTGCGACCACACAGGGGTGCCCATCCATTTGATTTCTTCAATGGCATCGGGCGCGGCTTCCAAAATCAGCTTGCGCATGCGGGCCAGTGTTTCACCGCGCCAGCCACCAACATCTTTGATGCGTTGATCAATCTGTTGTGACGCAGACTTGCTGTGAACAGCTTTTTTCGCTGCAACCTTTTTCTTTACAGATTTCTTTTTTGCAATTTTTTTCGCTTTCGATTGAGCTGCCATAGCTGACCCTTCACTAAAGCTATCGCTCGCACGATCATGCGGTTTTGCGCTTTGAATTTCCAGCCCAGAAGTACGAGAAACCGTATTCTCTCTGAAAGCCTCTGTTGGTTTGGTTGCCGCACACTTTAAAGAATGAGGTGTTCAGCGAAATCACCACGCATGCAATGATTCGAAGCCATTGCCGACGCATAACCGCCTGCATTTAGGAAGGCCAGGATATCGCCCTCAGCTATCGGTGGAAGGGCTGCATTGCTTGCCCAGATGTCTAAAGCTTCATTGATGTGGCCTGCGATGCTGACTGTCTTGAGATTGGATGGATGGAAGACAATCGCAGGATCGCCATGAAAGCGTGTCACAACCGGCTCACACGGTAGTTTGTAGAATGTGGGCTCCATGGCCAAGTTCCAACCGCCACTTACACCCACAAATGTAATGTCACGTTTGCGTTCTACTGTATTGACCTCAAGCGCCAATAGGCCCGCATCTTTGACAATATAGTCGCCAGGTTCGACGAAAACCTCGAGCCCGCGTCCAGCAAACGCATCGCGTACAATTGCGGACCATGCATCGAGATCAAGCGGCTTGTCGTTCTCGACATGTGGCACACCAAGGCCGCCGCCGAGGTTGACCCACATGGGATCTTTGATCTGATCCAAGAACCAGCAGCATTCCTTAACGATGGCACGCCACGCTGGCAGTTGTGTGTTGAGATAACCGCATCCAGTATGAAAGTGGATGCCGCGGACCTTTAAGCCGAGCGATGTGGCGAGCGCTAATGCTTCTGGGAAGGCATCGCGATAAATGCCGAACTTCGTGGTTTTTGCGCCGCTATAGCTTAACAGCTCGTTCTCGCCATAGCTTACACCTAGTCCCGGATTAACGCGGATTCCGATGGTACGTCCCGGTGAAGCCGTCGCCAACCGACGGATTGCACTTAAAGAATCAAGATTGATGCGAACGTCCGGATTTAATGCCAGCGATTGGATGTCTTGCGCAGACACAGATGTGTTGGTGTACGAAATTTCACGGCCCTCAAACCCGCACTGGCGTGCCAGCTGCATTTCGTTGGGGGAGCATGCATCGATGCCGCAAAGACCTGTTGCCTTCATATACGTCAGAAGTGGCGCATAGCGGTTTGCTTTCATCGCGTATAATACGCGGCCCTGAACTCGGGCTGTTTTTAAAGCGGCATTCAAACGCCGTATATTTTCGACGACGCGCGCACCTGAATAGAAAAATGAAGGTTTACCTGCTGCGCGGGACAGGGCTTCGATTTGTTGGCCTGCCAGCATCAAGTGGCCGTTGTCGTAACGGAGATCGGATCGTTCCCACCAGCGCTGTGTGGTCTGAACCAAGTTCATTCCGCTGCGACACAATTCAGGCGAGTGCCAACATCCGTCACGTCGCTGGTTTCGGGTTTTTCACGTCTGCCGGTGATCCGACCACGGCAATTCGGAGCTTTGCACAAACAAGTGAATTGTTTGAACAAGACGTCTTCGGTTGTGGCGTAGTCCATCGTTATCGCTTCGCCAGCTGCAATATCCTTCGCCGCCCACAGTTCAAAATGTTGCATGTCCAGGTGCGTGTTTGGATCGCATGAATGTAGCAGCAAGCCCGAGAAGTGCGGATCGTATAAGTGAGATGTCGGTGTTATTTGAAGCGTGTGTTGCATCACCACCGGCACTACGACGCCGCTAATGCGCGAGATTATTTGCCCACGGCGGAATGCGCGGCGGGCATAAACGCCGCAGCCCTTTTCGCCATGAGTCAAAACTTCAAAATCGTCGCTATCCGGATAGCCGACGCCGCTGGGAAGAGGGTAGGGATAGAGAAGCATCCGTTTGCGCGCGCTTGAGAGAGGAAAGAGTGAAAATAATACATCAACGGCTATGAGAGGAAAGCAGCTGTTGGCTATCTTTTTTAGCAGTCACTTAGAGATCACATGAAATCTATATGAATTGTATGAGGGCGCAGAAAGCGCAAAGGGCTGCCTGGCGCTTAACCTCCGAGATACGGCGTGCCCAAACTGGGGTGTACATAGAACTGTGGTCCACAACCGAGCCCAATTCCTATTGATTTCAGTGCGACTCAATAATCCTGGCGATTGGCTCGTGTTACGGACACAGCGGCGTCACTTCTGAATGCCATGCATGCGGCTACGTTTGTCTATGGAATCGTTGATCAGGATGTGAGGAGAGGCACGGGATCGCTGCCGATGCCATCCAGCAAAAAGCTAAACACAAAAAGGAAGTAAGCTCCGGGAACAACGAACAATCCGATGCGATCAATAATTTTGCACCAGGCTTGCGGTTTTCCTTCAAAATGGATTCGCCATGAAAGTACCGCCAAGATGAGTGACACCATAATCATGGTCATGCTGGCGAATGTGACCTTATCGGCAAGCGTAACGGTATCGGTATCGGGAAGCTGGGCTGCGATTACATAATTTGCGGCGACCACTGCAAATAATGCGCCCACACCCACGCCCAATCGTTCACTGATCTTTTCCGGGTCGATCATGAATGCGACTGAAACAACCAACGTGGAGAGTAGCATATTCACAAACACTTTGAAGAAGTAGCCAAATCCAGGCCGTTGTATTTTTGCTTCGTGGGTGTACCGCGAATATTGGGTCTCGATACCGCTGGCTAAGGTCGGATCACCAAAGTTGCTTTTATATGTAAACATGCTGCTACGGCCGAGGCTTCCAGCGAGGACATAACCGGGGAGCCAGATGGTATCGCGTACGCCGATATTTTCCTTATCGACCACGTAAACGAGTTTGTTTATCTCGGCATCGCGGTCTTCAATGATAATAGGAATGCTTTGCTCGTCTAGCGCGAAGCGGCGCATATCCCAGCTGACCGTTAGTATCGCGTGAACGCGGGCGTAGGCGTAATTAACATCGCCGATCTTACGCACTTCTTGCACTTCACTTTCGACGCTTTCTCCGTTCACGACTTCGAAGGTTTCGTGGGGATTGAGTTCATCGCCCTTCCACCGAAACCATACGTAAAAATCAACCGAGGCTTTATTTATGCGGAAGTTGATGTCTGTAATGTTTCGCAAATACGTGCCAATAAAAACTTGCACCGGTTCGGTGGCGGCATCTGTACTCGGGGTGGCGGCTTTTGCTTCAGTCGGGCGCAACTTTTCTGCCGCTGGAGCACTATATGCTTTACCGGGGATGATGACGCCCGACAGAGCAACGAAGGTCAAAATTGCAATTATAAAGCGCATCGCACAACGGCTTTGCATCACAAGCGATTGTGCGGCGTTGCAGTGTGCGAGCATTCCATAAGACAGCACTGTCAAAAAACCCTACATTAGAGCAAGGGCTTCTATGAACGCTCTTGAGTATTCGCCGCAGGCGTCAACGCCAAGGCGATCCGAACCGAAACTCAAGGCAACAATATATCCCAACCATCAAAATCCTCTAATGCACTTAGGTTTTACGTCAATCACTCGAATGAGGTAATTTTGCTTGGTTGCTCAATGGGAATTGTTGCGAGGGATTTCGCTCTGCGCGCCGTATCTGACTGACTTTTGTTCGATGCACTGATTTCTACGCGTTTGAAATCTTTTTGCGAATCCCCACAATTGCAAACGCATGAATGGCGGAACCCGTTTAAAGTTTTTTTCACATCCGATTCATCGTTACGTCATCGCAGTGTCGCGACTGGGATGCTGAGATGAGGCATCAAAAAAAAGAGGGGCGGTGATATCTCACACCGCCCCAAGTTTCAGGGACGCACCTGTTGAGTACGGATTAAGCCCACCCCTTCGGGAGTGGTGCTCGCTACCTCTTAGAGGGCGGCGAGCATGCAAGCGACGAGCGGGTGACGCACGACGTCCTGCGGGCCTAAGCGTACAATCTCGATATCCGACACACGTTCTAACTTGGCGGCGATATCCGCCAAGCCGGACATGCCCGGCAGCAAATCAGTCTGGTCAGGGTCACCCGTAATCACCATATGCGAGTGCCAACCTAACCGGGTCAGTAACATCTTGATCTGACCATACGTGCAGTTTTGCGCTTCGTCGATCACAACGAACGAATTGTTCAATGTGCGCCCGCGCATGTAAGCAATCGGCGCGATCTCGATTGTGCCATCGCTTAAGTACTGGCGCAGACGTTTAGCGCCCATGCGGTCGCTGAGCGCATCGTAGAGGGGGCGAAGATACGGCGACATCTTCTCTTCCATCGTGCCGGGCAGGTAACCCAGCGCTTCACCCGCTTCAATGGCGGGGCGCGAAAGGATGATGCGGTCGATTTTGCCGAGCTCGAGTTTTTTGACCGCGCAGGTAATGGCAAGGTACGTTTTCCCGGTGCCCGCCGGGCCTAAAGCCAGGGTGAGAGGTTTGGTCTCAATGGCTTCCATCAGCTGACGCTGATTGTCGCTCCGTGGTTTAACGGTGCGAACAAAACTCTGATCGCGATGATCATCTTGAACGTGATGCTCTCGATGCCGATGATTGCTATGGCCGCGCTGTTGGTCGAGTGGATCCCACCCACCTTGAATGGCGTGAAGTTGAACCGCGTCGTTGTCGTCGTGGTACCGGTGATTACGCGCAGACTTCTTTCCCATTTCTAACTTGTTCCCCTGATTGGACTCATGATGAGCCGCGCCATGATCGGCCGCGGCATAGGGCTCGCGACGATTTTCCGGTTCCTCTCTCCGACCGACTTTTTTGGGTGTTGAAACGAAAACACCTCCCTTGCGGGGAGGCGTGAGCAAAAAGGCAGGCAAATGATGATGGGGCGCCAATTGTCCGACGGCGGTGTTCGCCTCGGGACCGGACTCGGGGCTTGACGGACCCGGGTCAAAGCTTCGGTTGTGATCAAACGCTACTGGCATTGAAGCGGCGATAACCCCTCTGTTAACTAATAATCTCAGAAATTTGGGGAAAAGTCACTTTATTTTGTGTGAAAGCCTTGTGAAGGCTACTATATGTCGACCATAGTCGACTATATAAATTGGCCGTCGTTAACTGAATGATGGTGCGATGCAGCACGCATAATCTTTCATTTAATGCCTAAAATTAACGAGTCTCGCGATGTGGGGCAGGTGGGATTTTTTGACTTTGTAACGCAGTCTCACACTTGCGTGGCTCACGCTGCGTACACATTTACCGCAATCACTTGCGCCACTAGAATCTGGCGCTTATCAAGATATACGATCCGTTGCAGTCACAGAATTTGAGTTCAGGGAGTCGGGCCATGGCGTTTACCATCACAGTGAATGGCGAAAAGAAAACCGTCGATGTCGATCCGGAAACGCCGTTGCTTTGGGTGTTGCGCGATACACTAGGTTTAACAGGTACGAAATTCGGTTGCGGTATCGCGGCCTGCGGTGCGTGCACCGTGCACGTTGAAGGCACCGCAGAGCGTTCGTGCTCAATCCCCATCCAATACGCTGATGGCAAGAACATCACGACCATCGAAGGTCTGTCGACCGATCGTAGCCACCCGGTTCAGAAAGCATGGATCGCTGAAGATGTGCCGCAGTGCGGCTACTGCCAGCCGGGCATGATCATGGCCACATCGGCGATGTTGAAAGACATCCCCAATCCGACCGATGACGACATTAACACCTACATCACCAACATCTGCCGCTGCGGCACGTACAATCGTATCCGCAAGGCTATTAAGCGCGCGGCGGCTGATATCAACGGCACGCCGAAAGCCGGTTAAGACTTTTTGTTTGGCGAATTTTCCACGCCAAGTGCCAGGGCGCGAATGCGCCCCGGTTTTAAGTCTGGCGGCGTAGCCGCCGGCACTTCTCGGGAAAATTCGCCTTCCTGACTACGACGACACAGAATTACTTAGCCGCCGCAGCCTCGTGCTCGGCGGCTAATTTTTTGTCCATTTCTTCGACCTTCGCGAATGAAGGGCGCGAAATGATGCGGTCGCGGTAGCCCACGAACTCGGGCGTTTCTGGCACCAGCTTAAAGGCCAGCATCCAGCGCATGGCCGTTCCCCACAGCACATCGGCTGCTGAGAATTTGTCGCCTGTCATGTAGGGCGCGCGTTTCATCTGGTCCGACAGCGTTTTTAACATGGTGTCGAAATCGCCATAGGGGTTCATGGCCGGTGGTGCAGGGTCACGCTTCAAGGCTTTGTCGACGACGGCAGGCTCGAAGCAGGAACCGTAATAAACGAGCCAGCGGAGGTAAGGCCCGCGCGCGGCATCGGTCGCGGCAGGCGCTAGGCCCGCTTGCGGATAAAGATCGGCCAAGTAGATGAAGATGGCGGGTTGTTCTGTCACCAGCGCATCGCCGCTTTTAACGGCCGGCACTTTGCCCATGGGGTTGATGGCCAGATATTCAGGCTTGCGCTGATCGCCGGCCTTCATGTTCACCACATGCAGGTCGTATGGCACGCCCAACTCTTCCATCAAAATCACGGTGCCGGTGGACCGTGTATTGGGTGCGTGGAAAACGGTGACTTTGGGTAGGCTGGCCATGTCATTGCTCCTGTCACTGCTGGTGTGCATCAGATAACATATTGCGCAGTTTCACGAGGCTTAAAAACGTATGACACCTCTGCCCACGTCGATTGACCAAACCACAGAATTGTTACGGAGCGGCGGCTATGTGGCCGACCGTTCGCTATCTACTGCGTTGTATTTGGCGCTCACCATGAAGCGCCCGCTGTTCCTGGAAGGCGAGGCGGGTGTGGGCAAAACCGAGATCGCCAAGGTGCTGGCTAAAACGCTGGGCCGTGATCTGATCCGGCTGCAATGCTACGAAGGCTTGGATGTATCGGCTGCGGTGTACGAGTGGAACTATCCGCGCCAGATCATGGGCATTCGCTTGGCCGAAGCAGCCGGCAAGGGCAGTGATGCTGCGCAGAGCATTTATACTGAGGATTATCTGATCAAACGCCCGCTGTTACAGGCGCTTGAAAAGCACGCAGGCGGCCCGCCGGTGTTGTTGATCGACGAGTTGGACCGCACCGATGAGCCGTTTGAAGCGTTTCTGTTGGAAGTGCTGTCGGATTTTCAGGTGACGATCCCCGAGTTGGGCACGGTGAAAGCCGATGCGCCACCCATTGTGATTGTGACCTCCAACCGCACGCGTGAAATTCACGATGCGCTGAAACGCCGCTGTTTATATCACTGGGTTGATTATCCGAATGTGGACCGCGAACGCGCGATCCTGAAATCCAAAGCGCCAAACGTTGGCGATAAATTAGGCGCGCAGATTGTGAGCTTTGTGCAGAACTTGCGCGGCATGGAATTGTTCAAGCCGCCAGGCATTGCCGAAACGATTGATTGGGCCGAAGCGCTGATGGCTCTGAATGCCAAAGAGCTTGATGCCTCAACGGTTGATGCCACGTTGGGCGTGGTGCTGAAGTATCAGGACGACATTGCCCGCGTGCGCGGCGATGTGGCGGCCAACACTGTGGCTGCGGCTAGAAACGGTAGCTAATTACAATGACCGCAACCTCTGATCTCGAGAATGCGCTAGGCAAATTTAGGAAATGGCATAACGAGAAACTTAACCGCCAGGACGCCGAAAATAGACCTAATAAGCCTCTGTATCATTACACGACGTTTGCAGGGTTTAAGGGGATTATTGAGACTGAGACGCTATGGTTCACTGATGTTATTCATCTTAATGATCCAACGGAGTTTCAATATGGAAACCAGATCGCTATTGATCTTCTCAATAAGGAATTGCAGTCGATTGAAACTCTTAAGCTGCCGCTTACCGATTCAGATGTCGTAAAGAAAATTTTTATTGAGAAAATTATCCAAGCTTTAACTACGATGCTTGGTCAAGTTTTCAATGTTTACATTTCTAGCTTTAGCAAACGAGATAATGATTTAAGCCAATGGCGCGCATATGCAGATGATGCGAGAGGGGTGGCTTTGGGTTTTTCGCCCACCGTTTTCCATCCAGACATTGACGTGGATGTGTCGATGTTGGCCGCGAACGATAAGTATAGTTTTGCCGGTGTGGTCTATGATGTAAGGAAAAAAATTGCTATTCGAATCCAAAATAAACTTCTCAAGAAAGTACTTAAAGTTTTTGAAGGGGTTATGAGCCAGCCATCAACGATTCCGCGTCAAATTGGCATCCAGTTCATGAAGGACATGAGTGTCGAGGCGGTTTCAGCAATAATGTTGAATAATGTCATGTTGAAGCATGACGCGTATAATGCCGAAGATGAAGTTCGGCTAGTAATGCATGGCAACGCGAAAGGTCCACTTTCAGCCTATGTAAAAACCAGGTCTCGCGGCTCAGAATTGGTTCCGTATATTCCTGTGCCATTTCCTGTTCGAGCGAAAAGAAATCTTAAGGAGGTTGTTATTGGGCCTTCAGCCGCTGAAGGTGCCGAGAACGCTGTAAGAAGTTTTCTATATTCCTGCGATTTGCACAAAGTCGTGATTCGGAGATCAGATATTCCTTATCGTTCTGTCGCCCAACGACCATGACTAATCAGCTCTCCTATAACTTGCTCCACTTCGCACGCATCTTGCGGCGTGTGGGGTTGCCGATCGGGCCGGGGCAAGTTGCAACAGCGGTTGACGCACTGACGCACATTGATCTCAGCCGCCGTGATGATTTGTTTTGGGCATTGCATGCGTTGTTTGTGGCTAAACATGCGCAGAGTGAAATGTTTCGGCTGGCGTTTGATCGGTTCTGGCGCGTTGCAAAAGCGGAAGATTCTGCCCACGTCGATAAAAAGCAGGCATTCAGTCGCAGTGAAGCGCAAGCCTCGCGCCGGATTGCCGATGCCTTTTCAGATGTGATGCCGCACGCAAGTGCCAACGATGATGCGCCAGAGCCCGCTGTTACCGATATGACAGCCAGTTGGTCTGCGTCAGAACGTTTGCGTAATCAAGATTTCGAGACCATGAGTGCCGCCGAAATGGCGGAGGCCAAGCTACTGCTGAAAAAGCTGCGGCTGCCAATCCCTGAGGTGCAAACGCGGCGGTTTGTGTCGGCATCGCGCGGCCCACGCATTGATCTGCGGGCAACGTTGAAAGCGAGCTTAGCGACGGGTGATTTGATTCACTTGAAACGCAAAGCCATGAGCAAGCGTCACCCTCCATTAGTTGTGTTGTGCGATATTTCGGGCTCCATGACGGCTTACGCGCGCATGCTGTTGCATTTCTTGCATGCCATCACCAATGACCGCGACCGCGTGCATGTATTTTTGTTCGGCACGCGCTTAACGAATGTGACTCGCGAATTACAGCATCGCGACCCTGACGTGGCGTTGGCGCGGGTGGGCAAAACGGTACAGGATTGGTCGGGCGGCACGCGCATCGGTGCGGCGTTGGAAGAGTTCAACCGGCTGTGGTCGCGCCGGGTCTTGGGGCAGGGCGCTGTAACCCTGCTAATCACCGATGGCCTGGACCGTGATGGTGGCGCAGGCTTGGCGCAAGAAACACAACGTTTGCAAAAATCCTGCCGTCGCTTGATCTGGCTCAATCCATTACTGCGCTATGCGGGCTTTGAGGCAAAGCCAGCCGGTATTCGCGCCATGTTGCCGCATGTGGATGAGTTCCGGCCGGTTCACAACCTCAATAGTTTGGCTGAATTGGTTGAGGCGCTGTCGCGCGTTCATCAGCCTCGTCGTGGTATTGCCGCATAAGCACTGAATACATAAGTTAGTCCCATGTCCGAAGTTCAAGCACTCGATCAAATCGCAACGTGGCGCGCTGCCGGTTACAAAACCGCGCTGGCGACCGTCGTTCAAACCTGGGGCTCGTCACCGCGCCCGGCGGGCAGTCACATGGCGATGAACGATAAGGGCGAGTTTGTAGGCTCGGTTTCGGGTGGTTGCATTGAAGGTGCGGTGATGGATGCTGCACGCGATGTGATGGCCACAGGCGTGCCGAAGACATTGGAGTTTGGTGTCACCAATGAAATGGCCTGGGAAGTGGGCTTGGCCTGCGGTGGCCGGGTGCGTGTGTTTGTGGAAGCGGTGGAATGAAGGCCGCACTTCGATCTGAGTTGCAGGCGCTGATCGCCGCCAAAACACCCGTAGCGTTGGTGACCAACACCGATACCGGCGCACAAACACTGGTGACGGATGTTGCGCCTGGTGATGTGGATGTTTCCGCACACCTGCCCGAGATCAAACGCCTGATCGCCGCCAATAAGTCGAGCACCTTGGAAAACACGCCTTTGTTTGTACGCGTCTATGCCCCCGAGCCGCGCTTGGTAGTGGTAGGCGCGGTTCACATCGCACAGTCTTTGATTCCGCTGGCGCAAATCGCGGGCTTCGAGGTGGTGGTGATTGATCCGCGCGCAGCTTTTTTAACGGCGGGAAAACTGGCGGGTGCGACGGCTATTGAAGAATGGCCCGATGATGGCATGAAGATCGTAAAGCCTGATGCGCGCACGGCTGTGGTCACGTTAACGCACGATCCAAAATTGGATGATCCGGCTTTGGCTGCGGCGTTGCGTTCGCCAGCATTTTATATCGGTGCCCTGGGCAGCCGCAAAACCCATGACAAGCGCTTGCAGCGTCTGCGGGGTGAAGGGTTCAGCGACACGGATTTAAGCCGCATTCGCGGGCCGGTGGGCTTGAACATCAACGCTATTTCTCCGGCGGAAATCGCCGTATCCATCATCGCGCAAGTGATTGAAGTTTTACGCGCGGATGCAAAATGACGATGGCGAAACTAAAAAATAAGCCATCGTCACCCTCGTGCGTGACACGAGCGTCCAGGGTTATGAAACGCCGTTCTGTGCGAGTTACCCTGGGTCCTCGGGTCAGGTCCGAGGACGACAGAGAGATATTGTTATGAAGTTCGGTACGTTCCCGATTGAAACTGCGGAAAATGTGATCCTTGCGCATACGTTCAAGCGCGACGGCCTGACGCTGAAGAAAGGCCACGAGCTCACGTGGGACGATATCGAAGCGCTGAAGAAGTTAGGCGTCACCGAAATTACCGGTGCGTGGCTGGAGCAGGGCGATATCGGGGAGAACGATGCTGCGGCCAAGATTGCGGCCTGCATTGCAGGCAGTGGTGTGCAGCTTTCAGAATCGCACACCGGGCGCTGTAACCTGGAAGCGCTGAGCACCGGCATTGTCACGGTCGATGTGGCGGCCATTCATGCGCTGAACTTGATTGATGAGTCCGTCACTGTGGCGACGCTGCCCGACAAGGACAGCGTGCGTCAGGGCCAAACCATCGCCACCGTGAAGATCATTCCGTTTGCGGTGTCGCCCGCGACTATGAACCGTATTGAGTCGTCCATGCACAGGCCAGCCGTGCGTGTGGTGCCGTTCCGGCCCAAGAAATTCGCGCTTATCAACACGACGCTGCCGTCACTGAAATCGTCTGTGATTTCATCGACAACAGATATTACGCGGGAACGTGTGGCATCTGTGGCAGGTGAACTGATTCACGTCGCCAATTGCGCACATGATATCGCAGCCACGACAGCGGCTATTCATGGGGCGCGCGCGAAGGGGGCTGATGTGGTGCTAATCGCTGGGGCTTCGGCCACGGTTGATCGCGGCGACATCGTGCCTGCTGCCATCGTCCAGGCGGGCGGCGAAATTGATCACTTTGGCATGCCGGTCGACCCGGGCAATCTGCTCGTGCTCGGCCATATCGAACATGTGCCAGTGCTGGTGCTGCCGGGCTGCGCGCGCTCGCCCAAACTGAATGGCTTCGATTGGGTGCTGCAACGCATCGCGGCCAGTATTCCGATTGCACGTGAAGATATCATGCGCATGGGGGCGGGCGGTTTGCTGGTCGATACACCTACGCGCCCGTTGCCGCGCGACAGTGCCGTGAAAAAAACAAAGCCCGCGCATCAACTGCGTGTCACCGCCCTGGTGTTGGCGGCGGGGCAATCGCGCCGCATGGGCGGGCCGAACAAATTGCTGATGGATGTGGGTGGCACGCCACTGATCCGCAAAACCATCGCGACCATCAAAGCGGCAGGCATTGAAGATATTGTTGTGGTTGTGGGTCACCAAGAAACTGAAATCCGCGCTGCTTTGGCCGGGACAGCCGTCCGGTTCGTAGCGAACCCGCATTATGCCGAAGGGCTCTCCACATCACTGAAAGCCGGGCTTTCAAATACCCACCCTGATACGGAAGCGGCCTTGGTGTGCCTGGGGGACATGCCGCTGTTAAAACCTGAGCATGTTCAAAAGCTTGTGTCGCATTTTGATGCGACTGCTGATCGCCTAATTGGTGTGCCGACACATACCGGTAAACGCGGTAATCCCACGCTCTGGGCGCGGCGTTTCTTTGAGGATATGCGCCAAGTGTCAGGCGATGTGGGGGCCAAGCACCTCATCGGCGAAAACGAGTCTCTTGTCTACGAAGTCGAATTTGACGACACTGGTGTTCTGATGGACCTGGACACTGCTGAGCAGTGGGAACGCTTCCGGGCCGAGTAGTTCAAACGTTAGTATGTTCATGAGTGCGCAAGTTCAGTTGTAAGGCGGTTCGCCGAAGCTGAGTTGCCGATGCGAGCCGTGCAGAACGTTCGGGAGGGAACGCGATGCCGGATTCTAGTGCTGAACATCATGTAACCGACGTTATTATCATCGGTGCAGGCCCTGTGGGCCTGTTTGCCGTTTTCGAATTGGGCCTCTTGGGCCTTCATGTTCACGTTATCGACATTATGGACAAAGCGGGCGGCCAGTGCGCTGAGCTTTATCCGGAAAAAGTCATCCTCGATATCCCAAGCCGATTGCGCATCACCGGTCAGGAGCTGGTCGATGACCTGATGGCGCAGATCGAGCCGTTCAAGCCCATTATGCATTTGGGTGAGATGGCGTCGTCCCTAACCAAACTCGAGAACGGCAAGTGGCGCCTGACGACCGACACCGGCACTATCATCGAAGCGCCAGTGATTTGCATTGCGGGTGGGGGCGGCAGCTTCACACCGAAGAAGCCAAAGCTTGATCGGTTAGAAGAGTTCGAAGGCAAGTCGGTGTTCTATTCCGTGCGGCGTATGGAATATTTCCGGGGCAAACGGATCATGATCGCAGGTGGTGGTGACTCAGCACTCGATTGGACCGTGAATTTAAGTCCTGTTGCCAACAGCATCACACTTGTCCATCGGCGAAATGATTTTCGCGGTGTGCAAGCAACAGTGGATCAGATGTATGCGCTGGTGAAAGAGGGCAAGGTGCAACTGGAAATCGCTGAAACAGTGCGGCTAAACGGCAGCAATGGAAAGCTCGAATCGGTGACGCTGAAGTGTGCGGAGAAGGGCGAATACGATGTGCCCGCTGATATTTTTATGCCGTTCTACGGCCTCACGATGAAATTAGGCCCGATAGGAGAATGGGGTATCAATTTAGAGAGCAACAAGATTCCGGTGAACACAGAGACGTTTGAGACCAGTATTCCCGGCATTTTCTGCATCGGTGACATGTGTGACTACCCTGGAAAACTGAAACTCATCCTCTCGGGCTTTCATGAATCAGCCTTGATGGCACATGGGTGTTTCCATTATGCACGCCCCGATCAAAAGCTGAGGTTCGAACACACAACGTCGAGCTCCAGCATTCAGGCCAAGATCGGTGCATCCGCCTGACGTTTTTCTTTAGGCTGTTATGAGTTGTTATGACCTATCGTTCTCTTGCGAAGATTGTTCTCGCCACCGCTGCCGTTTGTTTCCTCTCCAACTGCGCTTCTCTTGCTCCCCAAGCCCAACAACAGGCTTACGCCCTTAACTGCGATATGCGCACTCAAGTGTGTGCTCAGGCCGCTGCCAAGCAGTGTCCGCGTGGCTATGATGTGGTGAAGAAGGCCAGCGGTATCGCGCCTTTGGCCGTGAAGGGTGCAGTTCAGCCCCCGGCTGAATCCGAGCCTATGGTTCAGTGCCGCTAAAGCATTGATTCAGGAGTGCTTTTTTCTGGGGGAAAATCGGGTTAAACACCATTGAAATGTACCCGGTTTTCCTAGATTAAGCCCTCCCATGACCATAACTGTAAAACTGCCCGATGGCAGTGCGCGCGTGATCCCCAGCGCTGCCAAAGGATCTGTAATGGATGCTCTCCGTCTGGGGGGTGTTCCCGTGCGCGCTGAGTGTGGCGGGGCCATGGCCTGCGCCACCTGCCATATTCACGTCGACCCAACCTGGATTGCAAAAACAGGTCGTGCGGGTGATGAGGAAATGGACCTGCTCGACATGTCCGATTATCGCACCGAGTTCTCGCGTCTTGCCTGCCAAGTGAAATGCTCACCGGCGCTGGATGGCCTTGTCATCGCGCTGCAGCTTGACGCGTTCGAGGGTTAAAACATGAACGTTGTTGCAAACGAAGTCGCCAAACAAGTCGAACGTCGACGCACCTTCGCCATCATCTCACACCCTGACGCGGGCAAAACCACGCTGACGGAAAAACTGCTGCTGTTCGGCGGTGCCATTCAGTTGGCCGGTGCAGTGAAGGCGCGCGGTGATCGTCGTCGCGCGCGGTCTGACTGGATGAAGGTGGAGCAAGAGCGCGGGATTTCTGTCGCATCGTCCGTCATGACGTACGACTACGCCAACCGCACCTTCAATTTGCTCGATACCCCTGGCCACCAAGACTTCAGTGAAGACACTTATCGCACACTCACTGCCGTTGACTCGGCTGTGATGGTGCTCGACGTCGCGAAGGGCATTGAAACGCAGACTTTGAAACTTTTCGAAGTCTGTCGCATGCGCGATGTGCCGATCATGACGTTCGTCAACAAGATGGACCGTGAAGGCTTAGATCCGTTCCAGCTTCTCGAAGAGATCGAAGATAAGCTGCAGCTTGATGTGGTGCCGGTCAGCTGGCCCATCGGCATGGGCCGCGATTTCTTGGGCTGCTACGATCTATTGCGAGATCGCCTGATCCTCATGGCGCGCAGCAAAGGCGCGCATCTGGATGAGGGGACAGAAGTGCAAGGGTTGGATGACCCCAAGCTTGATGAACTGCTGCCGGAAGCGGCTGTGAAGAAACTGCGCGAAGAAGTCGAAATGGTGCGTGGGCTTTGCAAGCCGTTTGATCGTCAGGCGTATCTGGAAGGCCATATGACGGCTGTATATTTCGGCTCTGCGTACAACAACTTCGGTGTGCGTGAATTGCTGGATGGCTTGGCCGAAATGGCGCCGACACCGCGCCCGCAGCCGACGGCTGAACGCGAAGTCGAGCCGACGGAAAAGAAAGTCGTGGGCTTCGTGTTCAAAATTCAAGCGAACATGGACCCCAAGCACCGCGACCGTATTGCCTTCGTGCGTCTGTCGTCGGGCCACTTCAAGCGCGGTGCAAAGCTGTTGCATGTGCGCTCGGGCAAAACACTGACCATTCACGCGCCGCAATTGTTCTTGGCGCAAGATCGCGAGACGGCGGAAGAAGCGTTCCCCGGTGATATCATTGGTGTGCCGAACCACGGCAATTTGCGCATTGGTGACACACTTACCGAAGGTGAAGTGCTGCACGTGACCGGTATTCCCAGTTTCGCGCCAGAACTGTTGCAAACAGTGCGGCCTGAAGATCCGCTGCGCGCGAAACACCTGGGCCGCGCGTTGGAACAGTTGGCGGAAGAGGGCGCTGCCTCGGTGTTTCGCCCACGCATTGGTACGGATTGGATTGTGGGGGTCGTCGGGTCGTTGCAGTTCGATGTGCTCGCAGACCGCATTCGCACAGAATATGACGTGCCGGTGAAGTTCGAGCCTTCAAGCTTGTACACAGCGCGTTGGGTGACAGCGGATGATCACAACGATCTGAAAAAATTCATCGACGGCAACCAAGGCAGTGTCGCTGAAGACCACGACAACGCGCCGGTGTTCCTGGCACGCAACGCGTGGCACCTGGGGCGCACGCAGGAAGACTGGCCAAAAATTAAATTCAACAAGACCCGTGAGCATGTGCACGGCGATATGGCGAAGAAATAAGACCTTTTAAAAAGTAGGAGAGCGAGATCATGACCATTGAACGTATTGAAGTCGGCGCGCGCATGAGCCAAGCCGTCGTGCACGGCAACACGGTGTATGTTGCCGGCCAAGTGAACAAAGACGTGCCGGATGTGACCGGCCAAACTGCTGCCATCTTGAAGCAGATTGATGATCTGTTGGCCAAAGCAGGCACGGACAAAACACGCATTCTGTCGGCCACGATTTATCTGGCTGACATGAAGACCTTCGGCGACATGAACAAAGCGTGGGATGCTTGGGTGCCGGCGTTGGCAACACCAGCGCGCGCAACCGTTGAAGCGAAATTGGCGACCCCGGAATATGTTGTCGAAATCGCCGTGATTGCAGCGAAATAACGCCGATCATTTTTCGGCCTTAAAAGATCGAGTGCAAAAAGCCTGGTGTGCAGTGATGCCGCCAGGCTTTTTGTATGCGGGGTACGGTACCACCGCGGTTAGCACTCAGTGTGGATAAGTGCCAAAACACCCTTGCAGATTGTCCTGCAAAAACCGCATAAGTCATTGGTAATTAACGCATATTAACGTTAACTCTTTTTCATTTAACGGCGCCTGAATTGGGATTAATATAGTCCCCGTTGGAAGTGCCCAGGTGGGGCTTCCGGCAAAACGACCAGACCGAAAGGTGGGTCATTTTACGTGTCATGTTGCTCAACGGAGGACATGGCTTCATAGGTCACTCTCTTCAGGTTCTTCTTTAAAAGAACCACCTCTGACCTCCTCCGTTACACAACAGATCACGTGCAGCAGTTTCGTCGTACGCATTTAGCGGCGGGATGCTGAACTTTGTTGGGACGCAGCCCGTCCCTTGGAGGTAGCAAATGAATGCGATGACTTCTTTTAAGCCTGTGGCTCTGTCCTCTCGCTCGCGTATGCCTGTGTTGGCTTCAGACGCCGGTCTGTCGGGTTATCTTGATGAGATCAAGAAATTCCCGATGCTGGACCCGGATGAAGAGTACATGCTGGCCAAGCGCTTCTATGAGCATGAAGACACTGAAGCTGCGCACAAGCTCGTCACAAGTCATTTGCGATTGGTTGCAAAAATTGCAATGGGCTACCGCTATTACGGCTTGCCGGTCTCGGATTTGATTTCCGAAGGCAACGTGGGCCTGATGCGCGCTGTCAAGAAATTCGAGCCCGATCGCGGCTTCCGTTTGGCCACCTATGCGATGTGGTGGATCAAAGCCGCCATCAACGAATACGTGTTGAATTCGTGGTCGTTGGTGAAAGTCGGTACCGTTGCCGCTCAGAAAAAGCTGTTCTTCAACTTGCGTAAGTTGAAGTCGAAGCTGGGCTTGTACGAAGATGGCGATTTGCCACCGGAAGCCGCTGAGACGATCGCGAAGCGCTTGGATGTCACGACCGACGAAGTGCAGTCGATGAACCGCCGCCTGTCAAAAGGCGATGCATCGCTGAACCAGCCGGTGGGTGAAGACAGCGAAGCGCAACGCCAGGACTTGCTGATGGACGAGCGCCCAGACCAAGAGTCGGTGTTGGGTGATCGTGAAGAACGCAGCATCGGTATGAAGCTGTTGCGTGATGCGATGAAAGTGTTGAGCCCGCGCGAACGCACCGTCATCGAGCAACGCCGTCTGATCGACGAGCCGCGCACGTTGGAAGATATCGGTGCCGATTTCGGGATCAGCCGTGAGCGTGTGCGTCAGATCGAGAACAAGGCGTTCGATAAATTGCAGAAGGCCGTGGTTGCGGCCTCGGCGGCTATCGAAGCGTCGACACAGAAAAGCATCCCGCAAGCACGTGCTTAAAAGTTTGCGTGTCATATAGCTGAAAGAACGGCCGGGCCTTTAACCCCGGCCGTTTTTGTGCGTATTCCACAGAATTCAGCGCCAAAATCCTTGCGAAGAGATGTGCGCTCTGCACACATATCTGCGTCATTTGTAGAGAATGCTGTTCCCCATCATGTCCGTTCCCGACCGTTATATCCTCACCATCACATGCCCTGATACGACCGGCCTTGTGGCTGCTGTCGCAGGTTATTTGCGCGATCAAGCGTGCTTCATTGATGAAAGCTCGCAGTTTGGCGACCCTGCAACCATGCGGTTTTTCATGCGGGCTGTGTTTACGCGCAGTGCCAAAAGCCCTGGCATTGATGCGATTAAAGCGAACTTCGCAAATATCGCCGCACCGTTTGAAATGAAATGGGAGATCATCTCGGCCAACATCAAGCCGAAGGTGTTGATTGCAGTCTCGAAGTTCGGGCACTGCCTGAACGATCTTCTGCACCGCTGGCATACCGGGCAGTTGGCCATCGACGTCGTGGGCGTGGTCTCAAACCACGATGACATGCGCAGTTTGGTCGCCTGGCATGGCATTCCATACCATTTCCTGCCTGTCACAGCTGACACAAAAGCGAAACAGGAACAGCAGGTCTTGAAACTGGTGGAAGACACCAAAGCCGATCTCACGGTGCTCGCGCGCTATATGCAGGTCCTCAGCCCCGATGCCTGCCAGGCGTTGTCAGGGCGGTGCATCAATATCCACCATTCCTTCTTGCCGAGTTTCAAAGGGGCGCGGCCTTACCAGCAAGCCTTTGAACGGGGTGTAAAAATCATTGGCGCCACAGCGCACTACGTGACGTCGTCTCTGGACGAGGGGCCGATCATCGAGCAAGCCGTCGAGCGCGTCGATCATACCCAGGGTGTGGCTGATATGGTTGCAGTGGGGCGCGATCTTGAAAACGTCGTGCTGGCGCGGGCCGTCCGCTACCATGCCGAGCGCCGCGTCTTGTTGAATGGCACCAAGACAGTCGTATTTTAATATAAATAGCCGACCATGGGCATGTACCCGATTACCGGCCTATTGATCTTCGCCTGCTCGCAATCCCCCCATAAACTGGCTATTTGACAGCGCGTAGATTTTTCCCCAGGATAGAATTAGATTGGGGTCGAAACTGTATGGGAGAAGGGGCGTGCCCGCGCCCCGGTTGGGGTATGTCTAAGACGGTTCTGATCGTTGAAGACAACGAGTTGAACATGAAGTTGTTCAACGACTTGTTGCAAGCGCATGGCTACAACACATTGCAGACGCGTGATGGGCGCGAAGTCTTGAGCATGACTCGCAAACATCGCCCGGATCTGATTCTCATGGATATACAGTTACCGGAAATCTCAGGCCTTGAGATTGCGAAGATGCTGAAGGCTGATGATGACTTGAACGCTATTCCGGTGGTCGCAGTCACTGCGTTTGCCATGAAGGGCGACGAGCAGAAAATCCGCAATGGTGGCTGCGATGGCTATATCGCAAAGCCCATTTCAGTGAACAACTTCCTGCAAACAGTCTCGAAGTTTTTAGAAGCGCGCCCCGCCGCTTAGACTCTTTATTGGTCGAATTTTCCACGCCAACCGGAAGGCCACTTCTCGGGAAAATTCGATCTCCTGACTACGACGATATAATGAAAAGTCGTTTTTCCCCGACAAGTGGGGACCACGTGGCGTGGAGAAAAACGACATGAAAAGAGCAATAAAAAAGCCCGCTGTTTCAAGCGGGCCTTCGTATTCATCAAGACACCTTCAGCGGCTGCTTGATGCGATCAAATACCTTCAGCGGCTATTTGATCTTGGTTTCTTTGAAGATCACATGCTTGCGCACGACCGGATCGTACTTTTTCAGTTCGAGCTTTTCGGTCTTGGTGCGCGGGTTCTTTTTCGTCACGTAGAAAAAGCCCGTATCAGCCGTGCTCTCAAGTTTGATTTGGATGGTAGCTGGTTTCGCCATAACTCAGATCCTTTTAGCTCCGCGCTCCGACCAAATATATGAATCCATATATGGGTGCGCGAGAAGGCGCGGACAATACACCGCAATTTTGTGAAGTCAACCCTGTCGGGCGGCAGAAATATCTTTATTTTACAATAGCTTAGCGGCTCGCCGCGAGGCTTGCTGCACCGGCTTGGGCATAAATCGCGCGGTCGGCGGCCATTTGCACGGCCAGGGCCTCGTCATTGCCTTCCTCTGAGCGCGATTGCGCCGGGCAGAGACCGCGAAGGTTGCCAATGCTCTCGGCGGTGCGTTCGTGCTCACGCCAGGCTTCAGGGACAGCCCGCCAGGGGGCCTGACGGCGCTGCACGCTCGCGATCACGTCCGTCAAGCTGCCGTCGTAGTTGGCCGTACAGATGGTCGGCAGCAATCCCAGGCCATGCACGCGATAGCCGCCGGGTGAAACGACTTCGGCCCAGGTCAGCGCAATCTCACCGTCATTGGGCAGCCGGATCAGGGTTTGCACCGAGCCTTTGCCCAGCGTGTTGGTGCCCACGGTAATGGCGCGGCCATTGTCGACCAAAGCCGCAGCCGTGATTTCAGCCGAGGAGGCTGACTTACCATCCATCAACAGCACGATAGGTTTGCCCTCGGCGATGTCACCCGCGCGGGCCGCGTAATACTGCTTTGCCCCCGGATGACGCCCCGACAACGTAACGATGGAGCCACTGTCCAGGAACAGGTCGCTCACATCTACCGCCTGATCAAGCAAGCCACCTGGATCGCCACGCAGATCAAGCACGTAGCCTTTTACGGTATTCCCCGTCGTGTCTTTAATGGCAGCGACCGCATTCATCACGTCGGTGCTGGTGCGAATGTTGAAGCTGTGCACGCGGATCACAGCCACGCCAGAACTCGACATCACCCACTGCACTGTATGCGGCACAATCAGGCTGCGGCGCACGAGAATATTCAGCTTCTCAGGCACGTCATTGCGAATAACGGTTAAACGCACGGTGGTATCGGACGGGCCAGCGATTAAACGGCGCGCCCCTTCACGCGACAGGCCATTGATGTCTTTGCCATCCACAGCGGAAATAATGTCGTTTTCGCGCAAGCCGGCATGAAAAGCCGGGCCATCTTCCACGACACTGCTGACCAATGCACCGCCCACGCGCATGTCGTACTCAATTCCAATGCCGATGAAACCATTCCGATTAGCGCGATTTAATCCGGCGTTACGATTGCCTGAGTAGCGCGAGTACGGATCAATTTGTGTCAGCGCCCCATCGAACATGAACTGATACAGCGTTTCGCGGTCGGCATCGCGGGCAATGCTGGAAAACCGGCGCGCTGATTCAAACATGATGGTGGTGACGTTGACCCAACTTTGCAGATCATTGTCATCGGGGCGCACGATGTTGAGGAGGGGGTAGGTATCGTGCGCTAGCAACAGCCGGTCGTTCTCGGCTGAAAACCGGAAATTCGGATCCAGTTTGCTAATGTTGCGTAAGCCCGCAATGAACAAGTCAGCCGTCGAGCGCTGCACCAAACCCTTGTCGCGAATTTCGCTAAATCCTGCGCGCAGCACAGAGGCAATGGCATTACGTTCGAATTGCGCAGCAGTGGAGCCTGCGCGTGGAACAGAAGATGAGTTGCCAGAGGCGCAAGCTGCAAGCAGCGTGGTTGCAACACATGCCACAACCACGTTTGCCCAGACTTTACTTGCGACGCTTTTTACCTGCGCGGATGTTGCCGGGGCGGCCTCGCTTGCCTTGCAAGAAGCCTTTGCGATCTTTGCCCTGTCGATGTTGGCCAGGTCGATGCTGTCTGTTGCTATCGCCACGGCTTTGGGTCGCTCCCTCGACGTACTCGAAAACAATGCTACCCGTGATGTCGTCGGTTTCCAGTAACCGGACCACCACCGGGTCTCCCGTCCGTAAGACTAGCCCATGGCGTTGGCCAATCAAGCGGTGAGATGCCTCATCGTGGTCGTAATAATCGCGGGGCAGGTGCCGCATCGGCAGAATGCCGTCGGCCCCGGTTTCGTCCAGCGTAATAAAAGCCCCGAACTTTGTGACGCCGTTCACCCGCCCGTTGAACAAGGCATCAATTTTGTTGCCCAGGTATGCGGCCGTAAAGCGGTCCACCGTTTCGCGCTCAGCCGTGGCCGAACGGCGCTCGGTCACTGAAATGTGTTCAGTGATTTCGTCTAAATCCGGGTCTTTGCTCTTGTCCCAGCCACCTTCGCCCAACTTGGCGGCGGCAATCAGAGCGCGGTGGACCAGCAAATCTGAGTAGCGGCGAATAGGTGAGGTGAAGTGCGCATAGCGCTTCAAGGCCAAGCCAAAGTGCCCAAGATTATTGTGGCTATAAACCGCCTGCGACTGCGTGCGCAGAACAAGCGTATTCACCAAATGCACATGCGGGCCGTTGCGCACTTTAGATAGGATGCGATTGAAATCTGCCGGGCGCGCCGAGCCCGTGGGCACAGGCAGGTCGAGCGACTTCAAGGCCTCGCGCAAATTATCTAAGCGTTCCGGATCGGGGGGTTCGTGAACACGGTACACACATGGATAGCCTGATCCTTCCAAACGTTCAGCGGCAGCCACGTTGGCCAGGATCATAAACTCTTCGATCAGCTTGTGGCTGTCATACCGCGCCCGCGGCACAACACCGGTGATGTCGCCGCTGTCGCGGTTCACCAGAATTTGCCGCTCCACCAAATCCAATTCCAACGTGCCGCGTTTGTCGCGCGCTTCCAGCAACGCATGATAAGCGCCGTAAAGCGGCTTCAATACGGGCTCAACCAACGTCTCGGTCAGATCATTTGGGTGGCCGTCAATGGCCGCTTGCACCTGGCTGTAAGTCAGGCGCGCGACCGAGCGCATCAGGCCGCGCACAAACTTATGGCGTATCAGCTTGCCGTGCTTGTCGATGTACATGTGCACGGCCATGCACGGACGATCTTCTTTCGGCTTCAGCGAGCACCAGCCGTTGGAGAGTTCCTCCGGCAGCATGGGGATCACCCGGTCTGGGAAGTAAGTGGAGTTGCCGCGCGCATAGGCTTCTTTATCGAGTGCATCGCCAGGGCGCACATACCAGGACACATCGGCAATGGCGACCAGCAGATGCCACCCGCCTTCGTTGTCGGGGTCGGTATCTTGTTCCGCCCACACAGCATCGTCGAAGTCGCGCGCATCTTCGCCGTCGATGGTAACCAGCGGAATGTCGCGCAAGTCTGTGCGATCCCCCAAAGGGGCCGCTATCGCATCTTTGGCCTGCTTCTCCGCAGCTTCTGAGAATTCGTGCGGAATACCCAGCGCATTGATCGCAATCAGGCTTAAATTTTTCGTGCGGTCCATCTTGCCGAAGCATTCGACAACACGCGCTTGCTGCGGGCCGTGGTGACGTTCGGCCGTGATTTCAACAGTCACCAGGTCGCCGTGTTCAGCACCGTTGCGATCTTTGGCGGCAATAGCGACTTCATGACGATAGCGTCGGTCTGTCGGGCGTAAGCGCCCACCACCGCCGCTGACCACTTCGTATATGCCCATCAGGTTACCGGGGCGCGCCGTCAGCTTTTTCATCGGCCGCGCTTCATACGCATCGTCGCCAACAGGCGTCATACGTGCGAGTAGGCGGTCACCTACACCGTACGCTTTGCCGCGTTCGGCTTTGGCGATCACCAGAATGGCGGGCGGGGGATTGGTGAATTCCCAGTTGGTCGGTTTTGCAAAGAGGTCGCCATCGTTATCGATGGCGGTGATTTCAATGGCTTCAACAGCTTTCAGAACGCCGACCTTGTGGAAGCGGCGCTTGCCCTTGGCCAGACCGCTGCCAACATCCCCGGTGATGCCCAGGGACAGTTTTTTCATCACGGCTTTCAGGGCAATTTTTGCTGGCCCGCGAATGTTAAAGGCGCGGGCCACTTCACGTTTGCCAACGGGTCCTTTGGACTCGCGGATAAATTCGAGGATTTGTTCCTCGGTGGGGAGGGGCGTTCTATTTTGGTTTTTCTTAAGACGTTTAGGTTCGGACACTTAAATTAAATAACTCGTTTTATGCTTCAGCAGCTTTAGATGCCTTGGCGCGCCCTTTGGGTGCTTTCGCGGCCGCGGCGACTTTCTCGACCGTTGCCTTAGCTTTGGTCGCTTTCTTCGCCTTCGGAGCGGCTTTTGGCTTTGCGGCTTTCGCCTTGGGCGCGGCGGCTGCTTTTGCGCCAGCGCCTTTTGCGGCTTTCTCAGCCAGCAGTGTAACCGCTTCCTCGAGTGTGATCGAGGATGGTTCTGTGCCCCTTGGTAAGGTGGCACGGACATCACCATGCTGGACGTAAGCGCCAAAGCGCCCGGCCTTTAAGGTGATGTTCTTAGCATCATCTGGGTGCGCACCGAGCACTTTGCCAGCCCCCCCGCCTTTGGCGGCGCGGGCAGCAGCACGTTCGGCACCTTCAGCCAGCACCACGACCGCGCGGTTCAGGCCGATTTCAAGCACGTTGTCGTCGCCTTTCAGCGACTGGAAGCGGTCACCCAGTTTCAGGTACGGGCCAAAGCGGCCGTTCCCGGCGATGATGATCTCGCCCGTTTCCGGGTGCGGGCCCACTTCACGGGGCAGGGCCAGCAATTTCAAAGCGGCAGCCAAGTCGATGCTGTCGGCATCAATGCCTTTCGGAATTGAGGCGCGCTTGGGCTTCGGACCCTTGGGGGCGGCTTTTTTGCGTTTCTTTTTTGGTTTGCCTTTGGCGTCCAACTCCACCGGTTCCGGCTCGGTGGGAGCAGGCGGTGGGGGCGGAGGTGGCTCATCGCCACCCAACTGCACATAGGGGCCGTAAGGGCCGACGCGCAAAGTGACGTTGAAGCCTGTTACCGGGTCTTGGCCCAGAACCTTCGGGCCATCCAAAGCGACCGCGCCTTCGGCGGGCTCAGGGGCACCCAAGGGGCGGGTGTAGCGGCATTCCGGGTAACGGCTGCAGCCGATGAACGAGCCGAACTTACCAAACTTCAGGCCGATGCGGCCTTCCGAGCAGGCGGGGCACTTGCGCGGGTTCGAGCCATCGGCGCGTTCCGGGAACAGGTGGGGTTCCAGCATGCTGTCCAGGGCATCGATGACAGCCGTGCGGGTCAGGTCCTTGGTGCCTTCAATGGCCGCATGGAAATCTTTCCAGAAGTCAGCCAGCACCTTTTTCCAATCCAGCGAGCCGTTGGAGATTTCATCCAACTGCTCTTCCAGGTTGGCGGTGAAGTCGTATTCCACATAGTGCAGGAAGAAGCTTTCCAAGAAGCTCGTCAGTACCCGGCCGCTGTCCTGTGGGATGAAGCGGCGGTTGTCCATCTGGACGTACTTGCGGTCTTGCAGCACCTGGATGATGGAGGCGTAAGTCGACGGGCGACCGATGCCTTGCTCTTCCAATGCCTTCACCAAACTCGCTTCCGAGAAGCGCGGCGGGGGCTGGGTGAAGTGCTGTTCCGGGGTCACGTTCGCGACCGTCGTGCCTTGGCCTTCAGACATGGCAGGCAGGATGCGACCGGTACCTTCTTCCTCGGCTTCGGCAGCCGTAGCAAGTGAAGGTGCTTCCTCATAAACTTCCAGGAAGCCTTTGAAATTAATAACAGAACCGTTGGCGCGCAATTGCACTTTTTCATCGCCGGTCGAGATGGTGACGGCCACTTGGTCCAGCAGTGCGGCTTCCATTTGGCTGGCGATGGTGCGCTTCCAAATCAGGTCGTAGAGCTTCAATTGCTCGGCGTTCAGATACTGCGCCATTTGCGCTGGCGTGCGGTTCGGATCGGTAGGGCGCACGGCCTCGTGCGCTTCCTGAGCGTTCTTCGCCTTGGACGTATAGATGCGGGCTTCCTTCGGCATGTACTTGTCGCCGTAGGTGACGCCGATCAGGTTGCGTACGCTCTTGATCGCTTCTGGGTCCATTTGGACGCCGTCGGTACGCATATAAGTGATCAGGCCGACCGTCTCACCGCCAATATCGACACCTTCATAGAGGCGTTGGGCGATGGTCATGGTCTGGCGTGCCGAGAAGTACAGGCGGCGCGAGGCATCCTGTTGCAGGGTCGAGGTGGTGAACGGCGCGTAGGGGCGGCGTTGCTTGGTCTTCTTATCGACCGCCGTGACCTTGAACGTGCCAGCTTTGACAGCGGCAGCGGCCCGGGTGGCGATCTCTTCATTGTTCAGGTCGAACTTATCGAGTTTCTTGCCCTCGAAGTGGGTCAGGCGGGCCGTGAAGGCCTCGTCCTTGTCGGTCTTCATATCAACGTCGACAGACCAGTACTCTTGCGGTTTGAACTTCTCAATTTCCAGTTCACGGTCGCAGATCATGCGCAGCGCCACAGACTGCACGCGCCCAGCGGACTTCGCCCCCGGCAGCTTGCGCCACAGGACTGGCGACAGGTTAAAGCCGACCAAGTAGTCGAGCGCGCGGCGCGCGAGGTAGGCGTTGATCAGCGGTTGGTCCAGATCGCGGGGATGCGCCATGGCATCCAGCACGGCGTTCTTGGTAATAGCGTTAAAGGTGACGCGCTTAACGGACTGCCCCTTCTTCAGGGCTTTGCGTTTTTGCAATTCATCCAGCACGTGCCAGGAAATGGCTTCACCCTCGCGATCCGGGTCGGTTGCGAGGATTACGCCATCGGCGCCCTCGAGGGCATCGACGATGGCTTTAATGTTCTTCACGGACGACGGATCAACCGCCCAATCCATGGCAAAGTCTTCCGCCGGACGGACCGAGCCATCCTTTGGCGGCAAGTCACGGATGTGCCCGTAGGAGGCGAGCACATGATAGTCGCTTCCAAGGTACTTATTGATGGTCTTGGCTTTCGCCGGTGACTCAACGATGACGACCTGCATCGGGCGTCCTACTTCCCAGTTTCTGACGAAGTTCTTTTTGCCTTCAGGCTTCTAAACCAGCGCCACCCGACGCTTACCTGATACGGCTTTTTTCTGTGGTAACTTGGAAAAGTTAAGAAATTCAGACCTTTCCAATCCGTGCGACCCGGTTGCCCGGAAGGCGCTCCACAGTTCCTTCAAGTTCCATCTCAAGAAGGAGGGGGGTTAACAACGGGGCGGACACTTGGCACTGGCGCACCAGTTCGTCAACTGACACGGGCGTGGGGCCCAGGGCCGAAAGAACCCGGCCCCGCATTGTGTCGACATCAATCTCTTCAAATATTTCAGTATCTTGCGATTCGATTCTATCAATTTGGTTGAGACTTGAATCTTTTTTATCGGGCCGCCCGGTGATCTCTAATATGTCATCGATTGAGCGTACCAAAGTGGCGCCATCCCGAATCAGGGTGTTGGGGCCTTCCGATCTCGGATCGAGGGGTGAGCCGGGGACGGCAAATACTTCGCGACCCTGGTCGAGGGCTTGGCGGGCGGTGATCAGCGAGCCCGATTTCAGGGTGGCTTCGACCACGATGATGCCCTGACTGAGACCGGAGATGATCCTGTTCCGGCGCGGGAAGTGCCCGGCCTGGGGTTCGGTCGCGGGCTTAAGTTCCGAGATGACCACACCCGACTTTAGGATCTTTTGGTAGAGCGGGCGATGCTCGGGTGGGTAGACCACATCGACCCCGGAGGCGACGACGGCGGCCGTCAGGCCAGAGGTCAGTGCCCCTTCATGGGCAGCACCATCGATGCCGCGGGCCAGACCCGACACCACAACAAACCCGGCATCGGCTAAATCAGCGGATAGCTTTTTCGCGAACTTCTTGCCGTTCAGACTGGCGTTGCGGGCTCCAACGATCCCGATGCAGGGCTGCTGCAGGATGGACGGGGTACCCCGGACCCACAGAACCGGTGGGGCATCTTCGATTTGTTTCAGGTGCTCGGGGTAAGCGGCCTCGCAGGACGGGATAGTGGTGATGTCATCCCGAGCTGCGGTGATCAGTTCGCGTTCGATCTGGTCTGCCGATGGGACTTGGCCGATCTTTCCCTTCACAGGAATGTTCGCGATGGCGGCTTTGGCCGAACCGTGTTTGGCGATCAGTTGTTTGAAGGTGATGGGGCCGATGCCGTCAGTAGAACTCAGACGGAGCCAGTCGATAAGTTGGTCTCGACTAAGCGTTGTCACGCGTCTTTCTTGGCCCCGATCTTGGGCTCAGTGCCTTTGAGCAAACGACCGATGTTGGCGTGATGGCGTATCCACCCCATCACCGCCAGCACCGCAAAGACGGCCGCAGCCATGGGCTGGCTCAGCAGCAATGCATAGAGCGGGGCCATCATCAGCGACACCAAGGCGGCTAATGATGAGTATCTATATATAAGAGCGATCACCAACCACGCGGCCATGGACATGAGGCCGACAATGGGGGCTGCCGCCAGCAGCAAGCCAAAGGTTGTCGCAACACCTTTGCCGCCTTTGAACTTCAGCCAGATCGGGAAGTTGTGGCCGACCACGGCCCCTAAGCCAGCCAAGAGGGCCAAGGCTTCGGTGTGCGGGCCGTCAGAAATGAGGCGCACGAGTATCACGGCAATAGCCCCTTTACCGCCATCCAGTAGCAGGGTGGCCAGGGCTAAGTCTTTGCGGCCGGTGCGCAGAACGTTGGTCGCACCAATGTTGCCCGAGCCAATGGTGCGAATGTCGCCCAAGCCACCCAGGCGGGTGATCACCAGTCCAAACGGAATAGAACCGAAGGCGTACCCAATCAGCAGGGCCACGATGATCTCAGCAGTGGGGATGCCAGCGAACATAACTTCAAGCCTTCGCTTCAAATACCGTGCGACCGTCGATGACGGTGCGGAGCACTTTACCCTGCACCGGCTGGCCGTCGAAAGGCGAGTTCTTGGACTTAGATTTGAAGTTATCGGCCACGACCTTCCAACCCTGATGGGGGCTGAAGATCACCAAGTCGGCTTTGCGACCTTTGGCGAGGCTACCGGCTTCAAGGCCCAAGAGCTTAGCCGGGGCCAGGGTAAGGCGGCGCAGCACGTCGATGAGTTTCATCTCTTCAGTGTGATGCAAGCCCAGCGAGACCGCTAACAGTGTTTCCAATCCACTGCCGCCGAAGGCCGCTTGAGCAAAGGGCAGGCGCTTGGAGTCCTGATCGTGCGGCGCGTGGTCTGAGGCGATGCAGTCAATCACGCCCGACTTCAAGCCTTCAACGATGGCTTGGCGGTCGCTCTCGGTGCGCAGGGGCGGCGACAACTTCGCGAAGGTGCGATAATCGCCCACAGAAAGCTCATTGAGCGCGAAATAGAAGGGTGCGGTATCGCACGTCACGTTCAAGCCTTTGGCCTTGGCGCGGGCGATGATCTCGACACTTTCAGCGGTCGAAATATGGGCGGCGTGATAGCGCCCGCCGGTCATGGCCACCAAGCGCAAATCGCGCTCCAGCATGATGATCTCGGCTTCACGTGGAATGCCCGACAAACCCAGACGTGTGGACGTTTCCCCCGAATTCATCACGCCGTTAGACAGCGACGGCTCTTCCGGGTGCTGAATAATCAAGAAGCCAAAGGTCGAGGCATATGACAGTGCCCGGCGCAGCACTTGGGCGTCTGCAATGGCTTTGGTGCCGTCGGTGAAGGCAACTGCGCCAGCTTCCGCCAGCAAGCCCATCTCGGCCAGCTCTTTGCCTTGCAGGCCTTTGGTGGCCGCACCGTACACGTAGACTTTGGTGAGGGCCTGCATGCGCGCCCGGCGGGCGACATATTCCACCGTCGCTTCGTCGTCGATGATCGGGTTGGTGTTGGGCAGGCCGACCATCGTCGTAACACCACCTGCAACGGCTGCTTCACCGCCGCTTTTGAGGCTCTCTTTATGTTCTTCGCCGGGCTCGCGCAGTTGCACGCGCATATCCACCAGACCTGGCGATAAAATATGCCCATCGCAGTCGATGACCGTGATGTCTTTGCCGGGCTTGCCGTCGAATACTTTGGCACCGATGTCGGCAATCTCTTCACCGACCGTAATCAGCTCGCCTGGGCCATCAAAGCCCGATGCAGGATCGACAATGTGCGCGTTGACGTAGGCAACCTTGCCCGGTTTGGCGACACTCATTTGCCGTCTCCCGCAGCAGCCAGGGCGACGTTGTTTTTCGCTAAGATCTCCAGCACCGCCATGCGCACGGCCACACCCAGCTCGACCTGCTCGCGGATGGCTGAGCGCTCGAAGTCATCGGCCACATCTGAGTCAATTTCAGTCCCACGGTTCATGGGGCCCGGGTGCATAATTAGTGCGTCAGGCTTGGCTTGCGCCAGCTTTTGACGGTCGAGGCCAAAGAAGCGGAAGTATTCGCGCACAGAAGGAATGAAGCTGCCCTTCATACGTTCGTTCTGCACCCGCAGCATCATCACAATGTCTGCGTCTTTGAGGCCTTTGCTCATGTCGGTGAACACTTCAACCCCTAAGCGATCAACGCCCGACGGAATCAAAGTCTTCGGCGCGATGATGCGAACGCGCGCGCCCATGGTCAGCAGCAAATAGAAGTTCGAGCGCGCAACCCGGCTGTGCAGCACGTCACCGCAGATGGCGACGATCAGGCCGTTTAGCCTGCCCTTACGGCGCCGGATGGTCAGTGCATCTAACAAAGCTTGCGTGGGGTGTTCGTGGCTGCCGTCACCGGCGTTCACCACGCCGCAGTTCACCTTATCGGCCAGCAGCTTCACAGCCCCTGAGTCCGAGTGACGCACCGTCAGCACATCGGGGTGCATGGCGTTCAAGGTGACGGCGGTGTCGATCAGCGTTTCGCCCTTGGCGACTGAACTGGTCTCGACCTGCATGTTGATGATGTGCGCGCCCAAACGGAGGGCTGCCAGTTCGAAAGACGTCCGAGTGCGGGTCGAGTTCTCGAAGAACAGATTGATGATGGTGCGGCCCTTCAACGACTCATTGGTCTTTTCGTTGGACCGATTGACCGCGATGTAGCGCTCAGAGAGGTCGAGAAGGTGATTAATTTCTATAGGAGTTAGGCCTTCAATGCCCAGGAGGTGACGGTGGGGGAAGACCTGATCTTTCATAAGGCGGCAACATATTTGCGGCCTTTGGCAGGGTCAAGCGCTGAGGCGCAAATGTGGAAAAACATCTGTGGAAAACCAACTTTTCCACATCGTGGGCCCTGATAATAACAGACGCGAACAGGGGGAATCTGGGGAAATGGGGGGCCTTGAGGCATATCGTGCAACGCATGAGATGCGTGCACAACATGCTCTTAAGGCGTCTAGAATCGCAGTCCCTTACGACATCCCCAACAGAGTCGGCACGACTCCGTTCTGCGCCCGGATGCTTTGGTAAATGTCGCTCTGCGCGGCGGCGAACAGGGTGGGGTCGTAAATGCCGCTGGCGGCGTAGGTGAGGGCGGTGAGAAGCGCGGGGTCGACGCTGGCCGCGATAGAACTGATGTCGGGCGGTGCGGGTGGTGCAGGATCAGCATTGCGCGCATCCGCGCTGTCAGCCGCCGGTGCCACGTTGGCGCTGAGGGTGTATTTGCCTGTCCCGCCCGTTTGCGACAGCACTTCGATCCAGTATGTGCCCGATGTCCTGAGATCAAGCGTTGCACCCGCGCCGGATGCGGTTGCTTGGCTGACAACGTTGCCGAACATGTCACGCACATTAAATGTCATGCTGGGTGTTGCGCCGTTTGCAGCGGTGGAAGGTGTTAACGCAATACGTAATGCTGAATTCGTCACCGCGACACGAATCCAATCCGTGTCTGTGGTGGTGTCGAGGTTGGAAATCAGCGGGCTGCCCACATCAAGCTTAAATAAGCTGTCCGATATGATGGCCGTTGCCGATCTTTGGCCGGGAATGTCTGGCAAGTCGCTAAAGTCTGTCGAGGCATCAAAACCCACATAACTGATTTTATATGCACCGGTTGCACCACTGGCAGAGAACACCTCAATTGTTGGGGTGCCTGTGCCAGCGTTGCCAACGGAGAACTCGATAGCTTCGCCGCTGTTCGCGGTGATTGTTTTGACGGTGCCGCCGCTGCCATAGCGAATACGGACGCCCAAATCAGGCGTGGTGCCAGTCTCGGTTGGGACACCTTCAACGCGGATCACAGAACGCGTTCCTGCAGGCGTGCTCGCCGTGAAGATATCAATATCCGTCGCCGTGCCCAACGTACCGCTAAAGGTCATGCCCGCTAAAAGCTGATCGGCAGTATTGGGTACGTCGGTGGTTTCTTTGATTTTCACGGTGGGGCTGGGGTTGCCCACATTGATCGAATACATCGTGTGGCCGATGCCGACCCCTTCGACGACGGCGTAGTACTGTTCACCCGCGGTCGCCATGAACATTACGGTTTCACCGTAATACGTGCCGTTCGAACCTGTGACATGCGACTGCATGACAACCTGCTTGCGCGAATTGTAAATCACCAGGTCCACTTCGCCTGTCACATCGGCCACTTGCACGGTTAAAGCCCCGGTCATGACGGGCGTGATGGCATAGACGTCGCGGGGGTCGCTGCCGCCGACAAATTGATCAGCAATGCGGATCGAGCCGAAAAGCGCAGTCGCGTTTTCAATCACGTCGTTATTATCGATGACGGGGTCTTGGAAATAGCGCGCGGTGAGATTGTAGGTGGCTGTGCTCATTTGCCCAATCGGGCTGAGCTGGATGTAATAGATTTGCCCTGCCTGCACCCCAATCGCCAGGTCTTGATACGTCGTTGTGGTGTTGCCCATCGCGACGACGCGCTGTTGTGCATCAAGCACTTTGTAGGTGTAGCCTTTTGTTACAAACTCGTCTTGAAGTGTGAATGGCGTTTCCAGTTGCAGTCGCACAACGCCGGTTGCTGTCGCCGTGAGGGCGTAAAAATCTTCCGGGTCGGCGGCATAATTGCCCAGTGTTGCAGCAACAGTCGTGTCGAACGACAGCTTTTCAGCGGTTTCAATCGTGTTGTTGTTGTCGGTCAGGAATGTTGTGGTGAGGTGGTAAAAGGAAATCGAATTAGCCTTGGTCGTGACTTCCACATAGTACGTCTGACCACTCACAACTTGCGTTGTCAGATATTCTGAAACGTCGGTCGTTGTACTGGACGCAATCAATGTGCGGTCAGCACTATACACTCTCACGTCCATGTCGCGTGGCGTTGGTGTGCCGTCATAAAGCTTGCCGCTATAGCCAGCCAGCAAGACGCGCATGGTGCCGCTTTGCGTGGCAACGACCTTGTAATAGTCGATGTAATCGTATGTGCCGACGGAGTTGAGTGTGGGCGTGGCGCGTGTTGTCAGCGTTGTCGCGGATTCAAAGGTTTCGTTGTTGTCGGTGCCGGTGAAGCTGTTGGTGAACGAATAGTTCGATTGAACAGCGCTGGAGCTTTCGATTTTGAGGTAGTAGGTGCCGCCCGCGCGGACATCCAACGTGATGGAACGCGCAGCCTGCCCTGAGGTGTATGTTGATACCACATTGCGATTCGCATCCAGCAGCGTAAATGTTGTGGCTTGCGTTCCTGTCATGGAACCTAAAGTGATGCGGCCATTGCGTGTGGGGCTGATCTTGTAAATGTCCGCCACATCGTTGACGCCAACATAGTCGGTGCGAGTCACATTTGAGTCGTAGCGGTCGTAGTTCTGGGCTGTTTCAAACGTATTGTTGTTATCGGCGGCGCGCGGTGTGAACGTTGATGTTGCTGTGTAGTTGACCTGTACGCCAACGCTGGCGGCTACGCGTAAGTAATAGATTTGCCCGGGCTCGCCTTGAAACTCCACTACATTTGATGACGCTGTGCTATTTAGCGGCGTTCCAGTGCCGAACTTAGAGAGAGCTGCGTCCGTGTAGATTTGGAAGTTGGTGGTGCCGGATAAGTTGAAACGTACGGTGCCAACCTCGTTTGTCGTAAATCGATACACGTCTTGCACATCTGTGCCGCCAACGCTGCCCGTCACATTAAAGGGCCATGTTTGGGTGGTCAGGTTCGCGACAATGTCGTTGTCATCCTGTGCGGCTGCATATGTAGAAGCGATGCTGAAGGTCGTAGCGGTAATGATCGATGTGCTGACGGCGAAGTAATAGGTTTGGTTGGCGCCTGCTGCCAGCGTGATTGTGTTGCGCGAACTTGTGGTGGTGATGGGAATAGCGTTGCCGCTCGACAAATTAATGCCGTTGCTATCGAAAATTCCAACCGCTGTATTGTTGAGGTTCGACGTGCCTTGCGCGTTGATGTTGATTGTATATGTGCCGGCTTGTGTGGTGGTGAGTTTGTAAACGGCTAAGCCCGACGACAAGCTGCTTGTCACCGTGCCCGTTAAGGTGAGGGGCAAGGAGGCGTTGATAGCATTGTTGCGGCTGGTTGCGCTTAACGCGCCTGTAATGAGCGCTGATACTTTTTCAACGTCGCTGCTTGTTTCGGGCTGTTCCGTTGTAATCGGCGTGGTCGTTGTGGTGTTTGCGTTTGTGCTTGTTGTTGTGTCAGCGCTGCCGGGGTCGGCGATCACAACAATCCGGTACGTGCCGATTGCGCCTGTGGCAGAGTGAACTTGAAGATAGATGGGCCCCCCCGATGTGCCGATGACGCCGGCTAGTGCATTCTGGCCGGGGTTGCCCAAGACCTGACCGGCGATGACGTAGCCACTGTTCGTGCGCAGTGTGATGTCAGGGTCTGATAACGTTCCCGCACCATTCTCGGTGCCTTCAACGCGAATGAGGAAGCGCCCGTTTTCGGGTAAGTCGAGCTCGAACCAATCTTCGTCGGTGGCATTGTTGAGTGAGCCTGTGAAAACAGATCCGGCATAAAGCACCGGGCGCCCGCCATTTGTTTGCTGTGCAGGGATGTCAGTTGTTTCGGTGTTTGTCAGATACGTAAAGCCGATGCGTTTGACTTCAATGTCATAGCGCGCATTCGTGGCCCCAACCGCGTCAACAATGACGTAGTATTTCTGACCCATTGTGCCAATGAAGTTGATCTCATCGTCACTGAAGTTGCCGCGCGTTTGCGCGACTAATGCGTTATTCGAGTCATAAACAGATACGTTCACATCACCATCGGCCTCGGTGATATCCAGGGAAACCACGCCTGATCGGTTTGCAGTGAATGTATAAACGTCGCGGAAGTCACCGCGCCCAACGTAACGATCCCGCAGCAAGGTTGACGGCAAAAGGCGTGTGGCTGTGTCGAAGTACTCGTTGTTGTCGGCAACGACTTCTGTTGTCTGGATATAACTGAATGTGTAGCTGACGCCGTTGTTGGCGGTGCTCGCGGTCGTGCGGATGTAGTACGTTTGGCCGGCTGTGACCTCGAATGATCCGGTGCCGGGCATCACGATACTGGAATAGTTAAAGTTCGCCGTCGCTAAGACTTCCTGTTGTGAATTGAGCGCTTCAAATTTCAACGTCGCTTGCGTGGCTGCGGAAACGCTGACCGCCATCGAGACGATGCCAGAGCTGGTTGCCGTAAAGACGTAATAGTCAGCGGGATCGACGACAACATCCCCAATTGTGGTTGTGATTTGTGCGCCCATATCCAGGCGCGTGGCCGTGGCGAAGCTGTTTGTATCGTCATTCAATAAGCCGGTGCGCAGGCTGTAATTGACGTACCCCTGGCCGTCACCGGCCACAACGCCGATGTAATAGGTTTTGCCGGCTTCAATGTTCGCGGCAATCAGTTCGGTTGTGGCTGTGCTGTTCCCGCGTGCAATGACATTGTGGTTCGAATCTAAAAGCACCAGTGAAGACAGGCCACTGTTCTCAGTCAGGAGGGCGCGATACTCACCAGATTTTCCGGCAACAAAACTATAGTAATCGGCGACATCGACATCACCGACTGTGTCGTAGAGGCCGCTATTATATGTGGCTGAAACTGGAAGCGGCGTTGCGGTGGCGACAGTTTCGTTGTTATCGGTCGGCGTGAAGGTGGGATAAATTCCGTAATTAACATTGGCGCCTGTGACCGATGTCACCACAACATAATAAGTCTGACCCGAAGCAACGTTGAATGGCAGATATGAATCGGTGGCGAATGGCGGTTGGACTTGGGTGATGAGATTTCTGTTGGCATCGTAAATCGAATACAGCGTCGGCGCCATGTTGCCGGGAAGGCGCAATGAAACTTTGCCGTTGCTGGTGGCATCAAGGCGGTAATAGTCGGCTGAATCGCCATCGCCGACTGTGCCCGAAATATTGCCGGTTGCTGAGATGATGCGCGCTGTTTCAAACGTCTCGTTGCCTTCTGGCGTCGCTTGGGGGCGCTCAACCGTTTCTCTTTCTATCGTTTCGGTGGCGGCAAACTGGGGAGAGGCGTCGCTCGCTGAGGTTTGGGCAAACGCGTAATCTGAGTTGAGGTAAGTGCGGGCAGCGCGCGTTCTGCGTTTCATGGGGATCTAACAACAACCTAATGACAAAAAAGCGTTATAAAATGTGATGTTACAAAGGGTCTCGAGTCCTGGTTGAGACTATTCAATTGTAGGTAGTTTCTCAACCCATGATGGGTTTCGAATTGATTACACAGTTCTTGGTTTCATCCAAATTGGGTAGGGTATGACGTCAATTGTGACAGCCATCAGCGCCAGCCCCTCGCACTCCCTGGCCAAAGCGCCGCAACTGATCATTCGGTTGGTGGCGGGCCTGGGTGTTGCGGGCGATGCGCACATGGGAGCGACGGTGAAGCATCGCAGTCGCGTCGCGAAAGATCCGACCGTGCGTAACCTGCGCCAGGTGCATCTTATGCACAGTGAGTTGCACGACGAGCTGCGGGCCAAGGGGTTCGACATTGCCGCCGGACGCATGGGCGAGAACATCACCACGCGCGGGCTTGATGTGTTGGCGTTGCCCACGGGTACAAAATTGCATATCGGGCGCGAGGCGGTCATTGAACTGACAGGATTGCGCAATCCGTGTTCGCAGCTCGATAAAATTCAGCCGGGCCTGATGGAGGCAACGCTTGCGCGCGGGCCACATGGTGATTTGATCCGCAAAGCTGGCGTAATGGCCATTGTCTTGAAAAGTGGTGATGTTCAAACCGGCGATTCTATACGGGTCGAATGGCCAGCGGCGCCGCATCAACCGCTAAAGCCGGTTTAACTTTCACAGCGCCAGCTTTATAAGAAATCAGCATTCCTATGTGTTGGTTCAATGCCGCCTCAAGCCGCTCATCCTTTGATTCAAACCGCCTTAGAGCACTTGCAACGTGGTGCGATGGCGGAGGCGTCAAACCTGTTGGCGCAGGTGCTGACCACGCAAGGCAACGATGCCAACGCGCATTACCTGCAGGGGATTGCGCTGTATCAATTGGGGCGCAAGGCCGACGCGCTCAGACATTTCCAACGTGCCGCTGAAATACAGCCTGCGTTTGTGGATGCGCTTTATAACCGGGGAACTGTTGAAGCAGACCTGGGGTTGGTTGACGTTGCCGTCACCAGTTTTCAGCAAGTCTTGAAACTGGACCAGAACCACCTTGCGGCGTACGGCAATCTTGCTGGCGTGCTGATGGATGCTGGCCGCTTCGATGAGGCGGTGTCGTGTCTCAGTCAGTTGATCGTGCGCATGCCGCATGATCCTGAAGGTTTTTATAATCGGGGCACGGTGCTGTTGGCGCAGAAAAAAGCCGCCGAAGCCTTGAATGATTTTCAAAAGGCATTGGCGCTGAAGCCCGACCATGTGCTGGCGTTGTGCAATCAAGCCACGGCGCTCGCGCAATTGGCGCGTCATGATGAGGCTGTGGCCATCGCGCAACGCGCTTTGGGGGTTGATGCGCGGTGTTTGGCCGCGCACCGTGTGCTGACGCAAATTTTCAATGAGATGCAGAAGTGGGATGACGCCCAGCGCCATGCCGAAATCGCGGTGTCGCTGGCCCCGAACGATCCCGAGGCCCAATTGGCGTTGGGCGATGTGTTGCGCGCCCGCGGTGCCTTTGCACAAGCCATCACGCATTATGACGCGGCGATTTTAGCGCGGCCAACGCATGGACCGTCGTTCGTCGTGCGCGCTGACGCACATCGGCAGTTGAAAAACTGGGGCCAAGCGGCGGCGGATTATAAACACGCGGCCGCCTTGCAACCCTATGCGCATTTTGCGGTGGGTTTTGCTGTGCATACCCTGGGGCAAATCTGCGCGTGGGACGAAGCGAAGGCTTTGCTGCCGGTGTTGAACCAAGGTCTTCAGCAGGGGGCCGAGGCTTCAACGCCGCTGACCTTGCTGGCCTATGACGCAAGCCCGCACGAGCAACTGCGATGCGCGAATATTATGGCGCAGCACTACATGGCGGCAGTGAGGGCAAGGGTCTCTCAGCCGGTGCCGCAAAGCACAGATAAAATACGCATCGGGTATTTTTCGCCAGATTTCTACGCGCACCCGGTCGGGCATTTAATTGTCGGAGCGCTAGAAGCCCATGATCGCACGCGGTTCGAGATTGTTGGGCTGCGGTATGGCGGTGCACGCAATGATGATGTGGCAACACGCATTGATGCGGCCTTGGACCGCGTTGTCTCGCTGGATGGTCTGTCCGATAGCGCTGCCGTTGCCCTGGCGCGGTCGTTGTCGCTGGATATCGCGGTTGATGTAGCGGGCTACACCGGCGCGGCACGGTCGGGCCTTTTCGCTCATGGTGTTGCGCCAGTGCAGGTCAACTACTTGGGCTATCCCGGCACACTGGGGCAGGGGCTGGTTGATTACATCATCGCTGATCCCATAATTATTCCCGCAGGCCAGGAAGATCACTACGGCGAAAAAATCGTACGCCTGCCAGATACCTACCAAGCCAACGATGCGCGCCGCACTGTTGCCGATAAAATTTTTACCCGTGCGGAATTGGGATTGCCGGGTGATGCGTTTGTGTTCTGCGCCTTTAATGCGGCTTACAAAATCAAGCCTGCGACGTTTGAGGCGTGGATGCGCATTTTAAAGCGCGTCCCCTACAGTGTACTGTGGTTGCTGGACGATAACCCGGTCGCAACCGCGAACCTGAAAGACGCTGCAAAACGTGCTGGTGTTGAACCGCAGCGCCTTATTTTTGCGAACCGCATGCCACCTGATTTGCATTTGGCGCGACAACGCACCGCAGATTTGTTCCTTGATACGTGGCCTTACAATGCCCACACGACTGCCAGTGATGCGTTGTGGGTGGGCCTGCCGGTGTTGACGTATGCTGGGCAAACCTTTGCCAGCCGCGTGGCTGCGAGTTTGCTGCATGCGATTGGCGCACCGGAACTGGTGACTCACGATGTGGCTGCTTACGAGGCGTTGGCTGTGGCCTTGGCACAAGACCCAACGCGGTTAGGTGAATTGCGTGCGCGCATTATGGCCAACAGGTTGTCAGCGCCTTTGTTTGATACCGCACGTTTTACGCGCCATCTGGAAAGCGCATATACTTTAATGATGGAGCGCGCACGGGCGGGCCTCGCCCCGGACCACATCACAGTGCCGTCATTACCGCGATCATAGCATGTCCACTCAACTCCATCCTTTGCTGAATGTTGCTTTCGCGCATTTGCAGCGCGGCGCTGGGCAAGAGGCGTTGGATGCATTGAAGCAGGTGTTGGCGGCCGAGCCCAACAATGCAGCGGCACACTTCTTGAATGGTCGCGCACTGTATGTGCTGGATCGCAAAAAAGACGCGCTGAGACACTTTGACCGCGCAGTCGCTTTGCAACCACAGTTTACCGATGCAGTCTATAATCGCGGTGTTCTGCAGGCAGAACTTGGGCTGTTGAAGCAAGCTGAGGCGAGTTTGAAACAAGCCCTTGCGCAGAAGCCTACCAACTTTGCAGTGTACGCGAACTTAGGCGCGGTTTTGGCGCAGCTGGGACGCCCTGAAGATGCGGTTGCAGCCTACAGCAAATATCTTGAGCGCCAGCCGCAAGATGCCAAAACCTTCTTTAATCGCGGCACGGTGCGGCTGAAGCTTGAACAGTACCACGATGCCATTGCCGATTTTCAGGCTGCGCTGGCGGTACAACCCAATTACGTGGCCGCGTGGTCTAATCTGGCCGGCGCATTTCAGCAAATCGGCGGATACAACGATGCTGTGCAATGTGCGCAGAAGGCGCTGAGTCACGATGCGGCCTATTTTCCAGCGCACATGACGCTGATTTATGCCCTCTCGGCTTTAAAGCAGTTTGATCAGGCGTTGGTCTCTGCGGATAAAGCCGTAACTTTATCACCCGATGAGGCTGAAGCGCATGCGGCGCGTGGGGATGTGCTACGCGCCCTTCATCGCTATGACCATGCCCTCAAAAGCTACGAGGTGGCCGTTACACTGAAGCCCAAACATGGCCCGTATTACGTGGTGCGCGGTGATGCTTATGCGCAATTACAACAGCTTGATAAAGCGGCCGCCGATTATGCCGCGGCTGCGGTCATCGACCCCTATGCCCACTTTTCAGCAGGCTACGCGCTTGAGACCTACGCAAAGATGTGCGACTGGCCCAAGATCGCCGCTCTGATGCCGGTCATGCGCAAAGGTATTGCACGCGGCTTTGATGTGGCGGCGCCGTTTGCAACATTAATCGGCGATTTTACAGCACAAGAACAATTGCAGTGCGCGCGGAATATGTCTGCGCGGTATGTCGTGGCCGCAGAGGCGCTGAAAGCGCGTCGGCATGAGAAAATTCGCATCGGGTATTTTTCGCCAGACTTCGGTCCGCATGCAGTCTCATATCTGATGGCTGGTGTGCTTGAAGCACACGACCGTACTCAGTTTGAAGTCTTCGGCTTTTCGTATGGCCCTGTGAATGACGGCGAAATGTTTCAACGCCTTAAGGCCTCCTGTGATCAGTTTTTTGATGTTGGCAGCACATCAGACCGCGATGTGTCAGCGTTAGCGCAGGACTTAAAGCTTGATGTTGCCATTGATTTGGCTGGTTACACGGGGCGAGGGCGGGCAGGTATTTTCGCGCATCGGGCAGCACCCGTGCAGGTGAATTACTTAGGGTACTCTGCCACCACGGGTGCGCCTTATATGGATTACATCATCGTGGACGATGTGATCGCGCCGCCAGGATGTGAAGGAAATTTTTCTGAAAAACTTGTGCGCCTGCCTGAAACATTTCAGCCCAACGATGCGAAGCGGCCTTATGGCATGACGGCCGCGCGCGCGGATTTTGGTTTGGCGGATGGATCGTTTGTATTTTGTGCGTTCAACAGTGCTTATAAAATTAATCAAGCCACGTTCGAGGCTTGGCTTGAGATTTTAAAGAAGGTTGACGGCAGTGTGCTGTGGTTGACGGATAACAACATCTGGCAGACCCAAAATCTTAAGGCGGCTGCGATCAGCCAGGGCGTTGCACCGGAACGATTGATCTTTGCGCCGAAGGTGGCCTCGCACGCCGCACATTTGTCGCGTTATCAATTGGCGGATTTGTTCTTGGATGCGTTGCCTTATAACGCGCATACGACCGCAAGCGATGCCTTGTGGATGGGGCTTCCGGTCTTGACGTGTACGGGTGAAACGTTTGCCAGCCGTGTGGCGGCAAGTTTGCTGTCGGCCATCGATACGCCCCAGTTGATTACAAATTCACGGGCGGACTTTGTGGATCTGGCGGTGGTCTTGGCGAACGATCCTGAGAGATTAAAGCAGATACGTGACCGTATTGCTGCGAACCGGCTTACATCACCGCTGTTTGATACGGCGCGGTTTACCCGACATTTGGAAAACGCGTTCGCGATGATGAGCGACCGTGCCGTGCAGGGGGTGGCCCCGGATCACATTCGCGTCCCTCAAATATAAACAGCCAGGACATGTGATACACATTGCCTGGCTGCTATAGATTGGCCGTTCAGTTAAACCTTTTGACAGGCCTGCATGACACTCCAATCTGGATTTGGCCAATCTGAATTCGTTTTCGGGCTGTGAGATCGTTAGATCCAGTTGGTGAAGATCGCGATCAGAATAATGACCGGGATCGGAACACCCAGCAGCCACAGCAAAATACCTCTGCCCATAGTGCACCTCATCAGTTGGTTGACGCACATAAAACGCAAACAGCCCGGATATAGTTCCGGGCTGTTGGGTCCGTTATTAAATAATGGCGTAAAAATGCGCCCGCAGAACCAAAGCCTGCTGTTTATGCCTTCTTGGTGATCTTATCGATCTCGGCATTAATTGCAGGGGTGGGCCGCCAGCTTGCGGCCTTCACGTTTTCTTCGACCTGCTCGGCTTTTGTTGCACCGGCGATGACACTGCCGATGTAAGGCTTGCTGAGTAACCACCCGAAAGCCATTTGCAGCAATGTGTTGCCATTGGCTTTGCTTAAGGCTTCAAGCTTCTCAACCTTGGTGAGTTTTTCGTCATTCAGGAAGCGATCAGCACCGCGGTCGGCCCAGGCGGCAAGGCGCGTGCCCTCGGCTGGTTTTTCGTCGCGTTTGTATTTGCCCGTTAACATTCCACTTTCGAGCGGGAAGTACGGCAGAATGCCCAAACCATTGGCTTCACACGCAGGCACTAAATCCGCTTCAATATCGCGTGTGAGGAGGCTGTACTGATTTTGTGCTGAAATAAAGCGATTGAGTTTATTCGCTTTGGAAATGTTCTCGGCTTCGTTGGTTTGCTTGCCGTCAAAATTCGAATGGCCAATGAAGCGCACTTTGCCTTGCTTCACGAGCTCATCCATGGCGCGCAGCGTTTCTTCAATCGGGGCGGCAGGGTCGGGGCGGTGCAGTTGGTAAAGGTCGATATAGTCGGTGCCCAAACGCTTTAATGACGCTTCGCAGGCGGCAATCACTTGGGCTTTGCCGCCCTTGCTGGTTTTGGTGGCGATAATTGCGTCTTTGCGACGCTTGCCTAACGCGATACCCAAAAACTCTTCTGATTTGCCGTTGCCGTAGGATTCTGCGGTGTCGAACAGGATTGCGCCGTGTTTGAGGGCGGCATCGACAACAATCTGCGTGGCAGCTTGGTCCATGCGGCCGCCGAAGTTGTTACAACCAATACCGACCGGCGGAACCTTCAAACCGCTTTTGCCCAACGGACGCAACTCGGTGGCGGCGAACGCACCGAACGACGGCGCTACGGCTGCTGCAAGGCCCAGCGATGCCGAGGCTTGGGTGAATTGGCGACGAGTGAGCGACATAAGAAAAAGCCTCCAAATATGAGAGCGCGGAAAATTGGTCTGGTCCGCTGTATCGGACTTGGGGGCGGGCTGTAAACCCTCGGGTGATGACGCCTGACAGGCATGTCATCACATATCCGTCAAAAGCTGGTTTTAAAGCGACCGCCCAAACAAAAATCCCCGCCGGTGAAGGGCAGGGATTTGTTGGATGCTGACGTTTGTGGACATCAGCACTTATGAAAATCAGGATTAGTTCATCTTGGCTTCAAGCGCTGCGGCAGCGTTGCGGAAGATTGGAACAAACTTCTCTTCCAGCGCTTTCTTCGTCAAGGCCGAGGCAAAGAAGCGCATGGACAAGCAGCCCACCACTTCATCGTTACGGCGCACCGGTACGGCAATGGCGGCTGTGCGCTTTAAGCCTTTATTGTGCGAGTAGCCTGAGTAGTAAGCGTAACCCTTGGCCTGAATGGTCGGGATGTTCGAGCGGAACTCGAGCACTTGAACAGGCGTGCCTTTCAGTTTGTCGGTGGCTTCGTTCAGCGCTGACGAAATTAATTGCTCGCGCGTGCCGGGCTGGCTGAAGGCCAAGTAGGCATAACCCGACGCGGTCGCTAACAGCGGCAACAACGTGCCAGTATTGAAGCGCGTTTCGATCATCGGGCTTTCAAAGTCGCTCGACAACCGCATCACCAATGCAGCATGGCGCGGAATGGTCAGGCTGACGGGCCAGATTACTTCACGTGCCAACGATGAAATGAGCGGCTTGGCATGTTCTTCCACCCAACCTTGGCCCGCAAAACCTTTGCTGAGCGCGAGCACGTTGGCCGTGAGGAAGAACGCACCGTTTTGGTTACCGCGTTCGACATAACCCAGCGTGCGCAGGGTTTCTAAAATGCGAAATGCCGTTGCGCGGGGCAGGTCAGTCATTGATGCAATCTGCGCAACGGTGGACCCGTTATTCGCATTCAAGGCATTCAAAACGGCAAATGAACGGACAATTGAGTTTACGGTTTCAGGACCAGGGCCGATGGCGCCCTCAGCTTCGGGCTGGCTGCTGGCCAATGTCAGTTTAGGCGCAGCGTTGATCGCCGGCATCACTGGGGCTGTTTGCTCCAGAGCGGGCGTGGTGGCTTGGGCCGATGTACGCATGATGAACTCCCTCCGATCTTCTGTGCTCACCATCCGGGCGTAACCAGGATGTGTTCACGATCCGGGCCAATATGAATACGGGCTCCGATAATTTCCTAATACTATTTTCGAATATCTGATAATCTTTACTTATTGCCCCCATTTTAGGCAGAATGTGATGGAATTACAGCAGCTTAAACATTTTGTTGCAGTTCAAAGACTTGGCGGATTCCGCAAAGCGGCCGAGAACTTAAATATTTCACAGCCCGCCTTATCGCAGAGCATCAGCAACCTCGAAAATTCATTGGGGGTTTCGCTCTTCGAACGCGGCCCGGCGGGAACTGAGATTACCCAATATGGCGAAACCCTCACCAAACACGCTAGCACGATTCTTCGCGAAATCACCAAAGCCCGTGAAGAGTTAGACGTGTTGCGCGGCCTTCAGCGCGGTCGTGTCAGTATCGGGGTGCTATCAACCTTCACCAGCCACATCGTGCCTGAGGTGCTGTCGAATTTCCTGACGGAATATCCGAACATCGAAGTGGAAGTGACTGTGCACTTGTGGCCGGAACTCTCGAAGCTTCTGGAAAGCGGCGAGGTGGATTTTGTCTATTCGTTGTGGTCGCCGGAACTGGTGCAGGGAACGGAATTGAAAAGCGTGCCGCAGCAAACGTGTCGATCAGTCGTGTATGCGCGCGCCGATCATCCCTTGGGAAAAAAGAAGAATGTCACGTTAAGCGATATGTCGCAGTTTGAATGGATCGTAACAAACCAGGCGATTGCGACCGATTATCTGGCGATGCGCTTTAATGACGGCGGGCTGCCATTGCCCAAGATTGCGGTGCGTACAGACTCGTTTCCGTTGATCCGGGCGATGGTGCGCGAGCGGCCTTTGTTATGCTTGATGCCCGATAACACCACGGCGGAAGACCTTGCCAAAGGCTTGCTGGTCGAGATTGATCAAACTGCGGTTTCGCGCGAGCAGATCACGGCGTTAATTTGTTCCAGCCGCATTTCGCAAACACCCGCGTCGGAGGCGCTTATGAAGGCGTTTCAACGTTATGCCGATAAGGCTAAAGCCTCAATTTAATTGCTAAATTTAAAGCGATAAGCATTTTTGACACAGTCTAGGGGAAATTCGCCCGTGTTCGCTGATGCGCAAGATGTGCCCACATAATGAATGAATTGTTACATCACTAAGGCGGTGCGGTGGTCTTCGGTGTGTAATCGTCATGCAAGGGTTTTTAGGGAGGGTTCCTGCATGACAACACAAAAAATAAAATTCATTCTTCTGGGCACCGTCGCAGCGGCGCAGCTTTCGACGGCCTATGCGCAGAGCGTAGAAGAAATCGTCGTCACGGCGCGTAAACGCGAAGAAAAGCTTTTGGAAACGCCTGTGACGGTGTCGGCGGTGACGTCCAAAGACATCGAAGCGATGAGCATCGCCAACTTGAACGATGTCACCAAAGCCACGCCTGGTTTTTTCATCTCAAACTACGGTACCCAGCGCAACGACCGCGCGACGCAAGTGTTGACCGTGCGTGGTATGCCGCCATCGATTGCTTCCATCCCATCGGCGTCGGTGTTCATCAACGGCGCACCCGTGTCGGGTGGTTTCGTGCCGGGCGTGGGTGATCTAGAGCGTGTTGAAGTCGTGAAGGGGCCGCAAAGTGCCTACTTCGGTCGTTCGTCATTTGCAGGCGCGGTCAACTTAGTGACCAAAACACCGGGCAGTGAATTTAAAGGCTCAGTGAGCGGCTTGGTCGGCAGTGACGAGTGGACCGATTTCACCGGCTCGTTTGAAGGCCCGATTGTGAAAGACGTCTTAAGCTTCCGCGTTAGCGGCCGTGCGTACGAAACCCAAGGCCAGTACAAGAACAATGCTGATGGCTCACATTTGGGTGATCGCCAAACCTATAGCGCTTACGGCGTGTTGAACTACACACCCAGCGACAACTTCCGTGCCACCGCGTTCCTGACCTATTGGGAAGATGAAGACGGCGCACCGGCCACGGGTAAGTACACGGTTGCCAACGACTTCAACTGCCGTTCGGGCGGGACCGCGCAGTATTTGTGCGGCACGCTGCCAAAGTTCCCGGAAAATCGTTTAGCGGTGAATATGCCGCTGACGGTACCGTTCGCGAACGGCCAAACGTTCACATCACTTGTATTGCAAAACGGCGCAGGCTTGGCGGGTCCACTTGGGCCAGCGCGCCATACAAACCCCGGCCTTTATCGTGAAGCGTGGCACGCCAACGGTTTGATGGAATACACCATCCCCAGCGTCGATGTGACCTTAAGCTCGATTACGTCGTACAATCAGCAGTACGCTGATAATATTGTGAACTCGTATGCCGAAGATTTACAGGCTGTGGCGAATCCGGCGTATGGCACAACACCCAATGTGTTCCGTTTCCCGGCGTTATTGTTGCTGACACAAGGCAAAAATAAGGATTTCAACCAAGAGTTCCGCGCGACGTCTGACCAAGACGAGCGCTTGCGCGGCATGATTGGTGTGAACTATTTCAAGACGTATCCTGGGTTTAACCGCGTGTATGGCACGCGTGAAAATACCGGCGTCGCCAACTTCAGTGGGACCACCACTAGCACGTTGACGCGCACAGAAGGCGTATTCGGCAGCTTAGCTTACGATATTACGGATCAGCTGACCGCTACGTTTGAAGCACGTTATCAGGGTGACCGCATTACATCGTACAACTGGCAGACTGGCGCCATTGTGAATACGGCAACCGGTGTTCCCTTACAAAAGACGTTCAAGAACTTTATTCCGCGTGCCAACGTGGATTATCAGTTTAACGACGACTTGATGGTGTATGCCACATACTCGAAGGGTGTGAACCCCGGCACGTTCAACACCATCCTGGCCACAGAAACCCAAGCGCGTAACTTGGCGTTGTATGCCGCCAACAACATTGGCCTGTTCGTTGAACCTGAAAAACTCAACAACTATGAAATCGGCTTGAAGGGCCGCGTACTCGATGGCCGTGGCACGTTTGCCTTGGCAGGTTACATCGCTCATTGGCGGAACCAGATCATTCAAGTGCCGATCCAAACGTACTTGAATGCAGCCTCGACGATCTTGGACTTCACGCAACGTCCGTCTCAGAACAGCGGCAATACCAATTTGAAAGGGATCGAGTTGGACAGCAATTGGGCGCTGACCGACCAGATCACCGGCCGATTGAATGCGGCGTTCAACGACAGCAAGATCAAGACGTATTCGTGCCCGGTGTTCTGCCAAGCGATTATCGGTACCACGTTTACGGCAGCCCCTGTGGGCAATCACTTGCCCGTCACGCCGCGTTACAACGGCTTAGCATCGCTGCAATACAAAGACAGCTTCACCGGTGACTTTGATTGGTACATCAACGGTGAGTATGTGTTTGCTGGCCCGATCTATGCCGACATCACCAACGTCGTCAAAAGCCCGGCACAGAACGTGTTTAACTTCCGGGTCGGCCTGGAAACGGAAAGCGTGATGCTGGAAGCCTTCGTACTCAATGCCTTCCAGGATTATTATAACACGACCGTTCAACGTGACACTGACCAGTACCGCGGCACTGCAACGCAAGGTGCGATCTATGTCGGTATGCCGGTGAAGCGCCAAGTGGGCGTACGCGCCCGCTATAACTTCTAGAATCTGATACAAAATCCCGTGAGGCGTCACCCGCAAGGTGGTCGTCTCACGGGGCCTCTCGCCCTTCATAGGGGGCAACGTGTAATCTCCCCGGCAGCTTGATGCGTATAGAACGCATATGGGGAGGACGTTCATGAATACATCATTTAATCGCCGTCAGGTTTTGGCCGCCAGTTCGGCTTTGGCTGTATCAGCCGCAAGTACCGCATTTGCTGAAGAGAAGAAGCAAGACCCGCGCGAAGATGCGCTGCCGGTGCCAGGTGCGGTGCGCAGCAAGTTCGATAAAAAATCCACCGCCGAGGAAGTGACCGAAGGCATCGACCTGACGGGCAAAACCGTGCTGATCACGGGTTGTAATTCGGGCCTGGGGTTTGAAACCATGCGCGTGATGATGCTGCGTGGTGCGCACGTGTTAGGCTTGGCCCGCGATAAAGCCAAGGCGGCTGAAGCCATTGCGCAAGTGGCAGCCATGCCCGGCATCAAAGGTAAAGGCACACCCTTTGCCTGCGAGTTGCAAGATTTTGCCAACGTTGCTGCCGCTGCGGACGAGGTGAACAAACTGGAAGTGCCGATTGACGTGTTGATCACCAACGCGGGCATTATGGCTTTGCAGCAGTTAGAGCAAGTGAATGGCATTGAAAAGCATTTCGTCGTCAATCACTTGGGTCACTTCATTCTCGTCAATCGCTTGATGGAGAAGGTGAAGGCCGCACCGCAAGGGCGCTTTGTGACGGTCAGTTCCATGGGCTATCGTTGGGCCCCGGAAAGTGGCATCGAGTTCGATAACCTGGATGGCAAGCGCGATTACACACCCAACAAAATGTACGGCCAGTCGAAGTTGGCCAACGGCTTAATGTCGTTGGAATTGGCCAAGCGTTTGCAAGGCACAACCACGACGGCCAATTCCATTCACCCCGGCATCATCAACACCAATCTGGGCCGTCACTTCCCGTGGTACGTGCGCGTGATGGCGGGGTTGATCGGCTGGACCTTCATGAAGACGGTGGAAGAGGGCGCTGCCACCCAAAGCTATGTGGCGACGGCCCCGGCACTGTCGACGACAAGTGGTTTGTACTTTGAAGACTGCAACCCGGTGATCCCGCAAACGGCGGCCATGCAAGACAAGGCCTTGGCTGAAAAGCTGTGGGCGGTCTCTGAGGAAATGGTGAAGCCGTACTTGCCGCAAGCGGCGGTGTAAGAAACTAACAACATGGACTCCCGCGTTCGCGGGAGTGACAAGTTGAGATTGCTACGCTGAATGTCATCCCCGCGAAAGCGGGGATCCATTTTTGTGTTTGGTGCTTACGCACCCAACTCGTTCTTCAGCATCTCAAGCTCCAGCCATTCTTCTTCGCATTTGCTGAGTTTGCTTTGCGCTTTTTCCAAAGCGGCAGAGGCCTTGGCGAACCCATCCGGGTCTTTGGCAAAGAAATTCGGTGCGCCGAGTTTGTCTTGGAGCTTGGCGATCTCGGCTTCCAAATCTTCCATGCGGCCCGGCAGAGTATCGAGCGCATGCTTTTCTTTGAAACTCAATTTTCGTTTGGGTGTTGACGGCGGCGAGGGTGGCGCTTCCACCACAGGCTTCGCATCTTCGGTCTTTTCGATATTGCGCGCGACTTTAGCGGCTACGCCCGCGCCACGTTGCGCGACCATATCTGTATAGCCGCCCGCATAAACACCCCATTCGCCTTGGCCTTCACTGCAGACAATGGTGGTGCAGGTGCGGTCCAGGAAGTCACGGTCGTGCGATACAATTAAAACTGTGCCCGGATAATCCGCGATCATCTCTTGCAAGAGATCAAGCGTTTCCAAATCTAAATCGTTGGTGGGCTCGTCCAGCACCAGGAAGTTGGAGGGCTTCGCCAGCGCGCGCGCCAGCATTAAGCGGCCACGTTCACCGCCCGATAATCTGCTGACAGGTGTGCGTGCTTGTTCAGGCGTGAACAAGAAGTCCTTCATATAACCAATCACATGGCGCTTGCTGTCGCCAATCTGCACATAGTCGGCGCGCTCACCCGCAAGGGCTTCTTGCAGTGTCCAGTTGGGGTTCAGCATTTCGCGGCGCTGATCCAAGGTCACCATTTGAAGGTTCTCGGCAATTTTGATTTTGCCGCTGTCAGGGGCCAGAGAGCCTGTGAGGATATTCAATAGCGTGGTTTTGCCCGCACCGTTGGGGCCGACCAAACCAATGCGATCACCGCGTGCGACTTTTACCGACAGATCTTTGATGATGATATTATCGCCGTACGCCTTTGAAATGTTCTCGGCGTTGCTGATCAATTTCGCTGACGTTTCACCTTCCGTGACCGTCATATTCACCGCACCCACCACGTGTCTGGTGTTGCGGCGTTGCTCGCGCAAGCCCTGCAAATTCGCCATGCGCTTGACGTTGCGTTTGCGGCGACCGGATACGCCGTGGCGCACCCAATCTTCTTCGCGCACGATTTTGCGGTCGAGCTTGTGGCGCTCGATCTCTTCCTGTTCCAGGAATTCATCGCGCCAGTCTTCAAACTCGGCGAAGCCTTTTTCGACCGTGCGTGTAATGCCGCGATCCAGCCAAACGGTTGTCCGCGTGAGGTTTGAGAGGAACCGCCGGTCGTGGCTGATAATCACCAAGGCGGACCGCAAGCTCTTCAACTCTTGTTCCAACCATTCAATGACGGGCAGGTCCAAGTGGTTGGTGGGTTCATCCAGCATGATGATATCTGGCTCGGGTGCCAGAACACGGGCCAACGCCGCGCGGCGGTTCTCACCCCCCGATAACGTTTTGGGGTCTTCCTGACCGGTCAGGCCCAGTTCGCCCAAGAGGTATTGGGCGCGGTAGGCCATGTCCAAATCGTCCAGGCCTGCTTCCACGTATTCCAGCGTAGTGTTGAACCCCGACATATCGGGTTCCTGCGGTAGGTAGCGTAAGGAAACGCCTTTTTGCACAATGCGTTCGGCCTTATCGGCTTCCACCAACCCGCCGGCTATTTTCAGCAGTGTTGATTTGCCCGAGCCATTGCGGCCCACGAGGCTGATACGGGCCCCTGGCGGGACGGCCAAGGAGGCGCCCTCCAAAAGCGGGGTTCCGCCGAAGGTGAGGTGAACGTCGGAGAGTTGAAAAAGGGGGGCTGCCATGACGGCGGGGGTTGTGCAGGATTTAGCGCCGCGACTCAATAGGCTAAACTAAGTCCGAATCTGAAGGATTCGTGGCAACCTGGGTGGCTGAGAAGCGTTGAAACGCCGGGATGAGGCAAGAATGCTGGGGGCTTTCTTCACATCATGACGCAGTATGGATGTCGCATAGCCTTGCGGTTGATGGCGCTTGTCGTTTTGGCGCTGGCGGCTTTGCCAGCCAAAGCCGACTACGACATTTACAGTCAAGGCATTCCGAAGTTTGTGAACTCGATTTACATCGACATGCGCAAGATCACGCGGCTGTCGAAGTACCGCTCGTTCGTTGGCCATGATTATTCGGACAACTCTCAGTTCGGTAGCCAAGGCGTGAAAGTGGAAAACCGGCAGGAATATTGCCGGTCGATGAAGCATTACTTTATCGCCCCAGACTCAACCGTGAAGGTGTATGCGCCGGTCACCGGCACGGTCGCAAATGTCACTGACGAGTTCTTAGGCCAGCAGATCGAATTTCGGTCAGATCAATACCCCGATTTTCGCTTCATTATTTTTCACGTCAGCCTAACGCCGCGGTTAGCCATCGGTGATCGTGTGACGGAAGGGCAATTGATCGGCACGCATGGTGGCTCTGAAACATGGTCGGACATGGCCGTGTGGGTGCAAACGCCCCAAGGCAAACATCTGATTTCCTATTTTGATACGCTGACGGATGCGGCTTTTGCGACGCTTCAAGCGCGCGGCGTAACCTCTCGCGAACAACTAAGCTTTTCACTCACGCAGCGCCCTTTAAATACGAGTTGCCGTGGGTTCAGCAATCCAGCCGATACCGAGTTTGTAAACCTTACGGGTGGCGCTGCGACGCAGACCATCTCTCTTCAAAATCAGCTGCAATACTATCGCGCCGTTGGTGATGCGCCGTTCAGGCTAAACGCGGTGTCATCATCTGGCTTGCCTGTGACGATTACGTCAGAAACACCAAAGGTGTGCGCGGTCGTTGGCGACACACTGAGTGCGCGCCGCCCGGGTGTGTGCCGCATAACGCTCTCGCAAGGGGGAAACGACGACACATTCGCCGCAAACCCGCTTACACTATCGTCCTACGTTCTGTCGGAAGGTGTAACAGAACTTCCGCGGCCGACATTCAGCGGTGTCTATCCATCATCAGCCAATGGCCCGCAATCATACTTGCGATTCTACAATACTGTCGCTGGCGGTACAGTGAAGGTGTCTGTGTACAATGCGAACACAGGAGATCTTTACGCCACGTGGACAAGCCCGCCGATTCCTGCCGCTGGAGCAATTCAATACGATATGGCGGCGCTGGAAGCAGCAGCTATTCCCGGCAAGACGCGTCCGAGTTCTTATAATGTCAAGATCGAGCCGAATACCGCGTTTGGCTATGTGCAGCACGTTGTATTTGATCCGCAAGCGCAAGCGCTCTTGAATTTCAGTAGCTGCGGTAGTTCCGTCATGGCCCCGAGCAATTTTGCCATGAACATGCACTCGTCTCGCTTAAGTGCAGCCTATCCAAGTGCCATCGTGTTTAACCATGTGGCCTCAGCGTTAGGGCAAATGCAGCTGGAGTTACAGGATGCTGCGTCTGGATCACGTATTGGGTTCTATTTTCCGGCGCAGGTGAGCACGAATACCAGCACTGTCTACACAACCGACATGATTGAGTCGCAGATTCAACTTGTCGGTTCCAGTGCAAAAGCAAAGTACACACCTGCCGCGTCGCAGTTTCACTATAACGCTATCGATTTTGGATTGGTTTTGAACTCTTCGACGCGTGGTGATTTTTATCAACATCTCGTGACGAACCAGCAGCCCATGCTCATGTCCGACATGACACCTGTATGCGCGCTATCCGGCCTATCGACGGCGACAATTCCTACGGCCCTGCGCAGTACTGCGGTGTATGGCTCTGGCCATCCCGCTTTTCAGTCGCATTTAAGGTTCTATAACGCAGGCACAACCGTGGGCCCCGTGTCTGTCACGCTGTACGATACCAAAACGGGGCAGGCCTTTGGACCGTGGGTCAGCCCGAACATTCCTGTAGATGCGGAACTTCAATTTCCTGTGGCAGGTATTGAAGCAGCCCTGGGGCTGACCGCCCGTGAAAGCTACAGCGTCAGCGTGCAGACCGAGATCGATGGATTGTTTCAGCACGTAGTGTGGCGCGCGCCCGATGGCGCACTTTCGAACCTAAGCACGTGTTCTGAATCTGTTGCCGCAGATCCTCGCACGCTCATCGGCGTGCACTCGGCGCTCATGGCAAGGGCCGGATATCCCAGCACAATCATGATCCACAACACCGGCAATCTTCCAACGGCCGCGAAGTTGACCATGTATGCGGCCTACAATGGTGTGGCGATTGGCACCTACACCACGCGTGAAATTCCAGCGAACGGGTCTGTGGCGGTTGATGTCGCAGCCATTGAAGCCTCAGCCGGCATGGTGCCCGGTGGGCAAATGTTTCATTATAACGTGAAGGTCGACCGTGCCTTTAGCGGCACGCTTCAACACTTATTGAAAAACAACGCGTCAGGCGTGACGACAGACATGACCAACGTCTGTTTGATGTGAGGGGCTTAGTAACTGCGGGGTAACGCGTCCAACATGCCCTGCAGGATGTAAGCGGCTGCCGCCCGGTCCACCACTTCTGCGCGACGTTTGCGCGACATATCGGCTTCATCGGTCAGCATGCGCTGAACAGCAGCGGTCGACAGGCGCTCGTCCCAGAACGTAATAGGCATTTCGCGGCGCGCCAAAAATTCCATCGCAAAGGAGCGGGCCGACTGGGCGCGGGGGCCTTCGGTGCCGTCCATCTCAATCGGCAGGCCCAGAACCAGCGCCCCCACATTGCGTTCCGCGATAATTTTCTCCAAAGCCCCGAAGTCCTTGGTGAACTTCTTCCGTTCGATGGTGGTGACGGGCGAGGCGATCATGAAGCCAATGTCCGAGATGGCCACACCAATGGTTTTGGTGCCCAAATCCAGGCCAAGAATGGCCTGGCCTTTGGCCAATTTTTCCTTGATTTCTGCGGGCTTGCAGATCGCCATGGTGGATGTTACCAAACCTTATCCCTAGGTATTTTTTCAGGCCCAACCGGGACCAGATTCGGGTTCCGACCAGGGGCTATTTGTCCCAGGGCCGTAAGTTTGTTCAGACTAACCTGTTCAGCCCAAACGAGAATGAGAGCCTTAGCCCATGTCACTCGATAAAGCCACGGTTCGCCGCATTGCGCATTTAGCGCGTATCGACGTGCCCGATAGCGGCCTGGAGCCGCTCGCCCAGGAACTCAACGGCATTATGGGCTGGATCGAGCAGTTGCAGGAAGTGAACACCGATCAGGTGGCCCCCATGACCGGCGGCACCGACATGAAACTTGCCTGGCGCAAAGACGCGGTCACCGACGGCAACCAGCCTGACAAGGTGCTGGCCAATGCGTCTGATCGCCATGACTCGTTCTTCTCCGTCCCGAAAGTGGTGGAGTAAGCGCCATGACCGATTTAACGCGTTTTACCATTGCTCAGGCGCGCGAGCACCTGAAGAAAAAAGATTTCACGGCGTTGGAGCTGACCGACGCCTACATCGCGGCGATGGACAAGCACCGCGACTTGAATGCGTACATTACTGAGACGCCGGACTTGGCGCGCGAACGTGCGAAAGAGTCTGACTTCCGCATCAAGAACGGCGATGCCAAGTACCTGGAAGGTATTCCCTTGGGCATCAAAGACCTGTTCTGCACCGAAGGCGTGCAGACCACAGCAGGTTCGCAAATTCTGAAGGGCTTCGTGCCGCAATACGAAAGCACGGTGTCGCAAAAGTTGCGCGATGCGGGTTCGGTGATGCTGGGCAAATTGAACCTTGATGAATTCGCTATGGGCTCATCGAACAAGACCAGCTTTTACGGTCCGGTGAAGAACCCCTGGAAAGCCAAAGGGCGCAGTGATGATTTAGCGCCCGGCGGTTCGTCGGGTGGTTCGGCGGCGGCTGTGTCTGCGCACTTGGCGGCTGGCGCAACCGGCACCGATACGGGTGGTTCCATCCGTCAGCCCGCCGCGTTCACCGGCATCGTAGGTGTGAAGCCCACGTATGGCCGTTGCTCGCGTTGGGGTGTTGTGGCGTTCGCAAGTTCGCTGGATCAAGCGGGCCCGATGACACGCACTGTGCGCGATGCGGCGATTATGCTGAACGCCATGGTCGGCCATGACCCGAAAGATTCCACCTCATCACCGCAAGCCATGCCGGACATGGAAGCGGTGTTGGGCAAAGGCGTGAAGGGCTTGAAGATCGGTATCCCTAAAGAATACCGCCCCGATGGCTTGAACGCGGAAGTGAACGCGTTGTGGGACAAAGGCACGCAATGGCTGAAAGACGCCGGTGCCGAAGTGGTGGAGATTTCTCTGCCGCACACCAAGTACGCGCTGCCGACCTATTACATCGTCGCACCTGCCGAAGCGTCCTCGAACTTGGCGCGTTATGACGGGGTGCGTTACGGCTTGCGTGTACCGGGAGCGTCACTGGATGAGATGTACGCTAAGACGCGCGCTGAAGGTTTCGGGGCGGAAGTGAAGCGCCGCATTTTGATCGGCACGTATGTGCTCTCGGCTGGGTATTACGATGCGTATTACCTGAAAGCGCAAAAAGTCCGCGCGCTAATTGCGCAAGACTTCGAGCAAGCGTTCCAAAAGGTCGATGCGATTCTGACCCCAACAGCGCCGACGGCTGCGTTTGGTTTGAACGATAAAGTGACCGATCCGGTCGCGATGTATTTGAACGACGTGTTCACGGTGCCTGCATCGCTGGCTGGTATTCCGGGCTCATCCGTTCCGGCGGGCCTCAGCAGTGATGGCTTGCCCTTGGGCTTGCAAGTGCTGACCAAGCGCTGGGATGAAGAGACCTTGTTCCGTGTCAGTCAGGTGCTGGAAGACGCAGCACAGTTTCCGAGCTTGAAGGCCTAAGACCATGAGCTACATCCTCAAAGGCGAGACCGGTGATTGGGAAGTTGTGATCGGGCTGGAAGTCCATGCTCAGGTCATCTCGAACGCCAAATTGTTCTCAGGCGCGTCCACTTCATTTGGTGCAGAGCCCAACAACAACGTTGCATTCGTTGATGCGGCCATGCCGGGCATGCTGCCGGTCATCAACGAAATGGCCGTCGAACAAGCCGTGAAAACGGGTTTGGGCCTGAAAGCCAAGATCAATAATCGCAGCGTGTTTGCGCGTAAGAACTATTTCTATGCCGACTTGCCGCAAGGTTATCAGATCAGCCAATTCGATCAGCCGATCGTGGGCGAGGGCACGCTGGTGCTCGATATGCCCGATGGTTCATCGCGCACGGTGGGCATTGAACGCCTGCACCTTGAGCAAGATGCTGGCAAATCCATTCACGACATTCACCCGACCAAGTCATTCATTGACTTGAACCGTGCGGGCGTAGCGTTGATGGAAATCGTCTCGAAGCCTGATATGCGCAGCCCCGAAGAGGCTGGGGCGTACCTGAAAAAACTGCGCTCGATTTTGCGCTACCTCGGCACATGCGACGGGAACATGGAAGAAGGCAACATGCGTTGCGATGCCAACGTATCCGTGCGTCCGGTGGGTTCGACAGAACTGCGTACACGCTGCGAAATCAAGAACGTGAATTCGGTACGCTTTGTGATGCAGGCGATTGAGTACGAAGCCAAGCGCCATATCGAGGTGTACGAAAACGGCGGCAAGATTGATCAGGAAACGCGTCTGTACGATCAGGCCAAAGGCGAAACCCGCACGATGCGCTCGAAGGAATTCGCGCACGACTATCGCTATTTCCCGGACCCCGATTTGCTGCCGCTGGAATTCGATGCCGCGTACGTCGATGCGATCCGCGTCAAGTTGCCGGAATTGCCGGATGAAAAGAAAGAACGCTTCATTAAAGAATATGGTTTGTCGCCGTATGATGCGGGCGTGTTGGTTGCTGAAAAAGAAAACGCGGACTTTTTTGAAAAGGTTGCAAAGCAATCCGGCGACGGCAAATTGGCGAATAACTGGGTATCGAACAACCTGTTCGCAGTATTGAACGCCAAGAACCTGACCATCGATCAGAGCCCGATCAGTGCTGATAACCTGTCGAAGCTGATTGCGCTGATTAAGAACAACACCATCTCGGGCCGTTTGGCGAAAGATGTGTTCGAGATCATGCTGGAGAGCGGCCAAGACCCCGAGAAGATCGTTGAGGAACGGGGCATGAAGCAGATCACCGATACGGGGGCCATTGAAAAGGCGATCGATGATTTGCTGGCTGCCAACCAAGACAAAGTCGCGCAGATCAAAGCCGGTAAGGAAGCTCTCGTTGGCTGGTTTGTCGGCCAGGTGATGAAAGCCACCCAAGGCAAAGCCAACCCGGCCATGTGCCAAGAGCTTCTGAAAAAGAAGCTGGCGCAATAAGCTCCGTGTCGGACATTGAAACAGTAACAGGCCAGTCTCCTGGGCCCCAACCACAATCACCGTGGTGGCGCAGCGGGAAGGGCGTAATTGTTTTCATTGTGCTGGGCTTGCTGGTCGGCGGTTACTTATACATGGGGACCATACCGCCACCGTGGCTGCGCGCATTCGGTGCGGAAATTGCCTTGCGGGCCGCAGCCGACCCGCAAGCCCCTGAACCTGAAGATACGCGTGAGGCCAGCCCGCGTGGGTTAGCTGATAATCCGCTGATTTGCCTAGCCAACATTGCGACCCAGCCGTGGGACCAGGTTGTGTTTGTGACCTACAACCAGGGCAAAGCGTTGGCCGAACATCCAGTCTTGAGCAGGGCCGAGTGGCCTGACCGAGCTGCGAAGCAAGCGCAACTCAACGCCGATGATCGCTATCAGCTTGTGGTGCTGTTGCGGAACGGGAAGGTCATCAATAGCGAATTCTTCTTTACGTTCTGGGCTGATTTAGCTGCTTTGTCTCGCCCTGAAGGATATACGCCGCAAGACGCGATTTTTACGGCGGAAAGCCATGCCGGCCATTATGTGTTGAATGTAGTGCCTAACGCATCCTTAGACTCTTGCCCTAAACTTTAAAACTGAGGTTCCCATGATCGATCTTTATACGTTCCCGACGCCCAATGGCTGGAAAGTCTCGATCATGCTGGAAGAGTTGGGCCTGCCCTACAACACCCATGTTGTGAACATCAGCAAGGATGATCAGTTCAAGCCTGAGTTTTTGAAGATCAGCCCGAACAATAAAATCCCGGCGATTGTGGATAGCGAAGGCCCCGATGGCAAACCCATCAGTGTATTTGAATCCGGCGCGATCCTGGTTTATCTGGCACAGAAAACCAAAAGCCCGCTGTTGCCGTCTGATCAGCGCGGATTCATGAATGTTCTGCAATGGGTGTTCTTCCAAATGGCCAGCGTCGGCCCGATGTTCGGGCAAATGGGGCACTTTGTTAAGTTTGCCAAAGAGAAAATTCCGTACGGCATTCAGCGTTACACCGATGAGAGCAAACGCATCCTGGGCGTAATGGACAAGCAGTTGGCGACAAACGCTTATCTGGCAGGCCCCGATTACAGCATCGCCGACATCGCCTGCCATGGCTGGGTGCTGTCAGCAGGCCGTACCATCGACGGCGGTTTGGAGGCTTGGCCGCACGTCAAAGCCTGGCATGAAAAGCTGGGCGCGCGGCCCGCGGTTCAGCGCGGACTTAAAGTGCCAACTCTCTAGAATTCTAAAAGCGATAAACCAGCGCGACCTTAGTGATCGTGTCTGTCTTGTCCAACGTTGCCGTTGGCGGCGTACTGTTGTAGCGCACATTGAACGATGTGCGGCCTGATAGTGCGCCATAAATTTTGCTGCTGAGTGAAAGCGTATTTTCCACTTTCGTGCGTTCGTCGTCCCAACTGACCGTGATTTCATCGTTCAAGGTGGCGTTTTCTGAGATTTTGTAATCCACCTCGGCAGACGCGCGCGCGAAGATTTCTTTTTCCGTGATCGACGGGGCGGGGGCTTTACTGTAGCGATAACCTGGGCCGCCCTCGACCGAGACTAAAAGATTAGTGGTGTTGATGACGCGGTAACCGGCACCGATACCGCTTTCGACTTCGTAATCGAACCCTGAGAATCGATCATCCTCGGCATTCACAAATGCGAGGCCGAATAGACCATCCTGAATATCGATATTGGTCTGGTACCCGCCTTTAATGCGTTCAGCCGTGGTGATGCCTGACTCGCGCGCGAGTTCGCCCGAGAACTTGTATTCGTCCAGCACCCGGCCTGAGCGGTATTTGATGTTTGCTTCAGCATCCAAGGCTGAGCGCTCGGTGTTGCCTGTGGCCAAACTGCCGCCGACCGTTAATTCGCCCACAACCGTCTTGTTGGGTACGCTGACGTCTTCTGCATGGACGGTGGCGGGAAGGGCGGCGAGGACGAAAAACAAGCCAACGGAGGCGCGAAACGGCACGACAAAAGGCATTAGTGGAAGTCCCCAAGATTACGTTTTAGGCCCCGACTCAGAAGCAGCAGGGCATCGCTAAGCTATACATCGGGAAAACGGGGCTTTTTAGCGGCGAAACACCAGCAAACTCAAGGCTTTGTAACGGGTTGACAACCGGCGAGCCCATAGCCATGTTGCGCCCTCGCCGAACAACCCCCGGAGGGGTGGCCGAGTGGCTGAAGGCACACCTTTGCTAAAGGTGCATACCCCAAAAGGGTATCGTGGGTTCGAATCCCACCTCCTCCGCCAGCCTTCGCTGCTGCGCAGCTACGGCTGGCAGGCCAGCCTGACGAAGGCTGTCTCCCGAAGCTTTGTTTAAAGCGTAGGGAGACCTTCTCAGTGTGGTACGTCTACTTTCTCAAGCTCAGTAATGATGATGTGTATGTGGGGTCGACCAACGATCTCAAAAGACGGATTGCGTCGCATGAAAGCGGTCACGTGCAATCCACAAAAGCACATTTACCCGTTGAATTACTCTCATACGTTGCAGTCCAAACTGGTTCCAAAGCCCGTGAACTGGAACGCTATTTCAAATCTGGTTCCGGAAAAGCAGTAGCTAAAAAACGATTTTGGTAATGCGAGGCGTTATTTCGGCTGCGGCCTAAACGCCACCTGATAGGTCGCAATCAAGCGCATAATACCTTCAGCAATGTTCACACTGGAAAGCGTGGTGCCCGAGATTGTGCTGATGCTGGTAAGCAGCTTCATGGTTTCAGGATTCTTGCCGATGAATTGCGCCAGCCAGGTTTGTTGCCGTACGCCATCATACAGCGCTTCGCAGGTGAGAATTTCGACGGCCTTCACAGCGCCGGCCGGATCAAACACAACGACGTAAGTGATCGTATCTTGGCGACCCAAGACTTGATCCAGCACTAACACGTCACCTTTTTTGCTGCGCCAGGCTTTCACTTCACTGCGGTAAACCCCAATGTTTGAAAGCTTCATGATCGCGGCAATTTGCGCGTCCGTCAGTTTGACATTTGCTTTTTTCAGCGTCTCGCCTGGAAACAATTGTGCTTGGACTTGCGGAAGCGTGACGAAATCATAGGCAGACGCTGGGGCGGCGAGCACCAAGGCAGCGGGAATAAGTGTGAGACGTGAGCGCTGCATCATCTAACGGCGGATGAGCCACAACGCGATGAGGCTCACAAACGCCGCGCCGCTGAGATAAAGCCCGACATACGGCAAGCCACCTTGATCAGCCAGCGCTTGTGCAACAATGGGTGCAACAGCACCTCCTAAAATGCCGCCGGCGTTAAAGGCAATAGAGGCGCCCGTGTAACGCACACGTGCGGGGAACAAACCTGGCAGCCATGCGCCCAAGGGGCCATAGGTGAAGCCCATCAACATCAGCGCGGCAGACAGGAACAACCAGATCAGCAACAACGAACCGCTGCCGAGCATCGGGCCCAATACGAAGCCAATCAGCACCGTGCCAAAGCAACCGATCATCAACACGCGGCGTGGCGATGACGCGTCTGACATTGCGCCCGCGGCGATGATGCCGACAGCTAAGAAGACAATGGCTCCCAGTTGCACGGCCAAGAAGGTTTCGCGCGGATAGCCTAAGGTCGTTGTGCCATATCCTAACGCAAACGCGGTGGTGAGATAAAAGATCGCGAAGCACGCCACGACGGCGAATACACCGCCAATGGTTTCGCGCGGGAAATCGCGCAACACTTCCGCCAGCGGAACGCGCGGCGGCGGCGCTTCTTTCAGAGCGGCGGCAAACGCCGGTGTTTCCGTGAGTTTCAATCGCACCCATAAACCAACGGCCACCAGCAATGCACTGGCGAGGAATGGTAACCGCCATCCCCAGCTAATGAACTCTTCTTGCGTGAGGATGAGCCCCAAGATGAGGAATAGGCCGTTGGCAAAAATGAAGCCCACGGGCGCGCCCAACTGGGGGAACATCCCGAAGCGCGCTTTATAACCAGGCGGTGCGTTTTCAACGGCCAACAGTGCAGCACCACCCCATTCGCCGCCCAAGCCAAAACCTTGACCGAAGCGCAAAATGCATAGGGCGAGGGGCGCGAACCAGCCTGCCATTTCGTACGTGGGGAGGAATGCAATGAAGAGCGTGGATAGCCCCATTACAAGCAGCGACACCACAAGCGTGGATTTGCGACCAATGCGGTCGCCAAAATGCCCAAAGGCAATCGCCCCTAAGGGCCGCGCAATAAAGGCAATGCTGAAACTGGCGTACGACGCCAGTAACTGCGCCGAAGGGGATGCCGCGGGAAAGAACAGCGGGCCAAACACCAACGATGCTGCAGTGGCGTAAATATAGAAGTCGTAAAACTCAATTGCCGTGCCAGCCAAACTGGCCAGCACCACGCGCGCGTTGCCTGGCGCAAACAGCGCCGATTTTGGTTGTCCCGACATCAGTCCTCGTCCCAGTCTATACGCCGTCATGGCATATCAGGGCTGATGGGGCCTCGTCAAAAATCGACCCGTTCCCGCAGCGGGCGGCTTCCATCGGCCAAAAGCCCATGGCAGCATCTGGCTTATGGATCATTCCAAAGTCGATCATTCCAAAATACCGGTCCGTGAAGAGTGCGTGGTTGGCCCGCTGCTACAGCGTTGGGCCAAAGAACGGCCTGATCATCCGCTGTTTTTGTTTACCGATGGCTCCGCGTGGAGTTTCAAAGAGACTTTGAAACGCACCCAACAGGCTGCAGCCGGATTACGGCAACTCGGCATTCAGCCGGGCGATCATGTGCTGTGTTGGATGCCCAACACCCCGGAAGCCATTCTCACCTGGTTCGGGGCCAACTATTTGGGCGCGATCTTTGTGCCAGTGAACACGGCGTATCGCGGCGGGTTGTTGCAGCATGTGCTTACGCTAGCGCAGGCAAAAGTATTAGTGGTGCACGCAAGCTTGATGGATCGCTTGGCAGATGTCGATATGGGCCCGCTCAAACACATTGTCGTTGTGGGCGGCCCGCCTGTTGCGCTGAAAGGGGATTACACACTCCATAATGCTTCGGCGTTGCAGCCTGCCGCGACCGCTGAGCCAGAATACCCAGTGGAGCCGTGGCATCCGATTTATGTGATGTTTACATCAGGCACCACAGGCCCCTCGAAAGCAGTGGTGTGCACCTATATCCAAGTTTGGTCTGGCGCCACTATGGCGCTGCCCTACTTCAAACAAGAAGATCGGCTTCTCGCCAACTTACCGCTGTTCCATGTGACCGGCGTGGGTTCGGTGATGGACCGCCTCACCAAAGGCGGCACATGTATTGTGCACGAAGGATTCAAGGCCGATGCCTTCTGGGATGTGATCCGGCATTACAAAATTACAGGCTGTTGTTTAATCGGTGCCATGACACGCTTCCTGCTCAAACAACCGCCAAGCCCGCACGATAAAGACCATACGCTGCGCAATGTCACGACAGTGCCGTGGAACCAGGACTCACTGATTGTCGCTGAGCGCTATGGTCTAAACATGTACACGGCGTTCAACATGACCGAGATCGCCACACCCATTGCCCAGGATGTACCGAACCCACCGCAATTCGGCACCTGCGGGCGCTTGCGCGGCGGCCAAGAAGCGCGCGTGGTGGATGCATATGACAACGAAGTGCCTGTCGGCGAGGTGGGCGAGTTGATCGTGCGCACCAGTAGGCCCTGGGAAATCACCACCAGTTATTTCCGCAACCCCGAAGCAACAGCGGCCGCATGGCGCAATGGCTGGTTCCATACGGGCGACACGTTCCGCAAAGATGCCGATGGGTATTTCTATTTTGTAGATCGCCAGAAAGACGCCATTCGGAGACGCGGCGAAAACATCTCCTCATTTGAAGTGGAGTCCGAAGCGGCAGCGCACACCTGCATTGCTGATGTGGCTGTGATCCCGGTGCCCAGTGAGTTCGGTGAGGATGAAGTGATGCTGGTGGCGGCCGCAGTGCCGGGCAAAACCATCGACCCAGTTGAACTGCTGCGGTTCTTAGAGCCACGGATGGCACACTTTATGCTGCCGCGTTACATTCGCGTTATGGACGCGCTGCCGAAAACACCCACGGCGAAGGTTGAGAAACATCGCCTGCGGACGGAAGGTATTACGCCTGACACCTGGGACCGTGAAGCGCACGGCGTGACGGTGCGGCACGGCAAATTACAGATTGCATCTTAACTGGGGGACTTATGGATACGTCTGAGAACACATTAGCGCTGGCGAAACGTTTCGTTGCTGCAATCATGGCCAAAGATATCGACGCCATTCGCGACGTGTATGCGCCCGACGCAAAAATTTGGCACAACTTCGACAACATCTATCAAACCGTTGATGACAACATCAAAGGTGTGTTCTGGATTCATAAAGTGCTGAAAGATGTGTTTTACGACGTGAAGCGCATACAGCCGTTTCCGGGCGGGTATCTGCAAGAGCACGTGCTGCGCGGCACACTTCCTGACGGTACTCAGTTCGCCATGCCAGCGGCTGTGATTTGCACCGTCAAAGATGGCAAGATCACAGCGCTGGATGAGTATTTAGATTCCGCGCATACAAAGCCGCTTGTGGCGGTCGCAAAGAAATAACGCGATCTTATTGTGGCGCCGGTGTGACTTGGTCCGGTGTTCCCGGTGGTACGGGAAGACCGGGTGGCAGTGGCATGGCGAAGCCTCCCGGGCCTGGGCCTCCACCTGGGCCGCGGAAGAACATCATTGGCTCACGGCCGAAGACTTTGAAGTCGCGATCAAACATACGTGGCGGACCGCGATCTAGAATTCGCGCTAAATTTTGACGTTCAGTGGTAGACAAAGACTCAGCCACAGATTTGATTGCGCGGTGGAACGAGGCCATCGCCTTATCGTTGCCCGAACGCATTGCGGCACCTGCAGCATCAAGAGCGGCTATGTCCAGCTTTTCAGCACGAAGGAGTTCAACGCTCTTCTCGCGTGCCTCAAACATCTCGCGCAACGCCGCATCCAGGGCGGGGCGTTCGGCTTCAAAGGCCTTGTCGAGTGTTTTGCGCGTGTTGTCGTCGGGCCATCCTGGTTTGCCTGGCATTTCGTTCATCACGAACATGCGCGGACCCCGGAAAAATTGCGCGCTTAAAAAACCAACCAAGGCAGCGTTCACCAGCAGCGAGGCCAGCAATATCCATTTTATATAACGGTCCATCGTGCTCTCCGTTACCACAACAACGAGATCATCTCGGTGCTGTCCGTATTGGCCGCACTTGCAGGCAGAAGTGCTCCGCCCAAAACGCCAATAATTGTCGCAACACTCATGGCAGCGGCCAGCCAACGTGGCGTCCATGGCCAGGCGGCCGCGGGTTTGCGCCGTGTAGCGATGGCGTTGACGACGCGTTGTTTAAACCACGGCGATGTCGGCGGCACTGTCCATTGGTTCAAAAGATCGTCGAGCTGTTGGTCTGGTGTCAGACTTTGGTTTGATGATTGTGGATGATTCTTCTGTTCCATATCTTCTCTTCCTCACTCGGCCGCAATTTTCGTGGCGGCCGTTCCCCAGTTACGCCTTTCCAGCGCAACTAATTTGTCTCTCAAGTTCGCTTTCGCCCTGTGAAGGAGCGACTCAACTGCGCCCGGCGTCACCCCAATGACCGACGCAGCCTCCGCTAAGCTTAGGTGCTCATAAAAACATAACGTAATCGCCGCTCGCTGACGGATCGGGAGGGACAGTATGGCGTCGGCGACCCGCCGTTCTGTCTCTTGTGTCTCCAGTTGATGATCTTGCCGGGGCGTATCGTCTTGTTTTTCAAGCGCCTCGGTGAAATCACCAAACATCCAGTTCTTGTTCTTACGGTAGATATCGACCGCGCGGTTGTAAATCGAGCGGCGAAGCCAGACCTGCAAGCTCGGCTTTGACAGCCAGCCTTCTCGGTAGTCGAGCATGCGGGCCAAGACATCTTGAGCAATGTCTTCAGCTTGCGCCTTTTGCCCGACCATGCGGAAGGCCATACGAAAAGCCGTATCGGCATGGCGTTCCACCAAGGTCCGAATAGCGACTTCGTCCCCTGTGCGGCTCCGCTCAATGAGTGTGTCGTCTTGGATAAAACCGTCCGGCATTGCGCTCCACATACGGCGCTCATGGCCGATGATCTTCACACATCTCTTAGACGAGGCCCGGGGACTTAATCCTGCGTTAATTTTTCAACGCAGGAATGCAGCCAGCCCAGCGTTTCATAGGGGTAGGCTCGTGGTCACAACGAAAGTTTCGCGGCTGAAGAATTCACCGCTCCGTTTCTCAAGCCTTTGATTTGACGCATGAATTGGGCTTTGGCTTGGTTCCGGCGTCTCAACCCTATGAGGAAGGACCATGACCGTAAGCTCGATTGGAAGTTATGCGGTTGGGGGCTACCAGCCGCCCAGCCCATCCAAGATCCTTACAAAATTGTATGACGAACTTGAGGCTACGGGCACCAGCTCATCGGCCTCGGGGTCTTCAACAACGACCGCTTCAACCACAACCACGGGCCAAAGCTCTGGGGCCAGCGTCGGCCAGCTCAGCGATTCCATCATGAGCTTGCTGTTCGCCATGCAGGCCCAAGAAAGTGGGGGTGGCCAACCGCCACCGCCGCCGGCCGATAACGAGAATGGCACGAAACCAGATGTTTCGGAATTCTTCTCAAGTATCGACAGCGATGGTGACGGCAATGTTTCTCAAACCGAACTTGGAAGCTTCCTCCAAGCACAAGGCGGTAGCGAAGACGACGCTGCCAAAATCTTTAGCGCTCTGGACAGTGACGGAAATGGATCTGTTTCAGAAGACGAGCTCGCACAATCTGTCGAGCGCGGACGTCCTCAGCGTGCAGAGCATCGTCCACCGCCGTCTGCTGCCGATTTAGCTGAAAAGCTCTTCAGCGAAGCTGATACAGATAGCAATGGGTCGTTGACCAAAACTGAACTGGAAGAATACGTGAAATCAAGCGGCGGCACGGCCGAGCAAGCCGATGAGCTGTTCGCGACCTTAGACACCGAAGGTACGGGCAGTGTGACCAAGGACCAGCTGATTGCCGCAGCTGAAGAATTGGAAGCCAATAGACCAAGTCGTCCTGATCCCGCGACCTGGTCGCGCTATAGCGATAACTTGGCAACAGCAACCAAACCGTCATCGAGCGTTGCTGTCGCTGCTTAATTGATCCTCTTCGACACGCAATTGGACATTCCCTCTCGGAGCCCCTTCTGGTTGCGTGTTCCTTAACCCAGGCGGTGTGTTGGTCTAGTCAATTAGCCACCGCCTGGGCTTTTTCTATTTTAGGGATTTGGCAAAGAACGCCATGATGCGCTCCTGTTGGTTCTGACGAACCTTGGGATCGCTGATCATGTGCGTGCCCAGCATGGGGATGAACTCGTAGGTTTTGCCCGCCATAAATAGCGCATCGATAATTTGCAGTGTGTGCTGCGCATACACATTGTCGTCCGTCAGGCCATGAATCAGCATGAGCGGACGTTGAAGCTCATTCACATAAGTTGTGACGTTGCTCACTTTATAAGCGTCAGGCGCTTCCGACGGTAGACCGAGATAACGCTCGGTGTAATGCGTGTCGTAATTCTCCCACGTTGCAACCGGTGCACCGGCCACACCCGCTTTAAACACGTCAGGGCGGCGCATGGTGGCGATGGCCGTGAAATAGCCGCCGAAGGACCAGCCGGTCACACCGACGCGGTTCATATCGAGCTCGGGATAAGTGGCGGCGAGTGCTTTCAAGCCTTCCACTTGGTCGTTGAGCGCAATATCGATAAAGTTGCCACGCACAATGCGTTCCCAATCGCGTCCATAGCCGGGCGTGCCGCGTCCATCAATGCGCACAACAATGTAGCCCTGGTCAGCCATCCATTGATCCAAGAAGTAGCTGCGCAAGGTTGTGGTGACACGCTTTGCTGTTGGGCCTGCGTATACATACAAAAGCACAGGATACTTCTGGCCTGCGGTGAAGGTGCGTGGTCGGGTGAGGGCGGCATCAAACGCGAGCGTGCCTTTCGTGCGTGTAAATTCCACGATGGGAAGGGTTGGCGGCGCTTCAGCGACCGACGGCAGTTTTGCAATAACTTGGCCTCCGCGCACGATATCCGAGCCAATGGTGCCGTCGCGCAAATGATAGCCATGCACATAACTCTCATGATCGGTACTGAACGTGGCGTTGTGGCTGCCTGATGCGGTCGTCAGTTGCTTGCCAGGTCCGCCTTTCAGCGGGAACGACCACAGGTGAATGTCACGCGCATCGGCCCCGCCACGCACGATAATCTGGTGTTGTTTCTCATCCACTGTCACAAAACTGCGATAGCCAAAGTTGGTGGGCGTGACAGTCCGCACCAAAGCACCGTTCGCTTTGCGCAGTTCCACTTGCCACGCGCCATTACGCTCGGTGGTCCATAAAAAATGCTTTCCATCTTTCAACCACAGCGGCGGATCGGATGGATCAAGATTCAGCCAGGCCTTATCGGTTTCAGTAAGGAGCGCATGGGTTTTGCCAGTCGCTGGGTCCGCGGCCAGCAGCACTTGCTTTTGTTGTGCGCGGTTTTGCACCAGTACGCTTAAAGGGGCTTGTTCGCTCCACACCACGCGCGCGAGGTAAGGGTAAGCGTCGCGGTCCCAATCAATCCAGGTCGTTGTTCCGCTATCGCGTGCAATCACACCTAAGCGGACTTTGGTGTTGGCCGTGCCTGCGCGCGGATAAAAGAACTTTTGCGGCTCAGCTTCCGGGTGCAACGGATCAGCGATGTAGCGCACTTCAACACCGGTCTCGTCGTTCTCTTGATAAGCAAGGTGTGTGCTATCTGGCGACCACCAATAGCCTTCGCGGCGATCCATTTCTTCCTGGGCCACAAACTCGGCCACGCCATGATGCAGCGTGTCTGTGGCGCCTGAGGTAATTTGCTTCACCGTCAGCGATTGAAGGTCAATGACATGCAGTTCGTTTTTGGCGATCGCCGCCAAATATTTCCCATCGGGCGACAGGCGCGGATCAATCCAATTCTGGCCCGGTAACTCGGTCGCTTTCAAATTTGCCAGCGCAAGCATGTAAAGCTTGCCCGAGAGCGACACAATTAAACGCGTACCGTCTTTCGACAACTCAAACTTGGTGAAGCCGCGCACGCTGACTCTTGCTCTTTCGCGGCGGGCTTTTTCTTCGGGCGATAATTTCTCTTCAGCACTGCCCAGAACTTGTGACGGCGTAATAAGTTCTCGCTCTTGGCCTGAGGCAAAGTCGAACGCATACAGTCGCAATACTGGGTCACGCGGGCCGCCACGCAAAAAGATCACGCTTTTGCCGTCGGGTGTGAACTTGGGCGAGGTCGGGCTGCCGAGTGTGTAATCCCGCGTCTCGGCCAGATCGCGGAAGAAGGCTGTTGAAGGTGTATCGGCCTGTGCTTGCGCAATCGAAAACGCGCCCGCAGCCGCCAAAGCCAGTTTTTGTAATGGATTCATGTTAGGCCACCTTAATCACGATCTTGCCGATCTTCTCGCCGCTTTCCATGTACTTCACGGCTTCGGGTGTTTGTTCAAATGAAAACACACGATCGATGATCGGCTTTATATTATTCGTGTGTGCGGCCTGAACAGCGTTCTCAAGCATGCGGCGGCTACCGACGATCACACCTTTGATAGTCAGCCCCTTCATAATCATGCCACGTGGAAAGTCTTTTAAGCCCACAGCTTCGGTTTGTGTCCCAGTCCGCTGCACTGGGTTCGCACCAATAAACATCACGCGGGCGTTTGAAGCACACGCCAGAAGGCTGCGTTCCATTTCGCCAATGCCGACTGTGTTCAGCACCACATCGGCGCCACGGCCGTTGGTCTTTTCCAGAACCACTTTGTGCCAATCAGGTGTGGAGCGGTAATTAATCACGTCGTCTGCGCCCAACTCTTTCATACGTGAAAGTTTCTCATCGCTCGATGATGTGACGATCACGCGCGCGCCCAGCATCTTGGCCCATTGAAACCCAAACACCGAGACGCCGCCCGTGCCGAGGGTCACCACGGTTTCACCGGGCCGCACGTGGGCGTCTTCCACTACGGCATGCCATGCGGTTAAGCCTGCATTGGGGAAGGTGCTGGCGTGTTCGTAACTGATGCTGTCTGGGATTTTCACCAAGCCTTGCGCCAGCACGACGATGTACTCGGTCAAAAAGCCATCGGTGTTCACCGAAAAATCCATTTTCGACATGGTGTCGTCGTCCCACTCACCATCCGTCCACAACGGAAAGTGGGTTGTGATCACGCGGTCGCCCGGCTGCACGCGTGTTACACCCGCACCCAGGGCCACAACTTCGCAGGCATTGTCATCCAGCGGTGTGCGTGTGGGACCGGCGCTGCCGTAAATGCGCACACGCTTCATCAGGCTTAAGTCGCGCGCGTTTAATCCTGTGGCATGAACCTTCAGCAGCACTTCGCCCGGGCCCGCTTTCGGCATGGGGCGTTCGACGATGCGTAGATTAATGCCGTTGGTGGCATCGCCCACTTCATAGCTGCGTACTTTTTTGGCAGGTGCCGCGAATGCGGAGGTTGCCAACGTGGTGAGGGCGGTTGCAGTCGATGTTTGTAGGGTTGCGCGGCGGGAAAGGGACAACATTATTTGCCTTCTATCAGTGTCGGAAGTTCATCAATGAATTGCCCGCGCACCCGTATGCCTGCGCGGTCGTCGACCTTTTCATCATCACGTACCAAGCGTGCAAACACGACTGTGCGTTTGCCTTTCACAGCCCAGCCCACAAACCAGCCGAACTGAAGGCCACCTGCAATTGTGCCATCGGCATTGCGGCGCAGGCCGCTGCCGGTTTTGCCATAAACCGTCCAATCACCATCGGCTGGGAATTCAGGCATGATCGCTTTTGTTTTTGCCACGGCTTCTTTTGAAACCGGCAATTGCCCTGCCAACATGCGCCGTATAAAGGCCACTTCCTCAGCTGGTGAGATTTGCAGCGATGAACTGAGCCAGGCATTCGTCAGGCCATTCTTCTTCACGGCGTCGACCGTGATGTCGCCGTTCCCGTAATTGAACTTATCCACATAAGTTTTGAATTTTTCAGCACCTAATGAACGGGTCATGACCTGCGAGTACCAAACCACTGAATCTTCCATCCAGCTTTTGGGCGTAGTGGTGACCTTCCAGCTATCCATCATGGCGCGGTATTCATCTTTGTAGGGAATGCTGGGCGTGTCTGCGTCCTTCAAGTACCCCGTGTCATAGCCCATTAAAGAGAGCGCTATTTTGAAGGTGGAGGCGGGGCTTTCCCGCGTTCCGCAGGGGCCATCTTGGTGCAAAACCTCACCTGTTGCGGCGTCCGCGATCAGGGTGCAGGTGGGGGCGGCGATGCTGGGTGCGGCGAACGCCAACCCCATCGCAAGTGTGACAACACAAAACTGAAACGTTCGCATTCATAGCCCCCAGGTCCTGCTTCCAACATCATGCATGGTGGGCCGACCTCTGCCTATGAGCAAGAGAATCGGGGCCGCGAGTCGGAACCGGATTTGAGTCCGAGACGCCACAAACCCCCTAAAAACAGGCGTTGCTGGCATGTCGGCAAAATTTTTTTTCCGCAGGCTCAGAATGGGTCTTGATTGCGCTGCAACGTGCAGCGCGGCGTGGATCGCGCACCTGCACTAAAATGCGCGTGCATCTTTCATCATGCGCGCAAACGATAAACCTTCCGAATCCGCAGGAATTCTGGGCCTTGGCGGGAGTTTTGAAGCTCATGCCATGTGCTTTGGGCTGCGATTCATGACAACGGTGAAAGGTGTTTCAGCCTGTAAAAATGGGGGTCAAAGGCATGTTTTTCAGGCCCCCTAAAACGCGAACAATCCACAGCTTAAAGCGCAAGATGTGGGGTATTTATGCTGAAACACTTGCATATCTTGGGGGTCTGTGGTGGTCTCTCGCCCACAGTTGAAGACCTTTCAAACTGTGTATTTCGTCATAAAAGGACCGAGAGAATGGCCGCTTCAAAAGACAAACAAGCGATTGTGACCCTCAAGCACCTCGCGACAGAACTCAGCGAAAAGCACGAGCTGTCGAAGAAGCTCGCGAACGAAGTGTTGGGCGATCTGGTTGCGTCGCTCACCAAGCACCTGAAGAAGGGCGCTAAGATCCGTATCCCGGATTTCGGCATCCTGCAGGTTCGTAAGCGTCCGGCACGCATGGGCCGTAACCCGGCCACGGGCGAGCAAATCAAGATCAAAGCGAGCAAGAAGGTTGCCTTCCGCGCCGCTAAGACCTTGAAGGAAGCTGTCTAACAGTTTCGATTTAAGGGTTGCTGAGCTGGCCTCGCGCCGGTTCGCAGTTCAAGTTAAAGGGACGCTTGGGGAAACCCATGGCGTCCCTTTTTCTTTGCTGCAGCATCGCCTTGCAGTCATTTCTAACATTATCGAGTACTCATCTTTTTATTGCTGAACTCCATAAGAAAACCGAACGGGATATGACTTAGGTAAAGCGTTCATGCAGCCAAATCACGAAGTAGATGTTTCCAGTTTCCGTAAACGAAAACAAGCGCGCGCGGGATGGCCAGCATGGTTACGTGTATTGATGCCATTTCTAGTTCTGACATCTATTTTTGCTCTTGCCGCATTTCTTGTGGTCACTTTTTGGTCGTTGCATCGCGTTTTCCACCCGCAAGTCACGTTCGGATTTGCGCCCGGTTATTCAGTTGTGCTGATAATTTTGCCTTCATTCATTGGTTCAATGCCGCTCGCGATGATGGTGCTTAATTTTGTTCTCTCCTGCATTCCGCCGTTGAGAAGAATATTTGACGAAAATGCCAAAGGAGTGCCGGGGACTTCCTTTAGAGAAGCGCAAAAACAACTGTTTAAACTAGCGAAGATTGTTAGTTTTCCCGCTCTTGCGATTGCTTTTGTCGGAGCGCTTGAGCCTTGGGCGTTCTGATTGAAAGTAGATTTTTACGCGCTGAGGATTTTGTCACTCAGAAGGCGCGATTTTCACGACCACAATCTTGCCCTACATGCCGATTAGTGTGTGGCGCTTCACAGGGCTGGGGACTTTTATAATGAGATCTATTTTTATCGCTGCTTGCTTCATGCTGGCAGCAGCACCTTTAAACGCACAAGAAAACGATTGGGCCATCCCGCACGCGCCCTTCAAGATTTTCGGCAATACCTATTACGTCGGCACCCAGGGCATTACCGTTCTGCTGGTGGCCTCGCCGCAAGGGCACATCCTCATTGATGGCGGGCCGACAGAGGCCGCCGCTCAGGTTGTGGCCAATATCGCCATCCTGGGTTTCAACATTCGCGATGTGAAAATTATTCTTAACACACACGCGCATCTCGATCATGCGGGCGCGCTGGCCGATTTGCAGCGTTTGAGCGGTGCCGTTGTGAAAGCCAGCCCTGAGAGTGCGCCAGTGCTGTCCAGCGGCAAGCCCGGCCAGAACGATCCGCAAGTGGGCCTGCACCCCGAGATGCAGCCAGTCGCAAATGTCAGCGTGATCACCGACGGCGAAAATGTTGTGCTTGGATCAACGCGATTGAAAGCCATGTTCACGCCGGGGCATACGGCGGGCGGCACAAGCTGGTCGTGGGCCTCGTGCGAAGGCGCGCGGTGTTTGTACATTCTCTATGCCGACAGTTTGACGGCAGTTTCTAAAGATGGCTTCCGGTTTTCAGATAGCAAAGCCTATCCAAATGCCGTAGCTGACTTTCACAAAAGTTTCGTGGCTCTGTCATTCGCACCTTGCGACATCATGATTACGGCACACCCAGGTGCGAGCAAACTGTGGGAACGTCTGAACGAGCGCAATGCAGGCAACGACGATGGCTTTGTCGATACAACCGCGTGCCGTCATTTGGCTGAGACTGCAAAAATCGCGTTGGACAAACGTTTGGCCTCAGAGAAAGGGCCGTAGCTGATGACTGAAACCCATTCTGGCAGTTGCCTCTGCGGCACTGTGAAATTTGAAATTTCGGGCGCGTTCGAAGGGTTTTTCTTCTGCCATTGCTCGCGCTGTCGTAAGGGCACAGGCTCGGCCCATGCATCCAACTTGGTCTCGACAAAGGCCAAGGTGCAATGGCTCTCGGGTGAGGGCAACGTGAAGACCTACGGCGTTCCTGGCACGCGCCACGAGAGAAGTTTTTGCGCGGAATGTGGAGCAGCATTGCCGGGCCTTCACATGAACGGCGCGTTGTTGATTGCGCCTGCGGGCAGTTTGGACACCGAGATCAAAACCAAACCCAGTGCTCACATTTGCATGTCTAGCCGTGCGCCGTGGGACGAGGGGCTGGAGAACGTTCCTAAACTTGATGGCATGCCGGGGTAGGCCGCTGTACCGGAGCAAGAACTGCGCTATACCTGAGGCACTTTCCACACTTGCTTCGTCGAGTATTCACCCATGGGCCACACCCACACGCGCGATCTGAGCGGCATTATTAATGTCGATGGCGATGACTATGAATGGGAACTGCGCCGTGAAGCGCGCCATTCCAAAACCGGCCATGGGATGTCGATTGCCATGCGGTTGGTGGGGGCCAAGCGTGACTTTGTTCTCGATTTCCCGATGCCAAAGCCGATTGATGGGGCAGAACGCGAGTGGTCGTGGAAGTGGCTGCGCCCCAAAATCACCGAAGAGATGCTGACCAACTGCGTGCGGGGCGCTATCGCCGCTGGCTTTGATCCCACCTCACGCGGCAAGACCGTGACGTTCGAAGTGGATAAAGACGGGAACTAGCGCAGCCCCCAAAAAAATCAGGGGCACACAACGTGCGTGCCCCTGACCATTAGGCGATATTTAGAGCGCCCTTTCTTAGAATGAGCGTGAAACTTTCACTTTAGAATGAGCGTGAAACCTTCACGACCACGCGGCTATCGCAGATCTTTTTGCAGCTGATCGAATTGCCATCTGTGTCGTGGAAGCGCACGTCGGTGTCGAACCACTCCATCTTGTAGGTGATGCCAACGCTGTAGTCTGTGATGCTCTCAAAGCCAGTTTTCATATCTTGGTAGCCAATCGTGCCATCAACGGACAGACCTTCAAGGCCCATGCCATCAAAGTTCAGCGGTACTTTCAGCTTGCCTGAATAATACCAGCTGCCACCCAAGCCGCCGTTATAATCGGGCGTGTAGGCGGCACCGGCTGTGACTTTCGCCAAGCCAAAGTCGTAGCCCACTTTACCCGACACTTCGAACCAATCGTATTCCAGCGCTTTCGCCGTGCTAGGATAAAAATATTTGGTTGCGCCGACGTCGTAGCTGAAGTTGTCGATCTGACCTTTATAGCCGCCATAGACATCTAACTTAACGTCGCCTTCGCCGGGGATGCCGTATTTCACATTCGAGGCCAAGGCCCCGAAATAAACGCCGCCGACGCCGTACCAATCGAGGCCGCCCTGAACCGCGACATCGTCGTCGCCGATTTGGGTAAAGCCGCGAAAGACGTAATCGTTGGCAACCGATACGGTCGCCGCGAAAGTGCCCGGCTGCATGTCATCAGGGCCCGCCATGGCTGAGGTTGATGCTGTGGCCAGCATCAGGGCCGCCAGCAGCATTTTTCCGTTGGTCTGCATCAGTTTATCCTTGTGTTCATTCATCTTGATAAAATTAAGCACCGATTTTGCCGCCGCCGATTTTGCGGATCACGACAGTCGCCGGGCGCGGACGCCCTGCCGGGTCGTAATCGGGCCAGTTGCTGACGGCGCGTGGGTTGGCCGGTGTCGGCGTGCCCCATGCGGTGGTGCTTTCGCCCGGGTGCTGGATGTTGATGAACATCGTCTGCTGATCGGGGGTAAGCGTGATGCCAGTAATTTCCGCACCGCGCGGGCCGGTGAGGAAGCGGCGGATGTCCGCGTTGGTCGGATCGGCCGCCAACATCGCGTTATTGCCAATGTTGACGTAGCTGGCGCGGTTCTGGGTTGAGTTCGAGATGTCCGTCTGAATCCAGAAGCGGCCATCGGGATCGACCAGCAAACCATCGGGTGAGCCGAAGATGTTGCGGCTGTTCAAATTCACACTCGGATCAAACGCCGGGTCGCCTGCGAGCAAGAAGATACTCCAGGTGAACTTCGTATCGGTGTGATCGTTGTTGGTGCCGATCTTCAGGATGTGGCCGTAGGTGTTTGGTGTGCGCGGGTTCGGGCCGCTGGGCGCGCCCCAACCGGTGCCGTTGGTCAAGGTAACGTACACATCTTGCGTGAGCGGATGAACCGATGCCCATTCCGGACGGTCCATCTTGGTCGCGCCAACCGCATCAGCGGCTTGGCGTGTGCGGATCAGCACGTCGGCTTGGCTGGTCCAACCGTTGGCAGTTGTCAGCGCGCCTTGGCCGAACACCAACGGCAACCACTGACCCGTGCCATCGTTGTTGAACTTCGCAACGTACAGCGTGCCTTCATCCAGCGGGCTGCGGCCTTGGTCGCGCATGTCACGCCATGCGGCAGCACTGACGAACTTGTAGAAGTAATCGCCGTTCTCGTCGTCACCGGTATAGATCACCGCAATGCCGCGCGATTCAGCATACGTCGCACCTTCGTGCTTCACGCGGCCCAAGGCCGTGCGCTTGATGGGGGTTGACGTCGGATCGAACGGGTCGATCTCAACCACCCAACCAAAGCGGTTGATCTCATTACGGTTCTTGCTCAGATCAAAGCGCGAGTCAGCCAAGTGCCAGTTGTAGCCGCCACCAGCTGCGGTTACGCCGTAACGAGATTCCAGCGCGGTTGGCGTCCAACCGGCTGCCGTGGTGCCGAAGTAGCTGTTCCAGTTTTCTTCGCACGTCAGGTACGTGTTCCACGGCGTGAAACCGTTGGAGCAGTTATTCAGCGTGCCCATGGGCGCTGTCCCAAGTTCCGATTTCATCATGGGATGATCAAGCGTGACCGGGCCTGAGAATGCGACCGGCGTAGTGCCGGTGATGCGGCGGTTGTATTCGCTGTCGATGGCTTGCCATCTGCCGTCAACGATGCCGATTTTGATGACCGTCACACCGTGTGCGGCCAAGGCCTTGTTGACCTTCTCTGCCGTCATGGTGGTGGCCCCATCCGTGTACAGCAGGGTCGGGTCGACGTATTCGTGATTCAGAACAAGTAAGCCGCTCTGGCTGCCGCGCGGGCCGTTCTGCAGCGGGAAGTAGTGCATGCCGTCGTGGTGCATGCCGATTTGTTGGGCTTGTTCGGCGGCGGTGTTGGAGGCGTCTTTCTTCCAAGCCGGGCCGGTTGAGAGGATCGGCTGACCCCAGGGGATCAAAACGTCTGCGGTGTAGCCCGCAGCGACAACCAGTGTATCGGCTTGGCTGGTGGGGACCGCATCAAACCCGAGCACCGGACTGATCACGTTTTTCGCTTCAGCGTCGAACGGCTTCGCAGCCGCGCCCAGGAAGGCGAGGGCCGCAGCGCCCAGACCGCCATCCATCACGGTGCGGCGTGAAAGATTTGCCTGGATCATGTCACGCAGCGCCGGATTGTTGCTGGTGTTCGAGCCTTCGGGGCGTTCGTCGATCAGTTGGGTTTGTTCAACCGCTTGGGTTTGCTCAACCACTATAAAATTCCCTCTTTTCGAAACGCACTACATCTGGTGCGGCGTTTCGTGTTGCTGTCAGTATCGTTAGTGTCGCGAGTAGCTTCGCGTTTCTTCGCATGCGCGAAGCCGCAGCGATTGCTATCTCAACGCGATGACAGCCGCGTGTCTGAGAGATGACGGTTCGATGACGAATGTCTTTGTTGTAATGAATGAAGGAATTTGCAGCAGGGATGCGCTTACGATTCGCGCGAGCAACTGTGGTGTTGCTTTATGTATTATGCTGCGCTGGCTTGATCGTACTCGTCTTGCAGCAGAAGCCACGCTTCTTCCGCTTTTTCGAGATCGTTGATCACTTTGCCTAGCTGCGTTTGCAGGTCCAGGGCTTTGGCAGGCGGGCCTTCGTAAAGTTTTGGATCGGCGAGCGCGGCTTCAAGCTTAGCGCGCTCTTTTGAAAGCTTATCCACCAACGCTTCGGCTTTCTCGATCTTTTGTTTCAAGGGCCTGAGCGCTTGGCGGCGTTCAGCGGCAGAGCGGCGATCATCCTTGGCATCATTGGTCGAGGCTTCTTTCGGTTGCTTCTGCACCACACGGCTATCGCGGCTGAGGAGGTGCGCGCGGTAGTCGTCCATGTCGCCGTCAAACGACGTCACACCACCTTTATCCACAAGCAAGAAGCGATCCACGCTCAGCTCCAACACATGCGGATCGTGGCTGATCAAAATCACCGCACCATTAAAGGCGTTGATCGCTTCCACCAGCGCTTGGCGCGAGTCCATGTCCAGGTGGTTGGTGGGCTCGTCCAACAGCAGAATGTGTGGCTTCGAAAGTGTCATCAGCGCAAACAGCAGGCGCGCTTTCTCGCCGCCTGAGAGATTGGAGATTTTATTCTCGGCCTTGGGCTTCGAGAAATTAAAGCGTCCCAAGTGATTGCGGATATTCTGCTCGGTGTCGTCGGGGCGGCGGCGCTGCATTTCCATAATCGGCGTCGCGTCCATGTCCAACTCTTCGGCCTGGTGCTGCGCGAAGTAGCCGATGCGCAGTTTGCTCGACTTGTTCACGCCGCCCGCCATGGGTTCTAATTTGCCCGCGAACAGCTTCATCAATGTCGACTTGCCGTTGCCGTTCGCGCCCAACAGCGCGATGCGGTCTTCAGAATCCAAACGCAGCGACAAGTTCTTCAACACGGGCTTACCGTCATAGCCCAGCGTGACATTGTTCACGCTGTAAAGGGGCGGGGCCAGTTCTTCGGTCTCGGGGAACATGAAGCTCGTCACACCTTCTTCGGTGTGCTCGGCAATCGGCTGCAAGCGCTCCAGCATTTTTACGCGCGATTGCGCTTGCTTGGCTTTGGTGGCCTTGGCTTTGAAGCGGTCGATGAACGACTGCAAATGCGCGCGTTTCTGATCCAGCTTCACGCGGGCTTTTTCGTTTTGCTCAATGCGCATGCGCCGCGTGGTTTCGAAAAATTCGTAGTCACCCTGGTACATCGTCAGCTTCGCGTTCTCGAGATGCAGAATCGATGTGGGCACGCGGTTGAGCAAACCGCGATCATGGCTCACCAGCAAAATCGTGCCGGGATAGCTTTTCAAATAGTCTTCCAGCCAAATGGTGGCTTCCAAGTCCAAGTGGTTGGTGGGCTCATCCAACAACAGCAAGTCAGGCTGCGTGAACAACAAACCCGCCAACGCCACGCGCATGCGCCAACCGCCCGAGTAATCCGAGCAGGGGCGTTGCTGGGCCGCTTCATCAAAACCCAACCCCGCCAGAATGCGCGCGGCGCGCGCTTCGGCGGTGTAGGCGTCTTTGTCGGCCAGGCGTGTGTGAATCTCAGCAATGCGATGCGGGTCCGTGGCGGTTTCGGCCTCGGCATTCAACGCCACCAATTCTTTGTCTGCGGCGATAACTGTATTGATCAGGCTTTCCGAGCTATGGGGCGCTTCCTGGCTGGTCACGCCCACGGTCCAGCGCTTGGGGATATCGATCTTCCCGCTCTCCGCGCTCAACTGCCCCATGATGATCTTGAACAGTGTCGTCTTGCCGGTGCCGTTGCGCCCTACCAAGCCCACACGGTGCCCAGCATTGATCGACGCGCTGGTGTCATCCAGCAGCAGGCGGGGGCCAATCCGGTAGGTAAGGTTCTCAACGCGCAACATTATTATCGTCCAGAGACTAAGGCCCGTGTCGATACTTTCCGGGCGTCCCAGGGTCAACCAGAACAGAGAATCGGGCGGCCAAAATCCATAGCGTCATGGGCAGCGGAGTGAAAAATTCTCTTCTCACACCAATAACGGTTTTCGCATCGGCAACGCCGATAATGCGAGCCAGCATTTTCGATGTACTTTTATTGCGTGACGTTTCAAAGACAGCAAAAAAGCCAGCAAAACTGCGCAAAATTGAACACACGTTTTGGCTGCGACCACAAAAGCCATTATGCGGTTACAGGCGGTCATCTAACGGCCGATCGAATGCTTGACGGCATTATGATCTAGACTATTGATAGATCGGCGCTCTATAGCGAGCGCTTCCCAGACAATAAAAAATGTCGAAACGGGGATGAGGTGCATCCTGTTGTGGTGTGGTCGTTGAGTTGGCCCACGCCTGCGCAGAGGTGTGAAGTTTTAGGGGTTACTGGAGTTTGTTGCCGATGAGCATGCCCAACAGCCAGGGTCTTTACGATCCGCGGAATGAGCATGATGCCTGTGGTGTTGGTTTCGTGGCCCATAGTAAGGGTGCGAAGTCGCACACTATTATCCGGCAGGGTCTCCAGATTCTGGAGAACCTTGAGCACCGTGGCGCGGCTGGGGCTGACCCGCTGCAAGGCGATGGCGCTGGCATTATTATTCAAACGCCTGATGCGTTTCTGCGCGCTGAATTTGCCGCATTAAAAGTCACTCTGCCTGCGGCAGGCGACTACGGCATCGGCATGATCTTTTTGCCGAAAGACAAAGCTGCGGCAAAAGAGTGCATTGAACTCATTGAATCCCTGGTCATCGAAGAAGGTCAGGTCGTGCTTGGCTGGCGCGATGTGCCGGTTGATCCGTCGTGCCTGGGCAAAGCAACCATTGCGACGGAACCCTGGATCCGCCAACTCGCCATTGGCCGTGGTGAAAAAACCAAGGCTGGCGATGAGTTTGAGCGCCGCCTTTATATCATCCGCAAGCTGACCGAAAGTTCAGCCCACGCCCACAAGATTCCGGGCTTGAAAGATTTCTACATCTGCAGCTTCTCGTCGCGCACGCTGGTCTACAAAGGCATGTTCCTGGCTCCGCAAGTGGCCAAGTACTACCCGGACCTCGCCGACGAACGCATGGTGTCGGCACTCGCGTTGGTTCACCAACGCTTCTCGACGAATACATTTCCGTCGTGGCGGTTGGCGCACCCGTATCGCATGGTTTGCCACAATGGCGAAATCAACACGCTGCGTGGCAACCTGAACTGGATGGCGGCGCGCCGTCATTCCATGAAGTCCACGCTGCTTGGCGATGACTTGAAAAAGCTGTGGCCGCTGATTGCCGAAGGGCAATCGGACACCGCCAGCTTCGACAACGCGCTCGAACTGTTGGTGCAGGGCGGTTACTCCATGGCCCACGCGGTCATGATGATGATCCCCGAAGCTTGGGCTGGTAATCCGATGATGGATGAGCAGCGCAAGGCCTTCTACGAATACCATGCTGGCTTGATGGAGCCGTGGGACGGCCCTGCGGCCATTGCCTTCACGGACGGTCGCCAAATCGGCGCGACGCTTGATCGTAACGGTCTGCGTCCGGCGCGTTATTTGGTCACCGATGACGGCTTGGTCGTCATGGCATCTGAAGCGGGCGTGCTCGATATCCCCGAACACAAGATCGTCAAAAAGTGGCGCTTGCAGCCGGGCAAGATGTTCCTGATCGACTTCGAGCAGGGCCGTATTATCGACGATGCTGAATTGAAGTCATCGCTGGCCGCCGCCAAGCCGTACAAGGCGCTGTTGGCCAAGACCCAATTCGTGCTGGAAGAACTGCCGGGCGATCTGCCAGCGGAAGAACACACCGCGACCGAAACCTTGCTGGATCGTCAGCAGGCGTTTGGTTACACGCAAGAAGACCTGAACGTCATCCTGGATGTGGTTGGCCGTACCGGCGAAGAACCGACCGGCTCGATGGGTATGGACGGCCCGATTGCTGTGCTCTCCAGCCGTTCGAAGCTTTTGTACAACTACTTCAAGCAAAACTTCGCGCAAGTCACTAACCCGCCGATTGATCCGATCCGCGAAGAGTTGGTGATGTCGCTGGTGTCATTGCTGGGTCCGAAGCCGAATTTGTTGGGCTTGGATGAGATCGACAACCACCTGCGTCTTGAAGTGCGCCAGCCGATTTTGACCGATGCTGATCTGTCAAAAATCCGTCGCATCAACGAACTGGTGGGCGATGCGTTCAAAACGCAAACCCTGGATATCACGTACCCGGTCGCTAACGGCGCTGACGGCATGAACAATGCCTTGAAGCATCTGTGCTCCGCCGCTCATGAAGCGGTCGAGAAGGGCTTCAACATCCTGATCTTGTCCGATCGCAAAGTGTCGCGTGACCGCATCGCCATTCCGGCGTTGCTGGCCACCGCTGCTGTGCACCACCACCTGATCCGCATGGGCTTGCGCACGGAAACAGGTCTGGTGGTTGAAACCGGCGAAGCGCGTGAAGTGCATCACTTCTGCACGTTGGCAGGTTACGGTGCTGAAGCGATCAACCCGTACTTGGCCTTCGAAACGCTCAAAAGTATGCGTGGGAATCAGATCCCGTCCGATTACGCGGACGAGAAGCTGCAGAAGAACTTCATCAAGGCTGTCGGCAAAGGCATGTTGAAGGTGATGTCCAAGATGGGCATCTCGACCTTCCAATCCTATTGCGGCGCGCAGATTTTCGATGCGGTGGGCCTGTCGCACACCTTTATCGAAAAGTACTTCACCGGCACGCAATCCGCCGTTGATGGTATTGGCTTGAAGGAAGTGGCGGACGAAACCGTTCAGCGCCACAAGCTGGCCTTTGGCAATTTGCAGTACCTGCAAAATGCGCTCGATCCAGGTGGCGAGTACGCGTATCGCATTCGCGGCGAAGACCACATGTGGACGCCGGATACGATTGCGAAGCTGCAGCACGCCGCGCGTGGCAACAACTTTGCCACGTATGAAGAATTCTCGAAGCTGATGAACGATCAGTCCGAGCGTTTGATGACGCTGCGCGGCCTGTTTGAGTTGAAGAAATCCACGAAGCCAGTGCCGCTGGATGAAGTTGAAGCGGCAGCTAGCATTGTGAAGCGCTTTGCTTCGGGTGCGATGTCGTTCGGCTCGATTAGCCGCGAAGCACACACCACACTTGCGATTGCCATGAACCGTATCGGCGCAAAGTCGAATACAGGTGAGGGCGGTGAAGAAGCGGATCGCTTTAAGCCGCTTGCAAACGGCGATTCAATGCGCTCGGCCATCAAACAAGTGGCCTCGGGTCGCTTTGGCGTGACGGCTGAATACCTGGTGAATGCCGACGACATCCAAATCAAGATGGCGCAAGGTGCGAAGCCGGGCGAAGGCGGTCAGTTGCCGGGTGATAAGGTGAACGGCCCCATCGCGAAGGTGCGTCACTCAACACCGGGTGTGGGCCTGATCTCGCCGCCGCCGCATCACGACATCTATTCCATCGAAGACTTGGCGCAGTTGATTCACGATTTGAAGAACGTGAATCCGCAAGCGCGTATTTCAGTGAAGCTGGTGTCTGAAATTGGCGTTGGCACCGTTGCTGCGGGTGTCGCCAAAGCCTTGGCCGATCACGTGACCATTGCTGGTTACGAAGGTGGCACGGGCGCATCGCCGCTCACCTCTGTGAAGCATGCTGGTTCACCCTGGGAAATCGGCATTGCTGAAACGCATCAAACGCTTGTGCTCAACAACCTGCGTGGCCGTATCGCCGTGCAGGTGGACGGTGGTTTCCGCACCGGCCGTGACGTTGTGATTGGTGCCTTGTTAGGCGCTGACGAATTTGGCTTTGCGACTGCCCCCTTGATCGCCATGGGCTGCATCATGATGCGCAAATGCCATCTGAATACCTGCCCGGTTGGCGTTGCCACGCAGAACCCGGAATTGCGCAAGCGGTTCACCGGCCAGCCGGAACACGTCATCAATTACTTGTTCTTCATTGCCGAAGAAGTGCGCAAGTTGATGGCCGAGATGGGCTTCCGCAAGTTCGAGGACATGATTGGCCGTTCGGATTTGATCGACGTACGTCGTGCCACCGAGCATTACAAAGCTAAGGGCTTGGACTTCACGCGTCTGCTGCATAAGCCGGACGTGGGCCCGGACGTGCTGATCAGCCACAAGGAAACGCAGAACCACGGCCTGGAAAAGGCGCTCGATCACAAACTGATCGCGCAAGCCAAGCCTGCGCTTGAGAAGGGCACACCTGTGTCGTTCGAAATTCCCATCCGCAACATTAACCGGACGGTTGGTGCGATGTTGTCGGGCGATGTGGCGCGTAAATACGGCCACGCGGGTCTGCCGGAAGATACAATTTCGGTGAAGTTCAACGGTATTGCCGGTCAAAGCTTCGGCGCGTTCTTAGCCAAGGGCGTGTCGTTTGAGTTGGTTGGCGTTGCCAACGACTACACGGGTAAGGGCCTCTCTGGCGGTCGTATTGCGGTGTATGCACCGAAAGAGTTCAAAGGCGATCCGGCGCAAAACATTATCGTCGGTAACACGACGCTCTATGGTGCTATCGAAGGCGAATGCTATTTCGCGGGCGTCGGCGGCGAGCGTTTTGCCGTGCGTAACTCGGGCGCTGTTGCCGTTGTTGAAGGTGTGGGCGACCACGGTTGTGAATACATGACCGGTGGTGCTGTTGTTGTGCTGGGCCAAACCGGCCGCAACTTCGCAGCTGGGATGTCGGGCGGTATCGCCTACGTGCTGGACGAAGATGGCACGTTCGAGCAACGCTGCAATGCTGCGATGGTTGAGCTTGAGCGCATTCAACCGGCTCCGGCCCCGAAAGGCGAGAACGGCAGCTTGGCCAGCTTGATGGCCGATCCGCTCAACAACGATGTGAAGCGTTTGTACCGCCTCATTGAGCGCCACAGCCACTACACCAATAGTGCGCGGGCGAAACATATCTTGGAGAATTGGGATCAGTATCTGCCGAAGTTTGTGAAGGTCGTGCCGGTTGATTACCGCCGTGCCCTCATCAATTTGGCCGCCGCCAAAGTGGCTGCAGACGCGCCCCAAAAGAAGAGCGAAGCCGCACATGGGTAAAGTTACAGGGTTTCTGGAAATTCGTCGCGCTGAACGCAGCTACGAAAAGGTCGAAGAGCGCGTAAAAAACTACCGCGATTTCGTAAAGCCACTGCCGGATCAAGAGGTCCAGGCGCAAGGTGCGCGTTGCATGGATTGCGGTATTCCGTTCTGCCACAACGGCTGCCCGGTCAATAACCAAATCCCGGATTGGAATCACCTGACGTACAAGGCGCAGTGGAAAGACGCTTTGGCGAATTTGCATTCCACCAACAACTTCCCGGAATTCACGGGCCGCATTTGCCCCGCACCCTGCGAAGCAGCTTGCACGCTCAACATCAACGATGACGCGGTGGCCATTAAGACCATCGAGTGCGCGATTGTTGATAAGGGCTGGGAAAACGGTTGGATTGAACCGCAAATCGCGGCGAAGAAAACCGGCAAGAAGGTGGCCGTTGTGGGCTCTGGCCCGGCTGGACTGGCGGCCGCGCAACAGCTCGCGCGTGCTGGTCATGCGGTGACGCTGATTGAGAAAGAAGACCGCATCGGGGGTTTGCTGCGGTATGGCATCCCTGACTTTAAGATGGAAAAGCACCTGATCGACCGTCGCATTACGCAGATGGAAGCCGAAGGGGTGACGTTCCGCACCAAAGTGAATGTTGGCGTGGACATAAAGCCGCAAGACCTGTTGAAAGATCACGATGCCCTGTTGCTGACCGGTGGTGCGGAAGCACCGCGCGATCTGCCTGTGCCGGGTCGTGAGGCTAAGGGTGTCTACTTCGCCATGGACTTCCTGCGCCAGAACAACAAGCGCGTGGCAGGCGATAAAATTCCGGCCGCTGAAGAAATTCTGGCCACGGGCAAGCATGTGGTTGTGATTGGGGGCGGTGATACGGGCTCTGACTGTATCGGCACCTCGAAGCGCCAAGGTGCAGTTTCCATCACCCAGCTTGAGATCATGGCCCGTCCGCCGGATCAGGAAAACAAGCCGCTCGTATGGCCGTACTGGCCCTTAAAGTTCCGTACCTCGTCATCGCAAGCTGAAGGTTGCGAGCGTGACTTCGCGGTGGCCACCAAGTCGTTCGAGAAAGATGCGAACGGTAATGTGACCGCGTTGAACGTTGTGCGCTTGGACAACGGCAAAGAGGTGCCGGGCTCTGAATTCACCATCAAGGCCGACCTCGTGTTGCTGGCCATGGGCTTCGTGAGTCCTGTCAAAGCTGGCATGCTCGACCAATTGGCCGTGAAACTCGATGGCCGTGGCAACGTGGCGGCTGATACCAACAAGTATCAGACATCGGTTGAGCGCGTGTTCGCGGCGGGCGATATGCGCCGTGGTCAAAGCTTGGTGGTGTGGGCGATCCGCGAAGGCCGTCAGGCTGCCCGTGCGGTCGATGCGTTCCTGATGGGGTCGAGCGACTTACCTCGATAAATGCGATGCGCATAACGTGGAAAACGTTTTCCACGTTATGCCGCGATCTCCCCACAAGCCCCCTGATCTCGGCCTGCATTAACAGGGCCGGTGAATTAAACAGTGCAACAGCACCGTTCTACCATTAGGCGTGCTTTTTCTTTTTCGCTTTTTTGGATTTCGGCTTTTTGGCCTTAACCGGTTTTGCCGGTTTGCGTTGAAGGTCGGCAGTCGTCAGCCAGAACACTTCGCCATCACTGTGCTCAGTCGAGAGCCAGAAGAAGGGCAGGTGCGGATACTCCGCCTCTAAGATCTCACGGCCGGTCCCGATCTCGCAGATAATCGCACCGTCAGGTGTGAGGTATTTCGGCGCGTCTTTTAAAATCTTGCGCACCAGTTCCAAACCGTCTTTGCCGCCTGCCAAGGCCAGCTCAGGTTCGTGCTTATACTCGGCGGGCAACTGACGCATCGTTTGCGCATCGACATACGGCGGATTGGCAATGATCAGATCGTATTTTTTGCCCTTCAGAGGGGCAAGTAAGCTGCCCTTGTGCAGACGAACGCGCTTGCCGAGTTTCTTCTCAGAGACGTTGATTTTCGCGACCTCAAGCGCACCCTTTGAAACGTCAGTGGCATCCACTAACGCGTTGGGGAACAGCATTGCCGCCAAGATCGCCAAGCAGCCTGAACCGGTGCAGATATCGGCGACGCGCTTTAGCTTTTTCGGCTGCGGAATGAAGTTTGCACCTGGACCAACGATGTGGTCGCTGAACAAGAGCTCGCCGATGAACGAACGCGGCACAATGGTGCGCTCATCTACCTTGAACGGAATGCCTTGAATATAGGCGCGGCCCACCAAGTATGAGGCGGGTTTGCGGGTGGTGATGCGCAAGTTGACCAGCTGATTGATGCGCAAATATTGCGCTGTTGTCAGCTTCTTATCGATCACCTTATCCAGCTTGTTGATATCAAGTCCTAAGCCTTCAAGGATCAGGAATGCGGCTTCATCCAACGCATTCGTCGTGCCGTGGCCATAAGCCAAATCAGCAGCTTCCAGCCGCTTTACAGCCGAGGTCAGCGCATCGCGGAGGGTGAGTGTTTTGGCCACTGGAACTAACTAGAATTTGGTTTGTGGAAGCGGAACGGGTTGTGACAGGCGTTCCATGCGCAGGTATTGCGCCAGAATGTGCATCAAGGATTGATGCAGGTCTTCAGAGATACCGTAGTTTTCGACCGGCACGTAAATGTTCACGTCAGATAAGTCGCGGGCTTTGCCGCCGCTGAAGCCGGTCAGGCTGATGGTCGAGACACCTTCGCGCTTCGCCCATTCCAGGGCAGAGACGATGTTGGGTGAGTTGCCCGATGACGAAATGGCGAACACGCAGTCGCCGGGTTTCGCCAAGCTTTCGAGCTGGTAGGTGAAAATCTGTTCGAACGAGATGTCGTTCCCGATTGCGGTAATCATCGCGTTGTTGCTGGCCAGGCTGCACACCTGCGGGCGGCGCGTCGTGCCGGTGCGGCCACCTTTCAAGTGATCGCACATCAGGTGGTCTGCCATAGAGGCCGACCCGCCGTTGCCGATGGCCCAAAGGCGGCCACCGCGATCATAGACTTTACTCAGAAGGGCGGCCGCGTCGGCTACAGTTTTCAAATCAATGCGGGACATGGCATCCCGCATTGCTTCGAAGTATTTGGCGGCGTAGGTGGCTGCGTCTTTGATTGTCTCAGACGGAAATTGAACAGGCAAAGACGCGCTCATTTACACACTCGGATTGTTTAGACGCCTAGTTTCTAGACGCTAGGGTTCCACACATCGCCACCGCTGTTGACCCGGGCGCGCACTTGTTCGCGCTGGTCCAGCATCGGCTTGGGCATACGTGTACCATAGCGCGAGAATAAATCCGACTGGTCATCGAGTTCGCGTAAGGCCGCCACACGCTCAATTTCCATGAGCTTGTCGAACTTGGTGGCCTCGAACGGCATGCCGTCCCAGGTCAGGTCGCCATAACGCGGGGTCTTGCCAAACGGGCCTTCCACTGCGCCAGCGCGGCCCTGGACGCGGTCGACCACCCACTTCAGAACGCGCATGTTCTGGCCGTAACCGGGCCACATGAACTTGCCGTTCTCGTCGCGGCGGAACCAGTTGACGCGGAAGATCAGCGGCGGGTTCTTGATCTTGTCTTTCAAGGACAGCCAATGGCCCCAGTAGTCGGCCATGTTGTAACCGCAGAAGGGCAGCATCGCCATCGGGTCGCGGCGGACAGCCGCTTGGTTGACGGCAGCGGCTGTCGCTTCCGAGCCCATGGTGGCGGCCAGATACACGCCGTGATCCCAGTTGAAGGATTCCAGAACAAGCGGGAAGGTGTGGCTCAAGCGGCCACCGAACAGGAAGGCCGAGATCGGCACGCCTTTCGGGTCATCCCACGATGGATCCAAGTTCGGGCATTGCGTGGCCGGTGCGGTGAAGCGCGCGTTGCCATGCGCGGCAGGCTTACCCGACGCCGGGGTCCAATCGTTGCCTTGCCAATCGATCAAGTGCGCTGGCGGGGTGTCGGTCATGCCTTCCCACCACACATCGCCATCGTCAGTCAGGGCGACGTTGGTGAAGATCACGTTCTTCTCCAGCAACTTCATAGCCGAGGGGTTGGTCTTTTCAGACGTGCCCGGCGCAACGCCGAAATAACCAGCCTCTGGGTTGATGGCGTACAAGCGGCCATCTTTGCCCGGCTTCAACCAAGCAATGTCGTCACCGACGGTCCAGGCTTTCCAGCCTTCAAAACCTTGCGGCGGAATAATCATCGCCAAGTTGGTCTTGCCGCACGCCGACGGGAAAGCAGCAGCGACATAAGTTTTCTCACCCTTGGGTGATTCCAAGCCCACGATCAGCATGTGCTCGGCCAGCCAACCTTGTTCACGCGCCATGATCGAGGCGATACGCAAGGCAAAGCATTTCTTACCCAACAGCGCATTGCCGCCGTAACCCGAACCGTAAGACCAGATCGCGTGTTCTTCGGGGAAGTGCACGATGTACTTGGTCGCGTTGCAGGGCCACGGCACATCCTTTTGGCCCGGCGCCAAAGGTGCGCCAACAGAGTGCAAGCAGGGCACGAAGTCACCGTTCTCACCCAGCACGTCCAGCACTTTTGCGCCCATACGGGTCATGGTGCGCATGCTGACAGCCACATAAGGCGAGTCAGAAATTTCAACGCCGATGTGGGAGATGTCGGACCCCAAGGGGCCCATGCTGAAGGGGATCACGTACATGGTACGGCCACGCATACAGCCATCGAAAAGACCTTTGAGGGTCTTTTTCATTTCTTCAGGGTCGGTCCAGTTGTTGTTCGGACCAGCGTCTTCTTTATTCTTGCTGCAGATATATGTGCGGTCTTCCACACGGGCGACGTCTGAGGCGTCGGAGCGGCTTAAGAACGAGCCGGGGCGTTTGGCGGGGTTTAAGGGAATCAGTGTTCCGTTTTTCACCATCAGGTCGCAGAGCGATTTATATTCTGCCTCTGAACCATCGCACCAGTGGATATGATCGGGTTTGCAGAGCGCCGCCATCTCCTCCACAAGTTTGTTGAGTTTGGCATTGCGCGACTTAACCACGATTTCTTTGTTCATCTTTCTCTCGACACCACATGCAAACCTGTCCCGGGTGCTGGCCCGTCGGCTCGCTTTTTTGAAGTCATTAGGGCGGCGGTTTTGCCATCCCAACCCTCGTCGGGCACGGCCTTTTTAAATGCGCGCCCATTCCGAGGGAGCCCTGGCTATAGCGGACCTCGCCTCAGGATGGAATAGGTCTAATCAAGGCTTCTAGTAGGGCGGATATTGGTGTGGAAAACTCCACTTCAAGTGCCCGGAAAGATTGTCATATTTTGATATGGGAGCCGAATTTCGAGCATGTTTGCGTTGCTCGCTTGCGCACACCTCGTACACCTGCTGAGCTGGCCTCCGAAACGCATTTGGAGGGGCTCATGAGCACGATTTGGGACGTGATTGTTATCGGTGCAGGAACGGCTGGCTTGCCTACCGCAGTGCACGCTTCGCAGCGCGGTGCAAAGGTCCTTGTCGTCGAAGTCTCTGATCGAATTGGCGGAACGCTGCATTTGTCCAGCGGGTCATTTAGTGCCGCAGGAACTTCGCTGCAGCGCAGCAAAGGCATCGACGACAGCCCCGAAAAGCATTTCAAAGAGGGCATCCGAATCAACCACGGCACCGGCAACAAGCAGATCATGAAGCTGTGGCAGGACAACGCGGCTGCCGCCTACGAGTGGCTGATGAGCATTGGGATGAAATACCCTGACAACCAGCCTGAAGCGGTCCGGGGGCATGAGCCCTATGACGTCGCCCGCATTTATACCCCCACAGATGCCGGACTGGGATATATCCCGCCCTTGCAGGCCGCCTTTGACGCAGAGATCGCCAAAGGCAATGTGAAACTGATGCTTAAAACTGAAATGCTTGATTTGGTGGTGGATCAGGCCAAAGCCGTGAAAGGCATTAAGGTCAAAACGGCCGACGGCAAGACCGAAGAGATTCTGGGCCGCAATGTTGTGTTGGCGGCAGGCGGCTACGCCAACAACGAGGCGATGTGGCGCGAGCTTCATGATCGTCCGCGCCGGGTCTACACCAACCCTTATTCTATGGGGACAGGGATTCAAGTGGCGCGCAAGTACGGCGCGCAACTTGAGGGCGCTGAAGAAGTCATCATGACCTTCGGTGGTACGCAATGCCTGGATGATCCGAACAAAGTTTGGATTCATGCAAAGACGCAACCCAGTATGCGCGAGCCGTGGGAGATTTACGTGAATCTCAAAGGCGAGCGTTTCATGGCGGAAGATGAGAAAAACCCAGATACACGCGAGCGCGCCCTGATGCTGCAGGATGATTGGGCCTGCTGGTGCATCTATGACCAAGCCATCGTTGATAAATCGCCCACACCTTTTTTCTTGTGGGAGCCGGAAAAGGTGGCGCGTGCATTTGCAACAAACCCCGATTATCGCAAAGCCGATACACTGGATGAATTGGCAGTCCTCACGGGGCTTCCTGCAAAAACACTGAAGCAAACCGTAAAACGCTACAACGACGGCCAGGCGGTCGGTGCTGATGCTTTTGATCGCAAGTTTATGCCTGCGCCCATTGGCACCGGACCGTTCTATGCCGTGAAACTGTATTCCATCACGGTGGTCAGTTTTGCCGGCGTGACAGTCGATACGAATTTACGCGTATTGGATGCGGCCAAGAAGCCGATTCCGAATTTGTATGCGGTTGGTGAAATGCTGGGCATGGGCGTTTTCGGTAATGCATATTTGGGTGGTTCGTCGGTATCCGGTGCGATTACATTGGGACGCTTGTTGGGTCACTCGATCCTGAACTGGTCCGCGACTGGTGCATTGGCCGCAGAATAAAAGAGCTTCATGGGTACGATTTACGCCGCAAAAAGTAAGGCACTTCAAGAGTGGGGTGCTGATGTTGGGATTAGTAAGAACATCTACAAGGTGGGCTTAACTGATGACGGCGCCGGTATTGAAAAGGCATTGAACGACGGCAGCGTGCTGGGCCAAACCGATTGGAAGGTTCTGGCCAAGCGCGATGTTCCCGAGGTGACGGACGAGGATGAGATGCTGGCAAAGTTAGGTCAGCGTCTTAAAGTCGTTGATCCCAACTACTATCCGAAATTGAAGGGTACACGCAGCGTGTTTCGTTTGAACAACAATGATGTGGAAACGCATCTGGTGTTCAAGCAAACCATGGCGGGCGAACAGCCGAAGGTAAAGAAAGCGTCGCCCACTGAGATTGGAAATTACCTGATCGAGAACGCGCTGAAATAGGCGCGTTATTTTTTCTGCGGCTTTTTCTTTTTAAATTTTCGCCCCACTTTCACCATCAGCCACCGCGCTAAACGTCGGGCCGGCGGGAAGTCGATGGCAAGAATGAAGAGGCCGACCGGGACCATCCAGAAGCCCAGTACGGGCAGAAACCCTAAAAAGCCGAAGACGACGAACATAACGCCGGTGGGTACGCGAACCCAGGGCGTATCAGGCAAATGATCTTTTAACCATGTCCGTATGTTTGAAATGCGATCCAAAACAATAACCTATCCGGTAAAAACGTTGCCGTCGTTATTACCAGAAACGATTTGAATCGGGCAGAAGTTAGGCGTGCATGGCTTGTAATTGTGATTTACGAACCTGCACCACCTTTTCCGCATCACGGCCCACGAGTTCTTGGTAGTGGCTAAACTTTGAATCGAACGTGCCTACCCCCTGCGAGATAGATCTGATTTCTGTTATCAGATTGGTCATCTCGGACTCAGGCATGTGAACCTTAATCACATCCCAGCCGGGCCAGTTTTCGCGGGTATCAAATCCCATGATTTGCGCGCGGTGCTGGGTGAGGGTGCGCTGAACCTTCGATGTAAACTCGGTCGGCACGCAGACCGCCACTTCATCAATGGGCTCCAGCAACACAGGCTCGCACGTTGGCAGGCCCTCGGTCATGGCGATGCGTCCCGCGGTGCGGAAGGCTTGGTCGGAACTGTCGACGCTGTGGTATTGGCCATCGAATAAATTCACCGCCACATCAACAACCGTGAAGCCCAAAGGCCCCCGTGTTGTGTTGTCGCGCACACCGGCTTCCACGGCGGGGATGAAGTTTTTCGGCACAACACCGCCGACAATGCTGTCGGTGAACTTCACGCCTGTGCCGCGTGGTAGGGGTTTGATCTCAACCTTGATATCGGCGAATTGGCCGTGGCCACCCGATTGCCGCTTGAAGCGCGCGTGATGCGTCGTACTTTTTTTGATCGTCTCGCGGTATGGAATTTGTGCGAACTTCACATCGACGGCGAGGTCGAACTTCCGTTTCAAGCGCTCGACTGCGATGCTGAGGTGAATGTCGCCTTGGCCTTTCAGCAGAAGCTCAGACGTTTCCGCCACATGCTGCATTGATAGCGACGGGTCTTCTTCGCAAAGCTTTCGCAAGCCATCCCCCAGTTTGACGTCATCTTTTCGGTCTTTGGTCGAAATTGCGACGGCATACAGTGGTGTGGGCGGTGTCGCCCAAATTTTCGGCTTCAGATGTCCTTCGGTTGCCAGAATGTCACCGGTGAACACGCCCTCAAGTTTGGTGAGGGCCACCACGTCCCCCGTCATGACGCTATGCACGCGTGCCTTTGCAAGTTTGGGTTCTGCGCCATCTTGCATGTTTGTGATACGATGACCGGCCATGGTATCGCCGTCTTTCAACGTGCCACGCCACACGCGCAACAGCGACATTTTGCCGATGTGGGGGGCGTGAATGGTTTTGTAGATTTGCGTCACATGCTCGCCGGGTGGAATCGCGCGGTGCAGTGCTGTCTCGGTGGGCCACGGCACTTCGTGACGCAAAGCTTTGAGAAGTCGTGTGACGCCGTGCTGATGTTCCGCAGCGCCAATCATGACGGGTACAATCAAGTCTTCTGCCAAATCTTTGGAAAGTTGTTTGTAGACTTCCGCGCGGTCAGGGATGATGTCTTCCAACAGTTTTTCCATCAGCGCGTCGTCAAAGTCTGACAGTTTTTCTAACAACGTGCGCCGCGCATCTTCGGTGCCGACACCATTGGCTTGGGTTAAGTCAATACGTTCGGACGGCTGATCGAGTTTGTAGTGGTAGGCGCGCTCGGCCACCAAATCGATGTAGCCCGTGATGGTGTTGTCTTTTGCAACAAGTGGGATGTGCCGCAGCACTAATGGCCGTGCCGATTGTGCCTGGGCGGCGACCAGAATGTCGCGCACAGAACCTTGTGCCGCATCCATTTTGTTGATGAACAGAATGTGCGGGATTTTGTGATCGTCTAAGAAGCGCAACGTGCTGCCCAGTGACAGCATTTTGTTGGGGTCGGCTTCTGCAACGATAATTACTGCGTCAGCCATCAACATGCCTTGATGGGCTTCTTGCACCAAGTCGACGGCACCGGGGCAGTCGATCAGGACCCAACTATCATTGAGGTATGAAAAACGCACAGGCGTTAGTTCGGTCGACATTTGCCGGGTGCGGGCTTCGGGCGCTGTGTCGCTGACGGTTGAGCGATCAATGATCCGTCCGCGTTTCGTGATTGTATTTGCCGCGAGCAGCATACTCTCGACGAGAGTGGTTTTTCCGCTGGATTGGGGCCCGACCAGGGCCACGCATCTTGTGCCCTTGGGGGTGCCTTTTGTGCCTGAAGCTACAGAGTCTGACATGGTGTGGTCCTTTCCATTCCAAACAACTGCGGCGGAGTGGCCTAACCGGGCGTGTGCCCGGTGAAATCAGGCCGCTTCGTCGTATCGGCGATAACGTGACATATGAAACTCAAAAGGTTTGGCGGTTTGCTTATGACTGTCGCGGTCTTGCATCGCCGCGATCCAGGTTTTAAGGCGCGTGCAGTTTTCAGGGATGGCCGCACCCCACAACGCTTCGTAGCAGGGGAAGCGTTCCAGGAACGGCATGAATTGAAGGTCGACCAGGGAAACATCAGTGCCAAGCCAATATGGCCCGGCGCTTAGTTTTCGCAAACCTTCGGTCTCCATGAACTGAAATTTCTCGGCGACGGCTTTGCGGTTCTCGGCTTGCTTCGCGGCATCACGGCGGTCCGCGATCATTTTATGTAATGCTGGCATCAAGTAGCTATCGCAGTAATCAATCCAGATACGCGCTTTCCCGCGTGCGGCGGCATCGGCGGGCAGCAATGGGCGTGCCGGAAAAGCATCTTCCAGGTATTCGTTGATGATGCGGGATTCATAAACAAGATTGTCGTTGTGCTTCAGCAGCGGCACTTTGCCGTATGGTGATAGGGCTTTGAACCAATCGGGCTTATTGTAGAGGTCAACCTCGGTGAGCTTGAAGGCAATGCCTTTCTCGATCAACGCCATGCGTGTGCGTTGCGCATAGGGACAAGCCTCATAACTGAACAATTCAACTTCAGTCATCCTATGCTCCCGAACGTTTTTATATGCCTGCTACTTTAGCAAATCGCGCGCGCGGGTCTACCGTTTGAGAAATTATGGCAGCGACGGGCCTTTAAGTTCAATTGTGTTTCCGTCTGGATCATTCACATAGATCGACGGGCCGTTTCCTTCGGCGCCATATCGGGTGGCGACATCGTCAGGGGTATAGCCGTGCTGGCGTAACAGGGTCAGAATAGCTGACGCATTGAACGGTTCGACGCGCAGGCAGAGGTGGTCCATGTTTCGGCCTTCGACGCTTGGACCAGCACCAAGCTTGCGGCCGAGCTCAGAGTCGATTTCGACGAGATCGATGAGTGAGGAGCCTGCGCGCAGTTGCGTCAGGCCACGGCCTTTTAACTCGCGCTCGATCTGACAGCCTAAGATGTCGCGGTAAAAGGAGAGCGCGCGGGGCAGGTCGCGGATTCGAAGAACGACGTGGTCGATTTCGCGAATACGGATTGTCATGGGCGCCTGTTCATGCGGTGTGGCCAAGTGAGGGATATGTATTTAAGTTAGGAAAGTATACGCCTCTGCTCCTGGTTCTGCAGGTCCATTCGAGGGCGTTCTGTAGGTTTGTGAATTTTGGGATTAACGTTGACCAATGAAAATCTTTAAATCGCATCTTGGACGTCTGGTTGCTGTTGGCTTGGCGCTTTCGCCTGTTACCCCAGTTATGGCCCAGGATATGGGTGAAAACGGCATGGCCATTCCGTCGTTCTTCTTTTCAGGCTCCGAGCGCCGTGCGCGTGAAGCGTGCGAGAACCGGCTGCCGGAATGCCGCCCAGCTGTACGCGCGCAAATGTCATTTGAGCGCGATATCTCGCTGTTCTTTCCCTGGATTGGTTTGGCCCTTGCGGTTCTTATCGCGCTGAATTTGGCCCGCAAACGCGAAATAGAAAAAGAAAAGAAACGCAAATTAGCCCAGGCCCATCACGTGACGGGAGCCTACAGAAAGATGGGCGAAGATCAGCAGCCCCGCGAACAATCACGTTCACAAGAGATTGATGATCGCTTTTAGGGACTAGCGATTTTCAAGATTTGGTGTTTCCACCAATTCGTGCAGTTCGCCCGATGGGCCTTTGATGACACCAACGCGCCGCCCGTTGTAGGGGCGGCCTTGAATGATCGCGGGCGGTTTCACAAACGGCACGCTGATTTTCGATAAGCTTTGGACTTCGAAGGCCACCAACGCTGTGCTAGGGGGCAGATCGCCCGCACGGACGTTGCGGTCCACCGTGCCTTGCGGATATTGGTCGATTTCGATCAAAAACGGCCCGCCGATATCGACAGTGGACAGGGGATGTTTCATTTCCAAATCAAACCCGCGCACTTTGTTCAGCGCTGACATGCGCACCGGCTGCGGCTCGGAGACCTTTAATTTTAGTTTGTCGCGATAGAACGAGATCAACTCAGCGATATCGCGGCCGCCATTGATAACGATGAACGGACGGTCGACGTCGGACTGCGCCACGCCCAATCCAATCGCAGGGTCGCTGATGGTGGTGAGGTACAACAGCTCTTTCGCCGGGCCAATGACCTGCATGGCTTTGATCTTGTCGGTGGTCGACAGATTGCGTGGTGTGCCCACCACTTCGAATGGCGAATTTTTCAGCTTCTCGTAAATCTCATCGACGTTCTTCACCAAAATCTCGGTAGAGTTCCAGCCGTAAGTCGTGAGCGGTTTATAGTCTGGGTAGGCGTCGGTCGCGATGAAGCGCAAGAAGCAGTTGGCTCCGCTTTCGGGCTGCATGACGACGTAGGATTTGCCTGCCACCAATGGCGTGCCCCATACATCAGCCAGTTCAGTTGAGATTTGCCCACGCTCGACAATTTTGTAGCCCAAGTAACCGCCGTATGCCGCTTCGATGGGCGCTAAGTCGGCAACAACCATGGTGACGGCAACAATCGGTCCAAGCATGGGGAAGAACCTTCTTTAAGCGAGTTTTGATTTCAGGAAAGCTGCAGCGCGATTTGCACCGGTCGGATCAATGCCGTGCTGCAAGCCTGGCACCGTCAATGCATCGAAGGGCACGTTGTTGGTGGTCAGTGCTTTTTTGATTTCACCTAACGCTTCAATCGGCACAACGGGGTCATCTTCACCGTGGACCAGCAACACCGGCGGGCGCGATTTAATTTCGGTGGCCAGTTGTGAGACACCAACGATCGCACCCGAGAAGCCAACAATGGCCGCCAACTGTTCGGTGCGGCGTAAGCCCACGTGCAGCGACATCATGGTGCCTTGCGAGAACCCAATCAGAGCTACTTTGCTTGCGGGCAGCGCATGATGCGCCATCACGCTGTCGATATAGCTGTTCAGGTACCCCGATGCTTTGACGGCGCCATCAAACATTTTATCGTAAATGCCAGGGGCGGTTGCCGCATTGCGGCGCAGGGCTTCGGGGTCGTAGCCTGCCAGTGTGAACCATTGAAAGCCGCCAAAGAATCCGCCTTCCCAGCGTTCAGGTGCGTTCGGTGAATAGAACACCGTATTGGGCAGGCTTTGCGCGAAAAAGGGTGCGAGCCCGATTAAGTCGTCGCCATTCGATCCATAGCCATGAAGAAAAATAACGGCACTTTTTGCAGCTGCGCCATCAGAGGGGGGAAGGGTTGGGCCAGAGGGTGCGGACATGACTAAACTGTGAAAGGGGACCAAGAAAAAGAGATGAGCTACCGAGAAGACTTAAGGTAGTCTCGGTTAAGCTAATCTAGGTTGACGCAGGCCGCATCATTTTTTGCAAAATACTTTATAGGTTCTCGCAGGTGGTCTACCAATGTCCGAGCGTGATGCCGTTTTGTTCGCGCATGCAGCGTTCTATGCGGCCTTTTCAAACCGCGATATGAAAGCCATGGGTGAGGCGTGGTCTAAAACCATGCCAGTGTCGTGCATTCATCCGGGCTGGGATATCCTCCATGGCCGCGAGGCTGTGCTGCAAAGCTGGCAAGGCATCTTGCGCAATCCCAAATCGCCGAAAGTGAAAATTCACAACGAACGTGTGACCGTGTGCGGTGACACGGCGATTGTGACGTGTGTTGAGGATTTAGACGGCGATCAATTTTGCATTGCCACCAATGTATTCACACGCGATGGTTCCACATGGCACTTGGTGCATCATCATGGTGGGCCCGCGAATATGGACCCGAGCGCGCTTGAACCCAGCGAAGATGAAAAGCCCCTAGGCCCCATAAATTAAAAGGGCCAGTAAATTAAGGGGGCTTTAGGGTATGGAGATTCTGCCGACATATCTATTGCTAGCGGGTGCGGCCTTTGTTGCGGGCATTATGAATGCGGTGGCAGGCGGTGGAACGTTCGTCACGTTCCCGACCTTGGTGTTCACAGGCGTGCCCCCGGTGGTGGCCAATGCGTCGAACACTGTGGCGTTATCTCCGGGTTTCTTCGCAAGCGCTTGGGCCTACAGGCACGATTTCCAGAACTTCGAGAAAATTTCGTTCAAGGCCATGACGGCCGTCAGCCTGGTGGGCGGCGTGATCGGCGCCGTGTTGCTGCTGCTGACGACAGAAAAAACCTTCGATGTGCTCGTGCCTTGGTTGCTGCTGGCCGCGACTTTGATCTTTGCTTTCGGGCCGCGTATTACACCAAAGTTACAACAAATGTTCACCATCGGCCCGACGACGCTGTTGGTGCTGCAATTTCTGATCGGAATTTATGCGGTATACTTTGGTGGTGCGGCGGGCATTATCATGCTGGCCGTGTACAGCCTTTATGGCCTCACCAACATCAACGCCATGAATGCCACCAAAACACTATACGCAGGGCTGATCAACGGCATTGCCGTGTTCATCTTTGCCGTGAGCGGCAAAGTGGTGTGGCCGCAAACACTGGTGATGCTAGTCGCGGCGGTGATTGGTGGTTACGTTGGCGCACGTGTGGCGCGAACGATGAACGCTAAACATCTGCGCGCAGGCGTATTTGTGATCAGCGTGGGTGTGACGACAGCGTTTTTTGTGCGTCAGTTTGGATAGTTGAGAAGAGATTACTCTTCTTCGTTGGGGAGCGGCGGATCAATCGGCTCGGGGTTTGTCGGGCGCGGCGGCGCGACTTGCAAGAATGCCGGAATAGCCGAACCAAACCCGATCACATCATCATCGTGATCCATTTCACCGGCATCACGGGCCCAATCGTCACGGCCCCGGCGGGGGCGGCGGTTGTCGCGATCACCGCGATCATTGCGATTGCGGTCATGACGATCCCGGTTTCTGTCACGATCACGGCGAGGACGCTCGCCGGATTGGTTTTCAGTAACTGCCGGCTCAGAGGTCTCTTGAATAATGGGCTGTTCGGCCGCGACTGGTTCTACCGGTGCAGCATCTCGTTCAGCAGGGCGCTTGTTGCGGTCTGAGCGGGTGTTGCGCTCTGGCTTGCCGCGGCGACCCCGGCCACGACCGCGATCGGATTGCTCAGCGCTATCGTCGCCCGATGCTGCGCTGGCTTTCAGTTCCGCGACGGCCTCAGCCTCCAGAGGTGGAATAGGCTGTTTGATGAGGCGTTCGATGGACGCAAGTGCCTTGGCGTCATGACGCGTGGCAATTGTAATCGCGTGACCTTCTTTGCCAGCGCGGCCGGTGCGGCCAATGCGGTGCACGTAGTCTTCTGAATTGAACGGCACGTCGAAGTTCACAACGTGCGACACACCGCTGATATCAAGGCCACGCGCGGCAACGTCAGAGCACACTAATAATTTGGCTTCACCGGATTTGAACTTGGCCAGCATTTCCATGCGCTTGGGCTGCGGCATATCGCCATGCAGCGCCACAACGTTAAAGCCGTGCTTGGTCAGTGATTTGAAAACGATATCTACATCTCGTTTGCGGTTACAGAAGATGAACGCGTTTTCCACATTTTCGGTGCGGATAATGCGGCGCAAACATTCGCGCTTATCCTCGGTGCGTACGGTAATGAGCGCTTGGGTGATGGTGGTGGCCGTGGTGGCCGGAGCGGTGGCCTGAACCTCTTTCGGGTTCATCAGGAACTTATCAGCCAAACGCCGGATTTCCGGGTTCATGGTGGCTGAAAAGAACAGCGTTTGGCGGATCTTCGGCAGTAGCGACACGATGCGTTCGACATCGGGGATGAAGCCCATGTCCAACATTCTGTCAGCTTCGTCGATGACGAGGATTTTGACGTCGTTCAACAGAATGCGCCCACGCTCGAATAAATCAAGCAAGCGGCCCGGCGTTGCAATCAGCACGTCTGCGCCACGCTCTAGAACTTTTTCCTGTTCGCCCATGGACTCGCCACCAATCAGCAGCGCCATGGAAAGCGGGTGGTATTTGCCGTACTTCGTGAAGTTGTCCGAGACTTGCGCGGCCAACTCACGGGTAGGAGCGATGATCAGCGAGCGGGGCATGCGTGCTTTGGCACGGCCCTCGGCCAATATGTCGATCATCGGAAGTGTGAAGCTGGCAGTTTTGCCGGTACCTGTTTGTGCAATGCCCATCACATCCCGGCCCATAAGGATCAGCGGTATCGCCTGCGCCTGAATGGGGGTCGGGGTTTGATATCCTGCATCCGTCACAGCTTTGAGCGTGTCGGGCGAAATTCCGATATCTTCGAAGGTCATTGCGGGAAGGGTTACTTCGTTGGTCGTGCCAACGCCTGTCGCTTGGGGCCAGTGCAGAACGAAACCGCCGGGCCAGTTAAGAGCGCGGCATCATAGGTGCTTACAACCCCAAGTCAATGTACAAGGCTTGAGTCGGAACTGTGTTTAAAACCGGGGGCTTAGCCCCCCAAAAAGGTACCCCTTGGAAAAACGTCATCTCGTCCTTTTGCCAGGTCTGTTGTGTGATGCCGCGCTGTGGCGTCACCAGACCGAAACATTAACGGACCTCTGCACCACCTGGGTCGCTGATCTGACCCAGGATGACAGTTTAGGGGCCATGGCCGAGCGAGTGCTGGAGACGGCCCCGCGCACGTTCTGCCTGGCTGGGCTGTCCATGGGGGGCTATGTGGCCCAGGAAATCATGCGCCGTGCCCCTGAGCGGGTGGAGCGCTTGGCTCTGGTGGATACGAATGCACGGGCCGATACCGAGACCCAGGTGAAAACCCGTGAGCAACTGATAAGGCTTTCGGAAATCGGCAAATTCAAAGGGGTCACGCCACGCCTGTTGCCGAACCTTGTGCATCCTTCGCGCCTAAAAGATCCCAACGTGGCCGATGTGGTGCTGCAAATGGCCGAGCGGACAGGCCAGGACGCGTTCAAACGGCAGCAAATGGCCATTTTAAAGCGGGTGGACGGGCGCGGCGACTTGCCGGCGATCAATGTTCCGACCGTGGTGATTTGCGGCCGCCAGGACGCTCTGTCATCGGTGGAGTGGCACAAGGAAATGGCGGACGCGATTCCCCATGCCAAGCTGGTAATTGTCGAGGATTGTGGGCATTTGGCGCCTTTAGAGCGCCCTTATGCCACCTCGGCGGTGATGCGATATTGGCTCAGCTAAGCCAGAAGATATAATAAATTATATAATTCAATGGGTTGCTGATTTTCCGGCTGCACACCTTAACGGTTGCGCCGTTGGTTTTGATTGGTTATACAACCGCCTCATTTTCGGGCCGGGAACGGTCCGGTCACAGAAATCGAAGTTAGGAATTCGCCATGAAAGTGCGCAATTCGCTGCGCTCGGCCAAGACGCGCGACAAAGACTGCCGTATCGTTCGCCGCAAGGGCCGCGTTTACATCATCAATAAGAAGAATCCGCGTTTTAAAGCCCGCCAAGGCTAAGCGCGTTAATTCTGCGCCGGTCTTTCAAGGCTGGCTTCAAGAACAAAAAAACCGCGAGACAGAATCTCGCGGTTTTTTGCTGTCTACCAATTTGGCGGCTGACGTTATTGAGCGCCGGTTTCCCCGCCAATCCACACCACACGGACCATGTTGGTGGAGCCGACTTTGCCGAACGGCATGCCGGCAGTTAGAATCAGGGCCTGTCCGTCATTACCGATCCCGCATTTCACAGCCGCTTTGACGGCAACGTCGCCGATATCATCTACCGAATGAATAAAATCGCCGACGATCGCGTGGACCCCCCAAACCAAACCCAGGCGGCGGCCTGCGATAATATTGGGGGTAATGCACATAATCGGCGCATCGGGGCGCTCGCGCGCCGCGCGCATTGTCGTGGTGCCTGACGTGGTAAACGTCACAATCGCCGCAGCCTTTAGCGTATGAGCCACTTGCCGCGCAGCCGCCGTAATCGCTCCGGCTGATGTATCGTCGGGCTCTAAACGGCTTGCTTCCATAATGTTAAGATAGTGTTCGTCGGCTTCAACCTGCTTAATGATGCGATGCATTGTGCTGACGGCGCGCACCGGGAATTGCCCCGCCGCTGTTTCAGCCGAAAGCATCACAGCATCGGCGCTATCATAAATAGCGGTCGCAACATCTGACGCTTCAGCGCGTGTCGGCACGGGTGACTTAATCATGCTGTCGAGCATTTGCGTGGCGACGACCACAGGTTTACCGCGCTTGCGGCACGAGCGGATAATGCGCTTTTGCAGAATTGGCACTTGTTCCAAGGGCATTTCGACACCCAAGTCACCGCGTGCAACCATGATCGCATCGGATGCATCAACGATGGCATCTAAGTGCTCCAGCGCCGATGGCTTCTCAAGTTTTGCCAGCACGCCGGCTTTGCCGCGCACTGCGGCGCGTACTTCGGCTACATCTTCTGGGCGCTGCACAAACGATAGTGCGACCCAATCCACCCCCTGACTGAGGCCAAACTGCAAATCAGCTTTGTCTTTCTCGGTCATCGCCGGGATCGGCAACGTGACGTCCGGGACGTTGACACCTTTGCGGTTGGAAATGCCGCCCGCGATGATGGCTTCTGTGATCGCGTAATCGGGTCCGCATTCTTTAACTTTCAAGCGCAGGTGGCCATCGTCGACCAGCAGCGCTGCGCCAACTTTGAGCGCTGCGAAAATTTCAGGATGGGGCAGGCACACGCGCTTGTCGTCGCCCGGTGTTGGATCGAGATCAAGGCGGAACAATGAACCCGGTTTGATAATGGCTTTGTCATCTTTAAAGACGCCCACGCGTAACTTCGGACCCTGTAAGTCCATCAAGATCGTAATGGGACGGCCAACCTTTTTCTCTATCGCGCGAATGGTAGCGATATTTTTGGCGTGGTCTTCGTGACTGCCATGACTGAAGTTGAGGCGGAAAATATCTGCACCCGCCTCGTACAGTTCTTCGATTACTTCCGGATTTGAACTTGCTGGCCCTAGCGTTGCGATAATTTTCGCACGGCGGCCGCGGTACTTTGATGAATCGCTATCGTCAGACATGATGAACACCCCACGTGTCGGCAGACTACGCGCTTGGGTGGCTGCTGGCTAGGTCTTAGGCTGTCTTTGGTGTGCCGCGGCGCGCAATTTCCAGGCCAATCAAAATTGCGATGCCGCCCAGACACTGCCACACACTTAAAGGTTCATTGAACAAAAACCATGCAATCAGCGCTGCGACGGCGGGTTGTAGTAATAAGACCATCGCACCGAATCCTGCAGGCACATGACCGAGGGCCGTCGCAATCAATGTTTGTCCTAAAATCTGTGTCACTGTTGCTAAGCCAATGGCAACCAGCCAGCCGCGTGTGGTGTCGGGCCAGACATTGCCTTCCCAGACGAAGGCAAGAATGTAGAGGATGATGGTGGCCGCTAATCCGCCCCAGGCCATGGCGGCTGCGGTGGGCACACGCTTGCGCACACGCGCGATAGTCAAAATATAGCCCGCATAAAACCACGCTGCACACAGGCCCAGTGCATCACCACTGAGTGTTTTGAGTGACACGTTCAAGCTTTCGCCCATCAATACGGCCACGCCAAAGAGCGAGGCTAAAAGCCCGACAAGAAAAAGCCCTGAAACCTTCTCACGGAACAGCAGCCATGCCCCGGAAATGACAAAAACCGGGGCAAGATTGGCAAGAACCGTCGAGTTCGCGACAGACGTAAGATGGATCGACCAATGCCATACGCACAGATCGCCAGCGAAGAAGGCACCGGCAAGAAAGAGATAGAGAATGTCACGCTGGCCTTGAGGCTGATCCAGGGGGAGGCGTTGTGAGGGCTTGAAGATCATCCAGCTAAAAAAGAAGGGCAGGGCAGCAGCATGCGGTTAACGCCGGTGGCGATGGGGCCGACTTCGCTGAGGCGCACAAAAATCGGCGATAGTGCCAAGGCCAGCGTGCCGCAGACTAAGATCGGCAAGGCACAGCGTTCGACCCACGATTTATGCGGCGCAACAGGATCGTCCATCTCAGGTTTCCTCACATGACCGGACTTGTTTCTCATGCTAATGCATTTCGATCAATGCAGCGCTTATCATAATGAATATTCCAGTTCTTCTTCCCGGCGAACCCGAACCGATTGAAGTGATCAATGGCCAGCCAGCCTCGCGGTTGCTGATTCACTGCGATCATGGCGGCAACGCTGTGCCACAGAGCTTGAAGCATCTCGGTGTCGGCGTGGATACTTTAAGCCGACATATGGGCTGGGATATTGGGGCCGCGGCTGTCAGTCGTCATCTTGCGCAGCGTTTAAATGCGCCGACGGTGATTGCGCGCTACTCGCGCCTTGTGATTGATGTGAACCGTGTGTTGGGAGACCCGGATTGCATCCCGGCAGTGAGTGATGGTTTTTCAATCCCCGCTAATGTCACGATCACACCCGAAGAAAAAGCAGAACGTGTTCGCACGTTATATTGGCCATATCATACAGCGATTGATTGGCAGTTGGGCTTGATTCGCGAGGGAGGGTTCATGCCTGTGATCTTGTCGATTCACAGTTTCACACCTGCGCTGATATCGAAGGCGCGCGCGAAGCCGCGGCCTTGGCACTGTGGTGTCATGTTCAGCCGTGATACCCGATTTGGCGATCACTTAATTGCAGAAATGCGCAAAGTGCCGGGCATGATTGTGGGTGAGAACGAGCCTTATTCAGGCATCACGCATGGTTATTGTGCGAAGATGCACGGGTTGTCGCAAAGCGTGCCCCATGCGCAAATTGAAATCCGGCAAGATTTGATCTGCACGGAGGCCGGGCAAACCTGGTGGGCGGACTTTCTTGGCACTATGATCCCCATCATCCTTGCCAAGGACGACATGAATGACACGCGACATTATTAGGAGTTTTCCCCATGGATGAGTTGACGCGCTTAAAAATTGAAGCGGCTGCGTTCCGTGGTTTGGTGCAGCATTTGCAAAAGCGTGCGGATGTGCAGAACATCGACATCATGAACACAGCAGGCTTTTGCCGGAACTGCTTGGCCAAGTGGTACAAAGCTGCGTCCGAGCATTACGGTGCACCTGTGAACTATGAGCAGGCGCAAGAAATTGTGTACGGCATGCCGCTGAAAGACTGGAAAGCGAAGAACCAAAAGCCCGCGACGCCTGAGCAGGAGCAAAAGTTTGAAGCGACCAAACCGTTGCATGCTCAGATCTCGGTGGTGGAATAATGCGTATTATTACTTTTATTGCGGCGTCGGTATTTGCCACATCGGCGTTTGCGCAAACGCAGTTGTCTGACGTGCCGTACTGGAAGCTGATGCAAGGCTGGTGGCGTGCTGACAATACCTACATGGACAACAAGCTCGATTATAACATCCGTAGTTATAACAGCCTGATCCATGTCGAGATTAACGGCCGTACTTACACCGAGACGGAATACAAGTTCTATCCGCCCAGCAAGTTGGCCGCGCAGTACGGCAAGGGTGTGACAAAACCTGACGAGGGCATTGAAACCGTCACCATCATCAAAGGCGAGATGACGGACAAAGAGGGCACGGTGAATTTAACTGAGACATTGCCCAAAGGCCCCGGCGGTAAAGAGAAGAACGAGATTAAGGTGCTCAGCCCCGATACGGGCGTGCGCACAACACCGAACGAGGCGACGAAAACCGACACCTACCGGATGTTCATTTTTGCCCCCACACCCGACAAGCGCTACCGCTCTAACTTTGGGTTGGTCAGCGACAAAACCGGGGCCGGGGCGGCAAACGCGGCCCCTGATGCCAAGCTGGGCGACTTGCGTGGGTTTTCGCTGTTTCGCGAAGACCGCATCGCGGCTGGCGATTTTGAGAGCTGGCGGGCCAAATTCCGCGCCCAGAACAACGTTAAAGCTATTGTGGACATTGGCGCGGACGGAGGGCCCAGCGTACGCCGCCTGGATTAAGCACTATCGACCCTGGGCGGAATTACCCCCAGCTTTTTGCGTTATCCACAGGCAAAAGGCTTGGCGGATAGGGGCGTTTCTCATACGTTCGCGACCGCTTTGTAAAAGGGTATCGCCATGGACGGTAGCAACGCCGATCAAAACGTTTCTGCACAACGCCTCAAGCAGTTCATTACGCGCATTGAAAAGCTTGAAGAAGAGAAAAAGGCCATGGGTGCGGATATCCGCGAGGTCTACTCGGAGGCCAAAAGTGCGGGCTTTGACACGAAGATCATGCGTCAGGTGATCAAAATTCGCGCGATGGATAAAGCAGACCGCGAAGAGCAAGAGTCGCTCATCCAAGTTTATCTGGATGCTGTCGGCGAATAGCCGCTTATAGTTTTTCTGCGATCAAACTGACTGCGATAATTCCTGAGGCGACGGCGACGCCGCCCAGCAGCATCTTTATTTTCTCGCTCGTATTTTCGCGCCGGATGATCAGCAAAATCATCGCGACGACAGATACGATGGAGAGGATGACGGCCGCGCTCATTATGCGTACAGGTCTTCCAGTGCGTCTTTGTATTCGCGGATGACAGCGTGACGGCGCACTTTAAGGGTGGGCGTCATCTGGCCGTTTTCCACAGTGAACGGGTGAGGGGCTAAAACGAATTTGCGCACCTTCTCGATCGTGCCCAATTGTGCGTTCGAGCGTTCAATGGCTTTGGCAATGACGGATTTGAAATCCGCGTTGGTGGCGAGTTGCGCTAAATTATCAGGCACATTCGATTGCGCGGCCCAGGCTTTAGCAAATCCTTCATCGGGCACAATTACGGCGGTGATGTAGGGCTTCTTATCGCCGTAAACCATGGCTTGCGCGATGGACTCTTCCAAACACAGCACGCCTTGCACCCGTTGTGGCGATATGTTGTCGCCGCCCGAGTTAACGATGATGTCGCGCTTGCGGTCGGTGATTTCGATATAGCCATCTTCATCCAAGTGGCCGATATCGCCAGTGTGCAACCAGCCCTCAGGGTCTATGGCAACCAAGGTTGCATCGGGCTCGTTCCAATAGCCCTTCATCACCATCTCGCCGCGCACCAGAATTTCACCATCGGCTGCGATCTTCACTTCAACGCCTTTAACCGGCGGGCCAACAGTGCGTAGCTTCACCTTTTTCGGCGGGTTCGCGCTGATCAAGGGGGCCGCTTCCGTTTGGCCATACCCTTGGAGCAGCGGGACACCCAGTGCGATAAAGAATACGCCGACATCGTAATTCAGTGGCGCGCCCCCCGAGACCATGGCTTTCAAGCGACCGCCGAAACGGTCTTTGATTTTCTTGCGCACCAGTTTGTCGGCAATGAAATCCTGCACGTTGTCCCAGAACGTCATTTGCTCGGGTGTCTCGTACTTCTTGATGCCGAGGCGTAGCGCCATATTGAATAGGTTTTGCTGCAATGGCTTTTGACGCTTCAAACCCTGCAGAATGCGCAGCCGCATGCTTTCATACAGGCGTGGCACTGCCGTCATAATGGTTGGGCGGCATTCCAGCATGTTGGTCGGCAGCGTTTCCACGCGCTCGGCGTAATAGATTTGCGCCCCTAGTGAGATGGGCAGGAACTGCCCGCCCATGTGTTCGTAGGAGTGACTGAGCGGTAGGAAGGACAAGAATACTTCGTCCTCAATGCCCAGTGTTTTCACCAAGTCCGTCGCGCCGTAACAATTGGCGAGAATATTCCCGTGGCTGAGCATCACACCTTTGGGGACGCCGCCAGTGCCGGATGTATAAATGATACAGCACAAATCTGTGCGTTTCAGGTGCTCGGTTTCAGATGGTTGTGCCGCGCCGTGCCCGCTGGCCATCATCTCGGCCCACGGTTTGATATCGATGTCCGACTTCATCACCTTGTCGACATCATCCATCACTACCATCGTAACCTTGTGGTTCGCTTCCACAGCGGCGGCGATGAAGTGGCGCGCTAATTGCGGGGTGGAGACGATGGCAACTTTGGCGCCACAGTCATTCAAGATGTGAAGGTGGTTGAAGGCCGTATTGGTGGTGTAGGTGGGTACCGACACGGCACCGATGGCCATGATGGCCAAATCGGCGACGAAAAACTCCGGCCGATTCTCAGAGACGATGATGACACGATCGCCGTGCTTCACGCCCATGTTCTTGAGGCCAGCCGCGCAGGCCTTCACCTGGGCGTCAATGGCTGTCCAGGTTTGCGGCTTATAGGTTTCGCCATGTTTGGCCCATAGGAAATTCAAATTCCCATGGTACTCGGCCTGCGCGAAGAACATCGCAGGCAAGCTTTTAACCAGGGCCGTATCGACAGCACGTGACGTTTTTGACACTCGTTACCCCTCCCCAGAGGTAAGTTCAGTCTATATCAACCTATATTCGGGTCTAAAACGTCCTTTTTCAAGCAATTGCGACCTGAATTTGTCTTCAGCTAAATCCCAGTTGGCGGGCTAGCTATCACCACCTATATCAAAGGTGCAGGCGCAACGAGGTCATAAATGCTCAATCCATCCCCAAAGCTGATATCCGTTTCTAACGTTCGTAAAGACGATGTTGTTGCAGGGGGCGGAAAAGGGGCCGATTTAGGCGTTCTTCCGGAATGGAACCTGGCGGATCTTTACAGTGGGCCCGACGGTGCTGACCTAAAAGCAGACTTAAAAGCAGTTGAAGAGAGTATTTCATTATTTGAGCGGCATCGCGGCAATGTAGCGGCCCTCCAAGGTGCCGAGTTTGGCAAGGCGATTGCTGACTACGAAGCGATGGGTGAGACGTTAGGCAAGATCGCGAGCTACGCGCAGCTTTATCAATCGGTGGATGTGTCTGACCCGAAGCGCGGCAAGTTCTACCAAGATATCAGCGACAAACTCACGGTGCTTGGTGGTCGCACGATTTTCTTCACCCTCGAGATCAACCGGCTGGATGATGCTGAGTTGGCCGAGAAAATGAAAGATCCGGCGGCAGCGAAGTATGCGCCGTGGATTCGTGATTTGCGCGTGTATCGCGACCATGAGTTATCGGACGATCTGGAAAAACTGTTCTTAGATAAATCCACCACCAGCCGCGCGGCGTGGGTGCGTCTTTACGACGAAACCTTGGCGGCGATGCGCTGCCACCTTGACGAAGAAACATTGACGCTGACCGAAGCTTTGCATTTGCTCTCTGATCCATCGGGTGAGAAGCGCAAAGAGGCTGCCAAGGCTGTCGGCGATGCCCTGGAAGAAAAAGCCCCGTTGTTCACGCTGATCACCAACACGCTGGCAAAAGACAAAGCTGTCGAAGACGAGTGGCGCAAGTTCAAGCGCCCTGTGTCGTCGCGCAACTTGGGTAATTTGGTTGAAGACGAGGTAGTGCAAGCCTTGGTGGCGGCAGCGAAGGACAGCTATGCCGAAACGGCGCACCGCTATTACAGCATGAAAGCTAAATGGCTTGGTAAGAAGAAACTGGAATACTGGGACCGTAATGCGCCGCTGCCACAAGCTGAAGATCGCAAGATCGCATGGCCAGAAGCGCGTGCGACAGTGCTGAATGCTTATAAAGCTTTCACGCCGAAAATGGCGGAGATTGCCGACGAATTTTTTATCAAAAATTGGATTGATGCGCCCGCACGACCCGGCAAAGCATCAGGTGCTTTTTCGCACCCCACAGTGACAACCGCGCATCCGTATATTTTGCTGAATTATCTTGGTAGCACCCACGATGTGATGACCTTGGCGCACGAGTTGGGTCATGGTGTGCACCAGGTACTGGCTGGCAAGCAGGGCGGGTTGATTGCCTCAACACCGCTCACATTGGCTGAAACAGCCTCTGTGTTTGGCGAAATGCTGACGTTCCAGGCCTTACTGGCTGACGAAAAACGGCCCACGCAACGTCGTGCGTTGTTGGCCAGTAAAGTCGAGGACATGTTGAACACAGTCGTGCGCCAGATCGCGTTCCATGAATTCGAACGTCAGGTGCACGATGAACGCAAGGAAGGCGAGTTGTCTTCTGAGCGTCTGTGCGAAATTTGGATGCAGGTGCAGCGTGAAAGTTTAGGGCCTGCGTTTAATTTTGACGAAGAGTACCAGTGGTTCTGGAGCTACATTAGCCACTTCTTGCATGCACCATTCTATGTATACGCGTATGCGTTTGGCGATTGTTTGGTGAATTCATTGTACAACGTGTATGCGACCAAGACTGTTGCAGGCTTCGAAGAGAAGTATCTGGAGATGTTGGCTTCGGGAGGGCGATATCGCCATAAAGAATTGCTAAAGCCGTTTGGTCTTGATGCGTCTGACCCAGGGTTCTGGAAGCGCGGCATGAGCACCATCTCAGGATTTATCGATCAACTCGAAAAAGTGGCGTAAAGGAAGCAACGTGGCCCAAGACGAAAACACTCTGGCGGGCCGCGTTAAACGTTACGCGCAAGTGAGCACCAGCATTGGTGGCTTCGCCGCGCGTCTAGCGGGCGAGCGCTTTTTAGGCTTCAAAAGCGACCGCAGCAAAAATGCCAATGATCTCCGCGCCGCGTTAGGAGGCTTGAAGGGGCCTTTAATGAAGGTGGCGCAGATTATGTCCACCATCCCTGATGCATTGCCGAAAGAATACGCGCGCGAGTTAGCGCAGCTACAATCCAATGCGCCACATATGGGCTGGCCTTTTGTGAACCGCCGCATGTCGACGGAACTGGGGCGTGATTGGCAAACAAAATTCAAAAGTTTCGAGCGTGAAGCCGCGCGGGCAGCATCGCTAGGGCAGGTGCATCGTGCGACGTCTCAGGATGACGTGTTGCTGGCCTGCAAACTGCAATATCCAGATATGGATTCCATTGTAGAAGCGGATTTACGTCAGTTGCGGTTAGTCTTCAGCGCATATCAGCGGTTCGATGCCGCGATTGACCCTAGCGATATTCATGCGGAAATTGCTGATCGCTTGCGTGAGGAGTTGGATTATCTTAACGAAGCCAAAAACCTAACGCTGTATCGGGCCATGCTGGCAGACGAGGACGGCGTGGTTGTTCCAAATGTGATTGCAGAACTGTCGACGCGCCGTTTGTTGACGATGTCATGGCTTGAAGGTCGGTCACTGACGGATATTCTGGATGAGAACCCCAATCAGGACCGACGTGATCGATTGGGCATGAATTTGTTCCGCGCCTGGTATGTGCCGTTTTACAATTTTGGTGTTATTCACGGCGACCCGCATCTGGGCAATTACACCGCACGGCCCGACGATGCGATCAATCTCCTCGATTTTGGCGCGATCCGCATTTTCTCGCCGCGCTTTGTGCGGGGTGTGATTGATCTTTATCGTGCCCTCGAAAAGGGCGATCAGGATTTGGCTGTGTCCGCGTACGAGACCTGGGGCTTCACAGGTTTAAAGAAAGAAGTCATCCAAACGCTGAACCAATGGGCCGCGTTTGTGTATGCGCCGCTGATGGAAGATCGGCCGCGATTGATCGAAGAAACAAACGCCTCTCAGTATGGCGTGGAAGTAGCCGCCAAGGTTCACGCAGAATTGAAAGCACTGGGTGGCGTTAAGCCGCCGCGTGAGTTTGTGCTGATGGACCGGGCTGCTGTGGGCCTGGGCGGCGTGTTTTTGCGCTTGGGTGCAAAGGTGAATTGGTACAGGCTTTTTCACGACACGATCCAAGACTTTAGCGAAGCAAAGCTTGATAAAAATCAAGCGGCTGCGCTGAAAAAGGCAGGTTTGGAAAACTAGCCCAAAAGACGGGCTATCTTTCGTTTTGTCCTGTGCCCGATTTTCGAACTCTTCCTATAGTCTGGCTCTATAATTGCGTCAGTCAGTGTAGGGGAGATTGTCATGTCATCATCTAAATTCTCACGTCGCGGCGTTATCGCCAGCAGTGCGTTGGCCACAGTCGCGGCCGCAGCACCGTTCAAAGCGTATAGCGCCGCACCGGCAAAGCTTGATCTGGAAGATCCAAAAACCCGCGCGATGGTGCGTGCGAAGGTGCAGGGCTCGATCGCGGAAGAAACTGTCTACACGTTCTATCGCCTGCATTTGTACGGCTACATGAACGACGGCAACTTGGTGCCGTTCACCACCATGAACAACCTGAACATCACCAAATGGAAGCCGCTGCCCAATGGCAACTATGGCGGCACGGTGTTTGAGTCGGGCGCCTACTGCAAGTTCGATACGGATGAAGTGTTAGACGTTTGGGAAAATCCAATCACCGGCGAGAAGCGCGATGTATGGCCGTTTGTTGGTGGTCCGATCAAAGCCGAAGTGGGGCCAGATGGTGCAGTCACCGATGAAACGGCGACTGTGAAGCCCAAGGCACAACGGATCGATATTATCGGCGATACAATTTTTGTCGCCAGCCAATCGGCGTTCTCGTTCCCGAACCCTGTGAAGCCCGAGCAGTACCCAACAGAATCAGCAGGCCCAACCTTCTTCTGGGACTCTCATTTCGTTCATGCCGGCAAAGTTGCCGATGTTTTGAACCCCAAGCTCACGCGAGCTGGTGCATTCTCGCAGTTCCAAAATATGGTGAGCTTCCATCCGTGGTTTGGTTTAGGCGGTAAACCTGGCCGTACATACGGCAAAGCCTATGGCACAAAATTGAATAGTTTGGATGATTTGCCGAAGGCCGCACGCGCATCGCTAGAAAAGCAAACACCGGAAATCTTCAATATCGACAGCTGGACAAAGCCGCGGTTGGACTTCCCGGAATATTTGGCGTGGCGCAACGCGAAAAAGAAGGGCTAAGCGCTTAAGGTACCGAGCCGAGTTGTTGCTCTTGTGGCATGCTGACCCCATTACAGGGAGTGGGGTCGGCATTGCACTCGGCGACCAAGTTCATCACGCTTGAGAACATGGTTGTGCTAAGTACCACCTGCACTGGTACAAAGCGATCGTCGGTGCTGAACAGGATTTTTGTTTCCGCATCGCGCATCCGTTCCTCTGCATCGTCGTCGAAGCCGAATATTGGTTCCAAGCGCGCGACCACAGCAACCAGTTTATGTTCCTTGCCGCGAATATTGTAGGTCTTGGAATCGCCCTTAGTGCTGATAATGTCATACCGTCGACGGCCATCGTAAATCGGCACTCGCACTTCGCTTTTCCCAGATTCCATAATTTGATAACGCGCAGCAATGAAAGCCGTCACGGGGTCAACGGCACCTACGCGGAGTTTCTCAGGAACAGGCAGAATTTTTTCGCGCTTGTTGTTCCACGGCAGTTTGGTCTCGGGGATCGCTTCGCCCGTGGATGGATTGTAAATGCGTTCTGTGGTTTGTGTGCTCGTGGCAGTCGCTGCATCGTACGTCATCGTCATTTCGGTGGCGATGTCGGCCGAGCGCCAACTGCGTGAATGCAAGGTTGGCGACACACCAGATTTATCAGTTTTCACTTCGCCAGAACTTTTGACGTCGGCCTGAAATTCGCGAAAGGCTTCGGCCACGCCGCGTGTGCGCATTTCAACGCGGCTATCAAAAGTGGCCTGTGACTGATCGAGTGACACGACAACGTCAGCAATGTGAAGGCCGCCGAACATCACATCATACAACAATTTTTCTTTCTGCTCGCGTGCAAACGTGGGGGCGCTGAAGCCAACGGCCAGCGTCAATGCTGCGATGGTTAGATGGGCGGTAGTGAAACGGGTGAGCGTGCGCACGGTCCCTCCTGGTTAGAAGTGTAACGTAAAGCCCGCTGATTTGGTTCAATTTCTCTTTACGAAGAATTGAGCAAGATGGATCAGGGGGCAACTCCAAAAATGTCCCCAGGACAAAGGGATCGGCCCACCTGACCAATTGTGGCCGCAAGCGATTTTTTAACGGCCATATCCCTTGGCAAGCTGGGTTGTAATCTGCATGAATGGCCTACTGATCAAAGCGGACCACCTGCGTTTAGCGGGCTAGGGCTCTAGGCGTAGGGCCCCAGAGATACGTTCCGGGCCGTGGGTCTAGGGGATATACATATGCAGATCGCAGTTCTGAAAGAACGCCGTCCTGGCGAAACCCGGGTGGCGGCGACACCTGACACGGTGAAAAAAATGGTAGGCCTTGGCTGCCAAGTGGTGGTCGAGACGGGCGCGGGCGAGGCCGCCAGTATTTCGGATGCCGACTACACAGCGGCGGGGGCTTCGATTGCGGCTGACCCGGCTACGGCAGTATCGGGCGCAGAGTTGGTTGTGAAAATTCAACCACCCATGACGGCAGATGAAGGCACGGACGAAATTGCCAGCCTAAAGTCAGGCAGCTATCTCATGGCGCAACTGAATGCCCTGACATCGAAACCGCGTATGCAAGCGCTCGCTGCCAAAGGCATCAATGCCTTTGCGTTGGAACTGATGCCGCGCATTAGCCGCGCACAGGCCATGGACATTCTCTCATCGCAAAGCAACTTGGCGGGCTACAAAGCCGTAGTGGATGCAGCGGCAACATTTGGCCGCGCCATGCCGATGATGATGACAGCTGCTGGCACAATTGCGCCAGCGCGCGTGCTGATTTTCGGTGTCGGCGTTGCAGGCTTGCAGGCCATAGCCACAGCCAAGCGCATGGGTGCGGTTGTGTACGCCACAGACGTGCGTTATGCGACCAAAGAACAAGTTGAAAGCTTGGGCGGCAAATTCATCGTCGTGGACGAAGAAAAAATGAAAGCTGCCGAAACAGCTGGGGGTTACGCCAAGGAAATGGATGACGACTTTAAGCAAAAGCAAGCGGCAGCAGTGGCGGCCGAAGTTGCAAAAGCTGATATTGTCATCACCACAGCTTTGATCCCTGGTAAACCAGCGCCAAAATTGGTCTCAGCCGAGATGGTGAAGAGCATGAAGGCTGGTTCGGTGATCGTCGACTTGGCGGTTGAAACCGGCGGCAACGTTGCAGGCTCGGTGAAGGGCCAGAATGTTACCACCGATAACGGTGTGATTATTCTGGGGCACGCCAACATGCCGGCGCGCCTGCCACGTGATGCTAGCGCACTGTTCGCTAAAAACGTTCTGAACTTTGCCACCCTGATGATCGAGAAGGGCCCAGGCAATCTCAAGATCAATTGGGACGACGAATTGGTGAAGGGCACCCTTGTCACCAAAGACGGCGCCGTCGTTCATCCTGCGCTTGCGGGTTAAGGAGTTAGATTATGGAAAAAGCAACTGAACTGGCTGGCTTGGCTGCCCACGGCCCTAACGACTTCTGGTTCTTCCTCACCATTTTCGTGCTGGCCGTATTTGTCGGCTTTTATGTGGTGTGGAGTGTAACACCAGCGCTGCACAGCCCGTTGATGGCCGTGACCAACGCAGTCTCCAGCGTGATTATCGTTGGCGCAATTTTGGCGGCAGGTCCGCAAGAATTGTCAGCCGCGAAAGTTTTGGGTTTCTTGGCGGTCGTTTTGGCCGCCGTAAATATCTTCGGTGGTTTCTTGGTCACGCAGCGCATGCTTGCGATGTTCAAGAAGAAAGGCAAATAGGGGATAGTCATGACTGCAGAAGCAGCAACACTCTTCGCCTACATCGTCGCCGGTGTGTTTTTCATCTTAACGCTGCGGGGCCTTTCCAGTCCGACCAGCGCCCGCCAAGGCAATACGCTGGGGATGATCGGCATGACGATTGCCATCGTCACCACGCTGATCTCGCCTGTGGTGCGTGAATACCTGTGGATCGTGGGCGGCTTGGCTGTCGGCGGGATCATCGGGTTCATCATTGCGCGCCAAATTAAAATGACTGCACTGCCACAGCTTGTGGCGGCGTTCCACAGCCTGGTGGGCTTGGCGGCTGTGTTTGTGGCGACCGCAGCACTATTGTCGCCGCAAAGCTATGGCATCGGCATGCCTGGTAGCATCGCCACTGGTAGCTTGGTGGAAATGTCGCTGGGCTTGGCAATTGGTGCCATCACATTCTCAGGTTCAGTGATTGCTTTCGCGAAGCTGCAGGGCCTGATGACGGGTAACCCTCTAGTCTTCAAAGGCCAGCATCCGTTGAACGCCTTGATCGGTATCGGGATTGTTGTGCTGATTGTGATGTTCTGCCAATCAGAGGATCACAATCTGTTCTACGCTGTGATGGCGCTGAGCTTCTTGATCGGCTTCCTGCTGATCCTGCCTATCGGTGGCGCAGATATGCCGGTCGTGGTCTCGATGCTGAACAGCTACTCAGGTTGGGCTGCCGCAGGCATTGGCTTCACGTTGCATAACAGCTTGCTGATCATTGTCGGGGCCTTGGTGGGCTCGTCGGGTGCGATCCTGTCTTACATTATGTGTAAGGGGATGAACCGTTCGATCATCAACGTCATCCTGGGGGGCTTTGGCGGCGACGCTGCTGCGGTTGCTGGTGGTGGCGCGAAGAAAGAGCAACGCGCGTTCAAATCAGGTTCGGCTGACGACGCAGGCTTTATTATGAAGAATGCCAGCAAGGTCATCATCGTGCCGGGTTACGGCATGGCGGTGGCCCAAGCACAGCATGCATTGCGTGAAATGTGCGACAAGCTGAAGCACGCTGGTGTGGAAGTGAAGTATGCCATTCACCCGGTGGCAGGCCGTATGCCGGGGCACATGAACGTGCTCTTGGCCGAAGCCAACGTACCGTATGATGAAGTATTCGAGTTGGAAGAGATCAACCACGAATTCTCGACCGCTGATGCTGTATATGTGATTGGGGCCAATGACGTGACAAACCCAGTCGCGAAAACTGATCCGCAAAGCCCGATTTATGGCATGCCGATTTTGGACGTGGAAAAGGCCAAAACCGTTCTTTTTGTGAAGCGTTCGATGGCGGCAGGCTATGCTGGCGTCGATAATGAACTCTTTTACCGCGACAACACGATGATGTTGTTTGGCGATGCAAAGAAAATGACCGAAGAAATCGTTGGCGCCCTGGAGTAGGCGGGGGGCATGGCTAACAAAAAAGGCGGGCTCAATAGCCCGCCTTTTTTAGTTCTGGCATTATTACCTAGCGCTTATCGCAGAACGTGACGAAAGCGAAAGCACCGGCAATCGCTGCCAGTGCCAAGCTTGAGCCTGGATTTTTTTTGACCTCATCTCCGACCTTGTCACTGACTTTCTCAAATGCATCAAGCATCTGATCAAGGTCGAAGTCAGGCTTTGCGTTACGATTGTTGCCCCGCTCCAGACGCAGCCACACGCCCAAGCCGAGCAACAGCGTCAACACAAAAAAACCTCCGGCCATGATTAGAGCGGCCGTGGCTGGTGACGCAGAATCTAGTAAAGCCGCGTAACAGGCGTACCCCAAGAACCCCACGCCAATCAGAAATAACCCAATTCCGACCGGAACAAGCGCGACAGCAACTAAGCTGCCGCGCGTTGTTTTCCGTGTAGACTGTAGGGCCTGCTGAGCGGCCAACGCTTTCAGAGCGATGACCAGCAGGTCCATAGCATTATCTCCGCGTGAACAATGCGGCGAGCACAGCGCCTGCTGCAAACGCACCAAGCAAGCTTTCAATGGGACGTTCTTGTACGCGACCGGTCAAGGTGTCGAGGCCAGAGAACGCTGCATCTTCAGCGCGTTCTAATAGTTCTTCGAACGTGCCTTTCAGATGCTCAACTTCTTCGGCCAATTTTTCCTGGCCTTCGCCGACCGTACGTTCGCTTAAGTGCGCGATTTGCGAGCCGATCAACTCCAATTCTTCGCGCAGTGTCATGCCACCACGAAACCTACCGAGGATTTTTTTGCGAGCCATGAGGTCATCTCCATTTCTTATATTAAGCTAATGCTAAGTCTATGCGGAACGCAGTGGATTGATCTACGTCAAAATATAGTGTTTTAAGCCAGTAGTTTGCCTGAACCACCTATTAAGCAATGAGGCTCCGCGCCAGGCTGAGTGCAAACAGCACAATGAAAATGAAGAATAAAATCTTCGCAAAACCAGCAGCTGCAGAGGCGACACCTCCGAAACCGAACACACCGGCAATCACAGCAACGATCAAGAATACAACGGTCCAGTAAAGCATATATTTCTCCTTCTCTTCATCATGGTCATAAACCTTGCGTGACTATTCAACGCGCCATGGTCCGAGAAAGTTGCGCAAAGCAACGGCTTCCAATGGAAACGTTTGATAATATGCGCGCAGTGTATGAGAGAGGCCTATAGAACATGAAATTGTTGTGGCTAGCGTATGGCAATTCTGCGGCGAAACGAGACCAATAAAAATGGGACCTAGTGGGTTAATTCAAGTCAATCGCCCTGTTGCCATGGCTTGGCCTTTTTTCGCCGAAACTTTTCTGAGTGTGGTCGCGTTATTGGTCTGCACTGACGGAAAGGAATTTCTCATGACAAAGACCAAAACCTCTCGCTTCATCATCATTTCGGCGTTGCTGGGCGCTATGACGCTCGTTTCAGCTTGCAATACCGTTGAAGGTGTAGGCGAGGATACGGCTAGCGTAGGTCGCGCCATTGAGCGCACGGCAGACGACGCAAAATAGCGTTTCGTTAACGCTGAAATAAAAAGGCGGGCTTTTTAAGCCCGCCTTTTCGCATTCTGCTTATTTATCTAGGTTACTTTGCCGCACGAACCGTACCCAGTTTCACGTCGCTACTGCGACGTACGGCCCATTCAAAGCGCTCGTCCTGTTTGCCGGCGAAATAGGGTGTCATGTACAAAATCGACATCCCCTCTAATACGCGGGCCCCTTTCATGGGCCCTACGTCAACTGTTTCAAAGCCCAGCGGCTTCACAATCTCTGCAACCTTCGCTTTGGCGGCGGCGTCGTCGCTGGCCAAAAACACGGCCACTTTTTCACCCAGCACGTCAGGTTGAGCGATGACGAAATAGCCCACAGTGTTAAAGGCTTTCACCACTTGCGCGCCTTTGGCCCAGTCACGCACCAATTCGCCGCCTGATGTATCGACAGAAAGGCTTGCGCCATCCTTGCCGAACTGAATGGCGTTGGTTGGGTCGATGATCAATTTGCCACTGATATCCCCCATGGCTTTGATCGCGGCTTCAGTTGCACCCCAAGGCGTTGCCAGAATAATGATGCTGGCTTTGGCCGCCGCATCTTTCTGATTTAACGCCGTGGCGCCCGGTGTGGCTTTGACAACCTCTTGCACTTTTGCGTCCGACGGATCGCGTGAGCCATAGATAATCTTGTAGCCCGCAGCCCCAAAGGTTTTGCCAAAGGCACCGCCCATACGACCGGTACCAATCACCGCAACTGTTTTTGCATCATCAGCCATTACATTTTCTCCTGATACGGCGGCGGCAGTGGCGGCGGCCGCCATGACCTGGAGTGCACTACGTCGTTTAAAGCTCATGATCTTTACGAGCGCCCTCCGGGTTGATTTTTAAAATACTTCTCAGCCTTACCGCGTTGTTTCTCGATCAGCGTACGGCACGAGTCCACCTGCTCCAGTGTTTGCGCCATCTGGCGCGGGCCACCCGTCATAGAGTTGATGCGGCCATCGAAGAAGGCTTTGTAGTCTTCGCGTTCGGCCTTGGAGCAGAAGCGGCTACCAATGCCGGACAAATCTCCGCGATCTGCGGGCGGCGTACGCTCAGAGATTGCATCAATGTTGTCTTTAAACCATTTCCAACCAGCTTCACGGTTCGCAGGGTTGCGAACCGACCCATAGACCAGGATCGGCACTTCGTTGGTGCGTAACTCGGGTGACAGCGCCAAGGCCCTTGCTTTCTCGGCAATAGCCGGGTCCTGCGCGCGTGTGAGTGCGGTCAGCATGCGCGAACGGATGAGCGCACTCCTTTCGGTCTTGAGATGTGCCAGGATCGCATCGGCTACTGGCATGCCTTGCTCCTGGATAGCCACGATCAACGCGACGTCAACGATGCTGGGATCCACAGCAGACGGCGTAATCTTACCGCTGCCACCAATACCCAAGTAGGTTGCACCACGTTTGGATAGCTCAGCGCGCACATCTTTGCGTTCTGCTTGCAGAGCCATTAGGCCGACGAGCGGCGTCCGCATTAGTGTTGCTTGGGTTGGGTTGGCCTTGTCTAACTCTGTATTGGGATCAAGACCCAGTTTATCATAATAGGCGCCATAAAGCTCGGCGAGGTATTGCGCAACACGCGCGCGGCTGTCCTCTTTCACCAAGGTTTCTTTAATCCACGTCAGGCGCCCCATGGGTGCAGAAGCGACATCCCACGGCGCCATCTTGCCGCCGCGCTTTAATAACGCTTTGACGCGCTCTAAGTACAAGTCCACATCCACGTCGCCATTGGTGAATGCGGCATCCAAGCTATCAAGGGCAGACAGCACCTCTTTTTCAGTCAGGGCAGGGGCATTGATTATCAGTTTGTCCCATTGCTTGTTTTTCATTCCGTAGCGGAAGTAACCAGCGCCATTGGCATTAGGCATCACCCAGGCCGGACACTGTTTCGTCTTTAAATCGATCTGGTCTTTTTTGCCTTTCACGACCTTGCAGACTTGCTGACGGTTATCGCCTTCACCAAAGGCCACGCACATGGGGATGTTCCATGTTTGCGCTTTTTGTTCAGCATTCAGTTCAGCACCGGCCACAGCGTAGCGGCTTTGTGTCACGTTCAACGTCGTGCCTGATGATGAACAGTCCAACTCGGCTTGAACAAACGGCACGCCCGGCTGGTTCAGGAAGGTCAGGAATGCTTCAACACCTTCTGTGTCTTTGTTGGCATCGGCGATGGACTGCAAAAAGTCCTTCGCTGTCGCGACACCGAAGCGATAGCGCTCCATGTGCAACTTCACGCCCTTGCGGAAGCCTTCTTCGCCATAATAGCGCTCGAACATATCCAATACGCCACCACCTTTATCGTAGGTGATCGAATCAAAGGCGTTAGAAATGTCGTCGTTGGACAAAATGGGTTGCGCGATTTGGCGTGCGTTCAGCCAGCTATCACTGGTCATCGCAGCCAGCGAGCCTGCTAGCGAGAGGCGATCATACTCGCCCTTCGGATTCCAGGCCGTCGCGGTTTTGTATTCCATCCATGTCGCGAAGGCTTCGTTCAGCCAAATGTCGTTCCACCACGCTGGCGTGACGAGATTGCCGAACCATTGGTGCGCCATTTCGTGCGCGTGCACCAACGCGTAACGGCGTTTTTGAGAGAGCGGCGCATCGTCTTGGAACAGCATCAAGACTTCGCGGTAGAAAATCGCACCTGCGTTTTCCATAGCCCCGGCTGAGAAGTCAGTGGCGGCGACCAGATCCAGCTTGTCGTAAGGGTAGGGGATACCAAAGTATTTCTCGAGTTCGACCAATAACGCTTCAGTGTTTTCTAGCGCGAATTTAATCTGCGGGCCTTTGCCGCGGGCTGTTATGCCGCGTAGTGGGATTTCTTCGCTTCGCAATTCTGTTTTGCGGATCGGCTTCCACTCCACCACATCAAGGGGGCCAACCGCAAAGGCGAGCAAGTATGTGGGCAAAGGCTTTGTGGTGGCGTAGCTGATTTTCTTCAAGCCGTTCGACAGTTTTTCCTCTTTGATGTTGCGCGTGTTGGAAATGGCGGTGTGGTTACCGCGCACCGTTAACGTCGTATCAAACGGCGTTTTAAAACGCGGCTCATCGAACGACGGAATGGCGCGACGGGCAAAAATCGGCTCCATCTGTGAGAAGGCGTATGAATCGCCGCCTTCGTCGGAGCGGTAGATGCCTTCCAGTTGGCGATTAAAGGGTGCGGTATAGGTGATTTCGATGCGCGCTTTGCCCGCGGGAATAGTGTCGTTGGCCGTCAATTTGGCGACCCCGCCTGAATTGGCGATTTCCTCAAACTTCACGGGGATCGCTTTGCCTTTAGCAGGCACTATATTGCTGGTTTGGACTTCGAGGTCCTGACCGTGCAACCAGATCACCTTGGTCGCCGCTTTAATATCGACATCAATAGCCACTCGGCCCGAAAAGCGCTCGTCTTCGGGCAAAATCATCAGGTCTACGGCGTAGTGGGTCGGCGCGACTGTGTCGGGCAGTTGGCCCTTCGGGTAATCAGTGGGGGCGGCGGCCAAGACGGGGGCCGTTAGAATGGTTAAAATGAGTGCGGTCAGTATGCGACGCATCTGGAACTCCCCTAATATGTTGCCGGCATTCAACCAGCCCTGCCCAGACTTGGCAAATGCTGCAGGACAATCAAACGAAGCTGTAATGTCGGGGAGTCGGACGCGATGAGTGACTTATCCACAACTATCCGATGTGTGAACTCTGCAGGCCTGCTATGCGTTTAGTGCTTATAATCCTCTCGAACGGCGATTGAGCCTCTACCGTTGAGGGGTGTATACGCCCGCCCGATGCTGCATTGCAGAAGCATTCAGGAGTTATCCTTGGCCGAAGCCACATCAGTACCCGGGTCTGATCCGGCGGACCATATTGACCCTCTGGTCACCGATGCGACGCCATCTGAGCCGGGAGCCCACGGAAGAGATCCCTTAGCGGTTTTGGTTCTGGGCGCTATCGGCATCGTGTTCGGTGACATTGGCACTAGTCCGCTTTACGCCATTAAGGAAACGTTCGCTGGTGCCCACCCGCTGCCGCTGGACAAAGCGCACATTTACGGCGTGCTCTCGCTGGTGTTCTGGTCGCTGACCATCATCGTATCGCTAAAATACACGATGCTCATGATGCGTATCGATAATCGCGGTGAGGGCGGCAGCCTGGCTTTGCTGGCCAAGGTTACGCGTCTGGTCCGCGGTTCCAAGTATGCCGTGATCGTCACAGCGCTGGGCATTTTTGCCGCAGCGCTTTTTTATGGCGATAGCATGCTGACGCCGGCGATTTCCGTGCTCAGTGCTGTTGAAGGGATGCAGGTCCTGTCGGAAGACCTAGAGGCTTACGTCGTTCCGCTGACGGTTTCGATTATCATTCTCCTTTTTATGCTTCAGTCGGTGGGCACGTCGAAAATCGGTTTTTTGTTCGGCCCGATCATTATTCTCTGGTTTGGCACGTTGGCAGCTGTCGGTGTTTTGAACATCATCAAACTCCCCGCCATTTTAGAAGCCATTAACCCGATCTATGCGGTGAACTTCTTTATATTGGATGGTTGGATCGCGTTCCTTGCTATGGGCTCTGTGGTTCTGGCTGTAACGGGCGCTGAAGCGCTGTACGCCGACATGGGGCATTTCGGTGCCAAGTCCATTCGTTTGGGCTGGTTTTGGTTGGTGTTCCCAGCTCTGCTTCTCAATTACTTTGGTCAAGGCGCATTGTTGCTGATTGCACCTGATGCCATTGAAAACCCGTTCTATAAGGCAGTCCCGGCATGGGGCCTGATCCCGATGATTGGGCTTGCGACCTTGGCAACTGTCATTGCCTCGCAGGCTGTGATCACCGGCGCATTTTCAATCACGCGCCAAGCTATTCAGTTGGGTTTCCTGCCGCGCCTAGAAACCGTGCATACGTCTGAACGCGAGCAGGGCCAGATTTATATGCCTTTCGTGAATTGGGCATTGCTGATCTCTGTGCTTGCTTTGGTGTTGGGCTTTAAATCGTCTTCGAACCTGGCAGCTGCCTATGGCGTTGCGGTGACCGGAACCATGACCATTACGACGATCTTGTTCGCGGTCGTGGTGTTTAAAGTCTGGAAATCCAACCCTATCGGTCGCGTCTTGCTGGTGGCGCTGTTGTTAACGATTGATCTCACGTTCCTGGCCGCTACAGCGACGAAGATCACGCACGGCGGTTGGTTCCCGTTGGTGGTCGGTGTGTTCGTCTTCACCATGTTGATGACATGGAAAAAAGGCCGTGTGCTGTTGATGCGCTGTATGGCCGACGAGACCATGCCCGTGGACATGTTCTTAAATTCCCTGAGCGCCAAGGTGACGCGTGTTCCGGGCACTGCGGTTTTCTTGACCGGCAACGCGAAGGGGATTCCGCATGCGCTGTTGCATAACTTGAAGCACAACAAAGTGATTCACGAGCGAGTGGTATTCCTGACGGTGATGGTCGAAGACGTGCCGCATGTTGCTGCCGCCGAGCGCTTGGAGCTACAGCACTTGGGACGCCGTTTCTATCGCGTGCTGCTCAGGTACGGTTATATGGATGATACCGACGTTCCAGCGGCGTTAAAAGGGGCGGCGTCGCTTGGTCTTGAGCCGCAGGATATGGAAACCTCGTACTTCCTGGGCCGTGAAACATTGATTCCCAGTGTGTCGCGTCCGGGTATGGCACTTTGGCGTGAACGTTTGTTTGCGTGGATGACGCGCAATGCCACCAGCGCCATGGATTACTTCAAGCTGCCACCTAATCGTGTGGTGGAGCTTGGCACCCAAGTGGAAATTTGATTCTACCTGCGGACAATTCATTTAAGTTTGAGGCGGCGTTAACGGATTTCCGTTAAGGTCCCGGCATGTCCTTAATTAGTCTAGGTACCGGCGCGCCGTTACGCTTGCGCATTCACGCAGGCTTGCGCCCCACAGCGAAAGAAGAGGCCGAAGATAAGCGGCCCTTAAAGCCCAAACGCGTGCCCAAAACGGTGCCGCTGTTCCCCGAGGCTGGCACAGTTTCGACCGCGGAAGCGCGCTCTGAGCGCCTCGCACGTCAGGTTGTGCAACTGATTCTCATGAATCGTATCAATGTGGAAATCCTGGAACGTTTCAATCGTATGGGCATCCATGATTGGTGGCTGACGGCTGGTTGTCTGTATCAAACAGTCTGGAACCTGCGCACGGGCCGCCCATCGTGGCAGGGCATCAAAGACTACGACATTGTCTACTTCTCGGAAGATACGACCTGGGAAGCTGAAGATATCCTCATCAAAGATTGCGAACGTGTGTTCGAGGACTTGAACGCGACGATTCAGGTACGCAACCAATCGCGCGTCCACCTCTGGTACGAAGATAAGTACGGAGTTGCTTATCCGGCCCTGAACAACGCCACCGAGGGTATTATGCGCTTTCCCATGCGTGCTGAAGCCATCGCCATTAAGCGCACGGGCGATGATTTCTTGGACCTGTTTATTCCATTCGGGCTGGATGATGTGTGGAACATCATCATGACGCCCAATCGCTCGCTAAAGCTGGGGCATATTTATGCCGAGAAAGCCGAGCGCTTTAAGAAAGAGTGGCCGACGCTCACCATCCACCCGTGGGCGGATGACGACAGATAACTAAATCGGCCATTTCTCCTGCTTGTAAGCGGAATCCCAGAACATCCATTCGAATTGCGTGCAGCGGAGGAACGCGCGGCGCATGCGTTCTACTGTTGCGGCATCTTCCGAAGTCGCGATTTTATTCGTGATGTCGATCACGCGCTGCGTGGCGTCACCGAAGTTTTTGTCGGCGTAGGTCTTAATCCATTTGTCGTATGGATTGGGGTGCATCGCGATGGATGCGATATGATTGCCCACCTCCCAGTACACCCAGAAACACGGCAGGATGCCTGCCACTAATTCTGCGTAGCCGCCGGTGGTTGCGGTGGTCAGCAGGAAGTTGGTGTAGTTCAGGCATGTGGGCGAGGCTTCGGTTTTGGCGCGGGCGGCGTGATCAATGCCGAAATCTTTGAAGAAGCCCGCGTGCAATGCGCGTTCCACCTGAATGGCCACAGTCGCGGCCCCGGCAAATTCCAACATCTGATCGGTGTCGGGCGCCTTCGCAGACGCAAGAGACAGCGCGCGCGAATAGGCTTCCAGGTAAATGGAATCCTGCATGATGTAGAACTGGAATTTCGCGACGGGCAATGTGCCCGCTGCCAATTCACGGTTAAACGCCAAGTCTTTGATGGCTTGCCGCAGTGTGATGGCTTCCGCCCAAACCTTGTCAGTGAATGACATTAGAAGTTCGCTTTCAGAAGTTGGCTTTAAGCGTAACGCCATATTGGCGACCACGGTTGATGTTGAAGCTGTCGAACGGCCCATTGGGCCCTAAGAAAGCTAACAAAGCAGTTTGGCCTTGTCCAAAGGCAGACACAGCCCAGCGGTTGTCGGTGATGTTCTTACCCCACACGGCCACAGACCAAGCCTCAGCACTTAAAGCGGCGCGCAGGTTGATGGCACCTTCAACGGGTGAATAGAGGGCGTTATCGATTTCGAAATAGGTTTTGCCACGCAGCGTAAATTCACCACGCAGCGTGGCTTTTAAATCAGAGGCCACAGGCACTTCGATTTCTGCACCACTGGCGATATTATAGCGCGGCGAGTTCGGCGTTTGATTGCCTGTGTAGTTGCGCAAGCCTACGCCTGTAATGGGATCCGGCGCGCGGAAGGTGCCGATCTTGGCATTGGTGTAGGCAAATGCGGCGTCCAGATGTAGCCAGGGCAGGGGCTTGGCATTGCCCGACACTTCGAAGCCTTTCACATCCACTTGCGGCGCGGTGTACGTGACATCGTTGCCGCCGATGAAGGCGAAGTATTGGAAGTTGTTGTAGTCGGTATAGAACGCGGCAGCTGTTGCCGACAAACGCCCATCATCGCTACTGGTTTTCACACCCAATTCAAAGGCCGTTGTGGTTTCAGCTTTGTAAATGCGCGTGAAGGTGTCGGTGGCGCCCGGTTGTGGATTGAAGCCACCCGGCTTAAAGCCGCGGCTGACGCTGGCGTACACAATCGACTGCGGTGCGACGGTGTAAGACAACGACAGTTTTGGTTGCACTTGGTCAAACGTCTTTTTGGCGTAGTCAAAACGCGTTTTGGTATTTACGCCCGTAATGTCTTCAGACGTTTCAACGTTGTCGTAACGCAACGCCAGCGTGGCTTCTAACGCGTCGGTCAGGTTGGTCTCAGCCTGTGCAAAGGCGGCCAGTTGCGTGGTCGGCGTGCGGAACGCCGATGGCTCGAAGCCAAACAACAGCGGGCCAAAATCATCAACGCGATTTCTCAATGTATCTTGCGCGAACGCGCCCGCAATCCAGCGCACGTGGGCATCCTCGGCAGAGGTGTAGCGCACTTCGCCGGTCCAGATGCGGAAGTCCACCGGCTGCATAATCGGCTGAATGCCATTGAAGAAGGCGGGCACGCCACCGTACGTCAGCACTTTGTCGTTGCGGAAATCCAACTCTTCCGACCAGCGCTTTTGGTAGTGGTCGTAACCGACAATCGCACTCAGTGTGCCGTCAGCAACGTTCACATCGTTCTTGAACGACACGCCGTACCAGTTGCGTTTGGATTTGCCTTCGTAATCGCCAAACGGATCGGTGAGTGCTGCACCATCCATACGGCCCGCATATTTTCCAATGATGTTGTTGGATGACAGCCATGCCGCACCGCTGTCTTCGTTATTCGCATTCCAGCGCAGTTCCCACGTCCAATCGTCCGTGGCCTCACCTTTGAAAGTGGTGCGAATGTTCCGCGTGGTTTGGGTGTCCACATTCTTTTTTAAGAACGTGTTGTAAATCCAGCCGTCCCAATCTTGGTATTGGGCGGCGATGCGCACCATCAGTTTACGGGCCAGAATGGGCCCGCCCACGCCGACACGAAACGCTTCGTTGCCGCCATTGCCCACTTCGGCTTCGGCATCGGCTTCAAATTCATCGGTGGGGCCGCGCGTGACGATGTTGAACACACCGCCAATCGCATTCTTACCGTACAAGGCACCTTGTGGACCTTTCACGATCTCGATGCGGTCCATGTCGTAGTAAGGCTGCGTGAACAGCTCTTTGTCGCCGAGCGACAAGCCATCAACCACATACGCAACGGATGCTTGCTGCAAGCGGTCGGTGGAAATGCCACGAATGGTGATGATGTTGGTGCCAGGGTCTTGGTCGTTAATCACGAACACGCCAGGCGTGTACATCGTCACGTCTTCAAAGTTCGTGACTTGATGCTTTGCCAAATCATCGCGGTTCATCACCGCGATGCTGTCGGGGACGCGCAGTAAATTCTCCGGGCGGCCACGGGCGGTGACGACAATTTCTTCGATGCGCGTGTCGTCAGCCATAGCAGGGCCCACAACAGCAACACTCAACAACAAAGCGGTTTTAATGGAATTGCGCATCGACAAAATGCGCACAGACGGATGGCGGGCGTACATTGCTCTCACTCCCTACGCTGGCATGACCCAGATCAGGTTCAACGGGTCAGCGTGGTGGCAATGATGCCGAACGCTATCTCAGCCCCTTCACAGGACCCCCCGAGGTTTCACATGAAACCTTGATGAGGATGCAAGTAAACCCGGCGTTCCAATCGGTCAAGCGTGAACCCAGCATTAACTAGAAGTTGCGACTTTGTAATTGCATTGTCTATAAATTGTAGTAGTGAAATTTGTTCTCTGAGGACTTTGATGGCGTTTACCAAACAAACCTTGTTTCTGGCTGCACTGTCTTTAGTTGCTATTGAGGCATTCGCCAATGAAACGCCGCCAGTCGCCACTAATGTTGTTTTTCCCCAATATCCGAATGAGGCTAAAAGGCGTGAGAAAGAGGGGTGGGTTTATTTAAGCATGCATATTTCAGCGGAAGGAGATGTCGTGTCCGCAAAGGTCGTGCGTTCGTATCCCACGGCAATTTTTGATGAGGCTGCGCTCGTTGCAGCAAAACGTACTAAATACAAACCCAGGTTCGTCGATGGTGTTGCAACTGAAGAGCCCGATTTCAAATCGGCTATTACTTTTTTCATACCTGAGCATAGGGGCATACGCTCTCGCTATCAGGATGACTTCAGTAATGCGCTGACAGCGTTAAGCAAGCGTGATGTCGCGGCCTCGGAGCAGTACGTTGGACAATTGCGTCAATTGTACGAAGACGAAAAACTAGGTCTAAGCGAACTCGCACGCTATTTTCAATGCGAAGCATACCTAGCCAGCGATAAACAAGATTATGTCAGGGTGTCGGAGTTTATCGCTCTGGCGCTGTCGATGTCGCCGCAATTGGAAAGTCGCGATGTGGTCGACGATTTGCATTTGCAGCAAATCATAGCTTTTGTCGGAATTAATCAATTCCACAATGCAGTTGATTATTATGATTCGTGGCGCAAAGTTTCATCCTCGCCAGTTCCTCAATCCGCATCAGAAGCAATCGAGAAAATGCGCAAAGCCGGATACGGGCGTGGGCGTGAGTTCCGGATCGCGAAATTTAGATCGAACTAACCCAACGCCAAGCCCATCCGCACAGCCGTAAAGCGGAAGCCTGGAATGTGTTCGGTGCGGCGGCCTTCGGGCACCCAGCCGCGTGTGCGGTAGAACGCAACCGCAGACTCGTTTGCAGCTAACACTTCCAGCATCGCTTTGGGTTGGCCGGTTTGTTTAATGCTCTCGATGGCGGCGTTATACAGCGCCGAGCCAATGCCAAGGCCTTGGTAGTCGGGCAGCACGTACAGCATCCACATATGGCCTAAATCGTTCACACCAACGGCACCCACAACCTTGCCATCTACTTCGGCCACCTGAATGGCCTGCCAATGCAGGGTCACAGTTTCGGCCAGGCGGTCACCATGGGTGAGGGCCTTGGCGGAATCCGCAGGCAGCAGGCGGCTATTGCTGGCCAGCCAGCTTTCTTTAACAACGGTGGCAATCGACTGTGTATCGCCGGCGGTGGCGCGGCGGATGCGGATGGACGTCACGTGAGCTACCCCACTCTGTTTTTGTTTTTAGAGCGTTCTGTGTGCGTATGGCCCGAATCGTACGGGCGAGGGGGTTTAAGGGACGTTAACGCGGCAATTTTTGCCTATGATTCAAAGAATCATACCCGGATGGCGGCACGGCAGGAAGGCGAGATGCTTCAGACAAAACTAAAACGGAGCACCGTTTCGGGCGCTCCGTTTCACACACTCTAAACTCTAAATCGCCGTCGAAACGGCGATGAAAGCTCTAGAAGCCTTCGCGTTCCAAACGCTTGCGCTCCAGCTTACGGGCGCGGCGGATGGCTTCGGACTTCTCACGAGCTTTACGCTCGGACGGCTTTTCGTAAGCCTTGCGGAGCTTCATTTCACGGAAGATCCCTTCGCGCTGCATCTTCTTCTTGAGCGCTTTCAGGGCTTGATCGACGTTATTGTCGCGAACGATGACTTGAACCAGGGTCGTCTCCATCGGCAGAGTGTGTGTGCAAAGCTGTATCCTCGCGGGCGCACATCAGCCAATGCGCCACGGGCCCTAGAATCTCCAAGGTCCGCAGGAAGGCGCGCTGTATATCACGCAGATTTTGGGTTGTGAAGGCCTGCAGCCACGGTATTTTTTATCATAATATCAATGGCTTGGCGTAATTTTGCCTGGTTGTCCGCTGGCGAAACGGCCATAGCCTGGCCATCTTTGGGGGGCTATAACAGCACAAATTTCAATAGGTTACCGAAAAGATGGCTGTCCGACCGATTGCCCGTATGGGCGCAGAAGTCCTGAAACGCCGCGCCGACGAGGTGACGGATTTCAACGATCCAGAATTGCCGGTGCTGATCTCGGACATGGTGGAGACCATGATCGCAGCGCATGGCGTGGGCCTTGCTGCACCGCAAATTGCAGTGCCCAAGCGTGTGGTGATCTTCTTTGTGCCGGCAGGACGTAACAATGGGGTGGATATTCCGCTGACAGTGATGATCAACCCGATCATTACGCCACTCACGCCTGAAAAGAACGATGACTGGGAAGCGTGTTTGTCGGTGCCGGGATTGACGGGAAAAGTGCCGCGCTTCACCTCGATTAAGTATTCTTGGCAGGATGTGAAGGGCGAGCACTTTGAGCGTGTCGCCGACAATTTCCATGCGCGGGTCGTTCAGCACGAGTGTGATCACTTGGATGGTTTGCTGTATCCGATGCGGATCACTGATCTGACAACATTATCCTTCGTAGATACGTTAAAGGCCGAAGCGAGCGCCAAAGGCGAGGAGCTTCAACTGGACGAAGAAGGCGAAGCCGCATGACCGATAAGCAGACCCGGCGCGACAATGTGATTCTAGCCGCCTTAAAGCACGTGCCTTTCGATGGCTGGACGCCGTCGATGTTGGGCCGCGCGGCGGAAGATGCAGGTTTTTTAGCCTCCGATGCCGATCTGCTGTTTCCCGATGGCGTGCCCGATGCGGTGGCGCACTTTCTCGATCTCGCCGACCGGCTGATGATTGAAGACTACGCCAAACAAGATACGTCAAAGCTGAAGCACCGCGAGAAGATCGCGCTGATTGTGCGGCTGCGTTTAGAGCGTTGGACACCGCACCGTGAATCCGTGCGTCGTGCGTTGTCGCTCTCTCCTATGCCGTCAATCGCGGGCAATACGCTCAAAAGCGCCTACATCACCATTGATGCCATGTGGAAAGCCATTGGCGATAAATCCATCGACTTTAGCTTCTACACCAAACGCATGCTTCTGGCCGGTGTGTATGGATCTACCTTGTTATACTGGCTGGAAGACCGCAGCGAGCACTGCAAAGCCACGTGGGACTTCCTGAGCCGCCGCATTGATAACGTTATGCAGATCCCGAAAATAAAGGGCCAACTCGCAGAGCGTTTGGCGCAGTTTCCAACTCCATCCCGTTTGGTACAGCGTTTCAAAGCGATCCGCACCCAGCGTGGCAGTTTCTGAGTGCCTTGCGCGTAACGATCATTTCATCGTGTTTTGCAGGGGGCGTTACAGAGCAGATACAATTTCGACATTCTGATGAAAAATACCTTTGCCAAGGTCCAGCCTCGTTAAGGTTTCTGCCGTTCACCTGCCTGTCTCTCATCACTGTTTGCAAAGACTGTTTTGATTATGGATGCTCATTCGCCCACATCGTCGCAATCAGTCGTGCGTGACCGGTTGCAAACTGTTAAATCGCGTGTAGCCCAGTTGCCGCGTGCTGTGTTGATCGGCGGTGGCGTTGTGCTTCTCGCAGCAGTGGGATGGTTTGTCTGGGGGAATGGCAGCAGCAAGACCCAACAGACGACAACGCAGAAAGTTGTGGTGGGTGACGTGGAAGACACCGTCACCGCGGTCGGCAAATTGCAGCCGTTGCAGTACGTCGATGTGGGTACCCAAGTTTCCGGCCAGCTCAAAAAATTACACGTGAATTACGGTGACACGGTCACCCAAGGCCAATTGCTGGCCGAAATAGACCCCACGATTTATGCGGCGCGCGTCGGTGCGGGTGAAGCAGCACTCTTGAACCTGAATGCGCAGCTTGCACAGCGCCAGGCAGAGCGCACGTTGGTGCAGCAACAACTGGGCCGCCAAACGGCGTTGCTGAAAGAAAATGCCACCAGTCAAGACACATATGAGGCGACGGTATCCCAGTCGAAAGTGAATGCCGCGCAGATTGAAGCTTTGACAGCGCAAATCAAGCAACAAACCTCAACTTTGAATGTTGATCGCGCAAACTTGGGGTACACCAAAATCTATGCGCCGATGTCTGGCGTTGTGGTGGATGTGATCGCAAAGCAGGGCCAAACCCTGAACGCTAACCAAACCGCGCCGATTGTTTTGCGTGTCGCAGATTTGGACACCATGACAGTGTATGCGCAGGTGTCGGAAGCCGACGTATCAAAGTTACGCACCGGCATGAACGCGTACTTCACGACCTTGGGCCAGTCGAGCCGTCGCCGTTACGGCAAGCTGCGCCAGATCATTCCGACACCGGAAGTGGTCAACAACGTCGTGCTGTATAACTCACTGTTTGATGTGGAAAACCCGGATCACGACCTCTTCACGCAGATGAGCGCGCAAGTGTTCTTCCTGGTGGGCGAAGCGAAGCAAGTGCCGACTGTGCCGGTTGCGGCTTTAAAACCTGCACCGCGTCCTCCACGTGATGCAGCCGCTCCGGCACCGGGTGGTGCTTCGCCCCCTGCGCAAACCCCCACACGCGATCCAGCTGCCGTGCCTGCGGCCCCAGATGCACCTGCTCAAGCTGGTGGTCCGCCGCCAGCCAACGGCGAAGCGCGTCCGCGCGGTCCGCGCCCAGAAGGTGGTGCGGGTCGCCCGCGTAACCCTGAAGGCGGTCGTCCGTATATTGTGCGCGTGAAGAACGGCAGCGATGTTGAAGAGCGCACGGTGATGATTGGTGTGATGAATCGCCTCGTCGCTGAAGTGAAGTCTGGTTTGAATGTGGGCGATGAAGTTGTGATTGACGTGCCATCTGGGTCGGGCCGTACGCAACAAGGGCAGGGGCAACGTCCGCAAGGCATGGGGCCACCAGGTCAAGGGCCTCGTATCTAATGGGATCTCGCATTTAATGAACGTTGTCGGCAAATCATCGGCAGTAAGCGGTGGTGCAGTCTCGCAAACTCAGGCGGGGTTAGAAACGCCGATCATCGCGTTGCGTGATATCACCAAGACCTATAGCCGTGGTGATTTGGCTGTCGAGGTGCTGCACGGCATTTCCATCGACATCTACCCCGGCGAATTCGTGGCCATCATGGGCGCATCGGGTTCGGGCAAGTCGACACTGATGAACCTCATTGGGTGCTTGGATCGTCCCACCACAGGCAGTTACAAGTTTGCAGGCCAGGAAGTTTCGGAACTTGATCCGGATGAGCGCGCTTTGCTGCGCCGTGAATCATTCGGGTTTATTTTCCAGCAGTATAATTTGCTCGCCACCTCGACCGCCGTTGAAAATGTGGAAGTGCCAGCGGTGTACGCGGGCCTCACGCATGAACAACGCGTAGTGCGTGCGGAAGAGTTGCTGACGTCGCTGGGTCTGGGCGAGCGGCTGGACCACAAGCCCAATCAGTTGTCCGGTGGTCAGCAGCAACGTGTTTCGATTGCGCGGGCGTTGATGAATGGTGGTGCCGTTATTCTGGCCGACGAACCGACGGGTGCGTTGGACAGTAAAAGCGGCGAAGACGTGATGCACTTGCTGCATGACCTTAATGCCAAGGGCCATACCATTCTTTTGATCACGCACGACCCGAATGTCGCAAAGCGCGCCAAGCGCATCATTGAAATTCGTGACGGCGATGTAGTGCAGGATTCTGGCCGCACACCGTCTGCAGCTGCTGAAAACGTCATGCTGCCGCCGCCGGTGGATACGCATGGCGCGGCCGATGGCGTGAAAATGCCCGATATCATGGAAGCCAGCAAAATGGCGTTCCGGGCCTTGCGCACCAATTTGCTGCGCACATTGTTGACCCTGCTCGGCATCATCATTGGTGTGGCGTCCGTTGTGGCCATGCTGGCGATTGGGAACGGTGCAAAGCAGGAAGTGTTAAACCGCATGGCATCCATGGGCACAAACTTGCTGCTGGTGCGCCCGGGTGCCCCAAATCTGCGCATGGCCGATGGTGTCCGGGCCACGTTGACAGTTGATGATGCCAAGGCGCTCTCGGATGTGCCTAACGTATCGGAAGCCGTGCCAGAGTATGCCGGGGGCGTGACCGTGCGCTACGGCAACGCCGATGCGCAAACGCAGTTCAATGCGACCACTCCAGGCTACACGATTGCGCGCGATTGGGATGTGGACGAGGGGACCTTCTTTACCGAGGCAGAACTCAACGACTATGCGCCAGTGGCGGTGATCGGGACGACGGTGATGAAATCGCTGTTCGGCACGGCCAACCCTATCGGCGAATATGTGATTGTGAACAACATTCCCTTCCTGATCATCGGCATTATGCACCCCAAGGGCGCGAATAACTTCGGCCAGGACATGGACGATATTATTTTTGCGCCATTTACCACAGGTGCGTTGCGCGTGTTTGGTCAGCGTTATGCGCGGTCTATTACCGTGGCGGTGGAAGACTTAAGCCGGATTGATGAAACACAAGCCGCGGTGACGGAACTGCTCAAAGCCCGTCACGGCGGCATTGAGGATTTCCAAATCCGCAATATGGCGTCGATCATTGAAGCGCGAACAGAAACCCAAGATACGCTGACGATTTTGTTGGGCTCCATTGCCGCGATCTCGCTGTTGGTCGGCGGCATTGGGGTGATGAACATCATGCTGGTCAGTGTTACCGAGCGCACGCGTGAAATCGGTATTCGCATGGCCACAGGTGCCCGCAAAATCAACATTCTGCTGCAATTCAACACCGAGGCGCTGGTGGTGTGCGCCATCGGCGGTTTGATCGGTGTAATCTTAGGTCTGTTGATCGCCTTTACATTCGCAAGCTTTGGCAAGCCGGTGTTGTATTCCGCAGGCCCGGTGGTTTTGGCGTTCACCTGTGCCTTTGCCACGGGCTTGCTGTTCGGCTATTTGCCGGCACGCAAGGCTGCCAATCTTGATCCTGTTGTGGCACTTGGTGCTGATTAGAGTTTTTCCTCATGGTGCGTTTTCTCGTTTCAGTCTCGGTTATAGCGTTGTTGGCGGCGTGTGCGGCGCCATCTCAGCCGAAGGTGGTTGTGCCGCAGGGCTATCTGACCAACCCATCTGAGAATGCGGACGTCACCGTGTGGCCCAGCCAGCAATGGTGGACAAGCTTCGAGAACGATGAGCTTTCACGCTTGATCGAACGCGCCGCCAATAATAACCGCAACCTGAAAGCCGCTGCGGCGCGCATTCTGCAAGCCGAAGCTAGCGCTAAGGCCGCAGGGGCGTCGCTGTTTCCGTCTATTGGCGCCACTGGCTCCATTGGCCGCAGTGGTGGAGACTCACGTGTTGATACCACCAGCACATCAGTAGGCTTAAGCGCCTCGTACCAAGTGGATTTGTTCGGGCAGGTAAGTGCCAACGTGGCCGCCGCCAATCAGCGCATCGATTCCAGCCTGTATGACCGCGAGACCGTGCGCATCACGTTGTTCAGCGATGTGGCGACGACGTATCTGCAACTCCTTTCTATTCGCGACCGTTTGCGCTTGGCGGAAGATCGCTTGCGCATTGCTGAAAGTCTGCTCGATTTGGTCGAGGCTCAGCGTCGCATTGGCACTGTCTCTAATCTTGAACTCGCGCAACAACGTTCTGCTATTGCTAGCCAGCGGGCCGCTATTCCGGCGTTGAAAGTCAGCGAGCGTCAGTCGCTTGATGCTTTGGCTGTGCTGCTCAGTGAACTGCCGGAAACCTTCACCGTTGAAGGCCGGACGCTGGCAAACTTCAAACTGCCGACCATTGCGGCGGGGCTGCCAGCCTCGCTCTTAGAGCGCCGCCCTGATTTGCGTAAATCTGAGTCAGACTTGAAGGCCAATGGTTACGACGTGGCTGCGGCCCGCGCCGCGCGCCTGCCCACGTTATCGTTGACCGCGTCAGGTGGCACGGCGAGCGATAGCCTCAGCGGCTTGTTTAATTCCGGCACCTTTGTCACCAATCTGGGTGCGTCGTTAGCCGCGCCGATCTTCCAAGGTGGCCGTCTGCAAGCGAACGAACAAGCCGCACGAGCCCGCCGGATGGAACTGGTTGAGACCTATCAGCAAAGCGTGATCTCGGCGTTCCGCGAAGTGGAAGACGCACTCACGGCAGCGACACAAAATGCTGTGCAGTATGAGTTTGCGAATGATGCGTATGTCCAGGCTGTGGAAGCATACCGTTTGGCCGAGCTGCGCTATCGCAATGGCACGGTGAACTTCCAGACGGTTCTGAATGCGCAAACCAGCGTGTTATCGGCGCAAGAGACGCTGGTGTCGTCGGGGCTGTCGCGCTTGTCGTCGGTGGTCACGCTGACCAAGGTGCTCGGTGGCGGCTGGGATGGTGCAACACCCCAGCGCTTGAGCCTCGCCGAGAACTTGGCGCCGCTGAACTAAGCGGGCTTCTTGAACTTCAAAACAAACTGACTGGTGTGACCGCGCAGTTCTTGCTGGAACACGTTCACATTCATCGGGTCTTTCGGGTTTTCCAAAAGGTCCGTGTCTTCGGCTAATTCAAAACCTGCCTTCGTCACATCATCAATCACCACGTAGCGTTCGATGCGGTGGTTTTTGTTCACGTCCGATGTGCCGAAGCCCGGCGGGGCGGTGTGGTCGATAATGCCGTAAATGCCGCCCGGTTTCAGGGCTGCTTTGATGCTGGCATTCATGGCTTCGCGGTTCACGCCCAGCCAGTATGTGTCGTGATAGAACATCACCATGAAGATCGCATCCAGCTTGCCTTGCGGCAGTTGCAGGTCTTCCAATTCCGTATCTTGCTCGATGATGTTCTTGTAACCGCCTTTGGTAATCAACTCACCAAGTGGGCGATTGTCAGGCTTTACGCGGTCACGAATCCACTTGTTGTTTTGGCCGTACACAGTGCCCGTATCGCCAACAGTCTCAGCCAGCACGCCGGTGAAGTAGCCGCGTGAGGTCATCAGTTCCGCAACGGTCATGCCGGGCTTGATCCCAAAGAAGGCCATGGTCTCGGCGGGTTTGCGATCTGCGTCGCGCTTCTTGTCGGCGTCAGGACGGCGTGGGCTTTCCAAAATTGCTTTACGAAGTGAATCAGGGACGACGATCTGGTTTTTATAAATCGTCTTGGTTTGAATCGCAGCGCGTGCATTTGGAAAAGACAACGATGCGCTTGCCGCGAGGGCACCAGTGCCCAACAAGACTCCACGACGACTTGGAACAACACCCATGATCAACCCTCCCGGTTTTGAGTTGTGACGATCATCTCATTTTCCGATGAGCCTGCACAGAGCGTGTGTGGAAAACTGAAAAAATGACAGTTTTGAGTCCGGTAGTCGGGCCGCAGCCCCTGTTAATGCAGACCATTTACAGGGGGAGTGTGGGGAAAACCCAGCATACCCTGGAAACACTGTAATTCCGTGCAAAGCTTCTTTTGAAGCGTTCTATTTTGAAGCCTGGAGTGTGGCGCCCGACGCAATCAATGCGTCGATGTCGGCTTGGGCATAACCGGCTTCTTTCAAAATCTCGGTGGAGTGTTCGCCAAGCAACGGCGCATGGCGGCGAATGCTCTCAGGCGTTTTTGAGAAGTTGATGGGGAAGCCCGGCAACTTAAGCTTACCCTCGGTGGGGTGATCGACCGATTGCCAGTAGCCCACCGCATTCAAATGCTCGTCGGTGATCAGGTCTTCCAGCGTATTCACAACAATAGTTGGCACCGACGTGCCGCCGAAAATGTCGATCCATTCCTGCGTCGTCTTCGTGGCCATAATCTTGGCCGTTTCCGAATAGGTCTGGTCGATGTTGGCGACACGGTTGGCCAGTGTTTTAAAACGCGCATCGGTGAGCAAGTCCGGGCGCTCGGCCAGTTTGCAGAAGGTTTCCCAGTGCGCGTCCAGGTACGGCAAAATCGCGATATAGCCGTCTTTGGTGGGATACGGTTTGCGCTCTTGGCTCATCAGGCGCACGTAGCCCGGCGTGCCAATGGGTGGATCGAACGTGGCCCCCCACATGTGCTCGGCCATCACAAAGCTGACCATGCTTTCAAACATCGGCACTTCAATCTCTTGGCCCTCTCCAGTTCTTTCGCGGTGGAAGAGGGCGGCCAGCACCGCTTGCACCACATTCATGGCGGTGTTCTTGTCGCAGACGATGGTGGGCAAATAGCGCGGTTCGCCCAGCACCATTTTGTTCAGCATCGCAATGCCGCTGACGGCTTGAATGGAATCGTCCAGCGCGCCCTTTTCGCCGTAGGGGCCGTTTTTGCTGTAACCGTATGACCCGCAGTAAATGATCTTGGGGTTCACCGCTTTCAACGCTTCGTAGTCCAAACCCAACTTGGTCATGGCCTGCGGGCGGTTGTTGTGAATGAAGACGTCGGCCGTTTTCGCCAATTCCAAGAGGGCCTTCTTGGCGCTCTCTTGTTTCAGGTCCAGCACCAGGCTGCGCTTGTTGCGATTGCAAGTGAGGTAAAGCGCCGACATGTTTTTGTGGGCACGGTTCGCACCCAGGGTGCGGTTTGAATCGCCGCGCGGCGCTTCAATTTTAATCACTTCCGCGCCCATGTCGGCGAGGATTTGGCAGGCCCAAGGCCCTAACACAACGCTGGTCTGTTCGAGAATTTTAATACCGTGTAACGGACCGGGCATTGTAACTACTCCCTCACTGAAACGACCTAGCGTTTCAAAATATTAACGTGTCCCATTTTGCGCCCCGGGCGGGCTTCGGCTTTACCGTAAAGATGAACATGTGCGTGCGGATTGCCATGATATTGATCAAGGCTCAGCACATCATCGCCAATCAAATTCTTCATTTCCACGTCAGCAAAGCGTGAGGGCTCGACCAACGGCAGGCCCACAACCGCACGCACCATTTGCTGGAACTGATCGGTCTCGCAGGCATCCATGGTCCAGTGGCCTGAGTTATGCGGGCGCGGGGCCATTTCGTTGGCCAGCACTTTGCCGTCTTTGGTGACGAAGAATTCCACCGCCAGCAAGCCCACCAAATCCAATTTTGTAGCCGCCAAGCCAGCCGCCGCGACGGCGCTAAACAGCACTGCGTTTGGTACGCGCGCCGGAACAATCGACACATCCAGGATGTGATTGGTGTGAATGTTCTCGGTGGCGTCGAACGCTTGCACCACGCCATCAACACCGCGCGCGACAATCACCGAGACTTCGCAGCGGAAATTCACGAAGCCTTCCAGCACCGCAAAGGGCCCGCCGTCTGAATGAGGCTTTGCTTTCGCACCGCCAATCGCTTTCCACGCTTCTGCAATATCTTCCGGCTTATAAATTTTGGCTTGGCCTTTGCCGTCGTAACCCAGGCGCGCGGTTTTCAGCACGCAGGGGTAGCCCAGTTCTTCAACCGCTTTGCGCAATTCATCTTCGGTGTTCAGGCCGCGCCATGGCGGCGTGCCGACGTTTATCTCGGCGAAGAAGGTTTTTTCTTTGGCGCGGTCTTGCGCAATTTCCAACGCTCGCCACGACGGGCGCACGGTTGTGTGCTTTTCTAAAAACGCAGCCGTGGCAGCAGGCACGTTTTCAAATTCATAGGTTACTACATCAACAGACTTTGCGAATGCGGCGAGCGCTTTCTCATCCGTGTAATCAGCTTGGGTAGTGGTCGTTGCAACATGGCTGGCGGGGCTATCGCTTTCCGGGCACAGCACATGTGTGCGATAGCCAAATTGCGCAGCGGCAAGGGCGAGCATGCGGCCCAATTGTCCGCCACCCAGAATTCCGATGGTTGAGCCTGGTTTTAAAGGTGCAACGTTGTCGGCCATTTTTTACTTCGGTGAATCAGCGACGGACTCAGTTTGCTTTGCGCGCCACGTGGCCAAACGTTTGGCCAAGGGCTCGTCATGCAGAGCCAAAATAGAAGCGGCCATCAGGCCTGCGTTCTTTGCGCCCGCATTGCCAATCGCCAACGTGCCAACCGGAATACCGCCAGGCATTTGAACAATGGACATCAAACTATCCATGCCCTTCAGCGCTTTGCTTTCGACGGGCACGCCCAACACCGGCAGCGTGGTCATAGAGGCGGCCATGCCCGGTAAGTGCGCAGCCCCACCTGCGCCAGCGATGATGACGTGCAGGCCACGCTTGGCGGCAGACTTTGCATACGTCACAAGACGGTCAGGCGTGCGGTGGGCCGACACGATTTTGGCCTCAAACGGCACTTTGAGTTCTTTCAGCACATCGGCTGCGTTCTTCATGGTGTCCCAGTCCGACTGGCTGCCCATGATGATGCCCACGCGGATCGGCGCGTTGGCTTTGGCTGCCGCGGTTTTAGTGGGTCGTTTGGCCATGTGTGTGCCCCAAAAAAGGAGGGCGCAATCTATCCGTAACCCCTTGGTTTCCGCAACAAAAGGATAGCCCAGAGTGGGGTCAAAATGGGGGCTGGAGGGGCCCATAAACCGCCCAAAAGCCCGGTTTCTTTAGGGCTTAGTAACAAATCAGGCTCATGGTGGACCTAATTTGTTTCAACTCAATGGCGCCGAGCTGCGGTATATTGGGCCTTAAAGCCCAGAGTGACATTCAATGAGTGACATTCAACACGCCACCAACGTTGCCCTGGTGCAGGTCCGTGAAGACGGCCGCGGCCACGGGGGGGCTGCGGGGCGCGATCAAGGTCCGCCGGCCAAGAAGGTGGCTGATGCTTATACGCAAAGTGCCAAGTCCAAACCGCTTGATGATCGCATTACCATCCTTGGCATTCCGGCCGAGCAAATTACCCCTGCTACACAAGCGGCCCTGGCCAGCTTAGTGCAGGAAGTGAATTTTCTGCGTTCAGCGGTGCGCCGGTTTGAAGGTGGCGCGGTTCTGACCAAGCGTGAGGATGTGCCCGCAGATGGCGAAGTGCTGCCGCAGGATGTGCTGTCGATCCAACTTTTGAAATTGCTGGCGCACCCTGCCGAGGCAGGAACGGCGCGCGTGCTCGTGCTGGGATACCTGAGTACGTTTGAAGATGTGCGCCGCAGTTCAGGCCTGTTGGCCGCGAACTCGTTATTATCTGATCTCGCATTGCGCATGAACCGCGCAGAATTTTTCGCCGACCCGTCGACCGAAGTTCCTGAAGACAATTCGCCGCCGCAAATGGTGCCGGTGAAGGGCAAGAACGGCAAAGTGAAAATGGTCCCCGTGCCCAAGGCACCCACCCCCGGGCTGCATAAGTTTCGTGTGATGGGTTTTGCAGGCGGATCGTCGCTGGTTGGTGTAGCGGAAGTGCCGCAATACCCGCTGGATGAAACCTATGTGGCGCGCCAAGTGCGCGATCAATGTTTGGCAACGGGCTTCAATGTGTCCGGCATCGAGATGAGCGTTGCTTTCTCGGTTGCGGCCATCGTCATCAGCGCCAATGAAGGTGCGCTTACTGCGATGGGTCGGGCCGACCACTTGCTGCGCGGCGGCGGCGTTTAAGTCGTAACGCGCTTCACGTCACTCCCGCGAAAGCGGGAGTCCATTCATCGACGTGCTTAAGCGTTTGTGGCGAGATGGATCCCCGCGTTCGCGGGGATGACATGCAGAGTGTGTAGGGCACCATGTATGCCCACACATCAATCGACAATAAACAGCTTTGCACCCGTCTGTGTGGACGAGCGATGCGCAGCATCGCCGAAGTCTGACACCTGATAACTCATACCTGCGGTCAGTGTGATCTGGCGGCCATCTTTCAGTTCCGTCAGCAACGCGCCTTCAAGCACGTACAAAATATGTCCGCGGTCACACCAATGATCAGCAAGGTACCCCGCCGAATACTCAACGTGACGGATGCGGATGTCGCCGAGTATTTGCGTACGCCACAGCGCGTAGCCTGTTTCGCCGTTGTGGCGTGTCGGTTCAATCTCAGCCCAGGTTGTTGTGGTGAAAGCCGAAGCGGGGAGTTTCATAAAGCGCGTTTCATCCGAAGAATTTTACGCGATGATGTCGGGGATGAGCTGATTGCGTAAGGTTGCAATTTGATCTTTCAAACCCAGTTTGCGCTTTTTCAAGCGCCCAACTTTCAACTGGTCGAAGTCATCGGCGGCCATCAGCGCATGAATCACATCGTCGAGGTCGCGGTGTTCCAGCTCAAGCTGAGCCAGTTTTTCTTTGATCGCTTCTTGGGTCCACTGCATCGGGGCTTTGGCCAGTAACATTCTTAATAGGTCGCGTTTTTGATACGCTAACAGTCTGATTACGCCGCACTTTTAGCCAATCGCGCTGGGTCAAAAATGGGGCCGACGTACATCTTACACGCGCATATTTGTGAAGTCATGTTTTGCCAAAATAGGCGTTGATAGAAGCTATGTACCGGGCCACATGCCAAGAGCCCGCGACTCGCCGTATTCCGGGGGATACACGCTGCAGACACTGTTGTATCGGCAATTTTATTGCGCTGCAAAATCAAACTAAGCCAATAACTTAGCCCGGTGCTTCGAGAAGGGGGTGACTTCGGGTTATAGTTTTGTGCCGATTGGACTCGTGGAAAAAGGAGCACACGGATGGTTGCAGACGTGAGAGCTGAATCTTTAAAAGCGAAACATGCCGCACTCGACACCAAGATTTACGAAGAGGAGCGGCGACCTCTCCCAGACATGACACTCATCCACGACCTGAAGCGACAAAAGCTAAAAATAAAGGATGAACTGCAAAAAATTGCCGTTCACTGACCCCCCCAGAAAAGTCCCGTCAGACGTTTGTCGTTCCGGCGCTTACAACGGAGACTCGCCGTTGCCGAGATGACAAAGGGGTAGGATTCCCGACGTCTCTTGCGCTCACCTTGAAGAAGGTGAGCGCTTTTTTTTGCTAGAAAATAAACGCAATACGTCATCCCGGCACTTGTTGCCGGGATCCAGAGCGATTGGATGAGATGAGAATTGTTGCCCTGGATCCCGGGCCACCGCTGTAGCTTTGCTACAGCGGCAATATTTCTATGACGGGCTTCGCCCGTACATCCCGGGATGACAGAACAGATAAGCTACGCGAAATGCGTTAGATACTTTTTGAACTTAGGTACCAGCGCTTGGAACTGGATCAGAACCGATTGGCGCAGCTTCAGCAGCGGTCGCAGCGTCGGCTTGTTCGGCGGTTGCATTGGCTGCAGCAGCTTCACGCGCTTCGCGGCGCTTCTTGCGTTCTTCGGCTTTGATCGCGTTATTCACGCGGCGTTGGGCCAGCACAACAGCCTTTTCCAAATCCGCTTCGGTGCAGAGCCCCAGCGTGACAGGGTTTGATGGCTTAATGTTTGCTGCATTCCAGTGTGTGCGATCACGCACGCTGGCGATGGTCGCTTTGGTGGTGCCGAGCAGGCGTGAGATTTGCGCGTCGGTCAGTTCCGGGTGATGCTTCAAAATCCATGAGATCGCATCGGGGCGGTCTTGGCGTTTGGACACTGGCGTATAACGTGCGCCTTTGGCGCGCGCTTTCGGTAACGGGATGTCTGTCTTGATCATCTTCAAACGCGCATCGGGGTCGGCTTCGCAGCGCGCGATTTCGGCTGTAGTCAATTGACCGCCGGTGACCGGGCTGACGCCAACAATGCCAATCGCGACTTCGCCGTCTGCGATGGCTTGAATTTCGAGTTCGTGCATGCCGGTGTAATCCGCGATTTGCTCGAAGCTGAGCGCGGTGTTTTCAACCAGCCATACGGCCGTGGCTTTGGGCATTAAGGGCAGCGCCATGGCAGCGGTCCTTTCGGTAAAGTGTGCGCATCATTCAGGTATGAACGAGGGTTTGCGCCGGAAGTTCGGCGCATCTGAACTCGCTCAAGCTCAGATGACAGGAATAATTATATATATCGGGTTTCTGAACGACGGGTCAAACCCTTCGTCAAGCCATTGATATAACTATATTTTTAAGACAATTTTGCCGATATGCCCTGAGCTTTCCATCAGGGCGTGGGCCTTCGCTGCCTCTTCCAGGGGGAAGGTGGCGTGGATCAAGGGCGTCACTTTTCGGGCGGCCAACAGCGGCCAGACCGCGTTTTTAACCTCTGTGGCCAGGGCGGCTTTGAAGGCGAGGTCACGGTTGCGCAGCGTGGAGCCGGTGAGGGTGAGGCGTTTGAGCATAATTTGGCTTAAGTCGGCTTCGGTTTTGGCGCCTTTTAGGAAGGCGATAGAGACCATGCGCCCGTCGGTTTTCAGGCACTTCAAATTGCGGGCGAAGTAATCGCCGCCGACCATATCCAAAATCACATCAACGCCTTTTGACGGCAGTGCCTTGATGACGTCGACAAAGTCTTGTGTGCGGTAGTTGATCGCAACATCCGCACCGAGTTTTTTACAAGCCGCGCATTTTTCATCGCTGCCAGCCGTGGCGATGACGGTGGACCCCAATGCCTTGGCCACTTGGATGGCGGTGGTGCCGATACCGCTGGAACCGCCGTGGACTAACAGTGACTCACCAGCTTTTAATTGGCCGCGCTGAAACACATTGTGCCAAACCGTGAAAAACGTTTCCGGAATCGCGCAGGCTTCGCTGGCGCTGAACCCTTCCGGCCAGGGCAGACACGAGCCCTGATCAGCAGTGGCGTATTCTGCGTAGCCGCCACCAGGAATGAGCGCACACACGTTGTCGCCGACTTTATAGGTGGTCACTCCTTCACCGACAGCAACAATTGCGCCAGCAACTTCAAGGCCCGGTAAATCCGATGCACCGGGCGGGGCGGGGTATTGGCCCATACGCTGGACGACATCGGGTCTGTTCACGCCTGCGGCTTGTACGGCAATCAGAACCTCGCCCGTTTTCGGGGATGGTGTCGGGCGTGTGGTGGCCACCAAGACTTCCGGCCCACCGGGGGTTTTGATTTCCACCGCGCGCATGGTTTGGGGAATTGAAGCCATGAGTTTTGATCCTTATGTTTGGCCGCAATCTAATGGCTCATGTGACGATACGACAAGGTGCTGTGATGGTATTCGATACGGATGATCTCGACCCGATCAAAAAGAAACCGCAGAAGAAAGACCTCAGTCGTTTATCTGTGGGCGATTTGAAAGATTACATCGCCGACCTGAAAGCCGAGATCGTGCGCACCGAAGCCGAGATTGTGAAAAAAGAAGGTGCGAAGAAGGGCGCAGACAGTTTCTTTAAGAGTTGATTCTCTTAAGCGGTCGTGTGTGCCCGATACAGCACGTGTTTACGCAACGGCCCGCCCACCAGTGGATGATCAAAGTTGTCGGCCGGGTCGTTGGTCATACCCAGCTTTTCCATTACATGGCGTGACTTTGTATTGCTGCTGCTGGTGAACGATAAAATTTCCTGCAAGCCCAGAATTTGGAATCCATAATCAAGGGCGGCGCGTGCGGCTTCGGTGGCATAGCCGTAGCCCCATGCTGTGCGCGCCAAGCGCCAGCCGATTTCCGTGCACGGCGTGAAGTGTGCTTTAAACTTCGGCACCGATAGCCCGACAAAGCCGATGAATGCTGGGCCATTGATGACCTCAACCGCCCACAGGCCCCAATTGTACTCAGCGATGCGCGCCCGAATACGGCCAGCAAACGCATTGCTGTCTTCGGTGGTCAGGGTGTTGGGGAAGAACTCCATCACCTCGGGATCGGCGTTGAGAGCCGCAAACGCGGGCAAATCATCGTCGCGCCAATCGCGGAGTTTCAAACGGGCTGTGGTCAGGATGTTCATTTAGGTGCGTTGAGATATGTGGCGTTCGATGACGCGGCCCAAAGTTAGCATGGGCACATTGCCACCCAGGACAACCGCATCGTTGAAGGCTTTGAAATCATACTTTGCACCTAACGCCGCTTTGGCCTGGTCACGCAAGCGGTTGATTTCGCTGTGACCAACTTTGTAGCCACAGGCTTGGCCGGGCCATGAGCAATAGCGGTCCACTTCGCTGGTGACTTCTTCGATGCCTGATCCGTTGGTTGTCGCAAACCACTCGATGGCTTGCGCGCGCGTCCAGCGCTTCGCATGCAACCCTGTATCCACAACCAAGCGGCAGGCGCGGAAGGCGATGCTTTGCAAATATCCTAAACGCTCGACCGGGTTGGCATCGTACACGCCCAACTCATCGGCGAGCTGTTCAGCATACAGCGCCCAGCCTTCACTGTAGGCATTGAACTGCAACAGTGAGCGGACGAGGGGCAGCTTGAAGGTGTACTCGCCTTGCCAGACGTGGCCTGGAATGGACTCGTGATACGCGAGGTCAGGCAAGCTGTAGCGGCGATGCAAATCCGTCGTGTGCAGATTGATCCAGAACTTGCCGGGGATGGTGCCATCAATCGATCCAGGCCCGCCATACGCGCCCGGTGCGCCGGGCTCTTCTGACAGCGGCAGGCGTTTTACTTCGACATTGCCTTTGACCAACGTGTTGAACGCGTTGGGCATGCGACTGCGGATATCAGTCACGCGCGCGTTCAAGAACGCCATGATCTCTGCCCGGCCTGCATCGGTATTGGGGAACTTAAAGCGCTCATCTTTGCCCAGGGCCGTCATGCGCGCGCCGACGCTGCCCTCCGTGTAGCCCTCTTTACGCAAGATCACATCCATGCGCGCGTGCAACTCTTGCACTTGCTGCAGGCCCATGGCGTGGACTTCATCGGGCGTCATTTTGGTGGTGGTGCCTGCGCTCAAAGCCCAGGCGTAGTACGCATCACCGTCTTTGAACTTCCACACGCCGGCCTCTGAGGTGGCCCGTGCGCGGTGGGCTTCTAACTCAGCGATCTGGCGGTCGAGGGCAGGGATGATTTGTTTTTCACAAATTGCGATAGCCTGGGCGGCAAAGGTTCCTGTAATGTCTTTGGTGCGTGTGGCGAGGGAACTAACAACGTCCCACTCTTCAATTTTCCCGCTGCGTGCCAACTTGATCTGCTTCAAGCATTTATCCAGCAGGAAATCAGGCGCAATGACGTTATGTGTCGCAGCGATTTTCAGGCGCTCGGTTTCACCGTCCAATTGGAGTGCGTACGCCAGCAACCGGTCCAGATAGGCTTCCGCATCATCCTTGGTTTTGATGGTGTGATCGGTGGTGAGAAGGCGCGGCGTATCTAAGAACGCACCGACATTCTGCACCACCACGTACGGCGCATTACGCCAGCCGCCGACCGCCACATCGCCGTACGGAAATGCGAAGCCGCCCAGGGCGGATTCAAACGCAGTTTGCACCACGTCGATGTTCACGCGCATGGTGTCGGACAGGGGGCTGCGATCGACAGCGCGCAGTTCAGTCACAGCATTTTTTAAGCGATCCGCAATCTCGCGCTGGCCTGCGGCAGATCTGTTGCCCAGGCGGTGCTTCAAGTGCGCGCGCTGATCTTTGTCGATGCCGAGGTTGGTGGCGCTTTCGGGGCTGTCGTTCAGCAGCATTTCAGCAATGCGTGCGATCAGCGCAGTGGCCTGATCTGTCGCGGCTTTTGCAGGCGGTGTTAAGGCTGAGAGCGCGAGGGCCGCGCCACCGGCCAAGAGAACATTGCGACGTGTGCTTTGCATCATCTTGTCCCCATCCCTGAGGCCTATAGCCTACTGGCTTTAGGTTGCAGGGGACAAGATGCGGTGGGTGCTATTTCGGGGGAATGGGGAGGCGGCGGCGCTCGCGCAGCAAATTAATGCGGCGCATTACCTCTTGCGGATGGTAGGGCTTATCCAGGGGGCCGTCGTCGCAGAGGTTCGAAGCTTTTTGCGCTGCGCTGGCGATACTGGATGTGAGGATCACGTCAACGTCAGGGTGCTGTTCGCGCACAGTCTTGGCGAGCGTGAAGCCATCCATATCGCCCGGTAACGTCACCTCGGTGAAAATCGTCTGTACCAATCCGCCTGCACGCAAGACGGTGAAGACATCGTCGGCGTTGACGGCCTCGATTATCTTATAGCCGCACGAGCGTAAGTAATCAGCGATAACAACGCGGGCCAGAATATCGGGTTCCACCACCATGACGGTGTGCGAACCAGGTTCACCTGCGGCTTTGTGATCGAAGCTATCGTTCATTCACGCAACAATTCATTAAGCCAACAATAACCGCTTGATCAGCGTAAGGGCCGTGTCGAGCGAGTATGGCTTCGGTAAAACGGGCCCTAACTCAGCACCATAGCCTGTTGTTGTGACTAATTGGCTGACACCAGAGGTGAGGAGCACCCCCACATCGGGGAATTGTTGGCGTACCCACTGAGCCAGCTCAAAGCCGTTCATGGTGCCGGGCATATGGACATCCGAGAACACCAGTTCGATGGGCTCGCGCGATTCCAGAATAACTTTGGCTTCATCCGCACTGGCCGCTTCAAGCACGCGATAATTTTGCTGGCGCAGAAAATCAGCAAGGGGCGCGCGCACTAGCACTTCGTCTTCAACCACAAGGATAGTGGGTTTGTGATTATGTCCGTTGCCATTGCGAGGTTTTTCGCCGGTCATTCCGGCGTTGCCGCCGTCAGAGCCATATGTTCCTGGCGCAAATTCTAAACGAGACACAACACGTAGATTCGGACGCATACTGAAATCCCCACCAACATCTTTCGGCACACTTTTTCCGCGTGCGCGTGTACTAAACTCTCAGCCTGAGATTTAGTTCCGCATTTTCTAAGAAAAAGCGCGCAGATTGGTATGGAGTCGCTGCTAAGATTGGGCCGCGATGCTTAAGCCAACAGCTTCGGCCACACGAATGCCGTCGACCGCTGCGGACAAAATGCCGCCCGCGTATCCTGCGCCTTCACCCGCAGGGTAAAGTCCCTTGGTGTTGAGACTTTGGAACGTGTCATCACGCGTCATACGAATAGGTGCAGAGGTACGCGTTTCCACCGCCGTCATAACGGCATCAGGCATATCGTAGCCCTTCAGTTGGCGCCCAAACACGGGCATTGCTTCACGAATGGCACTGACGGCGTAATCGGGCAGGCATTGGGACAGATCCGTCAGTGTCACGCCTGGCTTGTAAGACGGCGTGACACTGCCAAGTGCGGTTGATGCGCGGCCCGCCATGAAATCACCAACCAACTGCGCCGGCGCATTGTAATTCTCACCGCCCACTTTAAAGGACACGCTCTCCCAATGGCGTTGGAAGTCGAGCCCTGCCAATACGCCGCCAGGATAATCGTCGGGGCTGATTCCCACCACGAGGCCGCTGTTGGCGTTACGCATCGCACGGCGATATTGGCTCATGCCATTTGTCACCAAGCGTCCTGGTTCTGATGCTGCTGCGACAACCGTGCCGCCCGGGCACATGCAGAAGCTATACACTGACCGGCCACTTTCTTTGCAGTGATGCACCAGCTTGTAATCAGCCGCGCCCAACAACGGGTGCCCTGCATGTTTGCCAAAGCGCACCGCATTGATCATGGCTTGCGGGTGTTCAATGCGCACGCCAATCGAGAAGGGCTTGGCTTCCATGAAAATGCCTTTGTCGTGCACCATCTGGAAGGTATCTCTGGCGCTATGGCCTACAGCGATAACAACGTGATCTGTTTCAATCCTCTCGCCGTTATCCAGCACAACGCCATGCACGCGGCGTTCGCCGTTCTGTTCGCTGATCTCAATATCGGCAACTTTGCTCTGGAATCTGATCTCAGCGCCCATCTCGATCATTTTGGCGCGCATGTTTTCGATCATCGAGACCAATCGAAATGTGCCGATGTGCGGCTTGCTGATGTACAGAATTTCATCGGGCGCGCCTGCTGCGGCAAATTCTTCCAGCACTTTGCGGATACGGTTCATGCCGTCTTTAATGCCGCTGTACAGCTTGCCGTCAGAGAAGGTGCCCGCACCACCTTCACCAAATTGCACATTTGATTCCGGGTTCAGGACGCGCTTGCGCCACAGCCCAAAGGTATCCACCGTACGCTCACGCACGGCCTTGCCGCGTTCCACGATGATGGGTTTAAAGCCCATTTCAGCCAGCACAAAACCTACGAATAAACCGCACGGCCCAAAGCCAATGACCACGGGGCGATGTTTCAGGGCAGGCGGCGCTTTGGTCACCAGTTTGTAGGTGGTGTCCGGCGTGGGGGTGATGTTGTGGTCTTTATGAAACCGCTTGAACACGGCGGCCTGGTTTTTCAGTTCCACGTCAACTGTGTAGGTCAGGGCAATGCGGTCGGTCTTGCGCGCATCATAGCCACGGCGCGCAATTTTAAAGCCCAAGATATCGCTAGCCGGAACCTTCAAGCGCTCGCATAAAGCGCTTTTGAATTCGGCATCGGTATGATCGAGGGGAAGCTTAAATTCCGTCAGCCGCAGCACGGCAGTCTCCAGGGAAAGGCAGATCGCCGTCGTTACAGATCGGCCAGTTCGTTCTTGTGTTTTTCGGTCCAGCCCACTTCGTAAAGTGGTTTGGCACCTTGAATGCCCTTCATCTCATAACGGCCGCGGGGAATGAAGCCTAGACGTTGGCCTTTACAGCCATCCACAACCGATTGCGACACCCAAATGTTGGCGTCGGTGGCTTTCGAGCAAATGCGTGCGGTCATTTGCACAGCCGCACCGAAGAAGTCGTTTTCTTCTTCCACGGCCTCCCCTGAATTAATGCCGATCCGCACGACCAGGGGAAGCGACGGGTTGTTTTGGTTGTGCGAGGCAATTTCACGCTGCATTTGAATCGAGGCCATGACAGCAGAAGGCGCGTTGCTGAACACCGCCATGATGCCGTCGCCGGTGTGTTTCACTTCGCGCCCGCCCACGGCCGCGATGGCATTGCGCACAGCCGTGTTGTGCGCGCGCACGACTTTTTGCGCACCCGCGTTGCCCAACTGCTGCGTCATGGCGGTCGACCCAGCGATATCGGTGAACAGGAACGTGAAGATTGATGGCACAGCCGAGCGTTTTTCTGGGCGTGACCAGTCATTCAGCAGCGTGCCGATGCCTTTGGTGGCACCAGAGTTTCCACCCAAGAACGCGGTCATGGCTTTCGAGCCGCTTTGAATCATCGGCAAGTAGCGCGGGTTTTTGCCGTAGCCCGGCAATTCAGCGCAGAAGGTTTGGGTGCGATCCGCATTGTTGCCGATGGCACTCAATCCCTGACGCAAGATGCTCAGTTGCGCATCGCGGCTGAGTTTTTTGGATTGGCCCAAGGCCGCCAAGGCGCCCGACAACATCAAGCTCATGCCAAAGCGCGAGAAGGCATTCAGTTCGCCGACCTCGGCTTGCACGCTGCCTTGTGCGGTGGTGACGAAATTCGCAAATATTTTGCGCGCTTCGGCTTCTGCAGGGCTGGCTTCGGCTGGGTCTTTCTTCTGAACGACTTTCGGTTCAGGGATTGCAAAGCTGCGTTGCTCGGGCTGCGGCTCGGCTATCGCAAAGCTACGCTGCTGCTGCGGTTGTGCAAACTGCTGTTGTTGCGGTTGTTGCACGGGTGGCGCTGCCTGTTGCACCGGCTCAGGCTCGTATGCTGGCTCGGCGATATCGTCCAAGCTAATCGCGCCGGTATCGGGCGTGGATGAACCATCGCCTGAATCGAAATCTGCATCGAGATCAGCAGGCAATTCGTCCTCTGTCTCGTCTTCTGCAGTTTCTTCGATGAACTCTTCTTCCTGGCCGCGTTCGATTTCAACCTCGAACTCGTTTTCCTGCAAGGTCGTTGCGGGTTTCCTCTTCGCCGGAGCTGCGCGCATCATGGGGCTTTGCATCGCTGCGCGCTGTTGTTGTTTCACTGCGCTCTCGCGGAAGACAAATTTGAGCAAGCCGAAATCGCGGTTCAGTAATAACAGCAACGTGACGAAGAACATCAACACGAAGGTACCAAACACCAGCGGCACACGGTCTGCGTCGCTGACGGTGTTGAATCCTTCAAAGTAAATCAGCAAGCCGCCCAGGATGGCCGCCGAAACCGTGGCGATGGTTCCTGAAATGATGAACGAGAACACGATCTTACCCAGCGTCCCGCGCGTCTCTTTCTTTTTGGGGCGCGGCGCTGATGGCTTGCGCACCACTTTTGGCGCAACGCCTTTTTTCTTAGGTGCGGCCGCAGCTGGTGCAGGCTGAACGCGAGGGGCGGGCGCTGGCGCTGGTTTCTTCTTGGCGGCTGCGGGCTTCGCAATCTGCTTTAAGCCCAGCATGCTATCGACGTCGTCGATCGTCTTGCCCTTGGCGCCTTGCCAGGCAACGATTTCTTCGCTGGTGTTGGTTTCTGGATAGAAGGTTTCTTTAACGACGCGCGCGGGGTACCCCATTTTCGCTTCGACGTTCATGCCTTCATTGACGGCTTGCTCGCGTGATTCGCCGTCGAAGGTTGCGTGAAGCGACCAGCGTCCGCCTTGGTAGTAATAGACTTCGTACGTATCGCGAGCCATGGCCCGTAGGACGCCTGTTCTAGATAAGGGTCATGAACCCAAACTACGTGACGATTAGGCAGCGGTAAGCGGCCTAACCGTTTCTCCCCCATGGTATCAAAAGCGAAGCTTCCTCAGCCCGTTAGACCCAAGCTCCGGCGCTTCGCCTCATGTCAGCGTAAGCTGCGACTTACCCGATGATTCGTAAGCCTGCAACTGCCGCGGAAACTGCCACAGCAAATGCGTTATTTCAACCAATGGTCGAAACACCCGCAGATGAGTTAGAAACTGCCGCCCCAGGGCCCGCTGATTGCGCACTGAGCTTAAGCCACGAGCCGGTAAAGGGATCGGCCTGAAGGCCCGCCTGGCTGGCATGGGCATTTTGGTAGACCACGGGCTGCGCAATGATCGCGCCGCGTGACGCCCCCTCCAGCATATTCTGGGCATTAGATGTGGCGTTGCCGGTCAATGATGGGTCGTCATTGGCGCCGTAACCCGCGTTCAAGGCCAGCGCGAAGAACGCATTATTGTCGTTGATAACCGGATTTTCGCGCAGCTTGTTCGTTATGTTCAAAGCACTTTGCACAGCTTCATCAGCCCGTTGGAAACGGGCCAAAATGCCGCGCCCGGTGTGCTTCACTTCACGTCCGTCCGCCGCTTCCAGGGCTTCTCGCACAACATGATTGTGCGCTTCCATGACGGCCGGGTCGTCGTGGCGCAATTCTGTCATCAGGTAGTAATCGGTCGGAGCTTGATCGGCGGTGGTTGGTGTCTTGGGTACTAAGGCGCTCGGCGGCGGCACGCGCCACGCAGTCAAGGATTCGGCCAGCGTGCCGTCGTTGCGTTGGCCCGCAAGGAAGCGCGCCATAGCTTGACGGCCTTGGTTCATTAGCATTGTGTTGGCTGGTGCGCTGACATGTGTGTTGAACTGGCTGACAAAGGCATCAACGGCGTGACGGGGCAGCGTGGCGGGAAGGGTGGCCATGGTCAGGCCCATTTCGCCCACGGTGCCAAGACCAGATACCGCAGCCAAATGCGCCATCGCACCGGTTAAGAAAAGTGCAGCGCCGCGCCGCGCGACCGGGTCGTCGGTGTTGCGTGCGATTTGCGGCAGCATCACTTCAGTTGCAAAGCGCATGGCCAACGCACGATGCAACTCGCTGATGTTTTGGCTGAAGGCAGGCTCGGGCGCTTGCTGCGGCTGAGCGGTCTTTTGTTTGGGTTGGTCATCCAAAGATGCAGGCAGAGGCACGGTCCCTGCTTGAGGCTGAGGCTGTTGTTGCGGTTGCTTTTGGTCCTGTTCGCGTTCGCGCTTTTGTTGTTTGCTTGGTTGTTCGGTAATGACCAACACGGGCGCGGGCGGTGGCGGCAACTCTTCTTCGGGCTTGGGCGGCGGCAGTGTATCCAAATCACCGCGCGCTTTTTTCATATCGGTGACTTCTTGCTCGGACTCAAACGGTACGCGCTTGCGCTTTGGGCGCAGCGTCATCCCTGCCGAATGCATGGCTTGTGCTGTGGCTGATGTTGAGGGTTGTTGCGGCGCAGTCGTCGCCCATAGCATCGCAATCAGACGTTTGATCGGCGCGCCGAACCGGAAGAGCGCGAAGACGCCGAGCAAGAACACAACAAGATATGTGATTGTCAAAATCGCGGATTGCGAATTCGGATCCATCGCAATGCCGAAGGTCGCCAACCGCGTCAGCATCCACGACAACATAGCGGTCACGATGGCGGCCGAGCCTAAGCTCAAGCCCATCGCAATCACGGCCCGCCAGAATATATCAGCTGCGGCTGGTGCAATGGAGCGGGCGGTGCTGCGAATACCGACATTGGACCTTGCATCAAGTCCGCGGGCCGCGCGTGCGGCGCCTTGGACGCCTTCATAACCGCTCGCGGGCTTTTTCAGCTTCGCGATCATCTCTTTCGCTTTGGGACTGACGTAAACCGTGACGCTGTCCGAGCGGTTTTCGTGCGGATAGTAGGTTTCTTTGACGACTTTGCAGGGGCGCTTGGTGATGTCTTCCAGGTGATTGGCTTCAAGCATGGCTTGCTTGCGCTCATCACCAGGGTAACGCTGCTGAAGAGTCCAACGACCATCTTGGTAACAGTGGACTTCAAACTGAACGATTGCTGTTATGGCCATCGCCATACGGCCCTTTCGGGCCCTCCGTTACGGTCCTAGCCTCGGTGTTCTACAGAGGCTTTTACGTGTGCCAATGCCGCCGTGCTTTATCTGCCTAAACAACGCATTAGCGCGTGTGCGGTTGCGAAAGTAACATAAAAAAGGCCGCGTCAAAAGAACGCGGCCTTTGCAGCTTTTGGTTGATAGAGCCTGATGCAATCAGGTTCTATCAGCAGTGTTATTTCTTCGCGCCGTAAGCTTTGAACTTCTTCGCGAACTTGGCCATTTGGCCGCCAGCGTCGTTCAAGCGATGCACGCCCGTCCAGGCCGGGTGCGTCTTCGGGTCGATTTCCAAGCGCATCGTGTCACCAGCTTTGCCCCACGTGGAGCGGGTGGTGTACTCGGTGCCGTCGGTCATGACGACTTTGATTTCGTGGTAATCGGGGTGGCCTTCTTTTTTCATGGTCTCTTCCTCACGCCATAGGGCGCTCACAGGCGCAAATAAATAGGGTACCGGGCGCCAAAGGCCCCGAAAGAGCGCGCCTTATACAGGCTTGGCCCCCCCGGTTCAAGCCAGGATCGCCCCGGAATGGCCCCATGAATCGCCCCCAAGAATCGCTGATGCCATGAGGGCGTCCTGAAAAGGTTAACGTTGGTCCAATTTTAGCTCAATTCTGCGGTTTTTGGCTCTGGCCGCAGGGCTTTGGCCAGCTTCGAGGGGTTGGAATTCACCAAACCCCGCCGCAGCCAGGCGTTCGGGGGGAATTCCTTGCGCAATCAGGAACTTAACAACCGACACGGCGCGGGCCGTCGAGAGTTCCCAGTTCGAGGTAAACGTGGCGGTCGAGATCGGGACTGTATCGGTGTGCCCGTCGATCCTGAGAATCCAATTCACGTCTTTGGGGATTTGGCGGCTGATCTGGGTCAGGGTTTGGGCCAATTGCACCATCTGGCGCTGACCTTCGACGCCCAGATCGGACGAGCCTGAGGCGAACAACACTTCGGATTGGAACACGAAGCGGTCGCCGACAACGGAAATGCCGGGGCGATTACCGAGAATATCGCGCAGGCGACCAAAGAATTCCGAGCGATAACGCTGCAACTCTTGCACCTTTCCGGCGAGTGCGCGGTTCATGCGGCGACCTAGGTCTGAGATTTGCGCTTTTTGTTCAGCGGTCAGTTTGTCGGAGGCATCTAATGCAGCGGCGAGGCGGGCGAGCTCTTGCTGCATCTCTTGCAACTGTTGGCTCATCAAGGCCGCTTGCGCTTGGGCTTCGACCGTGAGTGCGCGTTCTTTGGCGATGGCCGCATCGCTGGTGTTGGCTTTGGCACCGAGGGCTGCGACTTGTTTCTCCAAATCAGCTTTCAGCGCTTCCAGCGCTTTGACTTGATTTTGGATCAGGGCCAACTGCTCGACTTGTTTGGCAATCATGTCGCGATCAGCGGCGGCTTTTTGTGAAGCCGCATTAAGGCCTGATTTCAGTTGATCGGCTTCGGTGGATTTTTCAGCAAAGCGCGCTTCGAGATCGCGGAAGTCGATGCGCAGTTTGGTCAGTTCGCCGAGTTCTTGATTGGCGGTGCGCAATTGATCGGACATGCGCGCGAGATTGCCTTCCAACTCGACGCGGGCTTGGCGTTCCATCGAGAGCATCTCGGTCATCTCGGCCATGCGCTTGTTCAGCGCGGAGAGGGCTTGCTCACGGCCTGACAGTGCCTGACCCAAGAAGAATTGGCCCAGCACAAACACCAAGAGCACGAAGATGAAAATAATCAGCAATGTGGACAGCGCATCGACCCAGCCGGGCCAGATATCAACGCTTTGGTGGGGTCGGCGCGAGAATGCGGGCATTTAGGTCTCGGATGCGCCGCTGTGGCTGCCGGCAGCAGCAATTGTTTTCGCAAGAAGTTTCATTTCAGCGCGAATGTCGCGGATGAGATCTTCCTGACGGTTGTCCATGTTGCCAGCCAGCCGGATCAGCACCGCATCAATGCTGCGAATATGGCCTTTGGTGATGTCGTCAATTCCGCTCTGTGCAGAAGGCCCAGCTTCATTCAGGCGCTTCAACAGCGGCGTAATTTCTTTTTGGTTTTCGGCCAGACGCAAAAGCACTTGTGTTTCGATGCGCATCTGCTCGGCCAAGATTGCAAGCTTGTCGTTCATGGCAGCAAAGTGCTCGTTGGCAGCACCTCGGCTTTGCTCGCTGCGCGTCATGATGCGCTGTAACTCTTGCATGCTTTCGGCGGTTTGTTCCAACAGCGCTTCCGTGTAAGCGGGGATGGATTGCTCGCCTTCGGATACGCCAGCGCCAGACGACAGCCGCGTCACACCCGAGAGCCATTCTTCGAGGTCATTGAAGAATGCATTCTGAGCCTGTCCTGCTTGCAGGTCCAAGAAGCCCAGCACCAGTGAGCCTGCTAAACCAAACAGCGATGATGAGAACGCTGTGCCCATGCCTGACAACGGTGCTTGCAGGCCCGCTTTCAAGTCTTCGAACATGGTCGATACATCGCTGCCTGAAACACTCAAACTATTGATGACATCGCGGACAGCGTTGATAGTGCCGAGCAAACCCCAGAAGGTGCCCAACAAGCCTAAGAAGATGCAAAGTCCCGTGAAGTAGCGCGCGAGCTCGCGGCTTTCCGCCAAGCGCGACGAAATGCCGTCTAACAATGTGCGCATCGCTGGTGCGCTTAAGGTGATTCGGCCTTTGCCGCGACGATCCGCCAGCATGCGTGCCATTGGCGAGAGCAGGCGGATGTTGCCTTCGGATGTATCGGTGCGTTGTTCAGCAAAATTTTCAGCCGAGAGCGAGGCGCGAAATTCATCAATCCACGTCACTTCGGGGCGCAGCAACAGCACTTCACGAATGTTCAGCGCAATGCCGAACAGGATCACACCTAAGATCGCGCCGTTCAGCAACGGATTGACCAGGAAAATATTAATCAGCGTGTTGGTCAGAAGCGCGCAGCCGATACCGACGGCGACCAGAAAGATCACCATGCGCGTCAGATACGTATTGCTATTCGTCATCGCCGTTCGGTCTCACTTCGTTTGAAGGAATGATGGCCGAAATCGAATGTATGCGAGCGTAAGTGCGTGCGGGCTTAAAAGCCTGCAAGGTCGCTCACCTTAATGTGTGCGCTTTAGCGTTTCACCGCCACAGCATCGACACGATCAAGGTTACCACCTTCGCCTTGGTCGCCTAACGCACGCACTTCAATGCGGGTGCGCTCAACGCCGCCATCAATCAAGAGGTTACGGATCGCAATGGCGCGGTCCAAAGCTAAACGGCGCGCTTTGCTGGTATTCTTTTCTGGATCTGTGGCGTAAGCCATCAACTGCACGCGCAGATTTTTATCTGTGTTCATGCGCTTGGCTAAATCTTTCACCGCCCCTTGGCTGCCGACCTCAATGTCGGTCACGCCCGCCGCGAATGGCACAGATAAGGCCGTGGTCATTTCTTCAGCAACAGGTGGCGTGGGCGCTGCTTTTGGCGCTGCAGCGGTTTGTTGTTTATCCGGTAAGGCGAATGGGGCAGGGCCCGCTTGTTCTTGCTGTGCGCTCTTCACCGCTGCGGCCGACGGCGGCGCAGATGTGGTGGTGGTTGGGGCAGGGGTTGCCGCAACCGGAGCAGGCGCAGGCGCTTTGGCCGGAGTTGCTGCTGTCTTTGGCGCTGGTGTTGGTGTTTTTGCTGGCGCTATTGGGGCGGGGGCTGTTGGTTTGGCAGGCGCCGGTGCCTGAGCTGGTGCCGCCGCAACTGGAGCAGGCGCAGGTGCTTCATCGGTCTCTGCTGCGGCCGCTTTCACGGGCGCTACTTTTTTGGGAGCTGCCTGAGTTTGTGCCTGCGGCGCTGGTGATTGCGGTGGGCGCAGTTTGATCGTTTGACCGGCCGAGCTATTTACCGGGCGTGTTCCTGCCGGTGGGCGCAGGACAATGGGGCCTGTGGACTGTGAACGTGTGCCGCCATCAATGGCGCTTAAATCAACGCTGACATCAGAGGTGGATTGCGCAAATGCAGGCCCAGAAACTGGCAGTGTAGCCAGCGATAAGGCCGAGCCAAGCAACATGGCTCGCAGCATGAAATTCGAGGACTGTTTTCCCGACATCGCCAACACCGGTCGACCGTTACACGTGACGCTCACCCCAACCCCCAACTAAATCTTTTTTGTCTTTTTTACTTTGTCGGCGGGATGACCCTGCGACACCGTACATCATCGCCTTTGCGCGGCACAACCCGCAGCATTGCGAAAATGACAAATATCGCAGAGTTCTTAAGCAGTTATGTACACGCCTTAAGGCGGAAATAAGACTGGGAATAGGGTTGAGTATCCACCTGGCACAACTTTAAGGCGCAGGACGGCTGCGGGCGCCTGAAACCTAGCCCAGGATGACCTTACGGATCGAGGTCTGCAGTTCGGCGTTGCTAGCCAGGATGTTACCGGTATCGAGCGGACTGCCAGGTGTCATGAGGTCGCTGACGAAGCCCCCAGCCTCTGTGATCAACAGAATGCCAGCCGCCATGTCCCAGGGCTTCAAGTTCATTTCCCAGAAGGCGTCAAAACGGCCTGCTGCCACATAGGCGAGGTCTAACGAGGCTGCACCAAAGCGGCGAATGCCAGCCGTGGCGGCAATGACGCGACCGCATTGGGCCAGGAATTCCTGGTGATTCGGGCGGCCTTTGAACGGCGTGCCGGTGCCCACAATCACATCATCCAGGTTCCGTCGTGCAGAAACGCGCAAGCGACGATTGTTTAAAAACGCGCCCGTGCCTTTTTCAGCGGTGAACATCTCGTCGGTGATTGGGTTGTAGACCAAGCCTGCGATGATGTCGGTGCCACGCTGTAATGCGATCGACATCGCGAACTGCGGAATGCCGTGAATGAAGTTGGTGGTGCCATCGATGGGGTCGATGATCCAACGGTGATCCGGATCAGACCCTTGAATGACGCCAGCTTCCTCGTTGACGAAACCGAAAGCGGGACGCGCTTTGGTCAGTTCTGCCACCAGGAATTTCTCGGTTTTTACATCGGCTGCGGTGACGAAGTCGCTGGGGCCTTTGCGCGATACCTGCAAATGCTCGACTTCGCCGAAGTCGCGCTTCAGCACTTTCCCGGCTTTTTCTGCCGCGGTGACCATCACGTTCATGAGGGGCGTGCGCAAAGGCATGAAACCGGCTCAGTTCAATCGAATAAAGTGGGCAATATGAATAACGCGATGAACGCTTAGTCTTTAGCGCGTTCGACGTAGGTGATGTCTTCGGTGGCAACCACGATGCGTGTGCCAGATTCAACGAAGGGAGGCACCATGATCTTCAAACCGTTTTCCAGTTTCGCCGGCTTGTACGACGACGAGGCTGTTTGGCCTTTCACGACGGGGTCGGCTTCCACGACAGTCAGCGTCACTTGGTTTGGCAAATTTACAGCGACGGCTTTGCCTTCGATGAAGTTGACGGTCACGTCCATGTTGTCTTGCAGGAAGGCGGCTTTTTCGCCCAGCAACTCGGCTGGAACGTTGAACTGGTCGAACGTCGTTTTATCCATGAAGGTGAATGCTTCGCCGTCAGCGAACAAATATTGGCAATCCAACTCGCGCACTTCCAAGCGTTCGACGGTGTCTGCGGTGCGCCAGCGGTCTTGCGACTTGGTGCCGGTCGCGACATCGCGCATTTCAACTTGGATGAAGGCGCCACCCTTGCCAGGTTGTAGCAATTGGATCTTCAAAACGGTCCATTGCTTGCCTTGGTGTTCGATGACCATGCCGCCGCGCATGGTGTTGGCTTGAATCTTCATGGGTGCGCCTAGTGTGTGCTGTTCGTTTAAAAGAGCGAAATAGATTGATTTTCCGGGGGAAAAGCGGGGCGCTTGTAACAGGTTGACCTTACTTCCGCAACCGAGGAAACCTAAAGAGAAGTCGGCTATAAAGCCCTGAAATCTAAGCCTTTGGAACCGCAACCGAATGTCTGCCTCTCAGCCCTGGTGGGATCCTGCAACATTAAAGCACCGGATGCCGTATTTAGAGGTGCGCCGCGCTGCCCATAAGGCGGTGCGGGCCTATTTCCAGGCTGAAGGTTTCATGGATGTGGAAACGCCCATCCTACAGGTGTCCGGGGGGATTGAGCGGCATATCCGGGCCTTTACCACCACCCTGACCGAGCCTTTTGGTCAGGCGACCGGCGAACGCGCGCTCCACACGTCACCTGAATTTGCGATGAAGAAACTGTTGGTGGCGGGGTTGCCCAAAATTTACCAAGTGGCGCGCGTTTTCCGGAATGGCGAGCGCAGCCCGTTGCATCACCCTGAATTCACGATGCTCGAGTGGTACCGGGCTGGCACCAGCTATGACGCCATGATGGCCGATTGCCATGCGTTGTTAGATAAGGTGGCGAAATCCGCCCATCGCACGCTTGAGCACGATGGCATGCTGAAATGGCGGGGGCTCGTCTGCGATCCGACGTTAGAGCCAGAGCGATTAACCGTGTCCCAAGCTTTCAAGCGCTATGCCAACATCGACTTGCTCGCGACGATCTCTGATCACACAGCCTCTATGCCCAATCCCGATGCGTTGCGTATGGCCGCGAAGCAGAATGGCATTCAGGCCTCGGTTTCAGATACCTGGGAAGACATCTTCTTTCGCGTGATGCTTGAGATCGAGCCTAAGTTGGGTGTGGGGCGTGCAACGATCTTGTGCGAATACCCGGCCTGCTTGGCCGCGCTGGCTCAACGCAAACCGTCTGACCCACGCGTAGCTGAGCGGTTTGAACTCTATGCCTGCGGCGTGGAACTGGCTAATGCCTTCGGAGAACTAACAGATGCCGCCGAGCAGCGTCGCCGCTTCATGCACGACCGCAAAATGCATGAGGATTTGTACGGCGAAGCCCCTCCGTTAGATGAGGACTTTCTGGCGGCGTTGGACGTCGGGTTGCCGGTATCTTCTGGCTGCGCGTTAGGCTTTGACCGCCTCGTTATGCTAGTATCTCATGCGACCGATATCACTGATGTTTTGTGGGCGCCGGTTACGTGATCGCCGATGAAAAGTCGGCCATGAGCATAGTAAAATCAAAGAATTAGAGTGTGCGACGCCGGCTGCGACCTCTCCGTTTGGGGATATCGCTATTGCCAGCCGGGGGCTAGGTTTAAAAAAAAACTTAGGCACGGAGTCATTCATGAAGGGTGTTGTGTTCACTGAGTTTCTCGACATGGTCGAGGAGAAGTTTTCAGCCGATGTCGTGGACGACATTATTGTTGATGCGGAGCTGCCCAGCGGAGGCGCCTACACAGCTGTGGCAACGTATCCGCACGCTGAACTTGGGAAGTTAGTTATTCAGCTTAGTCGTCGCACGGGCGCCAAGGTGCCAGACCTGTTGAAGGCATACGGTCGGCACTTATTTGGGCGTTTTCTGAGCGGCTATCCTGTGTTCTTCAAGGATGTTCAGGATAGCTTTGAATTTCTGCAAACCATCGAGGGGCTGGTGCATGTGGAAGTCCGAAAGCTCTACCCCGATGCCGAGTTGCCTTCTTTTGAGTCTACCCAGATTGCGCCAGATCGTATGCAGATGATTTATCGCTCACCGCGATGCCTGGGCGATTTCGCGCAGGGGCTGATGGAAGGTTGCTTTGAGCATTTTAAGCAACGTGTTGATGTCGCTCGCACCGACGAAGCTGAAGGGCGTGTGGTGCGCTTTGACCTCACTTTAGTTCCGGGGTGACAGTGAGTCTGTCGTCGCAACCACCCTCAGGTGAGCCCGACGTTCAGAAATTGCTGAAGCGTGTGGAGCGTGAGCGCACCGCGCGAAAGGAAGCCGAACGTCTTTTGGACGAAAAGAGCCGCGAGCTCTACGTTGCCAATCAGCAATTGCAGCAGGCTTTTCGTCAGCTTGAGGCAAAGGCTGAGCAGACACGCGCATTTATCGAACATATGCCTGTCGGCGTTATTATTGCGACCGAAGATGGCGTGGTTGAAACTCTAAACCAGTTGGCGCAGCAAAAGTTTGTGACGCCGCCCAATGTCGTTCAGGCGTGGCCGGTGGCGAAATTTCTGCCGTTTTTAGCCGCCGATGGCGCGATGAAGAATGCGAGCCTTTTTGATCCGCTAAAGCCGGTCCAGGCTATCGGTGTTGCTGACAGTGGGCGCGAATTTCCGTGCGAGGTCGTCGCAGCGCATCTGGGGGAGCTTGGAGACCGTCGCACGATATGGATGGTTCGCGACATTACTAATCGTGTCGAAGCTGAACAGCGCCGGGCGCAACTGGAAGCAGAACTGCGGCAAGCACAAAAGTTAGAATCTTTGGGCACGATGGCTGGCGGGATTGCGCATGAACTTAATACGCCGATCCAGTTTGTGACGGATAACACCAAATACTTATCGTCGGCATTCTCAGACTGTTTGGCAGCAATCAGTGACTTTCAAGCCAAGGTGATGCCGGCAGAGGCGTCTGAAATTGAGGCGACCTACGACCTTGAATATCTGCGTAGCGAAGTTCCGCAGGCAATCACACAATCATTGGACGGCCTTGAACGTATTGCCGAAATTGTGTTGGCGATTAAGCGTTTCTCTCATCCGGCCAGCGCCAAAAAAGAATACAACGACATCGGACAGATTATTCAAACCACTGCGACGGTATCGAAAAATCAATGGAAGTATGTTGCTGAGCTTGAACTCGACATTCCGCCCAATCTGCCGTTGGTGAAATCCAACGCAGGCGAGCTTAATCAAGTGTTCCTCAATCTGATTGTTAACGCGGCACAAGCCATCGAGGATGCGACCGGCGGCAAAACGCCTGGTAAAATCGTCGTGTCGGCGAGACACGTCGGGCAAGCGGTGGAATGTCGCGTCCGTGATACCGGCACGGGTATTCAACCCGAACATCTGCCGCGGATTTTCGATTTGTTTTTTACAACCAAAGACCCGGGACGGGGGACGGGGCAGGGGTTGTCCGTGACACACACCATCATTACGCAGTCCCACGGCGGCAAGATCGATGTGGAGAGTGAGCCCGGACGGGGGACCACTTTCATCGTGACTTTACCCATCGAAGCGTCTGTCGCAAACGAAGCCGCCGGTGTTTCTGCATAGTTTGTGGCGCAGCAGCATTAACGTTTGACCCCGCTGCCATGCTGGCGTCTGATGCGTTGGTGAATACCAATATGATGTGAAACGCCTCGGATGACAAAAACGGTTTCTGGTTACATCGCGGACTTTCCGCCCAAGGTTCAGGTGCTGCTCAAGAAGGTGCGGGCCGCCGTGCGCAAGGCCGCCCCAAAAGCGGTAGAGGGGATCAGCTACCGCATTCCCTCCTACAAGCAGGGCGGCATCGTTGCGTACTTCGCAGGCTTCAAAAATCACATCGGGTTTTTCCCGCCCACGCGCGATCCGAAACTGAAGAAGCTGGCAGCGAAGTGGGCTGGCCCAAAAGGCAATCTGAAGTTCCCGTTCGATGAGCCCATTCCATTTGCGCTGATCACCAAGCTGGTGAAGGCGAATTTGAAGATGAACGCCGCGAAAACGAAACCAACTACAGCCAAAAAGTAAGCCAAATCTGTTTGAATCAAACTCTCAAGGTTTGATTCTAAGTCATTGAGACAGATTCAAATTCTATATCCCATGCCGTGTGCTACATTGCCCCTATAGGTTGTTATTTGGGGTGAATAAGTGATCCGGTTTTTGCTCGTTTCATTGTTCATTTTTCTGGTTCAAACTTTGCCTGCAATTGCGCAGCGGCAGGGCGTGGGTGGAGCTGACGAGATTGCACTGCGTGTCGCTGAACTTCGCAGCGCGCTCACCCAGCTGTCCCCAAAAAAAGATCCCGGCAAATGGGCTGACGTACAGGCCGATCTGGGTATAGCGCTTGGCGATCTCGCAACGGCGCGCTCGGATGTGGCGACCTATGAGCATGCTATTGCGGCATTCGAGCAGGCAGCTGAAGCGACTGATCGTAAGACGAACCCTCTTTTTTGGGGGCGCATGAAAAGCAATATCGGTTTGATGGAAATTCAGATTGGCCAGCGCGTCGAGGCTCAACTGCAAAAACGAATGCGGAGCGCCACACATGCCTTTACGGATGCGCTCAGTGCCTTTGACCGCCACCAGCAACCCAACGACTGGGCCTGGATCCAAAACAATATTGGTCTTGCCCTCTACTTGCTTGGTCGCGAAGACAAAGGTGATGTGACGGACTTAAAGGAAGCCGCGCGCGCGTTTGAGGCTGCTTTAGGGGCATACGACATCAAAGAGGCTCCAAAAGACTGGGCTGATGCCCAAGATCATCTTGCGAGTGTTTTGCAAGCCATTGGGTCGCGTGAGAAAGACGCATCTAAATTAGAAGCTTCTGCTGAGGCGCATAAGGCGGCTATCCGCGTTTATGGAGACACCGGGCACAAGTTTGATTGGGCGGCGGCGCAGGATAATTTTGCAACGACCTTAAACATATGGTCGTGGATGACGGGTCGTTCTGATCTGTTGGAGGGCGCAATTAAAGCAAATGGGGAAGCGCTGACTGTCTACAGTCTAGAAACCTCGCCATTCGATTGGGCGATTGCGCACCAAAATCGCGCGATCCTTTTTGCGCGTGAAGGCGAGATGAAAAGTGACCCCGATGCGTATGTTGAGGCCGTAAATTCATACTCCAATGTCATGCAGGTCTATACCCGTGCGGCGCAGCCCAGTTCATGGGCCAATATCCGCGAGCGGCAAGCCGATTTGCTTAGGCAATTGGCCGCCATGACGCTTGCGCCAGAGTATGCCGAGAGCGCAATTGAGGCCTACAATGCCGTTGCGGAGACTGTGGGGCGCCGAACTGATATTGAGCGATGGATAAGTCTTAAGGGTAATGCAGGCGACACGCTGCGCATGTTAGGGGAGCTAAAAAAGGACCCCAAAATCATTAAGGCGGGCTTAGATGCACAATTGGACGTGCGGGCCGCTGTTGATCCAAAGCGTTTTGGGGCGCAGTGGGCGTCCATTTCCACAAATACCGCTCTGGCCTACAAAGCACTCGGCGATTTTGCGCAAGATCCGAAACCTTTCGATGATGCAGCAAAATTATGTGAGGACGTCCTTAAAGTCGTTAGTCGGGCGTCGGACGTGTCTCGGTGGGCGCGGGCTAAAAATTTATTGGCCTCGGTTAAGATGGAGGCAGCGCGGCTGCGACAAGATTCAGCGCAATTTGAAGCTGCACAAAAACTCGTGGATGAAGTGGTAGCGGCACTGCCTGAAAACCACCCCGAGCGGCTTGTGGCAGAGAAGATCATCAAGATGTCTTTCTCGAAGAATGTGTCCAAACCCTCCTGAGTCAGTACAAATTGAACCAGCTCAAATTGAAGCAGGACAAATCGGCTAAAACATCAAAGAAGTAATCCAATCGCTCTTGAATCAAAGTCTCAACAACCGAATCTAAGTGCTTGAGGCAGATTCAATTTTTTAGGTTGAGGTCTTGCGCCAATGACACTTCTCAATTTCGTTCTCAATATTCTCTGGATCGTCTTTGGCGGTCTGTGGATGGCGCTGGGCTGGCTGTTGGCCGCGCTGATTATGGCCATCACGGTGGTGGGTTTGCCGTGGGTTCCGGCCGCGATCCGCATCGCGGGGTACACGCTGCTGCCCTTCGGCAGTCAGGCTGTGGATACCGATCCAGGCCCGCTTAGTTTTATCGGCAACATTCTGTGGTTTGTACTGGCGGGCTGGTGGCTGGCACTGGGCCATCTGATTACGGCAGTGGGCTTGGCCATCACCATCATCGGCATCCCGTTCGCTTGGGCGCATTTAAAGTTGGCGGGGCTGACACTCGCCCCGCTGGCAACCGCGATTGTGCCGAAGACGAACTAAGCTACAGCTTTATCGAAGATTGCGTTAAAGGCCTTCACCGCTTCGGTGGGGCCTTTTTCGTAGGCCCACACCCCAGCTGACACAGCTAGGAAGTCGGCCCCTGCGGCCACCAAGGGCTCACAGTTCTCAACCGTGATGCCGCCGATGGCGACGCACGGCACGTTGATCGTCTTCGACCAGATATCCAATATTTCCGGATCTAAGGGCTCGCGGTCTGAAACGTCTTTGGTGGTCGAAGGGAAGAACGGGCCAAAGGCCACGTAGTCCGCACCCGCTTCGGCCAAATCCATGGCTACGTGGCGTGAGTCACGGCAGGTCACACCCACCATGGCGTCGGGGCCGACGATGCTGCGGGCCTCGTCGTACGAGGCATCTTCCGGCCCCACATGCACGCCATCGCAGTTCAGCTGTTTGGCGAGGTCAGGGCGGTCGTTGAGGATGAATGCCACGTCTTTGGCATGGCAGATGGGCATCAACACCTTCGCCGCGTTGCGAATGGTGGCGTCGTCGCAGTCTTTCAAGCGCAACTGCACCGATGCGACATCGCCCGCCGCTAAAGTTTCCTCCAGCGTACGGGCGAAGTTAATGAGGTCAGGGATCTCGGGTGGCGTGAGTAAATACAGCCGACAGCGAATCTTCTCAGATTCTTTGTTTGTCGTTTTTGTCACGCCAACCGGTTCCCACTTCTCGGACAAAAACGACGATTACTCGTCCTTACCTTTGTAGATATCCACCAATTTGCCGAGGAGCGTCATGGCTTCGTCATACGGGCGTTGGAACGAGTTGCGGCCGATAATCGAGCCGTTGCCGCCGCCGTCACGAATGGCTTTTGCTTCTTCGAATAGGCTGTCTTCACCCTTCTTCCCACCGCCCGAGAACACGACGAGGCGGCGGCCACCGAAGCAGCTTTGCACAACGTGGCGCACGCGATCCGTGAGGGTCGCCCGCGGAATGTTCGAGCTTTCGTAGACTTTCTTGGCTTCCGGCAGGTCCAAATGGTCGGTCGGCAGCTTCACTTTGATGATGTGTGCGCCCAGCAGCGCCACCATGTGCGCGGCATAGGCCACGATGTCGAAGCCCGTTTCGCCGTCTTTCGTCACGCCCGAACCACGCGGATACGACCACACGACAACAGCCAAGCCGGCAGCTTTGGCTTCAGCGGTCAGTTCGCGCAGGTCGTTCATCATGTCGTAGGCAACATCCGAACCCGGATAAATCGTATAACCAATGGCCGAGCAGCCCAGGCGCAGCGCATCGTGCACGCCAGCCGTGATGGCTTGGGTGGGGGCGTTCTTTTCGGTGCTGAGTGAGTTGGCGCTGTTGACCTTCAAGATGGTCGGAATAGCGCCTGCAAAGGTCGAGGCACCGTCTTCGATCATGCCGAGCGGAGCGGCAAAAGCCGACAGGCCTGCGTCGATGCCCAGCTGCCAGTGATAGTGCGGCTCATAACCAGCCGGGTTCGGTGCAAAGGAGCGAGCCGGACCATGCTCGAAACCTTGGTCGACGGGCAGGATCACCAGCTTGCCGGTGCCGCCCAGCTTTCCATGCATCAGAATGCGGGCGAGGTTGGTCTTGGTGCCGGGATTGTCGCTTTCGTAGCCGTCGAGGATTTTCTTCACCCGGGTCGAGATTTTCATGGTCGGACTAGTCCTTCAGACAAATTGCATGGGTCTTAAAAGCGCGGCCTTGAGCGCTGTGCCGCTTCAAAATTGCGGGGCGAGATATAGAGGCAGGTTTAGCGCTTGCCTAGGGCAACGTTACAGAAGGAGATATGGCCAGTGATAGGTGCGTGTTGACTCTTCATCGGCCTCGCACCTATGCTCAATTATTATAAGAGCAATCAGCGCTATTCCTTTGAAAGATATAAAAAACACCTCTGCTAGCCCCGTGGCCGCAGCCCTGGAAAAATTAGACCGGGCCGTCATGCGTCTTGAGCAGGTCAGCCAAAAGCTGAGCCCCGATCTGCCGCGTCTAGCGGATGTGCCGAAGCTTGAAGAAACTGTGGGGGCCACCCAGCGCGAGAACGCGATTCTGCGCGAAGCCGTTGGCCGCGTATCAGCGCGGCTTGACCAAGTCATTGGTCGCCTCGGCTCGGCGTTGAAGGAGTAGCGCGGTGGGGCAGGTGTCTATCAGCATTCGGGGCCGGCAATACCAGATTGCCTGCGATGATGGTCAGGAAGCGCACTTGGCGCGCTTGGGCCGTTACCTCGATCAACAGGCAGAAGACCTGGTGAAGCAGGCTGGTTCCATCAATGAACCCCTAATGATGGTGATGATTGCGCTGACAATTGCGGACCAATTAACCGATGCAAATGAGAAGATCGACAGCCTGACATCTGCAGCGGCCGCTGCCCAAGCCCAGGTCGATACCGGAACAGCCGGTGTTTTGAATGGGTTGGCCAAGCGGATTGAGGACATTGCCGCCAGCCTCGAACGCACCTAGATTGGGGGTGGAGCTGCTGGGTGCGTTAGGTTCAGTGAACCCCAGGGGCGATAGTCTATACTTAGGGAGCTGTCCCTGACGGGATTTCGGTCTCGTTACATGGCGCCCACCTATCACACTGGCCCATTGGACGGTCCAGGTAACCGACGGCTTTTGCGGCTCCACTTATCTGCTACCGGGGGACTTTCTAAGCGTTGGGGATGGGCAAATTCGTTTGCCTGCGTCAGGTATTTGAGCACTTAGCATGATATCGTTGGCGTCGATTCAAGCAGCCAAGATTGAGCTGCGACGTAGGGCTTTGGCTGCACGGAACGAGGTATTTCAGGCCCGGGGACCCGAGGCCGCAGCCGCTTTGGCCGTCCAAGTGTCCAAGATCCGCCGCCGCGCCCCTCACGTAAATATAGCCGGCTATTGGCCCTTAGGGTCTGAAATAGATTGCCGTCCGGCACTGCTCGATTTGCACAAAGAAGGATGCGGCGTGGCGCTGCCGGTGGCGGGCGCACGCGGCGACCGCTTGTTGTTCCGGCAATGGACGCCAGGGCAGCATTTAGATTCTGGGCCGTTTGGCACATCGCATCCAGGCCCATCGTCTCCCGTCATTGAGCCCGACATTATTTTGGTGCCGCTGTTGGCGTTCGACCTGAAGGGAACCCGCCTCGGCTATGGCGCTGGGTACTATGACCGCACGCTCGATGCCTTGCGATCTATGCGCCGGATCGAGGCGTGGGGCTTTGCGTTCGACGAGCAGGAAGTCCCCGACGTGCCCGCTGAAGCCACAGATCAAAAATTAGATGGCGTGATGACGGATCGGCGCTTGCTGCGCTTTGCATAACGCGTCTAAACAGAGCCTATGAAACTTCTGTATTGCGGCGATGTCATGGGCCGGTCGGGGCGTGAGGCCATCACCACCCATATCCCAACGTTGCGTGAAAAACTGAACCTCGATTTCGTGGTGGTCTGCGGCGAGAACGCAGCCCATGGCTTTGGTATTACTGCCGCAATCTGCGAGGAATTTTACCAAGCCGGTGTGGACGTCATCACGCTGGGCAACCATGCGTGGGATCAACGCGAGATCGTTGATTACATCAAGCAGCAGCCGAAATTATTGCGCCCGTTAAATTTCCCGCCGGGCACGCCGGGGCAGGGGTCGGGCGTTTTCAAAACCGCCAAAGGCCAAAAGGTTTTTGTGGCGCAAGTCATCTGCCGCCTGTTTATGGAAGCCGCCGATGATCCCTTCCGTGCCGTGCAATCGGTGCTAGCGACCCAAAGCCTGAAGGGCACCATTGATGCTGGCCTGTTGGATATTCACGGCGAAGCCACCAGTGAGAAGGCGGGTTTGGCGCTTCTGACCGACGGTCGTTTGTCGATGGCCATTGGCAGCCACGCACATATTCCGACCGCTGATACGCGCATTATGGCTGGCGGCACGGCGTTTCAAACAGATGCCGGCATGTGCGGCGATTTTGATTCGATCATCGGCATGAAAAAAGAATTGGCGATGCACCGCTTCACCAATCGCGTGCCGGGTCAGCGCTTAGAGCCGGCCACGGGCGAAGCTACATTGTGCGGCGTGTATGTCGAAACCAATGATGAGACGGGCCTGGCTGTGCGCGCTGAACCTGTGCGTGTGGGTGGTGTCTTGAAGCAGTCATTACCTGTCTGACTTTGCCGCCCGACTCTAGGCGTTTTTCTCAACATTTGGTATAAGCCGCCTAGTGCACCGCTGATTATGGTGTACAACCAATACCTTGACCCTAAAGCAGAAACCCTAAAGCAGAATAAGAGCGCGTGACTTAAGATGGCCGGCCATTCCCATTTTGCAAACATCCAGCACAAGAAGGGCGCGCGCGATGCCAAGCGCGCCAAGATCTTCACCAAACTCGCCCGTGAAATCACGGTGGCTGCGAAGTTGGGCCAGCCCGACCCCGTATATAATGCACGCCTGAAAGCAGCCATTGCTGCGGCCAAGGCCGATAGTATGCCCAAGGACAACATCGAGCGCGCCATTAAAAAGGCGACCGGTGCGGACCAGGAAAACTACGACGAAGCGCGTTACGAAGGCATTGCACCAGGCAGTGTTTCGCTGATTGTTGAAGCGCTGACGAACAATCGCAACCGCACGGCTGCTGAACTGCGCACGATCTTCGATAAAAACGGCGGCACAATGGGGACGACCAATAGCGTCGCCTTCAATTTCCAGCGCGTTGGTCAAATTGCATATAAATACGAAGCAGGCAGTGAAGACGCTGTGATGGAAGCGGCCATTGAAGCTGGGGCCGATGACGTGGTGTCGGATAAAGCGAGCGGGCACATTATCTACTGTGCGCCCGATGCGCTTCACACCGTTGCAAAAGCCATCGAAGAGAAACTGGGCGAACCGGAAGCGGCCCGCCTGGATTGGCGCCCGACAACGACGGTCGATGTCCCTCTCGATAAAGCACAAGATGTTTTAGATTTAATCGCGGCACTCGAAGACAACGACGACGTTCAACGCGTGTCGGCCAACTATGAAATGTCTGATGAGGTCATGGCCAAGCTCAGCGGCTAAACGACGCGTGGCGGTGGTGGCAACAACAACGCGCGGAACTCCGGCATTAAGTGCCGGGCCCGTTGCTGTCGGAAGCGTTCGTATTCTTGGCCTCGATCCGGGCTTGCGTCATACAGGCTGGGGCGTGATTGATACTATCGGAAATAAACTCTCTTATATCTCGTGCGGTGTGATCGAACCTGATCCCGACCTGACATTAGCTGAACGTTTGCATCATTTATTTTCTGCTGTGGCGGAGCTGACCGCGCAATTCAGCCCGACAGAATGTGCGATTGAAGATACCTTCGTGAACAAGAACCCCACATCAACACTCAAACTTGGCCATGCGCGTGCAGCCGCCATGCTGGGGCCTGCGTCAGTGAAGGTGCCGGTGTTCGAATACAAACCAAACCTAGTAAAAAAGTCGGTCGTGGGCGCAGGCCACGCCGATAAAAACCAGATCGCCACGATGATCTCGATTTTGCTGCCGGGTAGCCGTTCGGGGTCACCTGATGCCGCCGATGCTTTGGCTGTGGCTGTGTGCCATGCGCATCACCGTGTGACGCGGGCGAGGATGTCCAAAGCCTTAGAGGCTGCGGAATGATCGGCAAATTAAAAGGCCGCGTCGATCACATCGGATCAGACACTGCCATCATTGATGTGAACGGTGTGGGCTACGAGGTGTTCTGTTCCTCGCGCACAGTGGCCGCATTGCAAGTGGGCAGTGCCATTGACCTGACCATCGAAACCCATGTGCGCGAAGATCACATTCATCTGTATGCGTTCTTAAACCCGCGCGAGCGCGAAGTGTTTCGTATTCTGATGACAGTGCAAGGTGTGGGTGCAAAAGTCGCCCTCAGCATCATGGGTGCGTTATCGGCAGACCAGATCGCGACGGCGATTGCCGCCCAAGATCAAAGCGCCTTCAAGAAAGTCTCAGGCGTCGGGCCGAAGTTAGCTGCACGTTTGGTGCAGGAGTTGAAGGGCAAGCTCACCACGTTTGATCTTACCGCCAAGCCGTTGGCGGCAGTTGGTAAAGATAAAGCACCAGGTGCTAGCCCCCGTTCGCATGCGGATGATGCCGTATCTGCTTTAGTTAACTTAGGGTATGGCCGCACCGATGCCTTTGGGGCGGTCGCCCGCGCTGCCGCTGAAGACCCGAATGCTGATGTTGCACGGTTGATCCGCCAGTCATTGCGTGAGTTAGGAAGCGTCGATGGCTGAGAGTGATCGCATTATTGGTGGGGACCGCCAGTCCGAGGATTCCGATGCTTCCATGCGCCCGAAGGCGCTGGGCGATTTCATTGGTCAGGCTGCGGTGCGCGAAAATCTGTCGGTCTTTATTGCTGCGGCCAAAGCCCGCAAAGAACCGCTGGATCACGTGCTACTGCATGGGCCACCGGGGTTAGGCAAAACCACGCTGGCGCACATTGTTTCGCGTGAACTCGGGGTGGGTTTTCGGGCCACATCAGGGCCGATGATCGCCAAGGCGGGCGATCTGGCGGCGATCTTAACCAACCTCGAGGCCAATGACGTCCTCTTTATAGATGAAATCCATCGCCTTAATCCCGCCATAGAGGAAGTGCTCTATCCAGCCATGGAGGACTTCCAGTTGGACCTGATCATTGGTGAAGGTCCTGCTGCGCGGTCGGTCCGGATTGAATTGCAGCCGTTCACGCTGGTAGGGGCGACAACGCGCTCTGGGTTACTGACGACCCCGTTACGCGACCGCTTCGGAATCCCCTTAAGGCTGGAATTTTATTCGACCGCAGATTTGGTTGAGATCGTGCGTCGTGGCGCGAAAGTGTTAGGGGTAGCGATGAGCGAGGATGGTGCGACAGAAATCGCCCGCCGGTCGCGTGGAACACCGCGCGTCGCTGGTCGTTTGCTGCGCCGGGTTCGCGATTTCGCGGCTGTCGATGGCAATGGCCAGATCACCAAACCTGTCGCTGACGCTGCATTGAAGCGCCTGGATGTGGATGCCATTGGCCTCGATGCCATGGACCGCCGTTACCTCGGCTGCATTGCCTCCAACTACGCAGGCGGGCCGGTGGGTGTGGAAACACTTGCTGCCGCATTGTCCGAAGAACGCGACACGATTGAAGATGTCATCGAGCCGTTCCTGATCCAACAAGGTCTGCTTCAGCGCACACCGCGTGGCCGCATGGTCAGTGACCGTGGGTTCACGCACTTGGGCTTGAAAGTGCCGCGCCGGGACACTGCACAGTTTGATTTGCTTGATGGGGACAACTCATGAGCCCCACAACTTTGAATAAAGTGTTCGGCGGTGAGTTGCGCGGCAAGATGCACGTGTTGCCCTTACGCGTGTACTACGAAGACACCGATGCGGGTGGCATTGTTTACCACGCCAATTATTTGCGCTTTGCCGAGCGGGGCCGCACCGAGATGCTCCGCGCGATCGGCATTTATCAAAATGCTTTGAGAGAAGAGACGGGGCTGATTTTCGCCGTTTACAAAGGCGATGTGCATTATATGAAACCCGCCAAACTCGATGACGTGTTGCAGGTAGAAACCGCGCTGACGGATATGACAGGAGCATCGTTTCACATCCGCCAGATCATCCGTCGCGAAAATGACACCGGACAAACGGAAGACCTTGTGCAATTCAATGCGCAAGTCGTGTGTATTAATTCAGATGGGCGGGCCGCACGTGTGCCCGCCAGTCTGCGTGATGTACTGCAGCCGTACGTAATACAGTAAAGACGAAGCGAAGGTAGGAAGAGACAGAATGGATCCCGTAATTACGCAAGGCGCGGTCGCCGCCGTCGGAACCGCTAATCATCTTTCGGCATGGGCCTTGTTCATGCAGGCCGACCTTGTGGTGAAGGCCGTCATGTTTGGCCTAATCTTCGCCTCGCTGTGGAGCTGGGCGATCATATTCGACAAAGTGATCCGGCTGCGGTCGCTGTCGCGCCAAGCTGAGGACTTCGAAGAAAAGTTCTGGTCAGGGTCTTCGCTGGAAGACCTGTACGAGCGTATCGGGACAAAGCCGCGTGAGCCGATGTCAGCCATTTTCGTGGCCGCCATGCGCGAATGGAAACGCTCTGCTGCCAAACCTGGCGCCGTGAGTAATGCCAGCACACTGGGCGAGCGCTTGGACCGCGTGATGAAAATCAGCCTCGAACGCGAGATGGATATTCTCCAGCGCCGTATGATCTTCCTTGCGTCAACCGGTTCTGTTGCGCCGTTCCTGGGTCTGTTCGGCACCGTGTGGGGGATTATGAATACGTTTACCTCCATCGGTGCGACGTCGGACACCAGCTTGGCCACGGTTGCCCCCGGTATCGCCGAAGCCTTGTTCGCCACTGCTATTGGTCTTGTCGCCGCTATTCCGGCGGTGATTGGTTACAACAAACTGTCCAGCGATATGAACCGCTACGCCGTGCGCCTGGAAAATTTCGCCGGTGAATTCGGTGCGATCTTGTCGCGTCAGTTAGACGTGCGGGGCAATTAACGGTGGGCGCGTTTATCAAAGGAGCGGCAGGCGGCAAGTCGAGCCGGCGAAACTTTGCGCCGGTGGCCGAAATCAACGTTACCCCCATGGTCGACGTGATGCTGGTGCTGTTGGTGATTTTCATCGTTACGGCACCATTGCTGCAAACGGGCGTGAACGTGAACTTGCCGCAAGCGCAGAAGGCGAAATCGCTGCCGCAGGACAATAAGCCGCTCAATCTGTTTGTGCAGAAAGACGGCGCGTTCTTTTTGAACGGTCCTGAGAATGCGGTGACGCTAGAAGAGTTGCGCCCGAAGTTGGCCAGCATGAAGCAGTCGAACCCTGACTTAAACATCTACGTGCGCGGCGATAAAGATGTGCCGTACGGGCGCATGATGGAAGCCATGGCGGAAGTGCAGGCCGCAGGCTTCACCAAGGTGGCGTTTGTGACGGACCCGCCGAAAAAATCAATGCGTGCGCCGCGCTAAAGAGACGCTCGATATATAAAGACCATGCGTAGATCGCCTTACACATCCATTCAGCCAAACGAGTCCAAGGGCATTGTCTTGTCCTTGGTGTTGCACGTTGGCGTGGTGGCGGCGACATACGTGAGCTTGCCGTTCTTGCGCAAAGATCCGCCGGAGCAAGCACCGATCATCATCGAAATGGTGACGATTGATGACGTCACCGCAGCGCCGCCCAAGCCCATGCCTGTGGAAGAGCCGAAGCCTGAACCCAAGCCAGAAGTGAAGGTGGAGCCGATCAAGGTGGCGGACATGTCGCAGCCAACACCTGATCAAATGCCGCCGCCACCGGATTTCAAAATTCAGGAAGAGCCAAAACCAAAGCCTGAGCCCAAAAAGCCAGAGCCGCCGAAGCAGCAGAAACCGCCCGAGAAGAAGAAAGATCAGTGGGCGGATTTGCAGTCTCTGGTGAAGGACCTGGAAAAGCAGGACACTAAAAAGCCCAACCAACAACAAGCCGCAGTGCAGCCCGACAAGGCGAAAGTGATTTCGCCCAACATCTCGGACAAAGCGACTATGACCGAGCTTGATGCGATCCGTGCGCATATCGAAGCCTGCTGGCGGATTGATCCGGGTAAGGAAGGCATCGAGGACTTGTCAGCGGAAGTGCGTGTCTACATCAATCGTGACGGTTCTGTGCAACAGGCACAAATTGTGGACATGGGACGTTATTTTGCGGATTCTGCCTTCCGGACGTTCGCTAATAGTGCACGTAACGCTGTGTTGAGTTGTGGGAACATCCCATTTTCGCCACAACGTTATGACACATTCAAAGATGGCATTGTCTTTAACTTCAGTCCGCAAGGACGCGTGAATTAGTTTTAACCGAGAATTAGGTGTGCGGGTGACGCGAATGACAAAACGCTTCGGTACGGCAATTTTAGCCATTCTCGTAATGGTGCCGATGATGATGATCGGTGTGGCTCAAGCCCAGGTGAAGATCGATATCACCCGTGGCCGTGTGGAGCCGATGCCCATCGCCATCACCACTTTTGCCGGGTCCAACGATCAGAGCAATCAAGTGGGCCGCGATGTCAGCGAAGTCATCTCGAAAAACTTGGAGCGCTCAGGCCTCTTCAAGCCGCTCGATCCCAAAGGCTTCTTGCAGCAATTGACCTCATTGGAAGTGCAGCCGCGCTTCCCCGATTGGCGCACGATTGCCGCCCAAGCCTTGGTGCAGGGCGTTGTTGAACCGCAGCCTTCAGGTCAGCTTCGTATCGCGTTCCGTTTGTGGGATGTGTACGGCGGCCAGCAAATGGTGGGGCAGGCGTATGTGACCCAACCTGAGAACTGGCGCCGTGTGGCGCATATTATCTCGGACGCGATTTACACCGCCATCACTGGCGAAAGCGGTTACTTCGATACGCGCATTGTTTACATCGCGGAAAGTGGCGATCCGACCAAGCGCTTGAAGAAACTGGCGATCATGGACCAGGACGGCGCGAATCATCGTTACCTGACTGACGGCGCGAATCTGGTGCTCACCCCGCGTTTCTCGCCAACCACGCAGGAAATCACGTACCTCTCGTACTTCCGCAACGTGCCGCGCGTGTATCTGTTCAACATCGATACCGGCCGCCAGGAAGTACTGGGGGATTTCCCGGGCATGACTTATGCGCCGCGATTCTCGCCCGATGGCAACAAGGTCATTTTCAGTATGGCGGGCGATGGCAACTCGGACATTTACGAGATGGATTTGCGCACGCGCAGAACAACGCGTTTAACCGATCACCCGTCTATCGACACATCGCCCAGCTACTCACCTAATCGTGACCAGATCACGTTCAACTCAGATCGTGGTGGCAGTCAGCAGATTTACACAATGAATGCGGACGGCACGAACGTGCAGCGCATCAGCTTTGGCCAGGGCAAATACGGCACGCCGGTGTGGTCGCCGCGCGGCGATTTGATTGCGTTTACCCGCATGAACCAAGGCAATTTCTACATTGGCGTGATGAAGCCCGATGGCTCCGGTGAGCGCCTTTTGGCCGAGGGCTATATCGTTGAAAGCCCCACATGGTCGCCCAACGGTCGTGTTTTGATGTATTTCGCCCAGTCGCGGTCGACGTCGACCCAAGCCGGTCGGGTGCGACTCTTCTCAATCGACCTAACTGGTTATAATCAAAGGGAAATTTTGACACCTCAAGACGCGTCTGACCCGGCGTGGTCACCTTTGATCCCGTAAAGGGGTGGCAGGGCCGGCTTCAAGAATAGTCGGCTTTGCTAAGATATTGAATGCTTTGAAGATATTCTGTTGCGATGCAGTGATTCTTTTTTGCAACAGAGGTAAAACAATGTATATTCAGAGGCATAAGGGAGCCAAAACACAGTAACAGGGTCTTGAATCCCACTGCGGTCTTGGTAAAAGAGGGCCCGAAATAAAAATTTCGTGGCAAATTCGCTCTGCTACAACAATGATCTATCGGCAACTTTAGTACACCCCAGGGGATAACAATGAACATCCGCTTTATCAGTGCGGTCATCGTCGCAGTAGCCTTGGCTGCTTGCGCTGGCAAAAAGCAAGAAACAGCTGCTACTTCACAACCGACCACTGCTCCGGCCGCTACGGCTCCGAAGGGTCCGGCTCCGGATTCAGTTGAATACTTCAACACCGTTGTCGGCAACACCGTCGGCTTCGATTTCGACAAGTTCGAACTGCGCGCTGATGCGCAAGCCGTTCTCCGTGGCCAAGCGGCCTGGTTGAACCAAAACCCGTCGCGCACCGTGACCGTTGAAGGTCATGCTGACGAACGCGGCACCCGCGAATACAACTTGGGCCTCGGCGAGCGCCGTGCCACAGCTGTGAAGCAATACCTGACCTCGTTGGGCGTGGCTGCGAGCCGCGTGAAGACGATTTCTTACGGCAAAGAGCGTCCGATCTGCGTTGCATCGGAAGAAAGCTGCTTTGCTAAGAACCGTCGTGGCGTGTCGGTCGTTCAGTAAGACCGCATCGCTTTAAGGTTTCGATTGGGCCGGAGAAATCCGGCCCAATTTTTTTGTGCCTGCTTCCAGGCCCCAACGGCCCATCTGCGGGCCGTTTTGCACTTCGGACTGGCTTGACCTGTGCCGGATGCATCATGATAACGCCTGAATTCGCGGCGATCATACGCCCAACCCGTTTCCATTTACCTTTGACGTAAAGAGCTTCTCGATGCGCCAAACTTTCACTGATCTCATTTCATTTCGCCGTCTGACGGCGGTCGCCCTTGTGGCCGGTGTTGCGGTGGCGGCTGTGCCAGCCCAAGCTCAAAGCACGCGCGAACTGAACGATCGGTTGCTGCGTGTTGAGCAGCAAATGATGCGCGGCAGTGGCAGCGAAGAAACCGCCAATCTGCAAGCGCGCGTGATCAAGCTGGAACAATTGGTCGAGCAACTGACCGGTCAGTTGGAAGAAGCGCGTTTTCGCAATGGTCAATTGACCAAGCAGTTGGAACAGCTTTCGAACGATATGAACTACCGCGTCGCGGTGTTGGAGCAAGCCGCAGGCGGGCAGGGCGTAGCCCCAGGCCAAGCGATTCCGAACACACCGCCGCCACCACAACAACAACAGCGCCCAACGCAACAGCCGCGCCAGCTGCAAGGCGATCAGTTGCCAGAGTATGACCCGAACGCGCCGCTCTCGCGCCCGTTAGCGACACCTCCAAGCGCGCGCCCCTCTGCACCAACCGCTTCGGCCAACCCTGTGACTGCAGGTCCGCCGCCCATGACCGATGGCAGCGTGCGCGCTTCCACGCCCGGCGATAACACCTTCGGGTCGTTACGCACGGATGCGCAAGGTCGCGCACTGGCCGCTGATCCAAATGAAGCGGCGATAGCCCAACAGCAAGCACGCCAAGCCCCGCAATTGACACCGCCGCCGTCGCAACCAGCTCCCATGCGTGCACCAGCACCGGGGGCCGTGGCCGGCAGCCAACTCGGTGTTGGTGGTGGTGAAGGGACCGCTAAGCTGCCTGATGGTACGCCGAAAGCGCAGTACGACTACGCCTTCGATTTCTTGAAGCGCCAAGACTATCCTAACGCAGAATCCACCTTGCGCGAGTTCTTGAAAAAGTACCCGAAGGATCCGCTGGCCGGGAATGCACAGTACTGGTTGGGTGAAACGCACTATGTGCGCGGCGACTACCAGAAAGCCGCCGTGGAGTTCATGAACGGCTATCAGAATTATCCGAAGAGCAACAAAGCGCCGGATAATCTGCTGAAACTGGGCATGTCACTGGCCAACATCGGTCAAACGCAAGGGGCCTGCACGGCCTTGGGCCGTTTGAACAAAGAATACCCCGATGCGGGCGACCAGATCCGCCGTAGCGTTCAGCAAGAACGCACCAAACTGAAGTGCCCTTAAACCAAAACGCAATTGAAGCCCCGGCTGCGCCTGTCAGCGCCGCCGCTTTTGATGCAGCCATGGCGCGCTTCAGCGTGCCTGATGGTGCGCATGTGGCTGTGGCGGTCTCGGGTGGGCCGGACAGTATGGCGTTGGCGGTGTTGGTGGCCGCCTGGGCCAAGTCACACAACATTCGCGTCACCGCTTTAACGGTCGATCATCGCTTGCGTCCTGAAGCGGCTGCGGAAGCACAGAGTGTAGCGCAGTGGCTCGCACCGCGTGGCATTGCGCATCAGACATTGATGTGGGATGGCGGCGAGGCGGTGCGTCATCTGACCCGCAGTGCGCAAGAAGCGGCGCGTGATGGCCGTTATGCGCTACTCACAGAATGGTGCCGCATCAATGCTGCTTCGCATCTGGTGTTGGCGCATCATGCCGATGATCAGATTGAAACGTTTTTCATTCGCCTCAGTCGCGGCAGTGGCGTGCAAGGCTTAGGCGGCATGGATGCGCGCACAACGTATCGCGGTATTACGTTGCTGCGGCCGTTATTGGATGTGCGAAAAACCGAATTGATCGCGACCTGTCGGGCGCATGATCAAGCGTGGGTCGAAGATCCGTCAAACACCAGCAGCAAATATGCACGCGGCCGATTCCGACAGGCCCGCGCGATGCTGGAGGCCGAGGGCCTGACGCCGGATCGGCTGCTGGTCACCATCAAACACCTGCAACGCGCGCGGGATGTGATCAATCAGGCCGTGGAAATGCTAGCGGAGAATGCCTGCACATGGTCGGCTTATGGTGCGGCAACGCTGTCGGCCCAAAAACTCTTCGCCGCGCCTGATGAAATCTCACTGCGCGTGCTGAGCGATGTTCTGCGCGCAGCCGGGGGCCAAGTCTATGGACCGCGCTTTGAACGCCTTGAGCGGCTTCATACCAATCTGAAAGCGGGTGATAGACCTGCGGCCACGTTGCATGGATGCAGCATTGCCCGCGCAGGTGATGCGATCTCTGTCATGAGAGAAGTCGCCGCCATTCGCGAAGACCGAGCGCTGACACCTGGCGCGTTATTCGTCTGGGATGGGCGTTTTGAATTCTCTGTTGGCGCCGTGCCTGCGGGGTTGCGCCTCAGGCCATACCAAACATCCGACAAGGCGTTTTGGTCGGAACACGGCGAATCCAGAGCCCTCGATGGTATACCCGCAGCCTTGCGCCGCACTTTGCCGGTTGTAGTGGATGAAAAAGGCCCTGTGGCATTTCCGCACCTCAACCTATGGCGTCATGATCGCGCCACCATTTCAACGGATATTGCTGTCCGCTTCGTGGGCCGGTTGGTGGATACGGAAACCGCTAACACGCTGGATATTTAGACAAATTCGGCACACAAAAGCCCGTCGCCGCGTTTAAGTTCGCCGTCGGAAGGCGTGCGTATAAAATGTACAACTGCTGTGCGTGCAAAAGCCGCAATTTGGGTCATAAATCATTGGCTTGCGAGTGGGCTTTGGCGCACTATTTGAGTACCTAAGTAAGTGGGGCGTGGTGCCGCTTTCGGCATCCGCCAGGACATAAGGGTCAAGACGTTGAATATCAGCCGTAACCTCATGCTGTGGGTCATCATCCTGGTTTGCGTGGTGGCCTTGTTCAATCTATTCCAGGGGGCAAGCCCGCGCTCGACAGCGCGTGAGATGCCGTTCTCGGAATTCCGTGCGGCTGTGGAACGCAACGAGATTGCTGAAGTCACCATCCAAGGTCAGAACATTCTGGGTCAGTACAAATCGGGTGGCGATTTCCGCACCTATTCACCGGAAGACCCGAGCTTAGTGCCAAGCCTGTTGCAAAACGGCGTGGTGGTGAAAGCGGCCCCCCAAAGCAACGGCGAACTGTCGTTCTGGGCGGTGCTACTCAACTGGTTCCCCATGCTGCTGTTGATTGGGGTGTGGATCTTCTTCATGCGGCAGATGCAGTCCGGTGGCGGCAAAGCCATGGGCTTTGGCAAGTCGCGGGCAAAATTGCTGACGGAAAAACAAGGTCGCGTGACGTTTGAAGACGTGGCGGGCGTTGAAGAAGCCAAAACCGACCTAGAAGAAATCGTCGAATTCCTGCGCGACCCTCAGAAGTTCCAACGCTTAGGCGGTAAGATTCCGAAGGGCGTTTTGCTGGTTGGCCCGCCGGGCACTGGTAAAACATTGCTTGCTCGCGCCATTGCTGGCGAAGCCAACGTGCCGTTCTTCACAATTTCAGGTTCCGACTTCGTTGAAATGTTTGTCGGCGTCGGCGCAAGCCGTGTGCGCGACATGTTCGAGCAAGGCAAGAAGAACGCGCCCTGCATTATCTTCATCGACGAAATCGACGCTGTGGGCCGCCATCGTGGGGCAGGCTTGGGCGGCGGTAACGACGAACGCGAACAGACCTTGAACCAGTTGCTGGTCGAGATGGATGGCTTCGAAGCCAATGACGGCGTGATCCTGATCGCCGCCACTAACCGTCCGGACGTGCTGGACCCGGCGTTGCTGCGTCCGGGCCGTTTTGACCGTCAGATCGTTGTGCCGAACCCGGATATCGTCGGCCGCGAGCGCATCTTGCATGTTCACTCGCGCAAGACGCCATTAGGCGCAGACGTGGACTTGAAGGTGATTGCGCGTGGCACCCCTGGGTTCTCTGGGGCTGACCTGGCGAACTTGGTGAACGAAGCGGCGTTGCTGGCCGCGCGTAAAGCCAAGCGCGTGGTTGGTATGCAAGAGTTCGAAGAAGCCAAAGACAAAGTCATGATGGGCGCTGAACGTCGCTCGATGGTCATGACCGAAGACGAAAAGAAGCTGACCGCTTATCACGAAGCGGGCCATGCGCTGGTGATGTTGAAAGTGCCGGGCCACGAGCCTTTGCACAAAGTCACCATCATTCCGCGTGGCCGTGCGCTGGGTGTGACGATGTGGTTGCCCGAGCGCGACAAGTACAGCCAATCGCAAATCGAGATCAAAGCGCAGTTGGCCAGTTTGTTTGGCGGCCGTGTCGCCGAAGAACTGACGTTTGGGATTGAGCGCGTGACCACGGGTGCATCGGACGATATCCGCCGTGCGACCGACATTGGTCGCCGCATGGTCACCGAATTTGGCTTCTCCGAGAAGCTTGGGCCGCTTCGTTATAATGATGAGTCAGGCGAAGTTTTCTTGGGCCGTTCGGTAACGCAAACCAAGAACGTTTCGGATGCGACCGCGCGTTTAATTGACGAAGAAGTCCGCCGCTTTGTGGAAGAGGGCGAGAAGACGGCCCGCAAGATCATCGAAGATCATCGCGAGCAGTTGGAAATCATTGCTCAAGGCTTGCTCGAGCATGAGACCCTGTCCCGCGAGGACATCGACATATTGTTGTCGGGCGGCAAGATCGACCGCAGCGATAAATCGGCCCCCAAACCGCGTGAGCCGGGCCGTCGCAGTTCCGTGCCCACAGCCGGTGCAGGTGGGCAACGCCCCTTTGGTCAACAGCCGTCGCCGCAGGCTGATGGTTGATCAGCTTAAAAGCTTCACTGACAAAACCCCGCTGGAGACAGCGGGGTTTTTGTTTTCCACAACTTGCACACAAATGCAGGTCTGGTCCGTTGTGATTTCACGCGCATGCTTTTAGCTTATGGCGATGTGACCAGCACGAGATGAACGAGGTTTAGGCGTGCGCAGCGAAACGGCACTTTTCCCCACTGTTCGGCGTTTTGCCACGGTTGACAGGGTTCCCCCTGATACGGGCCTGCATTATCAGGGATTACAGGGGGATTGTGTGGAGAAATGACGCGCACCTATGTCACACCCCGTGGTCCGATTCGCGGTCGCGCAACCCCAGGCCAAGCCTGGTCGTTCTTAGGCAAAGGCGCATTCACGGCCTTAGAGGTCACAACCATCTCGGGCCAGGATGTGAAACACACACTTGCTACTCCGGGGAGTTATCAAGCGGGCCCTTACCAAGGCGATGTGTCGGTGTTCGCAACAGCGCGTCCTGATTTCGCCGGGCTATCAGTCGACAAACCGCGCCTCATGGGTGTGCTGAATGTGACCCCCGATAGTTTTTCCGACGGCGGCAAGTTCAACACCACCGATGCCGCGATCAAGCATGCCTTCACGCTGTTGGAACACGGCGCTGATGTGATCGACGTGGGTGGAGAGTCCACGCGGCCCGGTGCTGCTGCTGTCGACCCAGATGAAGAATGCCGCCGCGTTGTGCCGGTTGTGAAAGCGCTGGCCGAGAAGGGCGCGAAAGTTTCCATCGACACCCGCAATGCCAAAACCATGGCGCAGGCAATTGCAGCCGGTGCGGTAATTGTGAATGACGTCACAGCGTTGACGGGCGAAGGCGCATTGGATGTGATCGCGAAGTCCAATGCGTCTGTGATTTTGATGCACATGCAAGGCCAGCCTGGCACGATGCAGCACAACCCCAGCTACATCTGGGCGCCAGGCGATGTATTCGATGTTTTAAAAACACGCGTCGAAGCGTGTGTTGCGCAGCGCATCAGCCGTGATCGTCTTTCAGTTGATCCGGGCTTTGGCTTTGGCAAGAACGATGCGCATGGTGCGGCATTGTTTGACCATATGGCCATGTTTCATGGCTTGGGCTGTGTGCTGACGATTGGTGTCTCACGCAAAAGTTTCATTGGCCGCGTCAGCCATAATGAAAACCCCGATCAACGCTTGGGCGGTTCTATTGCCGGGGCCTTATTTGCCGCCGACCATGGTGCGCAGATCATTAGGGTGCATGATGTCGCCGAAACCCGCCAAGCGTTGGCGGTGTGGGCGCACATGAGCAACGTATAAAGGCGGCTTGATTCATGTCCCTCCATCCGTCAAAACTTGCGCGCAACAACTATAAATCAGGGTATCTGGGGCATGAGTAGCCGCCGTCTTTTTGGCACCGATGGTGTTCGCGGCCTCGCGAATACCGACCCCATGACCGCAGAAATTGCCATGCGTATCGGCATGGCGGCGGGACATTATTTTACACGCGGCGACCATCGCCACACTGTTGTTATTGGAAAAGATACGCGTCTGTCGGGCTACATGCTCGAGCCTGCGTTGGTGGCCGGGTTCATTTCGGTCGGCATGGATGTGGTGCTGGCAGGGCCGATCCCCACACCTGGTGTCGCGATGCTCACCAAATCATTGCGTGCCGACTTAGGCGTGATGTTGTCGGCCTCGCACAATCCTTATCAAGATAACGGCATCAAATTGTTTGGGCCCGATGGCTACAAACTGTCCGATGCCATTGAGGAAGAAATCGAAGCGCTCATCGCCAGCGATATGTCCGCGAAGCGCGCCGCCCCTGACAAATTGGGCCGCGCCAAACGCATGGAAGATGCGGGTGGTCGTTACATCGAATTCACCAAAGCCACATTTCCGCGCGGGCTTCGGCTGGATGGTCTCAAGATTGTCGTCGATTGCGCCAACGGGGCTGCTTACAAAATCGCACCCGCCGTGTTCTGGGAATTGGGCGCGCAGGTCATCAAAGTGGGTGTCGAGCCAGACGGCTTCAACATCAACGCCAATTGTGGCTCGCTGCATCCCGATCGCATGCGCGAGTTGGTGGTGAGCCATAACGCACATTTAGGTTTGGCTCTCGACGGCGATGCAGATCGCGTCCTGTTGTGCGACGAAAATGGCGACATGATTGACGGCGACCAAGTGTTGGGTGTGATCGCCAACCAATGGAAGCACTCGGGCCAACTTGAAGGTGGCGCGGTTGTTGCAACCGTCATGAGCAATTTAGGCTTAGAGCGCTATTTGAAAAGTATTGGCCTTGATTTGAAGCGTACTGCCGTGGGCGACCGCTACGTCGTCGAAGAAATGCGCGGGCATGGCTACAACTTAGGGGGCGAGCAATCAGGCCACATCATTTTGGGGCAGCACGCCACGACTGGCGACGGCATTATCGCGGCGCTACAAGTGCTTGGCGCGCTCGTTCAAAGCGGCAAGCCCGCCAGTGAAACCATTCGTGTCTTCGCAACCGTTCCGCAAAAATTGCAGAACGTGCGTTTAAAAACAGGCACGAAGGCTGACGATATTCTCGCGCTGGACGCTGTGAAAACCGCCATCAGCAATGTGGAAAAAAGCCTGGTGGGCAAAGGCCGGTTGCTGATCCGCAAATCCGGTACCGAGCCGTTGATCCGCGTGATGGCGGAAGGTGATGATGCCAAAGAAGTGGATGCTGTTGTGGCATCCCTGGTCGATACAATTTCCAAAGCAGCCGCATAAAACAAAAGAACAAGAACATGCAGGGCCGCGTTCTCATTGTAGCTGGGTCGGATTCAGGGGGCGGGGCTGGCATTCAGGCCGACACCAAAGCTGTCACCTGCTTGAACGGTTTTGCCGCCACTGCCATTACCGCTATCACGGTGCAGAACACCAAAGGCGTATTCAACATTCACGAAGTGCCCAGCAATATCGTGCAGCAGCAGATCGAGGTGGTGTTGTCTGATATCGGCGCAGACGTGATCAAAACCGGCATGCTGGCCACCGTGCCGATGATCAACGCTGTAGCCGATACGCTCGACAAACGCGCCCGCAACATTCCACGTGTTGTCGACCCGGTGATGCGCGCCAAAGGCGGGCATCCGTTGCTGGCCGATGATGCGGCTGAGGCGTTGATCGCGCGCGTCGTCAAAGGGGCCACAATTGTCACCCCCAATCTACCAGAGGCCGAAGTGTTGATTGGGCGCAGTATTAAAACTGTCCCTGACATGCATGCGGCTATCGTGCCGCTCCGGGCGTTAGGAGCCAAAGCTGTGTTGCTGAAGGGTGGGCACCTGGAAGGGGACCATCTGGTCGATATGCTGATCACGCCTGACAATGTGATGATGTTTGAGACGACACGCATTGAAACCACCTCGACGCACGGCACCGGCTGCACGCTGGCCTCGGGGATTGCCGCAGGCTTAGCGCAAAAGATGACGCTGCAAGATGCCGTGGCGCGAGCACGTAATTATGTGCGTGAAGCGTTGCGCACTGCGCCGGGGTATGGCGGCGGTCACGGGCCGCTCAATCATTCCCACACGGTGCGTGATGGCGTTTGAGTAGGTTCACGCACCGGATGAGTGCGTTGCACAAAACTGGTATGCGGCTTTTCCGCAGCTTCTCGCATTGACCGAATCTAACGCCAGTCCATACACTCGTTTACGAAGTATGGTGTTTTAGTCAGTTAACTGTCGTCTCGCCTTAAAGGAAACCCCATCCATGTCTGCTGCGTCCAAACCGTCGGTCAAACCGGCGCGCCCTCAGTTTTCGTCTGGTCCTTGCGCGAAGCGCCCGGGCTGGACCTTGGATGCCTTGAAAGACGCCTTTGTGGGCCGCTCGCACCGTGCGAAGCACCCCAAAGCGCGCATCAAGCAGGTGATCGATAAAACGCGTTCGATTTTAGGTGTGCCCGCAGATTACAAAATCGCGATTGTGCCGGCGTCCGATACGGGTGCCGTGGAAATGATGCTGTGGCATACGTTGGGCGCACGGCCGGTGGATATGCTGGCGTGGGAAAGCTTCGGCGAAGGTTGGGTTACCGACGTGGTGAAGCAACTGAAGTTGAAAGACACACGCACGATTAAAGCTGATTACGGCAAACTGCCGGATCTCTCGACCGTGAATTTCGACAACGATGTTGTCTTTACCTGGAACGGCACAACATCCGGCGTGCGCGTTCCCAACGGCGATTGGATCAAAGACGACCGTAAAGGCCTGACCATTTGCGATGCGACGTCGGCTGTGTTTGCCATGGAGATGCCATGGTCAAAGTTAGACGTTGTCACGTACTCGTGGCAGAAGGTGCTGGGCGGTGAAGCGCAGCATGGGATGTTGATCATCAGCCCACGCGCGATTGAACGCCTGGAAAGCTACACGCCGCCGTGGCCGATGCCGAAAATTTTCCGCCTCACCAAAGGCGGCAAGCTTGAGAACGGTATTTTTGAAGGCGATACCATCAACACGGTCTCCATGCTGTGCGTGGAAGATGCGGTCGATGGCTTGAAATGGGCCGAAAGCATTGGCGGCCTGAACGGCCTCATTCAACGCTCTGAGAAAAATCTCAAAGTCATCGCTGATTGGGCTGCGCAAAAGAACTGGATCGATTTCCTGGCTGAGAAGCCAGAGACAAGATCATGCACGTCCATCTGCCTGAAGATCACGGCTGATTGGTTCACCGCATTGTCTGCCGACAAGCAAGCTGAAGTCGCCAAGAAAATGGCGAGCTTGCTGGAAGCGGAAGGCGCTGCCTTGGATATCGCATCGTACCGCGATGCGCCGCCGGGGTTGCGTATCTGGGGTGGAGCGACGGTTGAAACATCCGACATCGAAGCGCTGCTGCCGTGGCTCGAGTGGGCCTACGCAGAAGTGACGCCAGCCTAACTTTGACGACGTTGAACGGATTGCGTGAGGGCCTAGCCTAACCAGAGTTTATTTTCAGCATTGTGAGCCGTGCCTGTTCTATCGAGCACCTGTAACGCCGTTTAATCCTGGGGAGGAGATATGGCGAAGCCGAAGGTTCTGATTAGTGACAAGTTAAGTGCAGCAGCCGTTGAAATTTTTAAAACACGTGGGCTCGACGCCGACGTGAAAACGGGTCTCAGCCCTGACGAATTAAAGGCCATCATCGGCAATTATGATGGCCTTGCGGTCAGGTCGTCCACCAAAGTCACGGCTGATATATTGGCCGCAGCGCCGAAGCTGAGAGTGGTGGGGCGGGCTGGCATCGGCGTTGATAACGTCGATGTGGATGCCGCCACAGCACGCGGTGTTGTGGTGATGAACACACCCTTTGGTAATGCGATCACCACCGCAGAACACGCCCTTTCGATGATGATGGCGCTGGCCCGGCAAATCCCTTCCGCCAATGCCTCCACCCATGCGGGCAAGTGGGAAAAATCCAAATACATGGGCGTTGAACTGTTTGGCAAAACCTTAGGCGTGATCGGCTGCGGCAACATTGGCTCTATCGTGGCTGACCGCGCGCTCGGTTTGAAAATGAAAGTCCTGGCGTTTGATCCGTTCTTGTCGCCAGAGCGTGCGCGCGATCTGGGCGTGGAGAAGGCCGAGCTTGATACGATTTTCGCACGCGCTGATTTCATCACGCTGCACACACCTTTAACGGACAAAACCCGCAACATCATCGGGGCCGCCAGTATCGCCAAAATGAAGAAAGGCGTTCGCATCATCAACTGCGCACGCGGCGGTTTGGTGAACGAGGCCGATTTAAAAGTCGCTCTCGACAGCGGCCATGTGGCTGGTGCTGCGTTGGATGTGTTCGAGGAAGAGCCCGCGAAAGCCAACGCGCTTTTTGGGCATGAGAACGTGGTGTGCACGCCGCACTTGGGCGCGTCCACCAACGAAGCGCAGGAGAACGTGGCGTTACAGGTGGCCGAGCAAATCTCGGATTTCCTTTTAACGGGAGCCGTCTCCAACGCGCTCAACATGCCGTCGGTCTCAGCCGAAGATGCGCCGAAGCTGAAGCCGTACATGAAGCTGGTGGAACAGCTCGGCAGCTTCGCCGGGCAAATTACAAAAACAGGAATCAAATCCATCACCCTGGAATACGCAGGCCATGTGGCTGAGTTGAACACACGGCCCTTAACCGCCATCGCCATCGCGGGGCTGCTCGGTCCGCTGATGGATAGTGTGAACATGGTCAACGCCCCCAGCATCGCCCGTGAGCACGGCATCGAGATCACGGAAATCAAAAAGGGCGAGCACGACCTGTATCAAACGCTGGTGAAACTCACTGTCACCACAGAGCGTCAGTCTCGATCTGTGTCGGGCACCATGTTCGGCGGCAGCCAGCCGCGTTTGGTCGATGTAAACGACATTCACATCGAAGCGGAAGTGAGCCCGCACATGCTTTACGTCATCAATGACGACAAGCCGGGGTTCATCGGGGCGCTGGGCACAGCGCTGGGGCAGGCGGGGGTGAATATCGCCTCGTTCCACCTGGGAAGGCCAGCCGGGGGCGGGGATGCCATCGCGCTCTTAAGCCTCGATCAGCCGGTTTCTGAGGGCGTTCTGGCCAAGGTCCAGGCGCTGCCCCACGTTCAGCAATCCCAGCCGCTGGCATTTTGACGCTAAGATATTGGTTTTCCAGCGCTTTACGGTCTTGTTGGGGGCGGCGGCCCCGCGTATAACCACGCCGCTAACCGTCCCCACCTGGGTCCGGTGAGTTTGGGCCTTGTCCGACATGAGCGAAAGTTCGACCAAAACCCTTCTGCCTGAAGGGCTGCGTGATGTGCTGCCTCCCGATGCCGCGTTTGAAAACGAGGTTGTGGAGAAGCTGACGCGCACCTTTACGCTCAATGGCTACGATCTCGTCAAACCGCCGTTGATTGAGTTTGAAGACACGCTGCTGTCTGGCGTGGGTTCAAGCATGGGCGAGCGCATCTTCCGCATGCTCGATCCGGCCTCGCATAAAACACTCGGCGTTCGCAACGACATCACCACCCAAGTGGCGCGCATTGCCGCGACACGCTTAAGCACTGCACCGCGCCCCTTGCGTTTGATGTACGCAGGCCCGGTGCTGCGCGTGAAGGGCACACAGCTTGAACCCGAGCGTCAGTTCACGCAGGCCGGTATTGAGCTGATCGGTGGCGAAAACGGTGCCGCCGATGCCGAAGTGATTATCGTCATCGTTGAAGCGCTGAAGACGTTAGGTGTCACGGGGCTGTCGATTGATTTGTCCCTGCCAACACTTGTGCCTGCAATTTTGGAAAACAGCGGTTTGAACGCTGATCAACTCTCCAAAGTCCGCGCGGCGCTGGATCATAAAGACGTGGCTGAAATCAAAGCGCATGGCGGAAAGGTTGCCGACATTCTGACCAAGCTGATTGATGCGTCCGGTTCGTTGGATCGCGCGTTGGCTGCAGTTGCGACTATCCAATTGCCGCCTGCCGCCCAAGCTGAGTGGGCGACACTGTATCATGTGGCGCGTGCGTTGCGGGTTGCGATCCCCGATGTGGCGATCACGGTTGATGCTGTTGAAAATCGCGGTTTTGAATATCACACCGGTATTACGTTCTCGGTCTTTGCGGCTGCATCTCAGCGCGAGATCGGCCGTGGCGGGCGTTATCGTTTGCCGTCAGGTGAAAAAGCAACAGGTGTCACACTGCTGATTGATGCGTTGCTGCCGGTTGTGCCGGTCATGAGCCGCCGTCAGCGTTTGTATGTGCCCTATGGCACAGCGCGCAATGTTGTGGTCGCCTGGCAAGATCAAGGCTGGACCGTTATTGCGGGCCTATCCGCACATAAATCTGAAGAAGATGAAGCGCGCCGCATGGGCTGCTCGCATATCTTGAAGTCTAACAATCCCGCGCCGGTTTAAGGCGCGCAATAAGAAGGGGTCATCATGGCCAACGTTGCGGTTGTCGGCTCTCAGTGGGGCGATGAAGGAAAAGGCAAGATCGTTGATTGGCTGTCGGAACGCGCTGATGTGGTTGTGCGCTTCCAAGGTGGTCACAACGCTGGCCATACGCTCGTCATCGGCAATCAGACGTACAAACTGAGTTTGCTCCCATCTGGCGTGGTGCGTGGCAAGTTGTCCATCATCGGCAACGGCGTTGTCATTGATGGCCGCGCGCTGTTGAAAGAAATAGCAAAGATTAAAGAGCAAGGCGTGAACATCACGCCAGACACGTTAAAGATCGCTGATAGCGCTACTCTCATCCTGCCATTGCACTCAACGCTGGACCAAGGCCGTGAAGCGGCAGCTGGTGCCTCAAAAATTGGCACCACAGGCCGCGGCATTGGCCCGGCCTACGAAGACAAAGTTGCACGCCGTGCGATCCGCGTGTGTGACTTGGCCGATGAAGCCACGATTGCGTTCAAGGTCGAGCGTTTGTTGGCACACCACAATGCGTTGCTGCGCGGGTTAGGTTTGCCGGAAGCCAATGCGGATGAGCTGATCGCGGAACTGAAAAGTTTGGCCCCGTTAATCCTGCCGTATGCGGCCCCCGTGTGGCGCCTGCTGGATGAAGCGCGCAAGAACGGCCGTCGTATTTTGTTCGAAGGCGCGCAAGGCGCCATGCTGGACGTTGACCACGGCACCTATCCGTACGTCACGTCGTCCAACACGTCATCGGGCATGGCGGCGGTCGGTTCGGGCTTAGGTCCGTCGGCGGTTGGTTACGTGCTCGGCATCACCAAGGCTTATACAACGCGCGTTGGTTCTGGTCCGTTCCCGACCGAGCTGACTGATGACGTTGGCCAATTATTGGGCGAGCGTGGGTTTGAATTCGGGACCGTCACAGGCCGTAAGCGCCGTTGCGGCTGGTTCGATGCGGTGATGGTCCGTCAGGCCATTAAAGTGGGCGGTATTACAGGTATCGCGCTGACCAAAATGGACGTTTTGGACACCTTGCCCGAGATCAAGGTCTGCGTTGGCTATGATCTGAAGGGTCAAAAGCTCGACTATTACCCGTCGGGCATGGCCGATCAGGCCGCGGTCACGCCCATTTATGAGACGATGCCGGGTTGGCAGCAAAGCACCCGTGGTGCCCGCAGCTGGGCCCAATTGCCCGCGGAAGCGATCAAATATGTGCGCCGGATCGAAGAGTTGATCGAGTGCCCGGTGGCCCTGTGTTCCACGAGCCCGGAACGCCTGGACACCATCATGGTCAAAGACCCGTTCTCTGATTAATTAACCTATGTGGGGGAGGGCTTCGGGCCTCCCTCAACCCAAAGGTTAATGGGCTGATACTGCGTTGAATTTCCCGGATTAGTGCCTTATTATGGTCCCCGACCAGCAGAATGGCGGGTCATGAGACAGGGCAAGAATCCCAATGGCTGAAGCAGCTCAAGATGTGAGAGAGGCACCCGCGCGCGCGACTGCGGCTGCGACTCCCTCTGCTGCTCCGCCCGCAGCACCTCAAAAACCCGCTGGCTCACCAGGCCCCCGACCTGCCGTGTCGGGCAGCTTCATCATTGTTCGCGACCGCTTCACCATCTACTGCGACAAGCCCCTCACTGGGCTCGACATGCCGAACGCGCAAGCGTTTGAAGTTAGTGATCGCAAGCAAGAAGGCCGTCCGCTCTACGCATTGGTGTGCAAACCGGAAATGCTTCCACGCGTCAGTGTGATGCGCACGCTGAAGGGCCACGAGATGGCTCACATGCTGCACATGGTCGATTGGGGTATCGCTGAATGGCCGCCGATTGAGCGTAAATGCGTGATCGTGATTTATCATCGCCCCATGGGTGGGCGCTTGATGGATTCATTGTCGGGCACTGCCAAGCGCATCCCCGACCACATGTTCCCGAAGACGATCATCAAACCGCTCGCGGAAGCGTTGGCGGAGTTGGGGCAGAAAGGGATTACGCACCGCGCTATTCGTCCCGACAATCTCTATTACATGGACGAAGGCCAAACCAACATTGTGTTGGGTGATTGCGTTACCGCAGTTCCTGCGTGCGATCAGCCTGCTGTGTTGGAGACAATTGAATCCGGCATGTGCATGCCCACGGGCCGTGGCTCGGGCACATATGCTGATGACATGTACTCGCTCGGCGCAACGCTGCTGATGCTGGCCATTGGCCGCAACACATTGCACGGCGTGCCCGACAGCGAAATCCTTCGCCGCAAAATCAAAGACGGGTCTTACAGTACGTTGGTTGGCGACGAGCGTATGCCCGTGTCGCTGATTGAGTGCTTCCGTGGTTTGCTGACAGACGACGTCTCACAACGTTGGAAGCCAGAGAACATCGAGCTGTGGTTGGCCGGTAAGCGCCTCACACCCGTGCAAGCGCGCTCGGAAAGCCAGGCGCAACGTGCGTTTAAATTCGCGGACCAAGAATTTCATTCCATCCGTCCGCTGGCCTACGCCATGTACCAGAACTGGGAAAAGGCGGGCACAATCATCGCCGATGGTTCACTGGAAATCTGGATCCGTCGTGGCTTGGAAGTGGCTGAACTTGCCGACGCAGTTGCTTCGGCGATTAAGAACTCGCGCGCGATGCCTGGTGCGGGTAAAGAGCAAGAAGATCTGATGATCTGTCGCGTGTTGATGGTGTTGGACCCGCGTGCACCTGTGCGCATGCGTGACTTCCGCGTGGCCTTGGAAGGGTTGGGCGGCGCGCTGGCTGTGGCAACCCTCGGCAAACAAAAGCTTCAGCCGTACATAGACTTCATCAACCGCGAACTGTGGCGGCATTGGGTGGGCGCGCAAGTGGTGTTTGCCGCCGACAACATGCAGTTTGAAACGGTGTTCAAGGATTTACGTAATTACCTTAAAGACCCGAACTCAGGGGCAGGGATCGAGCGCTGCGTCTACGAATTGAACGAGTGGATGCCTTGCTTAAGTCCGCTCATCGCGGATCAGTATGTGATGGAAGTGAAGGCGGTTCTGCCAGCGCTGGAAATTGCAGCCAAGGGGGCGAACACGAAGATGTGGCCGGTGGATCGCCATATCGCAGCCTTCATGCGCGCGCGTTACGCCAAAGGTGTCGCCACCCAGATCGACGCCATGAACGATCCGCGGCCTGACCGTGCGACGATTGGGATGCTAAGCGTGTTGGCCATCGTGCAATGGCGGTTGGGTCCGGAAGCGCTGTACAGCTTAGCCAGTTGGGTGGGCGGGTTGATGACGCCTGTCATCAACGCCTATCAAAGCCGGCCCAAGCGCAAAGAAATTGAACGTGAAATGCCGAAGCTGATCCGCAAGGGTAACTTGGCAGAAATTTATAATTACCTCGACAATCCTGAAGAGCGCCAACGTGATGCCGAAGGCTTTGCGTGGGCGAAGGCTGAATATGCGGCAGCTGAAAAGCAGGCGTTTGACCTTGAACATGGCCAGGCCGACCAGCAAGAGTCGGCCATCAAGTCGGGTCGTCAGTCGGGTGCCATTGGTGCCATCGTGATTTGCTTGATCACGTACACCATTTTCCTTGTCTCAAAGATTTTCTAGGGGCGGAGCATGGCAAAACCTCCTGTACGCCCCGCAGCCCCACCGCCAGGCAAAGCCCGCAGTAACGCGTTTTTGTACGTGTTGTTGGCGGCAGGTATTTCGTTCGCCATCATTCCGACGGTCGTGGTGTTGTCAGTGGCGTTGATCCCCACAGGCGTTGCCTTGTTGGTGGAGCGCGGCAAGGGATGGTACGCAGGAGCCACTATTGGCGCATTGAACATGGCTGGTGCCGCACCATTTCTGACCGATCTCTGGACCAAGAGCCACACCGTTGACGGCGCCATTCAAATCATCACCAGCATCTGGGCATGGTTGGTGATTTATGGCGCGGCTGGTTTTGGCTGGGCGTTGTATTCGACAATGCCTGCGGTGGTGGGCTCGTTCATGGCCATGACGGCTGGTCGCCGCATTACGGCACTTCGCGATCAACAGCGCGAGTTGGTGCAGAAGTGGGGGCCGGACGTTGAGTCGGTCTATGAACCTGAGCAGAAAATCAAAGCCGTAGCCGGTGTGAATGCCATAGCGGCGATGGCTGAAGCATCTGACGCTTAATTTTTTTAAGCTTAACGCTTTTTCTTTTGCACTTTTTCTTTCTGCGGCGTCGCTTTGCGCAATGCCTTTGCGAGCATTTGAAAATCTTCGGGTGGTGCTTTTTCAAAGCGCAGTGTTTTACCTGTGATCGGGTGCTCGAACCCCAACAGCCGCGCATGTAACGCCTGACGGCCAAAGCCGCGCACGAAGGCCGCTGTATCGTCATCCAATTCTTTGATGAACTTCGCGCGCACGGTGGCGTAAATCTGATCGCCGATCAGCGGATGGCCCAGCGACGTCATGTGCACACGAATTTGGTGCGTGCGCCCGGTTTTCAATACGCATTCAACCCAGGCCGCAGCGCCGCCGTAAGTGTGGAGCGTTTTGTAATGAGTCTCGGCATATTTTCCGCCGGTTTTCTTGACCGCCATTTTTTGGCGATTACTCACGCTGCGCCCGATTTGACCTTGAACAATCCCTGCAGCTGGACGCGGCGTGCCCCACACCAGGGCATCATAAGCGCGGGCAATGCTGTGTTCGGCAAACTGCTCGGCCAGATGCGCATGCGCTTCGCCTGATTTTGCAGCCACTAATAATCCACTGGTGTCTTTATCCAGGCGGTGAACGATGCCGGGGCGCAGTTCACCACCAATACCTAACAAGCTATCGCCGCAATGGGCCAGCAGCGCATTGACCAAGGTGTTGTCGGGGTTGCCTGCGGCCGGATGTACGACCAAGCCCGCAGGCTTGTTCACGACAATCAGGTGCTTGTCTTCAAAGACGATCTCGAGCGGGATATTTTGTGCGGCGAGCGCCACACTGACTGGGGCGGGAATGCGCAGCACGGCCACTTGACCAGCTTTAAGGGCCGTCGAGGCCGGTACGCGCTCGCCATCCAAGGTCACATGACCTTGTTCAATGAGTTGCTGAATGCGCGACCGCGACATGTCATCGTTTTGGTGCGCCAGCCAACGGTCCAGGCGCTCGCCCGCGTAGTCGGGGTCGACTTCAAATTGCCGTTGATCGGATGGGGAGGACGCGGCAGCCATTGCACCTGTTCAGTATCAGCCTTAGTTTGCGCCGACCATATAGATATGACGCCGTTTCGTCATCTAAAGCGTTTCAGCGAGGCCTAGACTCATGCTTGCGACTAAGTTCCAGAAGTTTGTTGTGATCGGCCTGGGCGTGGTCATTGTGTTTGCATTGGGCCTAGTGGTGTACGGCGTAATGCGCCTTGATACGACACCCAAGACACAAACACCTGTTGCGGTTGATGTGGCGAGTCTGGGCCAACCGGTTGGCACTGAGATTTCACAAATCCTGTCTGTCGGTGGCAGTCGTGTCGCTGTGGTGCTGAAGGGCGGTGCCATCCCTGATCGGATTGTTGTGGTCGATCTCGGCACAGGTAAGCTGGTCAGCACAATTTCAACCAGCCCCTAAACATGATCACGCGCATCATTCTGCCCAATCATCTGCGTGACCAGATGATCGCCCATGCGCGCGAGAATCCTGACGCGGAATGTTGCGGTTTGCTGGTCGGACGAGGTGAGGGGGACCTCACCGTTGTGAAAATTCACCGTGCGCGGAACATCGCTGACGATACCAGCAAGCGGTTTGAAATCGACCCACAAGAGCAGTTCAATCTGCTGCGTCAAACACGCGGGACTGATCTGCGGGTGATTGGGCACTACCACTCGCACCCACATGCGCTGGCGCAACCGTCCGGCTACGATGTCGAAATGGCCCACGACCCTGAAGCCGTGTGGTGCATTATCGGACTAAAGCCAGATGTGCTGTATGCGTTTGTTTGCGCAGATCAAACGCAGGGCTTCAAAGCGATTCCCATCACAGTGGCGGATTAGTCAATCGCCCCCGACACTTGTTCCCGGTTATCATAGCAATCCCCCAAATCCCCCTGTTATCGTCTGTTATTTACAGGGGAGGTTCTGCACTTTTTCCCCACATACCCAAAACATGCCACTCTATCGACATTGGCTTGGTCGCGGCCTTTTGGCATCCTTGAAACACCTAGTTTGGGGGATTTTGCCATGACACTGTCGATCACGCGCCGCACGATTTTCAAAACAGCAAGTACAGCACTAGCACTCGGTCATGTCGGTGTGCCGTCAGCCTTTGCGCAATCTCCGCCTGTCAGTGGTTTCTTGCGCTTGAGTGCAAACGAGAACCCCTACGGCCCCTCTGAAAGTGCCAAGCAAGCCATGATGGCGGTGATGAGCGAAGGCTGGAAGTACGCGACTTCTGAAATTCCACAACTGCAGAAGCTGATTGCCGAACGCGAAGGTTTGACGCCTGAGAATGTTTTAATCACCGAAGGTTCAGCCGAAGTGCTTCGCACCACGGCTTTGGTGTTTGCCTCCAATGGAAAAGAGATGGTGGCGGCCCGCCCCACGTTTGAACAAGCCCCTGATTATGTCGAAAAAACCGGAGGCACAGTTGTTTGGGTCGATCTTGATAAAGACATGAAGCACGATCTCAGTGCTATGGAAGTGCGTATCGGGGCCAAGACAGGGTTGGTTTACGTCTGCAATCCCAACAACCCGACCGCGACGATGCTGGCCGCCAAAGATTTGCGCGGTTTTATCGGCGCTGTCTCAGACCGTGCGCCTGTGTTGGTGGATGAAGCCTACATTGACTTGGTCGATGATCCTCAGGGCAGTTCCATGGTCGATCAAGTCAAGGCGGGCAAGAACATCATCATCTCACGCACGTTCTCGAAAATTCATGGCATGGCGGGCTTGCGTTTGGGCTTTGCCCTCGCACGCCCCGACATCATCAAGCGGCTGAGTGATGTGCGGATGTCGATGCCCAACAAGATGGGGCTTGTGGCGGGCCTCGCCAGCTATCAAGACACAGCGTTCATGGCGACAAGTAAGAAGCTGGTACGTGAATGCCTGACCATGACCACGAAAACGCTGGATGAGTTGGGTCTGCGCTACACGAAAAGCCAAGCCAATTTTCTGATGTTTGATACTGGAAAACCAGTACGCGAGTTTTCGTCCGCTATGCGTCAACAAGGCATTGCAGTGGGGCGTCCGTTCCCGCCGTATGATACATGGTGCCGAGTCAGCATGGGGCGCGTCGAGCAGATGCCACAATTTCTGGATGCGCTACGGGCTCATTTTAAGAAGGCGTAAAGTATGACCACACGCATTGCAGTAATCGGTACTGGGGCTGGGCCGCAAGGCAATGCTACCCCGCCGAAAGAAATCGCTGCCGTTGCGCGTGCGCCGTATCAACCGGCACTGATCGAAACCAAGCTGAGTGTGTTTCCCGGCACGCCGTACCAACGTGGGCTTGCGGCAATCGGGTATATCGAAGCGGGCATTCGTGCACAGGATGAAGGTTATGGCGCAGTCTTTATCAACACCTTTGGCGATTACGGCATTGCGGAATTGAAATCGGCGCTGACAATTCCAGTCGTTGGTGCGGGGGAAACTGCGCTGTCATTGGCAACAACGCTGGGCCGCAAATTTGCGATTGTCACCATCTGGCCCACCAGTTTGAATTTCATTTACGATGAGCGTCTGCAATCCACCCAAATGCAAAGCCGCTGCGTGGGTGTATTCAACGTGCTGGTGGAATCTGAAATGGCGCAAGCCGGGACCAGCGATGATCCGGTGGCCGCGATGCGCGCTGCCAAAGCACATATGATCGACCGCATTGTTACGGCAGCCGACAAAGCTATCGCCGCTGGAGCAGATACAATCATTCTGGGCTGCACCTGCATGGCGCCGATTGGCAAACTTATCGCCAGCAAAGTTAAAGTGCCGGTGATTGAACCCATGACGACCGGCTATCTGGCGTGCGAAACAGCGCTTCATTTAAATGTCGCACAAAGCAAAGCTGCGTTTCCGGCACCGCCAACAGCAGCACTGCAAGCCACCCGGGATTTGGTTGCCGGGCACATCCCAGTGCCCGCTGAGGAAGAGTGCGGTATGTGCGTCGTTGCGTCGGCCGCTGAATAGAGGCCCTCAGAGTATTCTTATGTCTGATCAGCACAAGTTTCTAAAAGCCATTCTGGCGCTCACCATCGCTGCCAGTTCGGTTGCTATCCAAATCTTCTTGCCAGCGTTGCCCTCGGTACAGCACCACTTCGATGTCTCTGCATCGGACGTGCAACTTACTGTAAGCTTGCCGCTGATCGCTATTGCCGTGGGCACTCTGTTCTGGGGCGTGTTGTCGGATCGTTATGGTCGACGCGCGATGATGCTGTCGGGGCTCGTGATGTTCATGGTCGGCAACATCGCTTGCGCTTTGGCGCCGACTATTGAACTGTTGATTGCGGGTCGACTATTCCAAGCCTTTGGTGGGGCCGCGTGCGTGGTGATATCGCGTGCCATGATCCGCGATCTGTATGGTCGTGAGAAAGCAGCTTCCGCATTGGCATCGTTGATCGCGATCATGGTGCTTGCCCCGATGTTGGCTCCGATTATTGGCGGTGTGCTTGTGGATACGACAGGCTGGCGTGGTAATTTCGTTTTTATCGCTGCTTTCGTTGGCGTTGTTTTGGCGTTTGCAGCGGCACGTTTGCCTGAAACCAATTTGAATCCATTGCCGATCCCCAATATGGCGACGCTTTTTGGAGGCTATAGCCGCTTATTCAAGTCGCCGGAGTTCATGGCTTTCGCTTTGCAAAGCGCATTCATGATCGCGATGTTTTACGTCTTCTTGTCAACGGCACCTTATGCCGTGATTACGGTCATGCATTACTCTGCGACCGAATATGGCTTAGGCTTTATCCTCTCGACGATTGGGTACTTGGGGGGCAACCTTGCGGCTAATCGCTATTCCGAACGTGTCGGCTTAGAACGCATGATCACGATTGGCTTGGTGCTGGCGACACTTTCAACCTTTGCCGTTTTTGTTTTTTTAGAAGCTGGCATCTGGAACATCGCCGTGGTGTTTGTGCCGGTGACGTTTATGGGCATTGCCAATGGGATGGCTATCCCCAATGCCACGGCTGGTGCGGTGAGTGTTCATCCTGAGTTGGCGGGTACAGCCTCAGGGTTGCTGTCGTTTATTCAGTTGGGATTGTCGGCGGTGTTCGCGCAACTGTCGGGCAGTATCCAAGACGGCACGCCGCTCGCGTTGGGAACGTTCATGTTCGTTGCTGCCGTCTTGGCCGTGATCTCGTTTTACGCACCACGTCGATTTTTGAAGCCAGCCAACGAATAAAACTATTCCGCCGCCAACTTCACGTGGCCGAGCTGAGTGGAAGCTGTGACTTGGCGCTTCAGTTTTGCACCATATGTCTTCCACCATTGTGGCACACCACGGGCGAGCGGTTCGCCGAGGGAATGGCGGAACGCGAAGTCGGTGAGCAGCGGCCGTGTCGCTTCGTAATTGAAAAGGCCGATACGGTTTAAAAGAAGGTGCACTACTTGGTCGTAAGGCATGGTCAACAAGGCCACGCCGGCTTCGACTTCTAAGCGACTGATCGTTGAGAACACGAAATCCGCGACAATGCGGTCTGGGCGGCCAGCGATGCGATCAACTTGCGCAGCTAAGGCAATCAGTAAGTCACCAGCCAAAATGGGTTCGACATATTTGCGGATTTTCGAGGCTTCCAGCGCCACCACACCGGCGAAGTAAAAATCTTCCAATGGCTGGTATTCAATCAATTGCCGGTAAAGATCGGTGCCTTCGGGGGCAACATCTGAGACGCCATCAACCAGCATGCGTTGCCAGGTTGGATATGTTTTCCGTGAGGCTTGCGTCATCACTTGCAGAAATTCTGCGATGACCGCGGCAGGCTCTACGCGAACTGCCATTTCACCTTGCTTCATGGCGCACCATCCTTTGTGCACCCCCCACTCACACGAACGATTAGTGGGGACAAAGGTTGCAGATTCATGATAAGTATTTGAACTGCGCTGGTTTCTCAGTTTCGCAACTGACACTGGCATTTTTGCGTGTGCATATAAATAGTTTGCGTTGTTATTGAGTAGTGTTGTTGGGGACATCAAGACCGTGAACGATCAGCACAGGCGGCATCCTGATCTTATTCTTGTGAAGCTGCGCGACAATTCGGGTTACGGATTCACTTACTTATCGGTGGCAGATTTCAACCGCGCCGCAGATCGTTTTTTGAAGCCTGGCGTTAAATCGGCGGGCCTTGATCTCAACAACGATGAACAGCGTCGTACGTTCGCTTACGATTACTTATGGCGCGTTTTTTTCGAACCCGATGCTCAAGTGTTCGTTCGTGATACCGTGCGCTGGATTGCTGCTGCTGCTGCGCGCGAGAAGTTCGCGGACCCGAATGAAGACGTGCCGCGCGTGATTGTGGTGGAACGTAAAGCCGATGGCGGCATCGTCATTCGTGACGCTAAAGAATATTTATCGCATCCCGGATTCCCGCTCGCTGTGATTGTCGGCAAGCCCGCCAAGGGGGGCGGCTCGGCGCATTTCTTTGCGACGAAGGAAGAGTTTGCTACCGCCGGTCAGGCGGGCCTGACAGACGATATGTGGATGCCGCAAATTGTGTACCGTCTGTATGAGGAAACACCGTCTGTGGTGCTGGGGATGCCGCGCAGCAGCGGGACCGGAACGCAAATGGGTGTCGAGTGCCGGGCGCTGGCATTTGGAGCGCCCGCGAAGTTGGTTGAGCGCAAGCCTGCTGCATAACAGATAAGACAATCGTCAGGGGAAGAGGGGCCCATGCCGAAAGATCAAGTCGATAGCCAGCCACAGTTTCCACGCCGTCAGGAGTGCGACAAGTGTGGTGCTGAATTCAGGTGGGAACCCAGCGACCGGAATGTCAAAGGTTCGCCCTTGATTGCGAAAGTGGTGAAGCCCTCTACACGTTGCGACTGCGGTTATGGCAAAGCCAAGCCGCGGCCCAGTTCACAAGCTTAAAGCCTCTCAAACCTTAACTTTAAGCGCCGCTAAAACGCTCTAGGCCCAGACCGCTGATATCAATCTCCGGCGCGCGACCTAAGATCAAATCTGCAACGATGCGTGCAGAGCCTGCGGCCATCGTCCACCCCAAGGTGCCGTGGCCTGTGTTGAGCAGCAGATTTTCAATCGGCGTATGCCCCAAGATCGGCACAGAGTCCGGTGTGGTGGGGCGCAACCCGCACCACGGGTTTACGTCTGTGTACGCCGATGCATCGGGGAACAGCGACTTCGCATTATTCACCAGCGGTGCCACGCGCACCGGATCCAGATTGGTATTCCAGCCTGCAAGTTCTGCGGTGCCTGCCACGCGCAGTTTGTCTCCGAGACGAGAGAACACCATGTAGCGGGTTTCATCTGTGATGCTGATGGTGGGGGCCGCCGTGGGTGATGTCACATCGGTTGTGATCGAATAGCCTTTGGCTGGATAGATCGGCAGTGACAGTCCTAAATCGCGGGCCAGCATGGGGCTGTAACTGCCCGCGGCGAGCACAAAGGCATCGGCGGTGATGTCGCCTTTGTTTGTAATGACGCGCCTGATTTGCTTTTGCGCAAGCTCAAGGCGCGTGATGGTTTCAGTCCACCGGAATTTTACGCCGCGTGAGGTTGCGAGTTTCATAATCTCTTCGGTGAATAAGCGCGCATCACCACTCTCATCCGCCGGGCTCATCAGCCCGCCGACAAGATCGTGCTTGGCCGCATGGGCAAGGGCGGGTTCATAGCGTACGCAATCGGCCACGCTTAAGATTTCTTGTGGCAAGCCCAGCAGCTCTAAATTGGCGGCATTGGCGCGGCCGTCGGCGAATTCTTCCGGCGTGCGATAGATATGGAGTATCCCTTGCAGCACTTGGTTGTACTGAATGTTCGTGCGCTGACGAAGACTGCGCAACACATCGCGGCTGTACAAAGATACGCGGAGCGCGCGGCCCATATTCACGCGCACACGCTCGGGTGTGCAATTACGCAAGAACCGTAATCCCCACGCCCACAAGGGCGGGTCCCAGCGCATGGGCCGGAACAAGAGCGGCGCGTCGGGCTGCATCATCCACTTTAAGGCTTGCCATGGCACACCGGGCGACGCCCATGGCTTGGCATGACAAGCAGAAATTTGTGCGCCGTTGGCGAAGCTGGTTTCAAGCGCAGGACCGGGTTGGCGGTCGATCACCGTCACCTGATGCCCGTCTTCGGCCAAGGCCAGTGCGGTTGTGGTGCCCACAACGCCTGCACCAAGAACGACTACATGCACGTGATCACTCCAAATCTTTTTGTCCGGCCCCCGCGCAGTGCAGCAAGCAGTGCCGAAGATGATCTATTTCATGTATGTGTATCGGAGACTGCGCCATAAGGAAACTATGACCCACGCCAATACACCGCAGAAAAGTGCCCTGCCGATACCTGTGCTTTCGGTTGCGCAAATGTATGCCGCCGATCAAGCCGCCACTGCGTCTGGTGTGTCGACGCTGACATTAATGGAAGCCGCCGGGGTCGCACTTGCACGGGAAATTCAAAAACGCTGGGCGCGGCAAAACATCCTTATTCTATGTGGGCCCGGCAACAATGGCGGCGACGGCTTTGTGCTGGCGCGTTTGCTGTTCAATACCGGCTGGCCGGTAAAGGTTGCGCTGCTGGGCGAGGTGAGCGCGTTGAAGGGCGATGCCGCGGTGAATGCGAAAGCCTGGCAGGCGATGGGTGGGCTTGTTCATCCACTCACGACCGATGCGCTGGATGAACTGTTTTCGTCGCGTCCGTTGATTGTCGATGCACTGTTTGGCGCAGGCCTTAATCGCGGTGTTAGTGACGCCGCTGCCGACGCGATTAAACGCATCAATGCAGATGAGTTGACATGTGTCTCGGTCGACGTGCCGAGCGGCGTCCATGGAGACCGTGGTGTCATCTTGCCGGTGAACCTCGGCACGCCGGGTGTCGCCCCGGCATCAGCCCTGACCGTGACATTTTTTCAGCCCAAGCCTGCGCACTTGCTTTATCCGGCGCGTCAGTTGTGCGGTGAGATCGTTGTCGCTGACATCGGCATACCTGAAAGCGTGTTGGATGCCATTAAGCCTGAAACCTGGGTGAATGGCCCAGGCCTATGGGTTCTGCCGCAGCCTGATTGGCAGTCGCACAAATACAAACGTGGTCACGCGCTGGTGTTTGGCGGGCCTGATATGACCGGAGCTGCGCGGTTAGCCGGTCATGCGGCGCGGCGCGTCGGGGCGGGGTTGTTGACGTATGCTGTGCCCAGCCGGGCCCTTGGGGTTTATGCTGGCGATCAGCCAGGCGCTTTCGTGAAGGCCGTAGATACATCAGCCGATCTCGACGAGGTTTTAAGCGATCATCGTAAGAATGCGATTCTAATCGGGCCAGGGGGTGGCGTTGGGGCCCAAACCTCGGCTCTGGTTTTGAAGTGCCTTCATACCAACCGCCCAGTTGTTCTGGACGCCGATGCGCTGACATCGTTTGCGACCGACCCCGAACTTCTCTTCGAGGCTATTCAATCGCGCAATGCGGCTACAGTGCTGACGCCCCATGACGCCGAGTTCCGGCGTCTGTTCCAGGTGCGGGGTTCAAAGCTGGACCAAGCCCGCCAAGCTGCGCAACTGAGTGGAGCGGTCGTTTTGCTGAAAGGCCCCGATACCGTGATCGCTGGGCCAGATGGTCGGGCCGTCATTAACCCTATTACGGCCCCATGGCTTGCGACCGGAGGCTCGGGTGACGTACTGGCCGGGCTGATTGTCGGGCTGCTGGCACAAGGCATGACGCCATGGCATGCGGCCTCTGCAGCGGCTTGGTTGCATGCCAAGGCTGGGGCCACTCTGGGCAATGGTCTTTTAGCTGAAGATCTTGCAGATCAAGTTGTGAAAGTAATAAAAACACTTTTATAACAATGTTTTATAGAATTTTATTAAACTAACGCTGGAGTCTGGCTTGAAATAGCTCATCCACCGTATGAAATTGGGACGGTCAACTCATGCGGCTTGCCCTTGTGAAATGCCGCGCGCCCCATTAAACGAATGCGGCATTCCGACGGGTAGCGCACCCGACAGCCCAGCGGGTGTGGTGGAATTGGTAGACACGCTGGTTTTAGGTACCAGTGGCCGTAAGGCTTTAGGGGTTCGAGTCCCTTCACCCGCACCACGCCATTAGGTTTCTGCGACGCTTCGGGGATGACACGTCCGGCTTTAAACCCAGCCGAGGCGATGGACGAGAATTCGGGTTTAACAGATTTTAAAGACGACATTTGGGAGCACGAGACCAAGCCATGCAAATTACGGAAAAGAACGCTCAAGGCCTGAAGCGCGAATACAATGTCGTGATCGCAGCTTCGACAATTGAAGAGCGTATGAATGAGCGTTTGGTCGAAGTGGGCAAGCAAGTCAGCCTGCCGGGGTTCCGTCCGGGCAAGGCGCCGATGAACCTGTTGAAAAAGCGTTTCGGTCAATCGGTGATGGGCGAGGTCTTGGACAAAGCCATCAACGATACGGCGCAGTCGGTTATTACCGAAAAGTCGTTGAAGCCGGCGATGCAGCCGAAGATCGAGTTGGTGAACTTTGCTGAAGGCAAAGACCTGGAGTTCGACGTGAAGGTCGAAGTGCTGCCAGAGATTCAATCGCCCGATTTCAAGAAGATCGAGTTGGAAAAGTGGACCGCGAAGGTCGCTGAAGATGCCGTGCAAAAATCACTGCAAAACATGGCCGATGCCAATCGCTCTACGAAAGTTGTGGCCGAAAGCCGCAAGGCGAAAAAAGGTGACGTCGTTGTTATCGATTTTGTCGGTAAAATTGACGACGTTGCTTTCGAAGGCGGCACGGGCTTTGACACGAAGTTGGAACTCGGCTCTGGCCAATTCATTCCCGGCTTTGAAGACCAATTGATTGGTGTGATCGCCGGTGACCGCGCCGTCGTGAATGTCACGTTCCCGAAGGATTATGGTGCGTCTGAGTTGGCTGGCAAAGATGCCGTCTTTACCGTCACGGTTAAAGAAATTCGCGAATACGAAGATGCCAAGCTGGACGATGAGTTTGCTAAGAAATTGGGCGTTGAAAGCCTGACTGTGTTGCAATCTCAAACACGCGAATTGATGCAAAACAACTATGACCGCGTTTCGCGTCTGCGTTTGAAGCGCAATCTGCTCGATAAGCTGTCGGAAATCGAAACCTTCCCCGTGCCCGAAGGCATGGTCGATGCCGAGTTCGATGCGATTTGGCGCCAGATTGAGCAGGCGAAAGCCAGCAATCAGCTTGATGCAGAAGATGCGAAAAAGTCAGACGAAGAACTGCGCAAAGAGTATCGCGCTATTGCCGAGCGCCGCGTGCGCTTGGGGCTGTTGCTCTCTGACGTTGGCCAGAAGAACAACATCACTGTGACCCCGGAAGAATTGGGCCGCGCCGTGATGGAGCAGGCGACCCGTTTCCGTGGCCAGGAGCAAGCCGTGGTGAACTATTACAAGAACACCCCGGAAGCCTTGGAATCGCTGCGCGCACCTGTGTTCGAAGACAAAGTTGTCGATTTCATCCTGGAATTGGCCAAGGTGACAACCAAAGAAGTGTCTATTGAAGAATTGGAAAAAGACCCCGAAACGCCGATGGCGTTGTTCTAAGCAGCTTAAGATTTAAGCAGCTTGCGCTTAGGCAAAAGCTGCTTATCTAATTAAGCTTCTTTAGGTCTTTTCAGGTTAGGGTAGATCCATGCGCGATCGCGATCCGATTGAGGTTTATAACAATACCCTCGTGCCGATGGTCATTGAGCAGACCAATCGCGGCGAGCGGTCGTTCGACATCTACTCCCGCCTGCTCAAAGAGCGCATCATTTTCTTGAACGGCCAGGTGCATGATGGCGTTGCGACGCTGATCTGCGCGCAGTTGCTATTCCTTGAATCGGAAAATCCGAACAAAGATATCGCGTTCTACATCAACTCGCCGGGTGGCGTAGTGACATCGGGCCTCGCGATCTATGACACGATGCGCTACATCCGTTCGGACGTTTCAACCTTGTGCATGGGCCAGGCCGCTTCGATGGGGTCGCTGTTGCTGACAGCGGGTGCGAAGGGCAAGCGCTTTGCATTGCCGAATGCGCGCATCATGATCCACCAGCCGTCGGGCGGATTCCAAGGGCAGGCTGCGGATATCGAAATTCAGGCCCGCGAAATTCTCTCGCTGCGTGCACGCTTGAACCAGATTTATGTGGACCATACTGGCAAGACCATCGAGCAGATCGAAAAGGCTATGGATCGCGACAACTTCATGACGGCGGCTGAAGCCAAGACCTTTGGCTTGATTGATGAAGTCGTTACTCAGCGTCCGAAGCCCGAAAAGAGCGACGAGAAGGCCAGCGAAGAGGCAAAATCCTAGGCCCTCGGTCAAACCGAGTCGCTACAATTAGCGGCGCGGGAAGAGGGTTTTGTGCCTCAAATGTTCCGTCAGGTGTTATCTCCGGCCCAAGATGCGGTCATGGCCCTATCGCCAGTTGATGAAACGAGTCGATGGCCATCTAAACTATCGTTAACCATGGGCCTTACGGACGGGTGGCGCTAACAATGTTGTGCCCGCCCAAAACTGTCGGGTAACATACGAGATATAGTAGTTTGCCGGAAAAATTGGCGACAACGCTAATCCGGCCAGGAGTTTAGACGATGACAAAGTCATCGAGTGGTGATTCGAAGAATACCCTCTACTGCTCATTCTGCGGAAAGAGCCAGCATGAGGTCCGCAAGCTTATTGCGGGACCGACCGTATTCATCTGCGATGAATGCGTTGAACTGTGCATGGATATCATTCGCGAAGAGAACAAAACCAATCTCGTGAAATCACGGGAAGGGGTGCCTTCACCACGCGATATTCGCAAGGTCCTCGATGATTATGTCATCGGCCAGGACTACGCCAAGAAGGTCCTCTCGGTCGCAGTCCATAACCATTACAAGCGCTTGTCGAACCAGACCAAAGGTGCCGACGTTGAAATCGCGAAGTCGAACATCTTGCTTTGCGGTCCGACCGGTTCGGGTAAGACACTCTTGGCCCAAACCTTGGCGCGCATCCTGGATGTGCCGTTTACGATGGCTGACGCCACCACGCTGACCGAGGCTGGTTATGTGGGTGAGGACGTCGAAAACATCATCCTGAAACTGCTGCAAGCGGCTGACTACAACGTCGAACGCGCGCAACGCGGCATCGTGTATATCGACGAAATCGACAAAATCAGCCGCAAGTCCGATAACCCGTCGATCACACGCGATGTGTCGGGCGAAGGCGTGCAGCAAGCGCTGCTTAAGATCATGGAAGGCACGGTTGCCTCAGTGCCGCCGCAAGGCGGGCGCAAGCATCCGCAGCAAGAGTTCCTGCAAGTCGACACCACGAACATTTTGTTCATCTGTGGTGGCGCGTTTGCAGGCCTGGAAAAGATCATCTCGCAACGTGGTCGCGGCGTCGGCATCGGTTTCGGTGCGGACGTGAAGAGCACGGACGACCGCCAAACTGGCGAACTGTTGAAAGAGATCGAGCCCGAAGATTTGCTGAAGTACGGCCTGATCCCGGAATTCGTGGGCCGTTTGCCCGTGATCGCGACCTTGATGGATTTGGACGAGAAAGCTCTGGTTGAGATTTTGACCAAGCCGAAAAACGCCCTGTCGAAGCAGTACCAGCGCCTGTTTGACATGGAGAATGTCCAACTTACATTTACCGATGACGCGCTGCGAACAGTGGCCCGCAAGGCCATCGCCCGCAAAACGGGAGCCCGCGGTTTGCGTTCCATTATGGAAGGCATCTTGCTCGACACGATGTTTGACCTCCCCGGCTTGGAAGGCGTTGAAGAGATCGTCGTCAACGCTGAGGTCGCTGAAGGCCGAGCAAAGCCGCTCTACATCTACGCGGCCGACCGTCGCGGCGATGTTGGAACGCCAGCCTGATCTTACTGGGTTTCATGCAGCGCCGGCATGCCGGCAAGCGTTACCGGTACGGTCGATAAAAAGGCACCTTGGAATAGGTGCCAGAAAGAGGTGAGTGGTGAGCGTTCCCAAAGGTAAGTTGTTCCCGGTTCTGCCCTTACGCGACATCGTTGTGTTTCCGCACATGATCGTGCCGTTGTTCGTTGGCCGCGAAAAATCAGTTCGCGCCCTCGAAGACGTGATGGCGGATGATAAACAGATCCTTTTGGTGGCCCAGAAAGACGCGTCGCAAGACGATCCGTCATCAAAAGACATTTACGACGTCGGCACGGTTTCAACCGTGCTGCAATTGTTGAAACTGCCCGATGGTACTGTGAAGGTGCTGGTCGAGGGCGGTCAGCGTGCGCGCATTACGTCGTACAAAGAAAACGACACCTTCTTTGAAGCGTATGCCGAACTGGTTGAAGATGCGAAAGAAGAAGACAAGGAACTCGAAGCCTTGTCGCGCTCGGTCGTGTCGCAGTTCGAGCAATACATCAAACTGAACAAAAAGATTCCGCCTGAAGTGCTGGTGTCGATCAACCAAATCGACAATCTGTCGAAGTTGGCTGACAACATTGCATCGCACTTGGGTTTGAAGATCGCCGACAAGCAAGACCTGCTTGAGACTAAAGGTGTGACTGAGCGCTTAGAGAAAATCTATGCGTTCATGGAATCTGAGATCAGCGTGCTTCAAGTCGAGCGTCGGATCCGTAACCGCGTGAAGCGGCAAATGGAGAAGACCCAGCGCGAGTACTATTTGAATGAGCAGATGAAGGCCATTCAACGCGAGTTGGGCGAAAACGACGAAGGCAAAGATGAAAATGCCGAACTCGAAGAGAAGATCAAAAAGCTGAAGATGAGCAAGGAAGCTAAGGACAAAGCCTTGGCCGAGCTCAAAAAGCTGAAGAACATGAGCCCGATGTCGGCAGAAGCCACTGTCGTGCGCAACTACCTGGATTGGCTGACCGCTATTCCATGGGGCAAGCGTTCGAAGGTCAAGCTCGACCTGAAAGCGGCGCAAGCGCAGCTGGATAAAGATCACTTCGGCCTGGAGAAGGTGAAGGAACGCATCGTCGAGTATCTCGCCGTGCAAACGCGCACCAAAAAGTTGAAAGGCCCGATCTTGTGCTTGGTCGGTCCGCCGGGCGTTGGCAAAACCTCGCTGGGTCGCTCGATTGCGACCGCCACGGGTCGTGGCTTCGTGCGCGTGTCATTGGGCGGCGTGCGTGATGAAGCCGAAATCCGCGGTCACCGCCGCACTTACATTGGCTCGATGCCGGGCAAGATCATCCAAGGCATGCGCAAAGCCAAAACGTCTAATCCGCTCTTCTTGCTCGACGAAATCGACAAGTTAGGTGCTGATTGGCGCGGTGATCCGTCGTCGGCGCTTCTTGAAGTGTTGGACCCCGAGCAAAATAGCACCTTCCAGGATCACTATCTGGAAGTGGACTACGACTTGTCTGACGTGTTGTTCATCACCACGGCGAACTCGTTGCGTATGCCACAGCCGTTGCTGGATCGCATGGAGCTGTTGCGTGTCTCTGGCTACACCGAAGACGAGAAGGTGGAAATTGCGAAGCGTCACCTGATCAGCAAGCAGATCGAAGCGCACGGCCTGAAGAAGAACGAGTGGGCGATCTCGGATGACGCGTTGCGTGATCTGGTTCGCTATTACACCCGTGAAGCTGGCGTACGTAGCCTTGAGCGCGAATTGGCAAGCATCGTGCGTAAGGCGACGAAGGAAATCATCCTGAAGAAACTGAAGCGTATCGCGGTGACGCGTAAGACGCTGAAGAAGTACGCAGGTGTGCAGAAGTATCGCTATGGCGTCGCAGAGCGCGAAGACATGGTGGGTGTCACCACGGGTCTGGCTTGGACCGAAGTGGGCGGCGAACTGTTGTCGATTGAAGCTGTGACAATGCCGGGTAAGGGCGCTGTTACGTTGACCGGCCAACTGGGCGACGTGATGAAGGAATCAATTCAGGCGGCCCGTTCATTTGTGCGCAGCCGTGCATTGTCCTTCGGTATCAAGACCCGCATGTTCGAGAAGCAAGATATCCACTTGCACTTGCCCGAAGGTGCGACCCCGAAAGATGGGCCGTCGGCTGGTGTGGGCATGTGTACGTCGATCATCTCGGTGCTGACCGGTATTCCGGTGCGCAAAGATGTCGCCATGACCGGCGAGATCACGCTGCGTGGCCGTGTGCTGCCCATCGGTGGTTTGAAAGAGAAACTGCTGGCGGCGTTACGCGGTGGCATCAAGACCGTGTTGATCCCCAAGGAGAACGAGAAGGACCTTGAGGAAATCCCGGATAATGTTCTGCGTGACCTGAACATCATTCCGGTGTCGACGGTGGATGAAGTGCTCGAGCGCGCGTTAGCCAAACCGTTGGTGCCGATCCTGGCGAAGGACGATGTGGACCCTGAAGACGAGAAGGGCAGCCGCAATAAGTCCAAACGCGATCAGGATGATGAGGAAGAAAGCATCCGCACGCACTAATTGATCGAATCGATGAACGATTAAGAACGCCGAGGCCGGTTGAAATCCTGCCTCGGCGTTTCCTTTTGCAGCCATTGGTGGCTATGGACCGCTGCAACCTCGGAGTCTTCAGAGGAAAAAGCCCCAAAAACCGGCACTTATCCCCCGGTTTTTCATGGCCGTTACATTGACGCCTAAGGAATCCGCGGCTTAAACTGCGCCCGCATTCGGAATACCGCGGATTTCCTGAGGTTCACGATGCTCACGGCTATCGGCCCTGGGATCGGTGATGCCCTGCCCGCAACCGCATGTTGTGTATTTACTCTCACGACTGCCAAAAGGGGTCTCTCTAAAATGAATAAGAACGATTTGATCGCCGAAGTGGCCGACGCCACCGGCCTGACAAAGGCTGATGCGGCAAAGGCTGTGGACGCGGTGTTGGATTCTGTCACCAACTCGCTGAAGAAGGGCGATGAAGTCCGTCTGGTTGGCTTTGGTACCTTCACGGTTGCCAAGCGCGCCGCCAGCGAAGGCCGTAACCCACGCACCGGCGAAACCATCAAGATCCCGGCCTCCAAGCGCCCGAAATTCTCGGCCGGTAAGGCTTTGAAAGACGCTGTAAACCGTTAATCTGGTTGAAGAATGTCTGCAAAAAATGCCGGTCCCTTGGGGCCGGCATTTTTATTTCAATTCCTGTATTTTTATATTAATCCGCGATGGATTTTAGAGCGGTCCTGCATTAGGGTCCGCCCGCTTTGTTAACAATCCAGCAGTTAACGAAGTTAGGATTGGTTAAGGGCGATTAGCTCAGCTGGTAGAGCGCTTGCTTTACACGCAAGATGTCGGCGGTTCGATCCCGTCATCGCCTACCATCCTTCGCCCCCGAAGCGGCGGAGGATGCAGCGCCATTCGCTCTAAATTTCCCGTTTCTTTTTAAGAATAATTCGCATTTCGACGGACTCATAAAACCGTCAAAAAACCTAATACTGTCAACGCGTTTATTGTCCGCGAAGCGCTTGACTTGGGGTGGGGCCAAAGCTTAGATCACGCCACTTTTGCGGTGTTCGGGTGGGGCCCGCGCGGACCCGTCCGCCGCTTGCTAATTCCTTGGATTAACCAAAAAAACCAACAGCCGGGGACACGACGCCGCCCAAGAAGCGGTGAGGGGATCGTAGCTATGAATGATTTGCTGACGCAGTACTTGCCGATCCTGATTTTTATTGGTCTCGCGTTTGGATTGGCGCTCGTAATCGTTGTGGCCTCGTTGATTGTAGGCCCCAGCCGTCCTGACCCTGAGAAAAACTCGGCTTACGAGTGCGGCTTCGATGCCTTCGACGATGCGCGCGGTAAGTTTGATGTGCGGTTTTATCTCGTTTCCATTCTCTTCATCATCTTCGACTTGGAAGTCGCGTTCTTGTTCCCGTGGGCTGTCAGCCTGGGCAGCATTGGAATGTTCGGCTTCTGGTCAATGATGGTGTTTTTGGGCGTTTTGACCATCGGCTTCATCTACGAGTGGCGCAAAGGCGCCCTCGAGTGGGAATAAATTTCGGAAGGCGTGTGGGAAAAAGAAAATGAACGTCGTTCCAGCTTCTGCAAAAACCGACCACATCCGCAGCACAACACCCGCCGACGGCGAGTTCATGGCGCGTGTGTCGGACGAATTGTCGAACAAAGGCTTCCTGCTGACGTCGCTTGATAAGCTGGCAAATTGGGGCCGCACCGGTTCGATGTGGCCGATGTCATTTGGTTTGGCATGTTGCGCGGTCGAGATGATGCACTCTGCCATGGCGCGGTACGACTTAGACCGCTACGGCATGGTGTTCCGCCCGAGCCCGCGTCAGTCTGACGTGATGATTGTTGCCGGCACGCTGACCAACAAAATGGCGCCCGCCTTGCGCAAAGTTTACGACCAGATGCCCGAACCGCGTTGGGTGATCTCGATGGGCAGTTGTGCCAACGGCGGTGGTTATTATCACTACTCGTATTCAGTGGTGCGTGGCTGCGACCGCATCGTGCCGGTTGATATCTACGTTCCTGGTTGCCCGCCGACGGCTGAAGCTTTGCTGTACGGCATCTTGCAACTTCACAAAAAAATCCGCCGCGTCGGCACCATTGATCGGTAGGCGTTGCCCGCATGTCATCACAAGAAAACTTAGAAACCCTTCGCGAACTCGGAAGCTACGTCGCCTCGGCTTTGCCGACGGCGGTGTTGTCATCCGAAGTGAAGGGCGGTGAGTTAACAGTTCGCGTGCATCGCTCGGCTATCGTTAAAGTGCTGACGTTGCTGCGCGATGATTCAAACTGCCAATTCTCGCAACTTATCGATCTGTGCGGTGCTGATTACCCGGATAACGATGAGCGCTTCGAGATCGTCTATCACTTGCTCAGCATGAAGCAGAATTTGCGCATTCGTGTGAAGGCGACGACCGATGAGGCGACGCCTGTGCCATCGGTGAGTGGCGTATTCCCGTGCGCCAATTGGCTGGAGCGCGAAGCATGGGATATGTACGGCGTGTTCTTCTCGGATCATCCGGACTTACGCCGCATCCTTACTGATTATGGTTTTGATGGTCATCCGTTGCGCAAAGATTTCCCGCTCACGGGCTATGTCGAGATGCGTTACGACGAAGATCAGAAGCGCGTGATCTACGAACCGGTGAAGCTCACCCAAGATTTCCGCAACTTCGATTTCTTGAGTCCATGGGAAGGCTTAAAGGGCGTTCTGCCGGGCGACGAAAAAGCGGCGGAGAAAAAGTAACATGAGCACGACAACCGCTGACGTCGAAATTGAGAACTACACGCTGAACTTCGGTCCGCAGCACCCGGCTGCACACGGTGTGTTGCGTCTGGTGTTGGAAATGGACGGCGAAGTCATCGACCGTGTTGATCCGCACATTGGCTTGCTCCATCGCGGAACCGAAAAGCTGATCGAGTATAAGAGCTATCTGCAATCGGTGCCGTACTTCGACCGTCTCGATTACGTCTCGCCGATGAACCAAGAGCAGGCGTTTGCGATTGCGACCGAGCGTTTGCTGGGCATCACTCCACCAAAACGCGCGCAATATATTCGCATGCTGTTCTGCGAACTGACGCGCATTCTGAACCACATCATGAACATCGCGTCTTACGCCATGGACGTCGGCGCCATGACGCCGTTCCTGTGGACGTTCGAAGAACGCGAGAAGTTGATGGAATTCTATGACGCGGTTTGCGGTGCGCGCATGCACGCAGCTTACGTGCGTCCGGGCGGCGTGTCGCTTGATATGCCGGCGGGTTTAGCAGAGCGCATTATGAAATGGGCTGAAGGCTTCCCGAAGATCATCGACGATATGGAAGGTCTGCTGACCGAGAACCGCATCTTTAAGCAACGCGTGGTCGATATCGGCCGCGTGACGGCAGAAGAAGCGCAAGCGTGGGGCTTCACCGGTCCGAACTTGCGGGCGTCCGGTGTAGCGTGGGACTTGCGTAAAGCGCAGCCGTACGACAGCTACGAAGAAATTGATTTCGATATCGCCATCGGTAAGAATGGCGACTGCTATGATCGTTATCTGGTGCGCGTTGAAGAAATGCGTCAGTCAGTGAAGATCATTAAGCAGTGCCTCGAGAAAATGCCCTCAGGCCCGGTGCGCGTGAATGATCGCAAAATCATGTCGCCGCCGCGCGGAGAAATGAAAGAGTCGATGGAAGCGTTGATCCATCACTTCAAACTCTACACCGAAGGCTACAAGGTTCCGGCGGGCGAAGTGTACGCCGCTGTAGAAGCGCCGAAGGGCGAGTTCGGTGTGTACATCGTTTCCGATGGGACGAACCGTCCGTACCGCTGCCGCATCCGTGCGCCAGGTTTCATTCACATGCATGGCATGGACTTCATGTTGCGCGGCCACATGCTGCCCGACGTGCCCGCCGTGCTGGGTTCTATTGATATCGTGTTCGGTGAGGTTGACCGATGAGCGTTCGTACTCTCGCCAAAGAACAGCCGGCGAGCTTTGCCTTCAACGCGGACTATTTGGACCGCGCGAAGAAGGTCATCGCCAAGTATCCGGCAGGCCGCCAAGCCAGCGCCGTGATCCCGCTTTTGGATTTAGCGCAGCGCCAAGAGGGCTGGGTGACGCAACCCGCCATTGACGTGATCGCAAACATGCTGTCGATGCCGTCGATCCGCGTGCTGGAAGTTGCCACCTTCTACACGATGTTTGAACTGCATCCGGTCGGCAAATACCACATTCAAGTCTGCACCAACTTGCCGTGCCAACTGCGTGGCTCGGACAAAGTGCTGCATGCGTGCAAATCGAAACTGGGCATTGGCCCCGGCGAGAAAACGCCGGACGGCAAATTCACCGTGGTTGAAGTGGAATGCGCTGGTGCGTGCGTGAACGCACCTGTTGCACAAATCGGCGATGATTACTTTGAAGATTTGGACGAAGCATCAATGAGCAAAATCCTCGATGCGTTGGCCAAAGGTGAGAAGCCGAAGCACGGCCCCCAAAACGGTCGCGTGAATTCTGGCCCTGCGGGCAGGTTCACGACACTGAACGACGATCCGACTCAAAAGATTCCGATGCAGGATTTGAATGCAGCGAAAGCCGCATTCGAAAAGGCAAAAGCGGAAGCCGCGGCAAAAGCCGCCGCGCCGAAACCGTAGGTCATTCCCATGCTTGCTGACAAAGACCGCATCTTTACCAACCTCTATGGCCACCATGACTGGCGCCTCGCTGGCGCACGTGCCCGTGGCGATTGGGAAGGCACCAAAGAAATTCTGGCCATGGGCCCGGATTGGATCATCGATGAAATGAAGCGCTCGGGCCTGCGTGGCCGTGGCGGTGCTGGTTTCCCGACGGGCTTGAAATGGTCCTTCATGCCGAAGACTGAAAGTGACCGTCCGCATTATCTCGTTGTAAACGCCGACGAAGGCGAGCCGGGCACTTGTAAAGACCGCGACATGCTGCGCTTTGATCCGCACAAGCTGATCGAAGGCTGCTTAATCGCCAGCTTCGCCATGCGCGCGCATGCTTGCTACATCTACGTGCGCGGAGAGTTCTATAACGAAGCTTCAAACCTGCAGGTCGCGATTGATGAAGCCTATGCCGCTGGTTTGATCGGCGACAACGCCTGCGGCTCGGGTTGGAAGTTCGATCTCTACATCCATCGCGGGGCAGGGGCGTACATCTGCGGCGAAGAAACCGCGCTGATTGAATCCATCGAAGGCAAAAAAGGCCAACCGCGCTTGAAGCCGCCGTTCCCGGCGGGTGTTGGCTTGTACGGTTGCCCCACCACTGTGAACAACGTTGAGAGCATCGCTGTTGCGCCGACGATTTTGCGCCGTGGTGCCTCGTGGTTCTCAAGCTTTGGCCGTCCGAACAACGCTGGCACCAAAGTGTTCTGCATTTCCGGTCACGTGAACAATCCGTGCAACGTTGAAGAGAGCATGAGTATTCCGTTGAAGGAACTCATCGAGAAGCATTGCGGCGGCGTGCGTGGCGGCTGGGACAACTTGCTGGCCATCATTCCGGGTGGTGCATCGGTGCCGGTATTGCCGAAATCAATTTGCGACACCGTGCTGATGGACTTCGATGCGTTGCGTGATGTGCGCTCAGGTTTGGGCACTGCGGCTGTGATGGTGATGGATAAATCCACCGACCTCATTGCGGCGATTGCGCGCTTGTCTGCGTTCTACAAGCACGAAAGCTGTGGCCAGTGCACACCGTGCCGTGAAGGTACGGGGTGGATGGCCCGCGTGATGAAGCGCATGGTTAAAGGCGATGCCACGCTGGCTGAAATCGACACGCTGGAGCAGGTGACGTATCAGGTTGAAGGTCACACCATCTGCGCGTTGGGCGATGCTGCTGCATGGCCGATCCAAGGTTTGATCCGTCACTTCCGTCCTGAACTCGAGCGCCGTATCGCGAATTACCGCGACGCGAAAACGCGCGCGAGTGCGAAAGCCGCTTAAGGGAGCTTATAGAACATGCCAAAGCTCACCATTGACGGCCAACAAGTTGAAGTGCCGCCAAACACCACCATCATCCAGGCTGCTGAACAACTGGGCGTGGAAATTCCGCGCTTCTGTTATCACGAGCGCCTGTCGATTGCGGGCAACTGCCGCATGTGTTTGGTGGAGGTCGAAAAATCGCCGAAGCCTGTTGCATCGTGTGCGATGCCGGTGGCTGAAGGCATGATTGTTCACACGCGTTCGGAAAAAGCCAACAAGGCCCGTAACGGCGTGATGGAATTCCTGCTGATCAATCACCCGCTCGATTGCCCGATTTGCGACCAGGGTGGTGAGTGCGACCTGCAAGACCAGGCGATGGCCTACGGTGCAGACCGTGGCCGCTACCATGAAAACAAGCGCGCGGTGCGCGACAAGAACATGGGGCCGCTGGTTTCCACCATCATGACCCGCTGCATTCACTGCACGCGCTGTGTCCGCTTTGCGACGGAAGTTGCAGGTGTTCCTCAGCTCGGCGCCACCGGCCGCGGCGAAGATATGGAGATCACCACATATCTTGAGAAGGCCTTAGCAACAGAATTGTCGGGCAACGTGGTTGACCTGTGCCCGGTCGGTGCGCTGACCAGCAAGCCGTATGCGTTTACGGCGCGTCCGTGGGAATTGCGCAAAACCGAAACCATTGACGTGATGGATGCCTTGGGCTCGGCAGTGCGTGTAGATGCGCGCAACCGCGAAATCATGCGCGTGCTGCCGCGTTTGAACGAAGCCGTGAACGAAGAGTGGCTGTCGGACAAAGGCCGTCATGCCTGCGATGGTTTGCAAAACCAACGCCTCGATCAACCCTATGTGCGTGTGAACGGCAAACTGAAACCAGCCTCGTGGGCTGATGCGTTCGCGGCCATCTCCAGCAAAGTGAAATCCACCGCGGGCAGCAAAATTGCAGCCATTGCGGGTGACCTGGTCGATGCAGAAGCGATGTTTGCGCTCAAGCAATTGATGACCGCGCTCGGCAGTGCGAATTTGGATTGCCGCCAAGACGGTGCTGCTTTGGACCCGTCAGTGCGTGCATCTTATCTCTTCAACAGCGGTATCGCTGGCATTGAAGAAGCGGATACAATCCTGATTGTGGGGTCTGATCCACGCCGCGAGGCACCTGTTCTGAACGCGCGCATTCGCAAACGTTACTTACGCGGTAACGTCGCCATTGGCGTGATCGGTGATGCGCTGGAACTGACGTATAAGTATCAGCATATCGGCACCTCGCCGGATGTGCTGTCGAAGATTGCCGATGGCAGCCACGAATTCGCCAATGCGTTGAAGACTGCCAAGAAGCCGATGATCATTGTTGGCATGGCGGCCCTCACGCGTGCTGACGGTGCGGCTGTTCTGGCGGCTGCACGCCAAGTTGCTGATGCATGTGGCCTCGTGAAAGACGGTTGGAACGGCTTCAACGTTCTGCACACGGCGGCGGCGCGTGTTGGCGGTCTGGATGTGGGCTTCGTGCCTGCGTCAGGTGGCAAAGATACGCGCGGTATTCTGGACGCAGCAGGCAAGGGCGAGATTGAAATCGTGTACCTGCTCGGTGCCGATGAAATCGACACCGCCAAGCTGGGCAAAGCCTTCGTGATCTATCAAGGTCACCATGGCGATGCGGGCGCACACCGCGCTGATGTGGTGTTGCCGGGTGCGGCCTACACCGAAAAGAGCGGCACTTATGTGAACACCGAAGGCCGCGTGCAACGCGCTGAGCGCGCCGTATTCCCGCCGGGTGATGCCAAAGAAGACTGGGCGATCATTCGTGCGTTGTCGGAAGTGGTGGGCAAAAAGCTACCGTTCGATTCAATCGATCAAGTGCGCGCTGCTATGCGCAGCGCCAATCCGGTGTTCGCGGCCATTGATGCCGTGACCAAAGCTGAGTGGAAGCCGTTTGGTGCCGCGGGCAGCGTTTCGGCCACCGCATTCAATTATCCGATCAAAAACTACTACATGACTGATCCCATCAGCCGCGCATCGCGCACCATGGCGCAATGCACGGAAGAGTTTGTGATGGGCTCGAAGGGGACTGGCACCCATGGCTGAGTTCATTGACGGCTACGTCATTCCGTTAGCCTGGATCCTCGGCAAGATCCTGCTGTTCGTTGTGCCGCTGCTGGTGTGCGTGGCGTATGTCACTTACGCCGAACGCCGCATCATCGGTGCCATGCAAATGCGCATCGGCCCCAACGTTGTGGGCCCGTTCGGTTTGCTGCAACCGTTCGCGGACGCCGTGAAGTTACTGACCAAAGAAACCGTGCTGCCCACAGGCTCCAGCCCGATTGTGTTCTTGCTGGCTCCCATGGTCACGTTCTCTCTCGCGATGATCGCGTGGGCTGTTATTCCGGTCTCTGATGGCTGGCTGATTTCCGATATCAACGTCGGCATTCTGTATCTGTTCGCGGTTTCGTCGCTGGGCGTGTACGGCATTGTCATGGCCGGTTGGGCGTCTAACAGCCGCTATGCCTTCTTGGGTGCCATGCGTTCCGCGGCTCAGATGGTGTCATACGAAGTCTCCATCGGCTTCATCATGATCTGCGTGTTGTTGACCGCTGGCAGTTTGAACCTGTCTGAGATCGTGAATGCACAGAAGGGGCTGTGGTTCTTCATTCCGCACTTCCCGATGTTTGTGGTGTTCTTCATCTCGGTGCTGGCTGAAACCAATCGTCACCCGTTCGACTTGCCGGAAGCTGAGTCCGAATTGGTTGCTGGTTTCATGACTGAGTATTCGTCCATGGCCTTCGCGCTGTTCTTCCTGGGTGAATACGCCAACATGATCATGATGTCGGGCATCGTCTCGATCTTGTTCTTAGGGGGCTGGTTGCCGCCAGTGGAAGCGCTGAGCTTCATTCCGGGCATCGTCTGGTTCGCGCTGAAGATTTCCTTCTGCTTGTTCTGCATGATCTGGGTGCGCGCGACGTTCCCACGTTATCGGTATGACCAACTGATGCGCCTCGGCTGGAAAGTGTTCCTGCCGTTCTCATTAATCTGGCTGGTATTGACCGCAGGCTACTTGGTCTATTCCGGCAAAGTTCCGGTTTAAGGAGGGGACGTTATGGCATTCCGTACCGCCCGCGCATTCCTACTGTCCGAGTTGCTTTCGGGCATGTGGTTGACGTTGAAATACATGTTCGGTCCGAAAGTGACCGTGAACTATCCGTTCGAAAAAGGTCCGCTGAGCCCACGTTTTCGTGGTGAGCATGCGCTGCGCCGTTATGCGAACGGTGAAGAGCGCTGCATCGCCTGCAAACTGTGCGAAGCCATTTGCCCGGCGCAAGCCATCACCATCGAAGCCGAGCCGCGTGAAGACGGCAGCCGCCGTACCACGCGCTATGACATCGACATGACGAAGTGCATCTACTGCGGCTTCTGCGAAGAAGCGTGCCCGGTCGACGCCATCGTTGAAGGCCCGAATTTCGAGTTTGCCACCGAAACCCGTGAAGAACTTTTGTACAATAAAGACAAGCTGCTCTCGAACGGCGACCGTTGGGAAAAAGAACTGGCGAAGCGTTTAGAGTTGAACGCTCCGTATCGTTAAATATTCGACTGTTGATAACGAGCGCTGCTGGGGATCGTGGCAGCGACCAAAAGAGGAATAGGGGAATGACGCAAGCACATCTGTGCGTCGGAACAGCAAGCATGGTGGCGGCATGATTATCGCCTCGCTCGCGTTCTATTTATTCTCGATCATCGCCGTCATCTCGGCGTTGAACGTGATCTTTCAGCGCAACCCGGTGCACTCGGTGTTGTGGCTGATTTTGACCTTCTTTAACGCTGCAGGGCTGTTCGTTCTGCTGGGCGCTGAATTCCTGGCGATGCTGCTGGTTGTCGTCTACGTCGGCGCGGTGGCCGTGCTGTTCTTGTTCGTGGTGATGATGCTCGACATCAACGTCACCGTGATCCGCGAAGGCTTTATGAAGTATTTGCCGGTCGGTGCGTTCATCGGCGTCGTGCTATTGGTAGAATTGGCGATGGTCTACGGCGGCTGGGCGATGTCTCCGCAAGCCGAAGCCTTGCGCCTCGCGCCAACACCGGACATTACCCAAGTCGATAACACCAAGGCTTTGGGCCAGATTATGTACACGCAGTATGTGTATGTGTTCCAAGCGGCTGGTTTAGTGCTGCTGGTGGCTATGATCGGCTCGATTGTCTTAACGCTGCGCCGTCGTCCTGGTGTGCGCAAACAGAACATCAACGTCCAAGTGTCGCGCCGTAAGGAAGACACCGTCGAAGTGGTCAAAGTGCCAACCGGCAAGGGGATCGCGTAATGGAGACGGGCATGCTTCATGTGGGCTTAGGCCACTATCTTACCGTTAGCGCGATTTTGTTCACGCTGGGCATCTTCGGTATTTTCCTGAACCGGAAAAACCTGATCGTCATCCTGATGTCGATTGAATTGATGCTGTTGTCGGTGAACATCAACTTGGTCGCGTTCTCTTCATTCATGCAAGACCTCGCCGGGCAAATTTTCACCATGCTCGTGCTGACTGTCGCAGCGGCCGAGGCGGCCATTGGCCTCGCAATCGTTGTGGTGTTCTACCGCAACCGTCGCTCGATTGAGGTCGACGATATTAATCAGATGAAAGGCTAGGGCGCCGTGATTTATTACCTCGCCATTTTCATGCCCTTGCTCGGCGCCGCGATCGCCGGGTTCTTTGGCCGTATCATCGGGGACCGCGCCTCGCAGATCGTCACCTGCGTTGGTGTCGGTATCGCCGCCATCTGCTCGATCCCCATCTTCAACGAAGTTGCACTCAACCATAACGACCGCGTTGTGCATGTGCTGACCTGGATTTCCTCGGGTACGTTGGAAGTCAACTGGGCTTTGCGCTTCGACACATTGTCCGCTGTGATGGTCATGACCGTCACTTGCGTCTCCACGCTGATTCACGTTTATGCCTGCGGGTATATGTCGCACGACGACAGCCAGCCGCGCTTCATGGCGTACCTGTCGCTGTTCACCTTCGCCATGTTGATGCTGGTGACCGCTGATAACCTGCTGCAACTGTTCTTCGGCTGGGAAGGCGTGGGTGTGGTCTCGTACCTGCTCATCGGCTTCTGGTTCAAAAAGCCGTCGGCTTGCGCCGCTGCCATTAAGGCCTTCGTCGTCAACCGTGTCGGTGACTTCGGGTTCTTGCTCGGCATCTTCGGCATCTTCTTCCTGTTCGATGCCATCAACTTCGACACCATCTTCCAAGCTGTCCCGGCCAAAGCAGACGCAACGGTGCATTTCTTCAGCCGCGACTGGCATGCCATGACGATCATCTGCTTGCTGCTGTTCGTCGGCTCCATGGGTAAGTCGGCCCAGTTGCTGCTGCACACCTGGTTGCCGGACGCGATGGAAGGCCCGACCCCTGTGTCGGCCCTCATTCATGCGGCCACCATGGTGACCGCGGGTGTGTTCCTGGTCGCGCGCATGTCGCCGCTGTTTGAAATGGCCCCGGACGCGCTGACGGTCGTGACCATCGTCGGTGCGTCAACGGCGTTCTTTGCGGCCACGGTTGGCTGCGTGCAGAACGACATCAAGCGCATCATCGCTTATTCGACCTGCTCGCAATTGGGCTACATGTTCTTTGCCTGCGGCGTCGGCGCTTATCAGGCTGGTGTATTCCACCTCATGACCCACGCTTGGTTCAAAGCCTTGCTGTTCCTGAGCGCTGGTTCCGTGATTCACGCCATGTCGGATGAACAAGACATTCGCCGCATGGGTGGCATCTGGAAGAAAATCCCGTTCACTTACACTGTCATGTGGATTGGCAGCTTGGCGTTGGCGGGTATTCCGTTCTTCGCGGGCTACTATTCAAAAGACATGATCCTGGAAGTGGCATGGGGTGCGGACACGCCTGTGGGTCGCTTGGCCTTCATCATGGGCATCTTGGCTGCGTTCATGACCGCCTTCTACTCATGGCGTTTGCTGTTCCTCACGTTCCACGGCGCACCACGTGCAGACCATCACACGATGGAACATGTCCACGAAAGCCCGCTGATCATGACGATCCCGCTGGCTGGCTTAACGCTGGGCGCGTTGTTCTCAGGCTACCTGGGCTACGAATACTTTGTGGGCCATCACAATGTTGAGTTCTGGAACGGTGCCATTGGCAAAGCTCCGGGCAAAGAAATCCTGGAAGCTGCGCACCATGTGCCGGGCTGGGTGGTTGCCGCACCGCTGGTGGTCAGCGTTACGGGCATCTTGCTCGCGTACATCTTCTACATTCGCCGCACTGACATTCCGGGCAAGATCGCGGGCGCATTCCCCGGCGTATACCAATTCTTGCTCAACAAGTGGTACTTCGACGAACTGTACGACATCATCTTCACCCGCAACGTGTTCCGCTTGGGCCGTTTGTTCTGGAAGCGCGGCGATGCGGGCATTATCGACCGCTTTGGACCCGATGGGTTGTCAGAGTTAGTAGCACGTTCGGCCAAGCGCTTAGGTGCTGTGCAGACGGGTTATCTCTATCACTATGCGTTTGCCATGATTGTGGGCATCGCGATCCTGGTCACATGGTTTGTCGTGGGCGGGGCTGGCTAACATGGGCGCTCTTGTGACATTCCTCGACGGTCTGCCGATCCTCTCGGTCATCACCTTTTTGCCAATTGTTGGCGCACTGATCATTCTCTCCATCCGTGGGGACGAGGCGACAGTGGCTCAACAGTCGCGCCAAGTGGCGCTGCTGGTGACGGTGACGACATTCTTGTTGTCGCTGCCGATCTACTTCGGCTTCGACGCCACAACGGCCGCGTTCCAATTTGAAGAGCGCGTTGAATGGTTGCCGCAGTTCAAGATTGCGTATCACTTGGGTGTTGACGGCATTTCCATGCCGTTCGTCATTCTCTCAACGTTCCTGACGCCGATTTGTATTCTGGCCAGCTGGCATGCGATTGAGAAAATGGTGCGCGAATACATGATCGCGTTCCTGATCCTCGAGACCATGATGGTCGGCATGTTCTGTGCCCTGGACTTGGTGATCTTCTACTCCTTCTTCGAAGGCGTGCTGATCCCGATGTTCCTGATCATTGGTATCTGGGGCGGGGGCCGCCGTGTGTATTCGGCGTTCAAACTGTTCCTCTATACCTTGACCGGCTCTGTGCTGCTGTTGGTGGCGATCATCGCCATGTACCTGCAAGAAGGCACGACCGACATTCCGACCCTGATGAACGCGAAGTTCGCCGCTGAAATGCAGACCTGGCTGTGGTTGGGCATGTTCGCATCGTTTGCGGTTAAAGTGCCGATGTGGCCGGTGCACACCTGGTTGCCCGATGCGCACGTCGATGCGCCGACGGCAGGCTCGGTCATTCTGGCCGGTGTATTGCTGAAAATGGGTGGCTACGGCTTCCTGCGGTTGTCGATGCCGATGCTGCCGGATGCGACCGTGTTCTTCACGCCGCTGGTGTTTGGCCTGTCTGTCATCGCCATCATCTACACGTCGTTGGTTGCCCTGGTGCAAGACGACATGAAGAAGATGATTGCGTATTCCTCTGTTGCGCACATGGGTTACGTAACGTTAGGCATTTTCACCGCCACCAAGCAAGGCGTTGAAGGTGCGATGTTCCAGATGATCTCGCACGGCATTGTCTCGGCTGCGCTGTTCCTCTGCGTTGGCGTTGTCTACGACCGTCTGCATACCCGCGAAATTTCGCGCTACGGCGGGCTGGCTAACAACATGCCGAAGTATGCCTTCGCCTTCATGATCTTCATGCTGGCGTCTGTAGGCTTGCCAGGTACGGCGGGCTTCGTCGGTGAATTCCTGGTGCTCTTGGGCACGTTCCAAGTGAACACCTGGGTGTCACTGTTTGCGGCGACAGGCGTGATCTTTGGCGCGGCTTACATGCTCTATCTGTACCGCCGCGTTGTGTACGGCGAACTGACCAAAGACGACGTGAAGGCCATGCTGGACCTGGATGCGCGCGAAATCGTCATTCTGGCGCCGTTGGTCATCATCACCATGTGGATGGGCGTGTACCCCACGCCGATCTTCGACGTGATGAGCGTGTCGGTCGACAATCTCCTGACAAAATTCCATGCGGCCACGGCAGCCAAGTCTGCTGCGTTGCCGTTCACTGAAACACTCATGGCTTGGTTGAAGTAGGGGCCGCGGATCATGACATCTTTCCCCGATCTCGTTGCCGTTTATCCGGAACTCTTCCTGGCGATCTCTGGGATGTTGTTCCTGATGGTGGGTGTGTTCCGTAAGAACGATTCCACCGGCCTGATCACGTGGCTGTCTGTATTAGCCATGATCTGCACCGCGGCCCTGATTTGGACTGCGCCGCAAGACCAAGTGAAGGTGTTCAATGGCATGTTCATTGCCAACAGTTTCACGGCGTATGCGAAGATTCTGACCCTGGTGGGGTCGGCGATTTCGCTGCTGCTGATCAACGCGTGGGTTCACAAAGAGCAAATTGCGCGCTTTGAATTGCCGATCATCGTGCAGTTCTCAACGCTCGGCATGCTGATGATGATCTCGGCGAACGATTTCATCTCGCTCTATGTGGGACTGGAATTGCAAAGTTTGGCGCTTTACGTGTTGGCGTCCTATCACCGCAACAACCTGCGCTCGACCGAAGCCGGGGTGAAGTACTTCGTCCTCGGCGCGTTGGCTTCGGGCTTGCTGCTGTACGGCTCATCGCTGGTGTACGGCTTCGGTGGCACCACGTCGTTCGATGGCTTGGCGACCGCCATGGCGGCAGCTCCGCATGGCTCGCTTGGTGTTGTTATTGGTATTGTGTTCGTGATCGCTGGCATGGCCTTCAAGGTCTCGGCGGTGCCGTTCCACATGTGGACACCGGACGTGTACGAAGGTGCGCCCACACCCATCACCGCGTTCTTCTCGGTCGCCCCGAAAGTGGCAGCTTTGGCGTTGTTCCTGCAAATTCTTGCGGGCCCCTTTGCGCCGCTGATTGCGCAGTGGCAGCAAGTCATCGTCTTCGTCTCGGTCATCTCTATGGCCTGGGGGGCCGTGGCTGCTATTGGCCAAAGCAACATCAAACGCCTGATGGCTTATAGCTCCATTGGTCACGTTGGTTATGCCCTGATTGGTCTGGCCGTCGGCACGACCGAAGGGGCTGCAGGCATGTTGTTCTACCTGCTGGTCTATATCTTCATGAACTTGGGGACCTTTGCCGTCATCCTCTCGATGCGCGTGAAGGGCCGTGTGGTGGAAGATATCCGCGACCTTGCTGGCATCGGCAAAACCAATCCCGGCATTGCCCTGGCCTTGGCGACGTTGATGTTCTCGATGGCGGGTATTCCGCCGCTGGCGGGCTTTTTGGCCAAATACTTCATCTTCCTGGCGGCCATTAACTCAGGCCTCGTTGGTGTCGCGGTGTTTGGTTTGTTGGCGTCGGTCATTGGCGCTTACTATTACCTGCGTCTGATCAAGATCATGTACTTCGACGCCTCGGTTGATGCGTTCGACAAACCCGATGGCGTTACAGGCACGATCATGTTTGCCTGCAGCGCTGCGGTGCTGATTTTGTTCTTCATCGCTGGTCCGTTCATCAATCAAGCTGAAGCGGCGGCTAAAGCGCTGTTTCTCAGTTAAGGAGCGGGCGTGGCCGCCCGCATTACCAGTACGCATTCATCAGATCTCATCCGCTTGCCGCAAGGCTGGCGGGTGAAGGCCTTTGACGAGCTGGATAGCACGAACGCCGCACTTCGCCGCATGGTCGAGATGGGGGCGGAAGACAGCGAAGGGCTGATCATCACAGCGAAGTCGCAGACAGCCGGACGCGGGCGCGAAGGCCGCGCCTGGACGAGCACGCCCGGCAATTTATTTGCGTCATTTTTGGCCGATGCCAGCGCCGGTGTGATGCGTGCGCCCGAGTTGGGGTTTGTCGCATCCCTGGCGGTGATTGGCGCCATTCAAACGGTAATGCCCGATAATGCGCCGGATGAATCGCTGAAATGCAAATGGCCCAACGATGTGCTGTTTGACGGTGCTAAAGTGTCGGGCATTTTGCTGGAAACCGTGAACGCCCCTGATGGCGGCAAGCTGTACGTGATCATCGGAATTGGCATCAACTTGGTGCAGGTGGCTGTGGAACAACCGCGTTATGCCATCACATCGCTGGCGCAACATGGCGGCAAAGTTGGCGTTACGGAAGCATTGGAAGCGCTTACGAAAAACCTCGCGATCTGGATTGAAACGTGGGCGCGCGAAGGCTTTGGGCCCGTCCGCGATGCGTGGTTGAAGTGCGCAGCGGGGATTGGTCAAACCATAGCTGTGCGTTTGCCGCAGGAAACTGTAACCGGTACCTTTACCGATCTGGATGTCGATGGCGCGCTGGTGATCGAAACGGCCACAGGCTCGCGTCGCATTCACGCGGGCGATGTTATTCTCCCGCCCAAAGAGTAAGACGAGCAGAAGAATTATGCTGTTAGCCATTGATTGCGGAAATACCAACATCGTCTTCGCTGTGTTCGAAGGTGAGCGCCTACATGCGCAGTGGCGTGCCGCCACTAAAACCGACAAAACGGCCGACGAGTTTGGCATTTGGCTGACGCAGGTGATGCAACACGACGGTGTTCAGCCCGGCGATATTGATGCCGCCATTATTGCTTCGGTCGTCCCGGCGCGAAATTTTGATTTGGGCAAATTGTGCGAGAAGTATTTCAAAGTCAAACCACGCTTCATCGGTGACCCTGACCTCAAACTCGGCGCTGAAGTTAAAATCGATAATCCGCGCGAAGTCGGGGCGGACCGCGTGATCAACGTGATTGCGGCCCACGCAGCTTTCAAAGGCCCATCGATTGTGATCGACTTTGGCACGGCAACAACGTTTGATGTGGTCGATAAGGATGGTGCGTATTGCGGCGGCGTTATCGCGCCCGGCATCAACCTCAGTATGGAAGCCCTGCACATGGCGACGGCTCTTTTACCGCGTATTCCAGTGAAGCATCCGGGCACCGCGCCTGTGGTGGGCACATCCACGGTTGCCGCCATGACGTCCGGCGTGTTTTGGGGCTACATCGGCCTCATTGAAGGGCTTGTTGCGCGCATCAAAGCCGAACGCGGCGAACGCATGAAGGTTGTGGCGACAGGCGGCTTAGCCCCGCTGTTTGCCGAAGCCACGAAGGTGATTGATTTCATCGACGGCGATTTGACGTTGCGCGGACTTCTCACAGTGCATCAGCGCAATTCATGAAGAAAAAGAATAATTTTGCGGATACCGCCTGGGACGAACCCAAAGGCTTGAACCAGGGTTTGTGGTTTATCCCTTTAGGTGGCGCTGGCGAAATCGGTATGAACATGAACCTGTTCGGCTGCGATGGCCGCTGGCTCATGATCGATTGCGGGGTCACGTTCGGCGATGACACGGTGCCGGGCATCGACGTGGTGATGCCCGATCCGACGTTCATTGAAGAACGCCGTGACAGGCTTGATGGCTTGGTCATCACCCACGCACACGAAGATCACTTAGGCGCAGTGGCGTATCTATGGCCGCGCCTGCAATGCCCGGTCTACGCAACTCCGTTCGCGGCTGAGTTCCTGAAGAACAAACTGGCTGAAACGGGGCTAACGGACGAAGTGCCGATCACGGTTCTGCCTTTAGGCGGAAAGGTGAACATCGGCCCGTTTGATCTGGAGTTTGTGACGCTCACGCACTCGATCCCGGAACCCAACGCGGTTGTGGTGCGCACACCGCATGGCGCGATTTTTCACACCGGTGATTGGAAGTTTGATCCTGACCCAGTGTTGGGGGAAGTATCGGATTATAAAAAACTCGAAGAGCTGGGCCGTGAAGACATTCTGGCGCTGATTGGCGATTCAACCAACGTGTTTACAGAGGGCGAGGCGGGCTCGGAGAGAGAAGTCCGCGATAACCTCGCTAAGCTTTTTGCCAAATACACAGGCCGCATTGCTGTGGGCTGCTTCGCCTCGAATGTTGCGCGATTGGATAGCATCGCGGCCGCCGCCGAAGCCAACGGGCGTCATGTGGCCCTCGTCGGGCAATCGTTGTGGCGCATTGTCGAAACCTCGCGCCGCACCGGCTACATGTCACGCGAGCGCAAGTTCTATGAAGCTGACGAGGCGGCATATTTGCCGCGCGATAAAGTTGTCTACATCTGCACGGGCAGCCAGGGCGAGGGGCGAGCCGCCCTCATGCGCATCGCGTTCGATCAGCACCCCGATATCGGCTTGGAAAAAGGGGACGTGGTGATTTTTTCATCGCGCGTTATTCCCGGCAACGAACACGCCGTACACAAAGTGCAGAACCAGCTTATTCGCAAAGGCGTGGAACTGGTGACGTGGCGCGATGAATATATTCACGTCTCAGGTCATCCGGCGCGCGAAGAACTGAAACGCATGTATGGCTTCATTCGCCCGCGCATTGCAGTGCCGGTGCACGGTGAACTGATGCACATGAATGCGCACGCCAAGCTGGCGGAAGAATGCCAAGTGCCGCAAGCGGTGCTGGTGGAAAACGGCCAGGCCTTGAAGTTTAGCAATGGCACGGCGAAGGTGATGGGCACGGTCTGGAATGGCCGTCTCACATGGCTGGAAGGCGAAGTGCTCGCCATGAACGACCCCATCATCAAAGAGCGCAAAAAGCTGTTGTTTGAAGGTGCGGTTGTGGTTTCGGTCACGCTGGATGATGATGGCCTGATGGACGAACCGCAAGTGACCGTGCTGGGCACCGGCGATCCGCTCGCAGATCACGAGCGCAGTTGGGATTGGGTATTGTCGAACGCCATCAACAAGCTGCCCAAGAAGGCGCGGCGTGATGACGGCGTGATCGAGGACACGGTAAAAACCGCCGTCCGCAAAGCCTTTGCTACCACAGGCCGTAAGCCCTTGGTAAAAGTGCATATTTCCGGCTTATAGCCTGGGTTTCCTAAATCCCGAATCTGCCCTACATGAGTGGGGAAGTTTCTGCATCTCTGAGGACGTTATGATCGGTCGTTTGAACCACGTTGCTATTGTTGTGCCTGATCTGGCTGCGGCTGCCGCCAACTATCGCGACACGCTGGGCGCCAAAGTGTCGGCTCCACAAGATTTGCCAGAACATGGCGTCACTGTTGTTTTCGTGGAATTGCCCAACACCAAAATCGAACTGCTGCATCCGTTTGGTGAAAACTCCACCATTGCGCCGTTCCTAGCCAAGAACCCGTCGGGTGGCATGCACCATGTTTGCTACGAAGTGGATGATATCATCGCGGCTCGCGATAAGTTGAAGGCGTCGGGGAAACGCGTGCTGGGCGACGGCGAGCCAAAAATCGGCGCCCATGGTAAACCGGTGTTGTTCCTGCATCCGAAAGATTTCGCAGGCACGCTGGTGGAGATCGAGCAAGTTTAAGCTGGGGGCGTTCGTGACGTTTAAGGCTTTTGCATTGGCTGGTGTTGCTGTGCTGTTCGCGCATTCAACATTTGCCCAAGACAACATGAACGATGGCGCCGCTGTTGTGGCCGATGACCGCTTGAACGCACTGGTGTGGCAAATGACCAGTGCGGAATATGAGGGGGCAGCCCGCACCGCGTATGTTACGGCCAAAGCTGCCTTAGATCGCGCGCTCAAAAACAAAAAGCATTCCGCCGCTGAAGAGCAAACCGGCAATTTTTCCAAACTGCCGCCGGCTATCATCATGGATATTGATGAAACGGTGCTCGATAACGGCCCGGTGCAAGTGCACATGCTGATCGACACCAAAACCAAGCCCGGCGAACTGATGAGCAAATGGTTCGACCGTGCGGTGGCAAAGCCCACGCCAGGGGCGGCTGAATTTATTCAGTACGCGCAGTCTAAGGGTGTTGAGGTTTTTTTCATCAGCAATCGCAATGCCGATAAAGAAGCGCCCACGCGTAAAAACCTGGAATCTATCGGTGTGAAGTTCCCAGCGTTTGATACGGTATTTCTGGAACGCGAACGCGATTGGAAATACGACAAAGGCGCACGCCGCGCTGAGGTGGCGAAAACCCACCGCGTGTTGTTGCTGATCGGCGATGACTTCGGTGACTTTGCCACCATGGGCACGAAGCCTGCATCAGAACGCCGTGCCTATGCCCAAGCGCAGGCCGAGCGTTGGGGCAAAGATTGGATCATGATCCCCAATCCTATGTATGGATCATGGGAAAACGCAGCGATTAATTTCAACTTCCGCGCCACGCCAGAAGAGCGGCGCAAGATCAAACATGATGCGGTGAAGGCCTTCGACTCAGGGGAGTAACCCATGAAAGCCACTTTGCTAGCTGCAACGTTTGCCAGCGTATGCGTGTCGTCTGCATTTGCAGAAACCATCGTGGTGCGCGGGTCTGATTGTAATCGCTTGGTGCAGTCTCATAAACCGGCGGGCGCTGATTACGTGCCGGGTGTGGATGTCTCGGGAAAGCCAGTGGTCTCGGCCGATGTGGGCGGCGGCTACAACATGACGTTACCCGAGACCATCGACATCCAGATCGGTGTGGATGTGGCCGACCGTCTCGCCCGCCGTGATGCCAAGAAAAAAGGAACGGCTGAGAAAGATCTTCAACGCAAAGTCTTACCGTATGAAGGCAAGGTGGCTTTGGGTACGCTCAGCATCAAAGGCAACGAGGCGTTCTGGAACGGCGAGCGTATGCTGCCGCAAGATCAGGTGGCTCTGGCGGAAGCCTGTCGCCAATCCATGACCACTGGCAAGCAGGGCGCTTTGCCCACGGCCAAACCGTCCACCCCCAAACCCAAGCCTTAAGTCGCTGTAACAGGCTGATTTTTAAGCCGCCGCGCACATTGCGCACGGGGCCTGCTTCGCCTAATGTCCGCCATTATTTGCCTGTTTTCTAAAGCCTTTGAAGGACGTCTGTGATGCGCCTGTCGCGCCTGTTTTTGCCCACCTTAAAAGAAAACCCCGCCGAAGCGGTGATTGTCTCGCACCGTCTGATGTTGCGCGCCGGGATGATCCGCCAACACGCCGCAGGCATTTACAACTGGCTGCCGCTGGGCACACGCGTGTTGCAGAACATTGCCAAGATTGTCCGTGAAGAACAGAACGCCGCCGGCGCGCAAGAAATCATCATGCCCACGGTGCAATCGGGCGAGTTGTGGAAAGAAAGCGGGCGCTATGATGACTACGGCCCGGAAATGCTGCGCATCAAAGATCGCCATGACCGCGATATGTTATACGGCCCGACCCACGAAGAAGTAGTGACGGATATTTTCCGCAACAATGCGAAGTCCTATCGCAACCTGCCGCTGAACCTTTATCAAATCCACTGGAAGTTCCGCGATGAAGTGCGCCCGCGTTTCGGCGTGATGCGCGGCCGCGAATTTTTAATGAAAGACGCGTATTCGTTCGATGTGGATTTCGAACGCGCTAAGCACTCCTACAATCAAATGTTTGTGGCTTACCTGCGCACGTTCTCGCGCATGGGCTTGCGCGCCATTCCGATGAAGGCTGACTCAGGCCCTATCGGCGGCGATATGAGCCACGAGTTCATCGTGCTGGCTGAAACCGGCGAGAGCGGTGTGTTCTGCCATAAAGGTTTGTTGGAAAAACCCATCCCGCAGGATGTGGACTACCAATCAAGCCTGCAGCATATCGTCGATGATTGGACGAGCCTGTATGCCGCAACCGAAGAAAAACACGATGCCGCTGCAGCTGAAAAGCTGGGCGCAGACCTGATCAGCGCACGCGGCATCGAAGTGGGCCACATCTTCCACTTCGGCACGAAATATTCCGCCGCCATGAAGGCGCAGATCGCTGGCCCCGATGGCCAGCCGCTAACCCCGCTGATGGGCTCGTACGGTATCGGTGTCTCGCGCTTGGTCGGGGCCATCATTGAAGCCAGCCACGACGATGCAGGCATCATCTGGCCGGAAGGTGTTGCGCCATTCCGCGTCGGTGTGATCAACCTGAAAGTCGGCGATGCCGCTTGCGATGCCGCCTGTAACGATCTTTACGCCAAGCTGATCAAGGCAGGCGTGGATGTGCTGTACGATGACCGTGATGAACGCGCAGGTGTGAAGTTTGCGGATAACGATCTGATCGGTGTGCCGTGGCAAATCGTCATTGGTCCGAAGGGCATTGCCAAAGGATTGGTGGAACTCAAACGCCGTGGCAGCGTTGATCGTGAAGAAATTTCGCTCGACGCCGCCCTCAACAAATTCACCTCGAAATAAGTAAGGTCAAACCGCATGTTCAATGCCTTCGAACGGATGCTGGCCGGGCGATACTTACGGTCGCGCCGCCGCGAAGGTTTTGTTTCGGTCATTGCGGGCTTCTCGTTCATCGGCATTGCGCTCGGCGTAGCGACACTCATCATCGTCATGGCGGTGATGAATGGCTTCCGCCAAGACATGATGAGCCGCATCTTGGGCGTGAACGGACACATTGATGTGTCTGGTCGCGCGTTTGCCATTGGTGATTACGATGCCCTCTTGGGCCGTATCAAAAGTATTCCAGGTGTCACATCTGCGGTGCCCGTGGTTCAGGGCCAAGTGCTGGCCAGTGGTGTCGGCCGGGCGTCGGGCATTCTGGTGCGCGGCGCACGCGGCGAGGATTTGAAAACCCGCAAATGGATTGCCGATAATATCCTCGATGGCACCTTGGATGGCTTTACTGAAAATGAAGGTATCGCCGTTGGGTCGCGGTTGGCAGAAACCTATAATCTCAACGTGGGCTCTGATCTCACGCTGCTCTCACCGAAAGGCAATGTGACGGCGTTTGGCTCGGTCCCACGTGCGCAAACCTTCAAAGTGGCGGCCATCTTCAACGTCGGCATGAGCGATTTTGACAGCTCCATCATCTTCATGCCGCTGCCTATTGCACAGCGTTTCTTCAAATACGCAGACTCCATCACCAACATCGAAATTCATGTGGCTGACCCAGACTTGGCGCGCTTCATCGCCAAGGATGTCGCCCAAGTGACGGGGCCAGATACGCGTGTCTTAAGTTGGGAGCAAACCAACGGGCCGTTCTTCAATGCGCTGCAAGTGGAACGCAACGTGATGTTCATGATCCTCACGCTGATCATTCTGGTGGCCGCCTTCAACATCATCTCTGGCTTAATCATGCTGGTGAAAGACAAATCGCGTGATATCGCGATTTTGCGCACCATGGGGGCGTCACGCGGCACCATCATGCGCGTATTCTTCATGGCGGGGGCCAGCATTGGCTTTGTAGGGACGATGTTAGGCTTCGTGCTGGGCATTCTGTTCTGCGAGAACATCGAAGCCATTCGCCAATTCTTAAGCGCACTCACGGGGACGGACTTATTCTCGCCCGAGATTTATTACCTCACCAAAATGCCCGCCAAGATGGATTGGCATGAGACGTTGTCGGTCCTCATCATGGCGCTGGTCTTGTCATTTGGCGCAACGCTGTATCCGTCGTGGCGCGCCGCCAAGACTGACCCCGTTGACGCTCTGCGGTACGAGTAAGCGCCATGAGCACTCAATCTGGTTTATCCCTCATCAACGTGCACCGCAGCTTTCAGCAAGGGGCATCGACGCTGCATGTATTGCGCGGTTTAAATCTCAATGTGGCGCGCGGCGAAGTGATTGCGCTGGTGGGGCCGTCGGGTGCGGGGAAGTCCACGCTGCTGCATATCGCGGGGCTGCTTGAAAAACCCGACAGCGGCGAAGTGCGCATTGACGGTGAAGCCTGTGGTGATTTGAACGACGAGCGCCGTACGGAACTGCGCCGCACACACTTAGGCTTTGTCTATCAGTTCCACCATTTGCTGCCTGAGTTCTCGGCGCTCGAAAACATCGTCATTCCGCAAATGATCGCTGGCAAAACCAAAGCCGAAGGCGAGGTGCGGGCGCGGGAACTGTTGGGCCGTATGGGCTTAAAAGACCGTGCCGATCATCGCCCAGGGCAGCTTTCAGGGGGCGAACAACAAAGAGTAGCTATCGCCCGCGCGCTCGCCAACCGGCCAACGTTGCTGTTAGCTGATGAACCGACCGGCAATTTGGATCCGGATACATCCGATGGCGTGTTCGCTGAACTGATTACGCTGGCGCGTGATCAAGGTTTGGCAGCACTAATTGCCACGCACAATCCAGCCCTGGCGGCCCGTATGGACCGCACGGTGCGCATGGAACACGGCGTACTGGTTCAAGTTTAGGAGCTTCCCATGGATATGGATCGTCGCACTCTGATCGCGGGCACAGCAATCGGAGCTGGCCTCGCTACGTCTATTGCTGTGTCTGCTGCCGAAGCCAAAGAGACAGCGAAGTCGCTGGCAAAGACGGCACAAGTGAAGCGGGGTTATACCGATGGTCCCTACGGTCAAATTCATTATCGCTATGTGAAACCAGAGCGCGCCAAGCATCTGCCGCTCGTCTGTTTGCACGCCAGTCCGTTGTCGGGGATTGTGTACGACCGCTGGATTGAAGAGATGGGCAAAGACCGCAACGCCTTCGCCCCCGACACGCCGGGGTATGGCGGGTCTGATACGCCACCCGAGCCTGTGCAAATTCCTGATTTCGCGAACGCGATGATTCAGTTCATGGATGAACTGAAAATCGAGCGCACCGACATCATGGGCTATCACACCGGCTCGTTCACGGCGATTGATCTGGCACGCCGTTTCCCCAAACGTATTGGCAAGGTGGTCATCATCTCAGCGCCGGTCTTCACGGACGAGGAAAAAGCCAAAATGCGTGACTCAGAGGGGCGCGCCGTGGGTTATGAACAAATGCTGGAAACCACGCTGAATAATGCACGCACGCGCGGGCGCGGGATGTTTCAGGATACAACCGATGATCGCTACCGCGATATTACGCTGGAACGCATGCGGCATTGGCGCACCAGTTCCTGGGGCTTCCGGGCCACGTTAACGTATGACCTCACCACAGGCATTTCTGAGGTGAAGCAGCCGATCTTGGTTTTGAACCCGCAGGATGATTTGTGGGAACAAACGCCGCGTGCGAAACCCTATTTAAACGCTCAAAGCCGCATTCATGATCTGCCGGGCCGCACGCATGGCATGATGGATGGTCACACGGCTGAAATTGCAGCCGTGGTGCGTGAATTCTTAGCGTAAGTTTTTTGAGCGCGAAGGGCGTGGAAGCTGGGGAGAGGGCGCTCTTTCCCGCTTGCCCCATGCGATGATGCGCGACTGACCGGGCTTGCTATCAGCCGCCTTTGAGGTGGCGAATACTGTGGAAAAAGATTTCCCCCGTTTCCGTGCTTTTCCCCACAAGCCCCCTGTTTTCGGCCTGCATTAACAGGGACGTTTTCTACAAGTCCCCGAAAAGGCCGTTCAACCATTCCGCGCCTAGCTGGCGAATCGCCATCTAGCGAATCAAAGAGGGGCAAATTATCTGTGGATAAAATACCCGCCGCGCTGACTTAAAAGCGCGGGTGTGAAATGATGAGTCTATGAGTTACGCGCCCTTTGTTCACCTTCGCACCCACTCGGCCTACTCGATGGCTGAAGGTGCGATCAAGATTTCCAAGCTGGTGGATCTTGCTGCAAAGCAGGATATGCCCGCCGTTGCGCTGACCGATACGCGCAACCTGTTCGGCGCGCTCGAGTTCTCACAAACCGCCACCAAAGCCGGCGTGCAGCCCATCATTGGTTGCCAAATTTCGGTGCGCCGGGAAGATGTCAACAACGGCCATGGCCAAGCCGGGCGGTTGCCCGAGCCTGATGCGCTGGTGCTGTTGGTGCAGAACGCCAAAGGCTACGAACACCTGATCCATCTGGTCAGCAAAGCGTTTCTGGAAACCGAGTCAGGCGAAACGCCGCAGATTACCTGGGCCGATGTTGAAGAGTGCAACGAAGGTCTGATCGCACTCACAGCGGGGCCGGTTGGCACGCTGGGGCGTCAGTTGTTGGAAGGTCAGCGCGACAAAGCAGACCTGACCATCGAACGCCTGATGAATATTTTTCCGGGCCGACTGTACATCGAGTTGATGCGCCATGGCATTGCTGCGCAAGACCGCCTGGAACCCCAGCTTCTTGAGTACGCCTATAAACATAATCTGCCGCTTGTTGCGACCAACGAAGCATTCTTTGCCGACGAGGGGATGTACAATGCGCATGACGCGCTGATTTGTATTTCCGATAAATCATTCGTGGCGGTGCATGACCGCCGCCGCCTGACGCCGAACCATCGCTTTAAAACTTCTGCGGAAATGGTGGAACTCTTCCGCGATATCCCGGAAGCGATTGCGAACACATTAGTGATCGCGCAGCGCTGCGCCTTCATGGTGGAAAACCGCAAACCCATTCTGCCGCGCTCGCCCAAAACCGGTGATCGTACGGAAGAGGAGGCGTTGCGCGCCACCGCCCGTGAAGGGTTGGAACATCGCTTGGTCACTCAAGTTTATAAACCTGAGATGACCGACGAAGAGCGTGCGGCTGTGGCAAAGCCTTATCGTGAGCGGTTGGAGTACGAGCTCGATATTATCGTGAAGATGGGGTTCCCCGGCTACTTCATGATCGTCGCCGACTTTATTCAGTGGGCCAAAGAGCGCGACATTCCGGTTGGTCCGGGCCGTGGTTCAGGTGCGGGTTCGGTCGTCGCCTGGGTGCTCCTGATCACCGACCTTGATCCGCTTCGCTTTAACTTGCTGTTCGAGCGGTTCTTGAACCCCGAACGCGTGTCCATGCCCGACTTCGATATCGACTTCTGCCAGAACCGGCGCGACGAAGTGATCCGGTATGTGCAGAAGGAATACGGCCGCGATCGTGTCGCGCAAATTATCACCTTTGGTAAGTTGCAAGCGCGCGCTGTGTTGCGCGGTGTGGGCCGCGTATTCGAAATGCCGTTGGGCTACGTCGATAAGATTTGCAAACTGGTGCCCAATAATCCGGCCGCACCGGTTACACTCTCGGAAGCGATTGAAGCCGACCCCGAGTTGCAGCGCTTACGTGATACCGACGATACGGTGGCGCGTCTGTTCGATATCTCGCTGAAGCTGGAAGGCTTGTACGCTCACGCCTCCACCCACGCCGCTGGTGTCGTGATCGGCGACCGTCCCTTAGAGCAGTTAGTGCCGCTCTACCGCGACCCCAATTCCGACATGCCGGTCACACAGTTCAACATGAAGTATGTTGAGCAAGCGGGCCTGGTGAAGTTCGACTTCTTAGGCTTGAAGACGCTGACGGTGTTGCAAGAGGCCGTGCGGCTGATTGCGAAACGCGGCATTACGATTGATTTGCTGAAATTGCCGTTCGATGACCGCAAGACTTTCGACATGCTGACGCGCGCTGATGCGGCAGGGGTGTTCCAGCTTGAAAGTACGGGCATGCGCGACGTGTTGCGCAAGCTGAAGCCCGACGTGTTCGAAGACATTATCGCTGTGGTGGCGCTGTATCGCCCCGGCCCGATGGACAACATCCCGACGTTCATCAACCGTAAGCACGGCACCGAGCCGATTGATTACCTGCATCCGTCGCTTGAGCCGATCCTCAAAGAAACCTACGGCATCATGGTCTACCAAGAGCAGGTGATGCAGGCTGCGCAGATTCTGGCGGGCTACTCGCTGGGCGGCGCTGACTTGCTGCGCCGTGCGATGGGTAAAAAGATTCAAAGCGAGATGGATGCGCAGCGCCAGACATTTATCACTGGAGCGTCGGCGCGGGGTATTTCCAAAGAAAAAGCCAACGAGATTTTCGACACCATTGATAAGTTCGCGGGCTACGGCTTCAACAAGTCGCACGCCGCCGCTTATGCCTTGGTGGCGTATCAAACCGCGTACTTAAAAGCCAACTACCCGGTCGAGTTCATGGCCGCGTCCATGTCGCTGGATCTTGGCAACACCGATAAGCTTGCAGGTTTCAAAGGCGAGTGCGTGCGGTTGGGCATTCCGGTATTGCCCCCAGATATTAATCGCTCGGATGTTCGCTTCTCGGTCGATGAAGGCAAGGTGCGCTACGCTCTGGCCGCGGTGCGTAACGTCGGCGAGGGTGCCATGGCCGCCGTTGTCGCTGAGCGCGAGAAGCGCGGGCCGTTTAAGTCGCTGGCCGATTTCGCGGGGCGCTTGGATGGCAACGCTGTGAACAAGCGCTTGATCGAAAATCTGGTGAAGGCCGGGGCCTTCGACAGCATCGAGCCCAACCGCAATAAAGTTTTCGCAGGCGCCGAGCAGATTATTCGCTATGCCCAGCATAAATCCAGCGAGCGCAAATCGAGCCAAGGCATCTTGTTCGGCGGCGAAGATAACAGCGTGAAGTTGGTGCTGAACAACGTGCCTGATTGGCGCCCGATGGAAAAACTCTCGAACGAGTTCGAGGCCATTGGGTTTTATCTTTCGGCGCACCCACTTGATGCCTATTCAGGTACGCTCGATGCCTTGAAGGTGAAGAAGGCCACCGATGTGCCGCGCCTGACACCGCAGGAGTGCTCGCACCCGATCCGTATGGCGGGGACCGTGGTCGCCAAACGTGAGCGCGTTGGCAAACGTGGCAACAAGTTCGCGTTCGTTATGTTGTCGGATGATACCGGTAATTTCGAAATCACCATGTGGTCCGAAGTGCTGGCGGCCTCGCGTGAGTTGTTAGAGTCTGGCGCGCCTGTTTTGCTGACGCTCGATGCCCAGATGGACGACGAGCGCGGTGTGCGCCTTCTGTGTAGCCGGGCTGACCCGCTGGAGAAGGCGCTGGCCGCGCGTCTGAAGAACCTGCGCTTGTCGGTCAATGACACCATGCCGGTCCACGAGCTTCAGGATTTGCTCGCGGCCGATGGGCGGGGCAATGGCCGCATTACCCTGGCCGCCCGGTCCAATGGCTCCTGGGTCGAGATTGCGCTGCCGGGCCGCTATGCCATTCAACCCAAAACCCTCGCCGGCCTTAAGAACGTTCCGGGGATTTTGGAGATTAGGGAGGTCTAACCCACCAAGCGCCGATGCCGCCGCCGCTGTAGCGCCCCTAATGAGGTCTATACGCCCAGCTTTCAGGGACTGCGGCTGGACTCAAGGGGAGTTGGCGGACCGCTTAGAGGTCTCGCGCCAGACGGTTAATGCCATCGAAACCGAGAAATACGACCCCAGTTTGCCGTTAGCGTTTAAGATCGCGGCGGTGTTCGGGTCAAAAATTGAAGATATTTTCGTGCCTTAGCGGGTTATCTTTAAGTTAATTGTGAATCGTTTCGGGCCTTGCGCTTTGTCCACAGGGCCTATACAAACCGCCCCATTCCACACGCGGATTTACGGGCTTGGGGTGTTCCCAAGGTCGATCCGGTGCCGGCTTAAGGGCTTTGATGCCCCAAGCTGGTTCCCCGTCCGCGGAGGCATGAACCGGAAAAGGAACTAAAACATGTCGATTCCGACAGCATCTTTGCGTCAGCTCATCGAAGCTGGTGCGCACTTCGGCCACAATACCCGTCGCTGGAACCCGAAAATGAAGCCGTACCTGTACGGCGTTCGTGACGGCGTTCACATCATCGACTTGCAGCAATCGGTCCCCATGTTGGACCGCGCCTTGAAGGCCATTCATGACGCCGTTGCCGGTGGCGGCCGCGTTCTGTTCGTTGGCACCAAGCGCCAAGCGCAAGAACTGGTGAAAGAGTACGCCGAGCGTTGCGGCCAGTACTTCGTGAACCATCGTTGGCTGGGCGGCACGCTCACCAACTGGAAAACAGTTTCAAACTCGATCAAGCGTTTGAAAGACCTGGAAGCGCGTTTTGCCGATGAAAGCAAGCTCGCGGGTCTGAAAAAGAAAGAACTGCTGAACTTGTCGCGTGAACGCGACAAATTGAACCGCTCACTGGGCGGCATCAAAGAGATGGGCGGTCGCCCCGATATCATCTTTGTCATCGATACCAACAAAGAAACCATTGCCGTTGCCGAAGCCAAAGTGCTGGGCATTCCGGTCGTGGCGATCTTGGACAGCAACTCTGATCCTTCAGGCATTACGTACCCGGTTCCGGGCAACGACGATGCCATCCGTTCGATCAAGCTGTATTGCGAACTGGTTGCCAACACCGTGCTCGACGGCATTTCGGACGAAATGAAGTCGGCTGGCGTGGACGTCGGTGAAGCGGAAGCCGTTGCGAGCGAAGCATTGCCGAGCGAAGACGGCGACGACAAAGCTGTTGTGGTGAAGAAGCCGCGCAGCCGCGCCCGCGCTCCGAAGAAAGGCGCCGACGGCGCTTCTGCTGAAGCTTAAGGCTTGTTCCACCGGTTTTGAACGACGGGTGGAATTTCAAACTTTTGTCACGGGCTGCTCGTTTAGGGTGGCCCGTGATTTACATATCAAACACGATCAATGAATAGGGATACCTGACCATGGCTGAAATTACCGCCGCATTGGTGAAGGACCTGCGCGAGAAGACCGGCGCGGGCATGATGGATTGTAAAAAAGCGTTGGCTGAAACCAAGGGCGACTTCGAAGGCGCCATCGACTGGTTGCGCACGAAGGGTTTGGCCTCGGCTGCGAAAAAGTCTGGCCGCGTGGCTGCTGAAGGCTTGGTGGGCGTTGCCACCCAAGGCACGGCTGGCGCTGTTGTGGAAGTGAACGCCGAAACCGATTTCGTCGGCCGTAACGATCTGTTCCAAAAGTTCGTCGAAGACGTTGCGAAACTGTCGCTGACGGCGGGCGGCGATGTTGAGAAGTTGAAGGCTGCAGCATACCCGGGCGAAAGCCGCAATGTGGGCGAGCAACTGACGCACCTGGTGGCCACCATTGGTGAAAACATGAACCTGCGCCGCACCTCGACCCTGTCGGTCGACAAGGGCGTGGTTGCATCGTACATCCACACCGCCGTGAAGCCGGGCATTGGCCGCATTGGCGTGTTGGTCGCGTTGGAATCAACGGGTGACACTGAAAAGTTGAACGCGCTGGGCAAGCAAATCGCCATGCACGTTGCCGCCGTGAACCCACTGTTCTTGAACACCGATAGCGTTGATGCGGCGGCTCTGGAACGCGAAAAAGCCATCTACCGCGAACAAGCGGCTGGCTCGGGCAAGCCTGCAGATATCGTCGAGAAGATGGTGACCGGTCGTGTCCGCAAGTACTACGAAGAAGTAGTGCTGCTGGAGCAAAACTACATCATGGACGACAAAGTGAAGGTCGGTGCTGCCATTGCCGCTGCTGGCAAAGAGATCGGCGCGCCCATCACCTTAAAGGGTTATTTGCGCTTTGCTTTGGGTGAGGGCATCCAAAAAGTGGAAAGCGATTTCGCTGCTGAAGTCGCCGCCACCGCCGGGGTTAAGGCCTAACCGCATAAAAGCGGCTAAGGTATTGATCTTTATATTGCTTTCGGCCCCTGAATTTGGCTAAGACCTAACCTAACGTTTGGTATAAGGTCAGGCAGGGGCAGGAACGCCGATAATAAAAAGGGACGGGCAAAACCGTCCCTTTTTTATAAGCTTCGGCAGCTGCTTCGTGCGTAACAAGACGCGGGGAAACATGGCGCAATCGCTGCCGTACAAACGCCTTCTGCTGAAGGTCTCGGGCGAAGGGCTTATGGGCCCGAAGGAGTTCGGGCTCCACAACGACACGGTGGGCAAATTAGCCCGCGATATCAAAGTCGTTGTCCAGCAGGGCCGGCAGGTGTGTTTGGTCATAGGGGGCGGAAATATCTTCCGCGGTGTTTCCGGGGCTGCCACCGGCATGGACCGCACCAGCGCTGATTATATGGGCATGCTCGCCACGATTATTAATGCGCTGGCGGTGCAATCGGCCCTCGAGGGTTTGGGCGTTCCGACCCGCGTGCAATCTGCTATCGCCATGGCACAAGTCTGTGAATCCTATATTCGCCGCCGTGCTGTACGACATATGGAAAAGGGCCGGGTGGTGATTTTCGCGGCCGGCACCGGCAACCCGTTCTTTACCACCGATACCGCTGCGGCCTTGCGCGCGGCTGAAATGAATTGTGACGTGTTGATGAAGGCCACCCAAGTGGATGGCGTTTACGACTCAGACCCGAAAAAGAATAAATCGGCCAAACGGTATGATCGCCTGACTTTCGACAAGGTTATTTCTGATAATCTGCAAGTCATGGATACGGCGGCCATTGCTTTGGCGCGGGAAAACAATTTACCGATCATCGTTTTTGATATGCACAACGACAATGCCGTTGAGCGCGTACTGAGCGGCGAAAATCAGTATACGTTGATCACGGCAGCTTAAAGAAGGAGAGGGCGTTATGGCTCAAGATTTTCCGTCACTGAAAAAAGACCTCCAGCACAAAATGGAGAGCACGCTCGACGTCGTGAAAAAGGAGTTTTCTGGTCTGCGCACGGGCCGCGCGACCGCAGCCTTGTTGGATCCAGTGCAAGTTGAAGCCTACGGCTCACTGACACCATTGAACCAAGTGGCCAGCGTGTCTGTTCCTGAGCCGCGTTTGATCTCGGTCTCGGTGTGGGACAAAGGCTTGGCGAAGTCAGTCGAGAAGGCCATTCGCGAAGCCAACTTGGGTTTGAACCCGATGTCGGACGGGACCTTAATCCGTGTGCCAATTCCGCCGCTGACCGCTGAGCGTCGTACCGAACTGACTAAGGTTGCGCACAAGTACGCCGAACAAGCGCGTGTGGCCGTGCGTAACGTGCGCCGCGATGGCAACGATGCCCTGAAGAAAATGGAAAAAGACGGCAAGATTTCTCAGGATGAGCACAAGAAATTCCAGGATGAAATTCAGAAGATGACCGACAGCATGGTCGGTAAAATCGACGAAGCGCTGAAGCACAAAGAAACAGAAATAACCCAAGTCTAAATCCGAGTGGTCTAAGCGGTAATGATGCAGCCCCAACGCGCCGTTTCGCCTTCGCTATCCCCCGCGGCTCCGCCGCCGGGTGTGCCAGGGCATGTGGCCATCATCATGGATGGCAACGGACGTTGGGCCAAAGCGCGGAACCTGCCCCGTGCCGCGGGGCACAAAGCAGGCGCAGATGCTGTTCGCCGTGCTTTGGAAAGTGCGGTGAAGTTGGGCGTGCCCTACCTGACGCTCTTTGGGTTCTCATCCGAGAACTGGTCGCGCCCGGAAACGGAAGTTCGCGACCTAATGGGGTTGCTGCGCTTGTACCTGCAATCGGAAATTAAAGAACTGGCCGAGCAGGGCGTGCGTCTGAATGTCATCGGTGATCGCACACGTTTGCCCGCTGATACGGTGGCGTTGATTGCAGATGCAGAGAAGCGCACAGCCAGCAACACGCGATTGATGTTCACGCTGGCTTTGAGTTATGGCAGCCGCCAGGAAATTGTCGCAGCGGCACGCAAGCTGGCCCAAGACTGTTTGAAGGGTGAGTTGAGCCCCGAGCAGATTGATGAAAACGCTTTTGCCCAGCGTTTGTTTACACATGATCTGCCAGACCCTGATTTGTTAATACGGACGTCTGGCGAACTGCGCATCAGCAACTTCTTGCTGTGGCAATTGGCCTATACCGAATTTGTCTTCACAGACACCTTATGGCCCGATTTCGGCCATGCCGATTTTGAAGCCGCCGTTGTGGCCTTCAGAAATCGCGAGCGCCGTTTTGGCGCGGTGACAGGTTAAGGGAGCGCACGCGGTGTTGTGGACACGTGTTGCTTCTGGTGCGGTTGCAGCCCCGCTCTTTTTATTCCTCGTCTATTTGGGTTTCCCGTACTTCAACGTGTTGGTTGCGGCGATTGCGGCCGTGATGGCGTGGGAGTTCACGCGGATGGACGGCGAGGGTGGCGTTAAGCGCCGCGCGTTTATTGCCCTGGCGTCAGTTGCATCTGTTGCCCTGGCCACAGTGTATGATGCGCCAGTTGCTCTGTTGTTGGTGCTCGTGACGACGATCGTCGTCGTTGTGGCGGACCAGATTGCGAAGCGGCCCGGCTTTCATCTGGTCCAAGGCGCTATTCCCTATGTGGCTGTGCCCGCCGTCTCGCTGATTTTTGTGATGGCAAAGGGCGATTGGCAGACCATGTTTTGGTTTTTGGCCGTCGTTTGGATGACTGATATCGGTGCTTATTTTGTCGGGCGCACACTGAAGGGCCCAAAATTAGCGCCTGCCATTAGCCCCAACAAAACATGGTCCGGGGCTGTCGGTGGTTTGGTGATCGGTACAGCAACCGGTTTGACGTGGCTGATGGCGATTGATCTTCATCCAACACTCACGGTCTTTGGTGCCTCTGTCTTGGTTTCAGTGCTGACGGAAATCGGCGATCTGTTCGAGTCAGGTTTGAAGCGCAAATTCCATGTCAAAGATTCCGGTGGTCTGATCCCAGGTCATGGTGGCGTGATGGATCGCTTCGATGGCTTGTGGGCGGCTGCACCCTTAGCCGCATGGCTCTGCGTTGTGTTTGAAGGCGGAGTAAAGGTGTGGTGAGCACCTCGTCACAACGCACTGTTACTATTCTGGGCTCGACCGGCTCTATCGGTGAGAGCACGATTGATCTATTGCAACGTGCACCGGAAAAATACCGCGTTGTGGCCCTGACCGCGCACAAGAATGCTAAGAAGCTGGCCAGCCAAGCGCTGCAACTGAAGCCTGAATTTGTCGCGGTTGCTGACCCGAAGGCTTACGATGAACTCAAAAGACTTCTCGCAGGTTCGGGGGTGCGCGTTGCCGCAGGCCCTGAGGCCATTTGCGAAGCTGGCAGCTTGAATGCCGAATGGGTGATGGCTGCAATTGTTGGCGCGGCTGGCTTGAAGCCGACGCTGGCCGCGGTGCGTCGTGGGGCGATTATCGCACTCGCCAATAAAGAATGTTTAGTCTGTGCTGGCGCGCTGTTCATGAGCGAGGTGGTCAAGCACAAGGCGACGTTGTTGCCGGTTGATTCCGAACACAACGCGATCTTTCAGGTGTTCGACTTCGCGCAAAGACACAAAGTACAGCGCATTTTGCTAACCGCATCTGGTGGTCCGTTCCGCACCTGGTCGCTGGCAAATATGGCTGCCGCTAAACCTGCACAGGCGCTGGCGCATCCCAACTGGTCGATGGGCGATAAAATCTCCATCGATTCAGCGACCATGATGAACAAGGGCCTGGAGCTGATCGAGGCACATCACTTGTTTGGTCTGGGGGCTGACCAGATCGACATTCTCGTGCATCCGCAATCGGTGGTGCATAGCATGGTGGAATATCGCGATGGGTCGGTGCTGGCCCAGATGGGCACGCCCGATATGCGCACGCCCATCGCCTATACTCTGGGTTGGCCGCAGCGGATTGATGCACCTACGGCGCGGTTGGATTTGGCGAAATTGGGCTCGCTGACGTTTGAAGCGCCAGATGTAACAAGATTTCCATCATTGCGTTTGGCGCGTGATGTCTTGAAAGCGGGGGGCGCTGCGCCTACGGTACTGAATGCTGCAAATGAAATTGCCGTCGGGCGGTTCTTGGAAGGCGACATCGGCTTCCTTGATATTGCCGCAAACGTTGAACATGCTCTGGCTCGCGTTAAGGCGTACGCCATGACCACCTTAGATGATATTTTGAATGCGGACGGCGAAGCGCGCCGGATCGCGAAAGAATTTAAGCGGCTGCCGACAGCTGCCGAGTAATAAGCGGTTGAACGTCAACAAAGAGACTTAAGCGCCTATGGACAGCATTTTCGATATTCCGTTCACACTGGTCAGCTTCTTGATCACGCTGTCGATTGTCGTGTTCGTGCATGAGTTCGGCCACTTTTGGGTGGCGCGTCGCAACGGCGTGAAGTGCGAAAGCTTCTCGATTGGTTTCGGACCTGAAATTTTCGGCTGGAACGACAAGCATGGCACCCGCTGGAAGTTCAGCGCCATTCCCTTAGGCGGCTACGTCAAAATGTTCGGCGAAGGCGAGACCATGCAGGCGGTGGAAGGTGGCGCTGAAAATCCAGCCCCAGCCCGTGACCTGACGCCAGAAGAAAAAGCTGTCTCCTTCAAATACAAAACCCTGGGCCAGCGTGCGGCTATCGTGTTCGCGGGGCCTGCGGCCAACATTATTTTTGCCATCCTGGTGTTCTGGGCGGTGTTTGTGATCGCTGGCCGTCCGGTGACAGAACCGGTGGTCGGTCAGGTGGTACCGGATAGCGCTGCCGCTAATGCCGGTTTTATGGCGGGGGACCGCATTTTAAGTGTCGATGGCACTGTGATTGACCGCTTTGAAGATATCCAGCGCTTGGTGCCCATGGGCCATGGCTTGCCCATGTCGGTGACAGTGCTGCGCGACCGGAATGAAGTCGTCCTGAACGCTTTACCAAGGGTTATTGAAGACAAGGACGTCTTTGGGAATGTGACGAAGCGCGCGATTTTAGGGATTGCAGCCTCGGGTGAGCGCCGGGTTGAAAAACCGGGCCTGGTTCAAGCCCTGGGCTGGTCCGTGGGCCAGACTTATACGGTCGTCGATAGCACTGTGGTAGCCATTGGCCAGATGATTAATGGCCTACGAGGAACCGAGGATTTGGGGGGGCCGATCCGGATTGCCAAGTACTCCGGTCAGGCAGCCAAGTCCGGTCTGGTAAATTTCGTCATTTTCATGGCGATCCTGTCGGTAAATCTTGGGTTTATCAACCTGTTACCGGTTCCTTTGCTTGACGGCGGCCACCTGTTGTTTTACGCCATCGAGGCCGTTCGCGGGCGCCCCCTGCCAGAGCAAGTCCAAGAGTGGGGCTTACGGGTAGGGCTAGCGTTGGTCTTGTTTTTAATGGTCTTCGTTACCTGGAACGATATCGTGCAGCTCTAAGTCATCCCTCCGGTTTTTCGAAGACAGTTGTACCCGCCGTGAACATCCAGAAGACCGTCCAATCCAAGGGAACTTGGCCAATTCGTGTGGCGCGGAGCGTTGCTTTCGCAGCCGCCATTGCTCTGAACGTTGGCGCTGCCAGCGTCGCGTTTACAACCCCGGTTTTTGCTCAAGGCAGCGATACGATTGCCGGCATCGCGGTGCAGGGCAATCAGCGTATCGAAGGGGCCACTATCCGGAGCTATCTGACCGTTTCAGAAGGCGATGCCTTTGACCCGGCGCGGATTGACCGCTCGATTAAGAACTTGTTCTCGACCGGCTTGTTCGCCGACGTCTCTATCGGGCGTCAGGGCGATTTGCTGCTGGTGCGCATTGTGGAAAACCCGATCATCAATCGTATCTCGATTGAAGGGAACAAGCGCATCGAGGACGACAAGATCACTCCTGAAATTCAATTGCGCCCGCGCGTTGTGTATACGCGCACCAAAGTGCAGCAGGACGTGGAAAAGATCCTCGAGCTTTATCGTCGCAAAGGCCGTTTCGGTGTGCGCGTTGAGCCGAAGGTCATCGAGCTGCCGCAAAACCGCGTCGACTTGGTCTATGAAGTAACCGAGGGCAAGCCGACGTACGTACGCAAAATCGACTTTATCGGAAATAAGCAGTTTGATGACGATGATCTGCGTTCTGTTGTTCTGACAGTCGAAGAACGTTGGTGGAAATTCCTGACGTCCAACGACACTTATGACCCCGAGCGCATGAACTATGACCGCGAGTTGTTGCGCCGCCATTATCTGCAAAACGGTTACGCTGACTTCGAAGTGATTTCAGCCGTGGCTGAATTGGCGCCGAACCGCGAAAGCTTCTTTATGACGTTCACCGTCAAAGAAGGGGAGCGCTACAAGCTCAATAAGGTCGACGTGAACGTAAAGCTGAAAGGCTACGACAAGTCGCGCCTGGACAACGACATCAAGACCAAAGCCGGTGACTGGTACAACGCCAAGGCCATTGACGACACCATCAATGCCATTACCGACGCGGTCGGTAACGCTGGTTACGCCTTTATCGACGTGAACCCGCAACTGAAGCGCAACGAAGCTGATAAGACCATCGACCTTGTGTATGAGGTTGAAGAAGGTCCGCGCGTGTTCGTGGAGCGCGTGGAAGTGAAGGGCAACGTTGTCACGCTGGATAAAGTGATCCGCCGTGAAATTCTGCTGGCTGAAGGTGATGCGTTTAACACCGCCAAGATCCGCCGCTCGAAAGAGCGTCTGGAGAACTTAGGGTTCTTCAAGCAGGACAAGGTGAAAGTTGAGAACACGCCATCACAAACATCGCCTGATCGCACAATCATCACGGCGGAAGTTGAAGAACAATCGACTGGTGAGTTGCAGTTCGGTGTCGGCTTCTCATCTGCTTCAGGTGCGTTGTTCGACGTGGGTATTACGCAGCGTAACTTGTTAGGGAAGGGCCAAGAGTTGAAGTTGAACTTCAGCTTGGCGCAACAAGAAACGCAGGTGAATTTAAGCTTCACCGAGCCGTACTTCATGGATCGCCGTATTGTCGCGGGCTTGGATCTGTTCGCTTTGGAACAGGATTACGAGGATGAAGCCGGCTTTACCTCGCGCTCCATCGGCGGTGGTGGCCGCTTCGGCTTTAACTACAACGAATATCTGTTCCAGCGCTTTGGCTATAACCTGTCATGGACCAAGCTGAAGGGCATCAGCGCCCTGTCATCGCAATACATCCTCGAGCAGGAAGGCACTGCTGTCACCTCAGTGGTCAGCCAATCGCTGTCCTTGAACAAGCTGAACAACGTGATCGAGCCGACGCGCGGCTTCTATGTCAGCTTGTCGACCGACTTGGCGGGCTTGGGCGGAACCGAAAAATACGTGAAGGGCGGCTTGAGTGCCGGCTGGTATGCGCAACCGTTTGAAGGCTGGGTCTTGGGTGTCCTGGGGAACTCAGGGTACATCGTTGGCATTGGTAAGGATATTAAGGTCTACCAACGCTATCAGCTTGGTGGTACTAACCTGCGCGGCTTCGATGACTTTGGCGTGAGCCCCCGTGACGCCACGACAGGCGACGCGTTGGGTGGTGACTGGATTGTCACCGGTACTGTCGAGTTAAAGATTCCGTTGGGCCTGCCCAAAGATATCGGCGTCACGCCGAAGCTGTTCACCGACTGGGGTGCCATCGGCGCGCCAGAGGATTTGATCAAGCGCTTAACTGCGACCGAGCGCACGAACATCTACAGCTCGACAACGTTCCGTGGCTCGGCTGGTATTGGGGTGCAGTGGGAATCGCCGGTGGGCCCGATCCAGATCGACTGGTCGCCGTTTGTATTTAATGCTCAGACCTTCGACGATCGTCAGAAGTTCCGCGTCAATTTTGGTCAGAAGTTCTAGGGGCTAGAAGTTCAAAGATCAAAAGTTCCAAGTTTAAAAATTCTAAGTTTTTGTTTTTATAAGTTCTGAAAAGAAAGACCTGAGGGAAAAATGAAGAAGTTGCTTGCAACATTGGTGATCACGGCCGTTACCGTGACGTCATTGACCGCCGTCGCTCAAGAGCGCGTGCCGACCCCCGTGATCGGCATTGTTGATACCGACTTGATCTTGCGTGACTCGCTGGCCTCGAAAGCCGTGCGCGTTGAGCGCGACAAGTATGCTCAGCAGTATCAAACGCAAGTTGCTGACGAAGAAAAGAAACTGCGGACCGAAGACCAAGAGTTGGCTTCACAACGTGGCGTGATGGCTCCGGACGTGTTCCAAAACCGCGCCACCGAGTTCCAAAAGAAGCTGGCTGATTTCCAAACCCGCGTTCGCGATAAGCAAGAGCGCTTGGACTTCTCGTTCCAGCAATCGATGACGGAAATCGGCCAAGGCATCTACGCTGCCGCCGGTGACGTTGCCAAAGAAAAAGGTATCAACACGGTTCTGGCCCGCAGCCAAATCCTGTTGATCGTTGATACGGGGATGGACATCACCGCGCCGACGTTGACCAAACTGAACCAACGTCTGCCGACTGTGAAGTTCCAAGATCCGGCCACCCTGCAACGCCAAGACCCGAACGCTGCCGCTCCGGCCGCTGGCGCTGCTGCGAAACCTGCTCCGGCCAAGAAGTAAGCCGGGCCGCGATGCCTGATCCCCGGTTCTTTCACCGGGCCGGGCCAGTCCCCGCCACAGCATTGGCGGGGATGGTCGGGGGGGCGTACCCTGAAGGCATCAATACTGCACTGACCATCATCGACGTCGCGACTTTTGAAGATGCGACGTCGCATGATGCGGTATTTCTCTCCGATAAAAGTTTTCTGCCCGCTTTAGCGTCCAGCAAGGCGGGCTTTTGTTTGACGACGCCAGACCTTGCGTCGTCTGTGCCGCAAGGGTGTGTCGCGATTTCGTGTAAAGATCCACGTGCGGCCTTTGCGCAATTATCCACTGCACTTTATCCCGATACGTCGCCTGCCTGGGGCGATAAAGCGATTGCAGACGATGCCGATGTGGCGCTGACGGCCTCCGTTGCGCCCAACGCTGTAATTGGCAGCAAAGCCAAAATCGGTGCCCGTACAAAAATTGGTCCCCATGCGGTAATTGGGCCGGGTGTTGTGATCGGCGATGATTGCGTGATCGGCGCCAATGTTACGCTGACATTCTGCGCCGTCGGCAACCGCGTTATCATTCATCCGGGCGTGCAGGCGGGGCAGGACGGTTTCGGGTTCTATGCGACCCCCAAAGGCCCGCGCAAAATTCCGCAGTTGGGTCGCGTCATCATTCACGACGATGTCGAAATTGGCGCCAATTGCACCATCGACCGGGGGGCCTTGGCGGACACCGTCATTGGCCGTGGCTGCAAGCTCGATAATCTTGTGCAGATTGGCCACAACGTCGTGCTGGGCCAAGCCTGCATTATCGTGTCGCAGGTGGGGATCTCAGGCAGTTGCACCATTGGCGACGGCGTCGTCATTGCCGGGCAGGCGGGCTTGAAAGATCACCTGACAATTGGTTCTGGAGCGCAGATCGCGGCCCAATCTGGCTTGATGCGCGATGTGGCGCCGGGCGAGAAGGTCATGGGGTCGCCTGCCAAGCCAATCCGCCAATACTTCCGCGAAGTTGCCGCAGTGGAAAAGTTGACCAAGAAGCCTTAAGGGCTTGCGGATATCAGGCCGGTTAATGGGTAAAGTGCGGTTGACCCGCCCCCAAAAGAGGCCATAAATATCCACGAAATCTGGTGATTTTTAACATTTCATCGGGTTGCCGAGATGAGCGACCAGAGGGGCTTTGATTATGGACGGCCAAGCGACCGCCAACACCATCGATATTCATCGTATCGTGAAGATGATTCCGCACCGCTACCCGTTCCTGCTGGTAGACCGATTGCTGGATGTCATTCCGGGCGAAAGTGCGACGGGTTTGAAGAACGTCACGATTAACGAGCCGTTCTTTCAAGGCCACTTTCCGAACCGTCCGGTCATGCCGGGCGTGCTGATTATCGAGGCCATGGCGCAAACCGCAGCCGTGATTGTGGTCTCGCAACTGGGCCAGCAAGCCGAAGGCCGCTTGGTGTACTTCATGTCCATTGAGAATGCGCGCTTCCGCAAACCGGTTGAGCCGGGTGATCAGCTGAAGATTTACTGCAAAAAAGAACGCCAACGCGCCAATGTCTGGAAGTTCTCGGGCGAAGCCAAAGTGGATGGTGTTGTCGTCGCCGAAGCGTCTTACACCGCCATGATTATGGACTCCTAACCCGAATGACGAATTTCCATGCGACAGCGGTTGTGCACGCCAGTGCCGAGATCGCTCCTGACGTTGAGATTGGACCGTATTGCGTCATCGGCTCAAATGTGAAGATTGAGAAGGGCGTTAAACTTCTTTCGCATGTTGTGATCGACAGTCTCACCAGTATCGGCGAAGGCACGGTGATCCATCCGTTCGTCAGTTTAGGGCTTCCGCCGCAGCACTTGCGCTACAAGGGCGAGCCGACGCGTCTGGAGATCGGCAAGAACAATATTATCCGCGAGCATGTCACCATGCACCGTGGCACGGCCCAAGGGACCATGGTGACCAAAGTGGCTGACAACTGCCTGTTCATGGTTGGTAGTCACGTGGCACACGACTGCACCATCGAAAATAACGTGATCCTGACCAATGGGGTGGCGTTAGGGGGGCACGTTCACTTAGGCGAGTTCGCCATCATCGGCGGCCAGTGCGGCATTCAGCAGTTCGTGCGCGTTGGAAAGCACGCCATGGTCGGCGGTAAAACCGGTGTCGACCGTGACATCATTCCGTACGGTGCTGTGCAAGGCAACCGAGCGCATCTGACAGGCTTGAACCTGATCGGTTTGAAGCGTCGTGGCTTCTCACGTGACGATATTCAAAAGCTGCGCGCTGCTTTCGGCTTGCTGTTCAGCCAAGACGGCACCATGGCCGAGCGCTTGAACGAAGTGGCTGATCTGTATGCCAACCAAAGCGGCGTTATGGATATCGTGAATTTCATCCGTGCTGAATCGTCGCGTCCGTTGTGCACGCCACTCGCGGCCTCTAATGGCAACGGGAACGGCAACGGAAACGGCCATTAGTATTTAGGCGCACGCGCATGGCGGCGCCTCATCCCGACAAGCTCGCGATTATCGCAGGCTCTGGCGCATTGCCGGGGCTGTTGATTGCAGCACGGCGCAATGCTGGTTTGCCCTACTACGTGGTAGGGCTTCAGGGCTTTGCTACCGTATCAGAATTGGGCCAGGAGCCAGATCTGTGGTTGCGCTTTGGTGAAGCGGGCAAGGGGTTCGAGCTATTGCGCAAAGCCAGTGTCACCCATGTGGTGATGGCAGGTGCCGTCAAGCGCCCCAGCTTTGCCGACCTCAAACCTGATCTTAAAACCGCATCCTTTTTTGCACGCATCGCCGGCAAGGCGTTGGGTGATGATGGCTTGTTGTCGGCAGTCATTTCAGAAGTGGAAAGCGAAGGTTTTCAAGTTGTCGGTGCCGATGAAATTTTATCAGCGCTTTTAGCGCCCCACGGCGTGCTGGGCGCGCATAAGCCCGATGCACAAAGCCTGACAGATATTGCCGTTGGTGCGGCCGCTGCACGCGATTTGGGCCAGCGCGATCTCGGGCAGGCGGTTGTGGCGTTAGACGGCGTTGTCACGGCACGCGAAGATGAAACTGGCACCGATGCGCTCATTGCGCGGGTGAGTGGTGGCGTGCTGGTGAAGATGAAAAAGCCCCAGCAGGAACGCCGCATTGATTTGCCGACCATTGGCGTAAATACGGTGCGCAATGCAGCTGCGCGCGGCTTCAAAGGCATTGCGGTTGAAGCGGGGCACACGCTGGTCATTGACCAAGCCAGCGTCATTGCTGCGGCGAATGAACTGGGCTTATTTGTCATTGGCGTGACGGGTGAGCAACTAGGATTGCCCGCCTTGCCGACATTGCCACTGATCTATGTGGTTGCGGCCGAACCCTCGGGCGATCATATCGGGGCGCTGTTTATCAAAGCCTTGAAAGACGAAACCCACGGTCAAGTTCGTATTGCTGGCATCGGCGGACCGGCTATGGCGCGCGTTGGGTTGCGCTCGTTGTTCAATCCGGCGGAGCTCGCACTCCTCGGTATCTTTGAAGTCATCCCCAAAGTTCGCATGGTGTTGCGCCGTGTTGCGCAAACTGTGGCGGACATTGAAAAGAAAAACCCAGCCGTGTTGGTGACGATTGATTCCTGGGGTTTCACAGGCCGCATTCACGAACGCTTGGCGAAGAAGCGCAGCCCGATCAAACGCATTCGCTATGTCGCCCCTCAAGTGTGGGCGTGGCGCCCAGGCCGCGCGAAGCAATTGGCGCGCTGGATTCAGCACCTCATGACGTTGTTTCCGTTTGAGCCGCCGTACTTCACCAAGTATGGCTTGGACACGTCGTGGGTGGGGCATCCGGTTTTGGAGTCTGGGGCTGACAAAGGTGATGGCGCAAAATTTAAACAAGCCCACGATATTGCTGGCACCGATACGCTGATTACGGTGTTGCCGGGTAGCCGTGGTGGTGAAGTCTCGCGGTTGTTGGGTGTGTTCGGCGAAACGGTCAAAGCATTAGCGCAGCAGATTCCCAACTTACGCATTGTCGTGCCGACCGTGCCCAATGTGGAAGCACGGGTGAGGGCGGCTGTGGCAACCTGGCCTGGTAGACCCATTGTGGTGACGACAGAACACTATGATGCGTTTGCTGCAAGCCGTGCAGCTTTGGCGGCATCTGGAACTGTATCGCTGGAATTGGCGATGGCGGGTTTGCCGCATCTCATCGCCTACAAGGTCAATGCGCTGTCGGCATTTGCATTTCGATTATTAGCGAATACTAAGTTTGTAAACTTAGTGAATATTCTGCTCGGCCGTGTGGCTGTGCCGGAACGCCTGCAAGAAGATTGCAACGTGAGTGTACTGACGGCAGATCTGTTAAAACTCATCAATGATGAGAATTATCGTTCGGCTCAGAAGGCTGATTTTAAAACAGCCCTCAGCAAACTTGCGCCAGAAGGTTTAACGCCCAGCCGCCAAGCAGCGCGTAAAGTTCTGGAATTCGTGATTAAGCGATAGCCGAGAGCAACGCCTTGCTTTGCTCGTCGGCAGCTTTCACCAACGCAGCCGATGCTTCGTATTGATCAGCGGCAGCATTCAAACCCAATACTTCGTTGGTCAGATTTACCGGCTTGTCGACTGTTTGCGCCATGACGGATACGCCGGCATTTTTTGTACTTTGGAATACTGGCGTTGAAGGTTTGAACTCAGGGGGCGTGGCGTTGACAATGTTGTTGGCACGGATCGCCGTGGCCTTTGACGTGGCGCCCAGGGATGCTGCTGCAATAGGAAGTATGTTCATGATGGCGAAACCATAGCGTTTCCAATCATCAACGCGCTAGGCGTTTCAAGGGTTGCAGCCCTGGATTAACGATTAGGGCGCACTGCAGCTTATCCCTTCGTATAATGTCGGCCATGAATATCGGGGCGTATGCTGGCGCTGACTTCCTAAAGGATTGTTGTTTCATTCAATAGCCATATGGAGGGCTCGATGACAGTTTCGTCTGCGCGGGCGACGATTTACGCAGTGCTGTTTGGCCTTGCGGTCGCCATCAACGTTTATCTGTGGAACGATAACATGACGGGCCAGTGGCGCGGCGTGTTGTCGCTTGTCAGCTTTGCCGTGTGTATGGTGGTGATGAAAGCCGCGTTTGTGGTCGCCTCGGGCGAGCACATGTCTGAGCACGATATCAAAACGCTGGGTGCGGAAGATTAGGCGCGCTGAAGAGCCGGAAAAGAAAAAGGCCACCGTTTTAAGCGGTGGCCTTCTTTTTGAACCAATGGGGTTCTAATTATTTGCCGCGCTTTTTCAGCGGAACAAACTTGCGGGTCGTCGTGCCGGTGTAGAGCTGGCGCGGACGGCCGATCTTGTTTTGCGGATCTTCGATCATTTCGTTCCATTGTGCGATCCAGCCCGTGGTACGGGCTAATGCGAATAATGGTGTGAACATGGTGACCGGGATGCCCATGGCTTGGAAGATGATGCCCGAGTAGAAGTCGACGTTCGGGTACAGCTTCTTCTGGATGAAGTATTCGTCCTCCAGAGCAATGCGCTCCAGCTCCATGGCGATGTCGAGGAGCGGGTTGTCCTTAATGCCTAATTCAGCGAGCACTTCGTGGCAGGTGCGGCTCATGATACGCGCGCGCGGATCATAGTTTTTGTACACGCGGTGGCCGAAGCCCATGAGGCGGAAGTTGTCGTTCTTGTCCTTCGCGCGCTTCACGCAGTTGTTCACGTTGTCTTTGGTGCCGATCTCTTTGAGCATGTTCAAGACAGCTTCGTTGGCGCCACCGTGAGCAGGGCCCCACAGCGAAGCAACACCAGCAGCGATACACGCGAACGGATTAGCACCCGACGAACCGGCCAAGCGGACGGTGGAGGTCGAAGCGTTTTGTTCGTGGTCGGCGTGCAGGATCAAGATGCGATCCATGGCCTTCGCTAACGTCGGGCTGACTTGATAGTCTTCGCACGGCGTTGCGTACATCATGTAAAGGAAGTTTTCGGCGTAGCCCAAATCGTTCCGTGGATACATGAAGGGCTGGCCCACAGCGTACTTGTAAGCCCAAGCTGCAATGGTCGGGATCTTCGCGATCAAACGGTACGATGCGATACGGCGATGCTCGGGGTTATTGATGTCTAAGCTGTCGTGGTAAAACGCTGACAGCGCAGCAACCACACCGCACATCACGGCCATCGGGTGCGCATCGCGGCGGAAACCCGAATAGAAGCTGTGCACTTGTTCGTGCAGCATCGTGTGATAGGTCAGGTCGTGTTCGAACTTTTCTTTCTGGGTTTCGTTCGGCAGTTCGCCGTTCAGCAACAGATAGGCCACTTCTTCGAAGTTGCAGTTCTCGGCCAACTCTTCGATGGCATAACCACGGTGCAACAACACGCCGTTATCGCCGTCGATGTATGTGATTTTCGATTCACATGAGCCCGTGGAGGTGAACCCCGGGTCAAACGTGAACATGCCGGTGTCGCCGTAAAATTTACGGATGTCGACAACGTCTGGGCCTGTGCTCCCGCTGATCTTCGGGTAGGTCCAGCTCTTGCCGTTTTCGTTATCGGTGATGGTGACAGATTTGTTGGTCACGCGTCCTGTCCTTTCGTCTGAATGTTATTCTGCGGTGCTTTGCCGCGGCCCCGACGAATGGACCATCCCCTGCGCCGCATTTATAGTTCGCTTATAGCCCGGAAAAGCTTTGTAAATCAACGCAAAGAGGCCGTTGTAAAGCAGCGTTTCGGTCTTGTTTTTAGGCGAAAAACGCCTGCCGGACACAATGGCTGGGTATGCTTAAGGCGTTAACGCCGGGATACTGTCTGCCGACCGCGCAGCGGGTATCGATTTCAGGTACGCCGCGATATCAGCCACATCGGAATCAGGCAGGATTCTCTCGCTGTATGCGGGCATGGGGCCCTTCGTTCCCCGGATAAACTGTGCAATCGATTCCGCGGGCAACGGATCTGGGGCTAATCTGAGGCCCGCATTGCTGCCTTGGCCTACAGTTCCGTGACAGTGATAACAGCCCACTTTCATGTAGGTGTCACGACCGCGCTTTGCCGATGGTGCGATATCGGCCGCTTCAGCGATGCTGAAAACGGAAATAGCGATAACACCAATCGCGAATAACGAACGATATAGCATGCTCATTCTCCCTTACCGCGATTGGGTCACAACATCGACCAGCGCAGGCTGGCCGGTTTTCACAACAGCGATGGCGCGCTTCAGGGCAGGGGCCAGATCAGCGGGGTTGGTAATGGGGCCTGCAGACCACACGCCCATACCTTGTGCCAGCTTCGCATAGTCAATATTGGGGTCGGTAATCTCGGTGCCGATGTTGGCTGTGGTAACACCGCGATTTCTTTTATTGGCGATGCCTTGCAGTAGCATTGTCTCCTGCGCATAGGCGCGGTTGTTGTGCATGACAGTGAGGAGCGGAATGCGATGGTGCGCGGCTGTCCACAATGCGCCGTTGGCGTACATGAAATCACCGTCACATTGAATGTTCACTGAAAAACGACCGAGTGCTTTGTTGGCGAGTGCTGCACCCACAGCGGCGGGCAAACCGTAGCCCACGCCGCCGCCAGCACCATAGCCTAAATACTGATACTGCTTTTCAATCTTCCACAGACGATGCGGCCAGTTGCTGATGAAGTTCTGTGATGCGCCGACCGAGACAAGCGCCCAGTCTTCGGTTTTGATTTGCTGCCAGAGTTCCATGCATAGTCTTGCTGTACTGATGGGGCTGGCATCCCACCCAAATGCAGCAGCTTGGCGCGCATCATCCAGGTTTTTCGCATGGAGCTTTTTGAAATGGTCTGTGCGGGCGGCGATGGCTGATTTGCGATTATCGGTGAGCACAATTTTTATAGCTTCGATCAGCGCGGGCAGGGTGGCTTCACCATCACCCGCAATCGAAAGGTCAACCGGCGCGTAGCGTTGGAAATCTTGGTAGTTCGAGCGCATGAACAGATCATTGCTGCCGATACGGATCAGCTTGGTGTCTTTCTTATAACGCGGCTGGCCGCGCACATCATCGCGGGTGAATTGCGTCACCTGGCCCCAGAAGTCGGTGACTTCCAGTCCCAAGATCACATCGGCTTGTTTGATCAGGGGCCCGCGCTGGCCGTTCTGAAACAAGTAATGAGTCGTCGGCATGTTCTGACGCGAGATCAGATCAATCACCGGAATGTTCAATAATTCGGCCAGGATCACCAAGTTATCCATGCCAGCTTGCGTGCGTGCCAAGCGATCCACCAAAATCACCGGGCGTTCGGCATTCACCAATAACTGTGCGGCTTCGCGCAACGCATTGGCATCGCCTTGCGGCGGAATGGTCGGCGAGAATTTGGGGATGCGAAGTTGCGAGCGGTCATGCAATTCCATCTCTTGCAATTCGCTATCCACGACCAGTGCAACTGGTTCCATCGGCGGTGTGGTGGCGATTTTGTAGCCTTGCACCATGGATTCAGCGAAAGCTTGCAATGATGTGGGTTGATCATCCCATTTGGTGAAATCGCGCACCAAGGCGGCAGGGTCTTGTGCTGAGTGCCGCCAATCGTTCGCACCGGCGCGATCAATACTGCCGAGCGTATTGCCGAGAATGGTGATCAGCGGAACGCGGTCGCACCACGCGTTATAAAGCGCCATGGCGGCGTGCTGCAGGCCCACAGTGCCGTGGCACAAAATGGCTGCGGGTTTGCCTGCGGCTTTGTAATAGCCGTTCGCCATGGCAGCGGATGATTCTTCGTGCATGCAGGTGATGAACTCCGGCGCTTTGTTGTTGCCGTAATTGACGATTGATTCATGCAAGCCCAAAAAGCTCGAGCCTGGGTTTGAGAAAGCGTAGTCGATGCCCAGCGATTTGATGACATCAACCATGAAGTCCGAGCCACAGTCCGTGGCAGTGGAAACTTCAGGCTTTGGTGCTGCGCCGGTGTCGGCAATTTGTTCGGCCACAGAAGGGGCCGATACACCGCGCTCTGCTTTGGGTTTTTGCGCGTCGGCTTTTGCAACAGGAATGGCGCTCACTGCACCGACAGTTGCTGCCGTCGATAAAAACTTACGGCGATCGACTGATGATGTGTTCTTCCCCACGTGCGGCACTCCCCCTTGGCTGCAAGTGAAGGGTAGGAGTGCCCATAGGGCCTCACAACGGGCACATAGGCCCGTGCTCAGCTAGCGATTTTAGCCGTTAACGATGTCCGTAATCCGGGCAAGGGATTCCTCTTTGCCCAGGATTTCCAGCACATCAAACACGGGCGGCGAAACTGTAGACCCTGAGAGCGCCACGCGAAGCGGCTGCGCGACAGGCCCGAGCTTGATGCCTTTTGCTTCTGCAGTGGCTTTGGCCCAGGCTTCAAGATCATGCGCAGTCCATGTGCCATGTGCTTGCAGTTGTGGCAGGACTTCGGCCAGGAAGGCTTTGCCGCCATCGGCAATAATCGCTTTGGCTTTGTCATCCAACGCCAGCGGGCGCTTCTTGGCATAAAACGCTGCGCCATCTGTCAGTTCAATCAGCGTTTTGGCGCGTTGCTTCAATCCTGCCATACCGCGCTTTAAGCGTTCTTTTGAGACGGCATCCAATGGGGCGCCGGTTTTCTTTTCCAGCGCTGGCACCAGCAGTTCAACCAAGCGATCATCGGATGCTTCGCGAATGTAGTGGCCGTTCAAGTTTGTCAGCTTCGCCATATCGAAGCGTGATGCACCACGGCCCACGTCTTTGATGTCAAACCATTCAATTGCTTGCGCATCGGAGATGATTTCATCATCGCCGTGGCCCCAGCCCAAGCGCAGCAGGTAGTTGCGTAAAGCCTCCGGCAGGAAACCCATGTCGTCGCGGTAGGCTTCAACACCCAACGCGCCATGGCGTTTGGATAGTTTTGCACCATCAGCGCCATGGATGAGCGGGATGTGCCCGAACTGCGGCGGTTCAAAGCCCAGCGCTTTGAACAACTGAATTTGGCGGAAGGCATTGGTGAGGTGATCGTCGCCTCTGATCACATGCGTGATACCCATGTCGTGATCGTCGACAACAACCGAGAGCATGTACGTCGGCGTGCCGTCAGACCGCAGCAGCACCATGTCGTCTAGCTGTGCATTGGCGACTTTCACTTCGCCTTGCACCAAGTCCTGCAAAACCGTGTCACCTTCAATGGGTGCTTTCAAGCGCACCACACCTTTCGCACCCGCAGGTGCTTCCGACGGATCGCGATCACGCCAGCGGCCATCGTATCGTAATGGTTGCCCATTCTTCTTTTGCTCTTCGCGCATGGCTGTCAGTTCTTCCGGTGTCGCGAAGCAGTAGTAAGCTTTGCCGGCCTTCACCAAACCTTCGGCGGCTTCGCGATGTCTTTGAGCACGGGCGAATTGGAACACGACGTCATCGTCCCACTTCAAACCTAACCACTGCAGGCCGTCGAGAATGGCATCAATTGCACCTTGCGTTGAACGTGCGCGGTCGGTGTCTTCGATCCGCAGCAAGAACTTGCCGCCGGTGTGCTTGGCATAGAGGTAATTGAACAACGCCGTGCGTGCGCCCCCGATATGCAGGTAGCCGGTCGGAGATGGGGCGAAACGGGTAACGACGGTCATGGAGAACTCAATCATTATAATGGTTAGGGGCACATAAGGCCGTGCCACGGCTTGGCGGCTGATTTATCATATATCGGTCGGGGGTACAGGGCCGGAATTTGCCTTTGTTACGGACATTCGGGGATGACCTAAACCGGGCTTTCAAGGACGAGTTGGCTGGTCAAGCCAACGCCGCATTCCTGTGGTTTGTCGTGGCCTTCGCCTGCGGCATTGCGATGTTTTTTGCATGGCCCAGCGATCCTTGGGTCTGGACTGGCCCGGCCATTGCTCTCGTCGGGGCCGCACTTCTTCTCGTGCGTCGGAAAGTCGATGAACTGGCCATCCTGATCCTGGCTCTGATCGCTGTGGGCTTGGGCTGGTCAGCTGCACAATTACGCACCAGTTACGTCGCGGCCCCTGTGATCGAGCGCGAAATTGGACCTGTAAACTTGGCGGGGCGCGTGCTGGACGTGGAACGCGAACCGGGGCGCATCAAGGTCATCATGGACCACGTGATGTATGATGGTGGCGGCGGCCCAAAACAGAAGCCATTGCGTGTCCGATTATCTCTGCCAGGCAAACATGGTGCACCGCGTGTGGGCGAGGTGATTCTGGTGCGTGCGGTATTGCGCCCGCCCGAGCGCCCGGTTGTGCCCGGTGGCTTTGAATATCAGCGCTATCTCTATTTCGAACGTATTGGGGCATTGGGTTATACAATGTCGCCCTGGCAGCATTCGCAGTTGCCGGTTGATGTGAAATTCATCGTTGAAGTGCGTCAGACGATTGAAGGCTTACGCCGTTCGATCTCGGATCGCATTCTAGAAGTCGTGCCGGGCGATGCTGGTGCAGTGCTGGTGGCGTTAGTGACCGGCGAGCAATCGCTGATCCCGGAAAAACTGCAAGACCAGTATCGTGCCTCAGGCTTAGCACACTTGCTGTCGATCTCAGGCTTGCACATGACGCTACTGGCGGCGGCAGTATTCTTCATTGTGCGCAGATCACTGGCGTTGTGGCCTTACGTTGCTTTACGATACGATCTGAAAAAAATAGCAGCGTGGGCAGCGTTGGCCGCGACGACATTCTACGTGCTGATTTCCGGCATGAGTGTTCCCGCTATTCGCGCCTACATCATGGTTGCGGTTGTAATCATCGCCATCTTTTTTGATCGCCGCGTGATCAGTTTGCGCAGTGTGGCGTTGGCAGCCTTGGCGCTGCTGGCCGTATTCCCGGAAGCGCTTGTCGGCCCCAGTTTTCAAATGTCGTTCTTGGCCGTGATTGCGCTTGTGGCGATGTACGAGCACTTCCGCTTAAAACCGCGCTGGCGCGATGCAGATGGCAACTTACGCCTTGGTTATGCGCTTGGGGTGTATGTCGCTGCTCTTGTCATTACCGACTTGGTGGCGGGTTCGGTCACATCTGTATTGGCCGCGTATCACTTCAATAATGTGCCGGTGTATTCGCTGGTCGCAAACGTGACGGCGGCACCGATCACTGGCATGTGGGTGATGCCGCTGGGCTTGTTGGCATTAGCGCTGATGCCTTTTGGCTGGGACGCCCCCGTGCTGTCACTGATGGGTGAGGGCATTGCGCTGATCAACACGATTGCAGGGACTGTGGCCGCTTGGCCGAATGCGCAAATTCATGTGCCGCCGATGATGCCATGGGCCTTGGTGTGCGCCATTATGGGCGTGGTGATCATGTGCTTATGGCGCGGGCGCTTACGTTGGGTGGGTGTGCTGCCGTTGCTGATTGCGATCTTGCAGCCATGGCTCAGCGCGGCCCCCAATCTGATCGTTGATGAAAGCGGGCGGGTGGTGGCTATTCACGATGAGAATGGCGGTGTGGTGCTGAACACAGATCGTCGAGATCGGTTTGTGCGCACCGTCATCAAAGAGCGGTATGGCGCGAGCAAAGCGCGCTGGCCCACTTCAGGAAAACAAGCTTCAGGCACACAAAACGCAAACCTTGGTTTGGCGTGTGATGTGACGGCCTGCAATGTCACTCAAAATGAAACATCTCTGACTGTCGCTTTCTCTCCGGATGCTGTGGCGGAAGAATGTGGGGCGGTAAAATTTATTGTGGCACCACAGATGTACGTAGATGCATGCCCCGGCACGTTTGTGATCGATCGTGGCAACTTACGCCAGAATGGGGCCCATGCGATTTACGTGCATGATGGCAAGGCCAAGATTGAAACGGTTGCAGATTTTACCGGCGATCGGGTGTGGTCGCGCAAACCAGCGAAATCCACCAACTCCACAAATTCCACCAGTTCACAAACCGACATCACACGCGTGGATGATTTCGGGAATGCGGGTGAGGCAGAAAACTAATACCGGCGGAACAGGCCCACCAGCTTGCCCTGAACCCGAACGCGGTCGGGCCCGAAGATGCGGGTTTCATACGCCTTGTTGGCGGGCTCCAGCGCAATCGACTCACCCTTACGGCGCAGGCGCTTCAACGTCGCTTCCTCGTTATCCACCAAGGCCACCACAATTGCGCCGTTCTCAGCATTATCGCAGCGCTTGATCACGACGGTGTCGCCATCGTTGATGCCAGCGTCGATCATGGAATCACCATCAATCGTCAGCGCATAATGCTCGCCAGAGCCCAGCAAGCCAGCCGGGAAGCCCATGTGCTCGGTCGGGTTACGCAAAGCTTCAATGGGGGTACCGGCTGCGATCTTGCCATAAAGCGGCAGTTCCACCGTTTCGGCGGGTGATGACGTCTTCGGGGCCGCACCGGCCATGCCGAAATTGCCGGAAATAACGTTAGGCGCGAAGCCGCCCCGGTTCTCGGCGCTATCGGGCATTTTTAAAACTTCCAGGGCGCGGGCTTTGTGGGGCAGGCGGCGGATAAATCCGCGCTCTTCCAGCGAGCTGATCAGGCGGTGAATCCCCGACTTGGATTTGAGCTGCAGGGCGTCCTTCATCTCGTCGAATGAGGGGGCAACGCCCTCCCGGTTCATGCGGTCGCGGATCAGCAAAAGCAGTTGGTACTGTTTTTTGGTGAGCATTGGGGGTTTATGCCTCCACCTTTAAACTCACCCCTGGGATACGCGTTTAACGCGCGCCAGCGCAGGGGAACAAAAGAGAAACTCTAGATGTTCTACTTTAGTTCCTAAGGGCCGTCAAGCGTATCGGCGCGTATTCAGACCGGTTTTCACCAGCTTTTGTTGATGCCCATCCAGGCGGCAATCAGCACGCACAGCAGGGTGGCGTGAACCAGGGGGCGGACAGTTTTAAGGGTGTCCGACATGGCCAACGCCGTGCGGTCGTCCCAGGTGGTGGTCAGGGCGGACTCCGGGTTGATCTTGGCAATCTCGATCCGCACGGGCTTTAGGCGTTTGCGAATGACAGCGCTGAGAATCATCACCACACCCAGCAGCAGCACTTTCACCGCCAGCCACTTGGTTTGAATGGGCGATGACCCGCCGAGCAGGAAGTTGAGGCCGTCGTAGATGTTGCCAAGGCCGATGATGATCCGCACCCAATACTCAAGACCATAGAGTTTTTGCCCTAAGCCTGAACTGCGTTCAGATAAAATAACCAACGCGACCCATACCCAACCGACAGCCCAGGTAATCGTGATCGCGACCTCGTGGCTGATGCGGTAGACGCCCAAGCTTCCACCCAGCGAAATGCCGAGGGGCAACAAGAACACAATGGCTAAGGCCGAGATCACATTCGCCCAGCGCACAATGCGGGCGGCCATCAATCGGCTTTCAGGTGGCATGCGTTCGGCTGCGGCCAACTTGGCGGCATAGAAGGCCGGCAACTCGACCCCCAGAATCAACGCAAAGGCGAGTACGTGGGCGAAGTGAATCAGGTCTAATGTTGTCATGTCTCAACCCCCCGGTAATGAGAGTGTGACATTAGTGCCCCTGATCATAACAGACAATAACAGGGGGAGTGTGGGGCCAACGTGAGGTGCGGGGAAAACATTTTGCGCGCTGTTTGACCGCGATTGCGTCTGCAAGGCTTAAAACTTTTCAACACTGTTCACATCCCCCTCTCATGTCATCCCCGCGAACGCGGGGATCCAGGCAATATGAATCTCAGCATTTTAATAATGGACTCTCGCTTTCGCGGGAGTGACGCATTGAGTGGAATTTGAAACAGACGCTCTCAATACACCGCCGCTCTTAATAAACCGCAGGCACGTACATCTCGCGCGGGATGGGGCCGCGGTGATAGTCCGGGTTGCGCACGCGCTCGGGTAATTGAACAGGTGCGTGTTCCACTTCGCCGTAAGGAATGGCACTTAACAGGTGCGCAATGCAGTTCAGGCGCGCGCGCTTTTTATCGACCGCTTCCACCACCCACCACGGCGCTTCGGGGATGTGCGTGCGTTCCATCATCGCTTCCTTGGCTTTGGTGTATTGCTCCCAACGACGGCGGGATTCCAAATCCATCGGTGAGAGTTTCCATTGCTTGATGGGGTCAAAAATGCGCGTTTGAAAGCGCATGTGCTGTTCTTCATCGGTGATCGAGAACCAGTATTTCAGCAGAATAATCCCCGATCCGATCAGCATTTTCTCGAACGACGGCACAGTTTTGAAAAACTCTTCCAACTCGGCCTCGGTGCAAAAGCCCATCACGCGCTCAACACCAGCGCGGTTATACCAACTGCGGTCAAACAGCACGATCTCGCCCGCCGCAGGCAAGTGCTGCACGTAACGTTGGAAATACCACTGCGTGCGTTCGCGTTCGTTGGGCGCGGGCAGGGCCGCCACGCGGCACACACGCGGGTTCAAGCGCTGAGTGATGCGTTTAATTACGCCGCCTTTGCCGGCTGCGTCGCGTCCTTCAAACAGCACTACGACTTTTAATTTGTTGTGCACCACCCAGTCTTGCAACTTCACCAACTCGTGCTGCAGGCGGAACAACTCTTTGAAATAGATGTGACGTGCCAAGCGATCGGTGTGGCCCTCAATGCCATTGTCGCTGAGCAAGCGCTCAAGCCGCGCTTCATCCAACTCCATTTCCAATTCTTCATCGAAACTGTCCTGCATTTCGCCTTCCATCTGGGCGAGGCGGCGTTGTGCGGCTTCATCAAGAGCTGTTTCAGTGAGGTCTTTTTTGGACATGGATTGGGCTCCGAGGGCGCGCGTGCTGGCGCGCAGTTTAGGGCGCACAATCCTGCATTTCTAGGACGAGGAAATGTGAATGTTGGGTGACAAAGAGCGAATGAGAGCTGCCACCTGCAGTGCATAATACTCGGTTGTCATCGCCCGATTTAATCGGGCGATCCATTGTTCGACAATTACAAGTGGATGTTGATAAATGGATTCCCCGGTCAAGCCGGGGAATGACAGTAGGGGGTAATTAATATTGTTGGAGCGACGGATGAAATTACGTCTAAGCACATCCAACCGGTAATGAACTGGTACTGTTTATGTGCTGTTGGGGATAGGTCGATCAAAGATGACTGCACTTTCTTAAAGTAACCGTTCTCTACTTCGTAAGCCATGTGATCATCGAGAATACCTTCGTATGGCACGCTGCCATGTTCATCGCTAAGTAGGGCCTCATCGACAACGCGAAAAGTTTCGATTTTTTCAAAGCTAACGCGTACAAGACGTGTTTCATCGCTGGGTATGCGAAAATCTGCGACTAGCTCTTGAAGGTCATAGTTTAGTTTAAGAAGGTTGCTTCGATTTATTTGAAACTTAATAGGCATCTCAATGGGAATATAACGCTCTATCATTACTCCACCCCAATCCCCGCGGCCTTTGTCATCGCAACAGTATCACCTTCAATCAGCGCGATGGTGGAAAGGGCCGTAGCGGTGTGTTTTTCTTTGCCGTCGATCACGCAGTACACATCGGCTGACACCACCACCAACGTGCGTCCGGGCTTCACCACTTTCGCGCGGCAAATAAGTTTGTCGCCCATGGCGGTCGCCAGATAATTCAGTGTGAAGCCCGCCGTCAGGGTGGTGCGGTCGGCGGGCATGATGGTGGCCGCTGCGGCCGTGGTTGCGTTATCCACCAAAAATGCCGTCACCCCGCCGTGGAACATGCCCAAGTGTTGCAACAGTTCAGGGCGTTTGTTGACCGAGAGTGTGCAGCCGCCCGGCACGACTTCATCAATGCTGGTGCCCACCAGTTTCATGAACCCTTGCACACCGACAACGCGGCGGATGAGATCTTCGCGGTGTTTAAACTCGTCGTGTTTGAATTCGGCATCGGTGGCGGACATGCTGTAACCCCCAGGCGTCTTTGAACCCTCAAAGTGATGGCCGTATGGTTTCATATGTTGGGGGCTGGGTGGAAGGGGGGACATGCTCAGCCGCCTTGAGTTGATATCCGATGAACTGAGCTTTAAGGATATGCGGTCGAAAAGGAATGGGCACGACAAACAGGTCCAACGGTGAGCCAAGATATTAGCGTGATGCTGGCCACGGCGCAGAGCAAGCTGAATGCCGGCAAGTTAGATGAAGCGTTAGACTGGGCGGGTAAGATTCTGGACCTGCAGCCCACCAATGTCGGCATTCTTACGGTGGCGGCCAAGATTGCGTTTCAACTCGGCCGGTTTGAAGCCGCCGCTGATTTTGCAGGGCGCGCCTATGAATATGCACCCAGCGTTGAAAGCGGCCTAGTCGCGGCTGAAACCTATAAACGTATTCGTCGTTATGATGACGCGCGCGATCTCTACGTTAAGGCCTTGCAAGCGGCCCCCCAGCATGAGCAAGGCTTGGCGGGGTTGGCTGATTTATATGAACGCGCAGGATATCGTTCGCTGGCGATTGAGACGTATGAGCGCTGCCTGGGCGTAAAATTCGCTATCGAGAACTACCATCAATACAGCAAGCTCCTGCCTTACCGTCAGTCGCCGCGATTATATCAGACGTTGTTGAAGGCCGGGCCGCAGACCCAGGTGTCATCTGGGCGGCGGATTCTTTATGCGGTCGAACTTGCAATTCAAAAAGAGCGCAACGAGCGTTTCGCGCGCGGTCTGCCGCAGACGGCGACATCGCTGGATGAGCTTTTTTTTAAATTCGCAGTGGCCGAACGCGATGCGGCTGAGCAGTGTGTGGATCAAATTCTGGCGCAGGAGCCGACATTAGAGGTTGCGCAGTTCATCAAAGCCTCAAGCCTTGTCATGCGCGGTCGTGCCCGCGAGGCCGAGGCATATTTCCGCAGCATTGAAGCGAATAATCCAACGCATTTGGCGGCCAACGTTGTGTACGACGAGCCGTTCTATAAGCGCCTTGAAGCCGCGAGCGATGACGAGCTGTTTGGCGCGTTGCCAGCCGTGACTGATGTTGTTGCAATGCCTGCGGGGGATGGCCCCATCTATTTTGTGTCGTGCGACTATAATTATTTTCTGAATTTTGCGCGGCCCATGCTGTCGTCGATCAACACCGTGAGCCCGCAGTCGAATGTTCATGTTCATATTATTGCGACGGGGGAAAACGACCTCGGTGCTGTGACGGCATTTTGTGCAAGCTTAAAACAATTGCGCACGGCCATTTCGGTTGAGATCGCGCCTGAGACAACCCGCGAATATTATCACGCCATCAGGTTTGTTCGCCTTTATCAATATCTGCAACGCTACCGGCAGGCGATGTGTATTCTGGATGTGGATGCGTTGCTGCATCAAGATTTGCGCCCGATTTTATCATCGCTTGGCGAGGTTGATGTTGGGCTTACTGCGCACACGGGAATATGGGCGCCGTGGAACCAGTTCCGGGCTGGCGTTGTGGCACTTATGCCAACATTGGGGGGCGTGGGTTACGCCAGGTTGGTTGCGGCCTACATCGCAGCGTTTTTGCGTCAGAAGAAAGTGCGATGGGGCGTGGACCAAGTTGCGTTATACGCTGTGTATCTGTTTCTGGCCGACCAGCGCCGTGCGCCGCGAATCAAGCTTCTGGATGGTCTGATGCTGGATAGCGAGTGTGTTGATGGCGGCGTGATCTGGTGCAATAGCGGCACATCAAAATTTGAGCGCCCCATTAAATTACGCAACGAACCCACCAGCCCAGACTCGCCGCAGGTGAAATACTGCGACGCGCTGGACCGATTGGGATACGCGTTTGCCTGACGTTTAAGCCGCCTTGCTGATATCAGCCAGGAAGCCATCGACTTCCGCACGCAATGACTCGGATTGCGCGTTGATCTCTTGGGCTGCGCGCAACACATCGTTTGAAACTTCACCGGTTTGAGCGGCGGCCTTGCTGACACCGACAATGTTGGTGCTGACCAGCATCGTGCCATTGGCGGCTTGTTCGACGTTACGGGCGATTTCAGCGGTGGCAGTGCTTTGCTCTTCCACAGCGGCGGCGATGGAGCCCGACACTTCTTCAATCTGCGAAATCGTGCTGAAGATGCTTTCAATGGCTTGCACAGATTCTTTGGTCGCGCGCTGCACGCCTGCAATCTGGGTCGAAATTTGTTCGGTGGCTTTTGCGGTTTGCGTCGCCAAATTTTTCACTTCTGATGCAACCACAGCGAAACCTTTGCCCGCTTCACCGGCGCGCGCCGCTTCAATGGTGGCGTTTAAGGCCAGCAAGTTGGTTTGCTCGGCGATTTCAGTGATCAGCGCAACCACCTCGCCAATCTTCTGCGCGGTTTGATCAAGTTCACCCACGGTGACCTTGGCGCGGTTGGCTTCGGTGACTGCTGTCGACGCGATTTTGCTTGAGATGGCAACTTGTTCTGTAATTTCTTTGATCGACGATGAAAGTTCTTCGGCTGCTGATGCAACGGTTTGCACGTTGGCTGAGGCGCGCTCAGACGCGGCCGCGACGTTGTTGGATTGCGCGTTGGTGGCTTCAGCCGAGCCTTTCATGGTCTGCGCCGAAGACTTCAGTTGGCTCCCGGTGCTGCTAACCGCTGACAAAGCAAGGCGCACAACGTTGTCGAACTTCTGGGTGCGCGCGGCAATGGCTTCAGCATGTGCGGCCTTGGCAGCTTGTTCGGCTTCGCGTGCGGCTTGCAATTCGTCGGCGCGGATTTTGTTGTCTTTGAACACTTGCACGGCTTCGGCCATCGCGCGGATTTCGTCGCGGCGGTGCAAGCCAGGCACGCGCACCGACACATTGCCATTGGCAAGCTCTGTCATCACGTCGGTAATATCATTGATCGGGCGGGTAATGGAGTTGGCGTTGATGACGCCCGCGATAAGTTGAATGACAATAGCGGTGCCAGCGACCACGCACAGCAAGATCAACAAGGCGCTATTGGTGCTATCAGCGTTCTTGGCAATGGTGCCGCTGGTGCTTTCCACCAAGTCACCCAATTCGCCCATACGGTCTTCAAGAGTTTTAAAGTCTTTCGTAAATTCAGTGAATTGACCGTCCAGGTTGGCGTTTGAAGTCAGCGCTTCGTTGATGATGTTTTCAGCGCTCGAGATATATTTTTTCAGCGCAGGTTCCGTCGTTTTAAGTGCCGCATCGACTTCGTTCGAAATGTGGAGTTTTTTCAGTTCGGCCAAAGCAGTTTTAAATTCTTCGCTGTGTTCGATTAAATCATCCAGCACAGCCTTTTGGTCATCAGCAGATCCATTTGGGCCAAGACGCATTGCCATAAGGACATCCGCGCGCAGCGCGTCGTGCATCATGTCGGCTTGCATTTGTTGGCGCACGCCTGTGGTGACTTCGGTCACATCGGCCAGGCCGCGGGTGCTGCCCCACATGCCGTAAATACCCGTGGCACTTGCCGCAATAATAAACGTAACTGAAAAAAGTGCTGCCAGCGTCAGCTTCTTTTTGATGGTGAGATCAGTGAACATTGCGGCTTGCCCCTCAGATCTTGCGGGTCTTCAATTCAGTGGTTGGACGTCGGGCCCATCCCTTCGCCAGGTAGAAATGAATACAGAAGTCTCCGCTTAACGGGCAGTCATGCAAGGGTATAACCGTGCGCTACAAAGGTTACGCGCTCGCCCGAGGATTATACGAAAGCCGTAGACAGACATCTGAAGGCGAGGCGGCCGTGCCATGGTTTACCATGCCCGATATGTGGGCCGGGGCTTGGGCGGGCTTCGCTTTTAGGAGCGGCTTCACAGACAATACTGAGTGCGATTTTGGGGGGAGATATGTAATGGCAACAGACACATCACGCCGCACAGTTATGGCGGGCACGGGGAGCTTAAGTATTGCGGCGGCGCTGGTGGCTATGGCGCACGAGGGGGCTGCGGCGGGTCTACCGCCCAAAAGCAAAAAGCCTGTGCCGATGAACCCGGGCGTGTCGCCGATTGACCGGGGTTTTGTGCGCATTGCCGAAGGACCGGTTCACTACCGGTATATGGATGGGCGCGAACGGAAGCCTGAAATGCCCATTATTATGCTGCACGCCAGCCCCGGATCGTCCGAGCGTTTGGCGCCGCTGATCCCAGGTTTGGCGCAGAATAGATTGGTGATCGCGCTCGATACGCTGGGCAATGGCGATTCACCGCCGCCCGCGATGCGCGAAACCACCATTGCGTATTATGTCGATGCGACCATTCGCGTGCTGGATGAATTGGAGATCGAGCGCGCTGATTTTTACGGTACGCACACGGGGGCGCAAATTGCTGCTGAACTTGCCGTGCGTCACCCCAAGCGCGTGCGGAAGTTAATTTTAGACGGTGTGCCGCTGTTCACCGAGGCCTACAAAAAAGAAGCGCTTGCCAATTACGCGCCTGAGATGACGCCGCAAGCCGATGGCAGTCATTTGATGTGGGCGTGGAATAGATCCGGCACACCCACAACGCCGCCTGATGAAAAGCAGGTGAGCGTGATGATGCAACTGAAAGCCCTCACCACCTATCACATCGCCTATAAGGCTGCGTTCAGCCACGATGTGCATGCGCTGTTGCCTAAGATCACGCAGCCGACCCTAGTGATGGCGATTAAGCGCGACCCCTTAAGCGAGTTTGTGGATCAAGCGGCCGGTTTGATTCCGGGGGCGCAGAAAGAACTGGTGGAAACTTCGCCCGGTATCATGGGCAAGCTGCCGACCATACAGCGCTACTTTGGAATCAAAGCGTAGACTCTTTGTTTGGCATATTTTCCACGCCAAGCGGTTCCCACTTCTCGGGAAAATACGCCGATTACAAAGTTATCAATTCTACCACGTCGCCCGGCTGTGCTTGAGGCGCGAAGGGCGGGCGGATGATAAGGCCGTCGGCTTTGGCGAGTGTTGAAATCATCGCGCTGTCTTGCTTGGGGTAGGGCGTTGCAATCAGTTCGCCGGTTTCGGTGCGCTCTAACGTGGCACGCAAGAAATCCTCGCGCTTGTCGTTGGCTTTGATGCCGATGCTGAGACGCGCACGGATGGTTTTCGGCGCAGCCCCCTCTAAGCCTTGCATGCGTTCGAGTGCAGGGCCGACGTAAAGAATTGCGCACACCATCGCTGAGACGGGGTTTCCAGGAAGCCCAAAGAACGGAATGCCTTTGAGGTTGCCGAACAGCAGAGGTTTCCCAGGACGCATGGCGATTTTATGGAAATCCACATTCAGCCCGTTTTCGCCCAACACTTTGGCGATGAGATCATGATCACCCACAGATACACCGCCTGTAGTGATGAGCATGTCTAAACCTTTGGCAGCATCGGCCATAGCGGTCAGCGACGCTGCATCATCGCGCGCAATGCCAAGGTGCACAGGTGTTGCGCCGAAGGATGCCACGAAGGCGCACAAGCCAGGGCCGTTCGCTGACACCAACTGGCCGTACTTTACGTCATCACCGGGCATGACCACTTCATCGCCGGTCGAGAGCACGCCGATGCGCGGGCGTTTGAATACGTTGACTTGGGCTAAGTTCATCGCCGCCAGCAAGCCCACGTCGCGATAGGAAATGCGGCGCGGGGCGTAAAGCACGGTTTCGCCGGTTTTAAAATCCTGACCTTGCGGGCGGATGTGTTTGCCCAAAATCGCAGCTTCGTTAATGGTGACTTTGCCATCAGCAGCCGTCGTATCTTCTTGCAACACGACGGTATCGGCGCCAGTAGGCACATGCGCGCCGGTGAAAATGCGCGCCGCTTCGCCAGCATTCACGCTGCCATCCCACGGATGACCAGCCGCAGATGTTCCAGTGACTTTTAGAGTCGCATTCAGCACAGCATCAGCCGCACGAACAGCATACCCATCCATGGCCGAGACATTGGCGGCTGGATGAGAAATGCGTGCTACCGCATTTTCAGCCAGCACGCGGCCCAAGCTTTCTAAAACCGATATGCTTTCAGTACCGACCGGAGAGACGGCACCAACGATCTTTGCGCGGGCTTCGCTGACGGAAATCATTTCGCTGTAAATGTACCGGACTTGCCGCCGGATTTTTTAAGCAGGCGGATATTAGTCAGCGTCATGCCGCGATCAACCGCTTTGCACATGTCATAGACAGTCAGCGCCGCCGCACTGACGGCCGTCAGCGCTTCCATCTCAACGCCGGTGTTGCCGGTGACTTTGCAGGTGGCGGTAATGTGCACCGCGTTCTTTTTGCTGTCGCACACCAAATCCACTTTGACGGATGACAAGGCGAGCGGATGGCACAGCGGAATCATATCCGGCGTGCGTTTGGCCGCCATAATGCCAGCCAGTTGCGCCACCGCCAGCACATCGCCTTTTTTCACCTGGCCCGATTTAATAAGCTTCAAGGTGGCGGCTTGCATCAATACCGAACCGGTGGCGACTGCTTCGCGTGCGGTTGCAGCCTTGCCCGACACATCCACCATCACGGCGTTGCCCTGATCGTCGAAGTGCGTGAGCTTCTTTTTAGGCATTCACCGTTTCCTTGGTGAGGATCGCGCGGGTGGCGGCTTCAACATCGTCCTGGCGCATCAATGACTCGCCAATGAGAAAACGCTTCGCGCCAGCGCGCGCCATACGTGACATATCGGCAGGGGTTTTCAAACCACTTTCCGCAATCAATACACGGCCCGCAGGCAGCATGGCGGCCAACTTTTCGGTCGTAGAAAGATCAGTTTGCAGTGTTTTGAGGTTACGATTGTTCACGCCGATCAGCGGCGATTTCAGTTTCAGCGCGCGCTCGAATTCTTCGGCGTCGTGCACTTCCACCAGCGCATCTAAGCCCGCTTCGATGGCCGCGTGCTCCAACTCAGCGGCTTGAGCATCGCTTAAGGATGCCATGATGATCAGGATGCAATCAGCGCCCAGCGCGCGCGCTTCGAAGATCTGGTACGGCTCGAGCATGAAGTCTTTGCGCAACACCGGCAGCTTGGTCGCATTGCGTGCGGCGATCATGTAGTCGTCGCTGCCTTGGAAATGATCTTCCTCGGTCAAGACCGACAAGCACGCCGCACCGGCGCGCTCGTACGCTTGTGCGAGTTTCGCAGGGTCAAAGTCCGCACGGATCAAACCTGCCGACGGCGAGGCTTTTTTCACTTCGGCAATCAAGGCGTACTGACCTGCATCGACCTTGGCTTGCAGCGCTTTGGCAAATCCACGCGCAGGGGAAGCCGCTTTGGCTTTTGCTTGCACGTCAGCCAACGACACACGGGCTTTGCGCTCGTTCACACGGGCTTGCTTGATCTTATTAATGGCGGCGAGGGTGTCGCTCATACTATTTGCCATTCGTGATGGCGATTAAACCATCGAGTGCTTTGGCTGCTGCACCGCTGTCGATGCTTTGCGCCGCCAACGTCACGCCAGCTTTCAAGTCGCTCACTTTGCCCGCCACAACCAGAGCCGCAGCGGCATTCAGCAACACGATATCACGGTAGGCGTTCTTTTCGCCCGCCAAAACGCCGCGCAAGGCTTTGGCATTGTGGGTGGCATCGCCACCTTTCAGGGCAGCCGGTTCAGCGCGGGAGAGGCCCGCATCTTCCGGGGTCACTTCAAAGGTCGTGACTTTGCCGTTCTCGAGGGCAGCGACAAACGACTTACCTGTGGTGGTTAGTTCATCCAAACCATCCGAGCCATGCACGACCCACGCGCGCTCAGATCCCAAGCGCCCCAATGTTTCGGCCATGGGCACAATCCACTTGTGCGCGAACACACCGAGCAATTGCCGCTTTGCGCCTGCCGGGTTCGAGACCGGACCAACCAAGTTAAAAATCGTACGCACGCCAAGCTCAGTGCGCACTGGGCCCACATGCTTCATGGCGCTGTGATGTTTTTGCGCAAATAGGAAACCGACATTGGCGTTTTGCAACGCAGCTTCCACAACATCAGGCGTGGCATCCAAGTTGACGCCGAGCGTTTGCAGCACATCAGCGGTGCCAGATTTCGATGAGGCTGCACGGTTGCCGTGTTTGGCAACTGGTACGCCTAAGCCTGCGACAACAAACGTGACCGCTGTTGAGATGTTGTAGGTGTTGAGGCCATCGCCACCGGTGCCGCAGGTATCGATGGCGTTGGCCGGTGCTTTGACCTTCAAGGCTTTGGCGCGCATGGTGCGCGCTGCACCTGTTAATTCGTCGACGGTTTCGCCTTTGACGCGCAAGCCCATGAGAAACGCGCCGATCTGTGGCGCAGACACGTTGCCCGACATGATGGCGTCGAATGCGCTTTCCGCATCGGCTTCGTTCAAGCTTTGCCCTTCGGCAAGCTTGGCAAGCGCGGGTTTAAGGTCGGTCATGCCGCGGCGGCGGTGTTCGCCGTCTTCGGAATGTCGCGCGCCTTCAGCCCCGTCGAGACCAGGAAGTTGCGCAGGATATGGTGGCCGTACTGCGAGGCAATGCTTTCCGGGTGGAACTGCACGCCATAAATCGGCTCAGACTTATGGGCCACACCCATGATTAATCCATCATCGGTCGTGGCCGTAATTTCCAACTGCGCGGGCAGGGTAGACTTTTCCACGATCAGTGAATGATAGCGCGTGGCATTAAAGCGGCGCGGCACATCTTTGAACATCGCGTGACCAGTGTGCGTGATTTCGCTGATCTTGCCGTGCATCGGGGCGGGGGCGCGAATAACGCGACCCTGAAACGCCTGTCCAATGGCCTGGTGGCCTAAGCACACGCCGAAGATCGGAATTTTACCGGCGGCTTTGTTGATGAGGTCTAAGCAAATGCCGGCCTGATCGGGGTCGCACGGACCCGGCGACAAGATAATGCCCGCAGGTTTCAAGGCGACAGCCTCGTCCACGGTGATCTTGTCGTTACGGTGCACAGCCACCTCAGCGCCCAGTTCACCCAAAAAGTGCCATAGGTTGTAGGTAAAGCTGTCGTAGTTATCGATCAGCAGGTACATGTCGTTCTCAGGTCCAAATTCGCCGCCAAAATGCCGCCCAAGGTGGCTTCCGTCAAGGAATGCGCCTCAATAAATCTGCCTCAAAACCGCCTCTTGTTTATGGCCTGTTAAGGGGTTCTCGTCATCATCTAAGTCCTTGATTTAATGTCGCAAGTTCCTGAAGACCCCGAACATATGTCGACTTTTGAGCAAAAAGCGGCTGCTTTATCGCAGTCTGAAGCCAAAATTGCGCGCGCCAGCGGCATTTTTGGCGTTCATCCGCTATTGGCGACGGCCTTGGCTTTTGCACTGTTATTTGCGGGCGTGATGTTCGGTGCCTGGCTGAACGTGACCGCGCGTAAGCCCGTCGTTGTGCCGAAATACGTCGTACAACCGGCGCCGAAGCCTAAGCGCAACGTTCCACGCCCGGTCATCGAGAACGCCGATATTCTGGATGAAGAAGAGCCGCCACTGTTTGGTCCTGAGTTGCCTGCAAACTTTGTCGTGCCTGAACCTCAGCGTCCCGTGGTGATCCGCACCGACCCGGTGCTGGCCTATGCCGTACCTGTGGCGGTGCCGAAGGGCATGCCGGTGATTGCGGTTGTGATCGACGACATGGGGCTGGACCGTGCAAACGGCCAACAGGTTCTGACCCTGCCAGCGCCACTCACGCTGTCGTTCCTGACATACGCCGACAATTTATCGACCTGGGTTGCCAAAGCACGTGAAGGCGGCTTTGAAGTCATGGCCCATGTGCCGATGGAGCCAATGAGCAAACGCGAGAACCCTGGCCCGAAAGCGCTGACGGTTTCGCTGACACCAGCGGAAGTGGACGCCCGCATGGGCATGCTGCTGGATTCCTGGTCAGGCTATGTGGGCATCAACAACCACATGGGTAGCAAGTTCACGGCCGACAAAGAACGCATGGCGCGCGTGATTGAAGCCTTAAAAGCGCGCGGGTTGCTGTGGCTTGATTCCAAAACGACAGGCAGCAGTGTTGGCTCTGCATTGGCCCGTGCAGCGGGTGTGCCGACGGTCGACCGCGATGTGTTTTTAGATAACGTGCAGACCGAAGCCGAAGTGCGCAAAGAATTGGCGAACGTCGAACAAATCGCGCGCCAACGTGGGACTGCCATTGCCATTGGTCATCCACACAAAACTACGATCACTGTGCTGCGTCAGTGGTTGGCGACACTCCCTGAGAAGGGCATTGCCGTGGTTCCGCTAACGGAAGTGGCGCGTCGTCAGGGTCAGTTAAAATGAAGTGGCAACTGAAATAAATGTCTGTCGATGTTCTTCTCGCCACAGCCGTGGTGATGACCAAGCCTGATCCGGAATCTCATTTGCTGCGTGATGCGTTATTTGCTCAAGGCATTCGCTCGGAAATGGCGGGGTGGGATGATCCCAATGTCGATTGGGCCAGTGCAGAGTTAGTGTTGATCCGCACACCTTGGAATTATGTGGCCCATCACGCCGCTTTTTTGGCCTGGGCGCAGCGCACGGCCAAAGCTGTGGCGATGCAAAATTCCATCCAGATCATCGAATGGAACATCCACAAAAGTTATCTGTTGGAATTGCAGGCCAAAGGCGTGCCGGTGATGCCGACACTGTTGTTGCCCAAGGGCACGACGGCACCTGATTTATCGGATGCGGGCGAGCATGAGTTGGTGGTGAAGCCGGCCATTGATGGCGGCGGGCGCGGGGCCATGCGCAGTACGATCAATGATCCTGCACTTATTCGTCATGTGATTGATATCGCCAAAGAACGCGATGTGCTGGTGCAGCCCTATGCGCCTGAGATCGCCAAACAAGGCGAAGTGTCGTTGATTTACTTTGGTGGTGAATACTCACACGCCGTGCGCAAAATTCCGAAAAGCGGCGATTACCGTGTGCAATCGCGTTGGGGCGGGACGGTTGTGGAGCACACGCCAACGGCTGCTGAATTCGCAACAGCTGAAAAAGCGCTCAGCGCCGCACCGGGCAAGGTGACTTATGCGCGCGTCGATATGGTGGACTACCAGGGTACGCCGACGCTGATGGAACTGGAACTGATCGAGCCTGAATTATTCTTGGGGTATGACAAACAATCTGCTCCGCGTCTTGCCCAGGCAATTGCGCGTCACCTTTAATAACGTCGCTTACGGGCGACCGTTGCTCACCCATTGTTCGCTTAAGTCCCACCAGCGTGTCGCAGATGCGCTATCGAGGGCAAAACGTGATGGTTTGCGGGGCGCGCAATCTTGAAAATACTGGCCGCTCAAGTTCTCGATCCCGGGTTCTGATGCGGCCCATGTAATTGTTCGTGCACCCTCATCGGGCGTGAGCATCCAATATTTACCCAGGGCGAAGAATAGTCGTTGCAAGCCGCTTGTATCGCCATCTTGCGCGAAATTGGTGGCCACCAACCTCGGATTAACGGCGTAGGCTGTGATGTTACTGGCCGCGTATCGCTTGGCCAACTCCTGCACCCAATAAATTGTTCCCAATTTCACCTGGCAGTAAGCTTGGCCGTTGAATTTCTTACGGCGCTGTAAGTCGTCCCAATTCATGCCTTTGCGTGCGCCCATATGTGCAGCGGAGGACAGGCAAACGATACGTGCTGGGGCAGATGATTTCAGTCGGTCTAACAAAAGGTTGGTGAACAGAAAGGGGCCAACGTGATTGACGCCAAGTACATACTCAAATCCCTGTTTCGTTTCGCGGCGATCTGAGGTGTTCAGTCCTGCATTGTTAATCAGAACGTCAAGGCGTTCGTATTTGCTTAAAAAAGTAGCGGCACACTGACGAATAGAGTCAAAGTCATCGAGATGCAGAAGCATCATTTCAACATCCTGGCCGTAACGCGCTTTAATGTCGTGCTGGGCTTTTCGCGCTTTTTCATTCGAGCGCGCGGTAATCACAACACGCGCTCCTTTTTGCGCAAGTTGTCCGGCAGTGCAGAGGCCGATACCAGAATTACCACCGGTCAGCAGGATTGTTTTGCCGCTCATCGGCCCTTGCGTCATAGATGTCGTCCTGTTTGTGATGCAAATCCACACAGGTTCTTTAGGAAGAGTGGATGCTTAACGCCAACATCTCGGACCACGTGTGTTCAGATAGCGTACAGCCTCGTGATGCCAAACGCAGGCACTGCAGCTTACTTATTTGATTAAAATCAAAACGCTCTCGGACGCGCTTACCGGTTTCCACCGGCGAATTGCTTTAACGCAACTTCAGCCGCACGAATAATCGCGCGGGCCTTGTTGTTGCTTTCCTGGAATTCCATTTCCGGGTCGCTGTCGGCCACAACGCCGCCGCCAGCTTGAACAACAATCACGCCGTCTTTCACGCACGCCGTGCGCAAACCAATACATGTGTCCATCTCGCCATTGGCAGACAGATATCCAATGGCACCGCCGTAGAAGCTGCGGCGTTCAGATTCCAACTCATCGATGATTTCCATCGCACGCACTTTCGGCGCACCCGAAACTGTGCCTGCCGGAAAGCCTGCCATCAGTGCATCAATAGCGTCGTACTTCGGATCAATCTCGCCTTCCACGTTCGACACAATGTGCATGACGTGGCTGTAGTTCTCGATGATCATTTGTTCGGTGACGCGTACCGTGCCGACCTTGGCCACGCGGCCCACATCGTTGCGGCCCAAGTCGAGCAGCATCAAGTGCTCAGACAGTTCCTTCGGATCGCTGAGCAAGTCTTTCGCCAGTGCTTCATCTTCGGCTTTGGTTTTGCCGCGTGGGCGCGTACCTGCGATGGGGCGGATTGTGACTTTGCCGTCGCGTAAGCGCACCAAAATTTCCGGGCTTGAGCCGACCAGCGAGAAGCCATCGAGGTTCATGTGGAACAAGAACGGCGAGGGGTTGAGGCGGCGCAGCGACCGGTACAATGCGAACGATGGCAGCGTGAACGGCAGGCGCATGCGGTGGCTGGGCACCACTTGGAAGATATCGCCCGCGACAATGTACTCTTTGGCTTTCTCGACCATGCGGTGATAGGCCGCTTGGCCCGTGTTCGAGACCGCATCTTCAAAGCGTACTGATGCAACAGGCGTATGCGCCGGGATTGGGCGCTCTAAGATTTGCACGGTGTCGAGGATGCGTTTACGCGCATCACCATAAGCGGCAGCCGCCGACAAACCTGCCTTCGGATAGACAGGTGTTACGATGGTCAACACATCATCAACGTTGTCGAAGATGATGGTGATGGTGGGGCGCATGAACATCGCTTCCGGAATCCCGATTTTGTCGGGGTTCTTGCTCGGAATGTTCTCAACCAGGCGAATGGTGTCGTAGCCCATGTAACCATGCAGGCCAGCCGACATGGGGGCTAAGTTATCCGGCAACTTGATGCGTGATTCCGCCATCAGTGCGCGGAGCGAGGCCAAAGTTTGCTTGGGCTCGGGCACGAACTTTAAGGGGCGTTGATCAGGGGTACGGCAAATCTCGGCTGCTTGGCCGTTGGCACGCCACACCAGGTCAGGGGCGTGGGCAATGAACGAGTAACGACCGCGCACGGCACCGCCTTCAACCGACTCTAATAAAGCCGTGAAGGGTTGTTCCTGCCCCAATTTCAGCATCACAGAAACAGGCGTATCAAGATCGGCGGCAAGTTCGGCCCACACGACTTGGGCTTCGCCCGCGTCATATTTGGCCGTGAAAGCATTTTCGGCTGGCAACAATTCCATCAACGTTCAGTCGCGAATAAGCGAGGGGCAGCGTGTTAAGCCGCCTCAAGCTTATGGTTGTGCGACGCCCCCAATCTCATCAATGGCTTTGGTATTCAGCGTAACGGGATAGCGCTCAGCCAGGGCCGTCGAGAACTGCTGAATAATATCTTGCGCCACGGCGTTGCGGGTTTGGTCTTCCATCTGCTTGAACGCTTCAACCAAATCGCCTTCAGGCTTCGCCGGCAGAACTTGTTTCACGCGCGCAATCACGTAGCCGCCCAAAACCGTGGAGACGGTGATATCGCCTTCTTTGGATTTGAACAGGTTGGTCAACAGTTCCGGGCTGACGCGCTTGGAATCAACCACGTAATCACGCTTTAGGCTGTCGCCAAAGCGGGTGACCGGACCCAGTTGCGCGTACGATAAGCGTTTATCTTTATCGGCCACCGAGGTCATCGTGCGCGAGGCTTGCGCTTTCAAATCTTCGGCCATGTTGTCAGCTAATGACTTCGCGGCGCGCAGTTTCTCTTGCTTCAGCCATAGCGATGCAATTTCGGGGCGCATCTTGTCCATCGGCTTTGGTGTCGGCGGGGTCGAGCTTTCCACTTTCAGGATGTAATAGCCGCCTTCAAATTCGTTCAGCTTTGTTTCTGTGCCCACGGGTGTTTCAAACGCGAGTTTATAGAAGGTTTCTTGCTTCACCTTCTCGAACAGCGCGTCGATCTGCATGGTGCCTTCGGGCGTCGTGCCACGGCGGTCGATGTTGTAGCTTAAGTACGTTCCGTTGGTCGCCTTGGCCGCTTCATCAAACGGTGTCCCGGCAGCCACTTCGTCTTCCAGACGTTGGGCTGCATCGAACAACGCATCCGTGCCTTTATCGGCGGCGAGCTGTTTGCGGATTTCGGTCTTCGCCACTTCAAACGGCGTTACAGTTTCCGGCTTAATGGCCCGCACTTCCAGCAAGTGCCATCCGAGATCGCTTTGCACAGGTTGGCTGATTTCATTGAGGCCGATTTTGGCGGCATCTCCGAAAGTGGCTAAAACCGGGTCGGTGAGGGTGCGCTCACCCAAATCCGTCGGCGGGTTGAGTTTTGCCTTGGCGGCCAGCTTGGTCAGATTGTCACCCGGCGCAAGTTGGGCTCGCGCAGCTTCGGCTTGCTCTTTGGTGTCGAACAGCAATTGCCACAGGTCCCGCGTCTCTGGCGTGCGATAGCGTGCCATGTTCTCGTCGTAGAACGCTTTGACGACGGACTCATCAATGCTCTCAGGTGTTACCATGGCCGCACTGGTCAGCATGACAACGCTGAGTTTGCGGTACTCGGGTGAGGTGAAGGTGGCGATGTTGTCGTCGTAGGTTTTCTTGATCTGCTCATCGGTTGGCTGCGTGCCAATGCTCATGGCATCGGCCGCGACCAACAGAGTGTCAGCGATGCGGGTTTCAGCCCGGTATGCAAACAGTTGATCGACCAGGGTTTTGGGGGCTGCGGCATTGACGCCTACCGGTTGCAGCAGGGTGCGTTGGCGCAAATCGGTTTCAACCAACTTCGCAAAAGCTGCTTCGGTCAGTTGGTTCTGGTTCAGCACTTCAGCGAACTTGAGCTGGCTGAACTGGCCGCTTTCGTCTTTGAACGCATCTTGCGTCATGACGGACTCACGAATGCGGTCTTTGCTTACACTGATGCCCAGGTCCATGGCCGCATCGTTGGTCACGGTTTCTTGGCGCATCTCGTTGACGATGTTGTTCAAGAGGGTGCGTTTTAAGGCTGGATCGTTTGCGGCCTCAGGCCCCAAATTCTCACGCAAGCGATCAAGTTGGCTCTGATATTGACGTTGTAACTCCGTCGAGCGGACGTCAAAGCGTTTACCTTGAATGGCGATGTTGGGGTCCACATTGGGAGTAATAACGTCACCAATGCCCCAGACCCCAAAGCTGACGACCATCAACACCATAAAGCCTTTGAAAATAATGCTGTCTGTCGTGACGTCTTTAAACCACTGAATCATCGCGCTTCGCTTGTCTGGAGAATGTGACAGCCCGCAGTGTTTCAAACCACAGGCCGAGCCCTAAAAGGCGCGGCATCATAAGAGCGTGCGGACATTGCCGCAAGCATGGTAAACGATTGAATGGGCTGGATTATTCCCATCTGAAAAGAGCCAATGACCGCAAACCGCATTGGACAGGCTGCCAACGTGTGATAGGTGCAGGCCCATCGTTTCGGCCATTCAACTGGGGTTATCGACATGACGGCGCAGCCATTGATCGCGGGCAATTGGAAAATGAATGGTTTGTCCGCATCGGCCAAGTCCTTGGCGGGCGATCTCGCCAAGCGTGCATTAGCGGCCACCGGCAAATTGCCCCGCATCGCTTTGTGCCCTCCAGCCGCATTGATCAGCACGGTTGCCGCGGCTGTGTCGGGCAGTGCGGTTGCGCTCGGTGCGCAAGATTGCCACGCCAAAGAGAAGGGCGCCCATACCGGCGATACCAGTGCCATGCTGCTGAAGGATCTAGGCTGCACATATGTCATCGTGGGGCACTCTGAGCGCCGCGCTGATCACGCTGAAACCAACGACACCGTACGCGCCAAGGCCGAAGCCGCGCTGGCGGCCGGGTTGATTCCGATTATCTGTGTCGGCGAAACAGAAGCTGAGCGTGATGCCGGTAAGGCTGGTGATGTGGTGCGCGACCAGGTGGCCGGTTCTGTTCCAGCCAAAGGGACTGCGGCGACCGTGGTGATTGCCTATGAACCGGTGTGGGCGATCGGTACTGGCCGTACGCCAACCCCCGACGATGTAAAAGCCATGCATGCTGTCGCGCGTGAAACCTATGCGCAGACGCATGCCGATAGTGCAGATCTGGCAATTTTGTATGGTGGCTCGGTTAAAGGCTCCAATGCGGCCACACTGCTGGCGGTGCCGGGGGTCGACGGCGCTCTGGTGGGCGGGGCCAGTCTGGATGCAGCCGACTTTTGGACAATCATTGAAAACGCCCCAAAACGCTGATTTTAGGGTTTTTCTGCCGTCTCAGCGGCGGTTTTTAAGCCGCACTCCCTTGTAATGCTGCCGGTTTCCCCTAGCTATTTATAAGCCGGGGGGCTAAAACCCCGCCGCCCTTTGATGTTGAAAAACCGTGGCGCCGTTGTTCTGGCTGCCCAAAATGCCCAGGTTAAGGTCGAGGCTATGATTCAAGCTCTGGTTATTATTCATCTGTTGGTTGCGATTGCGCTCATCATTCTGATTTTGTTGCAGAAGAGCGAAGGTGCCGCAGGTGCAGGCATGTCCGCGACCGCCTCGGTCACGTCCATGGCGCAGCCGCGTGGTCGCCCCAATCCGTTGAGCCGAATGACGACGATCCTGGGCATTGGCTTCTTTGCGACCTCGTTGGGTTTGGCGCTGTTGTCAAAGCCAACGTCGGCCCCCAGTTCGTCGCTGTTCACGCCGCAAGTCGAAGGCCCTGCCGTTCCGAGTATCGAGAATAGCGTGGTGCCGTCTGTTCCTGCGGCTGATGCGCCGAGTGCAACGCCACAGGCCGCGCCAGGCGAATCGCCCGCTCCGGCAGTGCCTAAAGTTCCGAATAACTAAAAATTTCGACGTCGTTTCGTCGCTGCGGACTCAAGTATTCCGCGGCTTGGTGCATGCGTGATGCGCACGCTTGCTGTTGTAATGCTTTGATGTAAGGTGACCTCCCATGACGCGGTTTGTTTTTATTACCGGCGGCGTGGTTTCCTCTCTTGGTAAAGGTCTCACGTCAGCTGCCCTGGGTGCGCTGCTGCAAGCACGCGGCTACAAGGTTCGTCTCCGTAAACTGGACCCTTACTTAAACGTCGATCCGGGGACCATGAGCCCCACCCAGCACGGCGAAGTGTTTGTCACTGACGACGGCGCTGAAACCGACCTCGACCTCGGCCACTACGAGCGCTTTACGGGTGTTGCTTCGCGCCAAAGCGACAACGTCACTACGGGCCGCATCTATTCCACCGTCATCGCCAAGGAACGCCGCGGCGATTATTTGGGCGGCACGGTGCAGGTCATTCCGCACGTGACCGATGCCATTAAAGAATTCGTCCAAAGCGACATTACGGATGAGGATTTCATCCTGGTCGAAATCGGCGGCACGGTCGGCGACATTGAAAGCTTGCCGTTTCTGGAAGCCATCCGACAACTTGGCAATGAACTCACCAACGAGCGTAGCATTTTCGTGCATCTGACCTTGGTGCCATACATCGCTGCCGCCGGTGAACTGAAAACCAAGCCGACGCAGCACTCGGTGAAGGAACTGCTGGGCTTAGGTATTCAGCCCGACATTCTGATGTGCCGGATGGAGCGGGAACTCCCTGAATCTGACCGCAAAAAAATCGCGCTGTTCTGCAACGTCAAACCTGAAGCTGTTATTCCGGCGACTGACGTTGATACGATTTACCAAGTGCCGATTGGCTACCACGCGCAAGGCCTGGATGTTCAGGTGTGCAAACACTTTGGCTTGCCGACCGAGAAAGAGCCGGACTTGTCGCGTTGGAAAGAGATCGTTCACCGCGTGCGTGAGCCGGAAGGTCAGGTGACGATTGCCATCGTCGGCAAGTATGTGTCGCTGAAAGACGCCTACAAGTCGCTGTCGGAAGCGCTGGCGCATGGCGGTATTGCCAACAACGTCAAAGTGAACCTCGACTGGATTGATTCCGAAATCTTCGAACGCGAAGATGCGGTGAAGCATCTGGAACACGTGCATGGCATTCTGGTGCCGGGCGGTTTCGGCGAGCGCGGTTCGGAAGGTAAAATTCAAGCGGCCAAGTTTGCGCGTGAACGTAACGTGCCGTACTTTGGTATCTGCTTTGGCATGCAAATGGCCTGCATCGAAGCCGCACGCCATGTGGCGGGTTTAAAAGATGCAAGCTCCACTGAATTTGGCCCCACCAAAACACCGATTGTCGGTCTGATGACCGAATGGGTGAAGGGCAACGAAGTTCAGAAGCGCGATGAGAAAACCGACCTCGGCGGCACGATGCGCTTGGGGGCTTATGCCTGCGCCCTGAAAGCGGGTACCAAAGTTGCGGGCATCTACGGCCAGCCCAGCATCTCGGAACGTCACCGCCATCGTTACGAGGTGAACATCAACTACAAGCCGCAGTTAGAGAAGGCGGGGATGGTGTTCTCTGGGATGTCGCCCGACGGCGTGCTGCCGGAAATCGTGGAGTATCCCGACCATGCATGGTTTGTGGGCGTGCAGTTCCACCCGGAACTGAAGTCCAAACCGTTCGAGCCGCACCCGCTGTTCACGTCGTTTATTGAAGCGGCGCTGGTTCAATCGCGGTTGGTTTGATCAAGTTCTTGAACTCGCTCGGCGATTATCATGCCTTCAACATTTTGCAGGTAAGAAATCCAGTGCTCTAGATCGCCATCGGTTTCATACTGATTTCCAATCAGCATTTCAGGTGAGGATGGATCTGTCGGAACGATGAAGAGTTTATCCCAGGACCGGCCCCATACACTCGCCCCTCTATGGTACCCTGCGATGTCTTTGATTTTCAGCGTGCGCTCTTGAAAAGGGCCGACGAGTCCTATCGAATCTTGAGTGAGGACAAGTTCCACGCACACGGTGGAGAGAGCACGATATGATGCGCCGCATAACAGTGCGGCTGCCCCAAATAATTCCATGGCAGGAGAAAACAGCATTGTATTAGCTTGCAGCACGTCCAATACCAGCCAGCCAGCGGCAAGCAGCATAGTCAATATTTGCGACACCATCTGTGCGGAGTATGACCCTTTTACAGAGTACCGACGCTTCCAATCTGTACCGTCTGCATCGGACATCGATTCGCCTTCCATGAATAAATAGAAATGCTACCGAGGATATGAATATACTCAATAGTAAGACCCTGGTTGAGACCATATATTTGCCGCCATGAACCCAGCACCCAAACCCCACCACGTTAAAATCGGCAATCTCACATCAGGCAATGATCTGCCGTTCGTGTTGATTGCAGGCCCATGCCAGATGGAAAGCCGCGATCACGCGCTGGAAGTGGCGAGCGCCCTCAAAGAAATGACCACCAAGCTGGGTGTGCCGTTCATCTATAAAACCTCATTCGACAAAGCCAACCGCACCAGCCTGAAGGGGCGTCGCGGTATGGGGCTGAAAGAATCGCTTCCGGTTTTTGCTGAAATTAAATCCAAGCTGGGCGTGCCGACGCTGACCGATGTGCACGAGATTGAACATTGCGCTGTTGCTGCGGAAGTGGTCGACGTGCTGCAAATTCCTGCATTCCTCTGCCGTCAGACCGACTTGTTGCTGGCTGCGGGCAACACCGGTGCGGTGATCAACGTGAAGAAGGGGCAGTTCTTGGCCCCCTGGGATATGAAGAACGTTGCCGATAAAGTGGCGTCCACCGGCAACACCAAAATTCTGCTGACCGAGCGAGGTGTGTCGTTCGGCTATAATACATTAGTCACTGATATGCGTGCGCTGCCCGAGATGGCCAAGACCGGTTACCCCATCGTGATTGATGCCACGCATGCTGTGCAGCAGCCGGGCGGGCAGGGTGGCTCGTCAGGTGGCCAGCGCGAGTTCGCTCCCGTGATTGCCCGTGCGGCTGTGTCTTTAGGTATCGCAGGTGTGTTCATGGAGACGCACCCGGACCCAGACAATGCGCCGTCCGATGGCCCCAATATGATCCACCTGAAAGACATGCCGGGTGTGATTGAAACTTTGCAGGCTTTCGACCGTTTGGCCAAAGCGTACCCGATTAAGCTGCCGTAAAACGCAGTTCTCACAAAAGCGTTATCGTTGCTGTGCTGTGCCTGCTGCTAAAACAGGGGTACCATTTTCATTTGTATGATTAGAGCCATGTCGAACGCGCCGAACCCCTACACGACTAAACCCGCCAGTTCTTTAAGCCCTCTGTCGAACCTGATCTTTGCCTCGCGCTGGTTGCAGGTGCCGCTCTATCTGGGGCTGATCTTAGCGCAAGCCGTGTATGTGATCCTGTTCTTGAAAGAACTATGGCATCTCATCACCGGGGCCATGACCATTGGCGAGCAGCAGATGATGCTGATCGTACTGGGGCTGATCGACGTGGTGATGATTTCCAATCTGTTGGTGATGGTGATTGTTGGCGGTTACGAAACCTTCGTGTCGCGCTTGCGCCTGGAAGGTCATCCCGACCAGCCGGAGTGGCTCAGCCATGTGAATGCCAGCGTGCTGAAGATCAAACTGGCGATGGCCATCATCGGTATTTCTTCGATCCACCTGCTGCGCACGTTTATTGAGGCCGGGAACTTGGGTTCGCCTAACGCGGGCTACACCGAAGCGGGCGTGATGTGGCAGACGATCATCCACGCGGCCTTCATCCTGTCCGCAATTGGTATTGCCTACGTGGACCGCTTGAGCCAACCTCCGGCAGGACATTAACAACACACCTTAGGCCTTGTATGCCGCCGACATCAGCCCAGAAGCGCGCAACGTTTTTCACACTGCATCAGTCGGGCTGTTTCGTTATCCCAAACCCATGGGATGTGGGATCTGCAAAATATCTGCAAAGCTTAGGCTTCAAGGCGCTGGCCACTACAAGCGCCGGTTTTGCGTGGTCTCAAGGGCTGCCGGATAACGCCATTACGCGTGAGATGGCGTTGGCGCATCTCAAGGCCATTGTGGATGCGGTCGATCTGCCTGTGAATGCAGATTTCGAGAATGGTTTTGCACATCATGTCGAAGGTGTAGCCGAGAATGTAAAACTCGCTGTTGAAACTGGCGTGGCCGGGCTTTCGATTGAAGACTTCACCGGTAATCCAAGTGATCCGCTGTATGAATTTGATCACGCTGTCGCGCGTATTAAGTCTGCACGCAAAGCCATCGATGAGACTGGTGCCAATGTCATCCTGACCGCGCGCACTGAAGGTTATTGCTTTGGGCGGCCTGACATTGTCGAAACGATCAGACGCTTGAAAGCCTTTGCTGATGCTGGGGCGGACTGCGTGTTTGCGCCAGCCATGCGTGACTTGGGCGAGATTGAAGAACTGGTGAAAGCGGTAGCGCCAACGCCGGTGAATGTCGGAGGTGCGGTATTCGGTTGGTCCGTTGAAAAGCTCTCGGCCATCGGCGTGCGCCGCATTAGCTTAGGCATCGGTCTTGCCCGAGCCGCATGGACAGATTTTATGCGGGTCGCACAAAGTGTCGCGGAAACTGGCTCGTTCGATGGCTTTGGAACAGTTACCAAGACGGACTTCAACGCCTTCTTCCGTTCATCCTCCTCGTCATAACCAGAGGCTTTCATGTTGAGCTTTTTGAAGCGCATTTTCGCGGCGCTGCTGATCACCAGTACGGCGCACGCGGCGGACGTCGAATTTAAAACAATTGAAGGCTACGGCGGCTTGCCGCTCAATGTTGCTATCGGCGGCAACCCGGATGGCCCGCCAATTATTTTTATTCACGGTATGGCCTTTAGCTATCTGGCATTTGAGACGCAATTCAATTCCGACTTGGCCAAAGACTTTAAGTTGATTGCTTTCGATTTGCGTGGACACGGCAACTCGGGCAAGCCATGGCGTAAAGAAGATGCGGCTGACCCGAATATTTACGCCGACGATGTGGCGGCTGTGATTGCAGGTACAGGTGCCAAAAAGCCAGTGATCGTGGGTTGGTCTTATGGCGGCTTCGTTGCGGCGGATTATGTCCGTAAATACGGTACAGATAATTTGGCTGGCTTGAACCTGGTCGCATCGCTGGCGGGGTTGGTGCAACAGCCACCGCCGGTCGGCAATATCAGCCCTGAAGAATTAAAGCGCCGTGCCGTGATGCAAGGTGGTGGCAACATCAAAGACAATCTGACGATTATCAACGAAACCGGGAAGATGTTTGAATTCCCCGGCATCTCAGATGAATTGCGCGATGTGATCCGCACATCAGCGATTATGGTGCCGGCGTATTTCCGCCGTGCGTCCATGGGGCGCAGCCTGGATCACCAAGACGTTGTGCCGAAGATGACGATGCCGTTGCTGGTGACGATGGGGGCCAATGACATTGCTCAGAACGCTGAGCCTTTTAACCGCTTGAAGGCCGCATTACCAAAAGCCAAATACTCGGTATACGAGGGCGTGGGGCACTTGCCATTTGCACAAGACCCTGTGCGATTTAACCGGGAGTTGGCAGAGTTCGTGAAGGCTGTGAATAAGCCCGCCAAAAAGTAAGGCTGCCTAACCTCTGTAAGGTGTTCTAACCGCGAAAATTGGGGCTAGGAGTCTGGACCCCTGCTCTAGACCAGGGCCGGTTTTTCGCCTATCAACCGGCCCAGTTTCCTACCTTCAAACCTCAGCGGAGCTTCAGCCCATGACCGCCATTATCGACATTCTTGGCCGCGAAATTCTCGATTCCCGCGGTAATCCGACCGTTGAAGTGGACGTGGTGTTGGATAGCGGCGTTGTGGGCCGTGCGGCTGTGCCGTCGGGCGCTTCAACCGGCGCCCACGAAGCTGTTGAATTGCGCGATGGCGACAAGAAGCGCTACGGCGGTAAGGGTGTGCAAAAAGCTGTTGAAGCAGTAAACGGAGAACTCCATGCGGCCTTGGCTGGTTTGGATGCGCGCGACCAAGTGAAGATCGATCGCACCATGATTGATCTCGACGGTACACCGAACAAGGCGCGCTTGGGTGCAAACGCTATCCTAGGTGTGTCGCTGGCAGTTGCGAAAGCTGCCGCCGCGGATGCCGAATTGCCTTTGTATCGTTACATTGGTGGCGCTGCAGCACACGTGTTGCCGGTGCCGATGATGAACATCATCAACGGTGGCGCACACGCCGATAATCCGATTGATATTCAAGAGTTCATGATCATGCCGGTGACGGCCCCCAGCATGGCCGACGCCGTGCGCATGGGCGCTGAAGTATTCCAGGCCCTCAAGAAAAAATTGAAGGACGCTGGCCACAACACCAACGTGGGTGATGAAGGTGGCTTTGCGCCGAACTTAAAGAGCGCTGACGAAGCGCTGTCGTTCATTATGCAAGCCATCGAAGCTGCTGGGTACAAGCCGGGTAGTGATGTTGTGTTGGCCCTCGACAGTGCCTCCACCGAGTTCTTCAAGAAGGGCAAGTACGAGATGGAGGGCGAGGGCAAGTCACTCGATTCCGCCGGTCTCGTGAAGTTCTACGAAGGCTTGGTCTCGAAGTACCCCATCGTCTCCATTGAAGACGGCATGGCGGAAGACGACTTCGAAGGTTGGGCTGCGCTGACCAAAGCCATTGGTGGGAAGTGCCAATTGGTGGGCGATGACTTATTCGTCACTAACCCAGCGCGTTTGTCGGACGGCATCGACAAAGGCTTGGCCAACTCGATCTTGGTGAAAGTAAACCAAATCGGCACGCTGACGGAAACGTTGGAAGCCGTGGAGATGGCGCACAAAGCTGGCTATACGTCTGTCCTCTCGCACCGCTCGGGCGAAACCGAGGACTCAACCATTGCCGACATTGCTGTAGCTACCAACTGCGGCCAGATCAAAACCGGCTCGCTGTCGCGCTCGGACCGGATCGCGAAATACAACCAACTGATCCGCATCGAAGAACATTTGGGTCCGGCAGCTTTGTACGGCGGCAACGCCTTCAAGCGTCGCCGCGGTATCAAAGGCTAAGCTTTATCTAAACCGAGACTCTTTAAACAGAGACCATCGCTGACATGGGGAGCTGGTTCACCAGCTTCCCATTTAACGCGAAGATCGCATTGGCCAAAGCAGGGCCAAGCGGCGGAACACCAGGCTCGCCAACGCCCGTGGGGGCAGCTGTTGAGGGCACAATGTGCACTTCAATCACCGGCATATCGTCCATACGGGTGACGCCGTAGGTATCGAAATTGCCCTGATCGACGACGCCGCCATTTAGCGTAATGCTGCTGCGCAAGATGGTGCCAAGGCCCAGCGCAATGCCCCCCTCCATTTGTGAGCGGATGATGTCGTGATTGATGGCAATACCGCAATCAACTGCGCAGACAACACGGTCAATTTTGATTTTGCCTTTGGCATCGCGGCTTACTTCCACGACTTGCGCGACGTAGGTATTGAACGCCTCGGCCACGGCAACACCACGTGCGCGATCTTTGCCCAGCGGCTTCGACCATTCGGCTTTTTCAGCGGCTAGGTTCAGCACGCCCAAATGCCGCGGATGTTTGGTCAGGAGGCTTTGACGGAATGCCACCGGGTCTTGTCCCATGGCTTTGGCCACTTGGTCCGCAAACACCTCCGTTGCGTACGTGTTGTGCGTGCTGCCGACCGAACGCCACCACAGCACCGGTACTTTTACGTCAGGCGTGTGCAGATCCACCGATAGGTTTTCGATGTGATAGGGCAGGTTGGCGGCGCCTTCGACCGACGTGCCGTCAATGCCATTTTTAATCATGGCCTCGAACGGCGATCCTTTGAGTAGCGACTGACCAACAATGGTATGCGTCCATGCCGTCAGTTTGTTGTCAGCATCAAAGCCCGCTTTCATCGTGTGATAGAACAGCGGACGATACATTCCGCCACGGATATCATCTTCACGTGTCCAGACGACTTTTACCGGCGTGCCTTGCGGCAACGCCTTTGCAACGTGCGCAGCTTCGGTGAGAAAGTCCGATATCGGATTAGCGCGGCGGCCAAAGCTGCCGCCCGCAAACAGTGTGTTGATCTTGACTTGCTCGGGCTTCAAACCCAACACGCGTGCGATGTTGCCTTGATCGACCGTGTGGAATTGGCATCCGGTCCACACTTCAGCGCCGTCAGGTGTGACTTTAATTACGCAATCCAAAGGTTCCATGGGCGCGTGGGCGAGGTATGGGAACTCGAACGTTGTGGAAATCGTGCGCTTGGCTTTGGACAGCGCATCAGCCGCATCGCCTTCTTTGCGAGCCGAGGTGCCGGGTTTTTCAGCGAGCTTCTTGTATTCAGCTAAAATTTCGGCAGAGCCGCGATGCTCAGCCGTTGTCTCATCCCATTCTACTTGCAAGGCGCTGCGGCCGCGCTGTGCTTGCCAGAAGTTCTCGGCCACAACGGCAATACCAGACGGAACTGCGATAATGTGCTTCACACCTGGCAACTTGCTGGACTGATCGGCTGAAAATGTTTTCACTTTGCCGCCGAACCGCGGCGGGCGCAGCACGACAGCCGTCAGCATGCCGGGCAGATATACATCCAGTGCGTATTTGGCGGAGCCATCCACCTTTGACGGTGTATCCAAGCGCGGTGGGGAGACTTTGCCGATAAATTTGAAATTAGCCGGGTCTTTTAATGGCGCATCGTTTGGAACGGGCAGGGTCGCAGCCTTGGCCGCCACATCCCCGAATGTGGCACGTTTGTCTTTATAGCTCAGGACGCCATTCTCGATTTTGATGTCGGCTTCGGACGCATTCCAGGTTTTTGCCGCAGCACTGATCAGCATGGCGCGCGCGGTAGCCCCGGCTTTGCGGAGTTGTTCATACGAATTGGCAATGGCGGTGCTGCCGCCGGTACCCTGAATACCCATGAGGTTGTTAGCGTACTTTGTCACGTCCGCAGGCGCATGTTCTGCCCGCATTTGTGACCAGTCGGCATCCAACTCATCGGCCACAATCGTCGTAAGTCCGGTGTAAACCCCTTGGCCCATTTCCAAGTGTTTGATCAGCACGGTGACGGTATTGTCGGGGGCGACGCGAATAAACGCATTAGGGGTAAATGCCGAGTTGGTCGCAGCCATCACGCGCGCGCCACGCCCATGCCAGACAAACCCGACAACAAGCCCGGCGGCGGCACCTTTCAACAGGTTACGGCGCGATGTGCTGGCCGGATGGGTGTTGGCGAGGTGGCGATCGGATGAGCGAAAGAATGTCATGTGTTGGCTCCTCAGCGTGTGTGGGAACGCGGAATGGTGTCAGATAGGTGGGGCGATTGATTGTTCAATAATGCTCCCGCTTGCAATCTGTATACAAGGGGCTAAGCCATTACATATTCGTGGTGTGAGACCGAAAGATCGCCTGCTTTTTGAGCGCGGCACTTTTTTCTTTATAACGCTGCGGGCGATCTAAAATTTGGCTGATATCTGAAAATTCTGACGCGTCTATTGTATTGCGGACTTGACCCCGCGACTCGATCATGATTCAATGAATCATAACCAGCGACGTGAGAATGTTAGGGCGAGGGTGTCGCAGTGGGTAGAGAGTTTAGCCGCAAGGCGCGTCAAGTCCTCGGTCCCCTGATGGGGGCCGCTGTGATGGTCTACTTTGGCTATCACGCGGTTCAGGGCGACCGAGGTTTGATTGCGTGGTGGAATTTGCGCTTTGAAATTGAACGCGCGAACGCCGCTTTGGCAGATGTATCAGCCGAGCGCAAAGCGTTGGAGCACCGGGTCGCCTTGCTGCGCTCGGAAAGCCTTGATCCGGATATGCTGGAAGAACGTGCGCGCATCATGTTGGGTGCGGTTCATCCTAATGATCGCATCGTTCCGGAAGCCACGCGCTAAAATCATCCTCATTTGAGTATCTAAAGGCCTTGCGAGTCTGCACGGATGTGGTGCGGGCTTGGGGCCATTTCGCGTTCCTTTTTGCCATTATGAATAGTCGACTATTTAAAACTGACTTTTGCCCGGAATATGGCTGAGTCATTTTCTGTCTTTTGACCATTCCTTCCTGAAACATAACCCTGATCTTGGCGTTTAAAGGCCCTGGGAATTGCGCATTTTTGCGGCGCAGCACTAGGGAAGCCTTGTTTTTCAGCAACTTAGCTAAAAATCAGAATTGTGCGTTGCAAAACAATGGCTTAACCAAGCTTTAGCTTGCGGCTGCGCAATTTCATTGCGATAGAAATGAAAGAGCTGCGGACAGGTGGTGTGTCCTGCCCGCAAAACACCTTGAGAATAAACAATAAAGACGCACAACAGGGAGACACCCATGGCGACGAAACGGGCCGGCACAAAAGCCACAAATCCGTCCGCTGATTCCAAAACACTGGTTCAATTTTATCGCGACATGTTGCTGATCCGCCGCTTTGAAGAGCGTGCAGGGCAATTGTACGGCATGGGACTCATTGGTGGCTTTTGTCACCTCTACATCGGCCAGGAAGCCGTTGTGGTGGGTTTGCAAGCGTGCGCCAAGGAAGGTGACTCTGTCATTACCAGCTATCGTGACCATGGTCACATGCTAGCCTGCGGTATGGATGCCAAAGGTGTGATGGCCGAACTGACGGGCCGCGTTGGTGGGTATTCCAAAGGCAAAGGCGGCTCGATGCACATGTTCAGCCGCGAGAAGGGCTTCTTCGGCGGCCACGGCATCGTTGGCGCTCAAGTGCCCATCGGCACAGGTTTGGCCTTCGCCCACAAGTATAAGAACGATGGCGGCTTGAACTTCGCTTACTTCGGCGATGGCGCGGCCAACCAAGGCCAGATCTACGAAGCGTTCAACATGGCGGCGCTGTGGAAGCTGCCGGTGATCTATGTGATCGAAAACAACAAGTACGGCATGGGCACGTCAGTGCAACGTGCGTCAGCCTCGCCTGATCTGCACAAGCGCGGTGAGCCGTTTGGTATGCGGACCATGTCTGTCGATGGCATGAGCGTGCAGGCGGTATACGAAGCTGGCCAAGATGCCACCGAATATGTGCGCAGCGGTAAGGGCCCGGTGTTGATGGAAGTAAACACGTACCGCTATCGCGGTCACTCCATGTCGGACCCGGCGAAATACCGCAGCAAAGAAGAGCTGCAAAAAATGCGCGAGCAGTTTGACCCGATAGATCGTCTGCGGGCGCAACTGGTGGAATTGAAAGCCATGGATGAAGAGGGCTTCAAAACCATCGACAAAGAAATCAAAGACATCGTTACTGAAGCGGCTGAGTTCTCGCAAACGAGCCCCGAGCCCGATCCGTCTGAGTTGTGGACGGATATCCTGATTGACGCGGCATAGAGAAGGGCTGACCCATGACCATTGAAATTTTGATGCCGGCCCTGTCGCCGACCATGACCGAAGGCAAACTGGCCAAATGGCTGGTAAAAGAAGGCGATAAAGTCTCCTCGGGCAAAGTGCTCGCTGAAATCGAAACCGATAAAGCGACCATGGAACTGGAAGCGGTCGACGAGGGCGTTGTCGGAAAAATCCTCATCAGCGAAGGCACCGAAGGCGTTCCGGTCAACAAACCTATCGCGGTCTTGTTGGAAGGTGATGAGAAAGCGTCGGACATAAAAGCCTCCGCTGCTGCGCCTGCCGCCGCAACTCCGGTTGCCGCCAAATCCTCCTCGTCCGCCGTTCCTGCGGCACCTGCTCAGGCCACCTCAGCGCCCGAGCCCCAATACAACAAATTCAAAACCCAAACCGTCCGTGAAGCCTTGCGCGATGCCATGGCTGAAGAGATGCGTCGTGATGGCGATGTGTATCTGATGGGCGAAGAAGTGGCCGAGTATCAAGGGGCTTACAAAATCAGCCAAGGCTTGTTGGATGAGTTTGGTGCAAAGCGCGTGATCGACACGCCCATCACCGAGCATGGCTTTGCTGGCCTGGCTGTCGGTGCCGCATTCGGCGGCTTGAAGCCGATTGTCGAATTCATGACGTTCAACTTCGCCATGCAGGCGATTGACCACATCATCAACTCGGCGGCCAAAACGCTTTATATGTCGGGCGGTCAGATGGGATGCCCCATCGTGTTCCGCGGCCCCAACGGTGCTGCCGCGCGCGTCGCAGCCCAGCACTCGCAGTGCTATGCTTCGTGGTACGCGCACATTCCGGGCTTGAAGGTTCTCTCGCCGTGGTCAGCTGCTGATGCCAAGGGCTTGCTGAAAGCCGCCATCCGCGATCCGAACCCGATCATCTTCCTGGAGAACGAAATTCTGTACGGCCAAAGCTTTGAAGTGCCGGACGCTGATGATTTCGTGTTGCCGATTGGGAAGGCGAAAGTGGAACGCCAAGGTTCACACGTCACCATCGTTGCATTCTCGATCATGGTGGGCAAAGCCATGCAAGCCGCTGAAGAGCTGGCGAAGGAAGGCATTGAAGCTGAAGTGATTAACCTGCGTTCAATCCGTCCGCTGGATGTGGAAACGATTGTGCGCTCGGTGCAAAAAACCAACCGCTGCGTCACCGTGGAAGAAGGCTGGGCGACTTGTGGCATCGGCGGTGAAATCGGTGCGCAGATTATGGAAAACGCGTTCGACTATTTGGATGCGCCTGTGTTGCGTGTCGCAGGCAAAGACGTGCCGATGCCTTATGCGGCGAACTTGGAAGCACTCGCGCTGCCGCAAGTGGCCGACATTATTGCTGCTGCCAAAGCCACCACGTATCGCGCCTAAGCGGGAAGGATTTGCACCATGGCCATTGAAATTTTAATGCCCGCTTTGTCGCCGACCATGACCGAAGGCAAACTTGCCAAATGGTTGAAGAAAGAAGGCGACAGCGTAAAGAGCGGTGATCTCATCGCTGAAATCGAAACTGACAAAGCCACGATGGAATTTGAAGCCGTCGATGAAGGCAAGATCGGCAAAATCTTGGTCGCTGAAGGCACCGAAGGTGTCGCGGTGAACAAGCCCATCGCGATTTTGCTGGAAGACGGCGAAGACATGGGCTCGGTGAAAGCGTCTGCGCCGAAAGCAGCACCCGCAGCTGCGCCGACGCCAGTTGCTGCAGCTCCGGTCGCCGGTTCACCTGTTGCTGCTCAGGCTGCGAAGCCACAAGCTGCTGCTCCTGCATCGAAAAACAACGACCGCGTGTTCGCAAGCCCGCTCGCCAAGCGCATGGCCACCAACGCAGGCATTGATCTCAGTGCTGTAAAAGGCTCTGGCCCCCATGGCCGTGTTGTGAAGGCCGATGTGGATCAAGTCATTGCGGGTGGTGGTGCGAAGGTGGCTTCTGCGCCGCGCGCGTATGTGCCGTCAGGTCCGGTGCCGGATTTCGGCCAGCCGTATACAGAGATTCCGAATTCAGGCATGCGCAAGGTCATCGCCAAGCGCTTGCTGGAATCCAAGCAAAACGTTCCGCATTTCTATCTCACCATCGAAGCCAACATCGACGAGTTGCTGGCCTTACGTGCGAAGCTGAATGCGCGCGGCGGTGCGGATTACAAGCTGTCAGTGAACGACTTCGTGATTAAGGCTGTTGCGGCTGCGCTGCGCAAAGTTCCGGCTGCGAACGCCACCTGGACCGATGAAGCGATCCGTCGTTATGAGAACGTCGATATTTCTGTCGCGGTCGCAACACCTGATGGTTTGATCACGCCGATCATCCGCAATGCCGACAAGAAGGGCCTGGCTGTCATCTCGAACGAGATGAAAGATTTGGCTGCCCGCGCGAAAGACAAGAAGCTGAAGCCGGAAGAGTTCCAAGGCGGCGGTTTCTCGATTTCAAACCTGGGTATGTTCGGCATCAAAGAATTCTCGGCCATCATCAACCCGCCGCAAAGCTGCATCTTGGCGGTTGGTAAAGCTGAACAGCGCCCGATTGTGAAAAATGGCGCCATTGCCATTGCCACGATGATGTCGTGCACGTTGTCAGTCGACCATCGTTCTGTTGACGGTGCTGTGGGCGCTGAATTCATGCAGGCGTTCCAAGCGATCATCGAAGAACCGCTGACTGTTCTGCTGTAAAAATGACTCTGATTATCCGCGATGCTGAGCCGAAAGATGCAGGCACAGTGTTGCGGCTAATCCGTGCGCTGGCTGTGTACGAAAAGCTTGAGCACGAAGTCGTAGCGACGGAAGCACTGTTACATGACGCGCTGTTTAGTGCTTCGCCGAAAGCTCATGGTCTGATCTGCGAGATTGATCAAAAGCCTGTGGGTTTTGCGATCTGGTTCTACAGTTTCTCCACATTCCTGGCGCGGCCGGGAATTTATTTGGAAGACTTGTTTGTAGAACCAGAATTTCGCGGGCAGGGCGTTGGTACCGCTGTGTTTCGTTATTTGGCAAAGCGCGCGGTGGCCGAGAACTGCGGGCGGTTTGAATGGGCGGTGCTGAACTGGAACGAGCCCGCTATTAAGTTTTACGAGCGCATGGGCTCGATTCCCATGAGCGAATGGCATGTGCGCCGCCTCAGCGGCGAGAGTTTGAAAGCACTGGCATCGTAGCCAGAAAAGCGAGGACACGTGAGCGATACGAATTTCGATCTGGTCGTTGTGGGTGGTGGTCCGGGTGGCTATGTGGCCGCAATCCGCGCCTCTCAGTTGGGCATGAAAACCGCTGTGGTGGAACGCGAAAACCTGGGCGGTATCTGCCTTAATTGGGGCTGCATCCCGACCAAAGCTTTATTGCGTACATCAGAAGTTTATCACCTGATGCAGCACGCCAAAGATTTCGGCCTAAAAGCTGATAACGTTAGCTTTGACTTGGAAGCGATTGTGAAGCGTTCGCGCGGCGTTGCGGGCCAACTCAACAGCGGCGTTAAAGGGCTGATGAAAAAACACAAAATAACTGTGTTCGACGGCCAAGGCAAACTGAACGGTGTCTCAGGCGCGTTGCGCAAAGTTGCTGTGACAAAAGACAACAAGCCTCTTGCTGATATCACTGCTAAGCACGTCATCCTGGCAACAGGTGCGCGTGCACGTGAACTGCCGGGTATGGAAGCGGACGGTGAGTTGGTGTGGACGTATCGTCACGCGCTGACGCCAAAGGTGTTCCCGAAATCACTGTTGGTGATTGGCTCTGGCGCGATTGGCATCGAGTTCGCCAGCTTCTTCCAAACCATGGGCTCGAAAGTGACTGTCGTTGAGGTCATGGACCGCATCGTGCCGGTGGAAGACGCTGATGTGTCCGTGTTCTTGCGCAAGCAGCTTGAAAAGCAAGGCATGGTCATCAAAACCAAAGCTGGCGTGAAGGGCCTGAAGAAAGGCAAAGACAACGTGACTGTCACCGTCGAGCAAGACGGCAAGACCGAAGAGATTGTTGTTGATCGCGTCATCTCGGCTGTCGGCATTGTTGGTAACGTTGAGAACTTGGGCCTCGAAGGCACCAAGATTAAGGTTGAGAAGACCCACATCATTATCGACGAGTATTGCCGCACCGGTGAACCGGGCGTTTATGCCATTGGCGACCTGACCGGCGCGCCGTGGCTTGCGCACAAGGCCAGCCACGAAGGCGTGATCTGCGTGGAAGCCATAGCTGGCTTGCATCCGCACCCGTTGAAAACCTCGCTGATTCCGGGTTGTACTTATTGCCATCCGCAGGTGGCGAGCGTGGGCCTCACCGAGCAAGCCGCCAAGGATAAGGGCCATCAGGTGAAAGTGGGCAAGTTCCCGTTCATCGGCAACGGCAAGGCGATTGCGTTGGGTGATACCAATGGCTTCGTGAAAACCGTGTTCGACGCCAAAACCGGTGAATTGCTGGGCGCGCACATGATTGGCCCGGAAGTGACGGAAATGATCCAGGGCTATACAATTGGTAAAACCCTGGAGACGACTGAGGCGGAATTAATGCATACCGTGTTCCCGCATCCGACGATTTCCGAGACCATGCACGAGGCGGTCCTGGACGCGTACGGCCGTGTGATCCATATGTAATACCACCAGTCATCCTCGGGCTTGACCCGAGGATCCAGAGCAAAAATGCTCTCTGGTGTTTGTGACCCTGGACCCTCGCGTCAAGCGCGAGGGTGACAATAAAGTTTTAGAGCTACCGAGCTATATTCACCTATGAGCAACGTCGAGCCGCTAAAACCCCATAACCTTCGCAACCCGAAGCCAGCCTGGCTGCGGGTGAAAGCGCCGACGTCTCCGGAATATGCCGAGACGCGCAAAATCATGCGCGACCACAAGCTCAATACCGTCTGCGAAGAGGCGGCGTGCCCTAACATCGGTGAGTGCTGGAAGGTCAAGCACGCCACCATGATGATCCTGGGCGATATCTGCACGCGCTCATGCGCGTTCTGTAACGTCAAAACCGGCCGCCCCAATGCGATTGACCCGAACGAGCCGGCCAACGTTGCCGAGGCTGTAAAAAAGCTGGGCTTGCGCCATGTGGTCATCACATCTGTGGATCGCGACGAATTGGAAGATGGCGGGGCGCATCATTGGGTTGCTGTGATCCAAGCCGTGCGCGCGGCTAACCCCAATACCACCATCGAAGTCCTCACACCGGATTTCCGGAAAAAGATGGGCATGGTGGATTTGGTGGCCTCAGCGTTGCCGGATGTGTTCAACCACAACCTTGAAACGGCGCCACGCCTGTATCGTGCCATCCGCCCCAGTGCGCGGTATTACACGTCGCTGCGTCTGCTGGAGCGCGTGAAGGAATTGAACCCATCCGTGTTTACCAAGTCGGGAATCATGGTCGGCTTGGGCGAAACCAAAGAAGAAGTCATTCAGGTGATGGATGATATGCGTGCGGCGGATGTGGATTTCATCACCATCGGTCAGTACTTGCAGCCGACGCCAAACCACGCGCCGGTTGATCGGTTTGTGACACCGGATGAGTTTGCCGAATACGAACGCATTGCGCGCGTGAAGGGCTTCTCGATGGTGTCGGCCAGCCCGCTGACACGTTCGTCCTATCACGCCGATGCGGATTTCGAGCAATTGAAGGCGGCACGCCTGAAAGCTATGAAGGCCTAAGCCCGATATGCCGACGCACCGCGAAACCCGGCTTTTACCGTACACGCCGGAGCAAGTCTTTGACCTTGTGGCCAATGTTGAGGCGTACCCGGAGTTTCTGCCGTGGTGTGTGGCCTGCCGCATCAAAAAGCGCGAGACGCCAAACCGTTTCACCGCCGACATGGCCATCGGCTTCAAGATGGTCCGCGAGAAATTCACATCGCGTGTCACCCTCGAGCGCCCTGATAAAATCACCGTCGAGTACTTAGATGGCCCGTTTGATCACCTGATCAACACTTGGCACTTCAAGCCTGCTGTAGGCCCGAGTGGCAAGCCAGCAACTCAAGTCGAGTTTTATCTCGAGTTCGAATTCCGCTCGAAGCTGTTGCAGTCGATTATTGGGATGCTGTTTGAAGAAGCCGTGCGTCGCATGGTTGCTGCGTTTGAAGCCCGCGCAGCGGTGCTTTACGCGTCAGCAAGTTCGTCAGCGTCTTGAAGTTGGCTGGCGAGCAGCTCTAACGCGGCCGCCACACTGGCGCGGCGGATATCATTTCGGGTTCCGGCAAACACGTAGCGCTTGACCTGGGCATCCTTAGAGCGCTGCGCCACAGCCAGATAAACCAAGCCCACGGGCTTTTCTTTTGTGCCGCCATCGGGGCCAGCAATGCCCGTAATGGACACGGCAATATCGGCATTTGATTGCGCCAGCGCCCCTTCGGCCATGGCGGCCGCGGTTACATCACTGACTGCGCCAAACTGCGCAATGGCATCACGCGGGACGCCCAGCATCTGGGATTTGGCTTCGTTGGAGTAGGTGACGTAACCACATTCAAACACTGACGAGGAACCAGGGATTGCTGTCAGGCAGCTTGAAACCAAACCACCGGTGCAGGATTCAGCCGTGGTGATCTTTTTCTTCGCGGCTTTCGCAGCGTTCAGAACGGTCTTTGCAAGGTCCAGCAGATCGGCGGGCAGTTGTGTCATGTGCGCTGGCGCCTGTTGTCGGTAGGTTTGATGTTGTTTCGTTCAGCCCCAAAACCATTGGGCCAAAAAAATGATGATTGCGGCATAGACACCCGCGAGGACATCGTCAAGCATAACGCCTAAGCCGCCGCCAACGTTGCTGTCTGCTGTGCTCACTGGCCATGGCTTGGTGATGTCAAACAATCGAAACAAAGCAAATGCCCCTAAGATGCCGATAAACGTCAGGGGGGCTGCCGCAAGCGCGATCCATTGCCCCACCACTTCGTCGACGACCACCCAGCCCGGATCACTGTCTTCACCTGGGAGTTCAAGGTCAGCGAACTTCCATCCCAGATAAAAGAGCAGTGCCGCACCGGCGAGCAGCAACGGCCAACCGCCAATCAGGTCGAGCAAAATGCCGAGAGGCAGTGCGCCGAGCGAGCCAACGGTGCCAGGCGCTTTCGGTGATAAGCCGCAGCCAAACCATGTCAGAATCATGCGCCTGGTCTTTGACGCCGGATCTTGCGGAGGGGGAGTTTCGGAGGAAAACGATTCGGAAATAAGGGTCATAATGCCAGCAACTTAGCCCGTGTGTGGCGAAGATGCGACATACCCATACACTCATAACGTTCGCAAACCTCAGAGTACGTGTGAGGTATATCATATAATGCATTGATAATTAAAGATATTGGTTTGTTTACTTTATCTTTGAATTTCTGCGCGAGACTCGTCAGGATACGACCTGGCGCGAAACCCTGAATCGCCGACAGATCGCATCACTACCGCGATCAACCGGATCAAACCGATTGATCGAGATGGTGTTACGATTGTTGTCACAAAAAAAGCGACAGTAACGCGCCGACCCCGGACACAGATTTTGTGAGAGGACCGGGGAGAGATAAACGTTGGGTGTCAAACGGGGTAAGGGGACAGCGTGTTTTCAGGAAAACGGCTATCCAAATTTGATCCGCTAGATCGCGGCCTAGGTCGCTTTGAACAAAAGTTGCAGCGCTTCTTCCCAGAACGCCAACTGATTGTTCGTTCTGGCGAGCGGATGCGCACATTGCGTCTGTCAACACATCGCCAAGCTGTTATGGCGGCGATGGGTATTCTTATCGGCGGTTGGACCTTGTTCAGTTCCAGCCTGGTGATGAACCACTCGGAAAGCATCCGGGCCAAGAACACAGAAATTATTGATGCGCGCGTCGGTTACGAGCAACTGCTGGCCCAGGTTTCGATTTACAAAGAGCGTGTCTCGGAACTGACGAAAGATCTTGAAAACAGCTACACCCATTCGATGAGCTTGGTGGAAAAAGAGTCCGCCATCCTGAAGCAAAAAGCCCAGGAGTTGTCGCAAGCCGGCGGCCCTAACAAAGCCAAACTCGCTGATCGCATCAAAAACAAAGCCAAAGAAGTTCTCACCTCGCCAGGTTCGGCCCTTAAAGGCGAAGAAAATATCGAACTGGCCCTGGATAAGGCGCAATTAGAACGCGCCCATGCTGACGAAGCCCGTAAAAGCATTTTGGCTGAACTGGGTGACCTCGAAAGCTCTATGGTCGACGTCGTTGGCCACCACAGCAAAACATCCTTTATCGAAGCAGACGGTTTGGAACTGCGCCAAGTGGTTTTGGAGCGCGACATGGCGATCACGGATCGCACGCAATTGTCGCAGCGTGTGGCATCGCTGGAAGATCAAATCCGCGAAATGGAAAGCAACCAACTGCAGCTTTACCATCGCTTCTCGGAACTGGCTGAAACCAAAATCTCGAATATTGAATCGTCACTGAGCATTACTGGTCTCGATATCGATGCCATGTTGCGCCAGCAAAATACCCGCAACAAAGGCGGCCAGGGCGGCCCGTTCGTTCCGGTTGATGACGCCTCCGTGACATCTGGGCCGGTCGAAGAATCCCTTTATCGTTTGAATTCCCAGATGGACCGTTTGGGCGACCTCAAAGCGCTCATGATCGGCTTACCCCTTGATGCGCCACTGAAAACCTTCGAATTAAATTCTGGTTTTGGTGTCCGTCGCGACCCGTTTACGGGTGGTTACGCCCAGCATTTGGGCCTCGATATGGGGGCCGAATTCAAGTCGCCTGTGATGGCCACCGGTGAAGGCAAAGTGGTTTACGCCGGTTGGGATGGGCGATATGGTCGCATGGTCGATATCGACCATGGCATGGGGTTGGTGACGCGCTATGCGCACTTGGCCCGCGTTCTGGTGAAAGAGGGCGATAAGGTTTCTCGCGGAAGCGTTATTGGCCAACTGGGCTGCAGCGGTCGTTGCTCTGGCCCGCACGTACACTACGAAGTCTTGCAAAACGGCAAGGCCGTTAACCCGTTAAAATTCTTGAAGGCCGGAAGTGATGTTTTCAAGGGCTAACAATACCCCCCAGCCGGGACAGCAAGAAGTCCGCGCCGAACAGAACAAGTCGGTGCCGTCTATCGTCAGCGCTGATTTGTCCATCGAAGGCCACTTGGTCTCGGCCGGCGAAGTTCAGGTTGATGGTACTGTGAACGGCGACATCCGCTGCAAGGCGTTGATTGTCGGTGTGAAGGGTAACGTTGTTGGCGAGATCATCGCCCAGACTGTGCGTATGCATGGCTCTGTGAAGGGCATGATCCGTGCGAAAAGCGTCTTCCTGGCCTCAACCGCCCGTATGGCCGGTGATGTAGAGCACGAAAGCCTGGCCATCGAGCCTGGCGCTTACATGGAAGGCCATTGCAAGCGCATCTCGGAATCGAATTTAACGCCGATCATGGAAGATCGCCGTCCGCCGCGTGCTGAAGCGGCCAACACCAGCAGCCCGCGTTTGGCAGGCCCGCCGAAACCGGCGATGGTTGGGACCTGATATTTTATCAGGCGATAAATTCAAAAAGGGCAGCTTAAAGCTGCCCTTTTTTGTTTTCGGTCTTGTTCGCGTGTTTACTGTGCTTGACCCGACAGGGGCGCATACAGCGGCATTTCGCTGGGGGCTGATGAGATGCTGGGGCGGGCCCGTTTTAAATCGCGTTCCAGGGTTTGCGGCACGTTCAAGGTGTTGGCGAGCAGCGAGCGATAGACGATCACGTTCTCCATCACGCGCTGCACGTAATTGCGTGTTTCCGAGAACGGAATGGATTCAATCCAGTCAACCGCATCAACACTCGGATCACGTGGGTCACCAAAACGCTGCGCCCATTGACGCGCACGGCCGGGCCCTGCGTTGTAACCCGCAGCGGCCATGATGTACGAGCCATCAAAGTCTTCCACCAGCGAGTGAAGATACTGAGCGCCCAAACGCACGTTATAGCTGGGGTCAGCCGTGAGTTTGCTTTTGTTGAAATTCTGCTTCGCAGCCTTCGCCATGGCCTTTGCGGTGGCGGGCATCAACTGCATCAGGCCTAAGGCACCGGCGGGGCTTTCTGCACCAGGATCAAAGTTGCTTTCCTGACGCATAATTGCCAACTGAAATGCTTTCTCCGGGTAATCGGGGAAGCTGAAGGCCGGGATCGGATAGCCATGCGTCATGATGATAATGCGGTCGCGGCCGGCCTGACGCGCAATCCACACCCCTAAATCAGCGCGGCCCAGTTTTGTGGCCAGTTCCGCCGCCATATGACGATCAACCGCGAAGTCCGATGATTCAGCCAATGACAACAGGAAAGGGCGCAAATAGGGACCATTCTGAATATCGGCCAGAGCGCGTACGGCCTTGGTCAGGTCTTTGCTTTCAAAGGCTGCGCGCTCTTGCGGCGTTGGAATGGGGTCTTGCGGCAACTGCGGCAACGATACGCCGGGCAGTTGGCCTGACGCCGACTTGCCCATGCGCCCCAGCGCTAACTGACCATAGAAGGTGGTAATGTGAACGGCGGCTTTGCTGTACCAATCCGCCGCAATATCAGCGCGACCTAACGCTTCGGCTGCACGGCCTACCCAATACGCACCGCGCGATAAGTTGGCCGCCAATTGCACGGTGTCGTACACTTTTTGGAAGTGCAGCATGGCCGTGTTGGCATCGTTCAGGAAACGCAGCGCAATCCAACCCGCCAACCATTCCGCTTCGGAAATGCTGACCGGATCAATGGCGCCGTGATTGACGGCGATTTCGTATGCTTCTTTGGGGTTGCCGTTCTGCAATGAGTCGCGCGCCAAAATCGCGCGCTCTTTCCACCACAAATCCGCGCGTGGCGCGGTATCGGGTGTTTTGGGCAACAGGGCCCTGGCTTCGTCGTCTTTATCGCGTGTGCGGCGCCATTTGATGCGATCGTACAGCAAACCTGGATCGTTGGCCGCCTTGGGCGAAAGTTTCTCCAGTAAGCGTTCGATGTTGCCGGCCGCGCCAATCAGTGCAATGCGCGCCCGCGCAATTTCAGCTTTCTCGTCACTGACGCGGCTGAGCATACGTTCGGCCGAGGGGCGTTGCTCGGCATAAAGTAATTCCTCTAATCGCGCCTCATGATCTTTCTCGGTAATGAAACGGCCAAATTGCGCTAAGAACTCGCGCTCCTCGCTGCCGTCAAAGCGGCCATTGATCCATGCATCGCGGGCCAATTTCTCGGCTTGCGGTAAGTCACCCACAGCCAAAGCCGCATCAGCATAAGCCACTTTGCCTTTGGTCGTGGTGGGCGCATGTTTACCAAACCATGCCAGGCGCTCGGTTGGACTGCCTGAGTCTTGGGCCACGCTTTCTGTGATGCGGCGCAGTTCGCCCATGATGGGCCAATCGGGGTGTTTTTCGATAAACGCTGTGCGGTCGCCAAAATCAATCACACCGCCCGGCGAGCGCATGGCCGCCCATTGAATGATCTCGCGGATGATAGGGTTTTTGCTTTTGTTGGCATGCTCAAACGCACTCGACCAACGGGCTAACGATGCTGCGCGCAGCGCTTCGGTCAGCAGTTCTTTGTCGCGTGCTGCAAGATGAGCGGGCTCGGTGCGCACACCCAATCGAGCGGCGGATGTGGGCTTGCCGCTTGCAACCGCCGTTGCGACGGCCCGGTCTGGAACGGCTGGCTTACGCTCGGGGAGTATAAACTTCGTGGACGCCGCAACTGCTGGCGCAGTGGTGGAACTGGGCTGCGCCTGGGTTGTTTCTGCCATCGTAGGGACAGGCGGCTTGCGCTCGGGCCGTACAGTCGATGCTGGCGCGGCTTGCGGTTGTGGCTTGGCTTGCGACTTAGCTTGCGGCTGGGCTTTTTTAGGTTTGGCGGCGGCTGGTTTTGCTGCTGTAGGCTTCGCCTTAGCGGGTTTCGCACTGTCAGACTTTGCAGGGGCCGGGGTTTGTGATGGGGCTTTTGCTGGTGTTTGCGCCGGTGAAGTGGCCGCAGGCTCGGTTTGCGCATACGCCAAGGACGCTGGCGCAGGAACCATGCCCATCAATACAAACGCTGCCGTGGAAGTCCGAAGCCAACTGTTCATCACTGTCTCTTTAAGAAACTTTCGCTATCTTGTGCAAGTCTATGATAGGACTAAATATCTGGCCCGGACGTCGGCTTGCCGCCTGAGCACACTGTGCTATGGTCGGCGCCATCATCGCTCGAATAAATAACTGAAAAATAAATGGAGTTGGTCCTATGGGACCCGCCTTTCGTGGATCTATCACTGCCTTAATTACCCCTTTCACTGGTTATGCCGTTAACGAAAAGGCGTTCCAGTCGTTTGTTGATTGGCAGATTAAAGAAGGCAGCCATGGCGTTGTGCCGTGCGGCACGACCGGGGAATCTCCGACGTTGTCTCATGAAGAGCACCGCCGCGTGGTCGAACTCTGCGTGGAAGTGGCCAAGGGGCGCGTGCCGGTGATTGCCGGAACGGGGTCGAACTCGACCGCTGAAGCCATTGAGCTGACCCAGCACGCCAAGCAGGCTGGGGCTGATGCCGCCCTGGTGGTTGCGCCGTACTACAACAAGCCGACGCAAGAAGGCTTGAAGTTGCACTTTCGCGCCATTGCCGATGCGGTTGATATTCCGATCATCCTCTACAACGTGCCGGGGCGCACCATTGTCGACATCTCGGTGGATACGATTGTGGATTTGGCCAAGCATCCGAACATTGTGGGTGTGAAGGAAGCGACAGGCGATGTGTCGCGGGCGACGAAAATAAAACTCGCGACCGATGAGGACTTCTGCCTTCTCTCAGGAGATGATGGTACCTCGGTTGGCTTTTTAGCGCACGGCGGACATGGTTGCATCTCTGTAACCTCCAACATTGCGCCGCGTTTGTGCGCGCAGTTGCAAGATGCGTGGACGCTGGATAGCACCGAAGATATCGCGCGCATCCGCGACATTCTGCATCCATTGCATGAGTTGCTGTTTGTCGAACCTAGCCCGACGCCTGTGAAGTACGCAGCGCACCTGTTGGGCAAGTGCGACCCGGATGTGCGTTTGCCGTTGGCGCCGCTGACCTTGAAAACCAAAGCACGGCTTGAAGAAGCCATGCGCAATGCGGGTCTGCTGGAAGAATAACGTCCGGCATATCAGTGTGCGCCCGACAGGGCAGAGTAAATGGCGACGAAATCAACAATGATCTCGCATGGGCGGGTCGCGGAAAACCGCAAGGCTCGCTACAACTTTTCGATCGAGGATACGATCGAAGCCGGCATTTCGCTGATGGGCAGCGAAGTGAAATCACTTCGCTTGGGCCGAATCACGATTTCTGATGCCTTTGCGCAACCGGAAGGCCGCGAGATCTTCCTGATAAACGCCCACATCCCGCTGTATAATGGTGGCGGTAAGTTTCAGCACGAAGAGACGCGTAAACGCCGCCTCTTGCTGCATCGCAAGCAGATTGATCAGCTGATTGCTGCTGTGAACCGCCAAGGCATGAGCATCATACCCCTGTCGGTGTTTTTCAACGACAAGGGTATCGCCAAAGTGTCGCTTGGTTTAGCGAAGGGCAAGAAGCACGAAGATCGCCGCGAAGATATCAAGAAGCGTGAATGGAACCGCGATAAAGCGCGGTTGATGCGCAATAAAGGTTAGTTCAACGGGGGCTAACGCCATGTCAGATGATGAACCGACGCTGACCGGTAAAATCAAAGACAAACTGATCCGCACCAAAGAGCAGTGGGCCAAAGATGGCCGCGCGTTGACGGGCCATACGGCGCGCCCTGAAGAAGAGCGCTTGCCCCCCGGGCAGCGTTTAACACAGGATTTTCCGGTGTTGGATTTGGGTGTGCAGCCGAACCTGAGCACGTCGGATTGGAGTTTGAGCGTCGGTGGCCAGGTGAAGAACCAGGTCAAATGGTCGTGGGCGGATTTCATGGCTCAGCCGCAGCAAGAGTTTGTGAACGACATTCACTGTGTCACGACGTGGTCGCGCTATGACAACACGTGGCTGGGTGTGCCGATGAAGGCGCTGTTAGCGGCGGCTGATCCGAAGCCAGAGGCTAAATTCCTGATGGTCAAAAGCTTCGATGGCTACTCAACCAACGTGCCGCTGGCCGATGTGGACCGCGACGATGTGTTCTTGGGCCATACCTGGAGTGGGAAGCCCTTAACGCGCGATCATGGCGGGCCGGTGCGCCTTGTCATTCCGCATCTCTATTTCTGGAAGAGTGCCAAGTGGATTAGGCACATCACCTTCATGGACAAAGACCAACCGGGCTATTGGGAAGCGCGTGGCTACCATATGCGCGGCGATCCGTGGCCCGAGGAAAGATACAGCTAAAGAGATATAGCTAATCTAACCGAGTGTTCCTTCGACTAAGCTCATTGTTGAAGGGGCAGCGGTTGGAATAATGCGGGTGAGGTTTAAGCCTGCCGCGCAGAACAGTTTCGCAAAGTCATCGGCTGTGCGTTCGCGGCCCTTCAGCAAAATCATCATGCCCACATCCAAGGCCTTATTGGGGTCGGGGTCGTTGCCAGGCTTGATTACCGCATCGACAATCACAAGCTTGGCTGTTGAACTCATGGCTTGCGTGCAGGTTTTGAGAATGCGGATGGCCGTTTCATCGTCCCAATCATGCAGGATACGTTTGAGCACATAAACATCACCGCCCGTGGGGATGGACTCAAAGAAGCTGCCGCCGATCATTTGGCAGCGGTCCGCTAAACCTGCGTCTCGCACATGGTTGGGCTGATCGAGCACGTATTGCTGATCGAACAAAATGCCGCGAACGTTGGGGTAGGTTTTCAGCACCTCAGCCATGAAGCCGCCACGTCCGCCTGCGACATCAACAACCACTTTGAAATCCCCGAACGGATAAGCCTTTGCGACCGCCGCATTCTCAGGAGCTGACTGCATGGCCATGGCCGCATCGAACTTTGCGCCCACATCGGCGTGTGCCGACAGATAATCAAAAAAATCCGAACCGAAGGCTTTGTTGAAGGCCGGTGCGCCTGTATGGATGGTGTGCGGCAGTTCTTTGTAAACATCCCACATCACATCTTGCCACGCTTGGCGCACTGAATCGCGCATCGAGCCCGGCGCATCGGTGCGAAGTAAATTTGAAATTTCGGTGTTTGCGAAACGTCCTTGAGTGTCTTCAACAAACACGCTGTTTGCGGCGAGATACCGCAGCATACGATATAGCGCACGAGCATGCGTTTTGGTTTTGTCTGCAAGTTCTGCAGCCGTTTTTGGTGCGCCTTCAATCAGGTCTGCAATTCCCAATTCAGCGGCAATGCCGATGCATCGCGCCAGCATGACTGTGCCTGAAATCCGCAACAGCGCGATATGGGGAGGAACCCCGGCTTGACTTGTCATAAACGCCCCCGCGACAAAGAAGCCTTATTTCATGGGCTTTTAGGGGGCTTGCAAGCCTTGATCGCATGCACGACACTTAGGCGGACAGTCGAACGAGGAAGAGGGGCCAGCGATGAAGCGCATTGCAGTATTATTTACGGCCTTTATGGCCATGATGGCTTGGGGAACGGCGATGGCTGGAAACGCATACGACTACTCATTCAAAACAATTGAAGGTGAGCCGCTGCCTTTAAGCTCATTCAAAGGCAAGGCCGTGTTGGTGGTGAACACCGCATCATTCTGCGGCTACACACCGCAGTACACTGGCCTGCAAAGCTTGTGGGATGACTACAAAGACAAAGGTCTTGTGGTGCTGGCTGTGCCTGCGAACGATTTTGGAAAACAAGAACCCGGTACGGCAACCGAGATCAAAGACTTCTGCGAGAGTAAGTACGATGTGACATTCCCACTGGCGTCGAAAGAAGTTGTGAAGGGTGATGATGCGCATCCGTTTTACAAATGGGCGGCTGAGACCATGGGTGAAGACAAAGCGCCCAAGTGGAACTTTCATAAGTACCTGGTCGATGCCAATGGTGGGTTGATCGCCTCGTTCCCGAGCAAGGTTGACCCGAAGAGCCCGGAATTGATCGCAGCAGTTGATAAGGCGCTGCCGAAGAAGAACTAGCCTGCTGTCTGTTATTTACAGAGAAGAACAGGGGGAATTTGGGGGGTGTGTGGAGAAAAGCGCTGTTTCAGCGGTTTCGTTTTCCACGCTACTCACTGCCTTGAAGCGCTTTGATGACGGCCACAGGGTCGCGTGCGATGGCGAGAAGAAGGGCACGGGCGGGGCCTTGCGGCGCGCGTCGTCCTTGTTCCCAGTTGCGCAACGTATGAACACTGATGCCGCACGCTTCAGCGAAGTGGCCTTGCGATAATCCCGTCACCGCGCGAATAGCGGCCACATCAACGGGGCGCACGCGCTGGCCATTGGTCTGGAAATATGTTTCCAAGCCTTTCGTATTCAGCGCTTTACGCTTTGACCGTGGTTTTGAGGTCAAGGACGACCTTCTCGAACATGGCAGCCGTAAGCCTGCCTGTGTTTACGTTGTATCGCGAGCAATGATAGCTGTCCGCGAGCAGAATGCCATTGGGAAGTTTGTGCTGCGCGCCGTGGGCAAACGGATAGAGCGTTTTGCGTAATTTTAAAGTGGTCAGCACGGCGTTATGCGAGATCAGCCCCAGCGACAAAATGGCTTTAAGTTTCGGAAGCGCTGCCATTTCGTCGATCAGAAATTTGCGGCACGTGTTTTGCTCGGCCGGGGTAGGTTTGTTTTCCGGCGGCACACAGCGCACAGCGTTGGTGATGCGTGGGCCATTGAGAGTGATATCGCCCGGTGTGGCTTTGTACACACCTTTCGCCAGCCCCATTTTCAGAAGTGTCGCGTATAACAAATCGCCCGCGTAATCGCCCGTGAATGGACGCCCTGTGCGATTGGCACCTTTGAGGCCTGGCGCTAAGCCCACCACTAACAGCCATGCATCCGCGCTTCCAAACGGCGGCACAGCGCCGTTGAAAAAATCAGGATACTCAGCTTGGTTCTCTTTACGAAAACCCACCAACCGCGGACAGAGTTTGCAGTCTTTCGGCGGGCCGTCCAATGCGGCCGACATGATTAGCGGTCGCCGTTTTTATGCTCTGGATGGTGTGGGCGATCTGCATGAGTTGGTCGATCAGAGGCTGGTCGATCAGATCGGGCGATACCCGCCTGCAGATCTGCGAGTTCAATGAAGTTGTCGGCTTGGCGACGCAGTTCATCGGCGATCATCGGCGGCGAGGTGCGAATGCTGGAGACCACAGACACACGCACGCCCTTTTTCTGTACGGCGTCGACCAGGCGGCGGAAATCGCCATCGCCTGAGAACAGCACGATGTGTTGCACGTGATTGGCCATTTCCAGCATGTCGATGGCCAGTTCGATGTCCATGTTGCCTTTGACACGGCGGCGGCCTTGGGCGTCGGTGAATTCCTTCACCGGCTTGGTCACCATGGTGTAGCCGTTATAATCCAGCCAATCGACGAGGGGGCGTAAAGGCGAGTACTCTTCATTTTCCATCAGCGCGGTATAGTAGAACGCGCGCAATAAACGACCCTTGGCCGCGAAAAGATTGAGCATCCGTCGATAATCGATATCAAACCCCAGGGCGCGGGCTGCGCCAAACAAATTCGGGCCATCGATAAATAGAGCTAAGCGTTCTTCCGGATAGAAGATCATGCGATGCTCCTATAATTCAAATATGATCAGATACGTTTCGAAGCTTTACGAACATCAACATGTCACGCGAAATGCCGACAAAATTCGGCTGTGCAATGATGATGTACGGCAAACGTTAGCTGCTTGATTTTAGACGCACAAGTAACACTCAATTGAAACACGCCATGATTTTGATCGCGATTGGTTCAAATCTATCCAGTGTTGCAGGCACGCCACTTGAAACGTGCAACGCTGCGTTGAAACTTCTGCCAGAGCGCGGGATTGCTGTAACTCGCACGTCTAACTGGTACGAAACGCCACCTGTTCCTGTGTCTGATCAACCCTGGTTCGTGAATGGTGTTGTTGCCGCCGAGACGAGTCTGATGCCCGATGAGGTGCTGCGTGTGCTGCACGACATCGAAGCGCATTTTTCGCGCGTACGCCATGAACGCAATGCAGCGCGCACGCTTGATCTGGACTTACTCGCGTACGGCGCAGAAGTGCGGGAGCACGGAGCCCTTCGACTACCACACCCCCGTTTGGCCGAGCGGGGCTTTGTGCTGTACCCCCTCAGAGATGTCGCCCCAGATTGGATTCACCCGGTTTTGGGCAAAACGGCTCTCGAACTGGCGGAAAGCTTGCCCAAAACCCCAGAAAACGCTCAGATTCGGCCAGTTTCCGCCAAATCTTAAGGTTCTAGCTTGAGGTCTGGGGGTAATTTGGCTACAACCCGCCCTCATTTTAACGGCCCCAAGGGTTGCCATAACCTACGGGGAGCCCCAAATGTGACGAGGGCGTGGCTTCTTGCTTCTTTTTTCAAGGACTTAGGGTCAGGATTGATTGACCCGGCCCGAAAAGCCAAGCACTCTTACTGATCGCAACGAGGATAACTCACCATGGCTCGCGTTACCGTAGAAGATTGCGTTGAAAAGGTTCCCAATCGCTTCGAACTCGTGATGGTCGCATCGCAGCGCTCACGCGAAATTTCGTCGGGTGGTGAGCCGCGCTTGCCGCGCGACAACGACAAGAACCCGGTCGTGGCCCTGCGTGAGATCGCCGAAAACAAAGCCATCCCGTCTGATTTGTACGAAGCCTTGATCCAAGGCTTGCAGAAACACGTGGAAGTGGATGAGCCCGAAGAAGACGGCTTTGACGCTATGGCCGCCAACCCAGAATTTGCCGCAATCGCTGGCCAAGTTGGTGAGCAAGTCGTCGCCGGTACGGGCATGAGCATTGAAGAAATGGACGACGAAGAAGACGAAGCACCCGCTCGTCAGACGGCAGAACACCCTTCAGTAAGTTACGAGGATGCAGACGACACCGGTCGGAACGATTAATTCTTTCGTTAATCCTCAGTTCTTGTTTCTGGGGTGCGCGGCTGCGCGCACCCACCTCACAAATTCAAATGCTTCCTATGGATTAGGCCATGACAGAGAGGGCTCTCTGTCATGATGCGCCAATTCGAATTGGTCGAGCGCGTTAAAGCCTACGACCCCGCCGCCGATGAAGATGCGCTGAACCGCGCCTACGTTTACGCGATGAAGATGCACGGCTCGCAAAAGCGGGCCTCGGGCGACCCGTACTTCTCGCACCCCATCGAAGTGGCGGGCATTCTTACCAACTACAAGCTTGATACGTCCTCCATCGTCACAGCGCTGCTGCACGACATTGTCGAGGACACACTGGCGTCGTTGGATGACATCAAGAAGCTGTTCGGCGAAGAAGTCTCGCGGCTTGTCGATGGTGTGACCAAGCTTTCAAAAATTGAAATCCAATCTGTCGAAACCAAGCAGGCGGAAAACTTCCGCAAGTTTCTGTTGGCCATGTCGGCGGATATCCGTGTGCTATTGGTGAAGCTGGCGGACCGCCTGCACAACATGCGCACGCTGCATTTCATCAAAGATCCGACCAAGCGGCGTAGGATTGCTTTGGAGACGATGGAAATTTATGCGCCGCTGGCCGAGCGCATTGGCATGCAGGAAATCAAGACAGAGCTTGAAGACCTGTCGTTTGCGGAAATGAATGCGGACGCGCGCACCTCAATTCTTACGCGCTTGAAGTTCTTAGAACTGCATGGCGGTGAGCTCGTCGGCAAGATCATGGACGAGCTCGATCAGGTGATCAGCAAGGCTGGGATCAAAGGCTACATTTCAGGCCGTGAAAAAACCGCGTACTCCATCTGGCGCAAGATGCAGGTGAAGGAAGTGAGCTTCGAGCAGCTCTCTGACATCATGGCCTTCCGCATCATGTTGGACTCGATTGAAGACTGCTATCGCGTGCTGGGCGTGATCCACACCACATATCGCGTGGTGCCGGGCCGTTTCAAAGATTACATCTCAACGCCAAAGCGTAACGGGTACCGTTCGATCCACACTGCTGTGATCGGCCCGTTAAAGCAGCGCATTGAAATTCAAATTCGCACCAATGACATGCACAATGTCGCTGAGCTGGGTGTTGCGGCGCACTGGCGCTACAAACACGACGACGGCGATGAAGAAAGTGCGGCAATTGCGGGCAAGCAATATTCGTGGTTGCGCGAACTGCTGGATATTTTGGAACACACCCAGAACCCGCAAGAGTTCTTGGAGCACACCAAGCTCGAGATGTTCCAGGACCAAGTGTTCTGTTTCTCGCCTAAAGGCGATTTGATTGCCTTGCCGCGGGGCGCTAGCACGGTCGATTTTGCGTACGCTATTCACTCAGGCGTGGGCGATACGACTGTGGGCGCGAAAGTAAACGGTCGTATCGTACCGCTGCGCACGAAGTTGCAAAACGGCGACCAGGTGGAAGTTGTCACATCGAAGGCCCAAAAACCTTCACCCGAATGGGAAACGTTTGTGGTGACAGGCAAAGCGCGCGCGCACATTCGCCGCCGTATTCGCTCTGATGCGCGCAGCGAATACATTCGCTTCGGCAAGAGCATCTTGGAAAAGGTGTTTCAGAAGGATGGCTATGAACTGACTCAGAAAGGCCTGCAAGGCGCTCTCGAAAAACTTGGGTTGCCCAGTGTTGATGATTTGTACGCGAAAGTGGGCGAGGGGCGCTTGTTCGGGCGCGAGGTTCTGATCGCAATTTATCCGGGCGCACGCACGGACGCGGACGACAACGTCGTGAACCTATCGCAAGCCAGAACAAAAATGGGCGGCGATGAAGTGGCTGTGCCGCTGCGTGGCCTTACGCCGGGCATGGCCGTGCATATCTCGGAATGCTGTCATCCGCTGCCGGGCGACCGCATTGTTGGTATTCGCGAACCTGGTAAAGGTGTCGCCGTTCACACGATTGATTGCGAAACATTGAAAGAATACGGCGACGCGTCGGATCGCTGGATTGATTTGTCGTGGGATGTGGACCGCACCAAAGAGGCGCACATTGGGCGGCTGTTGCTGACGGTCGTGAACGAGCCGGGTGCGCTCGGCACGGTGACGACAGTGATTGCGAAGAACAACGGCAACATCAATAATTTGCGCTTCACCAAACGCTCGGCTGATTTCTTCGAGATGGTGGTGGATATTGAAGTGAGTGGGGTGAAACACCTCACCAACATTATCGCTGCACTGCGCGCGATGCCCGCGATTAATGCTGTAAACAGAGCGCGCGGGTAACTCACAGCTGTCATCCGGGTACTTGTTGCGCTTAGTTTTTCTTAAAGCCATGCAATGGCGGTTAGAAAAACTTGCGCCCTTGATGGCCGGGATCCAGCGCAACAATTTCGGTTAGTGTTTTGTGCTCTGGACCCCGGGAATGAATCCCGGGGTGACATGAGATGTTTGGGGCAAGCACCGTGCATCACACGCAACTGTCATCCCGGCACTTGTTGCGCTTAGTTTTTCTTAAGGCCATGCAATGTCGGTTAGAAAAACTTGCGCCCTTGATGGCCGGGATCCAGCGCAACAATTTCGGTTAGTGTTTTGTGCTCTGGACCCCGGGAATGAATCCCGGGGTGACATGAGATGTTTGGGGCAAGCACCGTGCATCACACGCAACTGTCATCCCGGCACTTGTTGCCGGGATCCAGAGCGATATGCTCCGAGCCTATGGAAAAAGTATTTTACGTTTACATACTTGCCAGCAAGCAAAACGGCACTCTTTACATTGGTGTGACGAATGATTTGGTACGGCGCGTCTACGAACATAAAGAAGGTTTAGCCGCAGGCTTTACGAAGAAATATGATGTCAAAATGTTAGTGTATTTTGAACAACATGCCGAGGCTGCAACCGCCATTCAGCGCGAGAAAACAATGAAGGAGTGGCCGCGTCAATGGAAGATAAATCAAATTGAAACTACTAACCCAACGTGGCGCGATTTGTACGCGGACATTGTTACTTAACTTTGGGTCTGTGACCCTGGATTCCGGGGACAAGCCCCGGAATGACAGGGAGTGGTTGGGGCTTCCGTCATACCGACAACAAACCTAACTTGATCTTTATCGATTCTCTGCTATAACCCGCGCCGTCGCTGATTAAGATTTGCAGCGATCATCGTAGAGAACTTTGGGAGATCGTGCCGTGAGCACGTTCAACGTCAACATCGCGAACATTGCTGCAGGTAAGGGCTTCATGGTCCCGGCCGCACGCGTGCGCGTCATCTCTTCCAGGTAATCTCGCTGTCATTTTAAATCTTCGGCAGCCCGGTTTACCCGGGCTTTTTTATTGCCCGGAGTGCCCGTGGTTGCTGAGAAACCAAAGGCTATTTGTTATGAAAAATCCGTATCTTCTTTCTTTGCCAATCATCTTGGCGACCATCACCGGCATGTTGGCGACAGATTTATATCTGCCCGCCGTACCAACCTTGCATGAACACGTGGGCGGCACGGCTGTACATGCGCAATACACACTGGCCAGCTTCATGGCCGCGTTTGCTTTGGGCCAACTGATCGTGGGTTCCATTGGCGACCGCGTTGAGAAGCGCAAAGTGATGTTCATCTCATTTGCGGGCTTGGCGTTGGTGTCGCTGGCGTGCGCGTGGGTGACCGACATGAACCTGTTGATTGCCATGCGCGCACTCCAAGGCTTTGCGGCAGCGGCCAGTGTGGCGTTGGCGCCGGCGATGATCCGCGAACTCGGTGATGAAATGACCGCGATCAAGCTGATCGGCTTCATCAGTTCCGTCGAAGCCATTGTGCCTGCGGCAGCACCGGCGTTGGGCGTGTGGCTGATTGCGGCTTTGGGCTGGCAAGCGAGCTTCTATGCGGTGGCTTTAACGTCGATCATCTGTGTTGTGGTGTTCTGGCGCATGCCGGGCAAACCGCCTGCCAACACTCATGCGCTGGGGAACCCTGTGCTGTTGTATTTACGGCTGCTCGTGAACAAGCCGTTCATGGCCTTCACCTTGGGCCATTCGTTTGGCATTGGTGCGTTGCTGACGTTTATCTTCGCGGCACCGTACATGCTGACAACATTGCTGGGACATAGTGTCTCCACGTTCGCGTGGATGCAGGTGTTCCTGGTGGGCTCGTTTGTGATCGCGGTGAACATGGGCCCCAAACTTGTGGAGCGCATGGGCATTGAAACCACCATTGTTGCGGGCGGTCTGCTGCAACTCTGCGGCGGTTTGGCCTTGTTCGGTGTGGTGATGATGACGGATACACCATCCATCACATCACTTACGCTGTGCATGATTCCGGTGAACATGGGGTTGGGCTTGCGGGCCGGGCCCACGTTCACGCGAGCCATGGATAGCGCGCAAGCGCCCGATGGCAGCACTGGCGCGCTGCTGATTTTCATCATCGCGTTGGTGATTTCAGCGGGCACATCGGCTGTGGCGCCGTTCCTGCACTTAGGACCGTGGACCGTTGGTGTCGGCGTCGCGGTGCAGACGATCCTCTGCATGGTGTCGCTGATGGTGGGCTTAAGCAGCTTTAAGCCGACACCCGGCGCGCAATCGGTGTCGATGCATTAAGGAGGAAAAGTTGATGCTGCGACTTTGACAAAAGCTTATCTGTCATTCCCGTGAAAGCGGGAATCCATCTCACAATACTCACTGACATATTTTGCACGATGGACCCCCGCTTTCGCGGGGGTGACGTGTAATATTTTATGCTGCCGTTAACCGCATTTATCGCGGGCGTTGTCGTCGCATGATTTGCGGCACTGAACGGCGTCTTGTGCGGGCAGTTTGCCGCACTGATCTTTGCACGCACTTTCGCGCATGCTGCAAAATGTATTGCCGATAAGCGTGCGATCACCGTCTTCCGTTGTGCAGGCCGCAACAGAAAAAACTGTGAACGCTAAAAGAAAAAACCGCATGCTAAACCTCCGGTGTTGGATGAGTATAGCATGCGGTTTCATTTAGGCTGAACTGTGACGGTCAAGTCCTAGGACAAGTTATGGCGTTACGGTGACAGGAACACGTTGCGTAAGGCGCAATTCGCTGTCTTTGGCACCGCCCAAGAAGTCGAGCACATCTTTCTGTACTTCGTCCGGGATTTCCAAATACAGGTAGTGACCCACCTTCGGGTACTTCTTCACCAGGCTTGGTGCTTGCGTCAGCCACAGCGAAATCACGTTAGCTTCCAAGTGCATGACCGTTGGATTGTTCAGGCCCCATAAAATCATGGTGGGCGCTTTGACTTTCCCCAGTGTGGCTTCCGGGTCGCCGGTTTTGAAGTTCTTCAGGAACAGCGCTGCTTCTTCACGTAAGCCTTGGCGGCGTCCCATGTCGTGAGCCATTTCCACCAGCCAATCCGGTGGCGGGATGGACGTGACGTTCACTGCCAAGTTTTCACGCCAGTAGCTCATAGAGCGGTGACGGTCTTTGATCCACTGATCAATGTTGGTGCCGCGTTGGCGGTTCGGGTTGGTTTGCGCGGTGCGCGGCATACCGGCCGAGTTGATGAGGATCATGCGTGTGACACGCTCGGGCTTTTCAGCGGCGTACCGGAACGCAACCGGGCCGCCGGATGAGGTGCCCAGCAGCGCAAATTTCTGAATGCCCAACTTGGTGGTGATCTCATCCAAAATCTGCATGTTGAATTCGATAGAGTAGCGCTGCTTCGGGTCCACGCCGGTCAGGCCATTGGTGGGCAGATCGAAACGCACGACGCGGTAGGTGGGGCTTAAAGCCTTCGCCATGCTGTCCCATGTCAGCAAGTTCATGTAGCTGGCATGCAAGAGAACAATGGCCGGGGCGTTGGGGTCTTGCGGGCCTTCATCCATGTAGTGCACGCGCACCCCGTCGATATCCATGAATTTGGATGTGGGTTTTGCGTACTTGGCTTCCAGGTCTTTCAGCGGAATATCGAAGGCGCCGAATTCTAGCAAGCCCGCATAAACACCCGCCGCGATGGCCGCCGCTACCACCACGCCAATCACAAATTTCATGCCATTATCTCCCCATAAATCCCAACGAAGCTGTAGCTTAGGTTAAATTTCGGACCCGCGTGACAAAGAATCGCCCCGCGTGCCCGACATTCGGAAAATTGCCCTTGCTCGACCTTTAGAAATATCCCACCTGTTACCTCATGTTCCGCCGTCGCGACCAACTTCCGCTGCTTGCTCGTTTGCTTGACCTTGTATGGCCGCGCATCGGCTGGATGAGGACGGTCACATATTACTGGCACCGATTGCAGCGCATTCCGGGGACGCCGGAAAGTATTGCTGCAGGGTTTGGTTGCGGAATGGCCGCGTCCATGAGCCCAGCTGTCGGCACCCACGTGATGGTGGGCTTTTTGCTCGCCTACCTGGTGCGCGGCAGTTACCTGGCCTCGGTGATTGGCACCTTTGTAATCAACCCCTGGACGGCGCCGCCGGTGTGGTTTTCAACCTACTACACCGGGGCCTTTATTCTGGGGTGGGATGAGTATGGTCATGCCGGTGTGGCTGAATTCCTCGAGATGTTTGTGGGGTTGTCCAAAGCCGTGGTGCACCTCGATTTGAATTTGTTCATCAGCAGTGTGTGGCCGATTTTCTGGCCGATGCTGGTGGGCGCGGGGCCAGTGTCGATCATTGTCGGCGTCGGCTCGTACTTGATCTTGGTGCCGATTTTACGAAAACTGCATGAACGGCGCATGGCGGCGCGCAACAAGCGCTTGGCTCAGGTCGGTTCGGAGAGGGCTTGAATGGCTCCTACAAAACTCAGATTAGGCGTGAACGTTGATCACGTAGCGACAGTGCGGAATGCACGCGGCGGCTTGCACCCTGATCCGGTGCGGGCGGCGTTGCTGGCCGCTGACGCGGGCGCTGACGGCATTACCGCGCACTTGCGCGAAGACCGCCGCCACATCTCCGACAACGATATCGAACGTTTACGCACGCAGCTTCACATTCCGCTGAACCTGGAGATGGCGGCGACCGAAGAGATGCTGGCCATTGCTTTAAAACATAAGCCACACGCGGTGTGCTTGGTGCCGGAAAAACGCGAAGAGCGTACCACCGAAGGCGGGCTTGATGTGGCGGGCCAGCACAACCAACTGGCCCCCTTTGTGCAGAAACTGGTGGGCGCTGGTATTCGCGTGTCGATGTTCATTGAAGCCGAGCCGCGTCAGCTGGATGCATCGAAGCATATCGGTGCGCCTGTTGTGGAATTGCACACCGGGCGATACTGCGAAACCACAGGCGCAGAACGCGAGAAGCAATTGCAGCGCATTCAAGCCGCTGCCGCACACGCCGAAAAAATCGGGCTCGAATGCCATGCGGGCCACGGTTTGGGGTACGATACTGTGGGCCCGGTTGCGGCAATTCCCACGGTCGCGGAACTCAACATCGGGCACTTCTTGGTGGGCGAAGCGATTTTCATTGGCTTCGCTGAGTCCATCAAACGCATGCGCTCCCTGATGGATGCTGCACGCCAATGATCCTGGGTATCGGCAGTGACCTGATCGACATTCGGCGGATCGAAAGCACGCTGGAACGTTTTGGCGACCGGTTCATTCAGCGCATCTACACCGAAGAAGAACAACGCAAAGCCAATCGCCGCAAAGGGGCTGGCAATGCGTACGCCGCCACCTATGCAAAACGCTATGCGGCCAAGGAAGCTGCCTCCAAAGCGTTGGGCACGGGCTTTCGCGATGGCATTTACTGGCGCGATTTGGGTGTGGTGAATCTGCCCTCGGGTAAACCAACGGTCGTGATGACCGGCGGGGCCGCAGAGCGCCTGAAAGCCATGACGCCCCCGGGCATGGATGCGCGCGTGGACTTAACGATCACCGACGAATACCCCATGGCCGAAGCACTGGTGATTATTACAGCGGTGCCAAAAGCCTCGGATTTGTCCTAGAAAACCAATAGTTCTGCTCTCAGTCGTGTCATGCGGGCGTGCTTGACTTTGAAGCCGCAGACGGGCTTATCTGAAGCCCACAAAAGGGGCCCCAAACGCCCTTTCATCCACAGCGTATCTTATTGATATTAAAGATCTTCATGGCGCAAAGCACGATCACCACTAAAGCGACCCCCAAGAAGCAGGAAGGCTTTTTGGAGACGGTTCGGACCGTTGTGTACGCGATTTTGATCGCGCTGGTGATCCGCAGCCTGGCGTTTGAGCCTTTCAACATTCCATCAGGTTCGATGATCCCCACACTTCTGGAAGGCGACTATCTGTTCGTCTCGAAGTACTCATACGGCTATAGCCGTCATTCGTTCCCCTTAAGCATCGTGCCGATTGATGGCCGTGTGCTGTCGACCGACCCGAAGCGCGGCGATGTGATCGTCTTCAAACTGCCGCGCGACAACAAGACCGACTACATCAAACGCTTGATCGGCTTGCCGGGTGACACCGTGCAGGTGAAAGACGGGCGGTTGTTCATTAACAACGAATTGGTGGATCGCGCCCGCGTTGATGACTTTGTGTACACCGACCGCTTCGGCAGCGTGCGCCGTGTGACGCAGTACGAAGAAACACTGCCCGGCGGCAAAAAGCATATGATCCTGGAAGAGGGCGACAGCCGCTCTTACGACAACACCCGTGAATTCACGGTACCGCCTGGCCACTACTTCATGATGGGCGACAATCGCGACAACTCGTTGGATAGCCGCGCAGATGTTGGCTTTGTACCCGCCGAGAATTTAGTCGGCCGCGCGGAAATTCTGTTCTTCTCGACGGACGGCTCGGCCGCCATCTGGGAAATTTGGCGCTGGCCGTTTGCGATGCGTTTCAGCCGCTTCTTCGACCGCATCAACTAAGGCGTAAATCCATGGCGGGCGAGCCCGCGTTGACCCGACACCCTCTCGAAGCCGTGCTCCAGCACCGCTTCGCCGATCCGTCTTTGCTGACGCGTGCGCTGACGCACCGCAGTGTCGTTGGCATGCGCAAGCCCGGCGGTGCCGTTATTGAAACAGATAGTTTCGCCAACGAGCGCTTGGAGTTTCTGGGCGACCGTGTGCTGGGTTTGGTGATTGCGGAATTATTGTTCAAGCGCTTCAAGGGCGAAGCGGAAGGTCAGATGGCGCAGCGTTTAGCTGTGCTGGTCAGTGCGCCAACATTGGCGCGCGTGGCGCGGGCGAGTGGGTTAGAGACTGAAATCCGCATGGCATCGGGCCAGTCGGCCGGTGATGCAGATGCGATTTTGGCTGATGCGTGCGAAGCCGTGATTGGCGCGATGTATTTGGACGGCGGCTTAAAACCTGCTGAAGCTTTCATTCGGGCGCAATGGACGGCCTTGGTGGATGAAGCCGTTGCACCACCGAAAGATGCAAAAAGCTCGCTGCAAGAGTGGGCCCAAGGCCAGGGCTTCCCGCTGCCGGTGTATCAAGTGGTCTCACAAGACGGCCCAGACCATGCCCCAAACTTTGTGGTGACTGTTGCGGTGACCGGCCAAGCCCCTACGGAAGGGCGCGGTAAATCAAAACGTATTGCAGAACAAGCTGCGGCCACGGCTTTATTGGCGCGGCTTAACGGATAAAACGAATGAACGACGAAGCTAAAAATATGGAAGCGCCTGAAAATACGCGGTGCGGATTTATTGCCGTTATTGGCGCGCCCAACGCTGGTAAATCCACACTGGTCAATGCGCTGGTGGGGGCCAAGGTGTCGATCGTGTCACCGAAGGCGCAAACCACACGTACCATTGTGCGCGGTATCGCCATGTATGGTGCCGCACAGGTGATCTTTGTCGACACACCGGGGATTTTCGCACCCAAAAAACGCCTTGAGCGCGCCATGGTCGCGGCGGCTTGGGCAGGGGCTGGTGAAGCCGAAGGCGTGATGTTTGTGGTTGATGCCGACAAAGGCATGAATGACGACAGTGAGCGCGTGTTGGCGCAGCTAAAAGAAAGTGGCCGCAAAGCGCTCTTGGTTTTGAACAAAGTCGATATCGCTGACAAAGGCAAAGTGCTGGAACTGACCAAGTATCTCAGCGACACCGGGTTGTTCACGGAAGTGTTCATGGTCTCGGCGCTGAAGGGGGATGGCTTGGACCGCATTCAAGAGCGCGTAGCGGGCTTAGTCCCGCAAGGCCCGTGGTTATTCCCGGAAGACGATGTGTCCGACATGCCGGGGCGTTTGCTGGCTGCCGAAATTACGCGCGAGCAGTTGTTCATGCAATTGAACCAGGAACTGCCGTATTCGTGCGCTGTCGAAACCGAAAGCTGGGAAGACCGCAAGGATGGCAGTGCCAAGGTAGATCAGACCATCTACGTCAGCCGCGACAGTCACAAATCTATCGTGCTGGGTGAGGGCGGTAAGCGGATTAAATCCATTGGGGCGAAAGCCCGCACCGAGTTGGAAAACCTGCTGGATCGCAAAGTGCACTTGTTTTTACACGTCAAAGTGAAAGAGAACTGGCGTGAAGATCGCACGTTATTTGCGGCCTGGGGGCTCGACTTCAACGCCTAAATCGGGTTTTGATGCGTCCGGGGATTTTAAGGGACGCATATACTGTGAAGTTGTTTGCCGTTATTTGTTTTCTTGCCGGTGTGAGCGCACTGGGCACGCTGGTGGTGCGTCGAAATCAGCAAAAGCCGTGGGCATCGTTTGACATGGTTCTAACGTTTGCTGGATTAGCGGGCGCTATTATCGGCTTGTTGCTTCTTTTCAATCGAATGCAGTGAAGAAGGTTTAAGCGTGGCGGTCACCTGGGATGACCATGGCCTTATTCTGTCGGTCCGGCGTCATGGCGAACACGACGCCATCATTTCGCTGCTGACAGAAAACAACGGTCGCTATGCAGGCTTGGTCAAGGCGGGTGCCAGTCGCCGCTTCAAAGGCATGCTGCAGCCTGGCAATATCGTCAAAGCTACGTGGCGTGCGCGTCTGGACGAACACTTAGGGACCATTACGGCTGATCTGGTCCACAGCTATTCCGCCGAGTTGATGCAAGATGCTGATCGCTTGGCCGCATTATCATCATTGTGCGCATTGATTGACGCCGTGCTGCCTGAACGCCAACCTCAGCCTGAGATTGAGCGCTTTACAGTCGCGTTCCTGGAGCAACTGAATGGCGATGGATGGGCTGCGCGCTATGCATTGTGGGAATTGGGCGTCTTGCGCGACTTGGGTTTTGGACTTGATCTCACGGTCTGTGCGGGCACCGGCTCTGTGGAAAATTTGGTCTATGTGTCACCCAAATCGGGTCGTGCAGTATCGGCAGAAGCAGGTGCGCCATATGCCAATCGCTTGCTGGCCTTACCAGCATTTTTACGCGATGACATCGATCATGTTTCAGACAGTGATATCGCCTCGGCCTTGGCGCTGACCGGCCATTTCTTTGAGGCCCACGTGTTTAGCCCCCACCGCCAGCCCATGCCCGCGGCCCGTGTGCGCTTCGTGGAACGCTTACGCGGGTGACAGGCGGTGTAACCCAGCCCCTTGGTGGAGGCTGGATTTCCGGGCCTACTACATGTAGTAAGCTGGCTGGCTTTGCCGTAAGCCCGGCTTAATTCTAGCCAGCTTAATTCTGGAGTGACTTCGCGTATGGCTCGTACACCTGCCGCGCCCAAGCCCGTTGGTGAAATTCGCCAAGCCCCGTTGGCTGAGGCCCTTGGCGAACGCTATCTGGCGTATGCCTTATCCACCATCGTTTCTCGTTCGCTGCCTGATGTGCGCGATGGCTTAAAGCCTGTGCACCGCCGTTTGATGTACGCGATGCGCCAGCTGAAGCTTGAGCCCAACACCGGCTTTAAAAAGTGCGCACGTGTGGTTGGCGACGTGATGGGTAAATACCATCCGCACGGCGACCAAAGCATTTATGACGCCATGGTGCGTTTAGCGCAGGACTTCGCCGTGCGTTATCCGCTGGTGGAAGGCCAAGGTAACTTCGGCAACATCGACGGCGATAACGCAGCCGCTATGCGTTACACCGAAGCGCGCCTGACGCCCTATGCCATGCGCCTGATGGAAGGCATCGAAGACGATGCGATTGATCTTCGTCCGACGTATGACGGCGAGGAATCAGAACCGGTCGTGATGCCGTCTGCCGTACCTAATTTGTTGGCTAATGGTTCGGCCGGTATCGCAGTCGGTATGGCCACAAATATTCCGCCGCATAACCTGGGTGAACTGTGCGATGCCATGTTGCATCTCATTAAAACGCCCAAGGCACATGTATCGACACTGCTGGATTACGTGCAGGGCCCGGATTTCCCAACCGGCGGCGTTCTGGTGGAAAATCGCGACACCATTGTTGATGCCTACACCACGGGTCGCGGCTCGTTGCGGGTACGTGCGAAATGGATTGTCGAGAAGTTGGATCGCGGCCAGTTCCAAATCGTCATTACGCAAGTGCCGTATCAGGTTCAAAAAGCAAAACTGATCGAACGCATTGCGGAATTGTTGAACGACAAGAAGCTGCCATTCCTAGCAGATATTCGCGATGAGTCGGCTGAAGACGTGCGCATTGTGCTCGAGCCGAAATCGCGCACGATTGATCCGGAACAGTTGATGGAACAGCTGTTCCGTCAAACCGAACTGGAAGTGCGCTTTGGCTTGAATATGAATGTGCTGAGCGCTGACGGTATTCCGCGCGTCATGGGTTTGCGCGATGCTTTGCAAGCGTACCTTGATCACCGCCAAGTTGTGTTGGTGCGCCGGTCTAATTTCCGGCTTGAGAAGATCAAGAACCGCCTGGAACTGCTGGAAGGCTACCTGATCTGCTACCTCAACCTCGATAAGGTGATCAAAATCATCCGGACCGAGGATGAGCCTAAGCCGAAGTTGATTAAGGCCTTTGGTCTGACCGAAAACCAAGCCGAAGCAATTTTGAACATGCGTTTGCGGTCTTTGCGCAAGCTGGAAGAGTTCGAAATCAAGCGCGAGCACAAGGAACTGACCGAAGAGAAGAAGAACCTGAATGCGTTGTTAAAAGACGACAAGCTTCAGTGGAAAGCCATCGCGGATCAGATCAAAGAAATTAAAGACGAGTTTGGCCAAAAGACCGCCCTGGGCAAACGTCGCACGGAACTGGGCACGGCCCCGACAGCTGTGATTATCCCGATTGAATCGCTGGTCGAGAAAGAACCGATCACCGTGATCCTGTCTAAGAAGGGTTGGATCCGCGCCATGAAAGGACATCGTGATGATGTGCTGTCGGGCGATGCTGATGTGAAGTTCAAAGAGGGCGATGAACTGCAAGTCGCGGTGAAGGCGCAGTCGACAGACAAGATCATGTTGTTTGCATCTGACGGACGCTTCTATGGCATCAGCGGTGATAAGTTGCCGCTGGGCCGTGGTTTCGGCGATCCGATCCGGATGCTGATTGAGTTGCCGAACGATGCGACCGTGTTGTCGATGTTTGTCTATAACCGCGACCAGAAATTCTTGATCGTATCCAGCGCGGGGCGTGGCTTTATTGTCCCGGCGGAACAAGTGTTCGCGCAAACCAAGAACGGCAAGCAAGCGTTGAACTTGGGCGAGGGTGAGAAGGCGCGCGTGATTGCGCCAACGCAACCCACACTTGATGGCGGGTTGTTCGGCCCCGCTGGCGATCACGTCGCTATCATTGGCGAGAATCGCAAATTGTTGATCTTTAAGATCGGCGATGATCTCCCCGAAATGTCGCGTGGACGCGGCGTGATCTTGCAGCGCTACAAAGATGGCGGTTGCTTGGATGCGACAGTGTTCACGCTGAAAGCGGGTCTGACGGTGAAAACGGGCACGCGCGAAAGTGTGGAAACCAATCTGAAAGAGTGGATTGGCGAACGCGCACAAGCGGGCCGTTTGCCGTGGAAGGGCTTCACGCGTTCAGATCGCCCATTTAGCGGCGATTAAGCGTAGCTGTGATTAACGCGCGCGATTAAGAACGTCGCCCTCGGGCAATGCTTTGCTGTTGACGAGGCTTGCAAAGGTCTCAAGCGTGCAGATCGTGGCATCGTTGCCGACGCGGCAGTCATCAATCTCTAAGTATTGGTGATGTGGCGGGTTTGTATCCGTCAATGCTTCTAAGTCGCGCATCTGTTTCATAGTTTGGGCGCGATAAAACCCGCGCACGTATTTCTGGCCGTTCGCATCGCTCATCAATTCAAAGCCCAGCGCGCCGCCGGGCACTGGCACGTTGTTGGCGAAGCTTTTCACTTTAAAACGAAAGCCCAGCAAACCACTCAGATCATTGATGTTGGAATCATGGCCCACCAGCATGTTGATGGATGAGGCATTGGCTTCCTCTAGTGCTTTCAACATGGTTCGCGCCAGCAAACTTGCGCCGTATTGCGCAATGTAAAAGGGCCGTTGATAGAGGTTGGCCTTCATGGTGTGCAGGCCAATCACCAGTTCTAAATCAGCCGGTGTTGCGCGGCCCCATCCCACATTTTTCAGTGGCATACCTTCCAGGTATTGCAGCACCAACGTTTGGGCGGCTGTGGAGCTGTAATCGAAAACGCCTGATACTTTTGGGCGATCGCCGGGTTTGCCTTCGGTCACATCGCCTGGCAGATCGGCGAGGGAACATTTTGCGGGAAGTTTCGCATCTTCACAAACTTTGACCGAACAACACCCCATGATCTCACCCAGGCGCGTGAATTCTGTGCGGTATGTCGCCCGCACTTGCTCAACGCCGCCAGTGAAATCCATGACGGCTTTCACAGCTGCGACGGGATCGATTTTGGTTTTAGCGTCAAAGGGCTCGAACGGAGCGTCAGTCACACCTTCGGGCAAATGGCGATTGCTGAGGGCGCAGTTGGGGAAAGCTGCCTTGTGCCAAGCATTCCCGGTTTCGATGGTGCGCTGCTCGGCATTGGACCAAATATTGACTGTACTCATCGGCGGACATTTTTCCGCAGGCACAAGTCCGCGTTTGGCCCACTGCGCACGGTCATACTTTGCGATGAGTGCTATGGCTTGGGCACCGTGTGTCGTGAGATGGCCGATGGGTGTGCTCCAGGCGGCCCAATCTTGTGCGGCAACACCTTCCGGGACCACTTGGGCTTTGAGGGGCGAGCGGATGCCGTGGCGCATCAGCATGACGACACGCTCAAGCTTGAGCGCATGAACATCGACGCTTTGTGCGTCAGGCGTTTGGGCGTGGGAGAAAGAATAAGATAGAACGAGCGCCGCTAAGGCCGCGAGCAGCTTACTCAGCTGCATCGTCTGCCACGTCATCCATGCGGGTCCAGCCCGCAGGTGTTAAAGCTTCCATGGGTTGGAAGCGTGCCTTGTAGGCCATCTTGGTGCTGTTGGCGATCCAGTAGCCTAAATACACATACGGCAGGTCAAGTTTGCGCGCGTATTCCACCAGCCACATGACGATGTAATTGCCAAGGCCTTGGCGGTGTCCACGCGTTTCAAAGAAGCTGTAGACGGCTGATAAGCCATCGTTGGTGCGGTCAGTCAGGCACACAGCAACAAGGGCGCCCATGTTATCGCGAAATTCTACGACGAAGGTATCAATCGGGCTGTCTTCCAGCATGGCTGAATATTCGTAGAAGCCCATCAGCGCCATATCAGAACCCGTATGACGACTTTGCTGATAACGCGTGAACAGATCAAACTGCTCGTTGGTGGCGCGGGCTTGCACCTTCACGGCCAGCAAGTCTTCATTTTCGCGCCAATTGCGGGCCAGCGAGCGTTTGCGCTTGAAATCATTCACCACCACACGCACCGGCACGCATGAACGGCAACCAGGGCAGGCGGGGGCATAAGCAATTGAGTGGCTGCGGCGGAAGCCTGCGCGGGCCAAGCCTTCGTGCAAGCCTTCAGCGCCTGGGCCCGATAACTCGGTCACAATTTTGCGTTCCAGCCGGTCAGGCAGGTAGGGGCACGGCAGTGGGGCCGTGGTGAAGAAGAACTGCGGGCGTTTAAGCGGTGTTTGATCCATGGCCGAGTTTTACTGACCTCCGCTCGGCGGCTTTTGCAGCGTTTCACCGGTCTGTTTGGTGACCGGCGGCGGATTGGTCCGCTCCAGGAAACGTGGCAAACGATCAAAGCTTTCCGGGTTTATTTTCTCGGCCTTCAACAGCACGATCGATACACGGCGATTGCGCGGGCTGCGTGGCTGTTGCACATCCATCGGCTCGCGATCAGCAGCGCCGGTGACTTTATGCAGTTGGTTGTCTTCCATGCCGCCTTCCAGCAGTGCGCGGCGTGTGGCAAGGGCACGGTCGGATGACAGTTCCCAGTTCGTATAACCCGTAGGGTCCACGAACCCTGAGGGATCGGTGTGACCTGTGATGCTGACTTTGTTCGGCAGCTTTTTGATGATGCGCGCAATTTGTGCCAGCAATTCGCGCGCCCGTGGATATAAGTTCGCGCTGCCCGGTGCGAACATATCGATCTTATCTTGATCGAGGATCTGAATGCGCAAGCCTTCCGGCGTGCTGTCGATCAGCAAACTCGACGCCATGGGGGCGAGTTCAGGAATACCGCTGATTGCTTTCTTAATATCGGTAACTGCTTGCTCGAACTCCTTCTGTTCGCGAGCCTCCATCTGACTTTCTTGATCAGATTCTGTTTGCTCTTTCGATTCAGAGGGATCGGTCGTGTCTTCGCCACCCGAGCCAATGGAGGGTGGGGGCAGAATAACGGCTGATGTGGACCCTGTGCGCGATTGCGATGCGCCTTCGCCCAGGGTTTGGCCACCCAACATGCCACCGGCACCGCTCTCGCGCGTAGAAGCTGCGATTGGAGTGAAGTAATCGGCAATACCGTTGAGTTGTTCTTCCGTCACGGCGTTCAGCAGCCACAACAGCAAGAAGAACGCCATCATCGCGGTTACGAAGTCGGCGTACGCAACTTTCCACGCACCACCGTGATGGCCTTCGCCACCCTTCTTGATGCGCTTAACAATGGTAACGCCTTCTTTTCCGACGTCCGACATGCTTAGACCGTCAACCCTTAACGCCGCTCATGGAGCCTAACGTCCCCCGAAAAGCCCAAGTATTTCAATTATTAATGTACGCGGTTCTGGGCCAAGCCTCAAGCGCAGGTCTAAGGCCTTAAGATCAGGCGAATCCCGGTATTATCTGAGGGTATATTCAGGTTGAAATAGCGGCCATCGGCCCAACCTGGTAACAAATCCGCGAAATGATCTGAAAAGATATGACCCGACTGGCCGCCCGCCATGCTGAATTGCGAGCGCCGAAGGTCCGATAAATCATAGATAGCGCGGTATCCGGCACCGTGGCGGTGGCGGAAGGGCATTTTGGAGGATGAGTTGGCGAACGAGCCGCGATTGACGGTGTAATCGTCGCCACTCGTGGCTATGGAAAATCCGCCGAGGCCCGAGACTAACGGCAAGTTGCCGAATACCGGATGATCAAACCGCGCCACGTGCCAGTGGCCCCACTGCCAATCATCCGAATCAAGATCAGCGTTGGTCTCAAGCCAAGCCCGCGCATCTTTCCAGGCGGCCGAGACTTGATCGGGGCATGTTTCAGAAGCCGGTGTCGTGACGTCGTCACACCACCCATTGTCTGCGGTGAGCACGGATTTAATCAGGCTGGGGCGCGCACCCCCTAGATCACTGAAGCGTTCGCCCAATTCATCGCGGAAGAGGCGGCCTTTGAGTTTCTCCATCCACAAGTTGAAGACCAAAGGCGCCACGAGATCTTGCGCCGCCTTGCCGTCCCAGCTGTTAAGTTGCTGCAGAATTTTATCACCGCGATCTTGCTGTGAGATGCGCTCCAGCAGAACCGGCAGTAATTCCTGGCTCATCAAAGAAACGGTATCTTGTTGCAGGTTACGCATATCGTTGAAGCTCAAACCGGCACGACCTGCCAGGATTTGCTCAATGCGCTTGGCGCGGTATCCCTCGGGCCATTCTTTCGCGATCATGACCGGGTAATTGTCGGGCACGATCTGGTTGTTGGCGTTCACCAACAAATCCGTCTGCGGGTTCAAGCTTTGCGGCTGCGATTCAAAGGGTGCAAAGCCCACCCAATCGCACGTTCCTGCGGCGCCATCGGCTGGCAATAAACCATCACACGCAGGATCTTTGCGCACGGGAATGCGGCCCACCGCCAGATAACCGATATTACCTTGGATATCGGCAAACATGAGATTCTGTTGTGGGGCCTGGAACCGCTTTGCTTCATGAAGGAAGTCTGCTGCCGTTTGCGCGCGCGCCATGCGGTAGATGGCATCGGTGGAGTGATCCTCGGGTGATAACAGTGTGGCCGACAGCGCCAACACTTTGTCCTTCACCTCGGGTAAAATATCACTAATGACGGGGCCGTGGCGTGTCGTGCGGACAGTAAGTGTTTGCGGCTCACCGAAGCGCACCTGGATTACTTCAATGCGCTCTTCGAACAGTTGGTCACCATCAGGCGTGCGGTAGCTTTTGCCGTCACCCGCAAGCGTTTCAATGAACAAGTCCTGCGTGTCGCCATGCGTGGTGGTAAAGCCCCAGGCAACATTTCCATTATGCCCTAACAAATGGAACGGAACGCCCGGCACAGTCGCACCAACCAGGTTCACGCCCGGATAAGAAAGCCCAGCCAAGTACCATAAGTTTGGGGATTGAAAATTAAGGTGAGGATCATTCGCGAGATAAGGCCGCCCCGTATCGGTGCGATTGGGGCCTACCACCCAAATATTGGACGCGAGTGTGGGCTGCACGACGTCTGTTATGGCAGCGTGTAATGCCGTGATAAAATCCAGTGGTAAGCTTGCAAGCGTTGTTGGGAAGTTCGCGGGCACATCTGGCCAAAGCTGCGCGGCCCGTTCCGGCCCAATCTTTGCAATGATGGCGGCACGGCCTAATTCTTCCGACCAATTGCCGGAAAGCTGCAACCCCATCAGCTTTTGCCAGACGATAGAGTCCGCGATCTGCCACAACTCGGGCTCTATGAAGAGCAGCTTGAATTCCCACGGCAGCGATTTTTCGCGCTCCATCAGGAATGCGTTCACGCCATCGGCGTAGGCTTTTGCAGCCGCCAACGTTTCAGGATCAAGGTACGGAATAGAGTTCGCCGCACTTCGGTAAACACCCAAGGTGCGCATAAATTTGTCGGTGCTGAGGCCCAAAGGCCCAAGGATTTCTGACAGTCGGCCTTGGCCGATGCGGCGCATCAGTTCCATTTGGAACAGGCGGTCTTGTGCATGGACATACCCTAGCGCCACGTATGCGTCGGTTGCTGATTGCGCTTCGATCCAGGGCACTCCGCGATCATCGCGGGTAATGGTTACAGGGGCCTGTAAGCCGCTGGCATTCAATGAGCCTAGGGTTTGTGGCAGGGCATTGAAGGCGGACAGGGCTGCATAGCCGACAACCGTGAGAACAACCGCTAAAACCACGCTCACCAAACTCAGCGCAATCCGCCAGACCCATTTCATGCGTATGCTGTCCACTTCCTCTGTTAGCCCAATGTCTTTTTAAGGCTCTTTTCAGGGATTATATGTATCTTCCTCGCGAAAAGATTGCCGCTCGCCCATGACCCATTTCAAGCCACACGACGATGATAATACCGACTTTGGGGCTGAATATGGCCGCGAAGTGCTATTTGAGGTGATCCGGCTGGGCAACTCCGCGAAGGTCACGGCCATTGATTCCGCGACTGGGACCGAAGTCAGCCTGGTCGGTCCGGCCAATTCCACTACTTACAGCTTGAAAGCCAATGCCATGCGCAAACTCATGAATGCGCTGGGGAAAGATGAGGCCGGCGAGGGACAAAATGACCCGCGCGCCCCACGACGCCCGGGCCGGTATGCTTAAGGGTCTTTAAGCCCTTACAAATCCTCATATTTCAATTGCTTGTCCCGCACTGGTGGGCGCCAACAGGATATGGTATCGGGAGCGCGAATTTCAGCAGAGGCTTCCATTCAGCGCCATGTCAGACCTTCATTTAGCTCATCCCGGAGACGTTATCGCCATTGCGAGCGATCATGCCGGGGTTGAACTGAAAGAAACCCTAAAGAGCGAACTGACGGCCCTGGGCTATAAGCCGCTTGATCTGGGCACCAATTCTTCTGATTCCGTTGATTACCCGGATTATGGACATGCGCTGGCGAAGTCCATTTTGGACAAAAAAGCCAAGGCGGGTGTTGCCATATGCGGTTCGGGCATTGGCATCAGCATTGCCGCGAACCGGCATGCCGGTATTCGTGCTGCTTTGGCGCACGATGAAAACACCGCCAAACTGTCGCGCGAGCATAATGATGCGAACATACTGGCTTTGGGCGCACGCATCGTGTCGCCAGATACAGCCAAGGCGATGCTGAAAACTTTTTTTGCGACGGATTTTGCTGGGGGCCGCCACGCTGGGCGCGTCACCAAGCTCGGCTAAATAAGAACACGCTTAAAAATAAGAACCAAAGGACCGCTGCCATGGATCAACGCGTACCCTCATCATTCTTCAGTTCATCATTGGCGAAAGCTGATCCTGAAATCGCAGCTTCAATCGCGAAGGAACTTGAGCGTCAGCAAACACAAATTGAACTGATCGCTTCTGAGAACATCGTCAGCAAAGCGGTGTTGGAGGCAGTCGGCAGCGTGCTGACCAACAAATACGCAGAAGGTTATCCGGGCAAGCGTTACTACGGGGGCTGTGAGTTCGTCGACGTTGCGGAATCAATCGCTATTGAGCGTGCGAAAAAACTGTTTAATTGCACCTATGCCAACGTCCAGCCGCACTCGGGCGCGCAAGCCAACGGCGCTGTATTTCTGGGCCTTTTGCAGCCGGGTGATACGTTCATGGGCATGGACTTGGCCGCAGGCGGTCACTTAACGCATGGCTCTCCCGCCAACATTTCGGGCAAGTGGTTCAAAGTTGTCTCGTACGGTGTGCGCCGCCAAGACGGCTTGATTGATTACGACCAAGTTGAAGCGGTTGCCAAAGAACACAAGCCGAAGCTGATCATCGCTGGTGGTTCTGCGTACTCGCGCGTCATCGACTTCGCGCGCTTCAGCGCAATTGCAAAGTCCATTGGCGCTTATTTGATGGTTGATATGGCTCACTTCGCGGGCCTGGTTGCCGCGGGGTTGTATCCGAGCCCGCTGCCGCACGCCGATGTCGTGACGACGACGACGCACAAAACATTGCGCGGGCCGCGCGGCGGCATGATTTTGTCGAACCGCGAAGACATCGGCAAAAAAATCAACTCGGCTGTGTTCCCGGGCAACCAAGGTGGTCCGTTGATGCACGTGATCGCTGGTAAGGCAGTTGCCTTGGGCGAGTGCTTGCAGCCGGAATTCAAAGTCTATGCGCAACGTGTGATCGACAACGCGAAAGTGTTGGCTGACACGCTGATCAAAGGTGGTCTGGAAATCGTCTCGGGCGGTACCGACAGCCACGTCATGCTGGTGGACCTGCGCCGCAAAGGCCTGACCGGTAACATTACCGAGCATTTGCTGGAACGTGCGGGCATGACGGCCAATAAGAACGGCATTCCGTTCGACCCGGAAAAGCCAACCGTCACCTCTGGCGTGCGGTTGGGCTCGCCTGCCGCCACTACGCGTGGCTTCGGCACGGCCGAATTCAAGCAAATTGGGGAGTGGATTGTGGAAGTCATGGACGCTCAAGCCGCCAACCCCGGCAATACCGAAGCCGTCGAGCAAGCCATCCGCGCTAAGGTCAAGGATTTGTGCCTGCGGTTTCCGATTTATCAATAATTAGCGGTCAGGGTAACATCTCGAACCAGGGTCGCGCCGATAAGCCGTAAAGGCCGGGGCGTGTTTTAGGGGAAGGGTCTGATATGCGTTGTCCTTATTGCGGGCATGCCGATACCCAAGTGAAAGATTCTCGTCCGACGGACGATAATTCGGCAATTCGTCGTCGTCGTGCGTGCCCAGCTTGCGGTGCGCGCTTCACTACATTCGAGCGCATTCAGTTGCGTGAACTCGTTGTCGTGAAGAAGAACGGCGCTCGCTCGCCATTTGATCGCGATAAACTCGCACGTTCCATCACCATCGCGTGCCGCAAACGCCCGGTGGATGAAGAGCGTATTGAGCGCGTTGTGAACAGCATTCAGCGCCGCTTGGAAAGCATGGGTGAGAATGAAATTCCGTCCAACACTGTCGGTGAGATGGTGATGGAAGCCCTGCAAGGCTTGGACAAAGTGGCCTATATCCGCTTTGCTTCGGTCTACAAGAATTTCCGCGAAATCAGAGACTTCGAGAGCTTCGTTGAGAACATCGCCGAGCCTTCGAAGGCCGACGAAAACCTCTGATGGCGGCGAAGCCGACAGATCTATCGGCGATATCCGATCTTGAATACATGCGTGCAGCCTTAAGCTTGGCTGCACGGGGGCTTGGCGATACATGGCCAAACCCTGCGGTCGGCTGCGTAATTGTCAAAGGCGGTGTTGTTGTCGGCCGTGGCTGGACGCAATCCGGTGGACGTCCGCACGCTGAAGCGGACGCGCTGAAGCGTGCAGGGATCCATGCCAAGGGCGCTACGGCCTATGTCACGCTAGAGCCTTGTTGCCATGAAGGCCGTGGCCCGCCCTGTACGCAATCTTTGATCGCGGCTGGTATTGCGCGCGTTGTTGTTGCGACCACGGACCCTGATCCGCGCATGTCGGGCGAAGGCTTTGCATTGCTCCGCAAAGCTGGTGTTGACGTTGTTGAGGGGGTTGGCAAGTCCGAAGCCGATGCACTGAATGCAGGCTTCTTTACGCGCATTACAAAACAACGTCCGATGTTTGCATTGAAGACCGCAACGAGCTTGGATGGTCGCATTGCTTTGGCGTCGGGCGAAAGTAAGTGGATTACCGGCGAACGTGCGCGCGCCACAGTGCAAGCGATCCGCGCGAAATTCGATGCGATCTTGGTGGGCTCTGAAACTGTTCTTCAAGACGATCCTGAACTGACGTGTCGGGTTGACGGTTATACGGGCCGCCCGAAAGTGCGCCTTGTTCTGGACCGGCGTTTGCGCACGACGCCTGATCGCAAACTTATACAGACCGCGAAAAGCATCCCGACTTGGATTTATACCGCTGATACATCGGACCCGCAGGCCCGTGATCAATTGGTTGCGGCAGGGGCTCAGGTGATGGTTTTGCCCCGTGCAAACTTTGTTCCCGATGCCATAGCTGATATGGCCGCCAAGGGCCTAACCCGCATCTTGGTGGAAGGGGGTGGTTATGTCTCCGCCAGTTTGCTGAAAGAGCAAATGATTTCAGAGATTTACTGGTTCCGTGGCAGCCAAATTCTGGGTGGTGACGCCCGCGCGGGCATCGGGCCCTTAGCCCTTGACCGATTGGCAAATTCGGCCCAATTCAAGCGCCACGAAACGCTCCATATAGGCGGCGATTCCCTCGATATTCTGCGGACCTAAGGCCGTATCCCCGGCCTCAACCCAAGGCGACCATGTTTACAGGCATTATTACCGATCTCGGGCGCATTACCGAGGTGGCGAACCCCGTTCCAGGGGCCGCAGACCGTCGGTTCAGAATTGCGACCAAATTTCGAATGGCCGAGGTCGCCATGGGCGCTTCGATAGCCTGCAATGGATGCTGCCTAACCGTCATGCAAAAAGGACCCGATTGGTTCGATGTCGATGTCTCGGGTGAGACGTTATCAAAAACCACGCTCGGAGTTTGGGCTGTTGGGACCAAAATCAACCTGGAACGTTCATTGAAAGCTGGTGACGAACTGGGGGGGCACATTGTGTCCGGGCACGTCGATGGTGTGGCTGAAGTAACCAGCATTCGCGATGATGGTGCATCGAAACGGTATACGATCCGCCCGCCACAAGCGTTGGCGAAGTATGTCGCGGCAAAAGGCTCGGTTGCATTAGACGGCGTATCTTTGACAGTGAATGAAGTGGATGACACATCATTCGGTGTCAACATCATCCCACATACACAAGCCGAGACAACTTTTGGCGCATTGAAACAAGGTGACCGCCTGAACATGGAAATCGACGTTCTGGCACGCTATGTTGCGCGATTATTAGAGGGCGGTGCTGCTGCCGCGCAAATCCGTGGATAAGAACGTGAGTTATTCCGAATACGTATCGCCGATTGACGAGATCATCGAAGACGCCCGCAACGGCAAGATGTTCATTCTTGTCGATGACGAAGACCGCGAGAATGAAGGTGATCTGGTTATTCCGGCCCAGATGGCAACACCGCAGGCCGTCAATTTCATGGCCAAGCATGGGCGTGGGTTGATTTGTTTGGCGTTGACCGCCAAGCGCTGTGAAGAACTGCGACTGCCGATGATGACGGCGCATAATGAAACGCGCCATTCAACTGCGTTCACAGTCAGCATCGAAGCCAAAGACGGTATCACGACAGGTATTTCTGCTGCCGATCGTGCGCGCACGATTGGTGTTGCGATCGATCCGGCCAGTACTCGCGAAGATTTGGCGACACCGGGGCACGTTTTCCCCTTGATGGCGCGCGATGGTGGCGTGCTGGTCCGTGCAGGCCATACCGAAGCTGCCGTTGATGTATCACGATTAGCGGGACTTATTCCGTCGGGTGTGATTTGCGAAATCATGAACGACGACGGATCCATGGCACGTATGCCGGACCTTGTTCAGTTCGCACAATTGCACAACATCAAGATCGGCACGATTGCTGATTTGATTGCATATCGCCGTCGCAAAGAGCGGCTGGTACGGATTGAAACTGAAACGCCATTTACATCGCAACATGGCGGACAATGGTTATTGCGCGTCTATGCCGACAACATTTCGGGCCAAGAACATGTTGCCTTGGTGAAGGGCAAAGTAGATGGGGCCGAGCCTGCCATGGTGCGCATGCATCAGGTGAATGTTCTCAGCGATATGTTTGGTGATGCGAACAGCACGCGTACGGGTGAATTGGCGAAAGCCATGGAGCAGATTGCTGAGTATGGCCGCGGTGTCGTGGTTGTCTTGCGTGATCAGAAAGACGTGCGTTTGTCTGACCGGGTGCGTGCGCAAGCCAAGGGTGAAGAGGGGCCATCACGCTTGATGGACTACGGCGTTGGCGCGCAAGTGCTTGTCGATTTGGGCGTCCGCAACATGATTTTGCTGACCAACATTTCAAAGAATGTTGTCGGCTTGGATGGCTACGGCCTGAAGATCATCGAGCAACGTAAGATCGGTTAAGCTTAAGTCTGAATTTGGTTTGATAGGTTTCTCTCATATGTCGATTCCGCACATTCTCATCATCGAAGCGCGATTTTACGATGAAAACGCTGATCAACTTTTGGCAGGAGCCAAAGGTGCGCTTGAAAAAGTGAAGGCGACCTACGAAGTGATGACGGTGCCGGGCATTCTGGAAATTCCGGGCGCGATGCAATTCGCCTTTATGAAAGGGACTGATCTCAGTGGTCGTCCTTATGATGGCGTGGTGGTTTTGGGCTGTGCCGTGAAGGGCGAGACTGACCACTATGAACACGTATGCCGTGAATCAATGGCCGGTGTGCGCCAAGTCTCGTCAATGCTACAAATTCCCAGCGGCAATGGCATTTTAACGTGTCCGACATGGGAGCTGGCGATGAATCGCGCCGATCCGAATGGTGCTGACGATGTTGGCGGACGTGCGGCCCGTGCCTGCTTGCGAATGATTGAGATTAAGCGCCGCTTCAGCTAAGAAGCGTCCACAAACGAGACTTCGATACAATTACCTAGCTCTTTGACAAGCGGAATACCCGACCCATGGCTGCTGCGCGCTCTGCATCGACCCCTCATGTGACTGCTGCGATGATTGCTCGCAGTGCTGGTCGCCTTGCCGCCGTTCAAGCCCTGTACCAAATCGAAGTGCTGGACTTAAGCCCTGATCTGATCCTGAAGGACTTCATTTCAGGCCGCCAAGGTGGGGTTGCGATTGTCGAAGACCCTGTTACCAACCAAGAAGATTTTGTTCAGCTTTGCGAGGCGGACTCAGAACTGTTGGTCGATATCGTGCGCTGCGTTGAAAACCGTGATGGCGAAGTCAATGCCATGATGACCGGGGCGCTCTCGGCTGATTGGCCTGCCGAACGCTTGGAACTAATTCTTAAATCGATCCTCCGCGCTGCTGTTGCGGAACTTTTGGTCCGTACTGACATCCCACCCCGAGTCACTATCTCGGAATTTGTTGATGTCGCGCATGCCTTCTATCCTGGCCCAGAGCCCAAACTTGCCAACGCAGTCCTTGACCGCGTCGCACGGGCCTTGGGGCGCATCGAGGCTAAGTCCTAGCATGACGCGGCTCGGCGAATTCGATTTCATTCGCCAGCTGCTTGCGCCGCTGAGCCGCAATGCGCCAGGGGCTTTTAATCTTACTGACGACGCAGCGGCGCTGACTGTTACGCACGGCTGCGAACTCGTGTTGACAAAAGACGCGCTCGTGGCGGGTGTGCATTTTTTTGCTGACGACCCGCCAGGCTTAATTGCCCGCAAAGCGCTGCGCGTGAATCTTTCTGACCTTGCTGCAAAGGGTGCCAAGCCCGTCGGTTTTTTGATGGCGCTGGCGTTGCCGCATGCGGTTAATGATGCGTGGCTGGCTGCTTTCGCAGGCGGTCTTGGTGAAGATGTGGAGACATATGCGTGTCCCTTGCTGGGCGGAGATACGGTGTCGACACCGGGGCCGCTGACTATCAGCATCACAGCGCTTGGCGAAGTGAAGACGGGGCACATGATCCATCGTCATGGCGCCTTAAGTGGCGACATTCTGTGTGTGTCGGGCACAATCGGCGATGCGGCCTTGGGGTTGGATATTGCGAACGGATCATTTGCCCCCTCAAGCGATGAACATAAGCAATTTTTATTGAACCGTTATAGGTTGCCGCAACCACGCTTGGCATTGGGGCAAGCGCTCGCCAATCGTGATAGTGCGTGCCTCGATATATCCGATGGCTTATGCGCTGATGTGGGCCACATCTGCGAGCAATCCCAAGTGGGGGCCGTGATTGAGGTGTCGCAGTTGCCATTGTCGGAAGCGGCACGCGCTGCAGTGCATGCTCATCCAAATGTGATCGAGCGCATTCTAACCGGCGGTGATGATTACGAGCTTGCTTTGGCAATACCGCCTGCAAATTTGGCGGCAACTCAAGAGTATGGCCGAAAAGCCGGTGTGGCTATCACGCCGATTGGCCGCTTTGTCGAAGGGGCAGGGGTGATAGTGTTGGATGGAACTGGAGCGGCGCTTACGCTATCCTCTCAGGGCTATCGTCACCGCTAAAATTGAACGGTCATTATGAAACGCATCATTGTCATCGTGCTGTTGTTGATCCTGGTGGGTGGTGGCGGTGCCGGTGCATTGATTATGTTGGGCGTGTTACCGAACCCGTTCAATCCGCAAACTGCTGCGCAGTCAGCCGCCAAGGCGGCCGCAGCAAAAGCTGATGCGGAAAAAAAGGCAAAAGAATTTAAGCCGCCCAGCGAGGCGATGACCTTCGTTGTGTTGCGGGACATGATTATTCCAGTGTTGAGCGACTCAAAACTGGAACGCACGATCTATATAAGTGTGCGTTTGAGCGTGGTGAAAGCCCAGAAAGATCCGGTTGAAACTGAAATCGTGCGCTATGAAAACGCAGTGCTTGATACGTTCGTACCGTACTTCCAAGAACATCCGACAATCGATCTGAAGGCCATCAAAGAGAAACTGAATGCCCTCGCTAAGAAGATTTATGGCGATAAAGTTCTTGATGTCTTGTTAGTCAATGTCTTCGAGCAAAAAGCGATGACGGCCCGATAATTTCGCGGTCCATAGCGTTTTTCTGCTGCACTGCAGCGAAAGCCTTTAAATACGCAGCTTCTGTTGCGTACCCCCCATCCTTCTGGCAACCTCGCCCCGCTACCTATAGCGGCAGGGGAGCAATGCGCCGCTATCTGTTCTTTCTTGTTTTCTAAGAGTTTTCGTTTCTCGGAGTGAAGTGGCTATGCGACGGCATCGCCTCCGCACGGGGGTGTTTGCCGCTAACATCAATTTAAGGGGCAAATATGGGTTCGTTAGAAGTTCTCGTTATCGCCTGTGGTGTACTCGCTCTGCTTTACGGCGCATATGCGACGCGCCGTGTTCTGAGCCAGCCAGCTGGTAACGCTCGTATGCAAGAAATCGCGGCCGCCGTTCAAGAGGGGGCTGCTGCTTATCTTAATCGTCAATATACAACCATCGGCATTGTTGGCGTCGTCGTCGCCATCATCTTGGCTGTGACGTTAGGCGCCACTGTCGCGATCGGCTTTGTGATCGGTGCAGTGTTGTCTGGGGCTGCCGGTTATATCGGCATGAATATCTCGGTGCGGGCAAACGTGCGCACGGCGGCAGCTGCACAAACAGGCGGATTAAAACTCGCACACGCAACAGCATTCCAAGCGGGCGCTGTCACGGGCTTGCTCGTGGTGGGCTTGGGCTTGCTGGGTGTGGCGGTTTATTACTTCGTGCTTTTGGCGCAAGGTGTCGAGCAGCGCAAACTGCTTGAAGGTTTGGTCGCCTTAAGCTTCGGGGCATCCTTGATTTCGATCTTCGCGCGCTTGGGCGGCGGTATTTTCACCAAGGGTGCCGACGTCGGCGCTGACCTGGTGGGGAAAGTCGAAGCAGGCATCCCGGAAGATGATCCGCGTAATGCTGCGGTGATCGCCGACAACGTGGGTGACAACGTGGGCGATTGTGCTGGCATGGCAGCGGACTTGTTTGAAACCTATGCCGTGACAATTGTCGCGACAATGCTGCTGGCGACCATCAACTTTGATGGTGCAGCAGAATCAACCGCGATGCTTTATCCGCTGGTGATTGGCGGGGTGTGCATTGTGGCGTCTGTCATTGGCACGTTCTTCTCTGGGATCGGCTCAGACGGCAAGATCATGAAGGCGCTTTATCGCGGCTTCATCGTCACCGCTGTTATTTCTGCGGGCCTGATTTATTGGGTCACGGAAATGATGGCTGGGGCGGGGCTTGAGACCGCTACAGGCGTTATGATCTCGGCTAATGACCTGATCATCTGCGCTTTTATCGGTCTGGCAGTCACGGGCCTAATTGTGGTGATCACCGAGTACTACACCGGTATCGGTTCGCGTCCTGTGCAATCTGTAGCGCGAGCATCTATGACAGGGCACGGCACGAACATCATTCAAGGTCTCGCGATCTCGATGGAAGCGTGCGCAGCCCCTGTGCTGGTAATCTCGGCTGGTATCATTGGCTCGTACACAGTCGCTGGCCTGTTTGGTCTTGCGGTTGCGGCAACAACCATGCTGGCTTTGGCCGGTATCGTCGTTGCTCTTGATGCGTATGGACCAGTCACCGATAACGCGGGCGGCATTGCTGAAATGTCGCACCTGCCACCGGAAGTGCGCAAAGTCACCGATGCGTTGGATGCGGTTGGCAACACGACCAAAGCCGTCACCAAAGGCTACGCTATTGGTTCGGCGGGTTTGGCCGCATTAGTGTTGTTCGCAGCTTATACGGCTGATCTGAAGCACTACTTCGCCGACCTAGATATTCAATTCAAACTCGACAATCCTTACGTCGTGGTTGGTTTGTTTATCGGCGGTTTGCTTCCGTATTTGTTTGGCGCGCTTGGCATGCAAGCGGTCGGACGTTCGGCAGGCGCTGTGGTGGAAGAGGTGCGTCGTCAGTTCCGCGAAATGCCGGGCATCATGGCCGGCACGCAGAAGCCTGATTACAGCCGTGCGGTTGACCTGCTGACGAAAGCAGCGATCAAGGAAATGATTATTCCTTCGATGCTGCCTGTATTAGCACCGGTTGCTGTTTACTTCCTGGTCAATGCTATCGCTGGACAAGCACAAGCCTTCACGGCGTTGGGGGCCTTGCTGTTGGGCACGATCGTGACGGGTTTGTTCGTTGCGATTTCGATGACTTCAGGTGGCGGCGCCTGGGACAATGCGAAGAAGCTGATCGAAGACGGCTTCTTAGGCGAGGGCCATAAGAAAGGCTCAGACACGCACAAGGCAGCAGTCACAGGCGACACCGTCGGCGATCCGTATAAAGATACGGCAGGCCCGGCCGTGAACCCCATGATCAAGATCACCAATATCGTCGCGATCTTGCTTCTGGCGATTTTGGCCGCTGGTCACTAATTAACCCCTCAAACGAAAAAGGCCCCGAAGCAATTCGGGGCCTTTTTTATTTGGATCGGTGCTGGTTCCCGATAAGTGGAAAGGGGCTTAGAAAAACGCCAAACAAAAAGCAGAAACTACTGCGGGCCTTTTTTCTCTTTGCCGGCGTTGAAGCGACCCAGGTTGCCGATCAATTGCTCGATCAGGCTGTATTCACGGCCTTTGGTCACTGTTTCGCGGCTAGCAATTTGAATTTCGCGGCCGTTGTTCACATCTAACTTTTTCACGTCTTTCAAAATGCCGCGCTCATCGAACGAGATGGCAAACACGGTGCGCTCTAACTCTTCCGTCGGGTAGAACGCATACTGCGTTGTTTGCGAACTGATATAGTACCAGGTCTCGCTATCGAACACGGCCGTGGTCGAAGGCGTGCCGAGTAGGTTTTGGACGTCCTGCCGGGTTTGCTCGCCTGGGGCCAATTTGGCCATGGCATCGGCCTGCGGCAGGTTGCCGCGTGCATCGATGTCTTTCATGCAGCCTGAGAGGGCCAAGAGAACGCCGAAAGCGGCGCTTAAGGTAACTGAAGCCGAGGCAAAACGCATTTGTGGCACTCAAAAACGTGTAAGAACTGAGGCTTAGTCAGGGGTGGCTTAAGCGGTTGTTCCTAAGGCCCCTGAGTTCTATATAACCGCTTAAATATACTATGGCGGGCCAGTTTCCTAGGCCGCCTTAATTCTTGATCCAGAGATAATCGGTCATGGGCCTTTTTTCCTTTTTACGCCGCGAAACCCCGGTCGAAACCGCCGCCATTGCCATGTACGGCTCAATTGTGGCGCAAGCCCGGACGGCCACGTTCTACAGTGAATTGGGTGTGCCGGATTCGCTGAACGGACGTTTCGATATGATCATCTTGCACGCCATGCTGGTAATGCGTCGTTTACGAGACGAACCGACCGAGACGGATCATGCGCTGTCTCAGGCGTTGTTCGACTACATGTTTAAAGACATGGACCGCTCACTGCGTGAAGTTGGCGTGGGCGACATGAGCATCGGCAAGCACATCAAGAAAATGGCCAAAGCGTTTTATGGACGTGCGGAAGAATACGAGAAGGGGTTGGATCAAGATGACGAAACCTTCCTTGTCGCGTTGAAAAACAATCTCTACCGCTCAGCGACACCAAGCCTCACGCAAACGCAGCTTTTTATGCAGTATATCCGCAGTGCTGATGCCGCGCTGAAAACCGTCAACTTTGAAGACGTCGTTGCCGGCCGCCTGACGTGGCCGCAGGTTCGCGTCGGGGCTTAACGTTGTGACCACGGATACTGAATACTCATTTCCGGTCGATATCACGCAACTTCCGTCTAAAGGCCGCGTCTACCAACTGGATCCAAAAGAAGACGACCGCAAGGCTGTGGCTGCGCGGTTAAACCTTCTGGAACTACCCCGTCTGACCGCAACCATCTCGCTGACGCCCGCAAGCAACGGGATCATTACAGTTTCAGGTACGTTGCGGGCCGATGTCGTCCAGCAGTGCGTTGTGAGCCTGCAGCCCGTGAAGGCGACGATTTCTGAGGACTTCGATCTTGGTTTTACCCGGACGCCAGTGGATGAAGGCGATGGAGAAGAATTGGAGATTTCTCCTCACGAAGACCCACCCGATGTGCTGACGGGCGATGAAATTGACCTAGGAGAAATGGTCATTGAGCAGCTGGCGCTGGCCCTCGACCCTTACCCCAGAGCCCCTGGCGCTGTGTTCCAGAGTCCCCTAAAAGGGGGGGAGGAGGAGGGAAATGCGACCGTTTCACCCTTCGCAGTTCTGGCAAAACTCAAAACCCAGAATAAAAACAATTAGTTAGCCTGCTTGCGCCGTCCGACCCTTTCCGCTATGAACTGCGGCTTCCTATACGGCCGGTGGCTTTAGCGCTCAGTTTGGGCGGCTTTTGCTTGGGCCCTTTTTTTTCGAACTTGATGAAAGACCACGACCATGGCGGTTCCTAAACGAAAGACAACAAAATCGCGCCGCGATATGCGCCGTTCCCACCATGCTCTGAGCGCGGCTTCCTACCAAGAATGCCCTAACTGCGGCGAACGTAAGCGTCCGCACCATGTGTGCGGTAGCTGCGGTCACTATGACAGCCGCGAAGTAGTGGCATCTAAAACTACAGCCGCTTAATCTCCTGTCCGGGGGTACCCGGTTTTGCACCTTGCCATCAATATGCTGGGGGCAAAGCCGCGGTATATGATTGTTCGGGCGGGTACTACCTGATGGGGACGGGGTGAGCGCGCCACAAATCATATCTATCGACGCTATGGGCGGTGACCACGCTCCTGATATTGTCATCAAGGGGGTGGCGATGGCGCGCGTGCGCTATCCCAAAGCAAAGTTCCTGCTGTACGGCGACGAAGCGCGCATTAAGCCGCTTGTAGACGCCGAGCAGGCTTTGGGCGACTGCGTCACAATCAAACATACACCTGACGTTATTACCGGGGATGCCAAGCCGTCGCAGGCTTTGCGTCAGGGCCGTAACTCCAGCATGTGGAAAGCGATCGAAGCGGTGAAGCTGGGTGAGGCTTCGGGCGTCGTGTCAGCTGGTAACACTGGCGCCTTGATGGCGATGTCAAAGCTGCTCATGCGCACAATGCCGGGTATTGATCGTCCGGCCATCTGCAGTTTGTTCCCGACGCGTCTTGGCGAAACCGTGATGTTAGATCTCGGTGCCAACGCAACGTGTGATGCCCGCAATCTGGTTGAATTCGCGATTATGGGCGAATGCTTCGCGCGTGCCATTTTGGGGCTGCAACGTCCCAGTATTGGTTTGCTCAACATCGGCTCAGAAGATTTAAAAGGCACCGACACATTGCGCCAAGCCGCGCAAATGTTACGCGAGTCTCCGTTAGAGTTAGAATTCCATGGCTTTATCGAAGGCGATGATATTGCCATGGGCACTGTTGACGTTGTTGTGACCGACGGTTTTACAGGCAACGTGGCGTTGAAAACCGCTGAAGGTACCGCCAAGCTATTCGCTGAATTCCTTAAAAACGCCATTAAAAGTTCATGGATGGCAAAGTTTGGAATGATCTTTGCTAAACCAGTATTGTCACGAATGTTGGCGCGAACCGATCCGCGGCGCTATAACGGCGCACTGTTTGTTGGTTTGAATGGTGTCGTCGTGAAAAGTCACGGTGGAATGGATGCTGTTGGTTTTGCCAACGCTGTTGGCGTTGCGGTCGATATGATTGCGCGTGATCTCAATACTAAGATTGGCGAAGAACTCGAGCGTATCAACTCGGGTGGCGCGACGTTGGCGCAGGCCGCATCGGAATGATCAGACGTTCAGTGATTGCAGGCGTCGGGGCTTATCTCCCCGAGCGCGTTGTCACCAATGCCGAATTGGCAGCACGTGTTGACACAACTGATGAGTGGATTGTTGAACGCACTGGCATCAAGCAGCGCCATGTTGCTGCTGACGGCGAGTTCACATCGCATTTGGCCATCAATGCTGCCAAGCACGCGTTATCGCGTGCGAATATGGACGGCAAAGATCTGGATTTGATCATCGTGGCCACAACCACGCCCGACAATACGTTTCCGGCGACTGCGGCCAAAGTACAAGCAGCCTTGGGGCGCTCAGGGATTATCGCATTCGATATTCAAGCTGTATGCTCGGGCTTTGTGTACGCGCTCAGTGTTGCTGATAACTTTATCAAAACCGGTCAAGTTGAAACGGCTTTGGTGATTGGCGCTGAAACATTCACGCGCTTGCTGGATTGGACTGACCGTACAACCTGCGTGTTGTTTGGTGACGGCGCAGGCGCTGTCGTGCTGCAAGCGGCGCAAGGCGAGGGGACTGCGAAGGATCGTGGAATTCTTTCCACACATCTGCACTCCGATGGTCGTCACTACGACATGTTGATGGTTGATGGTGGGCCGTCATCGACGCAAACCACTGGCCACGTCCATATGAAAGGTCGCGAAGTATTTCGCCATGCCGTTGTGAATTTGGCAGATACAGTGCGCGAAGCGATTGAACACAATCAGGTCACGATCAGCGATGTTGACTGGTTGGTGCCGCATCAGGCGAACCGCCGTATTCTCGATAGCACGGCCGATAAGCTCAACCTCGACCCAGCCAAAGTCATCATTACAGTCGATCAGCATGCCAATACTTCAGCTGCTTCGATTCCGCTGGCGCTGAACCAAGGTGTGAGCGATGGACGCATCAAAACAGGTCAATTGGTGCTGATGGAAGCCATGGGGGGCGGATTTACTTGGGGGTCAGCCCTGGTCCGCATGTAAGTGTTACAAATGCTGACCCTTCAAACCTGCGCTAAATCATTGCAAAAGCACAATAATGTGTATTGACGGGCTGCCCGGTCGAGGATAGCTTTTTCCCTGAGTTGGCCGAATGTCACGCCATAAAGGGGAGCGCGACGATGGGCGAGACCATAACCCGCGCGCAGTTAGCTGAATCGATTTACCAAGAAGTCGGTTTGTCGCGGAACGAATCATCCGATCTCTTGGAACTGGTCTTGAACGAAATCACGCAAGCGTTATTGCGCGGCGAGACCGTGAAGATTTCATCGTTTGGAAGTTTTTCTGTACGTCAGAAAGGCCAGCGTATTGGCCGTAATCCAAAGACGGGTGAGGAAGTACCGATTTTGCCGCGCAAAGTGCTGGTGTTCCGTCCTTCGCAATTGCTGAAGGCTCGTATCCGCCAAGGCTTTGCAATACGTGCTCCGGCTCCGGCCGCGGGCTAATCGGTAGCCAATCTTATTTGGTAGCAAGTGAGCGACCTATTCTCGATTGCCGAAAAGGATGAGACGCCGCGTGTCGAGAAGTCCGACAGCGCGTTTCGTACCATTAGTGAAGTGTCGTCCGAACTGGGCGTGCCGCAGCACGTTCTGCGGTTTTGGGAATCACGATTCTCTCAAATTCGACCGATGAAGCGGGGTGGGGGGCGCCGTTACTATCGCCCCGAAGATGTGGCTTTGCTCAAGCGCATCAAGGTGCTTCTTTATACCGATGGCCTGACCATTAAAGGCGTGCAGAAGTTGTTGCGTGACGGCAGCGAAGGCAGCAGCCCAGAGCCGGAGTCGCCCAAAGTCAGCGATAAGCCGCTCATGGAACGCAAAGAACTTGAGCGTGTTCTGGCTGATTTAACGGCTCTTCGTGATGATCTCCGCGCTGCTTTGTCAGTTGCCGCCAACGGTTAAAAACTGCTTCCCTCGGCCGCCGTGTTGGGTATAGTCCCGCCACTTCCCCACCGCGCCCGCGAGGACGCGGTTTTTTAATCGATTGATGGTCTCGGGGCGTAGCGCAGCCTGGTAGCGCACTTGACTGGGGGTCAAGGGGTCGCAAGTTCAAATCTTGTCGTCCCGACCATTTCTCATCCTTCTCAAGGCTTTCCTTGCTAAGTCTTAAGCTCAGTCTTAACCAAGCTTGACGCAATTTCGAGGCTCCTGCAGGACAATTTCATTGCACCTGTTACGGGAATCCTTTACGAGTTTTTAATACTCTGGCGTTGTGGGGGCTGGGGGACGAGGGGTTAGCGAATGGTCGCGAATATCGACTCGATTGCAAATTCCGGCGCGGTTTCACCGCCGACGCAATCGATTCCGAATATTCGCCAAACCCCAATCCAACCCGGCACAGATCGTGCGCGATCAAACGACCGCCAACAAAAAGACCAAGCAAAAGGCGGGGCGGCGTTTCGTGCGGAACTCGGTGCAGTAGAATCTGCAGCTGAAAAATTTGTGGCGGATGTCAGCGCGCGCCGCGCTGAACGCAAAGCAGCAATTCAAGAAAAACCGGTGCGCGCTGAAAAGCGCCCGCAGGATGCGTCTGTTGAATTGGATGCGAATGAAGGCGAGCGTCTATTTGTCGAAGCGCAAAGTGTTGCGGCCCGAGCAATGCCGGAAACGCCGCAGCGCCGCAGCACAGATGCGGGCTATCAAGGTCATATTCCTTCATCAAATGAGTTTATGGTTGCGGCATCACGCTATGCGGAACGTGTGTTAACGCAAGGCGGCAGCAATATTGCTAAACCGGGCGACAGTCTGGAACTCACCGCTTAAATAGTCTGAAAATTAGCTATGTGAACTCGTGTCTACGTCAGCCAAAGCGGTGCGGCCCGACGTTGTAAGTTTGCAAACCAGCCAGTCTGGTTTCAGTTGATTGGCAAACCAAGGTTCTGCCCAGCCTTGATCAAGGCACTTACGGATCACTTGTGGATTAACTTTACGACCATCGGCATCGAACAGCGGCAACTTGCCGCCAGGCTGCGTCAGCCCGCGTTCAAGCCATTTGCGCTGTGCCGCAGACAGTTTTCCTGCCCGCTCTACGCCGCCATCCATATCGGTCCACTCTCGCCAGATCGTCGCCATCATCTCACCACTTACCAAACTGCATCTGTGATGCTGAATACGCGATCTAGTCTTTTCAGGTTATGATTTAGTTTATTCCTTCTGGATGACGCGAGCAAATGCCAGGAAATTTCAGAATATGAATGTCGCAGCGCAAGAATATGTGATGGTTTACATCGTCGCCGCCAATCGTGATGAAGCACGAAACATCGCAAACGTACTGGTAGGGGCTAAACTAGTTGCATGTGTCAATATCTTGGGGGAGGTGACATCAGTGTATCGTTGGGACGGTAAAATCGAAGAAGCGACTGAGGTGGCGCTGGTGGCCAAAACGCGGGCGGCCTTATGCGATGATGTTCGCGGAAAAGTGAAGTCAATCCACAGCTACGACGTGCCCTGCATCGTCGCGTACCCGATGTCAGACGGCCATGCACCTTATTTGAACTGGATTCACAACGAGACGGCCTAAAGTGGCGGTATACGCACAGTGGCAATGGCTTGTGCGGCAATCCCTTCACGGCGACCGGTAAAACCTAAGCCTTCTGTGGTCGTCGCTTTCACGCTGACACGTGAGGCATCAACGCCTGCAATCTGCGCAATCGAAGCGATCATTGCAGGTGCATGAGGCGCTACTTTCGGGCGCTCGCAGATAATCGTGATATCAAGGTGCGTCAATTGGCCACCGCGCCCACGCAGCAAATCCATCGCGTGAGCCAAGAATTTTCCCGAAGCGGCATCTTTATAAGCTGCGTTCGATGGCGGGAAGTGAACACCAATGTCGCCTGCGCCAAAAGCGCCCAAAATCGCATCTGTTGCAGCATGAAGTGCTACATCTGCATCTGAGTGTCCCAGTAGTTTGTGAGTGTGCGGTACGCGTACGCCGCACAGCATGACATGGTCGCCCTCGGTAAAGCGGTGCACGTCAAAGCCTTGGCCCGTGCGCGTTTCAAGCAAACTGTTTTCCATACGCCACAAATCGTCTTGTGTTGTGATTTTGATGTTCTGTTCACTGCCCGGCACGGTCAGTACAGGCCCACCAGCTTTTTCAAACACAGCGGCGTCATCGGTCAACTCTTGGCCTTTGAAGGTGCGATGCGCGGCTAGGATTTTGTCGAAGTGAAAGCCCTGCGGCGTTTGGGCACGGACGAGGTTGGTGCGTGGCACTGTGTCGGAGATGCGTGCCAACAGATCAATACGCTTCAGCGTATCTGCCACCGGCACGATAGGAATGGCTGCTGGCGCTTGGGTCAGCCCATTCAGGACACGGTCGATCAGGACCGGGGCGATATAGGGGCGGGCACCATCGTGGATCAAAACCCAGTCCGGTGGATGGGCGCTCAATGCTTCTAACCCACGCAGTACAGATTCCTGCCGTGTCGCACCGCCTGGGACAGGCGTATTCAGTTTTAGCCCTGAGGCGACCGTGGCAAAGCGGTCGCTATCGGCGGCATGAATAACCGGCAAAACCTGGCGGATGGCCGGATGTTGCGTGAATGCATCCAGTGACCAGCGCAGCACAGTACGGCCCCCCAAAGAGGCATATTGCTTCGGTAAATCAGTGCCAAAGCGCTGACCGCGACCCGCCGCGACAATAATCACATCACATGTGCTGCCCTGATGTGGCACCTTTAGCTCCCTCTGGTGTGGCTTTCCTACCATAAAGTTCCTGTCAGTATCGGCAAGTTATTGTTTTAATTACAAAAAATTCAACGACACGATTGCCACATATGCTTGATTTTTCGCGTAAATCCTGAGCAAATGCCTAATAAATAATCAGCCCGGGGACTGATGCTTCAAGCCATCCAAATCGGTGCTTTAAAAATAGACCAGCCGGTGCTGCTTGCGCCAATGGCTGGTGTGACTGATTTGCCATTTCGCAGCCAGGTGCGCCGGTTTGGATGTGGCCTTGTTTATTCCGAAATGATCGCCAGCGGCCAGATGGTGCGCGCGCATACCGAAACCCTTCGCATGAGCACCAACTGTGCCGACGAGGGCGAAATGGCCGTGCAGTTGGCAGGCTGTGATCCGGCCATCATGGCCGAGGCTGCGCGCATGAATGAAGCGCGCGGAGCAGCACTGATCGACATCAACATGGGCTGCCCGGTGAAAAAAGTCACAGGCGGCATGGCGGGCTCGGCCCTCATGCGCGATGAAGACGCTGCATTACGCATTCTCGAAGCTGTCGTGAATGCGGTGAAAGTGCCTGTGACGCTGAAAATGCGCATGGGGTGGGATCATGACAGCCTCAATGCGCCGTCGATTGCCCGCAAGGCTGAGAACGCTGGCATTCAGATGATTACCATTCATGGCCGCACACGCCAAATGCTCTACACGGGCAAAGCCGATTGGGCATTCATTGCGAACGTGAAAAATGCTGTGCGTATTCCAGTCATTGCTAACGGCGATGTGGTGACAGTGGATGATGCGGCTGAAATCTTGCGCGTATCCGGTGCGAACGGGGTGATGATCGGGCGGGGAGCCTTTGGTCGCCCATGGTTTCCATCGCAAGTGCAAGCGTTCTTGAAAGACGGAACACGCGTTGCTGATCCAAGCAAGACCGAAAAATGCGCTGTCGTGCTTTCTCATTACGATGCGCTGCTTGAGCATTACGGTGAGTACAAGGGCATGCGCATCGCGCGTAAACACTTGGCGTGGTACGCGGCTGGCTTGCACAGCGCCAATGCGTTCCGTGTGAAAGTGAATACGGAAGAAAACCCAGAGCGTGTGAAAGAATTAATCATCGAAGTGTTTTCGGGCCATGAAGCCCTGCGTGAGGCGGCGTGATGGACGATATCGTCAACCGCTCGCAGTCAACAGTCCCTCAGGCTGAAGCCATTTTGGCAGCAGTCGCTGCGGCCACGATCGCCGTCGATGAAGGTATGGTCGTTCGCTATGTCAATGCGTCGGCAGAGCAATTGTTTCAAATCAGCGCCGCAGCAATTGTTGGCGTGCCGCTTTCGGACTTTCTGCCCAACAATGGTGCGGTGATGTCGCTGGTGGAGCAGGCCCGTCGCGAAATGACGCCGGTGTCGGCCTACGGTGTTCATCTTGATACGCCGCGCACGGGCACGCGCACATTGTCGGTACACGTAGCCCCGATGTCCGATACGCAAGGCTGGTTGGTGTTGTCGCTCTTAGAGCAAACGCGGGCCCTTAAAATTGGTCAGCAACTCGAACACCGTAACGCTGCGCGCTCGATGACAGCGATGGCTTCGTTGTTGGCGCACGAAGTGAAGAACCCGCTGTCGGGCATTCGTGGTGCTGCGCAGTTGTTAGAGCAGGGCGCCGGTGAAGATGATCGCCATCTCACACAACTGATTTGCGATGAGTGCGACCGCATCGTTGCGCTTGTCGATCGTATGGAAGTGTTCTCAGACGAGCGACCATTGGCGCGCGGCCCTGTGAATATTCATATTGTCTTGGAACGCGTACGCCGCATCGCCGAAAACGGCTTTGCCAAAGGCATTAAAATTTCTGAGTGGTACGATCCATCATTGCCGCCGGTTGATGGGAATCACGATCAATTGGTGCAGGCCTTTTTGAATCTTATCAAAAACGCAGCCGAAGCAGCACCTAAAACAGCGGGCGAGATCGTGATCACAACGAGTTACAAACACGGTGTGCGCGTATCGCTGCCGGGCATGACTAACCGCGTGCAGTTGCCGCTGGTTGTGACCATTCAAGATAACGGGCCGGGAATTCCGGACGATCTCCGCCCGCATTTGTTCGATCCCTTTATTACCACCAAGCCCAAAGGCAGCGGCCTTGGGTTGGCGTTGGTGGCCAAGATCATTTCTGATCATGGTGGGATCATCGAGTTTGAGAGTGAACCTAAACGTACAGTGTTTCGTGTCATGTTGCCGATTGTGAATGCGGGTGAGGTCGTCGATGGCTGAGGCGACCGTTTTAATTGCCGATGATGATCATGGCATCCGTACTGTTTTATCGCATGCATTAGGCCGCGCTGGGTTTGATGTGCGAACCACAGGGAATGCAGCAACGTTGTGGCAATGGGTGTCGGATGGTGATGGCGACATTGTCGTCACTGACGTTGTGATGCCAGATGAAAATGGCCTCGACTTGGTGCCGCGCATTAAAAAACTACGCCCTGAGTTAAGCGTAATTGTGATGAGCGCGCAAAACACATTGCTGACGGCAGTCAAAGCTGCTGAGCGCGGGGCCTTTGAATATCTGCCCAAGCCTTTTGATTTGTCTGAACTGATTAACGTTGTGAAGCGTGCGTTAGCGCAACGCGGCGAACGCAGTGTGGCGCCTGCCGCGGAAGGCAATGAGGAAAAGCTCCCCATCGTTGGCCGTTCGCCAGCGATGCAGGAAATTTATCGTACAGTTGCGCGGTTGATGAACGCGGACTTAACCGTGATGATCAATGGCGAGTCCGGCACGGGTAAGGAGCTGGTTGCGCGGGCTTTGCACGATTTTGGTCGCCGCCGTGGCGGACCGTTTGTTGCCGTCAATATGGCCGCTATCCCGCGCGAACTGATTGAAAGTGAGTTGTTCGGCCACGAGAAGGGGTCGTTCACCGGCGCCACGATGCGTGTTACGGGCCGCTTCGAGCAGGCCGAAGGCGGCACGCTGTTCCTGGATGAAATTGGTGATATGCCGTTGGAAGCGCAGACACGTTTGCTGCGTGTTCTGCAGGATGGGCGGTTCACAACTGTCGGCGGACGTACGCCAATAAAATCTAATGTGCGCATTATCGCGGCCACGCACCGCGATCTGCAAAGCTTGATCAAAGCAGGCGTGTTCCGTGAAGATTTGTATTATCGCCTGAACGTTGTGCCGATCCGCATCCCACCTCTACGCCAGCGCGTCGAAGATATCCCGGAATTAGTCGCCCATTTCTTGGCACAATCTTCGGCGGACGGCCTGCCCTCGAAAACCATCGATGCTGCCGCTTTGGATCGGTTGAAAGCCTATCGTTGGCCGGGCAACGTGCGTGAGCTTGAGAATTTAGTAAAACGTCTCGTGGCGCTCTATAGCGAGCCCACAATTTCAGCAGCCATCATAGAAATGGAATTGGCTGGCCAAGAACCGATCGTTGATGACTTCGGCCATGCGGATACGCTGAGCGGTACGATTGAACGCCACTTGCGTGAATATTTTGATGGGCACGATGGCGAACTGCCGCCACCAGGTTTATACGACCGAATTTTGCGTGAACTGGAAAAGCCACTCATTGCGCTCACGTTGCAAGCCACGCGTGGCAATCAGGTGAAAGCGGCTGACTTGCTGGGTCTGAACCGCAACACATTGCGTAAGAAGATTCGTGATTTGGATATTAATGTCGTGCGGGGTTTGACGAAGTGAGCGCTGAAGCCGTCATCTCTCCTGAGGTTTCCAAACAGCCATGGTTTATGCGGCGGCTGGTGATGCGGTTTGCGGTCTGGGCGCGCCGCGTCCATTTGGTCGACCGGCTTTCGATTGCTGTGGCAATTGCCGCTCTAATATCCGGTGCGGCTACCTATGCCGCACTTACGGGATGGGGCTTTGACGAGCCAAGTTCCACCCTTGTTCTAATTCTGTTGAATATCGATACATTCTTGCTGTTAACGCTGACGATGTTGGTGGGCCGTCGCCTGTTGCGGATTTGGGCTGCGCGTAAAACCGGCGGTGCGGGGTCGCGGCTTTATGTGCGTTTGGCGCTGCTGTTCGGCGTCGTCGCGGTAGTGCCTGCAGTTGTCATGGCAGTATTTTCTGCGCTTTTCTTTACACTGGGCGTGCAATCTTGGTTTGGCGAACGTGTTGAGACGGCAATTAATGAGTCTGCTGAAGTTGCGCGCGCCTACATGTCAGAGCACCAACAAGTGCTGCGCGGTGATGCCTTGGCGGTGGCGAATGACATTAATAGGCAATGGCCGCAATTAACGGTTAATCCCGCGCTACTAAATAATTATTTATCGACTCAAGCAGCCTTCCGCGGCCTGACGGAAGCCGTGATCTTCACGCCCGATTGGAAAGTCATTGCGAAGGCGGGGTACACCTTTGCACTGCAATCCGGTGAGCAAATTCCGTTCCAAGCTATCGCGCAGGCCAATATCGGCGAAGTGGCTCTGGTGACGGGTGAAAATTCAGACCGTGTTCGCGCCCTTGTGAAATTAGAGGCGTACGGCGGAGCGTATCTTTATGTCGGTCGATTTATTGATTCCAAAGTCTTAGGGCATGTGACGCGCACCAATGCAGCGGCGGATGAGTATGCAACCCTTGAACTGCGCAGGGCAGATATTGAAGTCAGCTTTACCATCTTATTCAGCTTGGTGGCGTTGTTGCTGGCTGTTGTCGCGATTTGGTTCGGCCTTAATTTAGCCTCGCGCATGGCACAACCTATCGCGGCCTTGATCGATGCATCTGAGCGTGTGGGGCAGGGAAATTTGAGCGTGCGCGTGCGCGAAATTGCTGCAAACGACGAAGTGGCAACGTTAGGCCGCGCCTTTAACCGCATGACCCGCCGCCTGGAAGAACAGCAATCAGATCTCTTGAAAGCCAACATGCAGTTGGATGAGCGCCGTCGGTTTACGGAAACCGTACTGGGTGGTGTGAGTTCGGGCGTTATTGGTCTGGACACAAAAGGCTGCATCACACTGCCCAATCGTGCCGCCTCTATCATTCTCGGGATGGAACTTGCCGGGAAGGTAGGTAAATCGATTGGTGAATTGGTTCCTGAGTTTGCAGCCTTGCTCCAAGATATCGGCAATGCGCGAAGCCGCTCCATTCAACGAGAAGTTCAGATCGTACGCGCAGGACGCTCGCAAGTGTTCCTAGTGCGGTTAGCTGCAGAGCAAGATGTCGATGCGATTGCGGGGTACGTTCTAACCTTCGACGACATAACCGAACTGCAATCGGCACAGCGTAAAGCCGCCTGGGCGGATGTGGCCCGGCGTATTGCGCATGAAATCAAAAACCCGCTGACGCCCATTCAGCTATCGGCAGAGCGTTTGCGCCGTAAGTATATGGATCGTCTGTCTGGCGATGACGGTGTGTTGTTTGCGCAATGCACCGATACCATCATCAAGCACGTCGGTGATATCGGCCACATGGTCGATGAGTTTTCCGCCTTTGCGCGGATGCCAAGCCCCGTCATGACGGTTATTGATTTGCGTAAAGTTGTGTTGGATGCCGTGATGTTGCAGCGAAACGCGTATCCGAAGATCGCATTCTCATCTGCTATTCCCCCGGAAGCTGTTTCAGCTAAGTGCGATGCGCGTCTGTTGGGCCAAGCTTTAACCAACGTTTTGAAAAACGCTGTGGAAGCGATTGAAGCGCGCTTATCACAAAATGTAGAAAGTGGTGGCGGTGAAATTAAAGTGGAACTGAAGCGCGGCGATGATGCTTGTTTCATTTACGTCACTGATAACGGCGTCGGATTGCCGGAAAAAGAACGCCACCGTTTAACAGAACCCTACGTGACAACGCGGACTAAAGGCACAGGCCTTGGTTTGGCGATTGTCAAAAAAATTGTCGAGGATCACGGCGGCACCGTGACCCTGGATGATGTGCCGTCAAAGGATGGCGCAAAACAAACTGGTGCACTTGTGACACTGACATTGGCGTCCGTCACCAGTGCTGAGAATACGTCGCGTACTGAAGAAACCGTCACGCCCTTGCGTGCAAAAGCATAGGTTCGTCCATGGCCCAAGACATTCTCATCGTTGATGACGAAGCCGACATCCGGATGCTCATTTCGGGCATCTTGCAGGATGAAGGCTACACTACGCGGGAAGCTGGTGGGGGCGATCAGGCCCTTGCGTTGTTAAAAGCCAAAGCCCCTGCTGCGGTGATCTTGGATATCTGGCTTGAAGGAAGCAAACTTGATGGTTTGCAGGTTTTAAGCGCTATTAAGAATATGCGCCCCTCTGTGCCGGTGATCATGATTAGTGGCCACGGCACTATCGAAACGGCGGTGAAAGCCATTAAGCAAGGTGCTTATGATTTCATCGAAAAACCATTTCAAGCTGATCGTTTGCTGCTGATCTTGGAGCGCGCAATTGAAGCTGCGCGCCTGAAGCGTGAAAATCTGGAATTGAAAAGTCGTGCAGGTGAGCCGGAAAAACTGATCGGGAATTGCGTTTCTGTGTCCAACTTGCGCCGCATTGTTGAGCGTGTTGGGCCCACTGGCTCCCGCGTCTTGATTGCAGGCCCTGCGGGTTCGGGTAAGGAGGTGGTGGCGCGCCAAATCCACATGAGTTCGCCGCGCGCCCACGGTCCGTTCATTGTGGTGAACTGCGCTTCGTTGCATCCGGACCGCTTGCAAGAGTTGTTGTATGGCACAGCGGGCGCCAAAGATCAGCGCGCGTTGGGGTTATTGGAATTGGCGGACGGCGGCACTCTGTTGTTAGACGAAGTCGCAGATATGCCGCTCGAAACCCAAGGCCGTATTATTCGTGTGCTGCAAGATCAGAATATGGATCGCACCAATGGTGGCGGTCACGTCGAACTGGATGTGCGGTTTATCGCGACGACCAACCGCGATCTGAAAACAGAAATTCGGAACGGCTTGTTCCGCGAAGAACTGTATTACCGCCTTAGCGTTGTGCCGGTTCAGGTGCCGCCATTATCAGAACGCCGTGAGGATATTCCAGAACTCGCGCGTTATCTGCTGGAACGTGGCGCAGCCACATCTGGCTTACCACGCCGGACTTTGGGTGAAGATGCCATTGCGGCGCTTCAGACGTACCAATGGCCCGGCAACGTGCGCCAATTGCGTAACGTCATTGATTGGTTGCTCATCATGGCGCCCGGTGGCGTGAACGATCAAATCCGAGCAGATATGCTGCCGCCAGATATTGGCAGTGATGCGCCGCAAATGCTGAAGCTGCAGCGTTCCGATGAAATCATGACGTTACCATTGCGCGATGCCCGCGAGATGTTCGAGCGCGAGTATCTGGTGGCACAAGTGATCCGCTATGGCGGCAATATCTCGCGCACCGCCGAGTTTGTCGGTATGGAGCGCTCGGCGCTTCACCGAAAACTCAAGTCACTTGGCGTGGGCGGCGATATGCGCCAGCGCCGTGATGGGCCGCCCAGTAAAGTCATGCCGCTCGGCCGTGTGAGTGTGCGCTCTGATTGAAGTGCGCGCCGCGATTGATAAGGCTTTACGCTTATGAAAATTATTGTTTGCGGCGCGGGCGAGGTCGGCTCGAGCATCGCTGAGTATTTGGCCAGCGAAGGCGGCAACATCACGGTTATCGATCAAGATGCCGATCTGGTCCGGCGTGTTGCCGAGAACTTGGATGTAACAGCTGTCATTGGCCACGCCTCACATCCTGATGTGCTGGAGCGTGCCGGTATCGCCGATGCCGATATGATTATTGCGGTCACGTATTCTGACGAAGTGAACATGGTCGCCTGCGAGATCGCTCACTCGTTATTCAAAGTGCCGACGAAAATCGCACGCATACGCAGTCAAGTTTATTTACTGCCAATGTGGGCTGATCTTTTCACTGATAAAGCGATCCCTATTGATGTGGTCATTTCGCCGGAAGTTGAAGTGGCCCGCGCGGTAAAACGCCGGATCGAAACGCCGGGTGCGACTGAAGTGATTTCACTTGCCGACGATAAGGTGCGCCTTGTCGGTGTGCGTTGTACGGCTGATACGCCCATTTTAGCCACACCGCTGCGGCAACTGACCAATTTGTTTCCCGATTTGAAAATTGTTGTCGTTGGCATCAAGCGCGGAGACCGTGTTATCATTCCGCGTGCTGATGATGAGATGTTCGATGGCGATGATGTGTACTTTGTTGTCGCATCCGATCAATGCCAGCGCGCTCTTGCGACGTTTGGTCATGAAGAAACGGCGACCCGCCGGGTCGTGATTCTGGGGGGTGGAAATATTGGATTGTTCGTTGCCGAGCAATTGGAACGGGATCACCCTGAAATCAATACCAAGATTGTCGAATTTGACCGGGAGCGAGCCGAGTTCTTGGCGCAAACCTTGAAAAGCACAACAGTGCTGCATGGCGATGCAATGAGCCCTGAGATTCTATCCGAGGCAGGAGTGCACGACGCTAAAACCGTTGTGGCGCTGACGCACGAAGATGAAACCAACATTCTGGCGTCATTGCTCGCCAAGCGCAAAGGGGCTGAGCGCGTCATCACGTTGCTGAATAAGTCTGGATACAACTCTCTGGTCGGTAGTTTGGGTGTGGATGTGATCGTCAATCCACGCTCGGTGACGGTGTCACGCATTTTGCAGCACGTGCGCCGCGGGCGTATTCATGCGGTTCACACGGTTCAAGATGATTTTGGTGAACTGATCGAAGCCGAAGCCTTGCAAACCTCCGGCTTGGTTGGCAAGCCGTTGCGTGAGTTGAATTTGCCGAGCGGGACGCGCATTGGGGCTGTAATTCGCAAAGGCCAGGTGATCGTGCCGCGCGGGACATCGATTGTGGAAAGTGGTGATCGTATTGTCTTGTTCGCAGCTAAATCCGCCGTCAAACAAGTAGAGAAGTTGTTCTCTGTCCGGTTGGAGTACTTCTAGCCATGACGCATGTTGCGTATGTTAATGGCCGTTACGTGCCCCAACGCCAAGCCGTTGTGCACATTGAGGACCGTGGTTATCAGTTTGCCGATGCGGTTTATGAAGTGACCTGCATCTGGAACGGAAAGCCTGTCGATCACGCGGGGCATATGGCACGTTTGCGCCGGTCGTTGGGGGAATTACGTATTGCTGTCCCTATGAGTGATGCGGCCTTCACGGCGATTATCCGTGAGGTTGTGCGCTTGAACCGCATTAAGAACGGCACGGTATACATTCAAGTAGGGCGAGGGGTTGCGGTCCGCAATCATCCGTTCCCCACGAAGGCACCAAAGCCTTCGGTTGTCATTACGGCCAAGCATGGGACGGGGCCGTCTGAAGCCATCGCGCAAGCGGGGGTAAAGATGATCGTACACCCCGATATTCGCTGGGGGCGAGTGGATATTAAAACTGTTGGCTTGTTACCAAATGCACTGGCGAAACAAGCCGCTGTAGAAGCCAAAGCTTTTGAAGCCCTACTAGTGCAGGCCGATGGAGTGGTGACAGAAGCCAGTTCTTCAAACGCCTGGCTGGTAACAAAAGACAAAACCATCGTTACGCATCCATCGACCCACAAAATTCTTAGCGGCATCACTCGTGCGACTGTCATGAAACTGGCGCAGAAGGCCGGCTACACTGTTCAAGAGCGCACATTTACGCTGGATGACGTTTATGCGGCGAAGGAGGTCTTCCTCAGCGGTACGACAACATTCGTGTTGCCTGTCGTTCAGGTCGATGAGCGTATTATTGCCAATGGTGCGCCAGGTGAAATAACGCTCGCGCTGCGCAAAGCATATCTTAATTACGTCAATGGATTGGATGACACAGCTTGGGCTGTGTGATGTGGAATGACGATGAAGCTTCCTCCTCCGAAAGCAATTTTGTTCGATTGGGATAATACGTTGGTGGATACCTGGCCCACGATTGGCAAGGCCTTGAATATTACGCTTCAGAAAATGGGCCATGAGCCCTGGAGTGAGACTGAAATTCACGCGCGTGTCGCAGGGTCTTTGCGTGATACGTTCCCCCAGATTTTCGGTGATCGTTGGGAAGAGGCGAAGGCGGCTTACTATGAAGCGTTCTCGTCTGTGCATTTAGAAATGTTGCGCATTTTACCAGGCGCCGAAGACGTTCTGAAACAGGCCGTCGCCAAAGGCATTTATTTGGGGGTGGTGAGTAACAAAACGGGCAGATACCTGCGGGCTGAAGCGGATTACCTGAATTGGGCGCGCTATTTTCGCAAACTTGTGGGTGCCCAAGACGCGGTTCGTGACAAACCGGCCCTTGATCCGGTGCATATGGCGCTTGAGAATTCGAATATCGCACTCAATCAAAATGTTTGGTTTGTGGGTGATAATGATATCGATATGGAGTGCGGGCTGGCGGCAGGTTTCACCACCGTGCTCGCCCATGCAGAGCGGCATGAAGGTAAGCATCAGCCGCATCTGTGTGTGCGAGATTGCATGAAGCTATTAGAGGTTCTGGACACGGCCACCGCTTAAATGAGTGGTTGGAATGTTGTTCAAGGGGGACAGGATGAAGAAAGTTCTGGTTGGCGTTGTTGGGGTTCTCGTCCTTGGATACCTGGGGCTTGTGGCCTATGCGTATTGGCCCGTGAATAAACCGAGCCTGCCCGCAAAAGAACTGGCCTATGCCGATGACAAATTCGTCGATGTCAATGGTCTCACGATCCGCTATCGCACGTACGGCGAGCCTGCGGAAGGCAAGCCCAACATCGTTCTTTTGCATGGCTTTGGCAATTCGCTGCAATCGTTTCGCAACCTAGGCCCTTTATTGAGTGGCGTTGCGTATGTCGTCGCCTTCGATTTTCCTGGTTATGGCTTGTCGTCTAAACCCGTGAAGTTTGATTACAGCAATTCCGGCCAAGCGAAATTGACAATTGATCTGGTGCGCAAGCTGGGGATCCCCAAGCCGATTTACGGCGGGCACTCCATGGGTGGTGCGATTGCGTTGCATGCGGGTGTCAAAGACCCCGAAGCCGCAGGCATGATTTTGATTGATCCTGGCATCATCGAAACCGGTGTGCCGAAAATCATGGCCATGGCACCGTTTCCATTGCCAAGAATGTCGGCCAAGCTGTTTGGCAATCGTGAGTGGCGCGAGAAATTTTTGAAAACGTCTTTCGTGAACCCCGATGTTATTACGAAAGACGTGATGGATGACCTGGATCGCACCTCACAGACGGATGACTATTGGTCTGGCACGACGGCCATGATGAGCCAGTTTACGCCCGGCGAAGACATGCCATTGTTGCCGCAAGTGAAGGTGCCGGTCATTTCGATTTTTGGTGAGAGCGACCGCAATCATCCCGATGCTTTGCGCAAGCAATTACAGGCAGCCATCCCTGGCAGCGATTTGGTCGTAATCGAAGGGGCGGGGCACTATCCGCACGAAGAAAAAGCCACGGAAACAGCCAATGCCATTAAGGCTGCCCTGGTGAAGTGGAACCCTGCACCATCGCCGACGACCGAAGAAGCGCCGGTCGATCCCTAAAGAGGGTTCAGCTTCACCCAAACGTGGGTTGAAAGCTCCAGCTTATCGGTAACAAAAACCATTGTATGACAGATAGGCGTGGCTTTGCATTTTTGGCGCAAAGGCTAGGGTTTCCGCCATTTTTACGTGTAACAGTGATGTGAAAATCGCGGCGCTCTGCGGTTGCGGCGGGTTGCTCTTCGGCTTGAAAAAATCTAGCATTTCAGTGGTTTCGCCAATTTGCGGCGAAGCTGCCGGGGAGGCAGAGACCCAAGCTGTACCAACATAAGTCAATAAACAAAACATAGGGTGCAAACTATCATGTCCGCCGAGAAGGCCCAGAACGTTCAAGACGTGTTCTTGAACGCCATCAGAAAAAATAAAACGCCGGTCACCGTATTTCTGGTCAACGGTGTGAAGCTGCAAGGCATTGTGACTTGGTTTGATAACTTTTCGATGCTTTTGCGCCGTGACGGTCATACGCAATTGGTCTACAAACACGCGATCTCCACCGTGATGCCGTCGGCTCCGGTGCCGCTGTTCGAGCCTGCAGATGGGGCCGGTGGCAAAGAAGTGGGTGGCAAAGAAGACGCCGGTGCTTAAATAAGTACCAAACGGCGAATGTAAGAGGCTCAAAACGTCCCAAGTACTCCACGACACCGCGAAACCGGCGACCCGGACGTTGGTGGTTTATCCGCATTTGAAAGTGCGCGGCGATCTCGCTGACCCGCGCACTGATCGGCTGTCTGACTCGCGCCTGGAAGAAGCGCGTGGGTTAGCTGCGGCCATTACCCTGCAGGTTATTCACGCCGAAACCGTGAACCTGCAAAAGCCGCGGCCTGCCACGTTGTTGGGCTTGGGGACGGTCGAGCGGTTGGCGGACTTCGTCGAAGAAAACCATATCGATCTGGCCTACGTTGACGGGCACTTATCACCTGGGCAACAACGCAACCTGGAAAAGGCCTGGCAGTGCAAGGTCATTGATCGCACGGGCTTGATCCTGGAAATCTTTGGTGCGCGTGCGAAAACGCGCGAAGGCCAGTTACAGGTCGAACTGGCGCACCTCACGTACCAAAAAAGCCGCTTGGTCCGCAGTTGGACCCACTTGGAACGCCAACGTGGCGGCTTTGGTTTTATGGGCGGCCCTGGTGAAACACAGATTGAAATTGACCGTCGCTTGATTGGTGAGCGCATCGCCCGCTTGAAAAAAGAATTGGAAGTTGTCGCACGTACCCGCCAACTGCATCGGGCGGCGCGCAAGCGCATTCCATACCCGATTGTGGCGCTGGTCGGTTATACCAACGCTGGTAAATCAACACTGTTCAACACACTCACCTCATCCGATGTGGTGGCGATGGATCAGTTGTTCGCAACGCTTGATCCGACCATGCGGCAATTAAAGCTGCCGTCGGGACGCACCGTGATTTTGTCTGACACAGTGGGCTTCGTGTCAGATCTGCCGCACGAACTGGTGGCCGCGTTCCGCGCGACACTGGAAGAAGTGCTGGAAGCCGACGTAATTATTCACGTGCGCGATGTGGCGCATGATGAGACCGAAGCGCAGAAGAAAGACGTGGAAGATGTTCTAGGCCAGCTTGGCATTGATCCAGAAAAGCCCGAGACGAAGCCAATTGTTGAAGCGCTGAATAAGGTCGATCTCCTGTCCGATGAAGATCACGAACGTATCTTCGGCCAGGCGGGTCGCGCAGAAGACCGCGTGGCGTTGTCGGCTGTGACCGGCGAGGGTTTGCCACGTCTGCTGAGTGTGATCGACGGGCACTTAGCCAAAGCACGTTCGGCCATGGAATTCGCTGTGCCACTCTCAGACGGTGCGACATTAGCGCTGATTTATCGTCGCGGCGAAGTGCTGCACCGGAAAGATACGGAAACCGAAGCCATTGTGACCGCGCTGCTGGATGTTGCAGACGTCGCGCGTCTGGAACAATCGGGCAAAGTGCGCGTTAATCCCCGTCTTTCATCAATCGCTGCTGAGTAAATGAAAACTGTTGATCCTATTGCCGTTATTAGCGCCCTACGCGAAGTTGCCGAAACCATCATCCTTCCGCGCTATAACAACCTCGAAGCCGAGCAGATTCGCACCAAAACCAGCGCACACGATGTGGTGACGGTGGCGGACGAGGAAAGCGAGCAGCGCTTAGCTATCACGCTGCCGAAGCTGTTGGATGGCTCAATCCTGATTGGCGAAGAAAGTGTGGCCAAGAACATTGGGCTGTTGGGGCATATTGAATCAGAAGAGTGGGTATGGATTGTCGACCCCGTCGACGGCACGCTGAATTTTGTTAGCGGCCGCCCCACGTTCTGTACCATGGCGGCGTTGGTGCATAAGGGCGAGACCGTGTGGGGCTTTATTCATGATCCGCTGCGCAATGCCACCATTTGGGCTGAACGCGGAGCAGGGGCATTTATCACCAATGCCAATGAGCCCGCTGTGCCATTGCTCATGGACAGGCCTGCTGACCCCACACTTTCAAGCCTGAATGCGGCGATCTACGACAAAGACATGGCGCCGATCAAAGGCAAGTTCGGCCGCATTTCAAGATCCGGTTGCGCCGGCCACGATTATTGGGCCGCGTCTGAAGGGCGCTTGCATATCGTCTCGTTCCGTAAGTTGATGCCGTGGGATCATGCGCCGGGTGTGCTAATCCACGCCGAAGCGGGCGGCTATACGCGTCTGCTCAGCGGGGATGAGTATATGCCCGGCAAGCAAAGCAGTATTGGGTTGCTGGCCGCACCGAATGAGCAGATTTGGGCTCAGATTGTCGCTTCAAGGCAAGCATTGGATTAATTGCGGCACACTAAGCCGTTGGGCCTGTCCAAATTCGTAAATTTGCCTCAGACAATTTAGGTCCTTTGGCCTTCACAGTCTTCTGACCATTGTCATAAATAAAATCTGCCTGCGGTTCGTTTAACGCCTCACGTACGAGCGCAGGTGTATATGCGATTTCATCAGATGCCCCGAGAAGCTGATCTTCCGCTTCAAAAGCACGGAGCCATCCGCCGTATGTGGGATTCGGAATCAATATAAAGTCACGTCCAAAAAGCTGGGCATCTTGCCGAGCTGCTGCGCGCCTACTGGCTGCTGAGGGATGCTTCTTAGTGGTCTCTCCTTTATCGGTCAGAACACTTCCATAGTATTCGGCGTAGTCCGACAAGTTGTCGCCAACTGAGAGGATAATTTCAAAACCACGGACTTCCTCGCAGAACACCCGCTGCATGTATTTATTTTTCAGATCGTATTTTTTTAGCCCACTTGGCCTAGCTACATCCACGCTTGTCATATCTTTCATGAACAGCCTTGTTTTTAAAGCGTGGTCCGCTGGTAGTGTGGCTGTAGTTTCTGCGCTTAACTCATCGTCAGCTAAAAGTTCAAGCCGGTGTAAATTTTCTGCCGTGCCCCGTCGCGTGGAATTCCGGCGGCTTGTGATAAAAATAGGCTCAATTCCATTCTCGCGAACAAAGCGGATAAATTCGATAGCCCCCGGCACGGCGTCGGCACTACCGGTGTCGCACCACTTGTTCCATGTATCATCGTGATAGTTATAGCCTTTTGATATGAGCCACGCTTGATACGGAGAGTTATCAAGTACAGTTTCATCAAGGTCGAACACTATTGCGGGGTTTGTGAAAGTCCCTTCATTCAAGCGCTCAATTGTTGCGTGGCGCGCAAGTTTATAGGCCTGTGTCGTGAGTGCGTAATATTCCGCGCTCGTCGCATTGAACAAAACAGTATGTAAATTATTGTGAGATGTCATTGGGCGAGGGACTGAATTCATGTCTCACTCCATCATTTAAAACATTGCCATCTATTTCTCAGACTTGCGGCAAAGTCGGAGATAAATAATAGGATAGCATCCTCTGTATTATTTACAGAGATTGCAAAGTGAATATTTGAATACTTTGGGCGAATTGGCCTACTTATGAGCCAATTAATCCTTACCGTCATCGGTATCGACGTTCGCCGCGCCCGCGCCATACGCCGGAACACCTGTGCGTGGGTCGACCTTCAACTTGGCGATGAGGCGTGGCGGCACATCGCGCAAACTGCGGATACGCCAGTCGTACTGCACGAAACCAGGCGTGCGGCTTTGGCGCACAAAGTTGGCGTTATGCTCCAGCACTTCGGCGTCGGTGACAACGCGGATCAACCCTTGCATCTTCAGGCCGACTTCTTCGAACTTGTCAGCATACAGCAACGCCTGCCCAGACCCGGCCATGATCATCTTTGCGTCTTCGGTCGTGCGCAGCCGGAACATGGCCCCCTGGCGGCTGATGAAGTTGAAGCTTTGCTTGTTGCCGGCGAACTGACCTTCTTTCATGTACTTCACCTGAAAGCGACCGTTGCCAATGGAATTGATTTCCTTAAAGGCAGAGTCACCTTTGAGGAACTTAAGGTGCTGCTGGATCTGCCGATCCGCATCCTCCTTACTGATCTCGCCGCGTACAATTTTGCCATACAAAGGCGCATAGGTAATGACGCCGATGTATGTCACGCCATACAGCCCTGTGGACGTGAACCGGATTTCTGTTTCGAACTGTTCGGGAAACCAACAGCTGCTCAACAGCGCCAAAGAGGCGACAGCACCGACCAGCCAAATCGTGATTCGTTTCAACAGGGTAGGGCGCACGACTTCAAACCGAACATGAACATTAAAACGATGCCTAAAAGCGTGGCCTACTTGCCTTCACGCTTCGCCTGAACCCACAGCGCTTCCATCTCATCCAGTGTCGCCTGGGCGGGCGTTTTACCTGCCGCGGCCAGCAACTCCTCGATGCGCCGGAAGCGTCGTTCGAACTTCAGGTTCGTTCGGCGCAGGGCCATGCCGGGGTCGATATTGACCTTGCGGGCCAGATTGACGCAAGCAAACAACAAGTCGCCGATCTCATCTTCCAGCTTGTCAGGGCCGGCATTTGCGGCAAACGCCTCTTTGATTTCGCCCACTTCTTCGTCGATTTTATCCAAAACCTGCTGCGCTGCGGGCCAATCAAACCCCACGCGGCTAGCGCGTTTTTGCAGCTTTTCGGCGTGTTTCAGTTCGGGCAGGCTGGCCGGAATATCGTCCAACGCGCTGGGCAAGGCATCAGCGTGACCCTTTTTCGCCGCGCGCTCTTGGGCTTTGTGCTCTTCCCACTTGCTCATGTGCTCGTCAGGGTTCCGCAAGCTCTCATCCCCGAATACGTGCGGGTGACGGCGGATCATCTTCTCGCAGATGGCCTGAACGATATCCTCGAACTTGAAATGCCCGGCCTCCTCGGCCATGCGGGCGTGGTAGACCGACTGAAACAGCAGGTCGCCCAGCTCTTCCTTTAAGTTGCCCATGTCCTTGCGGGCGATGGCGTCGGCCACCTCGTAGGCTTCTTCGATCGTATAAGGCGCGATGGTGTCGAAGGTTTGCACAATGTCCCAAGGGCAGCCGCCCTCGGGCTGGCGCAAGCGCCGCATCACCTCGATCAAATCGGCAATGTCGCCGTCGCGGCCATCGGGCAGGCGTTGGTTGTGCTGGCGATTGGCGGCAGAGCTATCGGGCATGGGGTGGGATCAAACCAATAACAAGGGCAACGGATGGGCTTGCGGCAATCTAAGCTGGATCGGGGCCTAAAGAAATGTACTCCAAGGCCCGCGAATGCGGCCCGGCATTTTGGCATAAATCAGTAGAAATTCTAATGAAATTCAATCGCTTAATCGCGCTCCTTCATGTTCGCTGTTCAGGCGCATTTTTGTGGTCGAGCGGACTCATTCCATGGAACTGAATGCAAAGTAAGACGTTAGGTGGTGAGTGACGCAGCATGTTTGGCGCGGTGGCCCAGAAAATGTGGTGCCGGGCAACCTGCGTGCTGGGGGCTCCCGTTTATGACAACTGAAGCGAATGCATCCGTGACCGAGGTGTCTGCGCAAGGGTCTGCACCTGTTGTGCTGGTCGCAGAGGACGAGATTATCGTCCGCATGGACGTGGCCAATGCGCTGCGGGAGCGGGGCTTCCGCGTGCTGGAAGCCTATAACGCCGACGAAGCCATTGAACTGGTGTCGGCCACGCCAGACCTGGACGTGGTGTTCTCAGACATTCATATGCCTGGCAGCATGAATGGCACCGAGCTGGCGGTGTGGCTCAGATCGCACCGGCCAGACGTTCCCGTGCTGCTGACCTCGGGCGTGTTCAACTACTGGCTTTCATCATCAGAACATAGCGGCAAGCTGCCACATGTCTTCCAGAAGCCATACGACATGGACCTGTTGGTCGACGTCCTCAATGCGCTGGCGGAACGCCGCCGGGCAGCGATGAAGGGGCATATCTAAGGAACAAATGCGGAGGGCGAAAAATGGCTCTGTGTAGCCATTCCCGGTATCTAATTGTCGCATAATGTATAATTGGGCATGGTCCAATGTTGCAGGTTAGGGGTTTAAAACGCTGTATTTGTTGGGCTGTTGGAGTGTCGTAGTTCAGCGATCATCCGGCTCGCATGTTGCGGACGAACGTTCAAACGTGCGGCGATTTGCTTCACAGAAAGTCCGCGCAACTGCCAAATAGGAATCAGTGTTGCGCGCATTTTCTCGACGCGTGCAGTGCGAGCTTTGCTGTGATGTTTTGCTAAAATTTCTGCTTCGGAGAAGGGGCGCGCAAACCTCTCGCCAGCGGCCCGCAGTGCATCACGTCGCTCCATGCCTTCACGTTGCAAGCGTCGACAAAAAGACGCGATAAGGCGACCAGTTTTGCGGTTGCGCTTTTTCTCATCCGAAGCGGTAGCGCTTTCAGGACGTGCACTGAGGGATTGTACGACTGCACCAATCGCCTGAGCATTCATGCCCGGCGGCGGATTTGCGAAAACGGATTTCAGTACCACCCCAACCGGGAGGCCGAAAAACAAGTTTACGATCTTATCGGGCGATAACCCGCCGTAGACTTGTCGATTTGCTGCAAATTTCGTATCGTCGTCAAACGCTGACGAACTCATCTAGCCAGTCTCCTTAGCCTTTCGACGCTGAGGCTTTGATTGGGAAGCTGTTGGCGCAGCTTCTTTGGGTTGGTTGGCCGGAATTGAGCGGCTCGGTTCATTTTGAACCGGGCCGTTTTTCTTTTGGGGATGTCGTAATTTCATTTGTGCTGATTGGATTACTTCTTCGCGGCGATCTACAGGGATACCGGGAAGAGGATAGCCAAAAGCAGTGCTAATCGTGCCGGTGGCTTCTAGTTCGGCCACCAAAGCAGCTTCATTCTCAAGCTGGGTTCTAACTTTTTTGGTTAGACCTATGCGCCCTTCTTTCGATAGATCGGGGTCCTCAATCTTATAGGCTACGCGCAGAGCGCTCTTGTACATCGCGTTCTCACGTTGCAGTCGATAAACCTCAGATTCCAAATATGCGTAATCTGGGTGGCCCTGGAGCATAAATTCACGCTCCCAAAGGTACGTCTTTGAATTCCAGAAATCGCCATAGCTAAGGCAGCTCAGCAAAACTGTGAGTGGGTTTAAATCTAATGCAAAACATAGCTGGGCTAATTTTGGGCTGGGTGGGTATTGACCGTCATCATCAATCCCAGCACGCTCATAACGAATTAAGGAATTTTCACTCAGGCCCGCCATTTCCGCGACGTCTGCACGGCTCATACGCCTCGCTAATCGTGCGGAGGTGAGTAGTTCCCCAAGCGGAACGTGATCGTTAGTTTGACGAGACAACAGTGGCCTTCCCCAAATAAGTATAGAAAACTTACCTTATTGGGGAGCCCCTAGCAACCCTATTTTGTGGGTAAAGCTAGATTTAGAGCTACATAATGGGGAAGGGAGACTGATATGGCAGCCAAAAACTTGGGGCTTTTTGTGAAGCTGCCTGACTACGAACGGGCAGTAATAGATTTTGAAGCGCTGAAAAACGCAACGAATGAAGGGCCATTTATCGATGCCTCGTACCGTCTTTTAATAGAAGTTGGGGGCTTGGTTTGCATTGCCGCAAACTTGCATAGCAGTGCTGGCGGGTGGTCACGGGGCGAGGCCGCATTAGGTGGCAATCTCGTAAGATTGTTCAAATTTATTCAGTCGTTGCTTGATGAAACAAATCAAAATCGACGCGAGACTTCGTTTATTTTTGCCCGGTTAGCATTTGAGACCATCATAAATTTGCGTTTCTTGATGAAGAACTACAGCGACGATCTAGTAGAATCATACATCGTTCACTCGTTTAGGGCTGAGAAAGCCCTAATAGAAGGGATACGTGCAAATATTGAGCGACGAGGGGGAGAGCAACTACCTATCGAAACGCGAATGATTAAATCAGTGGAGAACGCTCTTAGAAAATCGGGCGTCACGCTTGATGGTGACAATCCTCATCTAAAAAAACGCGACTGGGGTGGTAAAAACACGATGGAGAAAGCTGACGATGTGGGGCTAGGACAAATGTACGTTGGGGCCTTTAAGATTCCGTCTCATGCCGTTCATGGCAATTGGTACGATTTATTAGCCCATCATCTAGAAGGCGACGCAGAGCAAGGTTTTAGAGCGAATATCAGTTGGCAACGTACTCGCCCTCAATTTATGCAGACTATCGCTGAGCTAGCTGCTGAGACGGTCTATCAGCGTGCTAGCTTCTCTGGTGAAGACGTTGCAAACTTATTTAAACCGGCTGTAGAAGAGTGTTTAGAAAAATTGAGACAAGTCAGCGAATTGCATGAAATTTATCTCAACAAAGATTAGCGCCAAGCGCTGTTTTTCAACAGCACTTGGGCACCAGTCACAATAGCTTATTCCTCAGCGTCGATTTCTTCACGATAGGGATACTTCTCTACGCTGTCGAACTCTTCGCCGTGTCCAGTAAATGCGAGTGTATAAAGTTGTGGGCGCAGTAATGGAACAATTACATCATGTTTCTTCCAGCGACCCCAATCCGGATTTTTTACCTCAAGGCGTTCCGCTAATGAGGCCAAGCTTTCGAGACTGACGGAGTGTAAGTCTATGCCAATGACTGAGGTGTCGATGATGCGCTCTTCTAATTTGTTGCACGCAGTTTGCGCATTTTCGAAATGGCTTACAAAAAGGTTGCGTAATTGCTGAAGAGCAGGCGTAGTTGGTGAATAAAGTTCACGCTCACGCGCCAACGTGATCAAGTCTTCAGGTTCAAGAGAACCTAGTGCGGTGCGCAATTCTGCAACCGCAACAACCCCACGTCGTGTAGCATCTTTAAACTCTGCAAGCCGATACTCATCTAGCTCGTCAAGTAAGATGCGAACCGGGTCGTCAGAGTTTTCGGTCTGTGACGGTGGCTGCGTTGGCTGAATTGTGGAAAGGGACGACGCAGATGCATTTGCCGTACCCAGCAGGTACTCTACCGTAGTGCCGTACAATGTGGCCAATGAAAGCAGGCGAGATACCGAAGGCTCCTGATCGCCACTTTCAAACTTCTCAATCGATTTTGGCGGAATACTAGTTTGCTGGGCCACTTGTGCCCGAGAATATCGAGAGGCTTCGCGGGCAGTTTTCAGGCGCTCTGGTAGGCCGGGAACCTGCTGTTGATCGCTAGTATTTTCTAAATCGACACGTGCCGTAGTTTTTAGAACTGTAGTCATCTTGTTTCCTTCGAATAAGGGGTTAACCCAGGGCTGGAAAAACCGCAGTTTTCCTTATCCCCGGGAGGTTCCGGGGAATGTCCCCAGAGAAACAGCGGGACGTAGGTGTCACGCTGAAACCCTGGTGAATTTGATAGACGCCAGGGAATGTGTAGTCGGGTGAGAGCGAGGCCAACGGCATCAATGCCGCCGCGCTCCAATGCCGACAAAATTTGTGCGGTGGCTTTACGAGCTACGACCGCTTTAAAAATCTCACCGTCCATGTTGGCGGCCTGGGTTTCAGGTGCAGACGGCTCGACAGCTAATTCTTCGTCTGAAACATCATCGGGCAGGGCGTAGACGCGGCGTATATCGCGGCTCCACGTCAGTTGGTTTGAGCCCTTTGAGGCCGACGCATATTCACGGAAAAGTTCAGCGTCTCTAGATTCGCCATTGTCGGCAAAGTCGCTGAGAATTTGCCAAGGCGTTCGACCGCCTCGGCCTTTTTTGGTATGGGCTTTGGTCAATTCAAGTGCAGCACCCCACTTGCCGACGTAATCGGCGGCACCGCGGATACCGTCTACCGCATCCCACTTAAACGCATTGGGGGAGCAGTCGCCTAAACCCTGCCGCTTTACGGAACGTGCCCAGGCGTCATAGAGCCAGCCGCCAAACGCTTTAGCGTCGCTGCCAGTGGCTTCGGGCTTAAAAAACACCAGAACGTGCAGGTGAGGGTGCCAACCGCTCCCACCATGCGTAATTTCAAGGGCACGAATGTCTCCGAGCCATTCGACTTGCTCTTTGATCGTTCCCCAGGCTTTGCCTGTTTTGATGCCACGCCATGCGGCTGAAACCGCGCTGCGCAGCTCATGGCAGGTTTGAAACTCGTCGTGTGGGACCGTAAGCGTTGCCATGTAGGCGGTGCCGCCCACGGCAAAGTGTTGGTTAAGCACATGGTCTATTTGCTCGCGGCGCTTCTCGGTAATTTTGGCTGCACAGACCGGGCAGGTCCAAATCGAGCCGCAGGTTTCAACGCTTCCAAAGTGTCCTTGAGAACCGCTGCGATGTAACGAAACCAGCGAGCCAATAGCGCGCTGGCCGCAGAAGCAAACACGCCATGATTTTTCGATGCGGAGAGGATTGAGGATTTGACCTGACGCCCGGCGCAGGCGGTGGCGCATGGCCTTACGGCCTTCGCCATCAGCTTGGGCGGGTGAAGCAATACTTCCGTGTTTATCAAGGCCCTGGGACTTACCAGGGCGTTTCGCCACTGCCTCGCAAATACGCTGAGATTTCAGCGGGATAAGGGAGGGGGGTAAAGTTGTTCGCCATGTACCAAGTTGCAGGTTCATATTGAACCTGCATGGGTTGCAATTTTAGGGGATAAAAAATGGAAGTCGAAACTCAGGAAAATGCCGGACCGATCTGGCGAAACCCAGTAATGGCCATTTCGGTTTTTACGGCGGCTACAATCGCCTTGTGTGTGAATAGCCTCGTCGATGCTTGGGATAAGCCGTTGCTTCGAGCAGCCTTGCTGGAAGTCCTCCGGCCAACCTTTGCGATCTTTTTGACCAGCATCGTCGCAACTTTGGTCCACGAATATGGAGTCAAAGCGAAAAACGCTTGGCTCAGAAGGATGGCAAAGCGGGTGCCAATCACATTTGGGATTGTAGCGGTGACTTTTTTCTTGCTGATTGGTGGCCTGTTCAGTGGCGCAATGTCTATCCAGCCGGACAGGGCGAACCGAGCTGCGCGTATCTGGCAGTGCCGGGTTGATGCATTCGACAAAACTCTTGAGCGACCAGGCACTCAGCCCCAATTTACAGAGGAATGCGTGCAGCTTTTTGCGGAAACGAAGTGGTACATTCCGTTTAGCCGCTAAAAAGCCGTTTAAGTCGGCATAGAAAGAAAAAGAACGCTCGCCGCTTGGCAGGGGTGCATGCCCTTCGGTCACGCACCCAGCCAGCGGAGCTTGGGGAGACGCCGGCCCGTCAAGGGACGTTCCACCCATCTTCCGCGCTTTGCTCGCTACGCTCG